>OJZY01000020.1_pt1 | contig 132511 bp, 127 predicted proteins | sample 1613531 | NCBI WGS metagenome assembly OJZY01 (sample SAMN04436864, study PRJEB24849) | human gut metagenome | biome: human gut; feature: NICU; material: stool | host: Homo sapiens | place: USA: Saint Louis, MO | collected 2011-09-25 | reverse complement strand
GACGATATATACAGGGGACCTTGACGTATCCGCAGTGAATGATGAAGGATTTTTAGCAATCCATTTCACGAATGCCGAAGATGTCAACTACACATCATATTTCATTACACGTATAGAATTTCTGATATAGCAACCTGCCGCATAACAGCGGCTTATTTTATTTCTACAAGAAAGAGAGGAATCACTATGAATAAGAACAAGCCAGACATGAACTACAAGACAACCGTACCTTATGGCCCCGCAACCGGAAAAGAGGATCCCGGCAGACAGCCAGTGATCGACAGCACGCCGTACGAGGGAGACCGCGGCCCCGATCACAGACAGTTTAAGCCAGGGCATGTACCGGGAGGTCCGGGGCACAAGGACTGCGAGCATGAATAACTGACAGGAGGGCTTACATATGCCTACAGATGTAATGGTGGCTCTGATCGGCCTGGGAGGCAGTGCAATCGGTACATTCACTGGCGTGTTCGCGTCGGCGAAACTGACCGCCTACCGGTTAGAGCAGTTAGAGAAAAAAGTGGACAGGCATAACACGGTAATTGAGCGGACCTATAAGTTAGAGGAGGCTCAGGCCGTGATGCAGGAGCAGATTAAGGTCGTCAATCACAGGATTGGGGATCTGGAAAGAGAGGATTAATTATGGATTTAGGAATTGCAAGTGTAGCAGGTATCACAGCGCTGTGTTATTTGGCCGCTATGGCGGTTAAAGCGACGGCGGTGGACAATAAGTGGCTGCCGGTGATTTGCGGCGTTATTGGGGCAATCCTGGGCGTTGCAGGCATGTACACGATGCCCGACTTCCCGGCGGCGGACATCATCAACGCGGCGGCGGTTGGAACTGTATCGGGGCTTGCAGCTACCGGTATCAACCAGGCGTACAAGCAGCTGACGAAATAAGCTGTTGCGATATCGCAACGGTTGTAATATCACAACTTTTTGGGGCCTGGGAGAGATCCCGGGCCCTTTTCTTTTTGAAGGAGGAATAGACTATGATACCAATTACAAAACAGATCAAACAGGTCAATTGCTACGCAAGCCAGAATCACCCAAAGTACATTGTAATCCATGAGACTGACAATTTTAACCGTGGCGCCGGGGCTGCCGCTCATTCCAGGGCGCATAATAATGGCAATCTGGCTACATCGGTTCATTATTACGTTGATGATGTAGCAATCTACCAGACACTCAACCATACAGACGGAGCATGGGCTGTCGGCAAGCAGTACGGCACGCCGCTGGTGGCTGGAGTCAATAACAACAACACGATCAATATCGAGATCTGCGTTAATCCGGACAGCAACTACGACAAGGCGCGGCTTAACTGTGTAGACCTGGTACGGCACCTGATTCAGGAGACGGGAATCCCTGCCGATCGGGTGATCCGGCACTACGACGCTAAACGGAAATGGTGCCCTCGTAAGATGATGGATAGTCCGGAGTTATGGACGGACTTCTGTCTGAGGATTCGCGGACAGGTGGACGAGGTGAAGAGCTTCGAGGACGGCGCCGGTAACTGGCATTTTACGATCAATGGGGAGTTACAGAAGACGCGCTGGGTAAAATATAAGAATAAGTGGTTCTACGTGGACGATTCCGGGAACATGGTTACTGGATACACTGTGATTGGCGGCCTGGTCTATATGCTTAACCCATCAATGGCTGATATGGCGACATACGGGGCGCTGATGGTAACGAACAACCTTGCACAGGGCAATCTTGAGGTGCAGTGGGTGGAATAGCAAACAACAGAATAATGATGTGACTGAAGCTCTGGGAGGAATCCCGGGGCTTTTCTATTGCAAAAAAAAATAAAATCAGAGAAAGGATGAATTTTATGTTAGTGGAAATTACACAGAGAAATAATGAAGATGTTTTAACGGCCAGTAGTAGGCAGGTAGCAGAGAAGTTTGAAAAGGAACACAGGCATGTATTGGAATCCATTGATAAGCTAAAAGACCAGATGGTCACAGCCGAATTTTCGGCTCTGTTCATTGAATCATCCTATAAAGCCGGAACAGGAAAGAATTATAAGGAATATCTTATGACCCGTGACGGCTTTTCCCTTCTTGTTATGGGTTTCACTGGAGAAAAGGTATTGCGGTGGAAACTGGACTATATCAAGGCTTTCAATGAAATGGAGAAGGAACTGAAACGCCTGTATTCGGAGCGGCAGAAGTGGGAGATTGAACGCCAGAAGGGCGTTCTGGTGCGTCACATTCTGACCGATACCATTAAGATGAAGGTATCCGACAGCCCTCATAAGAAATTTATGTATCCCAATTACACAAAGCTTATTTATAAGACCATCTTTGGAAAGACCATGAAAGAGCTCCATGAGCAGTATGGAGTGAAGGGAAAGGAAAGTATCCGGGAATATGTGACGTCAGACGAACTGAAACAAATAGAATCCATGGAAATGCTGGTGAGTAGCCTCATAAGCTGTGGTTGGGGATATGACCAGATTAAGGGATTCATTCAGGAGAACTCTGTAAAAATGCTGGCAGGATAGACCGTGTCGAGTTGACCCCCTCAGTTTGCAGGGGTCAAATCCACATTACAGGAATGGCGAAAGGGCCTATATGTATCCCGAAAAAGGAATATACGAAATCTGTAGGTATTCCAGGCAAAAGGTTGCTGGGGATTTTTATGATTGGGTTTATGATGTTATTCAGTCCATCAAAAAGAACGGTTACTACATCGCTTCCGAGAAAGACGAGAAGTGGCTGGGAATCCGTCAGGAGACCAAAGAGGTACGCAAGGCCGAGACGGATCAGATCAAGTTATTCGTGGAATATGCAAGGGCACAGGGAAGCCAGCATGCAGACCGGTATTATGTGTCACTGACCAAGCTCATAAACCGCAGATTAGGCATAGAGAGCGGCGGGAGGGACAAGGCAGACCAGAGGACGCTGATGCACTTAAAATCACTGGAAACGGTGGTGGAGCTGCATCTGGTCACGCTGATGGCGGAGGGGCTGCCATACAGGGAGATATATCAGGGCGTGAAAAAGTTTATCGAAGCACTGTAGGAATCTCATGGCTGAAAATTCAGCCGCCAGTTGGAGGGGTAAGAAAAGGGCGGTCCGTAGTGGGCCGCCTAATTATCATTTCTTTTAGTTCTGTTTTCCTTCGAAATATATTCTTTCAAAACCATGTTGACATACTGGCTGAATGAACGATCATCGTTTTCTGCCATTTCCTTAATTTTTTCAATAATATCAGCGTCTAAAGTTATGCTTACTTTTGATTTCAATGGTTTCATGATTTTACCCTCCGTATCCTACAATATAGCATTATGTACGACATAATATTGTTAAGTAGGATAAAGTATGATAAAGTAGTATTACATAAAGGCGAAGATATTATTCTTAAGGGGTGATATGGAAATGGAAGAATTTGAGCAAATACTGGCAAAGATGAGAGAGCGTGGAATCATACCGAGAATCCACTATGAGCTGATGGCGATCCGGGTGCTGGGGGCAATTGTTGCGGTGCTGATCGGCGTGGGGATTGTGTGGGTGATGGTAAAATAATGAAGCGGCCTGTGGTAGCCGCCTATTGACAGAAACGGCTCCGTGAACTATACTATATACATAAGGTCGTGGGAAACCACGTGGATTGAAATAAGTCATATTATATTTACAAGCGTTCATAGGAAAAGGCGGCTCATAACGAGCCGCCTAACTATTTTCTTCCCGATACTTGCGTATCCTCATGGCATTGATTGTTGGAGTGTCTGATCTATAAGCCCCTTTTGTGTATGGCAGGCACATGTTAACGCACGACTTGCTTATTTTTAACTCCTTGGCAATTTCCTGTGTGCTTTTTCCCGTCGCATATAATTCCATTACCCGCCTCGAAATCTCATTTTCATACGCACCTGCTGTAATAAGTATCTTTTTAACTTTCCCCTTGCTGATTCCAAATTTATAAGATACTTCGTTGAGCGACTGAAGACTTTCATATGCTTTAACGATTTCAGCGTAATTCATATCATACATTCTTTCGTCGATTATCAGTATAAGGTGTGTTTTTGCGAATACACCAGTTACGGCCTAGTTTCTTAGCAGGGAGATTTCCCCTCAATATTTTCTGGCGTACAGTATCAGGAGATACTTTTTGCATATGTGCATATTCTGCCAGACTTACATACTCAGCCTCTTTTTCTTCGTGAAGTTCCTCACCTAATATTGGGTAATAGTCATATTCTGGCAGACCTCTGTGCTCGGCAACAATCTTCCCCTCAGCATCAAGCCAGCGCATCCTGACAAGGCCGTTATTGTACTGCATGATGGCCGTGGCCTTAATGATCCCTTGCCACTTTGGCGTCTTTAGAATCTTGTATCCATTGCTTCCTATGTCATAGGAAGCCTGTTTGTAGCTGTCTGCAAACATATCTGTATACATTATATTTCCTCCTCATCTCCCCATCCTTCTTCCGGCAGGGTGTTATTGTCACGTTTTTCTGCTATTTTTGCATCTACTTGCTTCCTAAACTCTGCATCGCTGATGAGGGTATCAGAAACAGCCCATATTGTTTTCTCACCTGGAACTACTAATTCATAATAGCTGTAATACCACATTAGGTCATCTTTGTTTTTCCGCATGTAGTCCAGACCTTCTTCCTCTGTCTGGAATTCCTTAATCAATACGTGTCCTTCTCCTACTAATTTTATCATGGTATTTCTCCTTATTGTATTATTGTACTACGTTATCGTAGCATTGCAAAGTTTAAATTTGGCTCTTTAAGAGCCTTGTCAAAATATAATTTTCATGTTATTCTATTGATAGATGGGGGAGCGGTGGCAAGCCCGCCCTCCCTTGTCTTTTCTCTTAAGCCTATTCTGTAGGTTTATTTTTTTGTTTCGGTTTGTATTTCTCTTCTCCGGTTTCGATAAAAAGGATAAAATCATTTATATCTTTTTCATTCCACCCGGCGTCTCTCAATCCTAAAATTAATCTTGCCGCTTCTGACATGTTCACGTTCATATGACCCTCCTTCCTCCGGCTTGCCTCGGCGATTAGTTAAGATGTTCTTTAACTATTTTTATTATATCATATAGCGCACTATATGTCAATGCAATTAGCGCACTAATTTAAAGCTTATTTATGCTTTCTAAAGTACGTAGTTATCTTCTGGCCATTCAAAGGAGGTTTATTCCATTCAACCTCACGATTAAAACCAAACTCTTCCATGCATTCACCAAAAGTCATGTTAAAATGTTCTTCAACTACTTTACTTTCAATCCATTCGTTTCTATCCCATGCTTTTCGTCAAACATAATTCTCCCTTACTTCCTTATTCCCTTAAATTTAAAATTTTATTTACTTTCTCATCTATCGCATCCATATAGAATTGTCGCATACTTGGATATCCTGCTTTTTCAGCAGCTTCCTCATACTTCTGGTATTCTTCTGGTCTAACTCGAAATCTGATCTCTTTTAATTTTTCCAGATATTTCATTGTGTATTCTTTTTGCTTTTCGCTATATGCCATATTTAAGCCCTCCTTTTATTATAGTGTAACAAAAAATAGTTTAGCGCGCTATATACATACTGCACAATATTAGTGCGCTAATTTTAGCGAATGTGTATATTGAAATATAGGGCGCTATAGTATATAATAAGATCATAAGGAACAGGAAAATAAAAAAACAAGGAGAAAACAAAATGAAAAAATATAACTTAAGTAGTATAATGAAAAGAGCATGGGAACTGGTTAAGAAGGCAGGCACTGCGATGAGCGAGGCTCTCAAGCAGGCATGGAGGGAAGCTAAAGAAACGATGAAAGAACTGAAAGGGACCCCGAAGCAGATCGCATGGGCTGAAGACATTCGTAATACTGCCATAAAATATGTAAAAGAAGGAAAAGAAGTGTGGGGAAAATATCCAGAGCTTCTAGCGGGATTCGAGTTCGTAGAAAATAGATTCAGTCAGCTTTTTGAGATGCATGACGAAGCAGTATTCTACATTGAAAAAAGAAATTTTTTCTCCAAAGATAACATCAAGGAGAAAGTAAATGACATTGCAACAAAAAATGTTAAGAAAAACAATATGGCCGAGGGGCATATTCTTGGATGATGTCACATACTGCCCTTTTTCCTGCTTTGCGTCACACCACGGTCCGAAAAACGTTATATAAGTATGCTCATATCAGCAGGGCGGCAGCTCCCCCATTAGCTCCGCCCTATCTCCTACATCAGCCGTCATTTGGTATCTGGTATCCGCTGTGTCAAAAACCACATAGATGATATATCCACATCGATTATCATTTCCGCCATCTCGCGGATCTCCTGGTATTTTGCATTTTTGACAGCCTGGGCATGGCGCTGGTAGGTCTCAATTATCTCAAAAAATAATTCATCTGTTCGGTTCATCTTTTCATCTCCATTCAGTTATATTATTTCACTTGATTATTTTGATTAGGCGGCCTGTTTGGTACCATCTAAATGCATAAGCATATTGTATCATTCTCTGACTGCATTTTGACTGCATAACACTTAGTTTTGACTGCATTTAGTTAGTGATAGTTAGCGCGTGAAATATCTCAAAAAGCACGGTTTTAAGCCAAAAACAACGTAATTGCTAGATGTTAAAAACATGTACTGTTAAATCGTAATAAATTGTGGTAATATATTAAGAAAGAGCTTAAAAGGAGATGCCATATGGTTGACGAGGCCGTAGCATTTGCGATGAAGGCCCATGAGGGGGCCTTCAGGAAAGGGACTAAAGTTCCCTATATCGTCCATCCGCTGGAGACGGCAGTGATTGTTTCCATGATGTCGGAGGATGAAGAACTGGTTTGTGCGGCGATTCTCCATGATGTTGTGGAGGATGCGGGAGTATCGGAGCAGCAGCTGGAGACGTTATTTGGCCAGCGGGTTACGGCATTTGTGATGGAAGAGACGGAGGATAAGACAAAGTCGTGGAAAGAGCGCAAAGCGGCGACGCTTAAGCATCTGGAGACGGCGTCAAGGGAGAGCAAGATCCTGGTTCTGGGGGACAAGCTGAGTAATCTCCGGTGCACGGCCAGAGATCATATGGTAATCGGAGAAGCAATCTGGGACAGGTTCAATGAGAAGAGAAGGTCGGAACATGCCTGGTATTATAACGGTGTGGCGGAACGGATCAGGGAACTGTCAGAATATCCGGCATGCCAGGAGTATTTTGGGCTGTGCAGGAAGGTGTTTGGGGATTCGTGAGTAATCATTGGGCTATCTGTCCTGTTACGGGGCTGCCGCACTGTGGGTCAAATGACCTGGGTGCGGCAGCCCCGTGATGTTGTTTCCCTGTTTTTACTGTTATAATGTATTTGCCCGATCTGCAACATTTTTATTAAAGTTAATAACCTGATGTTCATAGGTTGTGCTCATCAGCGGAGACGTGATGATAAAGTCTGCAGTCGCTCTCGTATTGGCGATGGGAATATCGTAAACCTGGGCAATACGAAGCAGTGCCTTCACATCGGGATCGTGGGGCTGAGCGGTCAGCGGATCAGAAAAGAAGATAACCAGGTCGATTCTTCCTTCTACAATCTTTGCGCCGATCTGCTGATCACCGCCTAAAGGACCGCTGTTGTAGCCCTTTACGGACAGGCCTGTCTGATCCGTGATCATACGCGCGGTGGTGCCGGTTCCGCACAGCGTGTGCTGGCTTAAAATGTCTTTATGTTCTTTGCACCAGTCGATGAGAGCGTGCTTTTCGTTGTCATGGGCGATGAGAGCAATATTTTTCTGTTTCTCCAGTGTCAGTGTGATAAAATCTTCCTGTATCATAAAATTCCTCCTTTAAATATATTTTGTTGACTGATCTGTTTATTCTTGATTTAGATTCCCCTCCATCATATATGATTTTTTCACGCTTGAATAGTAGAAAATGGTAAAATCTTTATAATATTCATCTTTTATATTCGTGACTAAAGATTATGAAGAACAAAACTTTGGGGGACGATGAAATTTATACCTTTCACTAGAACTCTCAATGAGCGTATGGTAGACTTAAAATAGAAGAGTAGCTAATCAGATAATGCAGTCAAAAGAACTGGAGGGAGACTAATTGAAAAAAGTTCTGATTGTAGAGGACGAAACTGTTGTACGTGAAAAAATAATCGAGGCAATTGACTGGTCACAAGATATTGTATTGGCGGGGGCTGTAGAAAATGGTGCAGAAGCACTAAAAATATGTGAACAGGTAATGCCAGAGATTGCTTTTGTAGATATTCAAATGCCAGTTATGGATGGGATCACGCTGACAGCAAAATTAAAAGAAAAAAATCCGCATTTAAAAGTTGTACTTTTAACCGCATATTCTGAATTTAATTATGCGAGAAAAGCTATTGAATTAAATGTAGAAAAATATGTATTGAAATATGAACTTAATGAAATAACTCTTAATCAGATTGTACGGGAATTAAGCCAAAAAATAGATAATAGCAATGAAAATGCCGGAAGACAGGCGGTTCTTGGGCGGCTTTTATTTGAGTGCCTGTCCCAAGGGGAATGTATAATGATTATGAATAAGGCCGGGATCTTCTGGAAAAGAAACCGAGTCTATTTGTGTTGTGTAAATAATGCATCACAGGAGAAAGTGAACAGTATCTGTGAACGGCTAAAAACGGCGCATATAATGACGGAATACCGCCAGGTATCTGAATCATCTGTAGTGATATTTTGCAGCAGTGAAGGGGAAAATGGAAGTCAGATACGGGGAGAAATTAAAAAACAGGCGGAATCTAATCGGGAATTTTTGTTTATCGATACAAAGGAGGAAATAGATGCCTGGCGGCTTCATGAATCTTATTTAAAAATACTCAGAGTAAGCGAAATGTTTTTGTTTTTTGGGGAACGTAATCTGGTCTCGATTGAAATGGCAGATTCTGTAATCCCATTTTTGTACCAGGAAGATTTAAAAAGTATCAGGGAGAATTTAAAACAGAGACAATATGATACCGCAATAAACCAAATTGAGGTTTTGCTGGAGAAAAAAGCAATGAATTCCCGTAATAAAGAAGGACTTGAGGAATGTCTTGACCAGTTGACTGCTGAAATTTATGAGGAAATGTCCAGATATGATACAACGGTATCACATGGCTGGGCTCTGGATATGTTTAAAAGAATTCATATGTGCAGAAATATGAAGCAGATTGTGGATATTATGACGGAGGAGTTGGAAAAGATTAAAAGATCTGTGAGTATGAGTCGAAAAATGTGTCAAATCCTTGATTATCTGGATAAAAATTATCTGGAAGACATAACACAGGAGGATTTAGCAAGACAGTTTGACTGGAATCCATCTTACTTAAGCCAGATGTTTCGGAAAGAACTGGGGATTACATATAAAGAATATATTAATGAGAGAAAGCTTAAAAAAGCAAAGGAACTTCTTGCCGAAGGTAAACTAAGTGTGGAACAGATTGCTGAGATAACAGGTTATAAAAGCGTAAATTATTTTTATAAAATATTTAAAAAGAAGACAGGAATGAAACCTAGGGAGTATTGATGAAAAAAAAAGGAAAATTTATTAGTATTCAAACAAAGATTTACAGAATATTATTTTTGATGATTACGGCTGGTACTATTTTATGCTCTTGCGGCACTTTTGGAGTTTTATATAAGAGTATTTTGGAAAAATCTAAAATGGACTATCAAATGCTGGTTAATAATGTGATGTTTTCTTTAAACTCTAATGTAGAGGATATCATCCGATGTTCAGAATTAATTATTACCAACCGGGATGTAATTGCATATCTTAAAAACACGTATGATAAAAAAAAGGATTATTTTTATTTTTTGGCACAGGCAGACATTGAAAGAGAAATAAAAAATATAACTACAATGAATAGTGATTTAGTGGACTATATCATGATTGTGGATCGGAAAAAAATGCCGGTTTCTTTTGATGGTACATTAGAGTATCCAAGCGAAAATGAGGGGGTATTGAATCAGTCAGCAAGAGGTTTTTTTTGGCAAGGGGAGGAACTGTATTATAGCTGCCCTTTTGTAGGAGAGCAGACAGATCAGGAAATTGGCAGACTTTATGTTGCGGTGAAGGAAACAAAAATGTTTTCGGCACTCGCAGTACCTGATCAGACATCACTGCGGGTTTCCCTGACGGATAGAGATAATAATTATGTATCAGGTAATGCCGATGAGGGAAAGGAATGGGAACTGATTAGCCAGGAGGTTATTGCAAATTCTGGCTGGACAATGACAGCACGCATCAATAAACATATTTTGGCAAAGAGTATCTGGAAGGTGTTTTATATAATTATCATACTTCTAATTTCAGTGCTTGCAATATCTTATCTGCTTTTTAAGCCGGTTCTTCGTAAGATCACAGAGCCATTGATTGCACTCACAAAGGAAATTAAAAATTTTAAGGAGGATGGAGAAAAAACGTCTTTTTTAATTGAAGTCTCTAATGATGAGGTAGGGATGATTGCAGAAGAATATGAGAGACTGGTTAACCGCATTCAAAAGTTAATTCGAAGACTGCAAAACAGAAGGAGACAGAGGTTCATCTGTACATGGCAAAGATAAACCCACATTTTATTTATAATACATTGTATGCATTGATTTGCGTAGCGGAGAAAAAGCATGAGACAGAGATTGCACAGAAGATTAAAGGGGTTGCTAATATCCTTTGTCTTTCCCTGTATAGTAAACCTGAATCTTCCCATACGGTCCGGGAGGAGATAGCGGCTATTAACCAGTATCTGGATATTTTAAAATATAAATACGGCGAGGGAATACAGGCAGAGTGGATTTTACCGCCCGGAATGGAGGAAGAATCTATTAACGTACTACTGCTATATCCATTGGTTGAAAATGCTGTTTTCCATGGATTGTCCAAAGTTAAGGATAAACACCTTGTTATAAAGTTTGAAGAGGATCATGAGAAAAAATGTATTTCTGTGTCAGATAATGGCGTGGGTATGTCTAAGAAAGAAATCTATGGTATTTACAACAGGTTTGAAAAGTGGCTGGATAAGATTGAAGAAGAGGAATTAGAAGCTGAGATGGAACATATTCATATGGGATTGTTTAATTTGAGACTGCGGTTATATTTTCTGTATGGAGAACAAGCTTACTTTACAATTTGTAGCAAAAGAGGAGAAGGGACTAAAGTAACAGTGGGAGTTCGAAAAAATTATAAAAATAGTTATAATATAAAAAAAGTATAGTATTTCCAAAATTGGTGAATTGTTTTAGCGGTGAAAAAAATGGTATAAATAATGTACAAGATAACCGGTTAAAAAATGTGGACTGCAGACGCATAAAACTAAAATGAGAAGGGATCAATAGCAAATGAGGAGTAAGAAAAAAAGTATAATTGCTGCCGCATTAATTAGCTGCATATTTTTAACTGCCTGTCAGGGAAATACACAGGATTCAGCTAAAAGTCAACAGACACCGGCACAAAAACAGCAGACTTTGGCTCAGGATGACACACAGAATGAAGAAACGGAACCTCAGGTGGAAGGAGAAAAGAGAACGGTAACCATGTGGTCCTGGTTCGACAAAAATAAATTAATACCAGCGTTTCATGAATCATATCCGGATATTGAAGTGGAGTTTGTTAAATTCAACAGCTCAGCTGATGTGGCTACCAAGGTACAGATGGCGGTGGCCTCTGGTGGTGAGTTACCGGATATTGTTGCTGTCAGTTATAATGAAATGGGGACTATGTGGGGGCTGGATATATGGGAAGATTTATCGGCGGAGCCATATAATCTGAATCCGGAAATATTTGTTCCAAGTCTTCTTCCAATGATGACAGATGCTTCAGGAAGATTGGTTGGAATTTGTGAAAAACCGGGAATTACAGGAATCGGCTATAAAAGAGAACTTGCTAAGGAATATTTCGGAACAGATGATCCTGATGAGATGGAACAAATTTTCTCTTCCTATGATATTTTTATTGAGAAGGGGAAAGAAGTGCGGGACAAATCCAATGGAACTGTATACATATTTCCGACAGTAAAGGAAGTATTTGACCTGGTATATTTGTCCGGTACGGAACCATATCTGGACAACGATACTGTAAATCTGGAGGCGGCAAGGCGAGCTTTTGAATTTGTTCTTGAGATGAAAAAAGAAGGCCTGGTAGATACAATGGAATTTGAAGGACCAGCCCATGATAATTCATTAATCCAGAAAAAACATATTTTTGGAATGATGCCAGCGTATTTTCCAACCTTTAAGATTAAAAATATTGATAAAGAAAAGACTGTTAAATGGGGGCTTATGACACCTCCGGAAGGCGGAGTAAATGCTGCCAGCAATGCATGGGCTATTCCAAAGGCAGCCCGGAATAAAGATGCAGCTTTCAAGTGGCTTAGCTGGTTTGCCGTAAGCGATGAAGGGACACAGGCTGTAAAGGATATCTGGCCTACGTTCTCCCCGGTAAAGAAGCGCTACGAGGAAGATGGTTTTTATAGCATGAATGATGAGTGGTTTGGAGGACAGGACATATTTGAAAAATTTTCGGATATGACACTAAATACAAAAGGGCTATCTCCAGAATATAGCAAATATCTTTCTACAGTACAGGAACAAATAAACATTGCAATAAAAACAATCAATGCGAGCAAGGATGGATCAGATATCAATCTGGATGAACTGTTTAAGAATATGGAGGAACAGATAATAATAAAAGAGCCTGATATCAAGATTCAGTAAGGATAAAAATAACTGCCGGATAAAGAAAAGGGTTTATTTCTAACCCGGCAGTTTTTTTTGTGCCCTAATTACAGAAAGGATGCCGAAAAATGAAGCAAAAACATGTTTTAAGGGGTGAGAGAATATTCCCTTATCTTTTTCTTGCGCCTTATTTTATTCTTTACATTGTTTTAGAATTATTTCCTGTTCTGTTCTCGTTTTTTATCAGTCTGACAGAATGGAATGGGGTTGGTGACCCGATATTCCGTGGGATTTCCAACTATTTGAGGTTGATTAAAGACAAAAACTTTTTTTCTTCCATTTGGAATACCATTGCTATTATTTTGGTTTCAATACCGTTACAGCTGGCTATAGGTTTTACACTGGCTCTGATCATAACAAAATACTTAAAAAAGTCAAAAAGTTTTTTTCAGGTGCTTTTGTTTCTTCCTTATCTGGTTACGCCTGTTGCCATCGGTGTGATTTTTCAGATCTTGTTTGAATATAATGGGGGAACTATCAACCAGATATTAGGGAACTTTGGAATTGAACCGATATATTGGCTGGGACAGGTAGGTACTTCCAGATTTGTTGTCATATTAATGAAGGTTTGGAGAGCGTACGGATACTCTATGATTTTGTTTATTTCCGGATTGTTGGCAATACCAAACGATGTATATGAGGCTGCGGAGATCGATGGGGCTGGTGTATGGAAAAAAACTTTTTACATTACTCTTCCAATGCTGAAAAATGTTATGAAGTTTGTTGTTGTTATGACAATAACCGCAGGATTTCAGCTGTTTGATGAACCTCGAACTCTGTTTTCAGAGGCGGGACAGGCTGTAGGAGGTCCAGGAGGACAGCTTCTGACAATTGTAGGTAATTTTTATGATGTCGCTTTTACCAGATTTGAGATGGGGTACGGAGCGGCCATTGGATATGGGCTGTTTATGCTTTTGCTTATTTCGACAAATGTAGTCAACCGATTGTTTAAGGAAAAGGAGGAAAGATGATGAAGACTGTTAAGAAAGCAGGAATTGGAATTTTTCTGCTGGTATTTTCATTTATTGTTCTGTTTCCATTGTTTGATATGGTGATTATGGCTACATATCCTTCTGAAGAATTATTTGGTTCCCTGAAACTTGCGCCAGGCAGATATTTTTTCAATAACCTTAATACTGTTATGCACAATCGATTTTGGAAATATTTGTTAAACAGCTTTATTATTTCTACAACTGCGGCGCTTGGAGGAGCGCTGGTGAGTACCATGGCTGGTTATGCTTTTGCTAAATTCCATTTTAGAGGAGAAAAGGTTTTGTTCGGGATTGTTATGTCTACATTATTGATCCCGATGCAGATAGGTCTGGTTGGTTATATTATGGAAATGCGCTGGTTGCATCTAAGTAATACGCGTCTTCCGTTGATTTTGAAATATTTGCCGAATACGTTTGGGGTCTTCTGGATGACCCAGAGTCTGAGAGATGCTGTCCCGGGAGAGCTGCTTCTGGCAGCCAGGGTTGATGGGGGGTCAGAAACCAGTATATTTTTTCGCATAGTGATGCCTTTAATTAAACCGGCATTTATTACGGTGTTTTTATTGACATTTTTAAATTCCTGGAACGGGTATCTGCTGCCGCTTGTAACGGTGAGCAATCAGGAATTGTTTCCTGTTACGCTGGCAATTTCTATGTTCCGAGGGGAATATCTGGTAGATTATGCGGCAAAGATTACGGCGACTATGATGGGTGTAATTCCGATACTGGGGGGTTATAGTATTTTGTCAAGATACTTTGTCAGCGGAATTACGGCAGGAAGTGTAAAAGAATAGGAGGGATTAATTTTGAAAGAATCACCAGTATATGCATATTATCAGAAAGGGTGTCTGGAAAAGGATATCTGGAAAGAAGGGGAATTTAGAAAAATTCGGTTTCAGGGAAGGGAAGGGCTGAATGCAAAAAGCATCTACAGCCGTTTGATTATACGAAATCATACATTGAACTGGCCCAAAGGAAGTCTGACGTTTTGGTTCATGCCATTGGAAGATATGGGATCTCAGGCTTGTCCGATCCATATGCCTCAGTATGAAAAAAATATTCATAATTATGTGTTGATGAGCGATGATCAAATTGAATTTGACGATGTAGAGGAAGCTGGTTTTGCGTTGGTATATCGCTTTAATTGGAATGATCAGATGTTTGCAAAGTTCTATAAGGGGAAAATTGGAAGAGGAGCGTTGTACCCTCAGCATGCCATAACGGTGGGAGGGCAGCTTTCACTTCAAAAAAGTACCTGGTATCAAGTCGGGATTTCATGGGACCGTGAAGGCGGAGACTACAGAGTTTATATTAATGGTATACAGATTTCGCGGGCGACTATATTTTTGGAAAAGCTACAAACTTCGTGTGGTCCGTATTTGTATATGGGAAATCCTTCGTTTGTATTCTCAGAACTGAAATTTTATGACGTTTGCTTTAAGCCAAAACAATTTCAGCAAATTTACGAAGAAGAGGCTGTATACTGCGATGAGGAATTGCAGGCCCACCTTTTGGCTGTTCATACGGGGAATGCGCTCAGAAGTGAGAACTGGATACCGGATAAAACTTGGAAGAAAAAGGTGGAACTTTCTTTAAAAAATGAGGAGGATCTAGAAAAATTTTATATTCAGGGCTGTAAAGAGGCTGTGTCCGTTACATCAGACGGTTTTTCTATCCAAACTCATCAGCGCCGGACACCGGAAGCTATAGTGGAGAAGCCAGATTCTTATGACCCGGATCAGGTGTATTTATGGCTTAAAGAATGGCTGGAAGGAGATGTGGCCATTGAATATGAATTTATGCCAGAGAAAGAAAATGGACTGAGTTTGGTAATGTTTCAGGCATCAGGAATGCATCGGGAAGATTTTATGAAAGATTATCCTTTGCGGACAACAGGATCTATGCGGATGGTTCATGGGGAGAATGTGAGAAATTATCACTGGGAGTATTTCCGGGAAATGGATGATGTGAGACATGATATAGGATCTAACATATTGGTGAAAAATCCATGGGGGTATCCATTAGCCTATCAGTGCATTCCTAAACGGCTAGAACAGAATCAATGGCACAAAATCCAGATTATACAAGAGGAAGCCAGAATTTTGGGAATTATAGATGGAAAAGTAATTTTTGATGTCGAGGATCAGGCAGACAGTAATAATGGGCCGATACTTAACAGTGGACATATAGCGATAAGGTGTATGTGGAAAACCAGACTCCGTATTAGAAATTTAAGAGTATTTAATCGAGAGCCTGCTTATGACGTGATACAGGAGGTATAACAGCAATGATAGAGACATTGTATGCAGATGCCTATCAGGCGTCTGTACAAAAAGTTATAGCTAATCGCCAGGCCATAGGTGCGGCCTTTCCTCAGGTGGTTTTAGAAGAAACGGGGCTTTACAACCGGGAAACGGTTTCATATTGGACAGGCGGATTTTGGGGTGGACTTTTGTGGCTGGCATATCGGGCCAGCGGAGAAAAAAGTTTGTTTGAACTGGCCTGTGAGATTGAGCGGATACAGGACTCGGCGCTTGAAGAATTCACAAAGCTGCATCATGATGTAGGATTCATGTGGATACCTACAGCGGTTTTTCATCACAAAATGACTGGCTGTCTCCAATCTGAAATACGGGGGTTAAAAGCGGCGGCTATTTTAGCATCACGATTTCATTTGAATGGGAGATATTTACGGGCGTGGAACGAGGAACAACGGCCAGACAGCAGTGGCCTGGTTATAGTAGACAGCCTGATGAACGTACCGCTTTTATACTGGGCGTCTAAAGTAACCGGTGACCCGGGATTTCGTCAGATTGCTGAAGCTCATACAGACACAGTGTTAAAAAACTTTGTACGTGAGGATTTTACTGTTCCACATATCATGAAGTTTGATTCGGAGAGCGGTCGTGTAATTGGGCCGGTTCAGGGGCAGGGAAAGAGTGAGGATTCCGCCTGGTCCCGGGGACAGGCATGGGCTATTTATGGGTTTGCTGCGGGGTACAGGGAGACGGGAAAGACAGTTTATCTGGATGCAGCCTGCCGGATAGCACAGCGTTTTTATGAAAGACTTCCGGAGGACAGGATACCCTGGTGGGATTTTTGCGCAGAAGGGAACGAACGCTATGCAAAAGATTCGTCTGCGGCCTGTGTGGCTGCCAGCGGGATGCTAGAGCTGGCGGAGCTTTTAAAAGAAAAGAAGGATAAGGATAAGTTTAAAGGCTGGGCCAAAAAGATATTGAGAAATTTGATCACAGGGTACGCATGTTTTGACAATAAAAACCAGGGCATTATAACGTGTGGAACTGTGAACTATGTAAAAAAGCGATTTATAAATGTCCCGATTATATACGGAGATTTTTATTTTATAGAAGCATTAGGAAAACTCAATGGAGAGGTTGGCGTATTTTAAGGAGATGAATTGATTTGGAAAAAAGAAAAACAGCACCGAATCTGCTTTTGATTATGACAGACGAAATGAGAGGAGACTGCATGGGAATAGCAGGGCATCCAGATGTGAAAACACCATATCTGGATTCATTGGCCAGTAATGGCATATACTATCCCAATGCCTATACCGCCTGCCCAAGCTGTATACCTGCAAGGGCAGAGCTTTTAACCGGCTTATCACAGAGGCATACCGGAAGGGTCGGTTACGAAGATGGAATTGAATGGAATTATGAACGGACATTACCGGGGGAATTGACAAATGCAGGCTACCAGACTCAGTGTGTGGGAAAAATGCATGTACATCCCTTAAGGAGCCTTATGGGTTTTCAAAATGTAATATTACATGATGGAACGCTGCAGTACTACCGCGGGACAGATATTCCATATTCAGAAAACCAGATGATTGCCGATGACTATTTTTACTGGCTGAAAAACAAAAAAGGTATTTCAGCAGATGTGACAGATACTGGTCTGCAATGTAACAGCTGGGTTACAAGACCATGGATTTATGATGAGATGAGCCATCCAACCAACTGGGTGGTTACTCAAAGCATTGATTTTCTGCGGAGACGGGATTCCAGAAAACCATTTTTCTTAATGAGCAGTTTTGTGCGTCCTCATGCGCCTTATGATGCACCGGAATGCTATTTTAACATGTACAGGGAAAAAAAAGTGCGAAAGCCTGTGTATGGTGACTGGAATAATCTCCATTACTTAAAAGAAAACGGCAGAGTTTACGATTCATTTAGCGGCCCACTGGACGAGGAACTGATAAAAGAACAGCAGATAGGCTACTATTCCTGTATCACTCATATTGATCATCAGATCGGAAGACTGTTGCAGGCACTGGAGGCTCAGAATGTGTTAGAAAATACGGTAATTATCTTTACCTCGGATCACGGAGAAATGTTGTCAGATCATTGTTTGAGTCGAAAGAGTGTTCCGTATCAGGGAAGCATTCATATTCCAATGATTATATGGGGACCGGAGGCTTTGATCGGAAAATGCAGACTGACGGATGATAGACTGGTAGAGTTGAGAGATATCATGCCAACTTTTCTGAACCTGGCAGGTTTGAAGACAGGGAATACGGATGGACTAAATATGCTTGGAAAAGAAGAAAGAGAATATCTTCATGGAGAGCATTATGAAGAATCACACGAACGGACCAATCAGTTTATTGTAACCAAAGAGGATAAATATATCTGGTTTCCTAAAACCGGGAGGGAACAGTATTTTTACTTGAAATCGGATCCTTTTGAAAAGAAGGAAGGGATAAATAATAAGGATTATAAGGAACGAATATCTCAACTCCGAAGTCTTATGGCTGTAGAACTGAAAGATTGTCCCGAAGGGTATTCGGACGGAAAACATCTTTTCGGGATATAGTAAGAGGTATTGTAGGAAAGATTTAAGGAATTTAAATGCCACCCGCCCGGAATCTATGCTATACTTATAGCATACAGATGCTTGCGGAGGTGGGAAATATGAAGAGTATTAAATGGAAGATTCTGAGACGAATCGGGGCTTTTGTGCTGGCTGCCGCACTGGTGGCAGGCGGACAGCCCTTCTGCTCCTGTGCTGATGAGGCAGCGGCAGAGGAAGAGATTGGACCGGGAATTATTCCGAAAGTGAAGCCTGAGGATTTGACGCCGCTGGTGGTGAGTTACAGCACCTATCAGGACAGTGTGGGCTGGAGCGAGGTCAAGGCCGACAACGATCCCTTAAAGGTTCAGACAGGCAGTTTTGCCAGTGCCATCCGCATGACGGTTTCCGGACAACCGGAGGTCTTAAAGGGAACTCTGGCCTATCAGGTGAATATTACAGGTAAGGGCTGGCTTGACTGGGGAGAGAATGATGTGGAGATCGGAGCGGCCCCGGAACAGCTTCCAATTGAGGCCGTAGCCATGAAATTTACGGACAGGCTGGCAGAGTATTACGATATCTATTATTCCGTTTGGGAAAATGGTGCATGGACGGAATGGGCCATGAACGGAACGGCGGCGGGAGCGGAGGGCTCCGGCATCCGGGTGGAAGGCTTAAGAGCCGCGGCTGTGTTAAAGGGGGCTGAGCCGCCGGAGATGAAAACGGAGGGAATTGATCCGACAAAGCCCATGGTGGCTCTTACCTTTGACGACGGGCCGAGCACGCCTGTGACCACGAGGATTTTAGACAGCCTGGAGGCAAACGGCGGGCGCGCCACCTTTTTTATGGTGGGAAACCGGGTCCCTGGAACTCAGGCGGTGGTTCAGCGCATGAATGCACTGGGATGTGAGGTGGCAAACCATACATACGAACACAAATATCTGACCAAGGCAGGAGATGCAGGAATCCGCTCCCAGGTAGGGCTGACTAACCAGAAAATCACTGAGGCATGCGGAGTGACACCGACATTAGTAAGGCCGCCGGGAGGTTTTTATAATCAGGCGTCCCTGGATACCCTGGGTTCCATGGGGATGGCTGCTGTTATGTGGGATATTGACACTCTGGACTGGAAGACAAGAAATGCGCAGAATACGATCAATGTTGTACTGAACCAGGTAAAGGATGGGGATATTGTGCTGATGCATGATATCTACAGCACGTCGGCGGACGCCGCGGAGGTGATAATTCCGGAACTGGTGAACAGGGGATATCAGCTGGTAACGGTCAGCGAGATGGCCCAGTACCGGGGCGGAATTCAGGCCGGACACGTATATAACCGTTTCCGGCCCTGAGGATTTTCCTGTAATCTTAACTTGGTATAATACTTTGAAGTGAATATGTAATGGATAAGTCTTTTCTGGAATACGCTTTTTTGAAATTCTGGATTATCCGCTTTAATACCATCTCTCCGTTTTCATAGGTGGCTGTCGGAAGCAGCATGAGGTACTGGCTGACGCTGTACCGGCTGTAGATGTCGCCCCGGCGGAGAGAGGTGCGGATGGACTCACCCAGTTCATCCATGGCCCTCGTCTGTACGGAGGGCTTTAATAATTCGCCCTTTAAGTTGCTGATGGTGATCAGGCATAAAAAGATGGAATCACCGGTACGTTCGATGGCGCGTGTCTCCAGCTGGTAAACATCACGGAATACGGAAGGCTCACAGCAGAATGCGCCCTTTTCCTTGGCTCCTTCCATCAACGTCTCCTGGATCGTGCTTAGATCCATGGTGATGCCGTGCTTTTTGTCGCTAATCAGTTTATAGAGCTCTTTAAACCGCGTGGATGGAGTGATGGCGAACTCATTGTAGAACATGTCATTGACGTGCTGATAATGTTCCATAGCCATATACTGATTGCCGCTCTGGTAAAGAGCGTAGATCAGGTAGTAATGGGCATCCTCTTCATACTGGTCGATGGCGATGGCCTGCTGGCAGACATCGATGATCGTGGGATAATCCTTCTGCTCGTCAAGCAGCAGCAGCGTCCGGTGAATCAGATTCTGATAGAGGGTATGGTAATATGTATGGATCGGTACGACCCAGGATTCCCATTCGGATTTCGGAAGAAAATTACCCTTATAAAGGGATACCGCTTCTAAACAGAGGGAGAGGCATTCCTCACTGTTGATATCAGTTGACTCGGAACGAAGACACAGATCCTCAAACCGGTCCGTGTCGGTGATGGTGGTCAGTTCTTTTGTCCAGCCGTAGGCTTTCCGGTTTTGCGTGATTAAGTCCTGAGGTGGAATTCCCAATGGCTCTAAAAGCTTCCGGACACGGAACATCAGGGTCTTCAAAGCGCCGGCCGGGTTATTGCTTGCCTCGTCCTTCCAGAACAGATCGATCAGCTCCTCAACCGGAATGTTGCGGTCGCGGAACGTAATTAAGTACTCCAGCAGACTCCAGGGCTTTTTGGACTGGTTGTTTCGGTCCATGATCACCTGGCTGCCGATCGTTATGGAAAATTCTCCGAGCATATTTACATATATAATATTATTCTTGTTATTCATGAGCATCTCACACTCCCATTTTCTAATATTAGTATAAAGAATAAACGGAAAAATGTCCAGTACTGCTTGTGAAACATTTCAAATATGAAGAAAGACGTATGGAATGAGGCTGCTGCGAATCATTCCCAGCCGGGACTGACGCCGCGGATGCGGACGGAAAAAAGATTGAGATTTCACCGGAAATCATTTATACTGTAGGAAAAATACATCATATCAAGGGAGAGTGGCTGGATGAAGAAAAAACGTATTGCGTCGATCCTTCTGCTGCTGGCCGTGGTGCTGGCAGCGGCAGCAGGAATAAAAACTTATGTGGATTACCAGGTTCGGGCAGCGGCAGAGCGGGAATATGAGAGTCTTGCTGAACTGGCCCGCCAGACGGAAGCGCGGGTTGAGACAGAGACGCCGATCGAGTCAGAACCGGAAGAGACGGAGGCTCCCTACGTGTCCCCGATCCAGTTTGACGAGCTTAAGGAGATCAATCCGGACATCGTTGGCTGGCTGAAGGTCGAGGGGACAGAGATTGACTATCCCATCGTTCAGACCGGAAATAATGAAACTTACTTAAATACAGACTTCGAAGGTAAAAAAAGTGTGGCGGGTGCCATTTATCTTGATTATGAGAGCGAACCTGATTTTTCCGGCCGGCATAATATAATCTATGGGCATAACATGAAGAATGGCAGTATGTTCAAAGACATTGTAAAATATAAGGATGAGGAATATTTCATGGAGCACCAGGATATCACCGTCTACACGCCGGAACGCGAGTACCATTTACGCCCCATGTCGGTTCTCTATACGGAACCTACCGGTATGAGAAGAAAGACGAAGTTTGCCACCGAGGAGAGTTTCCAGGCGTATGTGGAAGAGATGACGAAGGGATGTTCCTTCGCCCAGATCCCGGAGAAGCCGTTGGAGCAGCTCTGGTCCTTTATCACATGCAGTTATGAATTTAACGATGCCAGGACCATTCTCTATGCCTATGAGGTAACGGAGGAATAGCACATTAAGAGAAATTTAATTGAAAAATGAAATCATGTGTGCTATAGTACATTCTGATTCTGGAAAACCAGTAACAGTAAGCTGGCTGGAACATTAGTACTGTATTGAAAAGAGGAGAAAAAGTATGGGCAAGTATTTTGGAACTGACGGTTTCCGCGGAGAAGCCAACGTAACGCTGACAGTAGAAGATGCTTTTAAAGTAGGCCGGTTTCTGGGCTGGTACTACGGGCAGAGGAAAAAAGGCGATGTATGCCGTATCGTCATCGGAAAAGATACGAGAAGAAGCAGCTACATGTTCGAATATTCCCTGGTGGCGGGATTAACCGCGTCCGGAGCGGATGCCTATCTGCTTCATGTGACGACAACCCCCAGCGTGTCATACGTTGTCCGCACAGAGGATTTCGACTGCGGTATCATGATCTCAGCCAGCCATAATCCTTTTTATGACAATGGAATCAAGGTAATCAATGGAAACGGAGAGAAGCTGGAGGAGAGTGTAATCGTTGAGATTGAAAAGTATCTGGACGGTGAGACTCACGAGGTACCTCTGGCAAAGCGGGATAAGATTGGAAGAACCGTAGATTTTGCCGCCGGCAGAAACCGTTATATCGGATACCTGATCTCAATTGCAACCCGTTCCTTTAAAAATAAAAAAGTGGCGTTAGACTGTGCAAACGGCAGTGCATCCGCCATTGCCAAAAATGTGTTTGACGCTCTTGGCGCGGAGACTCATGTAATCAGCAACAGTCCTGACGGCTTAAATATCAATACAAAATGCGGATCTACCCATATTGAGATGCTGCAGGAATATGTGAAGGAGATTGGAGCCGATGTGGGATTTGCCTACGACGGCGATGCAGACCGCTGTATTGCGGTGGATGAGAACGGCAATGTCGTCGACGGCGATGTGATCATGTTTATCTGCGGCAAATACATGAAAGAGCAGGGTGCGTTAAAGAATAACAAGGTGGTTACCACCATCATGTCCAATTTCGGTTTGTATAAGGCGCTGGACCGCGAGGGAATCGGCTACGAAAAGACCGCGGTCGGCGATAAGTATGTTTATGAGAACATGGTGACTTATGGAAACTGTCTCGGCGGCGAGCAGTCCGGCCATATCATATTCAGCAAGCATGCCACCACTGGCGATGGTATTTTAACTTCCCTCAAGGTGATGGAAGTGATGCTGGAGAAGAAGGAGAGTCTTGCGAAGCTGGCTTCCGAGATTGAGATTTATCCGCAGGTACTTAAAAATGTCCGTGTAAAAGATAAGGCGGCGGCTCAGGATGACGCCGTGGTGAAAGCAGAGGTTTCCAGAGTGACGGAAGATCTCGGTGACAGCGGAAGAATCCTGCTTCGCCAGTCCGGTACGGAACCGGTGGTCCGCGTTATGGTTGAGGCGGCTGATTTGGAAACGTGTGAGAAGTACGTGGATCAGGTAATCGAAGTGATGAAGCAGCAGGGGCATGTTCTGTAAGGGAATGTGACCGGTGGAACAGTGCCGATGAGGCCTGCGCTCAGGGGGAGAGGAAGATAACATCAGTTCCTTTCCACTTGGGCGCGGGCTTTTTTGTTTTTCCGGAACCGGGCTGATTTTAAATTGTAAACGTGCTGGATTCATGATATGATAGGTAGTGCTATGAAGGATGCGAATGTTGACTGAATATGAAGAAAGGCCATTGTTTATGGATCATAAAGACTTTTCAAATTTAGGGGATCAGATCAGGGATTCCGTGCAGGATGCCATAGATTCCATGGATTTTAAACAATTAAACAGAACGATTTCAGATACGGTGAATTTTGCGCTCGATGAGGCCAGGAACCAGATGATGAAAGGGATGGATGCGGCCAGAAGAATGGACTCCGGGAACGCCGGATGGAAAGGCCCCGGTACCGGCGCCGGTGATAAAACCGACGATGCGCGAAACACATTCCAGACAGAGGCAGGCGCAGGAAGACGGCCAGGGGCAGCGAATGACAGCGGCAGTACCGGAGAGAGAGGGCGGACAGGCTGTGAGAACCGCCGGTACACGACGGAGAACGCCAGCCGCCGGACAGACCGGCCGGGGTACCGCGCCTTTCAGACCAGCGAGACGGCGGGAGAAAACAGAACCGTGTACCGTGTCAGGAAGATGGCTCCCAGCCCGGCTGCCATAAGAATGAATCAGCCGGGGCGTATTTCGGGAATTCTGTTTACCGTGTTTGGCGGGATTGGGCTTGGCGTAGTCGGAATTCTGTTTCTGGTCACATGGATTCTTGCGCTTGTGGTAAAACCGCTGTGGGGGGCTGTGCTGGGATCGTCTGGGCTTCTTCTGGTGCTGGGCTGCGTGTTCGGGACCATGCTGGGGACCGGCATCTCCACAAGAGGCCGGTTAAAACGGGCCGGGCTCTACTTAAAGCAGGCCGGCAGCAGGCTATACTGTGATATCGAGGAGCTGGCGCGCAGCATTGGAAAGACGAGAAGATACGTTGTCCGGGATTTGCAGAAGATGATCGAAAAGGGGATTCTGCCGGAAGCCCATATCGACGAACAGAAGACCTGTCTGATGTTGAATGAGGAGACGTATAAGCAGTATTTAAGTGCTCAGAAGTCCTTAAAACAGAGAGAGAAGGAGATGGCCCTTTTAGCTGAAGCGGAAAAGAAACAGAAGAAGGGGGCATCGGCTCCGGAAGAGAGGAAAAAGGCGGAAGAGGATGAGAAACAGCTTCCGGAAGGCCTGAAAGAGATGATGGCTCAGGGCGGGGAGTATTTAAGGATTCTGCGGGAAGCCAACGATGCGATACCGGGAGAGGCGATTTCCGGGAAAATCTCCAGGCTGGAGACTGTCATCAGAAGAATTTTTGAGACGGTGGAGCGTCAGCCGGACCAGATGGAGGAGATGGAGCGCTTTATGGACTATTATCTTCCCACAACGGTAAAACTGGTAACAGCGTACCGCGATTTCGACAGAATTGAGATAGAGGGCGATAATATTGTCTCAGCGAAGCATGAGATAGAAGAAACGCTGGATACGATCAATCTGGCATTCGAACGTCTTCTGGATGATTTATATCAGGATGCTGCCATCGACATTACCACTGATGCGTCCGTGCTTCAGACGATGCTGAAAAAAGATGGATTCGCGGAAAGCGATTTTAGTAAAAGCGACTTAACAGGAGGGAAGAATCATGAGTAAAGACATCGAGACGATGATAAATGAGGCACCAGTGCTGACCCTGGACCCGTTCAGCACTACGGAACTGCCGGTGGAGGGCGCCCATGCAGTGCCTGCAGAGGTGGAGGAAGAAAACTTAGCAGAATCCATACCCGAAGCGGAGCTGACGCCGGAGGAGCGAAAGATGATTGATGATTTCGCTGCAAGGATTGATCTGACGGATTCCAACCTCGTCCTTCAGTATGGAGCAGGGGCTCAGAAAAAGATCGCTGATTTCTCTGAGGCGGCGCTGGATAACGTTAAGACAAAGGATTTAGGTGAAATCGGAGAGATGTTAAGCAGCGTGGTAACTGAACTTAGAAGCTTCGAAGCGGAAGAGGAAGACAAGGGATTTTTCGGCTTCTTTAAGAAGAGTTCAAACAAGCTGGAGAGCATGAAAGCCAAGTACAATAAGGCTGAGGTGAATGTGAACCAGATCTGCAAGATTCTGGAGAATCATCAGATTCAGCTTTTAAAGGATATTGCCCTGCTGGACAAGATGTACGATTTAAATACCACTTACTTTAAGGAACTGAGCATGTATATTCTGGCAGGCAAGAAGAAGCTGAATGAGGTGAGAGGAACCATGCTCCCGGCCCTTATGGACAAGGCTCACAAGACCGGCCTTCCGGAGGATGCACAGGCAGTTAATGATATGGCTTCGCTCTGCAACCGGTTTGAGAAGAAGATCCACGATCTGGAACTGACCCGTATGATTTCCATTCAGATGGCTCCCCAGATTCGTCTGGTACAGAATAATGATACTCTGATGTCGGAAAAGATTCAGTCGACCATCGTCAACACGATTCCACTCTGGAAAAGTCAGATGGTACTGGCCATCGGAATTAACCATTCCGAGCAGGCTGCCAGGGCTCAGCGGGAAGTCACCGACATGACGAACGAACTTTTAAGAAAGAATGCAGAGGTCTTAAAGACGGCTACCATTGAGACGGCTAAGGAATCAGAACGGGGTATCGTGGATATGGAGACCCTTAAGATTACCAATGAATCCCTGATCACCACTCTGGACGAGGTAGTCCGGATTCAGACGGAAGGACGTCAGAAGAGAAGAGAGGCGGAGACAGAGCTGGCCCGTATGGAGGGCGAGTTAAAGCAGAAGCTTCTGCAGCTGAGCAATTAAACTTAACGAAGATTTTTGTTGTAACTCAATTCTGAACGTGCTATAATAATATAACACTTTACCTCGGCAAATTCCGGGGAGGTGATTCTTATAGTAAAGGAATGATGAAGATGGGGTTAGACCTGTAAAAACCACGTTGTTCATTGTCAAGAAGTATAGCGTGATTTATCGACTCCAAAGCCCTGGATGAAGATAAAAGGGAATGAATCGAATAAAATTTAAAATTTGGAGGAGAAAGACATGTTAAACTATCAGAGATATAAGCGGGTACCAGTAATCAATTATCCGGAGAGACAATGGCCGAACAAAGAGATTGAAAAAGCGCCGGTATGGTGCAGTGTTGACTTAAGAGATGGAAACCAGGCGCTCATTGAGCCCATGGTCGTGGAAGAGAAGATTGAGATGTTCAACCTTCTTGTGAAGCTTGGCTTTAAGGAGATCGAGATCGGATTTCCGGCTGCTTCCCAGATTGAATTTGATTTCTTAAGACAACTCGTAGAAAGGAAACTGATTCCTGATGATGTGGTAGTTCAGGTTCTGGTTCAGTGCCGTGAGCATCTGATTAAGAGAACATTTGAGGCTATTCAGGGAATTAAGAAGGCGATTGTACATATTTATAACTCCACCTCCACTCTGCAGAGGGATGTGGTATTTCACAAGAGCAAAGAGGAAATCAAGGAAATTGCCATAGAAGGCACCGAGATGGTAAAGAAGTACATGGATGGGTTCGACGGAGAGGTTATCCTCGAATATTCACCGGAAAGCTTTACCGGAACAGAACTTGATTTCGCACTTGATATCTGTACGGCAGTACAGGATACATGGGGAGCGACTCCTGAGAAGAAGATCATTATTAATCTTCCTTCTACGGTAGAGATGACGACCCCCAACGTTTACGCAGATCAGATCGAGTGGATGGACCGTCACTTTAAGAACCGTGACAGCATCATTTTAAGTGTTCATCCCCATAACGACCGCGGCACCGGCATTGCGGCTACAGAGCTTGCGCTTCTTGCAGGCGCTGACAGAGTGGAGGGAACTCTGCTCGGCAACGGCGAGCGTACCGGCAACGTGGATATTTTGACCGTAGCATATAATATGTTCTCCCAGGGAATCAATCCTGAGTTAAATCTGGAGAATGTCCGCGAGATCGTGGATGTATGCGAGCGGTGTACCAAGATGGAGGTCGAACCGAGACACCCATACGCAGGAAAGCTTGTCTTTACCGCGTTCTCCGGTTCCCATCAGGATGCCATCAACAAGGGCATGCAGGCCATGCACGAGAGAAATCAGGAGTACTGGGAGGTTCCGTACCTTCCGATCGACCCGGCGGATATCGGCAGACAGTACGAGCCAATCGTGCGCATCAACAGCCAGTCCGGCAAGGGCGGTGTGGCCTTTGTTATGGATACCTTCTATGGTTTCAGGCTTCCGAAGGGCATGCACAAGGAATTTGCCGATGTCATTCAGGCGATTTCCGAGAAGCAGGGTGAGGTTGCGCCTGAGCAGATCATGGATGAATTCAAGAAGAACTACAGCGAACGCAAGGAACCGATCCATTTCAGAAAGTGCCAGATTACAGAGGCTGAGGATGATACAGAGTTCTCAACGCTGGCGAAGGTCCGTTATACCGATCACGGTGTGGAGAAGGTCTTTGAAGGAGTTGGTAACGGTCCTATCGATGCGGTTCAGAAGGGACTTGAAAAAGCACTGGGAATCGAAATTCGAGTTCTGGATTACAATGAGCATGCACTTACTTCCGGTTCCGGAGCGCAGGCGGCATCTTATATCCATCTGCTGGATGTGAAGACGGGACGCGCAACGTACGGCGTAGGCATCAGTTCCAATATTACGAGAGCTTCCATCAGGGGGATCTTCAGTGCGGTGAACAGACTGTTCTATTAACGAAACTGCATGGGTGAGGCTGTCCTACTGATGTAAGATAGTGTTTATTGTCTGATATATAAATGGTTGAGGGGGTCGCAAAATCATCAAATAGATGATTGAGCGGCGCCCTCGCTCTGTATGTTTTGATACGGTTCGGACTTTGGAATCCATGACCGCCCGGTGCCATCGGTATTCAAAAATAGGGAAGAAGAACTGGAAGGCTATCTCGTCTCATACCGGCAGGAATTCCAAATCCCGCTGCAGGCCCAATAAAAGGGGCCAGGGCGCCACATGATGTTATGTGGCAGCCCTGGCCGGTAATTGGGTTTGCTGATCTATAGCGGATAGATGTTCAGCCGTTTGATTTTGCCGTTCTCATCGGTCTCGGATAAGAAGGCGGTAACCGGTATGACATGATCGTTATAGGTGATAAAATACCATACTGTATTATCCCCAACGTATTTTACGCTGTGAATCGGAAATGGGCCGCCATTGAATCCAAATTTATGATGAAACATCATTTCTACAGCCATCTTTCCTTCCAGGTGAATGGTATCCATACCGGCCTTGATGACGGAAGAGTCGTGAAGCACACCGTACTCGTTAAATAAGTCGGCAAGTGCCACCTCATCCCCCTTTTTCATGCATTCTATGTATTGTTCTAATATCGTCATTGCTTTATTCCTCCTTGTTATGAGCACCTGGCGGGAATTTTCTGGCCGCCTGCGTGCAATCCGTGTCACTTCCCACTCAGCGCAGCTTTTCTTAAGCTGGAGCATTTTAAATGGGAATTTTTTAACTGGCCGGGACTGTAAACCCTGGCGAAGCGGCTCTTAAATCTGCTCGGAGCGAAGCAGTGCGTCAATACCGCCGTCCACGAACAGAATGACTCCGTTAATTCCGCTTGCCAGCGGGGAAGCCAGGAATACGATTCCATTGGCAATCTCCTGTGCATCGAGAAATTCCTTGCGGCCATAGCGGGTCGGTATCGGAATTAACAGGGCGGCTTCCATCTGTGCGTCCGTCATGCCCTGAGTCATGGGAGTCGTCGTGTTGCCGGGGGCTACAGAATTGATTCTGAGACCGTCTACAGCCCAGGAAGGTGAGATTCGGCGTACCCAGCGGGCTAGAGCATGCTTGGATGAACTATAGCAGGAGGGCGTCTGATTCCTTGGAATGTCTTCCGCCAGCTCCAGAATACGGTCTTCATCCATAACATTGGAAAGCATGTCGACCCAGTCCATACGAACTGTCATGTTCGTGATGGAGTTGGAGGAAGTGATGACGCAGTTACCGTGTTTCTTCTTCAGTAATGGCCTTAAGCCTTCCGCCAGCTGCACGCTCGCAAAGAAGTTTAAAGCAAATATTGTCTTAGGCGGCGCAGTCGGACCAACACCGGCGTTGCAAATTAGAACATCGATTCCGTCAGGATATTTCTCAAATACGGCATCAATGGCACCCTGCCTGCCTTCTTTCGTTGATAAATCGGCCAGATAGTCTCCACCCTTAAAATCGATATTAAATACTTCATGTCCCTGATCCAGCAGTGTCTTTCTTACTGCGGCTCCGATTCCGGTTGTTCCGCCGGTAATTACATATGTACTCACTGTTCTTACCTCTCTTTCTGATATCTGATTTCCTGTAAAAATTCTCTTGATAAATAATAGTAATTATTATTAACTTATGAAAACAGCATATCACAGCAGAAATTGATTGTCAATTAAAATAAAAAATTCACAATCATTTGGTAAAAAACGAATTTTTCTGTATTGTTGTTGCACAAAAATAGTGGTAAACTGGGACTATAAAATGCCTGTCCCAAGAAGTTGGACAGGAAGGGAAAGGGGACAGAATATGGCCAGATTTCAATGTGGTGTATGCGGGTTTATCTATGATGAGGAAAAAGAAGGAAAGCAGTTTGGCGAATTGAAGGAATGTCCGGTGTGCAGACAGCCGGCGTCTGTATTTTTCCCGGCAGGTGGGGCAGAAAAAGCGGAACAATCAGAACAGGCTGCCGACGGTCTTGGGTACGATCCGGCCTATGTGAGAGAGGACCGCTCCTGCCGCTATATGAAAGAGATTCATGAGATGGCAGTAAGCGGAAATACGATTATCGATGCCATGGGAACGAAGATGGCCATGCCGGGCTGGGATGACATCCTGATTCTGGGCGCGCAGCTGAATCCGCCGCCGCTTATGGAGCACGACCCGGTAACCATCACCACGGTGATTGGAAAACATGCAAAGAAGCCCATGGTATTAGACGGGCCTGTCTACATATCACACATGTCTTTCGGGGCGATGTCAAAGGAGATGAAGGTGGCTTTGGCAAAGGGCAGCGCCATGGCGGGGACAGCCATGTGCAGCGGCGAGGGAGGAATCCTTCCGGAAGAGAAGAGTGCGGCGTACAAATACATTTTTGAGTACGTTCCGAATCGATACAGTGTGACACCGGATAATCTGCGGGAATCGGACGCGATTGAAATCAAGATTGGACAGGGGACAAAACCGGGTATGGGCGGCCATCTGCCAGGCGCCAAGGTGACGCCGGAGATTGCGGCAATCCGGAATAAGCCTCTTGGAGAGGACGTGATCAGTCCATCCAAATTTGAGGATATTCGGAGCAAAGAGGATTTAAGAGACTTGGTTGCCCAGCTTCGCATGGCGTCGGAAGGGCGTCCCATAGGAATAAAGATTGCAGCAGGAAAAATCGAAAAGGATTTGGAATACTGCGTCTTCGCGGAACCGGATTTTATTACCATCGACGGAAGAGGCGGCGCTACGGGAGCGAGTCCGAAGCTGGTGAGGGATTCGACCAGCGTACCGACTGTGTACGCCCTTTCACGCGCGAGAAAGTATCTCGATGAGGCCGGTGCAGATATAGATCTGGTCATAACCGGCGGGCTTCGTGTGTCCTCCGATTTTGCCAAGGCGATTGCTATGGGAGCAGATGCCGTGGCCATAGCTTCTGCCGGACTGATTGCGGCTGCGTGCCAGCAATACCGGATCTGCGGAAGCGGAAACTGCCCGGTGGGAGCGGCTACCCAGGATCCGGAACTGAGAAAACGCTTAAATGAAAGCGCAGCCGCGGCGCGGGTTGGAAATTTCTTAAAATGCAGCTTTAAAGAACTTAAGACTTTCGCGCGAATTACAGGCCACGAGGATATTCACGATATGACAGTAGACGATTTGTGCACCTTGAACCGGGAAATATCGGAGTTTACCAGTATCAGGCATGCATAGAACAGATGGCAGCCAGGGCGGAATTTCCTGTGATTTCCGCTCTGACTGCAATTGTTTACATTTTTTCAGGGATATAGTACAATGAGAAGCAGATATTACAGAACAGGAGAATGGAAAAGACATGAAAAAATATGATTATATACTGGTAGGAAGCGGGCTCTATTCCGGAGTTTTCGCGTATCTTGCAGGCAAAGAAGGTAAGCGGTGCCTTGTTGTGGAGAAGCGGGACCACATTGGGGGAAATATCTACTGTGAAGAGGTGGAAGGAATCCATGTGCACCGTTATGGGGCCCACATTTTCCATACGAGCAACCGGGAAGTCTGGCAGTTTGTGAATGAACTGGCAGAGTTTAACCGTTTTACCAACAGTCCGGTGGCTAATTATAAGGGTGAAATGTATAATATGCCATTTAATATGAATACCTTCAGCCGGATGTGGGGCGTATCCACTCCGGAGGAGGCGAAAGCGAAGATTGAAGAGCAGAGAGCTTCTGTGCAGGGAGAACCGAAGAATCTGGAGGAGCAGGCGATCCGGCTGGTGGGAACGGATTTATACCGGAAGCTGATCAAGGGATATACGGAAAAACAGTGGGGCCGGGACTGTAAGGATCTGCCTTCCTTTATCATTAAGCGGATACCGGTGCGGTTTACGTATGATAATAACTATTTTAACGATCTCTATCAGGGAATTCCTGTGGGCGGCTACAATGTTATCATAGACAAGCTGTTTGAGGGATGCGACATCGAGACGGGAGTGGATTATTTAGAAGATAAGGAGCGGTATGACAGTCTGGGGGAGACGGTGATCTATACGGGAACCATCGACGCCTATTTCGGGTACTGCTTTGGAAAGCTGGAATACAGGAGCCTGCGTTTTGAGACGGAGACGGTGGATACCGATAATTATCAGGGTGTGGCCGTGGTAAATTATACGGACTGCGAGACGCCCTATACGAGGGTGATCGAACATAAGCATTTTGAGTTCGGCACGCAGCCGAAGAGCGTGATTACCCGGGAATACCCGGTTGCCTGGAGCGAGGGTATGGAGCCGTATTACCCGGTAAATGACGAGAAAAACCAGGAGCTGTACCGGAGATATGAGACGCTGGCGGAAGGGGAGAAAAATGTTGTCTTTGGGGGAAGACTGGGGGAGTATAAGTATTATGATATGGATAAGGTGATTGAATCGGCGATGAGGAAGGCCAGAGAGGTGTTGGGGAAATAGTCAGAAATCTCAAAATAAGGAACTGCGGATAGGAAGACAGGGAGTAAAATTGTATGGAGAAGGGGATCATTGGAGATTCGTGGGAAATTTTTTATAAAGATGAATTTTCATCAAAAAAGCATTGGCATAAGGAGATTGAGTTCACTTATCTGGTTACTGGAAAACTCATAATCTGTGTAGATGAGGTAATGCATGAACTGCATGAAGGTGAATTATTCGTTGTGAGCGGCGGTGTGGTTCATTACTATATTGAGACAGAAGAAAAATATAAAGTCGGAATTGCAAAGATGTCTTTACAGGCTTTTGATGGCTTTTCCAAAAAAGTAAAGGATTTCTTTCGTGGTTTTTATTCCTCTGTTCTTTATGTGGCAAAGGACGATCAGATTAAGACAATTTTCAGAGATATTATTAATCTGATTTCAAAGCAGAATATTGTAATTCAGGAAAGCGTCCTTATTTCCAGAATTATTGATTTGACCGTTTATTTAAGCAGTCATGAGGAACTGATAAAAAACAGGGAAGAATATAGAAAGAATAGTGATGCAGAACTGTTGGAGAGAATGAGAACTTATTTTGCCGAGCATTATAATGAGAAAATCGGACTGGCGGATATGGCGTCCCATCTTGGGTTCAGTGAGAGTTATTGTTCTAAATATATAAAGAAAAAGACAAATATGAATTTTCTGGAATACTTAAACAGCTGCAGAATCATGCGGGCGGAAACGCTTTTAAGAACGACTGAAAATTCGGTTACGGAAATTGCTTATGCTATTGGATTTACGAGCATTCAGTCGTTTAACCGTGTATTTAAATCATTCTGCGACGAAAGTCCTACTGAGTATCGAAAACGATTACACGATAAGAAGAATGATCCGTAATTTAAGAGGAAAGCGAAAATAGCATCTGATTATTGGTCGAATATAAGAGGAGCCCGGCAAAACGGGCTCTTTGTTTTGTCTTATTCAGAAAACGATTACTTGACAAGTTATAAGATGTTTTGGATAAAATATGAGTGGTAAACTATTGTAATTTCGATATAATTAACAATATCAGAGGGATGAGATTTATTTTCTCAGAAAACGATTACTTAATAAAAAAGGTGAAGGAGGATTTATGAGAGAGATTAGATTTGAATATTTGAGGCCGAGACAGATTCTGGAAGCCATGAAAGAAAAATCAATTGTATACCTTCCGGTTAGCCCAATTGAATGGCATGGACTGCATAATCCGGTTGGAGTAGATGGATTTCATGCATATGAGTCGGCTCTTGAAGCGGCCAGACGGATCGGAGGGGTAGTAATGCCGCCGATCTATGCGGGACAGGGCGGCAGGATGAGGGAAGAGACACTGAGAAATTTGGGCTTTGAAGAACCATATCCGAAGGTAAACGGTATTGACGTACCTGCTAATTTAGTGCCCAGCATGTATTGGGACGAGGATATATACAGGCTGATGATAAAGGAACAGATCCGTCTTGTGGCTGCGTATGGTTTTAAAATGATAGTAATTGTAGTAAATCACGGTGCGCTGTCGGGCGTAGCGGAAGAGATGGATGAAAAGCTTGAAAACTGCAAAGTTATTTTTACCTCCTGTGTCGGAGCGAAATTTGACGAATATGACGACAGAGGCCATGCTACGATGGGAGAATCTTCAATTGTCATGTATATAAGAAATGAGTGTGTTGATTTAACGGAATTACCCTCAAAAGAGGAGGAACCGTATCTGCTATGCAGAGACCATGGCGTCATTGATGCAAGGTTCTTTAATCCGGAACTCAATACCGATTACAGATTGCTTAAGGATCCCAGGGACGCGACCTGCGAGATGGGGAAAGAGTTCTTTGAAAGCGGAGTAAAACAGGTAATTGATAAAGTAAGTGAAGAGTATGAAAAATTACATATTTAGTATAAAAGACGAGGAGGAAAAGATAGAAAATGAAAAGATTGATCAGTTTATGTATAACGGCGGCAGTGGCAGCATCTCTGTGTGCATGCGGTTCAAAACAGGATACGGCAGCGACAAATGGAACGAATGGTGAGGCGCCGGTGGCATCGGCGGAGACATCAACCGAAGGACAAGAAAGCAAAAGTGGAAAAAAGACTCAGTTGCGCTGGATGAATATCGTTTCAGAAGGATCAGACTCCTATCAGCTTTACCAGGATGCAATAAAGAAGTTTAATGAAAATAATGATAAATATGAGATCGTGTCAGATACTCCAAGTGATTTAGGAACCAAGCTTCTTGTTGAATATTCCGCTGGAACAGGACCGGCAATTTCGTGGTCGCTGACAGCCCAGGCGAAAAAACTGACTGACAGTGGTTTGATTGTCAACTGGTCTGATATTTATGGAAAAGACTACGGAAAGAATTTTACAACGTGGTTTACGGATCAGGTACGCAGCTATTCTGATTTCGGAGATGGTACGCTTATGATGCTGCCCAATGAGGCGAGTGTAGATGGACTTTTTTACAACAAGACTCTGTTTGAAAAATATGGATGGAAGCTGCCAGAGACCTTCGACGATTTGATCAGCCTTGCAGAAGAGGTACAGAAAGAAGGGTATTATTTGCTTTCTGCGGGAGGTGCGGAAAACCGTTGGGCATGGCTGATGTCACAGCTTATGGTAAGAACGGGAGGAATTGATTCTTATAATCATCTGACTTATGGCGAGGGATTAAAAGACTGGGCGGATCCTCAATATGGCTATCCTCAGGCGCTTGAAAAGTTTAAGCAGCTTGTGGATGCTGGCGCCTACTATCCGGGAACGGTAGGCATGATGGTCAATGAAGCAGATACCCTGTTTTGTACAGAGAAGGTAGTAATGTATTACGAAGGCTCCTGGAAACCTGGTAACTGGAAGAATATTGTAGGGGAAGAATGGTTGAATGCCAATGTGGGAGTTATGTCCTTCCCGGCTATGACAGATATGGAGAAAGGGGATCCTGAAGCGATTATTGGAGGTACTTTAAACGGCTGGATTATCAATGAGTCCCTGTCGGATGAGGAAAAACAGGCATGCTGTGAATTTCTGGAATCCATCGTTTCACCGGATTTTTATAAGGGAATTATCGAGAGCGGCTCCATGTTATACACCGGTAAGGTGGATTATGACAGGGAGAAAGCGCCGGAAGCTACAAACATGCTATATGACAGATTCCAGTCAGGAGTACAGATGGCGCCTTCCATGGACTGTGTTATGGACCAGGCTATGCTGGACGCAGTCGTAAACTCTGTTCCTTCCGCGTTGATTAATGACACTATGACTGTGGAAGAAGCTGTGAATGTAGTAGCCCAGGTTGGCCAGGAATCCTATGAGGATTATATGGCATCAAAATAATTTCGTTTAGGAAGTAGATGAGAGTATGAGAAATAGAATGAGTAAGAAACAAGAGGGACAGACCTCAATAGAATTTAGGTATTTAAGCAGGTTTTCAAAAGGCGTCGTATATTTTGTACTGATTTTATGTGCAGTCTGCGTTCTGTATCCGCTATTTTGGCTGTTATCTGCTTCCTTAAAATCACCTATGGATTTGGCGGTTAATGTATGGGGGCTGCCTAAAAAGATAGTCTTTCAGAATTATATTGATGCCTGGCAGGTAGGAAAAATGGGCCACTACATACTTAACAGTGTAAAGGTAGCCCTGGTGTCTATCGCTACGACGCTGATATGCTCTTCCATGCTGGCATTTATACTGGCAAGGCTGCGTTTTAAAGGACGAAGTATCATTTACTATGGAATTTTGCTGGGGCTTATGATACCTATCCATGCGATCATCATTCCGCTTTATATTACGACCCGTGATCTTGGACTTCACAACAATCTTTACTGCATCGGTCTGGTGTATGCAGCATTTCAGATACCTTTTTCCGTTTTTGTCCTGAGAGGATTTATGGCCGGCATCCCGGCTTCTCTCGAGGAAGCAGCCATCCTGGATGGCTGCGGGGTGATCAGGGTGTTTCTCTACATCATTCTTCCACTGACGAAAGAAGGATTGATTACAATTGCGATTCTTACACTAATGTCCGCATGGAATGAACTTCTGGTGGCAATGCTGCTGATCAGCAACGTATCTTTAAAGACACTGCCGCTGGGCCTGATTGGATTTATCACAGAGTATGCTTCTAAATACGCGGAACTGTGTGCGGGACTGATTATTGCCTGTTTGCCCAATATTCTTTTCTATGCGGTTTGTCAGGAAAAGATGATTAAAGGAATGACCATGGGGGCTGTAAAGGAGTGAGATTATGAGATTAAAAGGAAAAAAATTATATCTGACCGTTTTATTATTTGCAGCACCGGGACTGTGTCTATACTTATTCCTTGTATTGTTTCAGATTATTCAGGGAATCGAGATGAGCTTCTTTTCATGGCCTACGTTGACAGAAAAGGTATTTGTAGGTATACAGAATTATAAAAGAATTTTTACTAATGTATACTTTTGGCGTTCTTTTAAAAACACATTGCTGTATATGCTGCTGACAAGTGCTTTGCAGTTGTCGATTGGTTTTTTTGTCGGATATCTGCTTTACCTGCAGATGAGAGGTTATAAGTTCTTCCGGCTGGTCGTATTCCTTCCGGCTGTACTGGCGGGAACTGCGGTGGCATTTATCTGGCAGTATATGTACAGCCCGGCATTTGGCATATTAAAGCCTTTATTTGAACTGCTTGGAATCAGCGAGTATTATATTCCGCCGTTATCTTCGGAAAAACTGGCGCTCGTATCTATCATTTTTGCTCAGGTCTGGGGAGGCGTGGGTATACAGATTATGATGTTCAACTCTTCGTTTATGAGGATACCGCAGGATGTGGTAGAGGCTGCAATTGTTGACGGGGTAAAAGGGTTTGGTATGATAAAGCATATTATGTTTCCATTATCCCTGGATGTGGGAAAGGTTATTATCATATTGCAGGTTGTAGGCTCTTTAAAGGCATTTGACTTAGTTTATGTCATGACTAAAGGGGGACCAAATCACGCAACGGAGCTTTTGGGAATGACGGTTTATAAGACTGCTTTTGAGCGTTTTAAATTCGGAGAGGGTAATGCAGTTGCAGTTGTAATTTTTGCACTTTGTCTGTTAATGACATTGGTTCTGCAGAAGGTGTTTAAGACGGATAATGATTAAAAAATGAATACCGTGTGATATCGTTATAAGAAAGCCGCTGTAAAGTCAGATGCTGATGAATGGCCACACTGTCTCAAGTGTGGTCATTTTTCTATGTCAAATCATTGATTTGAACTATGACGTATGCGGTGATTTAGAGATGAAAATACCTCCTAAGCAGATTTTGGTTATTTACCATGTCTACTTAAGAGGTATCATATCACATCAGGAACCTGCGGCACCTTTTTTCTGGAACTTATAAAGTGTCAATATAGGATATTCCAAACGTATCGGTTTTTCTTGTCAGATCGACATCCAGAAGCTCAAGGATGGCGAATTCGGCCAGATACTGAACTTCGCATCCGGGTTCCATATGACCTGCGTAGAGCGAGTTTTCTTCTGATATAACCAGATGAAAGTGAGGCTCTCCATTAATGATCAGTCCCTGGGCTGCTCCCAGTTCAATCGGTTTTTCGACTGTTATAAACTGATTGACCGGCCAATCGTCCGTTGAGGTGATTACGTGGAGAGAAGCCTTACGGAGGGAACCAATTGCAGATAATAAAATTCCATTTTTTAAATGTAAACGCTTAATTTCTTCCGTCAGACTTTCAAGCAGTTTTTCACCCTTTCCAAGATGAATGATAACCGTCCGTCCATATTGATTCGTTGTGTAAGTTCTCATTTATAATTACTTCCTTTCTTAAGAGACTCTTCCTGGCTGCGCTGCCACACACAACCGGAGATAAAGTGAAGTAATCGTTTACAGATACAATGTAACAAATCTTTCCGACATATACAAGGAAAGATTGGAAAGAGAACCGCAGATGTTAAAGAAAACAAAATTTTTAGACAGATGCCACCGCATTTCCGCGAATTAAAGAAGGGCTGAAAATGTATTCGCGGTTATCGATGGAATTATCTTTGATTCGTTCCAGGATTGCCTTGCCGGCCGCCTTGCCGATCTTGTATGGATCGTAATCCGCCACAGTAGGCCGGGTTTCCATAAGCTCAAGGTGATCAATACCATTGAAGCCGGCGATGGAGATTTCTTCCGGAATACGGAGGTTTAACTGTTTGAGTGCCTTTAGTGCTCCAATTGTCATGGTGTTATTTGTAGCAAGTATCGCTGTGGGAGGTTCGGAGAATGAGGCCAGTTTCCGGATGGCATCAATTCCTGACTCTAAGGAGTAGTCTCCGTGGTAACGATACGGATAGCTGTTTATCTCTGTCATGCCGATTTCTTCCATGGCCTTTGAAAATCCTTCTAGGCGTTCGGCTGTATTACTTAACCGTTCTGGTCCTTCAATGAGATAGATGCGCCTGTGACCGTGATCGATCAGTTCACGGGTCAATAAATACATGCCCAGCACGTTGTTGCAGTCAGCGAAGTCACCATGAAACCCTGGGGTATTCAGCCGACGGTTTACAAGAACCATGGGAAGTGTCTGGTTCAGTTTCAATATAAATTTGTCGTTTTCACCGCAGGTGTTAAGAACCAGGGCGTCTACATTCTTTCCGACCAGCAGCTTTAAATACTGGCGTTCCGCCTCAGCGTTGTTACCGGTGCTGCAGACGACCAGATTATAATTTGCAGGCCGTATCATGTCTTCTACGGCTTTGGCGATCATAATATGATAGCCATTGGAGATATCCGAGGTGATATAACCAATAATGCCGCTTGTATTTAATTTTAAACCTCTTGCAGCAGAATTTGGAATATACCCCATGCGGTTGACTGTGTCTAAAACCCGATTTTTTATATCAGGAGTGACATAGTAGTTATCATTCAGCACTCTTGATACCGTTGCAATTGATACTCCGCATGCCTCTGCTACATCCTTTATGGTAAGCGTCTGTTTTCCCATGTTTCACCTCCTGGCAATTTTTGGGATATTGCAATTCTATAGTAATTGCAGTGAACAAAAAAGTCAATAATAGAAGGCGGGAAAACGATTACTGGACAAATTGTAATCCGCTTATGATAAAAAATGAGTAGAAGAAAAGGACCATTCCGCTATAATTACAATAAGAGCAGAAGCGCGGTATACGACGCTTATTATGAGGAGGAATTGCTATGAATAGTGAGAATCAGGAACTTTTAAAGCTGTTTGAGCCATTGCGTGTGGCAGATGTCCGCGACGGAATGGACTGGATGGGATATCACCATTACGGAACCATGGATTATAAGATACGCCCGCTGTATCGCACGAAAGCGGTAGGAATTGCCAGAACAGCGCGGTATCTTCCGTATGAAGGACCGGATCCGGAGGTAAAGGGAGACGCATATACAGAGTGGTCTAACTGGTATTACGGAACAATCTGTACCTATCCATGGTTTAATGAGATTGAGGAAGGAGATTTTATTGCAATTGATATTTCGGGAGTTGACGTTGGACTGATCGGATCTGAGAACGGACTTGGAGCTATAATTAAGGGCGCCAGAGGGTTTGTAACAAACGGCGGCGGAATACGTGACACGGATGAGGTGATACTGCAGAAAATACCGGTGTGGAGTTACTTTGTTTCACAAAAGATGGATCAGGTCAGAGTACAGTTCGATGCTAAGGATGTACCAGTTGCAATAGGCGGAGTCACTGTTCATCCGGGTGATGTGATTGTTGCAGATGGTGATGGCGTAATCGTGGTTCCACGTAAGATTGCGAAAGATGTTGCAAAATATGCGCATAAAGAGCTGTATAAAGATAAAAATGCAAGACGCGAAAAGTATGAAACACTTGGATGGGAATTAGATGATACTGTAATAAACTAATTATAAAGGTTAAGTAATCGTTTACAGACTGCCACTCGTAATACAAATTTCCCTGTCTGCCGAATTTTGGAAGACAGGGTAGCTTTTAGTACCACAAGTAAACGTTTTCTTTAAAGGAAGGTGAAGCATTTGCAGGTTGGCTGTGGGCTGGTCTCAGTACGCGATATCGGACCAGCCAGTGAGGCTGGGTTTGACTACATAGAATTTATGGGTAAATATCTGGTTTCCGCATCAGGAAGGGAATTCTTGAAGATTCTTAATACGATAACGAAATATGATATAAGATGCCGGGGATTAAACGGATACTGTCCTGAGGAGATTATTATCGCGGGGCCGGGTTTTGATTTGGGAAAGGCCAGGAGATATGCAAAAACTGTGGCAGACCGGGCCAAAGAACTGGACGTTGTTGTGGTTGGAATCGGTTCCCCATCTTCCAGAAAGCTTCCGGAAGACTTTGACAGGAAAATAGCGAGGAAACAGCTAAAGGATTTCCTGAAAGTAACCGCAGAAGAACTAGGACGCTATGGAATTACCGTGTGCTTAGAAGCCTTGGCCCCGTGTTACTGCAATTTTGTTAATACAGTTGAAGAGGCGGTCGAAATCACACGCGAGATCGGCTGGAGTTCCATTAGAACGGTATTGGATTTTTATAATATGGAATATTCAGGAGAAGCCGATTCCGATGTAAAGCCGTGGCTGAATGAGATTGCACACGTGCATATTTCAGACGATGCAGGAAGCCCGTTTCAAAGGGATTTTTTGAGAGAGGAAAAAAGTGGGATCCATAAGCGCAGGCTGTACAGGCTGTTTCAGGCCGGATATAGAGGTCTGGTGACGGTAGAAGTAGATTTACCTGTCAATGGTCCCAAATCATTCAATTCATTGCATGTAATAAAAAATGCTTACTAAAAGATTTTCATATCAGGAGGAAATTAAATCATGAGTAAACAACAAAGAAAAGTTATCATTTCAGCAGCAATAACCGGCGGTGTCCACACCCCGACCATGTCTCCGTATCTTCCAAAGACGCCGGATGACATTATAAAGAATTCTATCGATGCATACAAAGCAGGCGCGGCGGTGGTTCATATCCATGCAAGAAAAGAAAACGGTGAGCCGACGGCGGATCATAAGACGTTTGAATACATTTTGTCCTCTATCAAAAAAGAGTGTGACGTAATCATCGGGCTGACAACCGGAGGAGCGCAGGGGATGACGGTGGAGGAGAGACTCTCCGTAATCGACCGGTTCCGTCCGGAGATGGCTTCTGCCAACGGCGGTTCCATCAACTTCTGTTTCAGCAGGCTTGCGGATACGATGGAGAATCCGGAGTATGACTGGGAGAAACCATTTATCACCAGGACGTATGACAATATTTTTAAAAACACATTTAAGGATATGGAGTACTGCATCACGACCATGAATAAATGCGGGACCATGCCAGAGTATGAGATCTTCGATTACGGACAGTTAAGCAACCTGGCGTATTTTAAGAAGAAGGGCGTAATCACCCAGCCAATCTACTTACAGTTTGTACCCGGAATTATGGGCGGTATGCCGATCAGCCAGGAAGGTATGATGTTCATGATCGACCAGTCAAAGAAGATTCTGGGAAACGATATTCAGTTCTGCAGCGTGGGCGCGGGTAGAAGGATGTTCCGCACCGAGACGCTCTGCGCCTTAAACGGCGGGAATGTGCGTGTTGGACTGGAAGACGGACTTTACATAAAACCAAACGGTGAGCTGGCGGTGGATAATGCCGCACAGGTGACGAAAATCAGACGGATTCTGGAGGATCTCGATTTTGAGATTGCAGATACGTCAGATGCCAGGGAAATGCTCCATTTAAAGGGAATTGATCAGGTCGGATTCTAATATCCGGCGGACAGGAGGAGAATTATGTTTCAGGACGTAGTAGTAGCTTCGGCGGTCAGAACTCCGGTAGGAAGCTTTGGCGGTTCGTTAAAGGATGTGAGCGCCATCGATATGGGCGCAATGACAATAAAGGAAGCCGCAAACCGCGCGGGAATACCGGCTTCCATGGTAGAAGAAGTGGTGATGGGCTGTGTGGGGCAGTACGGATATAATCCGTTTCTTGCGAGACTGGCCGGCTTAAAGGCAGGATGCAGCGTGGAGAGTTCAGGCCAGACCGTTAACCGTCTTTGCGCTTCCGGTCTCCAGGCCATCGTCACCGGTGCCATGACTGTGGATCATCACGATGCGTTAATCTGCGCGGCAGGCGGAACCGAGAACATGAGCAGCTATCCGTACAGCTCCTTTACAAACCGCTGGGGGAACCGTATGGGAAATACAGAGCTGAAGGACAATTTAACCATGGCTTTAGGCGAGCCGGTGGCAGGCATGAATGGAAAGGATATCCACATTGCCATTACAGCCGAAAATATTGCTGAAAAATATGGAATTACGAGGCAGGAAGCGGATGCCTACGCTTTGGAAGGACAGAAGAGGGCGAAGCGGGCAATTGAAAATGGTACGTTTCGTGAAGAAATTCTTCCTGTGGAGATAAGAGTTAAGAAGGAGACGAAAGTCTTTGACACCGATGAACATCCGAGAGAGACTTCCCTGGAAAAGCTTGGAAAACTGCGCCCCATCGTAAAGAGCGACGGAGTGGTGACGGCCGGCAATGCCTCAGGCATCAATGATGCGGCAGCGGCAGTGATTTTGATGAGCGGCAGCCAGGCGAAGGAGATGGGAATTACTCCTCTTGCCAGGGTAATCGACTACGCCGTGGCAGGTGTGGACCCCGATTATATGGGAATTGGGCCGGTGGCAGCGACCAGAAAGCTGTTGGAGAAACAGAAGATGGAGTTATCAGAGATTGGCCTTTTTGAGCTGAATGAGGCGTTTGCCACCCAGGCAATCGCCTGTATCCGGGAGCTTGGCCTTGATCCTGAGATTGTCAATGTAAACGGCAGCGGGATTGCTCTGGGCCATCCGATCGGCGCCACCGGGGCGGTGATTTCTGTCAAGCTTCTCTATGAGATGAAGCGGAGAAAAGTACGCTACGGCATTGCCTCTCTCTGTATCGGAGGTGGACAGGGGCTTTCCGTATTGTTTGAAAGTATGTGACAGCAGATGCTTTGGCGGATGAAGGAGGACTTTTAATATGGAACAGTTTAAAATTATCGTTCTGGATGACGATCCGACGGGAATTCAGACAGTACACGGCGTCTGCGTCTATACGAACTGGAGCGAGGAGAGCATACGGGCCGGATTTGAAGAGGAAAATCCCATGTTTTTTATCCTGACTAATTCCAGGGGATTTACGGCGGAGGAGACGAGAAGCGTCCATCAGCTGATCGGCCGCCGTATCGTTAAGATATCAAAGGAACAGAAGGTTCCGTTTGTTCTGATCAGCAGGGGAGACTCTACCCTGCGCGGCCATTATCCGCTGGAGACGGAGACACTTCGTGAAACCCTGGAGGCGGAGGGGATTACTGTGGATGGAGAGATTCTGTGCCCCTTCTTCCCCGAGGGGGGACGTTATACCGTCGGAGACGTCCATTATGTGGCAGAAGGGACAAGGCTTATTCCGGCCGGAGAGACGGAATTTGCAAAGGACCGTACATTTGGATATAAGAGTTCTGACTTGAAGGAGTGGATCGAGGAGAAGAGCGGCGGCCGGTGGAAGAAGGATGAGGTTCTTTCGGTCTCTGTCGCAGAGCTGAGAGGCAAAACGCTGAAGGGGACAGAGGAGAAGCTGCTTTCCTTAACAGGCTTTCAAAAGCTGATCGTAAATGCAGTGGAATACCGGGATGTGGAACGGTTTGCAGAGGTCTGCAAAGCCTGTATCAGCCGGGGAAAGACGTATATTTTCCGGACCGCGGCGGCGTTTCCCAAGGTGTTAGGGGGGATTACGGATCAGAAGCTTCTGGGAAAGGAAGAACTGGTAGAGCAGGATAATCCGCACGGAGGCCTGATTATAGCCGGCTCCCACGTGACGAAGACGACGAGGCAGCTGGAGGAACTGAAAAAGGATGAGAGAATCCGGTTTATTGAATTTAACGTCGCTCTCGTGACGGATGAGGAGAAGTTTCGGAGGGAGCAGGAACGTGTCATCCGCGAGACGGATGAGGCGCTGGCAGCAGGCGTAACGGCTGCTGTCTACACCAGCAGGAAACGTCTGGATTTAGATACCGGAAACCGGGAAGATGATCTGCGGCTTTCTGTGAAGATTTCCGACGCAGTAACCGGTATTGTTCCTGCGTTGTCGGTCCGGCCTTCGTTCCTGATTGCCAAAGGAGGGATTACCTCCAGCGATATCGGAACGAAAGGCTTAAGGGTAAAAAAGGCCATGGTGGCCGGTCAGATACTTCCGGGGATTCCAGTCTGGAAAACCGGTGAGGAGAGCCTGTTTCCGCACATGTCTTATGTGATATTCCCGGGAAATGTGGGCAGCGATACGGCCCTTTACGATGCAGTGCAGAAGTTGATTGGATGACAGGAGGAAATGAATATGCGGTTTGAAGGAAAAACAGCGGCAGTGACCGGAGCAGCCCAGGGGATTGGCCGGGCAATTGCCAAAAGGCTTTATGACGAGGGCGCGAAGGTAGCGCTGCTCGATATCAGCGATGAGAAGGTTAAGGAAGCGGCAAAACAGATCGACAAAGAGGGAGTGCGCGCCGTCGGTTTTGGATGCAATGTGGCAGACCAGGCTTCTGTAAACAGCGTAATGGAAGAAGTAGAAAAGCAGCTGGGGCCGGTGGACATTCTGATTAATAATGCGGGGATTACCCGGGACGGTATGTTCCATAAGATGAGCACGGAGCAGTGGAATCAGGTAATTGATGTGAACTTAAACGGAATTTTCAACTGCACCCGGGCCGTAATCACCGGGATGAGACAGCGCAAATACGGTAAAATCGTAAATCTTGCCAGTGTGTCTGCTTTTGGAAATATGGGACAGACCAATTACGGAGCTTCCAAGGCTGCGGTAATTGGATTTACAAAATGCCTTGCCAAGGAGTCGGCCCGCGCCGGAATTACGGTCAACGCCATAGCTCCAAGCTACATCAATACGGAGATGCTGCAGGCTGTGCCGGAGGACGTAATGCAGAAATTCATTGCAGCGATCCCATCCAAGCGCCTGGGAACGCCGGAGGAGCTGGCGGCTGTCGCGGCATTCTTAAGCAGTGACGATTCCAGCTTCGTGAACGGTGAGTGCATCGTCGTATCAGGCGGCTCCTACATGTAACAGTCTGTTATGGCGGAAAGGAAAGCAGGAGGAGGAACGTTTTCTGGATGAAAACGGCGTGGTTGAAGGCAATTACCGCATCGCGTTCATCCGGGATCACTTAAAGTGGCTTCACAAGGGGATTACAGAGGGAAGCAATTGCTTCGGATACCACCTCTGGTGCCCGTTTGACTGCTGGTCGTGGACCAATGCCTATAAGAACCGCTACGGTTTAATCCGCGTGGATACCGAAGACGGATGCAGCCTTCAGCCGAAGCGATCGGCGGCGTGGTTTAAGCAGGTCAGCAGCAGTCACAAAGTATCAGATTAGCCTGTAAAATAATAAAGCATACAAAAAAGATGCAGAACCTGCCGCACCTTTTTTGTATGCTTTTCTAATCTAAATCAGATCTTTCAATGCAGTGGTCAGCCTTCTGTTGTCCTCACCATTCCTCACAGCAATCCTCACATACTGCCTTCCATTATGAAGCTTTGGCGTCAGATCTTTGATGAAAATATCATGCTTTAACAGTTCGCAGGCGATTTCCCGGCTGGTGCGGCCTTCCGTGACCTCACACATCACGTAGTTGGCCTGTGATGGAATTGGCCGGAGATATGGCACAGAGTCTAACTCTTTGACCAGTTGCCTTCTGTCTGCGGCCAGCTTCTTTAAGGATTCACGATAATCCTTTTTGTATTTTTCGCTGTTCTGCATAAAGAATTCGCCGAAGGAGTTGATGTTCCAGATCGGCGCTTCTCTCTTTAATAGGGAAATCATGGCCTCGTCGGAACTTGCCAGAACACCCAGCCGGATTCCGGGAACTCCATAGGATTTGGAGATGCTTTTTACAACGAAGAGTCCGCTGTAAGAGTGCAGCACCTCCTCATTGATCAGGGAAAGATCCAGGGCCTCTGTATCTCCCGGCAGCTCCGCAAAATCAGAGAAGCTTTCATCAATTATGAGGCGAATGGAATTCTTCCTGCCCCAGTCAATCAGTTTTTTAAGTCCTTCGCTGTCAATGTAATTGCCGCTTGGATTATCGGGGTTAATGAGAACCAGTGTTCTGACCGCATGGTCCGGGCTTCCAAAGTATTCAATTAAATCTTCAGCCGTATAGGAAAAATCTTCATTATCCGGTGTAAAGACAACCGATAATGCGCTGTCATAGCGGTTGGGATATTCCTCGAAGGTAGGACGGATAAAGCCTGTAGGCCCTTCTGTGTGTTCCATAAGTACCTTAATCAGCTCCGCGGCGCCATTTCCAATCACGATGTGCTCCTGCCGCACGCCAAAATTTCTGGAGGCCAGCAGACTGTTGATCCGCATGCCGGAGGGGTATTCCGAGATCAGAATCTCAAAATTGGATTTCATCTCGTCAAGCATCTTCTGAGGCGGAAAATAGGGATTGACGAGATAGCAGAAGTCCAGCAGCTTCGGATAACGCCAGTGACCGCCGTAACGGGAAGCAATCGCGTCATAGCGCTTCTCTATGGTATCGGCGAAGAGGCTCTCCGCAATATCCAGATCTTGAATGTCATCGATCTCGTACCAGACTTGTCCGCTCAGCCTCTTGGCTTTGATCTCCTTTGTCTCAAGCAGTGCAATGAGCTTGATTACGGATTCATAGTATTCGTTGTTGCCCATGGCCTTCGCATACGCCTCGAGGAAGGGAACATACGTGTTTGCAGAAAAATGCTGACTGAATTTATAGATGTTTACAGTCTTATAGTAGCCGCCTTTGTCTTCAAATTTTAAATATTTGCCGGGGATGAAATCTTTGATGGAGTCGTCGTCATCTAACACCATGCAGGTTCCGTCCATCCAGCTTGCAAACTTATCCACCAGGGCCAGCGTCTCTCTGGGATCTTCGATCAGGATATCCACCAGAGCTTCCTCAAAAATGATGTCAGATTCAAAGAGCAGCGTGTCTTCCGATATCAGGGATTCTTTTGCCAGTGCCAGGGAATAGATGTTGTTTGTCTTGTCGTAAACCTTATTGTTGATAAAGCAGACTGGAGTCTGAATGCCCAGCGTGGTGATATAGTCCATAAGCTTCCTGCCTTCATATCCAACAACAATGATAATTCTGGAAAGTTGCTTTTTATCGAGAATGCGCAGCGCGCGTTCAATTAAGGTAGTCCCGTTTACCTTTACCATACACTTCGTATTTTCCGCGGTATATTCCTTCAGTCTTTTTCCCATACCTGCGGCCAGGATGATTGCCTGCATCACGTTCCTCCAATCTGTGTCCGTTTACGGACGCTTTGAGATTCAGAACTATTTTATCACAGGAGGGGGACGATTACAATGCAGAAACGTATGGCACACCACCAATGGAGGATTATGGAATTGCTGGAATTATTAAGAATTCTTACAATTTTCTTATAAAATTACGATTTTCTCCGATGCTTTACTTTTAAAAAACGCTATAGTATAATGAGATTATCTGCTTTTTAGAGTATGGAATGCCCGTTTCTTTCGGGAAAAAACGGATGTATCAGGAGGATAAGGATATGTTACAGGCATTGAAAAAGGCGGCGGCTGTCGCAGCGCTTGCCGCTTTCATGGTGTTGGGATGCATGACGGCTTTTGCCGACGATGAGATACAGAATCCACCGTCTCCCCATGTTGTATATCAGGTGTTTACCAATGGTCAGTGGAAAAATGAGGCTATGGACAGGCAGCCGGCATCAGATTCGGCATCGCCGGTGGAAGGCTTAAAGGTATGGCTTACCGGTGTGGATGGGACTATTTCCTACCGCGTATACTTACACGACGGCGGCTGGCAGGGCTGGGTTTCTGACGGCGCTGTGGCAGGCGGAGAGAATACCGGTAATCAGATTGAAGCTGTACAGATGAAGCTTGGCGGATATGCCGGACAGGTGCTGGACGTCTGGTACCGCGCAACTGTATCAGGAAGGGAAAAGCTTGGACTGGCAAAGACGGGAAGTCCGGCTGGAACCGTAGGGGAAGGAGCGCCCTTAACGAGTCTGGAAGCTTATTTAACGGAAGTGAATCACAATGAGAGCGACGGTACCCCGGCTGTCAGAACGAACTTCCCATTTGGATTTTATGATGACAACGGCGTGACACGCTACACAGATGTTCCGGGCGGTATCTATACAGGCTGGGTCGATCACGACGGCGTACGTTACTATGTCAGAGATAATTCTTTCCTGACCGGCTGGCAGTACATAGATGGATTGAAATTCTATTTTGATGAACAGGGAAAGCTGGTTCAGGATCTGGATCCGATTATCGGGATTCAGAGTTCTTACGTGATTAAGATCAACAAGCAGTTAAACACACTGGTTCCATACGCCAAGGATGGCGACAACGGATATATTATTCCGGTTAAATCGATGCTTTGTTCTGTCGGTGACGATACTCCCTTAGGAACCTTCCACACACCGGAAAAGTACCGGTGGCGTCTGATGGTAAACGATACGTACACGCAGTATGCTACCAGAATTACAGCTGGACAGGGATTTCTGATCCATTCGATCTGTTACGACAAACCCGATATCTATACGATGCAGTCGGTGGGCTATAACGGGCTGGGCGTGGTGCGTTCCCTTGGCTGTATCCGTCTGACCGCACAGAATGCAAAGTGGGTGTATGATAACTGCCCGATCGGTACTACGATTGAGATATTCGAAGATCCGTTAAATGTGGGACCATATTATAAACCAACCATAACTCCGATTCCGGTTGAACAGACATGGGACCCGACGGATCCGCTGGTAAGTGAGGATGTTAAGAATCAGGCAGCTGCAGAACAGCAGGAAGAAGCAGCGCGCCGCCAGGCGGAAGAGCAGGCTGCAGCCGAACAGAGAGCAGCAGAGGAAGCCGCGAGAGCAGCCGAAGAGGCAGCAAAACAGGAGATAGGACCGGGATACGGCCTGTAAACCGGTAAGATAAAGGAACAGTGATGAATCTGTTGTGAACAGAGGCATCACTGTTTTTGTATAATCACGAACTTCTATTCCAGGGAGGCCAGCCGTATAAACTCATCCATTTCCCTGGTTTTCCATTTATCTTTGTGATAAAAAATCTGGCGGTACATGGAAGCGTGAAAATCTATGACATCGAGAACACGGATGTGCCCGCTTTCGGCGCTTTCCTCGACTGCAAATCTGGGGAGAAAGGAGAGGCCCTTGTTTTCTTCGATCATTTTGAGGATAAACTCTGTATTGCTGATCTCCAGAAATGGGGTAAGCAGGATGTTCTTAGAGGCGAGATAACGGTCGAAGGCCTTTCTGTAATTGGCATTTTTTTCCGTCAGGAAGAATGGCTCCCCCAGCAGCTCCTCCAGCCGGATTTCCTTTTTATCTGCCAGCGGGAAGGAAGGGGAGGAGAGGAAAACGATCTCTTCCTTCTGTTCCATGACTTTATACCAGTTGCTGTTAAAGCGCGGCTCGTCCAGAATATAGATCAGATCCAGCTGATTGCGTTCCATCATTTCGATCAGTTCTTCCGGCGGCGCCGTGGTGATCTGCACCGCTACTTTTGGATGATTCTCTCTGAAATAGCGGAGAATGGAGGGGAATTTTGAGAAACACAGCGATTCGATCGTACCTACGTGAAGTGGATTCTCAAGCTCCGCTCCGCCGCTGACAGACAGCTTTGCCCGGTTGACCTCATACAGGATATCATATGCACTTGTGAGGAAACGGCTGCCCTGGGGCGTAAGCGTTACCTTTCGTCCAATCCGGTCAAAGAGCCTGGTCCCCAGTTCCTCTTCCAGAAGCCGAATCTGGACGGTAACGGCGGACTGTGAATAACCAAGGCTCTCTGCAGCCTTTGAGAAACTCTGAAGCTGGGCTGCCCGGATCAATGTGCTTAACTGCCGAAGTTCCATTTGCTTCCTGTCCTCCTTTCAAAAGGTAAAATATTGATGAAAATTATTCAATAAGTACATAAAATATATGAATTGGATTCATACATAATGCCATGATATAATGAGACCATAAAGATGTCAACCGTGAAATGATAAAAACAGGAAACGGTGCAGGGAGGTTATCATGTCATTTATCAGTGTTTTTGATGTATTAGGGCCCAATATGATCGGCCCCTCCAGTTCCCACACGGCTGGGACGGCTGTTATCGCGTATCTGGCTCAGAAGATGATAAACGGGCCGCTTAAAAAAGTGGAATTTACGCTCTATGGTTCCTTTGCAAAAACGTACCGGGGACACGGTACGGATCGTGCGCTTTTAGGGGGAATCATGGGATTTTCCACAGATGACACAAGAATTCGGGATTCTTTCCGGATTGCAGAAGAGCGCGGCCTTGAGTATCATTTTATCGTGAATGAGACGGACACGGATATTTATCCGAATACCGTCGATATCCGGATGGAAAATGAGGCCGGACAGGTCATGACCGTGCGGGGGGAATCTCTGGGAGGCGGAAAAGTCCGGATCGTGCGAATCAACCAGGTGAAGGTGGATTTCACCGGGGAATACAGTGCGGTTATCGTCGTGCACCAGGACAAGCCCGGTGTGGCCGCCCATATCACGAAGGTGTTAAGTGACTGCAGCGTCAACATTGCTTTTATGAGAATTTTTCGTGAAGCAAAGGGGCATACCGCTTATACCATTGTTGAATCAGACAACCGTTTGCCCGGGAATATAACTGAAACACTGAGAGAAAACATACATGTACATGATGTAATGATCGTACAGTCGTAAGCAACAGGGCCGCCCGTGTACTGATGCCGGAAGGCACCGGGCGGTACGAATGAGGAGAAGAGAAATGATGGATTTTAAAAATGCCAGAGAGCTTCTGGAATTATGCAGCGAGAACCAGTGCCCGATATCAGCTGTTATGCGGGAGAGAGAATGTGATCAGGGAGAGACGACAGCCGAAGAGGCGGATGATCGTATGCGGCGCGTGCTGGAAATTATGCGTTCTTCCGCATACGAGCCGATTGAAAAACCGGGGAAATCCATGGGCGGCCTGATCGGCGGGGAGGCCAGGAAGCTGTCTGCCCGCAGAGAAAATGGAAAGGCTGTCTGCGGCACTGTCATGAGCCGTGCAATCACTTACGCCATGGCCGTTCTGGAGGTGAATTCCTCCATGGGACTGATCGTAGCGGCTCCTACAGCCGGCTCTTCAGGGATTGTCCCGGGGCTTTTGCTGGCGCTCCAGGAAGAGTATGGGCTGGCTGACGACAGACTGATCGACGCGCTTTACAACGCCGGTGCGATTGGCTATCTGGCTATGCGCAACGCAACGGTGGCCGGTGCAGTAGGCGGCTGCCAGGCCGAAGTCGGAATCGCTTCCGCCATGGCAGCATCAGCTGCAGTAGAACTGATGGAGGGAGCTCCGGAGCAGTGCCTCTATGCCGCCTCCACGGTCCTTATGAATATGCTTGGACTGGTCTGTGATCCCGTAGGCGGCCTGGTAGAATATCCCTGCCAGAACCGCAATGCTTCCGGGGCAGCCAATGCCCTGATTGCCGCAGAGATTTCCCTGAGCGGGATCAGGCAGCTGATTCCGTTTGATGAGATGCTGGTTACCATGTATTCTGTGGGAAAGAAACTGCCTTCCGAGCTGCGGGAGACGGCTCTTGGCGGATGTGCGTCGGCTCCGTCGGCGTGCCAGTTATGCCATTTGATGAGTGAAACGTAAGGAGGTCCGAGGTTCCAATTCACAGCCCCGCCGGCCTCGGCTTTCCGGTCTTCCACGGCTGGATTATGCGGCCATTCCAGTTCCGGTTTCGGTCATAAGCACTTCTAAACGTGCAAACTTTTTCTAAAAGCCAGGGAAAATGCCCAAACTCGCTGCGCTCTGACAGGTGGGCATTTCCCCTGAACGAAAAATTTTGCGCGTTAAGAATTGCTAATTCCCTGCAAAGTCACAGGAATGGCCGCATAAGCCAGCCGTGGAAGACCGGAAAGCCGAGGCCGGCGGGGCTGCGAATTGGAACCGTCCACAGGCTATTTTAAAATCTCCGTTTACTTTTCCCCTCCAATATTGTAGAATAAAACGGAACATTGTTAGAAATTGGAGGCAGACGGATGGCAGGTTTTTATGAACCGGAGATCCTTTCCCGTGTACAACAGATGGAATTGGAGATACTTAAGGATGTCATGGAGCTGTGTGACAGCCACGGGCTTCTCTGTTTTGGTATGGCGGGGACAGCGATCGGAGCGATTCGGCATAAGGGATTTATTCCCTGGGATGATGACATTGACGTTGCCATGCCAAGGAAGGATTTTGAGTGCCTTTTGAAGCTGGTGGAAGAAAAGCTCGGTGATAAGTATTACGTCTTAAACTGGCGGACCAGTGAGAATTATCCGCTGATGACGACGAGGATCTGCCGCCGCGGCACCAGATTCGTGGATTCTCCCATGAGGGATGTGGACAGCCCTCTCGGTGTTTTTTTAGATATGTACGTATACGATGATATACCGGATTCCGGGTTTCTCATGAAGCTTCAGGCATGGGAGGCCTGGTTTTTCAGTAAACTTTTAATACTGCGGTCGATTCCCCGGCCTTATCTGGCTCAGACGGGATGGAAGGCGAAGCTGATCACCGCTGTCTGCATCGCGGTGCATCATGTGCTTAAGGGGCTTTGCATCTCCAAGCGGGGACTGGCTTCCCGCTGTGAAAAGATCTGCCGCCGTTATGAGGGGAAGAATACGAAGCGTATGGCCTTTTATCCGGATACGAATCCATTCTGGAACGTGGTGGAAAAGGCGGCGTTTTCACCGGGACTGAAGCTGGATTTTGAGGGATTCAAGCTGGTATTTCCGAGAACAGAGCATGATATTCTGACTTATATGTACGGGGATTATATGCAGATGCCTCCGATAGAGAAAAGGAAGACTCATTATCCTTATATTCTCGACCTGGGAGACGGTACGGTACTGTCGGAAGAGACGGTCACAGACAGAGGAATGAAGAAGACATGAAATGGCTCAGACAAAGGATGTTCGGCAGTCTAAGCACAGGAACTGCCGCAATCGACCGGCAGAATATTGCCTGGAACATGATCGGAAGCCTGATTTATGCCGGCTCCAGCATGATTCTGACTGCTCTGGTTAATCATTTAATCGGTCCGGAGCAGGGCGGTATCTTCGGATTTGCGTTCAGCACATTTGGTCAGCAGATGTTTCTGGTGGCTTATTTTGGTATGCGGCCGCTTCAGAGCACCGATGTGAATCAGGCGTATACCTTCGGAGAGTACCGGAGGGTCAGGCTCTATACGTGTATGGCGGCTGTTCTGTTCGGTATTACTTATATTTTTGTTAATACTTACTTCGTTCCGAACGGGTATTCGCGTCAGAAGACACTGGTTGTTTTTCTGATGGTGGTTTATAAGGTGCTGGACGGCTTCGCTGATGTCTATGAATCTGAATTTCAACGGGCCGGACGCCTGTATCTGACCGGAAAAGCGATGGCTTACCGGACGATTCTGTCGGTCATCCTGTTTCTGGGCACGCTCTTTTTGACGCGGGAGCTGGTATTTTCCTGTGTAATTGCGGTGCTGGCCCAGGCAGCTGGAATTCTGCTGTTTGACTGGAATCTCATGAAGCTGGTGCCCGGAGTGGACATTTCGCGTGCAGCGGGGAAATCCCTGGCTCTGGTCCGGGAATCGTTCCTTCTGTTTCTGTCAGTCTTCCTCGATGGTCTGATCTTTGCTATGGCTAAATATGCGGTGGATGCGCAGATGACTGCAACGGATACCGCCATCTTTGTGGCAGTCTTTATGCCCACCTCTGTCATCAATCTGGCGGCCAATTTTGTGATACGGCCGTTTTTGACGAAGATGTCCTATCAGTGGGAGGGAAAGAAGTTTGATGAGTTTACCCGGGATTTAAAGAAGCTGATGGCCATTATACTGATATTAACGATTATTGCGCTGGCCGGTGCATGGGCGATCGGTGTGCCGGTGCTGGGGGCAATCTCTAATGTGAAGCTGGCGCCTTATAAGTCCGGACTTCTGTACATTATTCTCGGCGGCGGATTCTTTGCAGTCATGAATCTGTTTTATTATGTGCTTGTTATAATGAAATGCCAGCGCAGGATCTTCTTCGGATACGTTCCCGTGTGCATTCTGTCCGCGATTCTTTCGTTTCTGCTTGTGAAGACCGGAGGGATCAACGGTGGGGCATTGTCCTATATGCTGGAAATGCTGGTGCTTATGATGTGCTTTATGGGACAGGCATTCTACGTATTTTACAGGACGAAGAAACAACAGGGAGGACGTTAGCCATGGACAAGGTGCTGGTGATTATACCTGCATATAATGAGGCCCTCAATATCGAGCGGGTTGTGACGAGACTGCAGGAGGAATATCCCATATACGATTATGTGATCGTCAATGACGGCTCTGCGGATGAGACTGCGGCGATCTGCCGGAGCCGCGGATTTCAGCTGATCGATCTGCCTGTCAATTTAGGGCTGGCAGGGGCGTTTCAGACAGGACTGAAATACGCATACCGCAGAGGATACCGTTACGCGATCCAGTTTGACGGCGACGGGCAGCATCGGCCGGAATACATTGGAGCAATGCGGGAAAAAATGGATGAGGGATACGACATCGTGATTGGTTCCCGTTTCGTCACGGAGAAGAAGCCGAATTCCATGCGCATGCTGGGAAGCAGACTGCTCTCAGGGGCGATTCGTCTGACAACCGGCGTCTCCGTCTCCGATCCCACCTCCGGGATGCGCATGTTTAATGAGCGCATGATCCGGGAGTTTGCAGAAGGCTTAAACTATGGCCCGGAACCGGATACGATTTCCTATCTGTTAAAACAGGGCGCACGGGTCGCAGAGATCCAGGTGACGATGGATGAGAGAATTCTCGGTGAGAGTTACTTAAAGCCTGTGAGCGCCGCCCGGTACATGGGGAAAATGATGTTTTCCATCCTGCTTGTACAGAATTTTCGGAAACGCGGCAGAAGATAAGAGAAGGGAGAACGTGCGATGACCGTTATACTTCGGTGTGTACTGATTGTAGTTTCCATACTGCTGACATTCTTTGTGCTGAAAAAGATCCGGCAGTCTAAGGTGAAGATTGAGGATTCCATATTTTGGGTGATGTTCGCCCTGATGATGGTGGTATTCAGCATTTTCCCGGGATTGGCTGACATTCTGTCTGATTTTGTCGGAACGTATTCCACATCCAATTTCATCTTTATGTTTGTGATCTTTATCCTGCTGGTGAAGGTGTTCTTCCTGTCTCTTAAGATTTCCCAGCTGGAAAGCAGGGTGACGGAGCTGATCCAGCAGCTGGCTCTCGACAGAAAGGAAGAAGCAGACAGAAAGAGGGCGGCTGACAGGGAGGAAGAGGCACGTGATGAAAGCAGATACTGTTAAAAATAAAAAGAAAATAAGTCTCCAAACTGCAAAAGAGATCGCGGGACAGAGCGGCCTGTGGATGGCGGCAGCCACGATCCTTTTTCTTATTGTAGTCTTTGTAAAGCCGTATCACAGTGTGATTGACGCCATTCCCTCTCCGGATTATGAGTCTGTGCGCCTGTTTTATATCTGGATTTTGCAGCTTGGGATCCTGTTTCTGGCTGTTCTTGCCGGTATCCTGTGGGTATACGGGAAGAAACCAGGCTGGCTGTTTCCGGTTACCATAATCTGCCTGGGATTCTTTTACATGATGATTCTGCCGCCGTTTTCAGCTCCGGATGAACCGCGTCATTTCGTCAGCGCTTACCGGCTGTCAAACCAGATTATGGGAAAGGAAGCGGTGGCGGATGAGTCGTTCCTTTTATCGGCGTCGGATCAGGAGAAGGAATATATCGCCCGGGGCGGCAATGTTCTGGTGCGGGAGCAGGATGGCAGGGAGGAACCGTATTCCAGTGTGGGAAGAGATTCTTATGCGCTGATGCTTAGGGAACTGTTTACAAAGAACACAGGGGGCGGTACCACGGTCCGTTTCGAGGCGCCGGTGAACACGACGCCGGTGGTCTACTTACCTCAGGCACTGGGGATTTCCCTGGCAAGAGTGCTGCACCTGGGATATATTCCGCTCATCTATATGGGACGTCTGTTCAATCTTCTGGCATTTGCCGGAATGGCATGGCTGGCGGTTCGCATCATGCCGTTTAAGAAAGAATTGTTTCAGGCCGTAAGTCTTCTGCCCATGACGCTTCACCTGGCCGCTTCTCTGTCATACGATGCAGCGCTCATCGGCCTGTCGTTTCTGTTTTTTGCCTGGTGTTTTTATCTGGCCTATGAGAAGAAGCAGATCGGAATCCGGGACACGGTGGTTCTGGGACTTCTGCTGGTCCTTTTAGAGCCGTGTAAAATCGTGTATCTGCCGCTGGCCGGTATCTGTCTTCTGATTCCTGCGTCGAAATTTGGCACAAAGAAACAGTACTGGATATCGGTAGCTGCGGTGATCGCAGTGATGGCGCTGGCTATTTTCTTAATTAATAACGTGGTGCTGTCTGCCTGGATTCAGGATACGGAGAATATAATCAGCTGGGAAGGCGGTGCGGCCGGTTATACGATTCAGGATATCTTAAAGCAGCCGTACCAGGCGTTCCTGATTTACTACGAGACGCTGGTGACACAGTTCGATTACTATCAGGCCACCATGCTGGGCGGTTATCTGGGAAATCTCGATCCGAATCTGACGGTGCCGTATTTCTGCCTGTATCTGCTGTGGGGAATTTTGATCATGAGCTCTGTGCGGAAGGCTGGAGAGCACACTTCCATGAAACCCGGTCATAAAGTCTGGATTGCGGTTTTGGTCTTCTTAAGTATAGTTCTGGTGCTGACATCCATGCTTTTGGGCTGGACGCCTAAAGGCTTTACCTATATCGCAGGGATTCAGGGGAGGTATTTCCTGCCGATTCTTCCGCTTGTCCTGCTGATGCTCTATGGGGATAATCTGACAGTGAAACGGGATTATTCACGGGGAATCTATTATCTGGAGTGTTTCGTCAGTATTTACGCGCTTGTGAGAATCTGTTCCATGACTTGTATCAGATAATTATGGGAAATAAAGATAGAATAACTGATATACCGTAGAAAGGCTGAACTATGACTGCAGAAACGATGGAAATAAAACGCACAGTGGATGTAATTATTCCGGTTTATAAGCCGGATGCTGTATTTGAAACGCTTTTGGAGCGGCTGGGAAAGCAGAGTTATCCGATCCGGCGCATTATTATTATGAATACGGAACAGTCTTTCTGGAAAAATGATGCTTACGAGGCTGTCCCGAATCTGGAAGTTCACCATGTGAAAAAGAGTGAATTTGATCATGGGGGAACGAGAAACAAAGGGGCGTCCTTTTCCGAGGCTGATATCATGATATTTATGACGGATGACGCGGTTCCTGCAGATAGAGAGTTAATCGGGGAGCTGGTAAAGGGCTTGAGTTTAAGAGGGCCGGCTGGGGAACCGGCGGCGGTGGCCTATGCGAGACAGCTGCCAAACAGTGACTGCGCATTAGCGGAAAAATACACCAGATCTTTCAATTATCCAGACCAGAGCCGTATCAAGACGAAGGGCGATTTAAAAGAACTGGGAATCAAGACGTTTTTTGCCTCCAATGTCTGCTGCGCCTATGACCGGAAACTTTTTCTGGAAGCCGGCGGATTTATTAGCCGTACAATTTTTAACGAAGATATGATATATGCCGGCAATGCGGTCCTGGATCGGGGCCAGGCCATTGTCTATGCCGCAAAGGCCCGGGTGATCCACTCTCATAATTATGGCTGTATCGCTCAGTTAAAGCGTAATTTCGATCTGGCGGTTTCCCAGGCGGATCACCCGGAGGTATTCGAGGGAATCCGCTCGGAGAGCGAGGGAATCCGGCTGGTGAAAAAGACGTGCAGATGGCTTATGGAACAGAAAAAACCGTGGCTGATTCCCGGAGTGATTGTAAAAAGCGGATTTAAGTATCTGGGGTATCTTTTGGGGAAGCGGTATCGGAAGCTTCCGATTTGGATGATTATGAAAATTACGATGAATCGGGAGTATTGGAGAAGAGGCCAGGAAAATATATTGTGAAAATGAGTGAAATATACAATTGCTAATTGTAAAAGAGCAAGGTATATGGTATTATAAAGATGGGTGCTGCCAAAACGGTAAGCGGTTCGCCTTTCGCCAAAATGAGTACATTTTGAGAACTTCCCGTATTTCCGGAGGTGATACATATGTGGAAAATAAAAACGAAAGGAAGAAATGATGTTAGGCATTGTTGTTGGAATTGTCGGTATCATTGTAACGGTTATTAGTATCATAGTGACGGTTATAAGTATCAGGCATACTGACAAAAAAGACAGGATAAATTGACATCAAAAAAGCAACCGCGCTGCTTGCCAAAGTAGTAGTTGCTTTTTTGAAGGTAACTATTGACAAAGGTGAACCGTTTGCAATGGCAGCACCTTTTTGTATTTACATTGTAACAGAGTAGATTGACGATGTCAAGAATTTAGAAAGAAAATTTGGCTTTTGGGGCAGATTGTAGGAAACATAAGGGAAGCAGTTTGCCTGGAACTGAAGACTTACTTTATCATGATAAGTGTATAGAATACAATTTACATTAAATAATGGTAAAAAGAGAAATGATGTTAGGCATTGTTGTAACGGTCATTAGTATTATAGTGACAGTTATAAGTATTAGACATACCAGCAAAAAAGACTGAAATCAAAAAGCAACCGCGTCTCTCCAAAGTTGTGGTTGCTTTTTGTTAAAGTAACTATAAACCAAGGTGAACCGTTTGCAATGGCAGCACTTTTTTGTATTTACATTGTAGCAGAGTAAATTTCATCTGTCAAGATTAAGAGATACACGAATTCTCAGGTAAAATCCGCCATCCAGTGGAAATTTAAGCGGAGTTGTGATAGAATGCTACAAGACAAGAAATGACAAATTGTAGGTAAGGAGCATAAAAATATGGGAAAGATAAAAGTAACGCCGTGTGACATTAAAGGACTCTATGTGATTGAACCGACCGTATTTCCGGATTCCAGAGGATATTTTATGGAGACCTATAACCAGAATGATTTTAAGGAAGCAGGACTTAATATGGGATTTGTGCAGGACAACCAGTCCATGTCTGTGAAAGGAGTGCTTCGGGGCCTTCATTTCCAGAAGCAGTTTCCGCAGGGGAAGCTGGTGCGCGTGGTGCGGGGCAGCGTCTTTGATGTGGCCGTAGATCTTCGTTCTGATTCCGAGACGTACGGCAAGTGGTTTGGCGTCCTGCTGTCTGCGGAAAATAAAAAGCAGTTTTATATTCCGGAGGGATTTGCCCACGGCTTTCTGGTGCTGTCTGACGAGGCGGAGTTTGCTTACAAATGTACGGATTTCTACCATCCGGGCGACGAGGGCGGAATTCTTTGGAGCGATCCGGAGATCGGTATCGACTGGCCGATCGAGGACGGTATGGAGTTGATCATTTCCGACAAGGACCAGAAGTGGAGCGGAATTCGGGATACATTTAAATTTTAACCGGAGAGGAGCGGACCATGAATTATCTGGTTTCCTTATGTAAAGAGATTGTACACAAGAGAAAATTGATTCTGGACCTGGCAAAGGCGGACTTTAAAAAGCGGTTTGTGGGTTCCTATTTCGGTATCGTATGGATGTTTTTACAGCCGCTTGCGACGGTACTGGTTTATTTCTGCGTGTTCCAGCTGGGATTTAAGAGTGTGCCTCCTGTGGACTACCCATACGTTCTGTGGCTGCTTCCCGGTATCATGCCGTGGTTTTACTTCAGCGAGGTGATGAACGCCGGGACAAACTGTCTGCAGGAATACAGCTATCTCGTTAAGAAAGTCGTCTTCCGGGTGGAGATTCTGCCGGTGATCAAGATGCTGTCCTGTATGATGGTCCATGGGATTTTTGCCATCATTATGATCGTCGTCTTTCTGGCTTACCGGATTCCGGTGAAAATCAGCTGGATACAGATTATTTACTATACGTTTGCCTGTTCCATGCTCTCTCTGGCGCTAACGTATTTTACCAGCGCCATCAATGTGTTCTTCAAGGATATGGCGCAGATCGTAGGGATTATCCTTCAGTTTGGTATGTGGATGGTTCCCATCATGTGGGCGCCGGAAATGCTTCCGGGTGCGCCGGAGTGGCTGGACAAGGTACTGAAATTTAATCCGTTCTACTACATCGTGGCCGGTTACCGCGACAGCATGCTGACCGGGGACGGATTCTGGATGCGTCCGACCCTGGGAGTCTACTTCTGGGCGGTGACTATTGTGCTGATGCTGATCGGACTGAAGGTATTTAAAAAGCTGCGGCCGCATTTTTCCGATGTACTGTAAGAGGCCCGAAATGGAGGATAAAAGAGCGGTGGAATCAAAGAATAGTGCGATTTCGGTAAAGGATGTAACAAAGATTTACCGGCTATACGACAAGCCCATCGACCGGTTAAAAGAGGCGATGAGCATTACCCATAAAAATTATCACAGGGATTTCTATGCGTTAAACGGGATTTCCTTTGATGTAAATAAAGGCGAGACAGTGGGAATTATCGGAACCAACGGTTCCGGTAAATCTACGATCTTAAAGATCATTACCGGGGTGCTGACCCCGACGACCGGCGAGGTGGAGGTGGACGGAGTGATTTCCGCCTTACTGGAGCTGGGCGCCGGATTTAACATGGATTACACTGGTATTGAGAATATCTTTATGAACGGCACCATGATGGGATTTTCCAAAAAGGAGATGGAGGCGAAGCTTCAGGATATTCTGGATTTTGCTGATATCGGAGACTTCGTTTATCAGCCGGTAAAAACGTATTCCAGCGGTATGTTTGTGCGGCTGGCTTTTGCGCTTGCCATTAATGTGGAACCGGAGATCCTGATTGTGGACGAGGCGCTGTCGGTAGGCGATGTCTTCTTCCAGGCCAAGTGTTATCGGCGCATGGAGGAGATACGGAAGAATGGAACCACCATTTTGATGGTGACTCACGATATGGGAGCTATTATCAAGTACTGCGACCGTGTTGTGGTGCTTAACAAAGGCAATTTCATCGCCCAGGGAGAGCCGGGGAAGATGGTTGATTTATATAAGAAGATTCTGGCAAATCAGATGGATGCGCTGGAGGAGGAGCTGGTGGAACTTCGTTCTGATGAGTTAAGTGATTTCTCAGGAGACAGTGCGGCCGCCGGGCAGAGACATAAAACGGAATCACACGGCGGTCTCATGAAGGAAAAGCTGACGATCAATCCCGCGAAGACGGAGTATGGAGACGGTCGGGCGGAGATCGTGGATTTCGGTCTGTTTGATGAGCGGGGCAACTTGACGAACCTGCTTTTAAAAGGCGAGATGTTTACCATTAAAGAGCGGATCCATTTCAACACCAGTCTGGATACACCGATTTTTACGTATACGATCAAGGATAAACGGGGAGCCGATTTGACGGGAACCAATACCATGTATGAATCGGCGGATGTGAAGCCGGTGAAGAATGGCGATGAGTATGAGGTGGAATTCAGCCAGAAGATGACGCTTCAGGGCGGCGAGTATCTGTTGTCCATGAGCTGTACCGGATTTGAAAACGGGGAACATGTGGTATATCACCGTTTGTATGATATTGCCAACATTACGGTAATTTCCAATAAGAATACGGTGGGCGTCTACGACATGGAGTCCGAGGTGAAGGTGGCCCTGAAACGAGGAGGAAAATGATATGGGGAACATCAGTTCCGAAGTGAGAGATCTTCTGATAAAGTATCACGGCGATACGAAGCTGGCAATGAAGGAAGAGCCGGAACTCAAGTATTTCCTTGCGCTGTCGGTTACCCGGGAAAATGTGCTGGAGTGGTTTGAGTTCAAGGAGGGGGCCTCTCTTTTGGAGGTCGGCTCCGGCTGTGGCGCGCTGACTGGCCTTTACAGCAGGCGGGTGAAGGAAGTGACCGTTCTGGACGAAGATTCCGAGGACCTGGAGGTAAACCGCCTGCGCCATGAAGCCTGTGGAAATATCTGTTATGTGAAGGGCAGCTTAGACACGTATGAAGGCGGTCTTTTTGATTACGTGGTGATGGCAGGTTCCTTAAAAATGCCGTATGAAGCGCAGATTAACAGGGCAAAATCGCTGCTGAAGCCGGGAGGAACCCTGATCGTAGCCGTGGACAACCGTCTGGGGCTTAAATATAAGTCGGGTGTAAAACCGGACGAGGCATGTCTGCTTAAGAATGAGCTGACAGAGCTTCTGTGTGGTTCATCTGATGGAAAAAACGGAACACTCACATATTACTATCCCATGCCGGATTACCGTCTGCCGGTAACCATTTATTCGGATGAGTATCTGCCGGTAAAAGGGGAACTGGCTCACGCGGTCCTCGCTTACGATTATCCGGAGTATATCCGGTTTGATCCGGGAAAATTTTACGATGAAATCTGTGAAGCCGGAGTGTTTGAAACGTTCGCAAATTCATTTTTAGCCATATGGAGCAGCTATGAAGAAGACTAAGTATATTAAATACAACAGGACCCGCCGGGAAGAGTTTCAGATACGTACCTGTATTGTGGAAGAGGACGGGAAGCAGTATGTAGAGAAGACGGCTTTAAACGAACCGGCAGTCGCTCATATTCGTTCAATGAAAGAGAAATACGACCGTCTGACCAGCCAGAGTCCGCTGGGAGTAGCTGAAATGGCGCTTAGCGGAGATGGAAAGACCGCGCGTTTCGCCTTTCTGAAGGGTGAAACCATGGCTGAGATTCTGGGCCGCAAAATAATGGATGGGCGCATCCCGGTGGCGGAACTGAAAGAAGCCATGGAACAGGTTCTGGAGGTTCGGGAAGGTTATTTAAAACCGTTTAAGAGGACGGATGAATTTATCGCCGTGTTTGGACCGTGTGCGGCTGAGAGCGGAGAACTGGAGGCGGATGAGGCGTTTGATGCTTCCAACGTGGACTGCCTGTTCGAGAATATCATGGTGACGGAGTACGGCCCGTGCTGCCTCGACTACGAGTGGGTGTTCTTCTTCCCGATTCCGGTACGCTTTATCCGTTACCGCATGCTGTACTATTTTTACGAGCAGTACAGAAGCCTTTTGGGAGAGGCGACGCTGCCTGAGTTTATGGTGAATTTCGGCATCCGTCCGGAGATGATTCCGGTTTTCGGAGAGATGGAACACCATTTTCAGGAGTTTGTTCATGGAGAAAACCAGAAAATTTATCTGACGAATTATATGCACGACGTCCATATCATTCCGGAGGATATGAACGAGGTAAAACGGGCGGTTGAAAAACAGCGCCAGTGGGTGAAGCAGCTTCAGCTGGAGATCGAAGAAAAAGATTTATCGATTCGCAAGCAGATTGAGCTGAAACGCCTGACGGACAATCACGTGACGAATCTGGAAGTAATGATCGGCAATCTGCGCCAGGATAACGAAAACATGGCTCAGACCATAGCAGTTTTAAACCGCCACGAAGCGATTGTTTTCAAGGTCAAAAGAAAGCTGGGAGAGAAATTTAATCAGAAGTTCCCGAAGGGAACCAGAAAGCGGAAGATCCTGGGATACGTGAAGAATACGTTTTTCCATCCGGTAGATTCCTTCCGTTTATATACGACCCCGGAAGGCAGAAACTTAATCGAAGGCGATATGAAGATTGGAGAGGGCTACCGGATCCACGGAAAGCTTAAGTTCCGGGAAGAGAAGGAGCCGATGGTCTCCATCGTCATTCCGGTCTACAACCAGATCGACTACACGTACGTCTGTCTGGCTTCCATTTTGGAACATACCACGGATGTTGCGTATGAAGTAATTATAGCGGACGACGTTTCTACCGATGCCACCATGGAACTGGCGAAATTCGTGGAACACGTGACGATCTGCAGAAATGAGACGAATCAGGGATTTTTACGCAACTGCAACCAGGCGGCTAAGGCGGCCCGGGGCAAATATGTGATGTTCTTAAATAACGATACGCAGGTGACACCGGGCTGGCTTAAGAGTCTTGTGGATTTGATTGAGCGTGATCCGTCCATCGGCATGGTGGGCTCCAAACTGGTCTATCCTGACGGCAGGCTTCAGGAAGCGGGCGGTATCATCTGGAGCGACGGCTCCGGCTGGAACTATGGCCGGCTGGACGATCCGGATAAACCGGAATATAACTATGTGAAGGATGTGGACTATATCTCGGGCGCCGCGATCCTGCTGTCGAATGCGCTCTGGAAGCAAATCGGCGGTTTCGATGAGCGGTTTGCCCCGGCATACTGCGAAGACTCGGATCTGGCCTTCGAGGTGAGAAAAGCCGGCTACCGGGTGGTATACCAGCCGCTCTCTAAGGTAATCCATTTCGAGGGTATTTCCAATGGAACCGATGTGAATGGAAGCGGCCTGAAGCGGTATCAGGTGGAGAATTCGGAGAAACTGAAGGAAAAATGGGCGGAAGAGTTCAAAAAGCAGTATGTGAATAATGGCAATCCCGACCCATTTCGGGCGCGTGAGCGGAGCCAGGGCAAGGATATTATTCTTGTGATCGATCACTATGTCCCAACGTATGACAGGGATGCCGGGTCCAAAACAACCTTCCAGTACTTGAAGATGTTCCTGGAAAAGGGGTATGTGGTCAAGTTCCTGGGGGATAATTTCCTTCATGAAGAGCCGTATTCCACGACGCTGATGCAGATGGGAATCGAGATCCTGTATGGCCGCGACTATCAGGTGAAAATCTGGGACTGGCTGAAGGAGCATGGCGATGACATCACTGCCGCCTATTTAAACAGGCCTCACATTGCGGAAAAATACGTGGACTTTATAGAGGAACACACCAGTATCAAGATGATTTACTATGGCCATGATCTCCATTTCCTGAGAGAGGGCCGTGAATACCAGCTGACAGGGGACGAAAAGAAGCGGGATGCGTCGGAATACTGGAAAGCCATCGAATTCCGCATTATGCGGAAGGCGGCGGTATCGTATTATCCGTCCTATGTGGAGCGCGATGCGATCCATATGATCGATCCCACAATCCGGGTAAAGGCAATTGTGGCCTATGTATTCGAGAAATTCTTAGAGTCGGTTCCGAACGACTTTGAAAAGAGGGAAGGTCTGTTGTTCGTAGGCGGCTTTGCCCATCCGCCGAATGCGGATGCGGTTCTCTGGTTTGCGAGAGAGATATATCCTAAAATCCGTGAAAAACTGGAGGTTCCCTTCTATATCGTCGGATCGAAGGTGACTGAGGAGATTCAGGCCCTGGAGCAGCCGGGAAACGGTATCATCGTGAAGGGCTTCGTCTCTGAAGAAGAACTCTCCGAGCTGTATCGTACCTGCCGGATCGTGGTAGTTCCCCTGCGCTACGGCGCCGGAGTCAAAGGCAAGGTCATCGAGGCGCTGTATAATGGTGCGCCTGTCGTGACAACCTCCATCGGTGCGGAAGGGATCGCGGAAGCCGAATCGGTGATGTACATTAAGGACGCTCCGGAAGAGTTTGCCGAAGAGACGGTTCGGCTCTACCAGAATCCGGAGGCACTCCGGGAGCTGAGCCGGAAAACACAGAATTACATCCGCCGATATTACAGCGTGGATGCGGCGTGGAGTGTGGTTGAGGAAGACTTTACGAAGGAAACCGTGAAACGATAGAAGTTAAGGGAGTTCCTCGAAATGGAGGAGACGCTGAATCAGGCCCGCCCGGCAAAGGGGGGCCTGATTCTTTTATCTGCAGTTCGCAATATTATGACACATAATCTCTCCAGTGGTGTACCGGCTGCCAGCCAAGAAGCGCTTTTGCTTTGGCGTTGGAATAGAGTGTTTCGTAACCTTCCAGATCGCCTCTGATGTCTGTAATATCCGGGAATACCTCCTGAATCAAATCACGGCTCTTTATGTCCATACAGTTGTCATCCGCCGCCAGATTCATGATATCGCAGCCTAAACCGTCTCTTTCTACAGCCAGGCGGCATGCGGAGGCGATATCTCTTGCATCTATATAATTCCAGACATTCAGAACTCTCTTATGGGGATCATGAATCCAGTCTTTGAAGTTTTCATACATCGGTTCGGTGATGATGTTGCCCAGACGGAATGTGATAATCTGCATATGGTTTCGTCTGTGGATCCCTTCGGCCACTTTTTCGGCCGCGATCTTTCCGATACCATAGGAGTCCTCAGCAAGCGCCGGATGTTCTTCATCAACGGGAAAATACTGAGGGCGGAGATTATTTTTTGAGAAACAGAACCCGTACGCACTTTCACTTGATGCGATGACGGCTTTTTTAATCCCTAAATTGTCCGCTGCCTCCAGAATATGATAAGAGGCCAGAATATTATTCCCAAAGGTAACTTCACTCGTATAGATGCCGGGTCTTGGGATTGCCGCGAGGTGAACGACACCCATGGCGCCGGACAGAGCCGAATACACCTCACCAGCATTTGTCAGATCGACAATCAGATTCTCCTGTGCAGCCGATTCTTTTGGGACAGCCCTGTCGATCCCCACGACATGATAACCATGCTCTGCAAAATGTCTTGCAACATGGGGACCAAGTAGTCCTGCCGTACCGGTTATGACGATTTTTTTCTTACTCATTTACAGCTTCAGCCTCCTTTTTACGTATTCAATGCTTTCCAGATACTCTTTTTCAGAATGCAGATGTTCTATAATCATGGGCATATCCGGATTGTATCTGGCTGCAAGCTCTGCATATTTTTCCAGATTTATTATACCGCCACCGCACTCCACTTCCCGGTACATCATCGTGAAATCCTGTTCGAGCAGAACGTCCTTAATATGGCAGCTCTTTATGTAACGGCCAAGTTTTTCAAAGACTTCCTCCATGAATTCCTCGTTGAAGAAGTACCGGTAAGGCGTGGTGATCCAGTTGAAGATATCCATATGAACGGCAAAACGGTCTCTTCCGACGTCTTCAATGAGATGCAGATACTCATCAGGACTGATCGGGTACATCCACGGCATCGGCTCTATGGTATAGTAAGTGTGTTTCGGAGCCGCCTCGTCGATGATGGTCTGAATGCTTTTTACTGTTTTTTTCCAGGTCTCTTTTGTGAAATTATCTTTATAAGCCCCATCCCAGCGTTCCCCCATTGAGCCCGCTACGTTGACGGCACAGTTTGCACCAATGGAATCGGCCAGCCGAAGCTGTCCCACAGCGTATTCTATGGCATCCGTTCTTACGTCTTCGAATGGTGATACCGGGTTTCGCCAAACCCCGACTTCTGCAATCAGCAGATCGTGATCTTTGGCGGCTTTTACATAGCTTTGGACGAGGTCTTCCCCCTGTCTGTAATTGATTGGAAAATTTACACACCTGCAGCCGGCAGAGGCATTTCTATGTGCCCATTCCAGAGGTGTGGCGTGTTCCAGTGCTGCTGATAAGCCTATTCGTATCATCTGATCCGGCCTCCCCCTGATTACTTTTTATAGCTTTCGAGAAGTTCCACAATACACTTTAAGTCTTTTTCGCCGTTCATATAGTTATATTCGCCGGATCCATCCCCGTATACACCATGCTGTTCCAGACTTAAACCGAACGCCTCGCACCGGGCGATTGCCTCTTTCGAATCCTTTACCTGAAAGGCCACGTGATGGATGCCTTCTCCTTTTTCATTCAGATAATTTCTCCATGTGGACGGCGCTTCGTTAGGCTGAATCAGTTCAAGCTGGAGCCCCGGTCCTACATCGAAGAATGCCATGAGGCAGCTCGCTTCGGGAGCCGGCTGGCCTTTGTAGACTGTCCCGGTTACGGCATAATCGCCAACCGGCTGAGTCGGAGGTACTTCTACCCCTAAGAACTGTGCCCATTTTTCTTTTGCAGCCTCAATATCCTTTACAATAAATCCTACCTGTGCAACTAAATTTGTTCCTACTACTCCACTCATGATTGGTTCTCCTTTAATTTTTATAATATGTTTCATTGATTCCTTTTAAGCGCCAGGGTGTCTGAAAATTTTCCTACAGCTCTCCCACGAAAAGACCGGGCTCTATCGGTTTTGGTATCTCACAGCTGGTAGCCATCTTACAGACGCAGTGCTCATTTGCAGCTGTTATGATTCCATCTATGACTTCTGTAATATGTCTTGCCAGCTCCGCGCTGGCTCTGTTCGGCCGTTTATGTTCAATCGCATATGCCAGGTCGAGTACGCCGAGCCCGCGGGAATAATTGCTGACTCTGTGATAGAGTTCAGGCAGCTCATACATCTTTGCTTCACGCTGCCGGTATTCTTCGTTTTCCTGAAAAACCGTGTCGAGCACCTGCTCTTTGCGGTAAACGGAGGGGACTCCTCCGCCGAAGTTCGGATCGGGGTAGCTTATTGTGCCGTCGGTTCCATAGATTTCAAATTTCGGAAGACCAGACCGCCAGATATCGAAACTCATGTTCATACTCACAATAACACCTGATTTAAGATTCAGCACCGCACTGTAGTGCGTTGGAATTTCGACGTCAAGATACGTCCCAAACTGTGCTTTATTGAGAATTAAACGTCTGTCAAACCCTTTGCCGCAGAAGCCCGATACAGAGTCAACCGGGCCCAGCATAGAGACGATGGCCGAAAGGTAATAGCCCGCCATATCGTAAAGCGGACCTCCTCCTGCCTCATAGAAAGGGGCTGGGCAGGGATGCCACATCTCCACGCCGTGTGACATCATATTGGCTGTGACATAGAGCGGTTTTCCGATGATGCCGTCGCGAATATATTTGTTCATGCTCTGCAGACCGGATGACAGAAACGTATCCGGAGCGCTGCCTATCATCACTCCCTTTTCGCCGGCAAGCGTAATCAGTTCATCGGCTTCGGGCAGGTTCATGGCAAATGGCTTTTCCGTAAATAAGTGTTTGCCTGCCGAAAGTACGGAGAGATTGATCTGCTGATGAAATCGCGGCGGTGTTAAATTGACTGCTATCTCAATTTCGTCATCGGCCAGCAGCTCTTCTGTCCGGTATGCATGTTTAATACCGAATCTCTTTGCAGTTTCCCCGGCGCGATTAAGATCTGCGTCCGCGACTGCGTGTATTTCGAGATCGTGATAAATGTTCTGTATATCGGGAATGTAGGTATTGCTTATGCTGCCGCACCCGATGATGCCTATTTTATAAGTTCTCATAATCTTCCTTTTCCGCGGTCAGTGCGGCATGGCTTCCCCTTTATAGTTGATAAACGGTATTTCCAGTTTCGGGTCTGTCTCCCCTTCTATCACCTTATAGATGCCTTCTGCGGATTCTGATGAAGGGATCTGTGCGTTCTCCGCTCCCATAACCGTCTGCATTCTGCCCGGATGCATCATAAAGATTCTCACGCCGAGTTCGGGGCGTTCATCATGCAGATAGTTGCGGATTTTCTGTGTATACATGTTCGCCGCGTATTTTGAGACTGAATACGACAGATAGTTATAACCGCCGGAACCAAGATAAGCAGCCTCGGAAGTTATATTAATGATGACCGGGCAGGAAGACTTGTAGAGGTAAGGCATAAAATACTTAAGAACAATCGCCATGCCTGTTACATTGACGTCTAAAGTTTTCCTGAATTTTGCAACATCAAGGTCAACAATCTCATCAATTTTGTCGTATTTTGAACCGAACAGTACACCTGCATTATTTACGATAAAATCAATCTGCTTGAATTTATCTGAAATTCTGTCCGCAGCATCACGGATCGCGGCCTCGTCTGTGATATCCGCAGCTATGATTGTCAGCTTATCGCCGTATTGGGATTTTAGACCGGTTATGTTTTCTCTGGATGCATGGAGCACGATGGCGATCATGGTATTGCCTCTTAAAAGTCCCAGCTTTGTAAGCTCAAACCCTAATCCCATATCAGCTCCTGTTATAAGTCCTGTTGCCATATTACACCGCCTTTCAGTTATCTGATTCTCCAAATTTGAATACTTTAAACAGTACAAGAATAATTGCGAGTGATATCAAAAGCAGTATCCAGCCCATCGCACAGGCATAGCCCATCTTAAAGAAGCGGAAGGCGTTCTGATATAAATATAGTGAGTAGAACAGCGTTGCATTGCCGGGGCCGCCTTCTGTGATGATGAGTGGTTCGGCAAACCACTGGAACACGCCTATGATCAATGTCACCGTATTATAAAGAATCGTGGAACGCAAAAGCGGTATGGTGACAGATATTGTCTGGCTTATAAAACCCGCCCCATCAATTTCAGCGGCTTCATAAAGACTCGGATCAATATCCTGTAAGCCCGCAAGATAAATGATGACGGCATTTCCTATCGTCCATATCATGTAAAAGATAAAAGCCGGCTTCGCCCATGTACTGTTTGACAGCCACGCCGGTCCCGATATGCCGAAATATCCAAGTACTGTGTTAACAATACCACCTGACTGAAACATCCATATCCATAAAAAACAGGCTACGATTGTCGGGACAAGTGTAGGTATAAAGAATACAACTCTGAAAATTCCTGCGTGATGCAGGTGTTTATTGTTTAAAAGAATGGATACCGCTACTGCGACAATTGTGGTAACTGGAACACCGAAAATCAACATATAAACGGTATTGCCAAGTGCTGCTAAGTAACTCTTATCCTTAAAGAGATCAATATAATTCTTAAAACCGATAAAAACAGGTGCTTTAATTACTTTATATTCACAAAATGAATAATAAAGCGAACTCAAAATAGGATAAAGTGTAAATACTAAAAAGCCGATAATCCATGGCGATATGAAAAGTAATGCATTGCGAATGTCTTTTTTTCTATAGTCCATGTGCCCCTCCTTAACCTTTTATGCCGGACATGGTCACGCCCTGAATAAAATACTTCTGCAGTACAAAAAATAGTATCAGCACAGGCATAACGAGCATGGATCCCAACGCCAGAAGTACCGTCCACTGCGGATCAAGATTAGATTTTAACATGGAAGCAGCAAGCGACAGCGTGTAAAGTTTTTGATCCGAGAGAAAGATCAGAGGACCAATGTAGTCATTCCAGCTCTTCATAAATGCAAAAACGGCAACTGTTGCGAGTACGGGCTTGGCAAGTGGAAGGGTAAGCTGCCAGAATATCCTGAATTCTCCGGCGCCGTCTATTTTGGCGGATGCGGACAGTTCATTCGGTATCCCGATTAAAAACTGCCTGATCAGGAAAATATAGAATGGGGAGCCGAAAAAGCAGGTGACGGTAAGCGGTAAGAACGTACCGATCCAGCCCCACTTGTTAAACATGAGGTACAGGGGAACCATGGTGATCTGAAAGGGCAGAATCATGGTGATAATGACCAGTATAAATACCTTATCCCGTCCGGGCCACTTAATGCGGGAAAATCCGTAGGCCACCAGACTGTTAGAAATAAGAGAGCCGATCATATTAAAAAATACAATGATTAAAGTATTGTTTAAATACAAAAAAAACGGTATTTTTTCGAAAACTGCTTTAAAATTGGCTAAACTGAAACTGTCCGGAAGCCATTTAAACGGTACTCTGGCCAGTTCCATGGTCGTTTTGAACGCGCCGAAGAACATAAAGGCAATTGGAGCGATAAAAGCAACTGAGATGAGGATCAGTATCGCGTACATTACAATTTTTCTTACGATTACGCCGGGAGAGTATTCAATGCTGTCGTATTTTCTTGTTTTAACGGAAATACCTGTTTTTTTTTCCATTTTTACACTCCTTACTTCTGCGGCAGGGCGGTTATTCACCGCCTGCCGCTTATCATCTGCGCAGCTGTTCAATCTGCGCGTCTGTTAATTTGCACTGTCAAGTGTGGCCTGCATTCTCTCCTGAAGTGCCTGCAGGGTAGAAGTAATGTCAGCACCGTTAAATACTATTTCCTGGCGCGCTTTCTGGAACTGGTCGGCAAGTTCTGTTGAAACGGAACACATGGCAGGAACTCCGTTTTCCGGATTGTTGGCGATCTCACGCTCCAGAGCATACATTGCATCGCCGTTCTTTGTGAGGCTGACGCCGTCAAAAGCAGCATCTGAACAGGGAATGGATCTCCACTGTGCAAAGTTGTCTTCCTGAATCGCAGGGCTGATACAGAATTTGATAAAGAATGCCGCAAGTTCTGCATTCTCAGAACCTTCGATGATTGCAAACGGGTTAGCGCCTAAGGTGGTTGCTTTTGCACGACCGTAATCAGGTGCAGGAACCGCTGTTACGCCCCACTCAATAGCATCACCGACTGTCAGTTTGATGGCATTGGCCATCCAGTTGCCGCAGAAATACATGGCTACTTTTTCCGTATAGAAAGGACACGAAGGATCGAATACGCCTCCGGCCGAGGTGCCCCATTCCTGAATCGTGGGTGCATATTTCTCGGAATATCCTTTTATCCATTCAAAGTATTGAATCATCTTATCTTCTGTAAGGTTAAGCTTATTGGTTGCAGGATCGTATACGTTTGTGCCGAATACGAACGGAATGTGGAAAGCATCGCCGCTGGTATCACCGCCGTCGCCAATCCATGGAATCAGACCAAGTTGTTTGAATCCGCCTTTATCATCCGGTATGGAGAGAGCATCAGCCCAGGCGTCAAGTTCTTCCAGCGTTGTCGGAGGTGCTTCCGGATCAAGACCAGCCTCTCTTGCCAGTTTTTTGTTATAGTACAGAAGATGTACGTTTGCATCCTGCGGTACCAGGTACGTCTTTCCGTCTACCTTAATGAGGTCATCAAGACCATCAAAGAAACTGTCGGGATCAATGCCTACTTTTGGGAGAAGGTCATCTACTGCCATAAAGGCGCCCTCAACCGCAAAAGAGTATACATCGATCGGCGAGTCGGAAATAATTAAGTCAGGAGCGTTGGTCCCGGAGGCCACTGCCGACATGAGAGCCCCATTTTTGATACCGGCGCCTTCAATCTGCTGGCGGGTGACATGGATACCGTTATCCGCGTACATTTCATTGAATAAGTCAACCCGGCTTTGATCCCATTCACCGGAACCGCCTGTAAATGCTGACCAGTAGACGAGTTCACCGGTAAGGTCCGTCTCCTCTTTTTCGATTCCGGCAAAAGTACCGGCTGCCGAATTTTCGCTGGCCGTTGTTTCAGCGGCAGCTTCTGTCTTTGCGGCTTCTGTGGCTTTCGCTGCTTCTGTGCCTGACGGTGTTGTACCCGAACTGCATGCCGCTAAGTTTGCGGCTGTTATTCCTGCGAGTGCTAAGGCTGCGATTTTGCGTAACTTCATAATTTTTCCTCCCTGATTTATAAGTTTTTGTCTTCTTTCACCTGGATAAAGGTACCGAATTTTTCTTTACTGTCAAATACTGTATAGTTGCCGCCTGTATATTCGCCATAGTGGCGGACCGGCATCCCGTTCTCTTCAAAATACTGGACAACCGGTTCTCTGTCTCTGGTCATAAATGCGATGTGATGGATCCCGTCGCCATTTTTATCCAGGAATTCCCGCCAGGAGCTGGGCTCGCTGTCTGGCTCCGTAATTTCCAGTACAACCTGTCCTAAATCAAATACCGCCAGTTTTGCTCTCGTATTTGTGGGCTGCCCTTTAAATTTTGTGTGTGCCTCACTCTCAGGCGGAACCGTAAATACATCCGGAACATCTACGCCGAAGAGTTCGGCATATGCCTTTGCAGTTTCCTCAATGTTTTTTACTACCAGTGCCACCTGACAGATGGTCTTTCCGTCAACAATCCCCATAATCATAGTCCTCCTTTTTGTCTGTAAACATTTTCGTGTACAATATACCCTGCGATATGTTACTATTAAGGATAGAAACATTGAAACAGTGTAAATATCGTGCGGTTCCCTTGTTCTTTTTATTTATTATGCGGTATTTTGCAGGGCAAAACCACTGAAATGTTGCGCAAAGTGCTGTCATATATTGCTGTGCTTGAGTATGGTGTGGTGAATATTACATGATAATGCAAAGGAGAAGAAGATGCTTCTTGGTGAATATTATGAGAATTTGAGCTTTAATCACGGACTTATGGTTAATATTTCTTATGCCGGCATTCCAACGGATTTTCCGCTGCATTGGCATACGTTTGTCGAAATTATGATAAGCTTTGACGGGAGTTTTGAGCTGGGACTCGGATATGATACCTACCAGATGGAAAAGCTTGATGTGGCAGTCTGCTATCCCGGGGTTCTCCATTCCATCAAATCAAAGGGATGCGAAAAAGAGCTGCTGATTGTTCAGTTCCCGTTTGAACTGATAACGAATATGAAGGAATTCAGCTGCATGTCATACAGACTTACGCAGATGCAGATCATGCGCGCCTGCGAATCAGAAGAACAGATCCTTTTGATGAAGGATATTTTTATCCATATGAGAGATGTATTTTATTCTGATCTTCCATTTAAAGAAGTGATTTTATATACGGATTTATTATCAATATTTATACATTTGGGAAATCGCTGTTTCAGTGAGATGAAGGAGGCTGCTGCGGATCCCTGCAATGCAAAAACGACGGAGCTGATAGCGGAAGCCTGTTTTTTTATCGCCAGAAACTGTACTGAGCCTCTCGAACTGGAGACTGTGGCAAAGCATGTGGGGTTCTCCAAATATCACTTTGCGCACACGTTTAAAAAGTATGTGAATATGACTTTTTTAGAATTTCTCACGACTGAGAGAATCAAAAAAGCAGAGATACTGCTTGCCGACCCGAACATATCAATAACCGAAATTGCCATGCGTACAGGGTATACGAATCTCTCTACTTTTAACCGGACTTTCAAGATCAACAAGGGCTGTACGCCAAGGGAATTCAGAAATAAGGTTCATCGGCTCGACTGAGGAATCTTCCGGGGACTGGCCGATCTCACGCATCTGTTTTTTCAACATTTTTATTTCAAAATCCTTAAGATGGTGGATTGTTCCCCGCAATCTATGGTATAATGTGATGCAAAATGGATTATTATGCATATTTTTAAATAACAGGAGGAAAACAGACGATGCAGGCAGTATTACTGGCAGGCGGGCTGGGAACCAGACTTCGTTCCGTGGTGGCTGACCGTCCAAAGCCCATGGCGTTAATCGGGGATAAGCCATTTATGGAGTATGTGGTGCGGGAGTTAAAAAACCATGGAATCACGGAGATTATATTTGCTGTTGGATATAAAGGCTCTATGGTGGAAGAATATTTTGGTGACGGGGCACGTCTGGGAATCAGAGTTTCCTATGCTTACGAGGAAACTCTGTTAGGTACCGCGGGCGCCATTAAGAATGCAGGACGCCTGGTGACGGACGACCGCTTTTTTGTATTGAATGCGGATACCTTCTACCAGATTCCATACGGCCGTCTGGTGAAGATGAGCCGGGAAAAGAATCTGGATATGGCGCTTGTGCTGCGGGAGGTGCCTGATGTGTCGCGGTATGGCCGGGCTGTTCTGGAGGGAGAGCGTCTGACCGCGTTTGATGAGAAGACAGAAGAGGCCTGTCCGGGGACGATTAACGGCGGGGTCTATTACATGAAACGGGCCCTGCTGGACGAGATCCCGGAGGGAAAGGTTTCCCTGGAGCATGATATGATTCCGAAGTGGCTTTCCAGCGGGGATAAGGCTCTGGGAGGAATCGTGAACGACGGGTATTTCATTGATATCGGTGTTCCGGAGGACTATTACCGTTTCATTGACGATGTAGAGAAAGGGGCAGTAACTGTATGATAATCAGAGGAAGAGCACCGCTTCGGGTCAGTTTTGGGGGCGGAGGCACAGATGTGGCGCCGTTCTGCGTAGAACAGGGCGGTGCAATCATTGGAAGCACGATCAATAAGTACGCGTATTGTTCCATCGTTCCCAGAAATGACGACCAGATCATCGTCCATTCCCTGGATTTTGATATGACGGTGAAATACAATACAAAGGAAAACTACGTGTATGATGGCCGCCTGGATCTCGTAACGGCCGCATTGAAGGCCATGGATATCAAACAGGGGTGCGAAGTCTATCTGCAGTGTGACGCGCCTCCGGGATCGGGGCTTGGAACGTCTTCCACGGTCATGGTAGCGCTCTTAATCGCCATGGCAAAATGGAAAGGCGTTTACTTAGATGGGTATGCCCTGGCTGATCTGGCCTACCAGGTGGAACGGGAAGATCTAAAGATTGACGGCGGCTATCAGGATCAGTATGCGGCTACTTTTGGCGGGTTTAATTTCATCGAGTTCCATGGACGCAATAACGTGGTGGTTAATCCGCTGCGCATTAAGAAAGAAATTATCCATGAACTGCAGTATAATTTACTGCTGTGTTATACGGGGAATATTCACGTGTCTGCCAATATTATCAAGGATCAGGTAAAGAACTACGAAAAGAAGGATGCGTTTGATGCCATGTGCGAGGTAAAGGCCCTGGCTTATGCTTTAAAGGACGAGCTCTTAAAGGGAAATTTATACAGCTTTGGCAAACTCCTGGATTATGGCTGGCAGAGCAAGAAGCGTATGAGCAGTAAGATTACTACACCACAGATTAACGAGCTTTATGATGAGGCGCTGAGGGCCGGCGCTCTCGGAGGAAAGCTGTTGGGTGCCGGAGGCGGCGGATATCTTCTGGTATACTGTCCTTATAATGTGCGCCATAAAGTGGCAGCCAGGCTGGAGGCGGCGGGCGGTCAGCTGACGGACTGGAATTTCGAACTCCGGGGTGCCCAGGCGTGGGTCACGGATGAAGAACGGTGGAATTACGACAGTGTCAAAGTCCATATGCCCAACGGAGATTACACATTTAAATTATAATACAGATTACAGGAAGATGATGCATGGACAGAGTGATATTTTTAGACCGGGATGGAACCATTAACGAAGAAGTGGAGTATTTGCACAGGCCAGAAGATCTAAGGTTTCTTCCCGGAGTCGGAGACGCGATCAGACGCCTGCGGGAGAATGGATTCGCTGTCGTCGTGGTGACGAATCAGGCCGGAGTTGCAAGAGGCTATTATAAGGAAGAGGATGTAATCCTGCTTCATGAGTATATGAATGAACGGCTAAAAGAGCAGGGCGCATTCATCGACCACTTCTTCTACTGCCCTCATCACCCGGTTCACGGAATTGGAAAATATAAGACTTCATGTCAATGCCGCAAGCCGGAGACCGGAATGTTTCTCATGGCGGAGCAGTATTATCAGGTGGATAAGACACACTCCTATATGGTCGGCGATAAGCTGTTAGATGTAGAAGCCGGCCATAATTACGGGATAAAATCCGTGCTCGTGGGAACCGGATACGGCGCGGAGACTGCGGCGGAGATGACGGAGGAAGAGCAGAAGAAGGCGTTCGAACATTACTCTCCGGATCTGCTGTCTGCAGCGGAATGGATCATCGGAGAACAGAGAGGCTCATTATGAGGAGGAACGATAAGATGGAACCTATGAAGTATTTAGAGGAACTGGTGGAGCGGTATCCGGTACTTGATGTGGTAAAAGACGATGTGCTAAGTGCCTACAAACTGTTGGAGGGCTGCTATGCACAGGGCGGAAAGCTGCTGATTGCCGGAAACGGCGGAAGCTGTGCCGACTCGGAACACATTGTCGGTGAACTGATGAAGGGCTTTGTCAAGCGGAGAGCGGTACCGGATTCCTTTGCTGAAAGCTTAAAAAGCGTCGATGCGGTACGGGGAACAGAGCTGGCTGGTAAATTGCAGGGCGGCCTTCCTGCCATCGCATTAACCGGTCATGCGGGCCTCTCCACCGCTTATTTAAATGACGTGGACGGCGATCTGATCTTTGCCCAGCAGACATACGGATATGGAAAGCCGGGCGATGTGCTGATGGGAATTTCTACTTCAGGCAATGCAAAAAATGTAATGTATGCACTGACTGTTGCGAAGGCTCTTGGCATGAAGACCATTGGACTGACCGGAAAAGACGGCGGAGCGCTTAAAAGAGAAGCCGATACCGCGATTGTCGTGCCTGAGACGGAGACATTTAAGATTCAGGAGCTGCATCTTCCTGTTTATCACGCCCTGTGCCTGATGCTGGAAGAACGCTTTTTCTAAATACGGGACAGATTGGAGACAGCTATGACAGAAAAGCACTTTATGGATGGAATCGGTAAATGGAAGGACGAGATCATTGCCGCAGGACTGCTTATGGCATTTGCCTTCTTCATAAACAGAGGAATTGAAATAAAGGGGCTTTATATGGATGACCTCTATCTCTGGTCCTGTTACGGGGAGCAGACCTTCGGGCAGTTTATTTTCCCTCTGGGGAGCACCCGGTTCCGATTCCTGTATTATCTGGCCGCATGGCTGGAGCTGGCTGTAATTGGAAATCACATCGGCTGGTTTGTACCCGTTAATATTATCTTAAACGGCTGTATCGCCTATTCGGTATACCGGTTTGGAAAACGGTTGTCGAGAAGTTATCTGATGGGGCTTGGATGCGGCTTCCTATATCTCTTATCCAGAATGTCCTACTACCAGATCGGACAGGTGTACGGGCTGATGGAGAGTCTGGCCCTGTGGGCTGCGCTTGGGATACTCTACTGTCTGCTTCGTTACGTCGATGAGAAGGGGGACGGCAGGAAGTATCTGATCCGGTCGTGTGTGCTTTATTTTGCTGTGTGTTTTATCCATGAGCGTTATCTGGCACTGCTTCCCCTTATATATCTGGCGCTTCTGTATAAAAAAGGGAAGAAGAAGGCAGGCTGGTTTCTTCCTGCCGGAGTATTTGCCGTAGTTATGGCGATTCGTGTGCTGACGACCGGTGGTGTGGCTCCGGCGGGCACGGGGGGGACGAATGTCGCTGATACCTTCAATATCATGACTTCCCTGCGCTATGCGGTTGACCAGGTTCTGTATATCTTCGGCGTGAATGCCGGACCCGGTCATTTAAGCGGCGCAAGCTGGGCAGAGTCTCCTTCGTGGATTCATGTCCAGATCATAGCGGCAGATCTGGCACTTCTGGTGCTTGTGATACTGGCTGTTATCCGGTTGATCCGGGATAAGGAAGGCAGACGGAAGGCACTTCGCGATATCAGCCTGTTTCTCGTATTTATCGCCCTCTGTATCGGTGCTTCCAGCGTTACCATCCGTGTGGAGACCAGATGGATCTATGTATCCATGACGGCCGCGTATCTGCTGGCCGCCTGTTTATATGGGTTGATTACGGCAAAGCCGGAACACGGCAAAGTCGTTGATATCAAACGGGAAGTGCGAAAGGCAGCCGACAAAAAGGCGGGACGCCAGAGTGCAGTTCTCTGCGGCGGACTCTTTCTGGTCTACATCATAATCATGGCTCCGGTGGAGAATTATTACCGGGGACAGTATCACAACCTTTATTTCTGGGCTGACCAGCAGCGGTATAATTCGCTGGCGGAAGAGACGTATGAGAAATATGGAGATGATATCTTCGGCAGAAAGATCTATATTATAGGAAATTCATATCAGATGAGTGATTTTACGGCGAGAACCTTCTTCAAGGAGTTTGACCGTGACAGGAAGGCGGAGGGAACGGAAGTTTATTTCATCGATTCGATCCATGATATCGGCCTGATCACCAATAATATGCTAGTACTTAAAGAAGACCCGGCTCATAACGCATTTCAGGATGTCACTGATTTTGTCCGTAATTTAAAGTGTGAGGCGGTCTACGGATATTACCGGGACGGCTGGATGGACGAGAGTGCAGAGGTTCGGATTATGACGGGATCCAGTGGTGTGATCAAATTAGAGATTTATTACCCGGGAGCGTTGACGGGGTCAGAGATCTCCACGATTTCCCTGAATGGAGAGCCGGTCAGGGATCTGGTCATCAATCAGAATACCATGAAGCTGGAGCTTGAGGCGGAACCTAATCAGATCGCCAGTCTCCGGTTTGATAATAATTTCTATTTAAAGGATGCGGGAGAGCAAAGAGGGGAGAAGCGATTCTCCATGATTGTGAACTTTACGGCAGACTAATAACTGGAAAGGAACTCTATGAAACGCAGATACTATTTATCCATTCTTCCGCTGGCCGGTATCCTGTTCTGTATGTGGTATATCCACATTGCGGCTTCCGATGTGATCTATTCAGACTATATCAGGCTGGTAAACAGTTATCTTCCGGATGTGTGGAATCCGGGAAAATTCTTTGTGCCGGACGTACTTACAAGGATTCCGGTAAATTACCTGGCCCGCATCATCAATGTGGAATTTTTCGGATTTAATACCATGTTTGACCGGGTGCTCGGTGTTCTGGCGCTGGGCCTGTCAGGCTTTATTCTGGGAAAATACTGTCAGTTAAGGAAGGTAAGGACCGTCTGGTTCGTCATCCTGATGGCGCTGATGTTCAGTCTGAATAAATGGGAGATGCTGATCAATGGAAGCGGCTGGGCGCATTTTCTGGCCTTCGCCGGATTCTATTACCACTATCTCGTCATGGACAGGCTGTGGACGGGGGATGAAAGGCCGGGAGACAGAAAGCTTCTGGTAATCCTTCCATTTGCCATCACAATCCTGACGGCCGGTCCGTACTGTGCCATCTATTCTGTGGCAGTCATGATGGCCTATGGATTTATGACGATTCTGGATTACAGAAAAACGAAACTGTTTGAGAGGACTTACCTTCTCTATGCGCTGTGTACATTAGCGGCGCTTCTGCTTTACATGTGGAGCAATTCGCTTACGGTGGAGGACCATGCGGCTGCGGCCGAGGTGGGGCTGTTCACTCAGCTTACTCAGACCCCGGGATTTTTTGTCCGTTTTATTCTGATTTCTTTTTCATCCATGGTCGTTGGAATCGAGGAGGCCATTGCCGCATTTAAGGGAAATATCGTCCCGTTTGCAGTTCTGGGACTTCTTGTGATAGCGGCTTACTTATATGCACTGTATTTGAATTTCCGGTACCGTCTGTATGAAAAGTCAATGGTGCCGCTTATACTGATTGTATCGGGGGGACTGAACCATGTTCTGATATTCCTGTCACGGTGGATTTTTCTGGTTGATGACTATGGCGCCAGCTCCAGATACGCCCTGCAGTTTCAGGCAGGCATATTTGGCATTATCCTGACCTTTGCACTGTGCCGCAATGAAATGGTGACGAACAAAAAAGCGCGGGAAAAATACCGTCGGTTCTCTGCTGTGGCCGTCGTCTTCTGCCTGCTGTTTCTGGCCGGTAATGTGTATACGACGTACCATGAACTGAAGAAGGCGCCGGATCGGAAAGAAACCTTCGAAAAACGGGCACAGATGGCACTGGACTTTGAAGAGATGACGGATGACGAATTGAGAGCGGAGTTTGAATACCGGACAACCCGTCCGGAAAGCGGCGGCCAGATCCGGGACGCGCTGACCATATTAAAGGACAACGGCTGGGGTGTCTTTCGGGACCGGAAATAAACATGTTACTGAGGTGGTGAAACGGATGGAACGGACTCATAAATCTCCCCGCAGAAGGAAGTCAGGCGGCTCTTTGCAGAGCAGAGGGCTGGTTTTGCTTCTGTGGGTATGTGCTTTGGGCGCGATTGCATATTCCGCGGACCAGGTGTTCGTAAAAGGAATCCTGTCCTGGCACAGGCAGCAGAAAGAATATTACAATATGATGGCAGAAGTGATTGCTCTCTTCTGTGTTTTTACTGTCCTGTATGGACTCATAAGAAGCCGGATTTTAAAGGCGGCCGGGACCATTTTAGTTCTGTCCGTCTTTTTCTGGGGGCATATGGTGTTTCTTCCGGTGGTGACGGCAGGCATCTACCTGATCTACCTGATCCTGTTGGGAGAATTTTTTTGCAGAGATATTTTAAAGCTGAAGGAGTCCGATGGAACTGCTGTTTATTTTCTGGGCGGCTCTCTTCTTGTAATTCTGATCTTCTGTCTGATGTCGGCTGTGGGAATCGGCGCTATCGGAGATTTACAGATTTTTGTCATAGCCAGCGGTATCCTTCTGATTCTCCGGCTGTGTATGCGGCGTGGGAAAGAAGATAGAGGTTTGTCGGCATGGTGCAGCCGGAAGGCCGGGCAAAAGAGGGAAAACAGTCCCTGGCTGACGGCGCTCTGTATTGCGTTTATCGTGACCATGTTCTGCATTCAGGCCGGGCGTATGAATATTGCTCTCGATTTTGACAGTCTCTGGTATGGCGTCCGATCCCGGTATGTGCTTGATAACGGGAATGGGATTTATGAAAATATGGGGACGATCGGAATCGTCTATACGTATTCAAAGGGCTGGGAAGTGATGACGCTTCCCCTTGCCAATCTGCCCTCATACAGCTTCCTGCTTGCTTTTAATCTGTGGCTGACGGCGGGCGTCATCTTTATGGCTTACCAGGCTGCCCGTTTCTATATGGGAAAAGGCCACTCGACCGTGTTTGCTGCTCTTTTAGCCGGTGTGCCGGGAATCATGAATATGGCGATTACCACCAAGACAGATATTGCTACGCTTCTCTTCCAGGAAATCATGATTTTTTATCTTCTTAAGTATTTGAAGGAGGGCAGAAGGGAGTGGAGATATCTGGCATACGGATTCGCCTCTTTCTTTCTGACATGGACACTGAAGCCGACGGCTCTCGTATTTTCCACAGCCATCCTTGGTATGAGCCTGCTGTTTCTGGTGTGGAAACGCCTGCTTCCGTCGGGAGGCGGGAAAGGAAAAGCGGGACAGGCAGGTGGAAAAGGGAATGTGGGACAGACGGGCGCGCTGGGGCTTTTTCTGTTATCACTTCTGGCGCTTGCAGGAATCTGGGCCAGAACTGTAATGATCACAGGACTGCCGGTGACCTCGGTGTTCTCCTCCATTCTTACGAAGCTGGGACTGGAGATGAAATATCCCTTCAATGTCAATAAAATTCCGAACAGCGGAGCGGAGCTGCCTTTTGGCGAACAGCTTGTGAATTTTATCAGGCGGGCGTTCGGATTCCTGCTCCGGCCTCTGGGCGTGGATATGGACCATGTGATTCTTGCCTGGGGTGGATTTCTGCTCTTTATTGTGCTGCTTTTGTGGATATTCAGTTTGTTTTACAGAAAAAATGTGGAAAATGACAGGGAGAGGCTGCTTTCGTCCTGGCTGAACGTGGTGTTTATTCCCTTTCTGATCGTCTGCGTAGTCAGTCTCTATATGCTGGTCCAGGTGGATGGGAATTACTTTATGCTGCTTTACGTCCTGGCTGCGCTTTATGTGATGCGGCTCGTAGTCCGGATCTCGGACAAGGCGGTTAGAAACGGGCTATGCGGTATTCTGGTTCCTGTGATGTGTTTCTGCGCTGTGGTGTCCTCCCTGACAAACTGGAGCTGGGTTGTGGGATTTTCACCGGTATCCTGGAAGCATCACGGGTATTACGACCATCAGGAGGCGAAGCACCAGGAAATGGTTGAAAAAGGAAACGGACAGATCTGGGATATTCTGGCGGAAGACCCCGAAAACCGTCTGATCGCGGTGGGAGATCATCCCGGAGTACTGGGATTCCCCTGCAATGCCCAGTCGTACGATGATATTACCGGTTCCTGGGGAAATGTGGTTCTGGTGAAAACCATGGATAATTTCGTGGAGTTTATGGACTATGCGAAGACGGATTACGTTTACACAGAAGCCGGATACATGGAGGAGGAGCAGCGGTGTTACAGCCTCGTTCGCACGCTCATTGAATATGGCAAGCTGATTCCCATCTGTTATGAGGAAGGGAATATGCTGGCGCGGGTGGATATCGATGGAGAATATACGGAAACCAGTCGGGCGGCATTGACAGAATTTGACAAATGTTATATAAAGAAGAATGTGGATTAGGCGGAAAGGTTGGAGTTGGAAATGAAGAAAGAAGTTAAAATAGGAATCGGACTGGTATTTCTGGCGTTTTACGTGTTTCTGATCATGCAGTTCGGCAAAGTATTCGTGTATTATGATGACTTCGGATACTTATCGCTCAGCTATGGGAATACGGTGCCGGATGTGATTGGTTCCAACTATACGTTATCCCAGCTGCTTTCATTTATGGGGAAACATTACTTCTATTCGAATGGAAGGCTGTTTTACTTATTCCTGTTCAGCTTTTTAAATATGACAGGCGGACTGGCTGCGGTCCAGGCCTTTATGGCAACCAGCGTTCTGGCGATTCTGGTTCTGGTCCATTACGTGGTCATGCGCCACAGTAAGCCTGCGGGCTGGCGCCCGGTATTTCTGGCGGCTTTTATCTGCCTGCTCTACGGGACCATTGGAATTCTGATTCAGCGTCTGGGAACGTACTGGTATGCGGCCAGCTTTCTGTATGTAGTACCTGCAGTCACATTTCTGGTCCTGGCAGTTCTTTATTATGAGACAATCGGGGAAGAACCAAAGACCTGGAAAAAGGCGGCCTGCATCGTGCTGGCGTTCTTTGCCGCGTTTTCTCAGGAAGAGTGGCTGGTGGCTGTGATCGGTTATATCTGTATGGTGATTGCCTGGAAGACTTTGAAGAAGTACCGTGTCCGCGCTTACGATTTCGGAACGCTGGTGGCGGCTGTGGCCGGAGCGCTCCCGATCCTGACATCACCGGCGGTTAAGATGCGTATGGACAACAACAGCGAGTTTTCCAATCTGCCGTTTGTTCAGAAGGTGCTGACCAACTTAAGAAATTTAATGAATCTGTTTTTTTCTTCTGATAATCAGAATTATCTGGCAGTGCTGTTGATGGCTCTGATGTGCCTGGGAGCCTATATGATATGGAAGCGTATGAAATATACTGTCTTGAATATCGGGTATCTGGCCTTCTCAGCGGCGGTCACCGTGTACCTGTTTTTAAAGTTGAACCGCCATGTCCTGGGGCCGGGCGGTCATTCCCAGGTGATGATATGGGTCCTGTTTCTCTATCTCCTTGTGACGGCGGTGCAGGTAATCCGTATTCTGTATGACAGAAACCAGATTTTGATGGGAATGATATTCTTATCAGCGATTCTGACGCTGGCCTGCCTCGTGGTGGTGCCGGAGCTTCCCCAGCGGGTGCTGCTTCCGTTTATCTATCTGTCTTACACGCTGTTCGGGTACTTATTCTGTCTGATTCTGCTGGAACGGAAAAGTGCCGTATGGGGGATTGCCGGACTTATTATAGTGGCGGCTGTCAGTATTCCAAACCTGAAGAATATTTACCGGGGCTACAGCATCAACTATGAAGTGCTTATGTACAACGATGGAGTGATCAGGGATGCGGCGGCACGAATCCGTGATGGCGGGGAGGAGATAAAGAAATTAACGCTTTATCAGAATCCGGATCGTTTGTGCAGCTGCGAGATGGTTTACGATGAAAATTTTAAGTATATGATATACTGGATGGATGAGTATTACGATCTTCCGTCCGAAGTGGAACTTGAATATGAGCCAATCACTGATCTGGGTGCATGGCGGCAAACACACTGATTTAAAGGAGTATAAACTGTGGAGAAAAAATTATCGGTCGTCGTATCCTGCTATAATGAGGAGCTGGCGCTGCGCCAGTTTTATGCGGAGACGGCGAAGGTGCTGAAAAGCTTAAGCTGGGATTACGAACTTATTTTCGTCAATGACGGAAGCCAGGATGGCAGCATCGGGATCTTAAAGGAACTGGCAGCTGGGGATGAGAAGGTGAAGGTGGTGGATTTTTCCCGTAATTTCGGCCATGAAGCCGCCATGATTGCGGGGATGGACTACAGCAGCGGTGACGGTATCGTCTGCATGGACGCGGATCTTCAGCATCCGCCGGAATGCCTGCCTGGAATTATAGCAAAACTGGATGAGGGGTATGATGTCATCAACATGGTCCGCACGAAAAATGAGTCCGCGGGCTGGTTTAAGAACTTTGCCGGAGCCGCGTTTTACCGTCTGATAAATATTCTCTCCGATGTGAAATTCGAACCCAATGCATCTGATTTCTTTGCGGTCTCGAAGAAGGCGGCAAAGGTGCTCAAGACGAATTACCGTGAAAAAGTCCGGTTTCTCCGGGGCTATGTGCAGAATATCGGATTTAAGCGGACAACCATCGAATACGAGGCCAGAAACCGGGTGGCAGGGGAAAGCAAGTACAGTATTAAGAAGCTGATTACATTCTCCATGAATACGATCATGTGCTTTTCTAATCTGCCTCTGAAGCTGGGAATCTATGCCGGAGGTTTCGCGGGTGTTCTGGGAATTATTATGATGATATATACAATCTGGAGCTGGGCAGAGGTTGGAACGCCCAGTGGTTATGCGACCACGATTGTGCTGATCTGCTTCATGTTTGCGATTCTCTTCCTTATAGTCGGTATTATCGGGAATTATATTGCGATTCTGTTTGCGGAATTAAAGGACAGGCCGATTTATATTGTGGGAGAGACGAAGAACTTTACAGATGATGAAGAATAACAGGGCATAGTGCTGACAAATCGTTGTGTAGAAAGGCTGACGGGAAATGGAATTTCTCTGTCAGCCTTTTTGATTCTAACATACTTCTTTAACGGTTGCAACCGCCATTTGAATTTGCTACAATGTGAGAAGTAATGCAGGATCATGCAGTATCAGGACGCCAGCCCTGCCGTACAGGGGATCGAAAATTCAATCTGGGGTAAAGCTGTAGCAGCTGGCTGTGTGAATAAAAATGTGAGAAGAGCGAGGATAGTTAAGATGACGTGTGATAAAACAGATACAATGAATTATGTGGTCTCTTTTTTGGAAAAACTGGTAAATACTCCGAGCCCCAGCGGCTTTACGGATGAAGTGATGGCTCTGGTGGAAAAGGAAGCGGCCGGTTTTGGTTTCCGGTCCCATTACAGCAGGAAAGGCGGTCTCATCATCGAGGTGCCGGGAAATACGGAGGCGGTTCTGGGGCTTTCCGCCCATGTGGATACGCTGGGGGCTATGGTTCGTTCCATCAGCTCTGAGGGGATGCTGCGCATCGTTCCGGTGGGCGGATTTATGATGGAAAGCATTGAGGGAATGTACTGTAAAGTGCATACCAGAACAGGCAAAGTGTATACCGGTACGATTCTGACGAAGGAACCGTCTGTTCATACGTATGATGATGCAAAAACCCTGGAGAGAAAACCGAAGAACATGGAAGTTCGCCTGGATGAGAGAGTGAGAAGTGAAGACGATGTCAAAGCGCTGGATATCTCCGCCGGTGATTATATCAGCTTTGATCCGATGTTTGTCTATACAGAAAACGGATTTATCAAGTCACGCCATCTCGATGATAAGGCTTCCGTGGCTGTGCTGATGGGAGTTTTAAAGGAGTTGGGGGAATCCGGTGTAAAGCCGGAGCACACACTTAAGATTGTAATCAGCAATTATGAGGAAGTTGGCTTCGGCGCAAGCTGGATTCCGGAAGATATCGAGGAATTTATCGCGGTAGACATGGGAGCGCTGGGGGATGATCTGGCCGGGGATGAATACCGGGTATCCATCTGCGCGCTGGATTCTTCCGGACCATATGATTACAAGATGACAAGCCGTCTGATTGAGATTGCAAAGGAGCGGGAGATCGGGTATGCCGTGGACATTTTCCCGCATTATGGCTCTGATGTGGGAGCGGCTCTGCGCGGCGGTCACAATATCCGCGGCGCACTGATTGGACAGGGGGTACATGCGTCACATGGAACGGAGCGGACGCACGTGGAAGGGCTGGAGCAGACACTTCGGTTGATTGAGGGATATCTTGGACTGAAGTAGTACAGTCTTGTTCAATTGTTGCGTTATTCATGCAGTGCTGTACCAGGATGACAGACAGGGAGGCAGAATGGAGACAGTTAAATTAACCAGAGAGCAGGCAAGACGTTTCTTGCTGCGGAGACATGGCCTTTTGGGCGGATACCAGTTTGAAGGAAAACGGGGAATCCTGGAGTTTGTAAAACAGGTGGGCTGCATCCAATTCGATCCGGTTAACGTATGCGGGAGGAGTCCGGAGCTGGTGCTGTTGTCCCGGGTAAAGGGCTTTACGAAGCAGATGCTTCATGAACTTCTGTATCAGGACAGGCAGCTGATTGATTACTTCGATAAGAACCTTTCCATTTTTGCCACGGAAGACTGGCCTTATTTTGAATGCTATCGGGAACAGCACCGGCAGTGGGAGCGGAGCCATGCCGATATCGAGACGGTAAGTGAACAGGTGAAAGGGATTATCGCAGAGCGGGGAGCGGTCTGTTCCGCTGACTTAGACATGCCGGGAAAGGTACACTGGTACTGGAGTGATACAAAGCTGTCCAGGGCGGCGCTGGAGCATTTATATTTTACCGGTGACCTGGCGGTTCATCACAAGAAGGGGACGGTAAAATATTACGATCTGATCAGCCGCTGTGTCCCGGAGGAGCTTTTAATGCAAAAAGATCCGCTGCCGGATGAACGGGAACATCAGAAATGGCATGTTCTGCGGAGAATCCGTTCCGTCGGCCTTTTATGGAATCGACCGTCGGATGCCTGGCTGAACATTTTAAACTTAAATGCTGCAGGACGCCGGTCTGCTTTTGAAAGCCTATTGAAAGAAAATGTCATCGTTCCTGTTTTGATAGAAGGGATTACGGAACCTTTCTATATGGCAAGTGAAGACCGGGAGCTGGCAGATGAGTGCGGATCGGGGAAAAACTGGAAAAAAAGGTGTGAGTTTCTGGCCCCGCTTGATAATCTGCTGTGGGATAGAAATTTGATTCGTATGATCTTTGATTTCGATTATAAATGGGAGATTTATACCCCGGCGGAGAAACGGAAATACGGCCATTATGTACTGCCTGTATTATATGGCGACCGTCTGATCGGCAGAATCGAAGCGTCGTACGATCGGAAGGAGCAGCAGCTGAATGTGAAAAACATCTGGTATGAGCCGGGAGTCAGAAGGACGGAGGGAATGCAGCAGGCATTGAGCGCTGCAGTGAACCGGCTGGCTGAATTTAACCGGGGGGCGGAGGCGGAACTCTAATAAATATCAATGCTGTGGAGCGCTGCTGGAAATCTATTTGCGATTCAACGATACCTATAGTATAATGGATTCATATTTCAATACCGTTAGTTCCTATAATGGCACTTATAAGAAGCGTATATTCTTATAGGTGCCATTTTCATCAGCTCTGATTCATTCCGATTCATGTATATTTGGAATTTCCCGAAGATTTCGGTTTATTTTTTAATCATTGATAAACATAAGTGCCATTATAGGAAAATTTCGAAAGAAGTGCGTTTAAATCAAACGTACCGCGAGAAAGGAGTTCCTAAAATGAGTGATAAAGTATGTTTCGACAAGCTGGGAACAGAGGAAAAGTTAAGTGTTCTCTATGACGAGATGAGAAAAATGACGCAGAGACAGGTTCAGATGATGGAGGACTTAGAATACATGGGGAAGCAGCTCAGAAGGGTTGAAATCATTCAGGATGATACGATTGCAGACGGTATTACTGCCATTGCAGCGAATATCGCAGACGTATCCAAAAAGATGGACAGTTTTATTAACATGGAAACGGTCCTGAATACAATCAAATCCGATGTGAAGATCATAAAGGAACTTTAACATCTACAGATTGAAGAAGGGCCGGCTGACTGCCGGCCCGTTCCAGATCCTTATGAAAGGCTTAACAGCTAAGGCTAAGAGTTATTTTTCCTGAAAAAAATGTCATACGTGAAGGAACACAATTGTAAATAAAAGACAATTGCAGTTAAAATATAGGTACTGACAAACCATGTCCATGACAACGGATGATAAAAAGCAGGGACCACGATTATAAAGAGAATAATAACGATAGCGTTGATAAGTCTGCTATACCAGACCGGCATTTTGCGCTGCATTAATATTTTTATATATAGCAGGATGGAAACTGCTATTGGGACAGCTATAGATAAAACATACAATGGCATAGCAGTAAACGTAAACTGTTTACAGACTCGAAACGTGATATCGGTGAAAACAGTTAATGCAGCTGCAGCCATGTTTACAGCTGCATAAAAAATCATTGAACGGTTTTTATTATGATTCATCTTTGATCCCCCTTATGTAAAGCGCCTTCAGTTATTGAGGTGTTGTGAATTTCGGTAGGATTCCCATAATTATAGATCTCTAAAGTATAAGAATCTGCTCCTTTTTGTTGACATAATACAACTGCTTTATGGTTGCGGATAAAATCTCGGAAGTATGATATTTCTCAGGCGCTGGTACCGTATATTTAGCTGGATAAACATCGGTTTCATCGGTGCCGAGTGCAGGATCCGGGGCAGAGTCAAATGTCACTTTTTCCCTATAACCTTAAGGATACGTACTTTTCAACTTGTTGGAAAGATTCAGTCGTGATTGTTGATGGGACTGGATAAATCTTCCTTAAACACATACTTTCGGATCGCCCATGCCACGCCGTCCTCCGCATTGGACTTCGTAATGTATTTTGCCCGTTCGCGGATACAGTCCATGGAATTAGCCATGGCTACGGTCCAGCCGAATTCCGGTGTAAACATGGAGATGTCGTTGTCGCTGTCACCGAGTACCATGACGTCCTCCAGGGAAATGCCTTTCGCGGCAGCATAGTTCTTCAATGCGCTGCCTTTCTGAGCTGCAGTGTTGGTCAGTTCGATATTATTGGGAAATGAGGAAGCCGCCGCTAAGTCCGGATAGTCCCCAAACGCTTGTTTCATGCGAATTACCAGATCACAGTCCAAGTCATTTCCACAGATTTTGTAGATGTCTGTGGGGGCAGGAATTTCGCTTAAATCCCGGATGAAGGTCATGCTGTCCATACGCTCCCTGGCAGCAGCCTGGATCTCATCGGGTATTTCTCCCTGAAATGGGGCGCGGCCATTTAAAAAACCGTAAAACTCCAGAAGCTTTTTTTCGGGATCGGCAGTGGAGTAGCGGCCCCGGGAAGTCAGAATATCCATGGGGGCCCCAAACTCTCCGAAAACGTGGCTGATATCTTTTAAATTCTGGCTGTTCAAAGGAAGATTAGCCATCTGCGTCCCATTCTGGTCATAAATGACGGCTCCGCTCAAACAGATATAACCGCAGGAAATGCCGCAGCTCTCTATCATTCCCTTAGCATCGTGAAGGTCGCGGCCGCTGCAGATTAAAAATTCCACGCCATAGTCGGACAGGCGGTGAATCGCGTCGATATTGGCCTGAGAAATATTTGTATATGGGTCAAGAAGGGTGCCATCCATGTCGGAGGCAATCAGTCGAATGCTCATTGGTACATGCTCCTTTATTGGTAAATTCTGATAATAAGATTCCTTTCCATAGCTTATACTAAAAAGAGATATTCGTCAATGAATAAACTTGACTGTGACCCGACGTCACCCTGTATACTCCGGTTAGCAGAGTAAATGGTTAGCTGAGTATAAGCCCGGCTAAGTAAAAATCAGGAGGAAAAGGAATGGGTGGTTTTAGGTTTGAGCAGTGCGGGAATATAGAAGGACTTTATCTCGTTGAGCCGCAGGTGTTTGCAGATGAGAGAGGATATAACTTTGAGGCATACCATGCCGGCAGCTTCCGGGAGGCGGGGTTGGACATGGTATTTGTGCAGGACAATTTATCCATGTCTGCGAAAGGGACGCTCAGAGGGATGCATTTTCAAAAAAACTATCAGCAGGGAAAACTGGTCTGTGTCGTGTGCGGGGAGGTGTTTGATGCAGTGGTTGATATCAGAGAAGGCTCCAGGACGTATGGCCAGTGGTTCGGCACCGTACTTTCCGCAGAAAAGAAGAACATGCTGTATGTACCGGAAGGCTTTGCACATGGCTTTCTGGTGCTATCGGATACTGCTGTTTTTTCTTATAAGCTGTCCGAGCATTACCACCCGGAGGATGAAAGCGGCATTCCGTGGAATGATGAAACCGTTGGAATCCGGTGGCCCATTCCCGAGGATATGACGGTGCTCACCTCGGAACGAGACAGCTGCCATCCGGCTTTTGGCGAGGGAAGCGCTTTGAAACCGAAAAGGAACCGGAAAACAATGGGGGCGGCGGCCCATGAGAATGTGATGGACGAAACAGGCTCTGGCCGGATGGAACACCAGAAATTCTTTCAAAATAATGAATAGGGTAGATTGTTTGAGGCGGTTTATGGTATACTAGGAACACTTAGTGAGGTAAGAAACCACGCATAGAAAGAGTAAAATATCATGAAGCCACATACATTTGCAGTCTGCGCATACCGCGATTCTCCATATTTAGAGGCGTGCATCCGTTCCCTGAAGGGGCAGAGCGTGCCGTCGGATATTATTCTCTGTACTTCCACACCCAGCCCCTATATTATGGATATGGCGGACAAGTACGGCATTCCCGTTCATGTGCGCGAAGGAAAGAGCAGTATTATGGATGACTGGAACTTTGCCTACCATATGGCAGATTCCAGTCTCGTGACGATTGCGCATCAGGACGATCTGTACCAGAAGGATTATGGGAAGCTGCTTCTGGAGTCTTGGAAACGATATCCCGATATGACGCTGTTTACAGGCGGGTATACGGTGGTGAAGGGGGATACGCTTGTTAAATTTGAGAAAGTAGAATTTGTCAAACGATTCCTGCGGCTGCCGCTGCGGCTGCGCTCACTCAGCCACTTGCGGGCCGTCAAGAGAAGCGCGCTGCTGTTCGGAAATTCCATCTGCTGTCCGGCGTGTACGTACAACAAGGAACTTTTGGGGGAGCCGCTTTTTGACTCGCCGTATCACTTTGCACTGGACTGGGACACGCTGTGGAAACTGGCAGGAAGAGACGGCCGCTTCATCTGCATCGAACGGCCGGTCATGTATTACCGGGTCCACGAGGAGGCCACGACAAAGGCCTGCATCAGAGACAACAGCCGGGCGCGGGAGGAAGCGGAGATGTTTGCGAAGATATGGCCGAAGCCCGTTGTGAAGTTTCTCATGCATTTTTACCGAAAAGCATATGAGGAATATGAATAAATTGCAGCTGCACAGCCGTACGGCTGTCAGCTGCAGAAAAGGTTCGAAACAGTCATGATAAAAAGAAATTGGAGGATAGACAGATGAAAGTTGTACTGCTGGCCGGTGGATTAGGAACCAGAATCAGTGAAGAGAGTCATTTAAAGCCGAAGCCCATGATCGAGATCGGAGGCAGGCCGATTTTATGGCATATTATGAAATATTATTCCGAATTCGGTTTTCATGATTTTGTGATATGCCTCGGATATAAACAGTATGTGGTGAAGGAATTTTTTGCGGACTATTTCCTTCACACATCGGATGTGACCTTTGATCTTGCCAATAATAAGATGGAAGTTCATAATAACTATTCTGAGCCATGGAAGGTGACACTGGTAGATACAGGCCTGAATACGATGACTGGCGGAAGAATCAAACGGATTCAGCCGTATATCGGCGATGAGCCGTTTATGATGACGTACGGCGACGGCGTGTGTACCGTGGATTTGAATGCTCTTGTGAAGTTCCACAAGGAGCATGGAAAGACAGCCACCATGACGACGGTGAACATCGCACAGATGAAGGGGGTTCTGGACATCAGCGACGACAACGCGGTCCGTTCCTTCCGTGAGAAGGATGAGAAGGATGCCAGCCTCATCAACGGCGGTTTTATGGTTCTGAATCCGGAGATCTTCTCGTATCTGGAGGATGATACCACCGTATTTGAGAAAGAACCGCTGCAGCGTCTGGCCGCAGAAGGGCAGCTGATGAGCTTCCATCACACCGGATTCTGGCAGTGCATGGATACGCAGCGCGAGATGCAGAAACTGGAGGCCTTATGGCAGACAGGAGCGGCACCGTGGAAGATCTGGGAAAACTGATGCCGGAAAAGGAAGAAGGAATACTGAGGCAGGAGAATTGATATGAAAGAATGGACAAAGGAAATGCAGCAGGAATTCTGCGCATTTTATAAAGGAAAAAAAGTACTGGTAACGGGCCATACCGGATTTAAAGGAGCCTGGCTCACGCGTATGCTTACGAACGCCGGTGCTGTTGTAACGGGATACTCTTTAGAGCCGCCGACAGACCCCAGCCTGTTTTGCGTCGCCGGAATTGAGGATACGATGGAATCGGTGATTGGAGATATCCGGGACCTGCCTCATCTGATGGAGGTGTTTGAACGTACACAGCCGGAACTGGTATTTCATTTGGCGGCACAGCCCATCGTGCGGGATTCCTATAAAGACCCGGTCTATACGTATGAGACTAACGTGATGGGTACGGTCCACGTGCTGGAGTGTATCCGGAGGAATCCGTGTGTGAAGTCATTTTTAAATGTGACTACAGACAAGGTATATGAAAACAGGGAGTGGGAATACGGCTACCGGGAGTGCGATCCCTTAGACGGATTTGATCCTTACTCCAACAGCAAATCGTGTTCCGAACTGGTGACGCACAGCTATGCGAAGTCCTTTTTTGCGGACGGCCATACGGCTGTATCCACATCCAGAGCGGGCAATGTAATCGGCGGCGGTGATTTTGCCAATGACAGGATTATTCCCGACTGCATCCGGGCGGCGACGGCCGGCAGAGAGATCGTGGTCAGAAATCCTTATTCTACACGGCCATACCAGCTGGTGCTGGAACCGCTGGCGATTTATATGGCCATCGCCATGAAACAGTATGAAGATTTGAACTATCAGGGATACTATAATGTGGGCCCGGACGACAGGGACTGTGTGACGACAGGTGAACTGGCGGATCTCTTCACCGATTTCTGGGGCGGCGGCATCACCTGGGTGAACCGGTATGACGGAGGCCCTCATGAGGCAAATTTCCTGAAGCTGGACTGTTCCAAAATTAAGAAAACCTTTGGCTGGAGACCGCGCTATAGCGTGAAGGAGGCCGTGGAAAAAACGGTGGAATGGACAAAGGCTTATCTGGCCGGCGAAGACATGCTGGCTGTGATGGACAGACAGATAAAAGAATTTTTTTCATAACAGGAAAGAAACGCGCTCCGGCGTGGGAGTCCGGCTCAACGGACTCTTGATTCTATACAGAGAGGAATGATACAATGTTTGAAAATAAGACAGAGCAGGAAGCGAAAAAGCAGATCCTGGATATGGTAGAAGCTTACTGCGATACCTATCACAATCAAAAGAAGCCGTTCAAAGAGGGAGACAGGATCCCCTATGCGTCCCGTGTATATGACAGCAGTGAGATGGTGAATCTGGTAGACAGTTCCCTGGAATTCTGGCTGACTTCCGGCCGGTATACGGATGAATTTGAAAAGGAACTGGCCGGATATCTGGGCGTGAAATACTGTTCCCTGGTAAATTCGGGTTCCTCCGCGAATCTCGTTGCCTTTATGACGCTGACGTCCCCGCTTCTCGGCGAACGGCGGGTGAAACGCGGCGATGAGGTGATCACCGTAGCTGCCGGTTTTCCTACCACAGTGACACCGCTTATCCAGTACGGCGCGGTGCCGGTATTCGTGGACGTGACGATACCGCAGTACAATATCGATGTGACGATGCTGGAGGAGGCGTATTCGGAGAAGACAAAAGCCGTGATGATTGCTCATACGCTGGGCAACCCCTTCGATCTGGCGGCCGTAAAAGCATTCTGTGACCGCCATAATCTGTGGCTGGTGGAGGACAACTGCGACGCTTTGGGAACCAGATATACCATTGACGGCGAGGAGCGGCTGTCCGGTACCATCGGCGATATCGGTACCTCCAGCTTCTATCCGCCTCACCATATGACGATGGGAGAGGGCGGGGCTGTTTATACGAATAATCCGATGCTGAACAAGATTATCCGGTCCTTCCGCGACTGGGGCAGGGACTGCGTCTGCCCATCGGGAAGGGACAACATGTGCGGTCACCGCTTTGACAGACAGTTTGGTGAGCTTCCGCTGGGATACGATCACAAATACGTGTATTCCCATTTTGGATATAACTTAAAGGCAACCGACATGCAGGCGGCCATCGGCTGTGCACAGCTTAAGAAGTTCCCGTCCTTCGTGGAACGCCGCCGCCATAACTTTGACAGGCTTCGCGCCGCGCTTTCAGAGGTGGAGGGACAGCTGATCCTGCCGGAGCCGTGTCCGAATTCAAAACCCAGCTGGTTCGGTTTCCTGATTACCTGCCGGGAGGGCGTAGACAGGAACGGAATTGTGCAGTACGTGGAATCACGGGGCGTGCAGACCAGAATGCTGTTTGCAGGCAATTTAACTAAGCATCCGTGTTTTGATGAAATGCGTGCGGCAAAGTCCGGATACCGGATTGTGGGAGAGTTAAAGAACACCGACCGGATCATGGCGGATACGTTCTGGATCGGAGTATACCCGGGCATGACAGATGAAATGACTGATTATATGGCCGCAGCGATTATAGAAGCAGTAAAGAAAAACAGCTAGACGAAAGAAGCCCGGACGTGGGGATTCGCTTAAGACGTTCCTGGCATGGGGAGAAGGAAACCAAATGGAGAATTACGATCTTACAAAGGTCCATGAGGCGAACCTGGCTATTTTAAAGGAAATTGACCGGATTTGCCGGAAATACAGGATAAAGTATGTTCTGGATGCGGGAACCCTTCTGGGGGCCGTGCGCCACAAGGGCTTTATCCCGTGGGATGACGATGCGGATGTGGCATTCACGAGGCCGAACTACGATGCATTTTTAAAGGTGGTAAAAAGAGAACTGCCTGAAGGCATGACGCTGGTGGAGCCAAAGGACCTACGGGGCGGGAAGGCATTTTTCGATTTCACGGCCAGGATTATCTATGAGAAGAGCCAGATGCATGAGGATACGGAAGAGATGCAGTATTACGGAGGCAGGCTGAATCACCTTTGGGTGGATTTATTTACGATTGACGAGCTTCCGGACAACAAGATTGCTTCCACCTGGACGCTGTTTCTGCACACAGTGCTTTACGGACTGGCTATGGGTCACCGCTATAAGCTGGACTTTGGAAAGTATGGTGCGATGGGAAGAATCTGCGTGTGGCTCCTTTCCACTGTTGGCAGGCTGATTCCCATGAGCGTTATTCGAAAGCTTCAGCATATGGCGGCGGTGAAGGACAGAAAAGGTAAGAGCCCTCTGCGCTACTACAGCAATTACCAGCCGGATTACTTATATGTGACGCTTCAGAAGGAGTGGTGTGAGGAAACGGTAGATCTGCCGTTTGAGGATACAAAGCTCATGGCGCCAAAGGGCTGGCATGAGGTTCTGACCTGGATTTACGGCGATTACATGACCCTGCCGCCGGAAGAGAAGCAGGTGCCCTCTCACTCCAGTATGAAAATAAAAATCATGGACTGATTACTTAATGTCTACTGAGCGTATACTGCGCTGGAAAATATTTCCAATCGGACATTATATCGACCGAATTCTACAATTTTTTTAGATACACTAAAGAAAAAAGGAGGGATTCGGTCATGACGATATGCGAAGCAACCAGTAAAAGGATTGAACAGTTATGCAGACAGAAGCGTCTGACGGGATATTCTCTGACCTTTCAGGCAGGGATGCCGCCATCAACCTTTAAGAGTATTATGAATGGAAAGAGCAAGAACCCCGGAATCTGCAATATCAAAAAAATCGCCGATGGCTTTGGAATGACCATCCGCGAGTTCTTTGATTCCGATTTGTTCAACGATCTGGACCAGGACGATTAATTCGCCCTGGTCTTTTCAGGTTTCTTTTTATTTTCGTCAGGTTCACCGCCTTCGCTGTGGTCCAGATATTCTTTTGCATCTTTAAAGAAACTGAAGAGTATCAGCAGTATGATGATCCCGATGGGGAATGCCGCAATGATGGATACGGTCTGCAGATTCGCCATCGAGTTCTCCGAGAAAATGAGCGCGATGGGAAAGAGCATCAGCAGGATGGCCCAGAACAGCTTCACGTGCTTGTCAGGCTGGGCGTCGGGCGGCAGTTCCTTATAGGAATAGGAAGAAGCCACCATAGTCAGTGCATCGAAGGACGTCGCGTAAAAGGCGATCATGGTTACAGCCAGAAGGATAAGGCCAAGTTTTGCCAGTGGAAGTGTCTCAAAGACAGCCATAATGGTCTGATACAAATCTCCGGTTGAGGCATAGATCCCCATGACGTCCAGATGTCCCTTGGTCTGCAGCGCCAGGCTGTAATTGCCGAGGATGATAAAGGAAGTAAAGGTTCCGGACAGTCCAAAGAAGTAGCCTCCGAGAACGGTCTGCCGGATGGTGCGTCCCTTGCTGATGGTTCCGATGAAGAATGGCGTGGCCACACACCACACCATCCAGTAGGCCCAGTAGAAGATGGTCCAGTTCTGCGGGAACGAGGAGGTGCGCAGCGCATCGGTCCATGTGGACATGCCGATAAAATTCTGCACCATATTGCCGACAGCCGTGATTCCGGTCTCGATGGTATAACGGGCCTCTCCGCCGCCGATCAGCACGTAGAGCAGCAGGCCGAAGAAGAGCCAGGTACAGGAGGCGGCCAGCTTGGCAATACCCTTCATACCGAAATACACGGTGATGGTGTAGATGACGCAGATGATGACAAGAATGGCGATTGTCAGCATATTGGACTCCGGGATACCGGTCACACGGCTGATCGCCATGGAGAGCAGCGGAGTAGCCAGGGAAAATGTGGTAGCCGTTCCTGCCAGAAGTGCAAATACGGCGATCAGATCGATGATTTTTCCTCCGATTCCGTCTACGTGTTTACCAAGAACCGGGCGGCAGGCTTCGGAATACTTCTGTTTCGTGCGCTTCTTTACATGGAGCATAAAACCGAAGGCCACGGCCAGCACCATGTAAAAACTCCAGGGAATCGGTCCCCAGTGGAAGAGGGGATAGGTGGAAGCCCAATCCTGAAAGGCCCCCATATCCGCGATGTGAGGTTCGTTGGCATAAAGCACCCACTCGCAGAGGGAGTAGAAGAGAATGTCAGCCGCAAGTCCCGCTGTAAACATCATGGTTCCCCATTTAAAATTGGAATACTGCGGTTTTTCTAAATTTCCCAGCCGGATCTTTCCGTATCTGGAAAATGCCATATAGAGGGAACAGAGAAAGACGCCGAGGCCAATCAGCAGATAGTAGCTTCCGAACTCATTGCCAAGGAAGAAACGGACCTGTGACAGCATGTCGGTTGATTTCTGAGGGAACACCATAAATAAAAGGCATAGTATGATAATACAGACAAATGGGATTATGGTCGTAACCCAGTCTAATTTCTTAATCAGGTATTTTTTCTCGTCCTGGTCCATGATAGTACCTCCTAAATGTTCAAAAAAGTAAAAACAAAAATGATATTGAACATGATACCATGGTTATCCAGAAAATGCAAGAATTAATTGTGAAGATTTTCTGACTTTTTTCCAAAACCACTACAAAAATGAAGCGCCATCCGATATAATAGCCTCGTGCAGAAAAAAGGAGGACGGAATTTGACCATGAAGAAAAAAGTGTTAATTATATGCGGAATTGCGGCGATGCTGCTGGCTGGCTGTACCAAGAGCAATATTGTTACAGGAGGACCAGCGGAGCCGGTATTTGAAACCCAGGAGGGGATTGTACTGGATTGGGGACAGATCGGAGACGATCTGGATGAACAGTATCTGAATAATGAGGATTATCCGAAGGCGGTAAGCATCAATTACAGCGTGGACCCGGATAAGAAGACGATCGATTTAACGCTGATGATGAACGCGGGAGCGACCACGGAGGAAGCGGTGGACTTTGCAAACGCCGTTGTGAGAACGATCAATGACGAGGCGGCTGTTCAGGACTTTTCCATCGAGACATCCACAGAAGATTCCTATGGCGGGTTCTTTCAGGACTATACGCTGAATCTCATCGTAATGCCTGACGGCATGATGACAGACAAGTCTGTATGGCTGGTGAATATGACGATTCCAGCAGGGTCTAATGAGGCCATTGTGCCGGCAGAGGGCGCGAAGGTCATGGAACCGACATCAGCGGAAGATGAGATGGGGGAAGACATGGACGGTGATATGGAAGACGACGGCGCGGAGGAAGGCCAGGAATAATTCCTGATACCGTGTGGTATGAATCAGAACCGGGAATCAGTCAATTTATCATGTAGATATCATGCAGCAAAAAGGTGCAGCAGCGAAATTTTCATTCGCGTCTGCACCTTTTCCCATCCTAGGATACTGCCAGGCCGCTGTGGTAAGAGTAGTTGCCCAGTTCCTTCAACAGCGTTCCATGGTCCTGATGAGAGAGCGGAGTGGCTGATATCAGCTCTTCATTAAATAAGTAAAATACATCGCTGCATTTGCGCATGGACTGGTGGAAAAGGTCCGGAAACGATGCCTGGGAAGCCAGACGCTTATCCCATGGATTACACCAGGTCTCATGATCCAGGTTCATGGCTTTTACCGGATCCGGCGGTATGTCCGTGACCAGCTTCTTAGAGGCGATGGGATTCTTGAGAAAGAGATTTTCCACCACCGCAATGCTGTTCCTCTTGCGGCTTCTGGGATCGGCCAGGGTACGGCAGCCGATGCGCATGGCAAGAATGGAGCGGGACACCATCCGGGGCGTCACGCGAAAATTATTCCGGTAGTTGATCGGATAGTAGGCTTCGTTGATGCAGGAGGCGAGAAAACCGGAGATAAACTGCGTCTCCAGCCCGTTTAAGCAGATGGTCGCCGCCTGGTTAAACTGGGACGGCTTCTTCTTTTTATATTTCATAAGAAGAAGAGCGTCTATGTCATTCTCCAGCGTGGCATGAAGACCGTGGTAGTAGTTTCCTGAATTCTTGATGTCGTACTCAATCCGGCCGTACACGTAAGGATGGCAGATGGAATCGGCAATATAATGGCAGAAATAACCGCTTAAGTAGGAGATGGCCTGCTCCCGCTGCTGTTTCGACTCGATGGTGGCCATGTGGTTTAAACATACGGAAAAGAAGGTGCTGACATGGTTCTCATGCATATAGGAGCCTACGTTTCGATAATCGCGGTGGCGCAGGATCGGAATGTTGTAGAAAAACATATCGGGGCCCTGCAGGCCTAACTGATAGAGCCAGCGGTATTTGGAGATAATCCGTCTTAGCTGGTTATTTGGAAGATCATTGTATGCTTTGACGCCTAGAAGATAATGGGTGGTAAATCCGGGCATGTAATCACCTCTTGATGGAGTATTTTGGGGAACAGTCAGAGAGCATGGATGAATAAATCCGGCCAAACTGACAATCCCGGGCAGTACCGCCGGAATGCAGATGCGCCGGCCGACGGCCCTATACGCACATTATACCACATCCCGCCTCTCATGGTGTAATATATAGTGTGATTTTTAATGGAAATTTTATTCCTTATTTATTTTAAGGAATAGCCTGCGGATCTATACGGTCCTGAGGTATGGAGATGCCGGGCAGCGGAAGAAATCACGGAAAACAGATGCCCGCTCTGCAGGATTGTGGTAATATAACCTTTGAACGCAGCCGGTCTGTTTGCGAACAGGGCAGGAAGCTGCAGAACTGAAAGAAGAAAAGGGGGAGAGAATCCATGTTTCATGGAAAAATGAAGGCGCTGACCTTCAGCTACGACGACGGGGTGACACAGGACCGGCGGCTGGTGGAACTGTTTGACCGTTACGGACTAAAGGCGACATTTAACATCAATTCAGAACTGCTCGGAAAGCCGGGAACGCTGTGGAGGGAGAATATGTGGGTGGATCACAATAAGATCCGGCCGGAGGAGGCTGCGGAGCTCTATCGGAATCACGAGGTTGCCGTGCATACGCTGACCCATCCTCATTTGACGGAACTGGAAGAACCGGAGATTATCCGCCAGGTGGAGGAGGACCGGATCAATCTGGAGCGCCTCACTGGCAGGCCGGTTATGGGCATGGCCTATCCCGGAGGCGGTGTCAACAACGATGAGCGGGTGGCAGAAGTCATACGGAAGCACACGGCCATGAAGTATGCCAGGACTATCACATCCTGCTATCATTTCGATCTGCAGCAGGACCTTCTCCGGTTCCAGCCGTCTGTTTATCACATCGAGTTTGACCGGATGGCTGAGATGGGAGAAGCATTTTTAAAGCTGCAGCCGGATAAACCGCAGATTTACTATATCTGGGGGCACAGCTACGAATTTGATTACCACGATACCTGGGGGGAATTTGAGAAATTCTGTCAGATGATGAGCGGCCGGGATGATATTTTTTACGGGACCAACCATGAGGTACTCAACAGCCTGTACCATGCATAGAACGTTGTCTCTCCGAATAAGTCTTAATAAAAGCAATTTGGAGCGGCATCGATGATACATAGAATTCATGAGCTTGTCTGGGGGCCATGGCTGCTGGTCCTGTTTCTGGGGATTGGCATTATTTACACGGTGAAGTCCGGGTTCTTCCAGATCCGGAGGCTGCCGTACTGGTGGAAAATGACCATCGGAAGCATACGGGAGGAGGAGCTGGAAGAGGACGGCGCCGTGACAAAATTCCAGACGGCCTGTACGGCTCTGGCTGCTACCATCGGGACAGGAAACATCGTAGGAGTGGCAACGGCGCTCACTGCCGGAGGTCCGGGAGCGATCTTCTGGATGTGGGTGTCCGCCGCCATCGGAATGATGACAGGCTATGCGGAAACCATGCTCGGAATCCGCTACCGCTATCGGGATAAGAAGGGAAAATGGGTCTGCGGTCCCATGGTGTACCTGGAACGCGGAATGCATATGCCGTGGCTGGGGATGGTGTACAGCTTCCTCTGTGTCATGGTGTCTCTGGGAATGGGCAGCATGGTGCAGTCCAATTCCATTGCGGAAACCTTCCGTTATACATTTGGTAGCCGGCCGGAGGTAGTGGGGGTGATTCTGACGGGAACTGTATTTCTCGTTATTTTTGGCGGAATCGGGCGGATTGCCATGGTATCCGAACGGCTGGTTCCCATATCTGCAGGGATTTACATGCTTTTTTCCATGGTGGTTATCATGTCATGCTACGATCAGATCCCCGCCGTTTTTGCCGCAATTTTCCGCGATGCGCTGAAGCCGGGGGCGGCTGTTTCCGGCGCTGCGGGATACGGAATCTCAAGAAGCCTTCAGTACGGGATGTCCAGAGGCGTATTTTCCAACGAGGCGGGACTGGGCAGCATGGCGGTTCTGCATGGAGCGGCTGAGGAGACGACGCCGGAGCAGCAGGGCATGTGGGCCATGTTTGAGGTGTTTTTCGACACCATTCTGATCTGTACGATGACTGCCCTGGTAATCCTCTGTATGACCGGCGGCGATGCGGCGGGCTCCGGATATGAAGGAGCGGCACTCACAGCCTACTGTTTTTCCAAACGGCTTGGCGGTGTGGGGGAGTATCTCGTGTCAGCGGCGATGATGCTGTTCGCATTTGCAACGATTATCGCCTGGTATTATCTGGGACGGCAGGCATCGGCCTATCTGGCCGAACGGCTGAAGGAGCACAACCGCTGCCTGCTTCTGTCCCGGATTCTGCGGGGCAGGGCGTATACATTCCTCTATCTGGGGGCAGTATTTTTAGGCTGTGTGGCCAGGCTGGAAACGGTATGGGAGCTGTCCGATATCTGGAACGGTCTCATGGCGCTGCCTAATATTGCGGCTCTGATCTTTTTAATGAAGGAAGTGACTTTTCCGAGGGGAAAAGGAGAAGAGATACGGACTGAAAAAACCTGACAGGCTGGAAGCCGAAAAGAACCTCTCCGCTGCGGAGAGGCTCTTTTTATATATTTGTTTGAAAAAGGGAGGAGAGCTGATAATAAATTATCAGCTCGAGTATTATGAAAAAAATCTTATAAGCTATTTATTTGTTTACAATTAAAGTATATCCATGAATCATGAAGAAACCATGTTATTTATGTAAAAGGTTTTTGAATGAAATTTAAACAAAATATGAACGAAAGCCGAAAAACTCCGATTTACTGTCTTCCGTCTTGAAATGTCAGGACAGATTTGGTAAAATACTTTCAGATTGTACAGAATACAGAGTGAATGGTACAGAGAAAGGAAGAATTAATCATATGAAGAATCCGGTTGTAACAATAACCATGGAAAACGACGATGTCATGAAAGCCGAACTTTATCCTGAAATTGCTCCGAACACAGTAAATAATTTTATCAGTCTGGTAAAAAAAGGTTTTTATGACGGACTGATTTTCCACAGAGTCATTAACGGCTTCATGATTCAGGGCGGCTGTCCGGACGGAAACGGAATGGGAGGCCCGGGATACTCCATTAAGGGGGAATTCAGCCAGAACGGATTTTCCAACGCGTTTAAGCATACAGAGGGTGTATTGTCCATGGCCAGAGCGATGAGCCCCAACTCCGCAGGTTCCCAGTTCTTTATCATGCATAAGGTTTCCCCGCATCTGGATGGCGCCTATGCGGCCTTTGGCAAGATTATTGAGGGAATGGATGTCGTGAATAAGATCGCCGATGTACGCACCGATTATAACGACCGCCCGATGAAAGAGCAGAAAATCAAATCCATGACGGTGGAGACTTTCGGCACAGAGTATCCGGAACCGGAGAAGTGCTGATTACAGAGTGTGTAATAGAAAGAGACAGAGGATAATTGTATGACAGAGAGACGAACCGTGTTGATCGGCGGTACTCCGTATCCAGTCACCATATCCAGCGAACAGGAGGTCCTGTCGGCCGCGTATGCGGCAGGCGGGGCCATCCTTGGTTTATGGGATAAAACCAGAAGCGGTCAGAGCCTTTCTCCGGCGGACTATGTCGTGGAATGTATGGAAGATGTCGATGAAGAGTTCCTGGAGCGGGTAGTGAGAAGACGGTTTCATCTTCCATGGCTGATCGCAGAGACAAAGCGGCTTATCATCCGGGAGTTTACGGTGGAAGACGCCGCGCACATGGCGGCGGGGGAAGCGGGACCCGGTGATGATATTTTTTGCAGCAGTGAGAAACTGGCCGCATATATCGACAGCCAGTACCGGTTCTTTGAATACGGAATCTGGGCCCTGGAAGAAAAAAAGAGTAAAGCCGTGATCGGAAAGGCCGGGCTCTTTCAGCCGGACTGGAAATTTGATGATGCAAAGGTTTTCGAAACGGGGACTTTCCAGGCAGAAATTCTGCCGGCGCTAAAAAAAGAAGATACCCCGCTGGAACTGGGGTATCACATCTTTTCACCCTGGAGGCGGTCCGGTTATGCCAAAGAGGCCTGCAGGGAAATATTAAATTACGGTACCGGCCGTCTGGCCAGATGTATCTGTGCGGTCATAGAGGAAGAGAATACGGCGTCCATCCGTCTGGCCGAATCGCTTGGTTTCCGTCTTACTGCTCAAAGATATAACGGATCAGCTGGATTGCTGTATCTGTATGAGGCGAATTACTCATAACGGTGAGAACCGGATTATCCAGAATCAGGCCTGTCTTTTCTCCAAAGGAGGTATCTTCCAGCCGGAGGCCGCAGAACGATTCCTGGCCGGTCTCTGCATTGGTGACCGGATAGAGGTAATCCTTTACCTGTTCGTATAAATCCGGAGGAAGGGCTTCTTCCAGATTGAGAAATCCATCCATCTCTCCGTAATGATCAATGACATCCGGTCGGCCGATCATGACGTCTAACCCCTTGCTGGAGATCATGGCGGTGAGCTTAGCCAATTCGGCATAAGAGTATTCGTTCATGGCTGATTCATCAAAGGTAGGTGACATGGAGTAATCCACATCAATCTTCGTATTTTCATCAAGACCGATAAAGGCGCGGAAGCCTTCATTGAAATACTGGTCAACAGTCAAAGCATCGCTGTCGTAGCGGCTGTTTAAGACCGCGCAGCTCAGTGCGGTGTCAAACCGGTTGTTGTACATGGCGCTTCCGATGGAACCCACCAGAAATACCGCGATGATAACCCCGATGATAGGAAATTTGTAATATTCCCAGATATACCAGAATTTGTCTTTGAAAGACATCTCTTTCAGCTTGGCGGCTTCCTCATGCAGCCGTTCTTTAAAGGTAACATTTTCATAAGGTGTCATGGATAGTCAAACCTCTTTCGTGAATTAGTCAGTCCGGATACCACCGGTACCGGTTGAGCGGCCGGTAAAAGACCCGAACCAAAGCTCATTGTATACCACATTATACCACAACACCGGCATAATAATTGTGAAATTTTCATGAAATAAAGAAGAACATTTGCTTTTTGGGACAGGATTCGTTATAATACTCTGTAATGCTACTAAGGAAAGAGAAGGGGTACGACTTATGCTGTCTGGTTTTTTTAATTATGATAATCCCGTCTGGCGTTTTATCGGGAAGTTTGGAGATCTGATCATACTGAATGTTCTGTGGTTTGTATGCAGTATTCCCATATTTACAATCGGAGCGTCGACGACCGCGGTCTATTACGTAACGTTAAAGCTTGCAAGGAATGATGACGGGTATACGATCCGGTCCTTTTTCAAATCCTTTAAGGAGAACTTTAAGCAGGCGACCATTATCTGGCTGATCCTGCTGGCCGTAGGACTTATTCTGGGGTTTGACATGCTGTTCTTTACAAGAGGCGGCTTCAACCTGTCGCAGCAGTTTAAGACTGTCATGGTGACGATTTTTCTTGCGATGTCCATTATATATCTGGCGATTATGACTTATATATTCCCGCTTCAGTCCAGATTTTATAACACCATTAAGAGAACCTTTTTCAATGCGTTTTTCATGTCCATCCGTCATTTATTCCAGACGATCGCCATCATCGCAATTGATGTGGCCGTGGTAGTGGCGATGATGATGATTCCGCAGATCATGATGTTCGGCGTTCTCTTTGGATTTCCGCTTCTGGCGTTTATTAACTCCTATATATTATCTCCGATCCTTCAGAAGTACATGCCGAAGGAAGAACGGGAAGACGGTGAGATGAGACCGATTTTTGCTGACGAGGAAGAGAATTCGAAGACTGCAGGGCTGGTAAAAGAGGAAGATGCCAAAACGGAAGAGACGACAGAGCAGTAATTGATGACAGGAACGATTTTATTTATTATAGAAGAAAGCGTTGTGATTCTGATCAGAAAAAGTTCAGAAACCACAACGCTTTTTTTAGAATTTGGACATGGGATGGACACAAAAAAGAGGTATACTGAACATCAGTATGGTTGGTTTTAAAAAATCCGGGAGGTGGCATATGACGGAAGAGGAGTATGTTGTGTTTATCCAGCCTTATGAGGATGCGCTGAAGAACATACGCGTCCGCGTCGAAGTATTAAATGACGATTACCGGCGCAAATACCAGAATTATCCCATTCACCATGTGCAGGACAGAATTAAAAAGAAGGAAAGCATTGAACAGAAGCTGGCGCGCAGAGGCTGCGAATGCGATGTAGAGTCAGCCAGGGACTGTCTGACCGATATTTCAGGAATACGCGTGATCTGCTACTTTGTACGTGATATTTATGCAGTGGTGTCTCTGCTCAAGAAACAGACCGATATCGTTGTGATCAAGGAGTGTGACTATATCAGCCATCCCAAGCCCAACGGCTACAGAAGCTATCACATCGTGTTTGGCGTCCCCGTCTATCACACGGACGGCATGGAGTATTATCCTGTGGAGATTCAGCTTCGAACCATGTCCATGGACTTGTGGGCGAGTATGGAGCACCGCATCTGTTATAAGGGAAGCCGGAATACGGAAGCGAAGGCGGCCCGGGAATTCCGGGAATATGCAGAATATTTAAAGAATATGGAAGAGGAGATGGAGGGGTATTTATAAGGAGTATCCCAGTCTTCCGATGAACAGTCATACCCCCGTCAGCAGTATTCTGCTGGCGGGGGTATGATGAATAGGATAATATGAGGGAAAGCGTGTGTTTACTTATCAATCCGGAAGCCGGAGTATGCGGTCATGCCGTGTTCATGCATATCCAGTCCATCCAGCTGTTCCTGATCGGTTACCCGCAAACCGATGGTGAGTTTGATTGCGGTGAAGATGATAAAGGCCAGTACCGCCGTGTATACAAGAACGGATGCGACTCCGATGAGCTGTGCGATAAACGTACAGCCCTCGCCAAATATGCCGGTAAGGAGCGTGCCGACGAGACCGCAGCAGCCATGGACGCCGACCGCACCGACCGGATCATCAACGCGGACCACCTTGTCAATGAATTCGATGGCAAATACAACGATAAAGCCGGCGATCACACCGATTATGACCGCTTCGTACGGGGTTACGACGTCGCAGCCGGCGGTGATGGCGACGAGACCGGCCAGAGCACCGTTTAGAGTCATGGATACGTCGGGTTTTCCGTAGCGGGCCCAGGTGAAAAGAAGCGTGACAAATGTGGAAGCTGCAGCCGCCAGATTCGTTGTTATGGCGATGTCGCCGAGATTCAGCGATGCCGCTGTAGTGGAACCGCAGTTGAATCCAAACCAGCAGAACCAAAGGATGAATACCCCGAGGGCACCGAGCGGAATGTTGTGCCCGGGGATGGCGTTAGGCGTCCCGTCGCTGTTGTATTTTCCGAGACGCGGTCCGACGATCTTCGCTCCGACGAAGGCGCATACGCCGCCGACCATATGGACGGCCGTTGAACCGGCAAAGTCATGGAAGCCCAGTTCGGACAGCCAGCCGCCGCCCCAGATCCAGTGGCCGGTAACGGGATAGATAAAGATGCTGATGGCTGCCGAGTAGATGAGGTAAGAAGAGAATTTCGTCCGTTCCGCCATGGCGCCGGAGACGATGGTGGCGGAGGTGGCGCAGAATACGGTGTGAAAGATCATGAATACGCCGATGGGAAGTCCGTTCAGCATACCATCCGCATCCGCCAGGGAATAAGGATTGAAGAAACCGGATCCGCCGATGATGCCCGCGATATTTTTTCCAAACATGAGAGGGAATCCCAGAATGAAGAAAAAGAGGGAACCGAGAACGAAATCCATCATATTCTTCATACAGATATTTCCCGCATTTTTCGCCCGGGTGAAGCCCGTTTCGACCATTGCAAATCCCGCCTGCATGAAATAAACCAGAAATGCGCCGAGCATGGTCCATATAATATTCATTAATAAGGTCGTGTTTTCCATAATGTTGCTCCTCCTGAACTGTTTTGGTAAACGCCGCCAGAATCCTGAATGGATGAGAAAAGGGGATAACCGCTTACCTGCCGGCAAGCAATTATCCCCTTTGATAATTGATAGAATGGATTCTGTATGGAGTTTGAATGGATACGGTCAGCCGTATCGTGCCGTCTGCGCAGAACGCGCCGTTACAGTGCCCCTCGTCCGTGCTCTCCGGTGCGGATCCGGATGGCATCCTGCACATCGTAGACGAAGATCTTGCCGTCGCCGTAGTTTCCCGTATTGATCTCATCGACGACCGCATCGATGATGGGATCTGCCAGTTCCTTTGGAATCACGGTTTCCACCTTAACCTTTGGAAGCAGGTTTACATTGTACTTGGTACCGCGGTACATCTGTGTATACCCCTTCTGGTTGCCGTAGCCCATGACATTGCTGATCATGATACCGTTGACCTTGCAGCCTTCCAGTATCGCCTTTAAATTCTCCAGCTTTTCCGGCCTGATGATGATTTCCAGTTTTTTCATACAGCATATCCTCCTTTATCGTGTTGACAACAAAAACGAGGGCAGTTCCGCAAATGGAACGCCCTCGTTCGATATTAAACATTATACATTTCTGAACATAAATGTCAAATACATTTTAAAACGGAATAATTAGAAAAGTTTGTGAAATATTGACAACATTATGCGGTCACAAAACTTAGAAAAGACTTGTACTTTTTCCTCTTTCGTACTATACTTAATACTGTATACAAAATAACGAAAAAGTACAATCTGAAGAGATTAAGAAAATGCGAGGTATTTATGCCTATGATAAGACATCTTGGACTTAAGGCCTACGGGAAGATTAATCTGGGGCTCGACGTTCTTGGGAAGAGAGAGGATGGATACCATGAAGTCCGCATGATTATGCAGACGGTGGGACTTTATGATAAGATTGATCTTTACTTAAAAGAGACGCCGGGGATTACCGTAGAGATGAATTTATACTATCTTCCGGTGAATGAGAATAACCTGGTGTACAAGGCGGCGAAGCTTCTCATGGACGAGTTCCATATCAACCACGGAGTTACCATTCATTTAAAGAAGTTTATTCCGGTATCCGCCGGGATGGCGGGGGGCAGCAGCGATGCCGCGGCCGTGCTGTTCGGAGTGAATAAGATGTTTAATTTAGGGCTTTCCATGGAAGATTTGATGAAGCGCGGTGTGAAGATCGGAGCGGATGTTCCGTACTGTGTGATGCGCGGAACTGCGCTCTCAGAGGGGATTGGAGAGATTTTAACTCCCCTTCCGCCGGTTCCCCAGTGTCAGGTGCTGATTGCCAAACCGGGGATCAGCGTGTCCACTAAATTTGTGTATGAGCATCTGGATGCCGCATCTCTGCGCCCGGCGGATCATCCGGATATTGACGGCATGATCGCGGCCATTAAGGACCGCGATATCTATGGCACGGCTTCCCTTCTGGGCAATGTGCTGGAGACGGTTACAATCCCGGAATATCCCGTTATCGCGGAGATTAAAGAACGTTTAAAATCACTGGGAGCTGTCAATGCATTGATGAGCGGAAGCGGCCCCACTGTTTTTGGAATTTTTACCAGCCCGAAGGCGGCGGAGGAGGCTTACGAGGAGATGCGTTACGGCAGGTCCGCCAACCTGGCAAAATCTGTATATCTGACTAATTTTTATAATACAAAGGAGGTTTCCCATGGGAAATGATCTGAAGGTGAACATGAATGAATATCTGCCGCTGCGCGACGTGGTCTTTAATACGCTGCGTCAGGCTATCTTAAAGGGAGAACTGGCCCCGGGTGAGCGCTTAATGGAGATACAGCTGGCGGAACGGCTGGGGGTTTCCAGAACACCGATCCGCGAGGCCATCCGAAAGCTGGAGCTGGAAGGGCTGGTTCTGATGATACCGAGAAAGGGAGCCGAGGTTGCGAAAATCTCCGAGAAGAGCCTGCGGGATGTCCTGGAGGTTAGACGTTCTCTGGAGGAACTGGCTATTGAGCTGGCCTGTCAGAGAATGACGGAAGAAGAGATTAACAGTCTGGAACAGACCCAGGAGGAATTTAAGAAAGCGGTGGCCAGGGGAGATGCCATGAAGATCGCGGAGACCGATGAGACGTATCACGATGTCATCTATAAAGGCACCGGCAATGACCGGCTGGTACAGATTCTCAATAATTTGAGGGAGCAGATGTACCGTTACCGTCTGGAATACATCAAGGACGAGGACAAGCGTCAGATTCTCCTTCTCGAACATGACAAGATCTTAAAGGCCGTAAAGATGCGCCATGTGGAAGAGGCAAAAGAAGCCATGAGGGAACATATCGATAATCAGGAAATTACCGTTTCCAGAAATATCAAAGAGCAGGAGGGCTAAAGAGGCATGATGACGTTTAAGGACCGGTATTTAGCAGGTGAAGTCGAATTTGAGGCGATCGACGATTACGTGGAAGAGTGGAACGGCAGTGACGATCCGAGGACACTGGCCCAGTTTTTAGGACTGAATGAAGAAGAGGAAGACGTCTGGATTGAGGAAAGTGATGAAGCACTTCAGGCCCTTCTCGACAGTAAAAAATAAATGGGAATAAAATTTATAAAAAAAGTATAACCTTTATTGACAAGGTGACAACATGTCATTATAATAAGTGACAGGTTGTCACTTTTTGCATTTCTGAGAAGGCTGGCCGGAAGGAAAAGTGAGAACAAACAGTAAGGGGTGAAAATATGCCGACAGAACGATTTAACAAATTGCCGGAAGAGAAGAAAAAAGCGATACGTGATGCGGCCATGGAAGAGTGTATCCGGGTTCCTTTTGAAAAGGTTTCCATTAACAAGATTATCCAGAATGCGGGAATATCCAGGGGAAGCTTCTATACTTATTTTGAAGATAAGCGTGATGTGGTGAGGTACATATTCAGCGATACCGCGGATAAGCTGAAGGATTTCTGGACGACATCGGTGGTCAGCAACGGAGGCGACTTATGGTCTGCTTCAGAGGAGCTTCTGGATCAGGCCATTACATTTGCCCAAAAAGGGAAGACATTCCAGATGCTGCAGAGCTTTGTGCTCTACCGGGACTTCGATAAATTGTTTTCTGAGGTCCACGGCGGCAATCATATGGGAGAAAAAAAGGGGAATGAGATACTGGCAGCGCTTTACGAGGTGACGGATAGAGCGAATTTCCAGAAAACGGATATGAAATCATTCACTCTTCTCGTCTCCATGATCATGGCATGCGTCATGGAAAGCATAGGCTGGTATAACCGGCATATGGAAAGTGAGGAAAATATTAAGAAAATTTTCCGGGAAAAATTAGAAATACTGCAACATGGAATTTGTAAACAGTAACTAGAATAATCTGTGTGATGAAGTGAGGAGTTCAGCATGAGTAAGAAGAAGGTAATAACAATTGCGGTCAGCGTGGTTCTGGTGGCTGCTGCGGCAGCTTTAATCGTATCCAATGTTGCCGGAGGAAAGAAAGAGGAGACTGTAGCGGAGGTGCCGCCGGTGGTATCCGCAGAACATCCGGAGCTCCGGTCGATCGTGGTGTATACAGAGCTGATCGGTACCATTGAGCCCGACAGTATTGTATATGTGACCCCCAAAGGGGCTGGAGAGATTATCAGCGTCAATGCCCAGACCGGTGACCAGGTGACGGCCGGCCAGCTCTTATGCGAGATTGATACAAAGCAGGTGGAGGCCGCAAGGCTGACGATGGAGACCGCCCGTGTATCGTATGAGGATGCGAAGAGCAATCTGGACCGGTATTCGGTTCTTCACGCGGCAGGAGATATGGCGGAAGCGGATTTTCAGAAGCTGGCTGACAACGTAGAACTGGCAAGGCTTCAGTATGAGAGCGCGAAACTGGGATATAATCTTCAGCTGGAGAGCAGCCGGGTTACCGCTCCGATTTCCGGCCGGGTGGAGAGCTATAACGTCAAGGTTCACGACATGGTTTCCCAGCAGAGCCAGATCTGCGTGATCGCAGGCGCAGGAGACGGAAAGGCAGTTACCTTCTATGCCTCAGAGCGAATTGTAGAAGGCTTAAAGGTGGGCGACGCCCTTACCGTTGTGAAAAACGGTGTGGATCACGCGGCATCGATTACAGAAGTCAGTTCCATGGTTGATCCGCAAAGCGGGCTGTTTAAGGTAAAGGCATCTGTTCCGGACGGAGCCGCCCTGGCGACGGGAACCTCAGTAAAGCTGCATGTGGTATCCCAGAGGGCCGATAACGTTCTCACCGTACCGGTTGACGCGGTTTACTACGAAGGCGGAGCTCCTTATATCTATACGTACGGGGACGGTGTTCTCCATAAGAATGCAGTTACAGTCGGGATTGCGGATAACAGCTACATAGAAGTAAAAGAGGGCATCAATGCCGGAGACCAGGTTGTAACCACATGGACAACAGAATTCTACGACGGTTCCAAAGTCACCTTAAGTGAGAATCAGACATCAGAAGACGTGACACCAGACGCTCAGACTGAAACAGAAGGTCAGACAGAGCCGGCTGATGCGAATCAGTAAGGGGGCGGAAGAATGGGAATTACAAAAAGTGTTCTGAAAAGACCCATCACCACCGTCCTGGCAGTCCTCTGCCTGCTGGTATTCGGTCTATCCTCCGTGTTTTCCTCCAAAATGGAGCTGACGCCGGAGATGAATTTCCCGATGATGATGATCACAGCCGTGTACGCGGGTGCCAGCCCGGATGACGTCAATGAACTGGTCACGAAGCCGATCGAGGAATCGGTTGGAACCCTGTCAGGCGTTAAGAATATCCAGTCCATGTCCCAGGAAAATATCTCGATTGTCATGATGGAATATGAGTACGGAACCGACATGGATAAGGCTTACTCTGATTTAAAGAAGAAGATGGATAATATCACCATGCCGGATGACGTGGAGGTACCCAGTATCTTCGAGTTCAATATGAACGATATGCCGAGTATGACACTCTCTGTCAATGATCCCTCGGCAGACAATTTATACAATTACGTGAACGATGAGATTGTTCCTGAATTTGAAAAGATCTCTTCCGTGGCAAGTGTGGATTTAAGCGGCGGGCAGGAAGGCTACATCAGCGTCCGTCTGATTCCGGAGAAGATGAACCAGTACCATCTGACCATGAACTCCATCAGCCAGGCGATTAAGAGTGCGGACTTCACGTATCCGGCCGGAAGCACGGGAGTCGGAAAACAGGATTTATCGGTCAGCACTTCCGTTAAATTTGACACGGTGGACAGCTTAAAAAGGATTCCGGTTGTAGCGGGGAGCGGAAAGACCATATATCTGGAGGACGTTGCGGACATATCCGAGACGACCGGAAAAGATACGAGTATCGGCCGTTACAATGGAGAGGATACCATGTCCTTATCCATCAACAAACAGCAGAAGAGCAGTGCGGTGGACGTATCGAAGTCGGTAAACCGTACTATTGAGACGCTGAAGGCCGAACATCCGCAGCTGGAGGTCATTGTGGTAAACGATACCAGCGACCAGATTACATCGGCGTTAAAATCCGTGACGACTACCATGGTCATGGCCGTTATTATTTCCATGATCATCATTTTCCTGTTCTTCGGAGATATCAAAGCGTCTCTGATCGTCGGAAGCTCGATACCGGTATCCATTCTGGCGGCACTGATCCTGATGTCAGTCATGGGATTTTCATTAAACGTTGTCACCATGGGGAGTCTCGTTCTCGGCGTCGGTATGATGGTGGATAACTCCATCGTTGTTCTGGAAAGCTGTTTCCGCTCCCACAAGGGGCAGGGCTTCCGGGAATATATGGAAGCGGCGCTGGAGGGAACCGGCAAGGTCATCCAGTCGATCTTCGGCGGAACGGTTACCACCTGTGTTGTATTTATCCCGCTGGCACTCTTAAAGGGCATGTCGGGACAGATGTTCGCACCCCTCGGATTTACGATTGTATTCTGTATGGCAGCGTCTCTGATTTCTGCCATGACGATCGTACCTCTGTGCTACAGCCGGTTCCGGCCGGTCGAGAAGAAAAATTCTCCGGCTTCCGGTCTGGTGCGCATGATGCAGAACGGCTATCGAAAGATTATTGGAAGGCTTTTAAACAAAAGAAAAACAGTTATGGGCGTATCCATCCTGCTCCTGGTGTTATCCTTCCTGATTGCGGGAAGACTTGGATTTGCCCTTATGCCTGACGTAGATCAGGGAACCATTGCAGTAACGGTGGAAGTACGGCCGGGACTGCAGATTGAAGAAGTCGATAAGATTATAAGCAGGGTAGAGAAGATCATCATGGATGAGCCTGACAGAAAATCCTGCATGGTTACATACGGAGGCAGCGGCTTAAGCCTTGGCGGAAGCAGCGCTTCTCTGACCGCATATTTGAAGAGCGACAGGAAGCTTACCACGAAAGAAGTTGTGGATAAATGGAAGAAAGAGATGCGTGATATTCCGGACTGCAACATAACCGTGGCAGCCAGCTCCATGATGAGTGCCTTCAGCGCCTCCAACGATCTGCAGGTTATTTTACAGAGCTCTCAGTTAGATGAACTGAAAGAGGCTTCCGACAGTCTGGTGAATGAGCTGACTCAGTATCCGGGCCTCATCAAGGTACATTCCGATCTGGAAAATGCCGCGCCTGTTATCAAGGTTCACGTGGATCCGATCGAAGCTGCAGCGGAAGGAGTTGCGCCGGCATCTGTGGGCGGGCTTCTCAACAATATGTTAAGCGGTGTAAAGGCGATGACCATGGACGTAGACGGTAACAATGTGGACGTTAAGGTCGAGTATCCGGACGGTGAATACGATACGCTGGATAAAGTAAAGGGAATCACGATTCCTACACAGACCGGCGGTTCTGTAGCGCTTACGGATATTGCGGATATTGTTTATGCAGACAGCCCGGCCGGAATAACGCGTAAGAATAAGCAGTACCAGGTGACGATCACAGGATCATTTACCGATGAAGTGAGTACCAAAGAGCAGCAGGCGGCAGTGTTAAAAGATATTAATGAGCAGGTGGTAAGCAAGTACTTAAACGGTACGGTTACGAGAGCACAAAACAGCATAGACGAGTCCATGTACGAGGAGTTCGGCTCTCTGTTTAAGGCTATCGCCATTGCCATTTTCCTGGTATTTGTAGTGATGGCGGCTCAGTTTGAGTCACCGAAGTTCTCCCTGATGGTTATGACGACGATTCCGTTCAGCCTGATCGGTTCCTTTGGACTGCTGGCGGCCATGGATGTGGAAATTTCAATGCCGTCTTTACTGGGATTCTTAATGCTGATTGGTACGGTTGTCAATGCCGGTATCCTTTATGTCGATACCGTCAACCAGTACCGTTCCACGATGGATAAGAGGACGGCAATGATTGAGGCCGGAGCGACGAGATTACGTCCCATCCTGATGACTACCCTGACGACCATCGTGTCCATGATTCCGCTGGCGATTGGATACGGCAGCAATGGAGAACTGATGCAGGGGCTTGCCCTTGTCAATGTCGGCGGCCTGACGGCTTCCACTGTCCTTTCGCTCCTGATGCTTCCGGTTTATTACTCAATTATGAGCGGAAAAGTAGATACCACACCGATGCCTGATTAAGGAAGCCATGTCCGGAGGGAGCAGCAGGCGAACTCCGGACTAAAAAATTGGAATAATGTGTCTTTGAACTTATGGCAGTTATATGGTAAGATAAGGATACAAAAAGAGCAGATGATTCAGACTGTAACATGAAATCCATCCGGTACGAGGTTAGGAGGACCAATTGATGAAAAAATGGAAACAGATAAGTGCCTGCTGTATGGCAGCAGTTCTGGCGGCTGCCGTTCCGACAGGGACTGCCTGGGCCGGCAGCCCGGAATTTGCCAGAAGCGCCGAGGAGTGGGCAAAGCTTCGCGACAATGTCATGGAGTATGACGAACTGGCGGGGCTGATACATGAATACAATGTGACGGTACAGAATAATCAGCGTGATTTTAACGAGAAAAAGAATAAAACAAGCGATGAAATCGCACAGGACTACCGTGACGCGGCCGACGCGATCAGGAGCAGCATGTCAGGAGAGGATGACGCGGGATCGATTCTTTCCGATGCGATGTCCGAAGCCCAGGCGCTGACGCTTGAGCAGCAGGCTGATGACAGCGTGGAAGACAGTGAGATATTTAAAATGACGTATGATCAGACGGAGAAGACGCTGGTGTCCAACGCCCAGGCCAACATGATTTCATACCATCAGAAGGTTCTGGATCTGGAATTGAAACAGAAAAACAGAGAGCTTCTGGCAGCGACCTATGATTCTGTGGCGCTTAAGATGAACAATGGCATGGCCACGCAGATGGATCTGCTGACAGCCCAGGAAAACTTACAGAATGCAGACGCCGCTATTTTAACCGCCCAGTCCGATTTAGAGAACACGCGGCAGAAGCTCTGCGTTATGCTGGGCTGGAGATACGATGCTTCTCCGGAGATCATGGGGATACCGTCTGCTGACCTGAACCGGATTACAGCCATGGATCCGTCGGCAGATAAGGAAAAGGCGTTGGAGAACAATTATACGCTCCGCATCAACCGGAAAAAACTGGCCAACTCTTCCAGCAATTCTAAAAAAGAGAGCCTTCAGATGACCATAGACGACAACATTCAGAGAATCGGCGCCTCAGTGGATTCTGCATATAAGAATGTAATTCAGGCGCAGACCGCCTATCAGCAGGCGTCAGTGGCTCTTGACGCGGCTTCGAAGAATATGGAAGCGGCTGAGCGGAAGATGACGATCGGGACGATCAGCCGTCTGGATTATCTGTCCCAGCAGTATGCGTATCTACAGGCACAGACTGCCATGAAGAACGCGGACATGGACTTATTCCAGGCTATGGAATCGTATGACTGGAACGTAAATGGTCTGGCAAGTGCCAGCGCAGGCATGTAGCCGGCAGACAGGAAAGCTTACACCAGCCGGAAGGAGTAAAACATGAGAAAATGGAAGATAATGCTGTGCATGGCTCTGGCCGGTGCACTTACATTTACAGGCCCGTCCGCCGCGTGGGCAAAGCTGTCGGACTACGATGCGGAGACCGCGGCCAGACTGCAGGATAACAATCTGGAGTATGATGAGCTGGAAAATCTGATCCGTGAGTATAACCCGGAGATCAGTTATGCATACAGCCAGCTTGAGTTCAATGAGGATGATACTGCGTCGACGGTCAGGGCAGTAAGGAACGATATTGAAGACAATGATTATAAAGATCTGGTAAAGACGTTAAAACAGCAGAAAAAACAGCTGGAGGCAATGCCTGATTCAGAAGAAAAAGCGAAGGCGCTGCTGGAACTGAATACCACGATCAAAGGGCTGGAGGGACTGATTTCCGCTCCGGCTTCCACGACAAAAGCCACAGACAAACAGCTGGAAAAGGCCAGGAAGCAGCTGGATACAGGCGTGAAATCCGCCTTAAAGGGAACGCAGACTCTGATGATTTCCTATGATAATCTCCGCGCCCAGGTGCAGACGCTGGAAAAGGTGGTGGAACTACAGAAAGAGGCGCTGGAAGCCGCAAAGCTTCAGGCCGGACTCGGCATGGCTACGGACACCGGCGTTTTACAGGCTCAGAGCGACTTGCTGTCCTCTCAGTCCCAGCTCGATAATCTCCGCAATCTGGCCGGTAACCTGCGCACTCAGCTCTGCCTTTTGACGGGCTGGAAGGCTGACTCTGTGCCGGAGATCGGTTCTGTCCCTGTGGCAGATCCATCTAAAATTGCCTCCATTGACCTTACGGCTGACATACAGAAAGCCATAGGAAACAATCAGACTCTGATTTCACAGCGTCATGCGTCATCGACCAAGTCTACTGCGGCGATTGATAACCGTCTGAAAAACATAGACGTATCGGAGCAGCAGCTGACGGTTGAAATGCAGCGTTTATATCAGGTCATGCAGCAGAAGAAGATATTAAATGATGCGGCAGAAACCGCGTATCAGAAGGCGCTTCTCGCCAAAGGGGCAGCAGAGCGCCAGTATCAGTTAAACATGCTGAGTAAGCTTCAGTACCTTGGAGCCGAGGTTCAGTACTATCAGGCGGAAGGCGCCAGAAAGTCCGCCGACACGGCGCTTCTTCAGGCCATGCTTGATTACGACTGGGCTGTCCAGGGATTCGTATCTGTTCCCCAGTAAAACGGAAGCAATTCATTGAGTGAATAGAGCACGGTGAAACAGCAGTGTAACAGACAGGGATGGGATCAGCGGTCAGGCTGTTCCCGTCCTTCTGTTACACTGCTGTCTTTTTTCAGCAGATCGAGAAACTTTGAGCGTATCCGCACGTGAACCTCCGGCTGCCTGATGAGCAGCGCCTGGTAATCAGCGGCATCCAGGGACTGTCTTAAAACTTCTTTGGAGGAATCGGGAACGACCGCATAGGTCGAATCAACAAAACAGAGCGGAGGATAGAGGACACACCACCAGTTGTGTCCTTTTCCGCTGCCTATTTCCACCCGTACCGCGTCATAGGTGCCGCAGGGGAACACCATGTCGCCGTAGGTTTTTGTGGGGAAATAGCATCTGGTCACTTCCATATGTGCGGGATAATCGTATCCCTGGGCTTTCATGTAATCTTCCGCCTGCTGTTCCAGGCTGTTTTTATTGGAAAGAACGTATTCTTTTGTATCGTTCAGGGAGGCATTTTCTCCCAGTCCCTCATATATTGAATCAAGGAGCAGGGTTCTTACGCGCAGCTTTAACTGCTGGTCTTCATCGGAATCGCTGTTGGCCAGGACGTGGAACCGCAGGATTTCCGGTGCGATCCGGGCGGCCATGGCTTCTTCATTCCGGCGTCCGGAAGCCATGGTAAGAAGAAATGCCAGTAAAAGGCAGGTTATGCATAGGAACAGGTCACGTTTATAGTTCATCAAAGTACCTCCTGTCTGTAATATCTGTATTGAGAAAACGAAACAATCTATCAGTTGTAATTGTAACCATATGTGCTATAATATAAACACTGTAAAAAGGAAATTCCTGCGGAGACAGAATGCCGCAGGGGATGGAAAGTATGAGGAGAAAGCAAAATGAACAGGAAAACAGCGGTCGTCTTATTCGGCGGCCAGTCATCTGAGCATGTGGTGTCCTGCATGTCTGTGGTCAACGTCATCAATCATATGAATAGAGAAAAATACGACCTTCTTCTGATCGGAATTACAGAAGACGGGCACTGGATCAAAACGGAATCGGCAGAGGATATTGAATCGGGCAGATGGAGGGAAGGGAAGACGAACGCAGTCATTTCCCCGGATGCTACGAAGCAGTGCGTCATCCTGACGGAAGGAGACCGGGCAGAGTTTGTGAAAGTGGATGTCGTATTTCCGGTGCTTCACGGCCTGTTTGGGGAGGACGGAACCGTTCAGGGCCTCTTAGAGCTGGCGAGAATTCCGTATGTAGGCTGCGGTGTCCTTGCTTCCGCTGTATCCATGGATAAACTGTATACAAAAATTGTTGTTGACGATTTGGGTGTGCGTCAGGCCGCCTACGTTCCGGTGATGCGGTCTGATCTGGGTGACATGGAGGCTGTGGTCGGCAGAGTCGAAGCGAAGTTTACTTACCCCGTATTTGTGAAACCGTCCAATGCCGGTTCGTCCAAGGGAGTGGCCCGCGCAGACAGCAGAGAGGAACTGGAAGCTGCACTTTATGAGGCTGCAAAGCATGACAGGAAGATTCTGGTGGAAGAGATGATTAAGGGGCGGGAGATCGAATGCGCCGTATTCGGAGGCGGCCTGGTTCCCGTGGAGGCATCTGGTGTGGGTGAGATTCTGGCTGCCGCTGAATTTTACGATTTTGATGCCAAATACTATAATTCCGACTCCAGAACCGTTGTCAATCCGGAGCTCCCGGGAGATGCGGCCAATACAGTACGGGAAGCGGCAAAGGCCATCTTCCGGGCCGTGGACGGCTACGGTCTTGCCCGTGTGGATTTCTTTGTAAAGGATGACGGAACCGTGGTGTTTAACGAGATCAACACGCTGCCGGGATTCACGGCCATCAGCATGTATCCCATGCTGTGGGAAGCTGCCGGAGTCAGCAAGGATCAGCTGGTTGACCGTTTGGTTGATCATGCGTTTGACCGCTATAAGCTTTAAACGACGGATCAAAACCTGAGGAGAGACAGTATGGCAGACAGAAATTCACCCATAGGGGTATTTGATTCCGGTGTCGGTGGTCTGACTGTCGCGCGGGAGATTATGAGGCAGATGCCGGAAGAGCGGATCGTCTATTTCGGTGATACGGCCAGAGTTCCGTACGGCAATAAGTCCGGCAATACGGTGATCCGTTTTACGAGACAGATTATCCGCTTTCTCCTGACACAGGATGTAAAGGCGATTGTTATCGCGTGCAACACTGCGACGGCCTATGCGCTGGAGGCGGTGGAGGGAGAACTGGATATTCCCATCATCGGTGTAATCCACGCAGGCGCCAGGACGGCGACCCAGGCGACGAAAAACGGAAAGATCGGGATCATCGGCACGGAGGGAACGATACGAAGCGGCGTCTATACAAAGGTAATGATGGAAATGCGCCCTGATATCGAGGTAACCGGAAAGCCCTGTCCGCTCCTGGTACCGCTGGTGGAGGAGGGGCTTCTGCACGATTCCGTTACGGATGAGATCGCCTCCCGGTACTTAAGTGAGCTGAAAGGCAAATATATTGATACGCTGGTTCTGGGCTGTACCCATTATCCGCTCTTACGTTCTACGGTGGGCCGCCTGATGGGGCCGGAGGTGACTCTGGTGAATCCGGCGTATGAGACGGCTCTGGAACTGAAATCCGTCCTTACGGAAGCAGATTTGCTGTGCAGCGGCCCGGCAGAAGGCCAGGAGCAGTATCTGTTTTACGTAAGCGATTTGGCGGAGAAATTTACCAGCTTTGCGACGTCGATTCTTCCCGGCGCGGTGAAGGAAACCAGGCAGATCAACATAGAGGAGTTTTGATATGACAAGAGATGTACTGATTACCATAAGCGGCATTCAGCTTGCAGAAGGTGACAGCAATGAGGTCGAGATGATCACAGCCGGCGATTATTTTCAGAAAAACGGCAGCCATTATATTTTGTATGACGAGGTCATGGAAGGCCAGAACGACATTATAAGAAATACGATAAAAATCCGTCCCCAGGGGCTGGATATCATAAAGCGGGGATCTTCTAATGTCCATATGACGTTTGAAAAGGATAAGAAAAACCTTTCCTGTTATGCCACGCCTTTCGGGGAGATGATGATCGGAATTAACACGAACGATATCATGATTGCCGAGGACGAGGACAGTTTAAAGGTAAGGGTATCGTATTCTTTGGATATTAATTATCAGCATGTGTCGGAATGTAATATTAATCTGGATATTCACTCGAAGTCTACGGCGAATATTCATTTGTAAAAGGTAACGCCCCATACCTGCCGGGCGGTCCGGGGAAGCGTGAGGGACGGGGGAACAAACCGTTTCTTGTTTCTTCGGTGGCAGGAACTAAAGCAGAACGGCGGGAAAAATGGGCGGATCGCGAAAACTCCGCCGAACTCCTGAAGGACTTCGCCTCCGTGTTCACTTGAAAGCTGGCTTTGAGGCCAGCTTTCACCCCCTCTTTTCCGTCTCTTCCCACTTAAGTTCCTGCGAACCTCAGAAAAGGAAACTGTTTCCCATTCCTCCCTCCGCCTCTCTCCAGGTACTGGGGCGTAACCCTCCATCAAAAAACCGCCCCATCAGCCCTCAGCCAATGAAGCGGTCTCCAATTTACTTTTTGTCGTTCTTTTCTTTTTTCCCTTTTTTGAACCTGTCCATAAATTTCTTCTTCTTCGGCGCAACCGGAACTGCTCCGCCGCGAATGCTCTTGATCTCGGTTATGTAGATACCGCTCACCACGACCTTAGCCTCCGTCTTGACTGGAAGAACATCGAATACCTTCGCATCTGCAATCAGCGTCATGACCTTCGGACCAATCTTGGCCTTAACAATCGGCACCTTCGCACGCCGCATGTACTTTGGCGTCTGCTCGTAAACGATCTTTGGAAGTCCGGCGTCCTTCAGCTTCATCTTTTTCTTGTCGATGACCAGCATGGATACGGTCTGTGCTGCCGCTTCCAGAGCCTGCTGCTGTTCAACCTGGCGTTTTTCCAGCTTTCTTCCGAGAAAATAGAGAACAGCCAGTACCACGACTAAGATGAGAAGAATCACCAGTAATACGTTTAAAAATGTGCTCACGGGGAATACCTCCAATAGTTCATTTTGTAAATAAAGTCTATCTGTAATAGTATAGCATTTTATTATGGAAAGTGCAAGCAAAAAATGCTTGACACCTTGACAACGCTATGATATTATGGAATGTGCACTATTGTGGCATCATGTGCCTTGAGGGACATTTATGCCCAAAAACAGAACCAATAGAAAGAAAACAGGGGTGAAACGTCAATGGAAAAAAGCAGAATGCGTCCGGTCCCAGCCGGTAAAAGCCTGAGAATGAGCTTCTCGAGACAGAAAGAAGTCCTTGAGATGCCTAACCTGATCGAGATTCAGAAGAATTCCTATCAGTGGTTCCTTGATGAGGGATTGAAGGAAGTCTTCGAAGATATCTCTCCGATCGCAGACTTTGCGGGTCACTTGAGTCTGGAATTTGTTGACTTTACATTATGTAAAGACGACATCAAGTATACCATAGAAGAATGCAAGGAAAGAGATGCGACTTACGCGGCTCCTTTAAAAGTCAAGGTAAGGCTTTGCAATAAAGATAAAGATGAGATTAATGAACATGAGATCTTCATGGGTGATCTTCCGCTTATGACAGATACCGGTTCCTTTGTGATTAACGGTGCCGAACGTGTTATTGTCAGCCAGTTAGTACGTTCCCCAGGTATCTATTATGGTATCGGACATGACAAGGTAGGTAAGGAACTCTATACCTGTACGGTAATTCCAAACCGTGGTGCGTGGCTGGAGTATGAGACTGACTCCAACGACATTTTCTACGTACGTGTAGACAGGACCAGAAAGGTCCCGGTTACCGTGCTGATCCGTGCCCTTGGTTTCGGAACGAATGCCGAGATCATAGAGCTGTTTGGCGAGGAGCCAAAGCTTTTAGCCAGCTTCGGTAAGGATACGTCCGATAATTACCAGGATGGCTTATTAGAGTTATATAAGAAGATCCGCCCAGGTGAACCTTTATCTGTTGATAGTGCAGAAAGTTTATTAAACAGTATGTTCTTTGACCCGAGAAGATATGATCTTGCCAAGGTCGGAAGATATAAATTTAATAAGAAGCTTCATTTCAAGAACCGTATCGTGGGCCATGTGCTCTCTGAGGATGTGGTGGATACCACTACCGGCGAGATATTAGCGACGGCCGGCACGACTGTAGACAAGCAGCTTGCCGTGGATATTCAGAATGCAGCCGTACCTTACGTATGGGTGGAAGGCTTAGAGCGCAGGCAGAAGGTCTTATCCAACTTAATGGTGGATTTAGGGGCTTACGTATCCTTCGATCCGAAGGACGCAGGTGTTACGGAGTTAGTATTCTATCCGGTCCTTGAAAAAATTCTGGAAGATGTTGGCACGGAAGATGAGGAAGTATTAAAGAGCGCGATTCACAGAAGCTTAGGCGAACTCATTCCGAAGCATGTCACAAAAGAAGATATCCTGGCATCCATCAACTACAATATGCATTTAGAGCAGCAGGTGGGGAATGCCGACGATATCGACCATTTAGGAAACCGTAGAATCCGTGCGGTCGGCGAACTGCTGCAGAACCAGTACCGGATCGGCCTTTCCAGAATGGAACGTGTGGTTCGTGAGAGAATGACGACACAGGATATGGAGGGAATCACTCCCCAGTCCTTAATCAATATTAAACCGGTAACTGCGGCTGTGAAGGAATTCTTCGGAAGTTCCCAGCTGTCCCAGTTCATGGATCAGAACAACCCTCTGGCTGAGCTGACCCATAAGAGACGTTTATCCGCATTGGGACCAGGCGGTCTGTCAAGAGACCGTGCCGGATTCGAGGTTCGAGACGTACACTACACCCATTACGGACGTATGTGCCCGATTGAGACCCCTGAAGGTCCTAACATCGGTCTGATCAACTCCCTGGCTACGTATGCGAGGGTTAACCAGTACGGATTTGTGGAAGCGCCTTACCGTCTTGTAGACAAGAGTGACCCGAATAACCCCATCGTTACCGACGAGGTCGTTTATCTGACTGCCGACGAAGAAGATAACTTCGTAGTCGCACAGGCGAACGAACCGCTGGATGAGGAAGGCCACTTTATTCATAAGAATATTTCCGGACGTTTCCGTGAGGAGACATCCGAATTCCAGAGAAAGAGCATCGATCTGATGGACGTTTCCCCGAAGATGGTATTCTCCGTGGCGACAGCCATGATTCCTTTCCTGGAGAACGACGATGCCAACCGTGCGTTGATGGGATCCAACATGCAGCGTCAGGCCGTACCGCTTTTGACAACGGAAGCGCCTGTGGTCGGTACCGGTATGGAAGCCAAGGCAGCCGTTGACTCGGGTGTCTGCGTTGTGGCGAGAAATGCCGGCGTGGTAGAGCGTTCCGCTTCCAACGAGATCATCATCAAGAGAGATGCCGACGGCGGAAGAGACGTTTACCATCTGACAAAATTTAAGAGAAGCAACCAGAGCAACTGTTATAATCAGAAGCCGATTGTATATAAGAATAACCACGTGGAGAAGGGCGAGGTCATCGCAGACGGCCCGTCCACACAGAATGGTGAAATCGCCCTTGGTAAGAACCCGCTTATCGGATTCATGACATGGGAAGGTTATAACTACGAGGATGCCGTTCTGCTCAGTGAAAGACTTGTTCAGGAGGACGTTTATACCTCCGTTCATATTGAGGAATACGAGGCGGAAGCCCGTGATACCAAGCTGGGACCGGAAGAGATCACCCGCGACGTCCCAGGTGTCGGTGAAGACGCGTTAAAGGATCTGGATGAGAGAGGTATCATCCGAATCGGTGCGGAGGTCCGTGCCGGCGATATCCTGGTCGGAAAGGTAACTCCGAAGGGAGAGACCGAGCTGACGGCCGAGGAGAGACTGCTTCGTGCGATCTTCGGTGAGAAGGCAAGAGAAGTCCGTGATACTTCCTTAAAGGTACCGCACGGCGCCTACGGTATTATCGTGGATGCCAAGGTATTTACAAGGGAGAACGGCGACGAGCTGTCTCCTGGCGTGAACCAGACGGTACGTATTTACATTGCCCAGAAGAGAAAGATCTCCGTTGGTGATAAGATGGCCGGCCGTCACGGAAACAAGGGTGTTGTCTCCCGTGTGCTTCCGGTTGAGGATATGCCGTTCCTTCCGAATGGCCGCCCGCTGGATATCGTACTGAACCCGTTGGGCGTACCTTCCCGTATGAATATCGGGCAGGTGCTGGAGATTCACTTAAGCCTTGCGGCCAGAGCCCTTGGATTTAATATTGCGACTCCTGTATTCGATGGTGCAAACGAGATCGATATCATGGATACGCTCGATGTTGCCAATGATTACGTTAACATGACCTGGGAAGAATTCCAGGATAAATACAATGACACCCTGAAACCGGAAGTGATCGAATATCTTGGAGAACATCTGGACCACAGAGAACTGTGGAAGGGAGTTCCGCTCAGCCGCGACGGTAAAGTAAGGCTTCGCGACGGACGTACCGGCGAATATTTCGACAGCCCGGTTACGATCGGACACATGCATTATCTGAAGCTGCATCATCTGGTTGACGATAAGATTCATGCGCGTTCCACAGGCCCATACTCCCTGGTTACCCAGCAGCCTCTGGGTGGTAAAGCCCAGTTCGGCGGCCAGCGTTTCGGAGAGATGGAGGTTTGGGCTCTCGAGGCGTATGGCGCATCCTACACACTGCAGGAGATCATGACAGTGAAGTCGGATGATGTGGTAGGCCGTGTGAAGACGTATGAAGCGATTATCAAGGGCGAGAACATCCCTGAACCGGGTATTCCGGAATCCTTCAAGGTACTGTTGAAAGAGCTTCAGTCACTGGCGCTGGATGTGCGCGTACTTCGTGACGATAATACCGAAGTACAGATTGCAGAGTCCATGGATTATGAAGAGACAGATTTACGATCCATCATCGAGGGCGACAGAAGATTCAGGGAAGAGGAGCCGCTTGCAGATTACGGCTTCCAGAAGCAGGAATTCCAGGATGATGAACTGGTGAGTGTTGAAGAAGAGGATGTAGACGGTATCGACGATTCTTACGAGGATTTCGATGACGCCGATTTAGACGAATCAGACGAAGAATAGTTGTGTATGTTAGGAAGGAGAACCGCTCATGCCTGAGAATAATGAAACTTATCACCCAATGACGTTCGACGCTATCAAAATTGGGTTAGCGTCTCCGGAAAAGATTCTTGAATGGTCCCATGGCGAGGTTAAAAAGCCTGAGACGATCAACTACAGAACCTTAAAACCGGAAAAAGACGGTCTTTTCTGCGAGAGAATCTTCGGACCGAGTAAGGACTGGGAGTGTCACTGCGGTAAATACAAAAAGATCAGATACAAAGGCGTTATCTGTGACCGATGCGGTGTCGAAGTCACAAAGGCCAGTGTTCGAAGAGAACGCATGGGCCATATCGCCCTTGCCGCTCCGGTTTCCCATATCTGGTATTTTAAGGGAATCCCGAGCCGTATGGGCCTGATTCTCGATATCTCACCGAGAACCCTTGAAAAGGTACTGTACTTTGCATCCTATATCGTGCTGGACGCTGCGGATACGGGACTTCAGTATAAGCAGGTATTATCTGAGAAGGAATACCGCGAAGAGGTTGATAAATACGGCTACGGCGCATTCCGTGTCGGAATGGGTGCAGAGGCCATCCTTGAGCTGTTGCAGGCCATCGATCTGGAGAAGGATTCCGAGGAACTGAGAAAAGGACTGAAGGATGCGACCGGCCAGAAGCGTGCCAGAATTATTAAGAGACTGGAAGTTGTAGAGGCATTCCGCAACTCCGGCAACAAACCGGAATGGATGATCATGACTGCAATCCCGGTTATCCCTCCGGATATCCGCCCGATGGTACAGTTGGATGGCGGACGTTTTGCCACCTCCGATTTAAATGATTTATACAGAAGAATTATCAATAGAAATAACCGTCTTGCCCGCCTTCTGGAGCTGGGCGCGCCGGATATCATTGTCCGCAATGAGAAGCGTATGCTTCAGGAAGCTGTTGACGCGCTGATCGATAACGGAAGAAGAGGCAGACCGGTTACCGGACCGGGAAACCGTGCTCTTAAATCTCTTTCTGATATGTTAAAGGGTAAGCAGGGACGTTTCCGTCAGAACCTGTTAGGAAAGCGAGTTGACTATTCCGGACGTTCCGTTATTGTTGTAGGACCGGAACTGAAGATTTACCAGTGTGGTCTTCCGAAAGAGATGGCGATCGAGTTATTCAAGCCGTTTGTTATGAAGGAGCTGGTTGCCAACGGCACCGCTCACAATATAAAGAATGCCAAGAAGATGGTTGAGAGACTTCAGACCGAGGTCTGGGATGTGCTGGAAGATGTAATCAAGGAGCACCCGGTTATGTTAAACCGTGCCCCCACTCTGCACAGGCTTGGCATCCAGGCGTTCGAGCCGATTCTGGTGGAAGGTAAGGCGATCAAGCTGCATCCGCTGGTTTGTACTGCATTTAACGCCGATTTCGATGGCGACCAGATGGCTGTTCATCTGCCTTTGTCCGTAGAAGCACAGGCTGAGTGCCGCTTCTTACTGCTTTCGCCAAACAACTTACTGAAACCTTCCGACGGTGGTCCGGTGGCCGTTCCGTCTCAGGATATGGTTCTCGGTATCTATTACCTGACCCAGGAAAGACCTGGCGCCAAGGGCGAGGGCATGGTATTCCGCAATGTGAACGAGGCGATTCTTGCGTATGAGAACGGAGCTGTAACCTTACACTCCAGAATCAAGGCGAGAGTGACCAAGAAGATGGCGGATGGCACCGTAAAGACCGGCATTGTTGAGTCCACGGTAGGCCGTTTCATTTTCAATGAGATCGTTCCTCAGGATCTTGGCTTCGTTGACAGAAGCATTCCGGGCAACGAGCTTCTGATGGAGGTGGATTTCCACGTTGGAAAGAAGCAGTTAAAGCAGATTCTGGAAAAAGTTATCAACGTTCACGGGGCAGTTCAGACCGCTGAGACGTTAGACGATATTAAGGCGATCGGTTACAAGTATTCCACGAGAGCGGCAATGACCGTTTCCATTTCCGATATGACCGTGCCGGAGAGCAAGCCGAAGCTGATTGCCGACGCTCAGGCGACAGTTGACCAGATTGCCAAGAACTTCAGACGTGGCCTTATCACGGAAGAAGAGCGTTATAAAGAGGTTATTGATACCTGGAAGGAAACGGATGATCAGCTGACTCACGATCTGTTAACCGGTCTTGACAAGTACAACAACATCTACATGATGGCGGACTCCGGTGCCCGAGGTTCCGATAAGCAGATCAAACAGCTGGCCGGTATGCGTGGACTTATGGCCGATACAACCGGTCATACCATTGAACTTCCGATTAAGTCCAACTTCCGTGAAGGTCTGGACGTACTGGAGTACTTTATCTCTGCGCACGGTGCGCGTAAAGGACTTTCCGATACGGCGCTGCGTACAGCCGACTCCGGTTATTTAACGAGACGTCTTGTAGACGTTTCCCAGGACCTGATTATCCGTGAGGTAGACTGCTGCGAAGGCAAGTCAATTCCGTTTATGGAGATTAAGGCATTCATGGATGGCCAGGAGACGATCGAGGGGCTGGAGGAGAGACTGACAGGCAGATATATTGCTGAAACCATCACGGATCCGGATACAGGGGAAGTGGTTGTGAAGGCTAACCATATGTGTACTCCGAAGCGTGCAGCTGCGGTTATGAAGGTATTACAGAAGCTGGGACGCGATTCTGTCAAGATCCGTACCGTTCTCACCTGTAAATCCCATCTGGGTGTCTGTGCAAAATGTTACGGTGCCAACATGGCTACGGGACAGCCGGTACAGGTCGGTGAGGCAGTCGGTATTATTGCCGCTCAGTCCATCGGTGAACCAGGTACACAGCTTACCATGCGTACGTTCCATACCGGCGGCGTTGCCGGCGGCGATATCACACAGGGTCTTCCCCGTGTCGAGGAGCTTTTTGAGGCACGTAAGCCAAAGGGACTTGCGATTATCGCAGAGTTCGGCGGCGTAGCCACGATCAAGGATACGAAGAAGAAACGTGAGATTATTATTACAGATAATGAGACCGGCAATTCCAAGACGTATCTGATTCCTTACGGTTCCAGAATCAAGATTCAGGATGGCGTCTATTTAGAGGCCGGCGACGAGCTTACAGAAGGTAGTATCAACCCGCATGATATCTTAAAGATCAAGGGCGTCCGCGCGGTACAGGATTACATGATTCAGGAAGTACAGCGTGTATACCGTCTGCAGGGTGTTGAGATCAATGATAAGCACGTTGAGATGATCGTAAGACAGATGCTTAAGAAGATCAAGATCGAGGAGAGCGGAGACAGCGATGTGCTTCCGGGAACCTCCATGGACGTTCTTGATTACAATGATATGAATGAGGCGCTTCTTGCAGAAGGCAAGGAACCGGCGGAAGGAAAGCAGGTTATGCTGGGTATTACCAAGGCATCCCTGGCTACCGATTCCTTCTTATCAGCGGCCTCCTTCCAGGAGACGACCAAGGTTCTGATCGAAGCCGCGATCAACGGCAAGGTAGACCACTTAATCGGTTTAAAGGAGAACGTCATCATCGGTAAACCGATTCCGGCAGGTACCGGAATGAAGCGTTACCGTACTGTTAAGCTGAGTACGGACGGGGAAGAGATGAATGAGGATGAGATTATCCTTGGTGATGATCTTGTAATTCCCGTAACAGAAGAGTATGCAGAGGCTGAGGAAGTTCTTGATATTGATGAAATCGATGAAGAGGACGTATAAAGAAGTCTGAGAAATAATCATAAGTCCCGGCGGAGAGCGCCGGTTGGGTGTAAGCTCAGCCGGCCTGTTCGCCGGGTTTCTTATTACCGTGCGCTGTGGATGATGTACGGTGGGAAAGGCTGTATTTTATATGCAAATGTCAGATTTTATGTAACAATGCTAAAATCCGATGAAATAACAAACCGGAGGTGGGTTCATGGCGGATCTTATAATCGGAATCATTCTGATCGCTGCTGTTGCTGCAGTAATATGGAAGAAGAGACGGGACAAAAAGATGGGAAAGTCAGGATGCGGAGGCTGCTGCGGCAGCTGTGGGATAGAGTGCCATCAGAGAAACGGCAAGGAAGATGAGGCGGTCAAACGCCGCGACGCGAAATGACAGCTGCAGAAATGAACGCTATATAAAGCGAGATGAAAAAACAGAGATTGCGTCCTGGGTGAAAATGTGATATCTTTAGTATACGGTATCAAAAACAGCAGTTCTGCTGATTTGCCGTTGTCCGGTCATTTCGACAGATGTCCCAGAAGAAAACAGTACCATGATAACTGTATATTGTTGGACTTTGCCTGTTTTTCATGTTATGATAGGGAAAGAAACTTGCCTGTCACTTTGCAGAAGAGGAGATGATACTATGGCAGATCAGGAAACATTAGATGCGATTGCCGTCATGCTTGATGGACTGGAAAGGCGGCTGGATCAGAAATTCGACCAGAAGCTGGAAGAAAAGTTAGAAGAAAAACTGGAAGAGAAATTAGAAGAAAAATTAAAACCGATTCGCACCGATATATTAACGCTGTATGGCGAGGTGCATGGACTGAAGAATGAGATGGCCGATGTGCGGGATAATGTTTACGAACTTCGGAAAGATATGGATACCGTTAAGAAACAGACTGTGTACAATTACGACAGAATTATTGACAATTACGCAGCCATACGGGAACTGCAGACGGTAGTGGAAGGGAAAATGGATAAACCGAGACTCGTTCAATAGAACGGGGATAGAAAAACAGAGAAAAAGAGGCAAAGTCCGGGCCGGATGTGCCTCTTTTTATTTTGTGTGCGCCCGGCGGCGCACGTTTCTAACCGGTGCAAGTCCGGAATCCGCCCGGTGG
>OJZY01000018.1_pt1 | contig 137654 bp, 128 predicted proteins | sample 1613531 | NCBI WGS metagenome assembly OJZY01 (sample SAMN04436864, study PRJEB24849) | human gut metagenome | biome: human gut; feature: NICU; material: stool | host: Homo sapiens | place: USA: Saint Louis, MO | collected 2011-09-25 | reverse complement strand
GTATGGCTGCCCCGGTTATGGCTTGCCGGATAAACTCGGCTTGGCTCATGTTGTAAGCAGAAAGCCTTTCCGCAAACTCGGCGTATTCTTCCTCGGTCATGCGTGTCTTGACTACCCGGCTGCGGTGCGGCGTGTTATATCGTTTTCGCATGGTAAAACCTCCTTCGGCTGTGCGTGGTGTCCTCTCACTAATAGGAGAAAAACAGGGTGTAAAGCGGAACTGTTTTTGAAAAATCCGAAAAATTATTTTGAGGGATTTTCCAGCGGCGTAAGCCGCATAAGCAGGGTTTGGGGAAGGCACTCCCCAACAAGATTCCCGCAGGGGCAAAATGAGCGATAAGCGAATTTTGGTACTGCGGTAGAATCTTGCTCTGAAAAACTCCGGCGTTCCCCGGCTTCCGTACTTTCCGCTAACAAGACGTTTCAAAAGGGCTTTGCTACCCGCTATTCCGGCATATCTTGAAAATTTTCCTTTCACTACCTACAACACCACGCAAAGCAAAATGGACGGAGATTTTTAGAATTTCCCCTTATTCCCTACAACACCACGCAAGCCGAAAAAGGCGGACAATGGCAGTATTTTTTTCTTTGATACCCTCCACGGATAAGTAAGGGATTTTGCCAACTGCGGCGGCAATTTTCCCTTTTGTTTTTTCATACTGGGGATTTTCAAAAATGCCAAACAGGAACGAAAAAAAGCAGCAAATCTGTTGAATAGATTTACTGCTTTCTGGTTGCCGGCGAAGCGGCGGTTATTCAGTTGTAGGCGGTAGGGCTATCTCCCAAAGCGGAACTTGAAAATAGCTGTGAGAAGCGTCTGGGTGATGTAGTCCTCTGTATCTTGGTCTACCCGTCCATTCACACGGGCGGCACATTGTATGCGGCGGCGGTAATACTGCAATACAGTTCCCACCGCTTCCGGCTCCCCGCTGGTGGCTTGGACGATTGTTTCATAGGGGAGAAGCCTATTATTTCTCATATGCCATTCCCTCCATTTCCGCTTGGAGCTGCCGTAGGACTTTTCGGATATGGTAGCCCGCTGTGCTGCGGCTGCGCCCGTACTGTCTGCCAATTTCGTGCTGTGGAATACGCTTGAAAAAGGACAGGTAAATCATTTCCCGCTCCCGTTCGTCCAGCCGTGACAGGGCTTCCGCAAGTAAGCCGCTGCTGAAAATGACCGTATCGCCGCAAAGGGTAAGTATGTATTCCTCGTCCGGCTCCGGGGCTTGGAAATATTCATCTGTCGTGCCTAAAGGGTAGTGCTTTTCGTCTGTGAGGTATTCAAGGGATATTTCTCTTTTGTGCTTCCTGCTCCGTGTCCTCGCTGCGTTGATCGTTGCATTTCGGATAACGACTTTGCAAAAGGCATGGAAAGTGTACTCGATATGTTCCCGATATTCTTCTGTACAGGTCATGGAAAATCCCCCTTTCCTCCCAAAAGGGCTGTGGCTGGTTAGTAGTTGCTTTTTATGATAGTAAGGGGCGGCAGCACTTTAGGCTGTCGCTCCTTGACTGCCTAACTGCAAAACCGGGCGGGGCTGTCAACGGCGGGCGAAGCCCGTTCATCTTGACCGTTGACTGGCTCGGCCAGGTTTGCTATTTATCCGGCAAACTTGAATTTATTTTAAGCTATCACGTTTTACCTTTTTAAGCCTTACTATCATTACCATAGGAATTTCTTTGTTGTTTTTGAAACATTCTTCATAAAATCCATCAATGACAAATCCAGCTCTAAAACAAAGGTTAAAAATATCTTGTATGGAACGATGATAATAAATCTGCTCCTCCGGTTGCCCTTCAATCGCTATACCATAGTAACTGTGCGGTGTCATATATTTTTCAGTCAACGTGATAAAACAAGGGTGTTGCGTTGCAAAGACAAAAATTCCGCTTTCCTCCAACAGTTCATAAACAGCCATAAGAAGTGGTTCAATATCCGTAATATCCATAATTGCCATATTAGAAACTGCTTTCGTAAAGGCTCGATTTCTTTTTAATTCTAATATACTTTCTCTATTGGTCGCATCCGCTACACAAAATTCAATTTGTTTTGCATATTGTGATTGCCGTCTTTTAGCCAATTCTATCATTTTTTTGCTGTAATCAAAAGCGACAATCGAAGCGCCTCTTTGTGCAAGATACGAAGAATAATTTCCATTGCCACACGCAATATCCAAAATGTAATCCGCAGGATTAGGAGATAGAAGTTCCGTTACTTTGGGACGCACTACCTCTCTGTGAAATTCATTAGATTTGTCACCCATTGCATTATCCCAAAATTGTGCGTTTTTCTCCCAGATTTTTTTACTTTCCTCTGTTCCCATGTTCTCTCCCACTCCCAAAATTTGCCTTTTTGCTTCCATTAAATCTTCCTTACTATATTCCATTGTTACCCTCCATAACTTCTGATTGTTGCCGTCTTGACTATTATGTATCTTTTCTTTCCAAAATGGTATAGGCTTTTATTTTTATAATGCTGCAAAACTTTTCTTCTGTAAGGTATTCAAAGGATATTTCCCTTTGCCGCCGCTATTGGAAAGCCAAAAGCAGCGGCTTTTTTACGCGATATGACCGAAAAGTCTAGAAAGCAGGATATGTCATCATTTGTCATTTCTTCTCAATGTAATAACTGCATGGCATATCAAGCCAAATACAAGAGAAAAACAGCCACCGCCAAATAGTGATGCTCCCCACCCTGCACCCGACATTGTCATAAAACCGCCAACAAAGAAAATACCAATGCCAAGAAATATCCCGACACCATAAAAAAGTCCAATTGCCATATCATACTTATTAAATTGTCGTTTCTCTTTTTTTTCACATGTTTCCATTTTTGTTATTACCTCCTTCGCAAAATCGTCCATGTGGACTCCAAAAAGAAAACAAATTTTTTTCAACGTATTTAAATCGGGTTCATTAACATCTCTCTCCCAATTCGATAGCGCCTGCCGGGTAACATTCAATTCCCCAGCCAGTTCTTCCTGTGTCATTCCCGATTGTGTTCGCAGATGACGTATTTGCTTTCCTGTTGTAATATCCGTCTGTTTCTGGTTCAAAATGGTTCCTCCTCTCTGATGCTGATTTTATCAATGATATTTCGCAATAGCCAGCAATGAACGCTTGCATTGCGCAAGACGTTACATTATCTTCTGAAACATATGCCGGATCTTGTCTAAACGGCTGTTCGGGCGGCGTGGCTGAAATACAGGCTCGCCGGAAGTTTCCTGATACCCTTTTAATTCTGTAATGCAGACACTTCTTCCATTTGTATAAAAATTCAGATCATTCCTATATTCACCGATACAACGGGCAGGGATTTCACCCTTAAAAATAACTTCATCTTTTTCAAGTCTGGTTGATTCAATGATTGCGCAATACTTTGGTGCATCATTATAAGCCCGTGAAAGATATTCCTGCGGTGCAAAAAGGGTAAAGGAAAGGTATGGTTCCAACAGTTGTGTCCCTGCTTTTTTCAATGCCTGCTCCAACACGACAGGCGCAAGAAAACGAAAATCAGCGGGGGTGCTGACCGGGCTGTAATAAACTCCATAATCAAAACAAATTTGGCAGTCTGTCACTCCCCAGCCATATAAGCCCTGCTCCATTCCATAACGCACACCCTCCATGACGGCATTTTGAAAACTTTGGTTTAAATAGCCGAGAGATACCTCGCTTTTATATTGTGTTCCGCTTCCAACAGGAAGCGGTGTTACAGTCAAACCAATAGATGCCCAAAACGGATTCGGCGGCACTTCAATATGAATCGTGCAGCTCGCTTTTTTTTGCGGTCTTTCCAGATAAATAACCGAAGGCTCTTTCATAGCCACGCCCACATGATATTTTTCTTCTAATAGCGAACAAATAACTTCTAACTGTACTTTTCCCAAAAAAGATAACATAATCTCATGGGTAACAGTATCAATGTCAAAATGCAAAAGAGGGTCTGTATCAGCAATCTCTGCGAGGGCATTTAACAGGGCTTCCCTTTGCTCCGGCTTTTGCGGCTCTACCGTTGTCCGAAGTAATGGCATGGGATTATCAATCCGTGTTTTGTGAGGCAGGAGTTTTTCATTTCCCAGGATATCGTTCAGTTTCAAAGTATCATCAGCTAAAATAACAATTTCTCCCGGACAGGCATGGTCAGCCGGGACGATTTCACCATTTGACGGAATACACATTTCTGTAATCTTTATTTTTTCCTTTTTTGACAGCAGCAGGGTATCCCGTAAATGGAGCGTCCCATGATACAGGCGTAAATAAGAAAGCCGTTTTTTCCGCTCTGTATACTCAACCTTAAAAACATATCCACATAATTCAGACTGAATATCGTCCGTTTCTGTAATGAAAGTTTCTATAATCGCTTCAATCAGTTTTTCTGTTCCTAAATTGTCTTTTGCACTCCCATGATAAACAGGAAACAAAGAGCAGCATCTGGTTCTTTTGCACTTTTCATATTGTAATTCCTGTATATCCAAAGAATCCTCTGCAACATATCGTTCTAATAGTTCATCGCTTCCGGAAATAATCATATCCCATTTGTCTAAATCAGAAATATCGGTCATGGTTATCTTTGGCGACAGGGAAACCTCCTGCATGACAATCATATCACTGGTAAGTTTATCTTTAATGCTTTGGTAAACACACTGCAGGTCGATCCCATTTTGGTCTATCTTATTTATAAAGATAATTGTCGGAATGTCCATTTTCTGAAGCGCATGGAATAATATACGGGTTTGTGCCTGTACGCCGTCTTTTGCTGAAATGACTAAAACAGCTCCGTCAAGGACAGATAAAGAGCGGTATGCTTCGGTTAAAAAATCCATATGACCGGGAGTGTCCACGATATTGATTTTATAATCATTCCAATAAAAAGAAGTAACCGCTGTCTGAATGGTAATTCCCCGTTGCCGTTCCAAAATCATAGTGTCTGTTCTTGTGGTCCCTTTATCCACGTTTCCCTGTTCCGCAATCGCTCCACTGGTGTATAGCAGACTTTCTGTCAATGTAGTTTTTCCTGCGTCTACATGGGCCAGAATGCCGATATTGATTATTTTCATGTGATTGTCCTCCCTTTACAGCCCCAAAGGGCATAAAAATCCCCAGCAGTAAAATACTTTTACCACTGGGGATTCTAATTTGCGGACATACACATATACAGCATACACCTATTTGTGATTGCTGTTTTTTGAATATGTCAAAATTGATAAGGCAAAAGTATTTTTAAATTGGGTACAAAAAACCAAGCCCCCACAAAAGGAGCTATCATAATTCTTTGTTCCCACTATTTGATTATAGTTTTATTTAAGAATACCTTGCCGCATATTTTTTACTCCTTTTCTGGAATGAAGCTATTATATCACATCAGTTTTAGGAAAGCAAGTACTTAAAAGAAATTTTTCTTCCCCTTATATGTAACAATCATACCGGCTTCCTGGTGTTCAGAATGGTTTCTGCTGTCTGCTGTGGTGTTTGATTGGAATTGTCCAGCCAAAAGCCGATCCGTGGTGTTGTCTGCATAAATGTATCGTATAAGGTTTCAACCGTAAAGCCGGAATAGCCTGTTTTCTCCCTGTATCGTTCCCTTTCTTTTATTGTTTCCACATCTGGACAAAGAACGACAACCTCAACAGGGTATTTATGCAGATAATTTATCATTCGGTTTAATTCATCACCGTAGTAGTTATCTTGGATCACTACAGAAAAGCCGTTGTCAAAGTATGACCTTGCCGCATCAGCAGTCAATTTGTATCGAAGGTACAGCTGGCGGACTGCTTCCGCTGATGGGGTAGCTGACATATTTTCTCTGCCTGAAATAATCATTTTTCGGAACACATCACCACGAAGATGGACGCATTTTTCTATTGATTTTGCCAGTAAATCGGAAACTGTAGATTTTCCAGAAGCCATTAAGCCTGTAATGAGATAAATTTTTTGTTTCATTTCACTTCCTCCGGCACAAAAAATATGTACATGTAACTAATTCAACACATTTATAATTTGAATAGGGACATTATAGCATTTACTAAATACAAATTCAATGTATACGGAAAGAAAGATATAAGGAGTGGGAGGGATTCCGCCGTAGTCGGCATTGTAGGAAAATCCAAAAGTTTAGATTTTCCCACAATGCTTATCTTTTGGTCTTTGGTTCGGAATAGTGTAGTGCTGGCGGTCTATCTCTTGTTTTCGGTTGCTTGCTTCCTTACCGTACATGAGCATTCGCCGCCGGGTTGTCCGAGCCGTACCCTTCTAACAGGTTGATGACTCCCCACACCGCAAGCCCGGCCCCCAGGGCGATAACGAGAACCTTTAAGATGTCGATAGCAGAGTTGAAAAATTCCATGTGGTTTCCTCCATTTTCTTAGATTGAATCGGTTTTCGGGTAAAAAAATATCCGCCCATAACGGCGGCGCTTCGGGCCAATGTGGCCCGAGGTCACGCAAAGTCGTCACTGTCCATGTCGTCAAAGTTGAGAATGTCAGCTTCTTCCTCTGCGTCTGTTTCCTCTATCTCGTAAACCGTGTATTCGTCCTCCGGCTTTAGTCTCAATGGCCGGTGACGGAACAGGGTTTCCAAGCGGAAGGCGTTTTTCTTTTTGTCGTACTCGGCTGTCTGGTGATAATTGGGGTGCTTTTTCAAGTCATATTTCGGGCTGTAAAAAGGCGGGAGGCCCCGGAGCTGGCAGATACACATATTTCCGGGCATGGTGGTGATTTCGCTTGTGGTGAGAAGCTCCCGGCCCAGACGCTGCATGTTCTGCCCGTAGCTTTCGGACTGCCCCCGGGTGCGGCTTTCTGTCTGCATGGAGATAGTGGCCTTTCCCAGCCAGTTTTCGGAAATGTCTTTCAGTGTGGAGGCTTCACGGCCCCCAAGGAACACGATGGAATCCATGTTCCCCATGATTGTCTCGGCGTTGTCCTTATAGAGCGCCTTGCACTGGCTCATGGCCTGATAGAACAGCGTCAGGCTGATTTCGCGGGAACGAATGACGGCCACGATTTTTTCCAGCCCCGGCACCTGTCCCGTGTTGGCCGCCTCGTCCCACAGCACCCGCACATGATGGGGGAGCCGCCCGCCGTACTTGTTGTCGGCCCGCTCACAGAGCATGTTGAACATGGTGGAGAAGGCAAGGGCAACGAGGAAGTTATAGGTGGTATTCGTGTCGGATATCAGGAAAAACAGGGCTGTTTTTTCATCTCCCAGCGTATCGAGGCCCAGCTCGTCATAGCTCATAATCTCCCGTAGCTCTCCAATATCAAAGGGAGCCAGCCTTGCACCGCAGGAAATAAGGATAGATTTTGCTGTCTTGCCGCTGGCTAATTTATACTTTTTATACTGCCGCACAGCAAAATGATTCGGGTTCCTCTTTTCCAGCCCGTCAAACATGTAGTCAACGGCATTTTTGAAGCTCTCATCATCTTCCCGGACTTCCATGCTGTTAATCATTTCCACAAGGGTGTTCATGTTCCATTCTTCCTCCGGCCCCTCAAAGACGATATAGGCAATCAACGCACAGTAAAGAAGGGTTTCCGCTTTTGTCCAGAACTCGTCCCCGTCCTTGCCGTCCCCTTTGGTGTTGGCAATCAGGGCGGTCACGAATTTCAGCACATCACTTTCCGTTTTGATGTAGGCCAGCGGGTTGTAGTGCATGGATTTGGAAAAGTCGATAGTGTTGAATACCCGGAGCCGGTAGCCCTGCCGTTGCAGGAAACGCCCGCATTGTTCGAGGGTGCCGCTTTTTGGATCTACGACCACATAGGACGAATGGGCCTGAAGGAGCTGCGGGGTCAGCCAGAATCTTGTTTTTCCAGAGCCGGACGAACCGATCACACAGGCGTTTAAGTTCCGGGCGTTGGCCGGGATTTTGGGCCGGGTGTTCATCGTCAGGAATTCCGTGCCTGTCAGAATGACGTTGTTTTTAAATACCGGGTCTGCAAAGGGCTTGATATCCTTTGCCGTACCCCAGTGGGCCGAGCCATATTCTTCCTCACGGCGGAACTTCTTTCCCTTCCTGATTTTGGACTGCACAAGCAGGTACATTCCCACGGCCCCGGTAAGGCCCACCAGAAGGTCTAGCCCACCAAGGCCCGGAAGGTAATTTTCAAAGGCCGTGGGGAAGGTTTTTATCATGCCTACGAGCTTTGTGCCGAAATCGGCCCCGGCGGCCAAGCGGTAAGCCGTCCCTACCTTTGAGAAGAACCAGAACACAAAGAGGTAGGGGAGGTTGGGAAGTACATATTTTCGGATTTTGTCACTCACCGTTCTTCCTTCACCGCCTCTCTGGTTTTCTGGCGCTCCTTTGGTCGGGATTTGATATGCTCTGAAAGGTTCCGTAGCTGGCCGAGGATAGAAGCCCTGTCTTTCCCCTTATTCAGCACCTTGTCACTGTATTTCTGGAACGCCGCCGTCATGGCGTCTGCTTGCCCTGTTTTGAAAAACAGAAGGTAGTGGCCGGGGCTGACCTTATGGAACGCATAGTCTACATGAAATTCCTTTGCTATGCGGTCAAACTGCCGGGGGGCTCCCACAAGGGGTATGGAGTTTTTTGCCCCGTAATGATTCATCAGCTTTTTCACGCTTTGGCGGCCCTGCGGGGTCAGCGCCTTCTGGTGGCGCTTTTTTCCTTCTTCTAAAATCTTCCGTAGAGCGGAAGCCAGCACCCGGCCTGTGAGCTTTGTTGCCCGGATTGAGAGGGCAATCGTTTTTTGGTTTACTTCGTCCTGCATAATACCTCCTTCCTGTCAGGCTCCCATAAACTCCGGGGGCCCCTCTTAACTTTACGGGAGACAGATAACCTCGGGCCAATGTGGCCCGAGGTCTACCGCTCGCCATGTTTGGCGGGCGGGGATTCCTTTCCCGGTTCTGCCCGTATCTTTTCATTCTGCGTCCGCATGGTGCCTAAGATGGACGGCTTTTTTTCTGCCGCCTGTTCCAGCCGTTCTATCCGGGCGAGGGCTTTTTCCACGCTGTTCTGCATGGAGAGCAGACAGGCGCGTTCCGCCCGGTAGGGGGCCGCAACTGCTTTGACCAGCTTGCCCGGGCCTTTTGTCTCTGATACGGCCTCCTTCCCCATCAGGGCCCGGCCTACATTTTTTAAATGCCTGCCCGCCTCGTGGTATTCGGCTGAAACGGCTTCGATTTTCGCAAGGGCCTTTTCGTCTGTGGCAATCCCGGCCTGAATGGTTTCCTTTACCCCTTCCAGAACTTCTCGCAGATGGAAGAAGCGAGGAACACCGTCCAGGGCCGCCGTTCCTCGCTGTTTAAAATCGGTAAGGGCCTGTTTACAGCCCTCTATGATGTTTTCTTTCAGTACTTCAATCTGCCTCCTTAACTGGGAAACCTTCGCCTCCAATGTCTGAACCGACCTTTGCAGGGCGGCTTTTAACGGCGATTGCTTCATTTCTTGCAATTCCTGCCGCATGGCGGTAAGCTCCTGAACCGCACTGGAAAGCTGTTCCTCCAGGTCCGACACATGGCCGATGGCGGCCATGAGATCCTTTGCGCTGGAAAAATTATTTTCCTTCAACACGGCCAGCAGTTCCTTCACTTCCTTCTGCTCTGCCAGCCGCTTTTGTCTGGTTTTACTGATAATCAATCACTCCCTTCATAACCACGGGCCAGCATGGCCCGAAGCCTACCGTTCGGCCTCCCTCTTAGGCATGGGCGGTTTTTCCTTTCCCGGCTCCTTTGGATATTCCTGCATGGTTTTCAGGATAGATGGTTTTTCCTGCGCCTTCTTTTGAAGCTGGGAAGGACGTTCGCCGGAAAGCGGCTGGATACAAGCCAGACGGTCGGCGGCCCAGAGCGCGTTATTGGTAAGTTGTCGCTGCCATGCGCCCACGCTGGGGGCCCACCGGAATCCGTTCCCTTTGAGCTCCGTCCGGGTATCGGCGTCCGGTTTCCCGTCAAAAAAGATTTGCAGGCGGTTTTCCTGCCGGTTCATCTCCACATGGCCGCCCTGAAACTCCCAGCCGGAAAATTCTGTTTCGGCCCGTTTGCTTAAATCTTCGATTCGTTCCTTTATCCTGCGGATTTCTGCGCTGGTGTTTGTAAGGTCAAAGGGCTTTTTCAGCCAACTGTACCGGGCCATATCCGACTTTAGCTTTTCAATCTGGTCGGGGGAGAGAAGCGCACAGCCGTCAAGCGTCCCGTGTTTGCGGTAATAAATGTTGACCTCCTTCATAATCAGTTGGGAGCGTTCCAGACCTTCCAGTTTCTCTTTCAGCTTCGTGATGGCCTCCGGGTCATCTGCGCTGATTCCGCCCATACCGGTGCTGCGGATTTTATCAAGGAGGCTCTGAATATGCCGCCATTCCTCCATGTTGCTGTCGCGGGCCCGGTTCTGTTTTTCCTTCTGTCTGATGGGGAAGTTGGCAGGCCCGGCTATCATGACGGACGGAACTCGCGCGTCAATCGCAAACTGCTGGTTCATGTTTTCCGCCAGCTTGCGAGCATAGGTATCAAGCAGGTGGTTGATTTTTTCATGAAACATGGGGTCAACCCTTGTTTTCTGCTTCTCTGCCACAGCGGCGGCCTTATCTATGAGGCTATGGTATTCGGCGGTTGCACTCCCTTCCTCATAATGATAAAAACTGTTCATCTCTTTGGCGCGGCGGGCTTCTGGCTCGTTGATTGGATAGTAGTTAATGTTACCTGCACCTCCTTTGCGGCCTCGGGCCATACTGGCCCGAAGTCTTACCGTTCTTCATGACCTCATTTGTCAGATGGGCTTCAAACATCATCAGCGTTTCGGCCCTGCTGATTGACAGTCACAATCCCGTCCAGGGTGGTTGCCGTGATGTTCAACCGCTGGGCCACTGCAATATCATTCTTTACATCTTCATCTACAGCGGTGCCACAGACAACAAGCACCCGGGCCCGCCGAAGCATATCCCGGCGCATGTCAATCCCATCCTTGTGTTCCTCGGGAATAGCGTCATTGATAAACAGCGGCAGATACAACAGCGGGCAGATAGGTGAGAATCCCGCTTCGTAAGTAATCCGGCAGTATTGGACAGCAAGGGCGGTGTCAATATCCGGCTCCCCGTTCCATGCCGCAGTAATATAAGCTAAAGGTCGTTTCACTGTTTTTACCTCCGTTTCTTCTATAAAAGAGTAGTAGCAGGATAGAGCCCAACCCCTCCGCCCCTTCCCGTGGGAAGGAGAACGGCTCAAAGGAATTTATATCCCCATCGCTTGACCGCCTTAAAGCATAACCGGGAGAAATCTGTCAAGGGTGCGTAGCACCGCCTACAGCGGCAGGCCCTTGACAGATTTTCCCGGCTATGCTATCCCACAAACGGCGATGGGGAATTATATATCCTTTGAGCTTCGGGGGTGGGGCTGCGCCCCATGGTCTTAGTCTCGGGTCACACTGGCCCGAAGCCCCGCCTATTTCTCCTTGTCAGCCTTTTTCTCCGGCTTGACCTGTTCCTTCTGCTGTCCCTTCCAATCGTCCAGCAGTTTGATGATCTGATCTTTCATTTCCCTCGGGGTGGCCTCCGCGCCAAAATATTTTCCCAGCTCTGCACCTGTTAAAATCACTTTGTCTACCTCCTTTTTGTCCTCCATCATGATTCCGTCAATCACGTCACTATTGAGCAGTTTCTTTTCATCAAGCTCCCTCATGCGTTTGGCCTGTGCCTGTGTGGGGGAAGCCTGCTGACTGTCAATGGAGACGGCTATATAGTTCTGGTTTTTCTGATTGATATAGGAGAGCTCCACAGCTGTTGTGAAGCCTATTTTTTTATCGTCCACCAGCTTCATCAGGTCGGGAACCAGCTCATTGAGCCGAATAAATCGCTGAACCTGTTTAACCGCCATCTTGTTGCGCTCGGCCACAATCTCGTTGGAGCGTTTCCCGGCCTCCTTCGGGTCAACATGGCCCGAAGTCCGGGTTCCCTGATGTTTGATGGCCTCCAACTGCATTTTCAGGGCCTTTGCCTTTTCACTGGGGAGGATTTCCTCACGCTGATTTAAGTTGTCCTCCACCATCTGCGTGATGGCTTCATCATCGGTCAGGTTTCGGACGATACAGGGCATGTCCGTGTAGCCTGCCAGTTCGCTGGCCTTCTGGCGGCGGTGGCCGGATACAATCTCATAGCCGCCGCCCTCCAAGGGCCGGACGATAGCGGGCTGGGTTACGCCTTTGTCCTTGACGCTGGAAACCATGGCCTGCATTTCTTCATCATCGCGCACACCGAAGGGGTGGTTTTTGAAGGCATGGAGCTCATTCAGCCTCAAATAGACAATCTGTTCCTCTCCCCGGCGGGGTGCTTCCTTTGGTGGCTCCAGAGGCGTGGGTGCTGACTGTGCCGGGGCGCTGGCTTCGGGAGCTTCTTTGGAAACTGGAACCGTACTTTTGGGCTTCTCCGGTTTCACTGTCTGTACGGGCTTTTCCTTTGTCTCCTTTTTCGGAGCGGAAGTCTTTTTTGTGAGCTCCGGTTTCTCGGCTTTCTTTTGTCCGGTCTTTGGCAAATCAGATATCTTAGTTATAGAAGCGGACTGTTTTTTGTCGGGAGCGGCAGGGGTGGACTCGGTCTGTTTCTGCTGGGCTTCTTTGACTTCCTTTACAATATCGTCCAGCTTTTTAGAACCAGCGGCTTCTGTTCCTTTCGCTTCAACCGATTTTGTGTCAGCCGTCTTGTCCTTTTCCTCACCCGGTTGAACTACAGCCAGAGCCGTGTCCTTGCCTTCCTGACTGACAGGCGGGCCGGTGGGAGAGGATTGTTCCTGTAAAGTTTTAGGCTTTTCATCAGCCATGTGTACATTACCTCCTTTTCGTGGCATGAAAAAAGGCCCAACCATTACGGTCAGGCCCGGTTAAGGGGTTATTTCCTTGCGACAATTTTCGCCTCCTTCCTTTAGGGATAGTAAAAAGGACAGGGCTGGCCTGTCCTCTTTAAGTAAATTAAATATATTCAATCAATGCTATGAGGCGGATATTATCTTTTCTTCATACTTGAAAACCGGCAATTCCAGGGCCTTTCGGCTTGTCCACTCATAAATCTCCCTGATGTGCTCAAAAGTTACATCGTGGTTAGGTCGGCCGCCAGCCCTTCCGCCAAGCACTTTTTTACCCTTCAAATCAGCCCAGGTAAAATCGCTGTCGGCTTCCCTGCCAACCAGGAAGTTGCCGGCCCGCTGGGTCAGCTGGGCGAAGTTGACGGCGTAATCGTCGGAGCCCTGCTGATAGACGTAGATGCTGGCCTCGGAGCCCATAAAGCCGATATCGGCGTCTCCGGAGATCAGGGCAGTCATAACCTTGTCGGCGCCTGCCCCGTTGACCAGCTTAAGGTCGAGTCCTTCATCCTCAAAATACCCCAGTTCAATGGCGGCATACTGGGGAGCGTAGAAGATAGAATGAGCGACTTCATTCAGAACCACCGGCTTAAGCTGTTTCCTTGTGGTCGTTTTACAGCCGGTCACACAGACGGCAAGCATGGATACGGCGAGAACGATGCTCACGATTTTTTTCATAGTATTCTCCTTTTTGTTGTTTCTCATAGTGACATTGTATGAAATGTGACAGGCTGCAGTTCCAAACTTTTGCATTTTACAGCGAAGTATGATATACTTTTCACGGAGAATTTTACGAAAGCAGGAGAGGGAATTATGGCATATCGAATGATTGTGCTGGATCTGGATGGCACGCTGACAAACCGGGATAAGGTGATCACACCGAGGACGAAGGAAGCTCTGATGAAGCTGAAAAGCCAGGGAGGAACCATCGTGCTTGCCTCCGGACGGCCTACCTACGGGATTATGCCGCTGGCAAGAGAGCTGGGGCTTACAGAGGATGGCGGTTATATTTTGTCCTTTAACGGGGGAAGGATTATAGAATGCAGATCGGGGGAGACTGTGTTTGCTAAGGAACTCCCTGTGGCCTCTAATAAAAAGATCATTGCGCTGGCGAAGGAACACGGCGTGAATATTCTTACCTATGAAGGCGACTGCATCATTACACCGGACTCCGGGGATATCTACGTAAAAAAAGAATCCGACATCAATAAGCTGGAGGTCCGCAAGGTGGAGAATTTTGCCGAATATGTGGATTTCCCGGTGGTGAAGTTTCTGCTTCTCGACGACGGAGATTATCTGGCTCTGGTGGAGCCGAAGGTGAAAGCCGCGCTGGGCCGTGATTACAGTGTATACCGTTCAGAACCCTATTTCCTGGAGGTACTGCCCAAAGGGATCGATAAGGCGGCATCGCTGGAGCGGCTGCTGACACGCCTCGATATGACGAAGGATGAGATGATTGCCTGCGGTGACGGATACAACGATCTCTCCATGATCCAGTATGCCGGACTGGGGGTAGCCATGGAAAATGCAGTTCTGCCTGTGAAAAATGCGGCGGATTACGTGACTCTTTCCAACAACGACGACGGCGTCGCTCACGTCATCGAAAAATTTATGCTGTCATGAGTGTCCGGGGGTGGACTTTATGACTTTAATATGTTAAAATACTCCATAGATGAAGATACAGCAAAAATGAAGGGGACTGATTGAAACCATGAACAAAAAAATCAAGACAGATGCGGTAGACCATCTGTTTCAGGCGATACTGACACTGAAGACACCGGAAGAGTGCTATACCTTTTTTGAGGATGTATGCACGGTTAATGAACTGCTCAGCTTATCCCAGCGGTATGAGGTGGCAAAGATGCTTCGGGAGGGACGCACGTATCTGGAGATTGCGGAGAAGACCGGGGCTTCCACAGCTACGATCAGCCGGGTGAACCGTTCGCTGAATTATGGTAACGACGGATATGATATGGTATTTAAACGTCTGGAAGAGACAGAAGAGAAATAAAGAAACGCTCCCTTTTGTGGGAACAGATTCCGTAAGGTACTGTTTCCCGAAAGGGAGCGTTTTATCTGCCGGGAAGAAGGGGTTACTTTTTCTTTCTGGCCGGATTCGTTTCTCTGAGTTCATCGATCATCTGTTCCACCATCTGCTTTTTTAGATAGACGTCAAAGGACAATTCGCAGATGAAGGAGAAGAGCTGTAAGTATTCCCTGTCTTCTTCAGTCAGGCTGTCATCCGTAAAGGTGCCGCCTGCACGCTCGTACTTTGCTTTCACATCTTCCCGCAGATGTTCCATCTCTTTCGATTCCAGGGAGAAGATCTCTCTGTAGATGTCCTCCAGCGGAAGGTCATCCTTTCGGGCGAAATGTCCCGTGGTAATGGGACGGAACAATTCCTCGATATCGTTGATGGAAAGAATATTCTTAAAATAATAGATAAAAATCAGAAGCAGGATATGCTCTTTGGAATACTTCTTTTTATTGGGCGCAGGCAGCAGGTTGTTCTTGGCATAGTTGTTGATCATGGTTTTCGTCAGCACCTTATCTTCGGGATAGCGTTTCGTATCCTTCAGATGTTCATCCATAAATGTCGTAACCTGGTCCATGTAAAGATCAATGCCTGGAATCGCTTCCGGCCTGATATAGCTTAAGGTATCCAGATGGTTTAGGATATCCTGTATTCTTTCGTCATTCGTCTTCATAGCTTCACCTCATATCCTATTATATAGTATTCAATACTAGATGACAAGAGGTAAATAAGCGAAAAGAAAAACAGGTTTGCTAAATTTTTTTGAGATAACCTAAAAAACTTTCTTGACTTTTGCAGAATGTGTGATAATCTAGTTATATAACATGAAGAACGAAAGGAGATACATAGAATGAAAAAAGTATTGGCTACAGAAAAAGCACCGGCAGCAATCGGACCGTATTCCCAGGCAGTGAGAGGCGGAGATTACGTATACGTATCCGGCCAGCTTCCGATCGATCCGGCAACAGGAGCTTTTGCAGGCGAGGACATCGCTTCCCAGACGAAGCAGTCCTTAAGCAATATCAAGGCGATCTTAGAGAGCGAAGGCTTATCCATGGCGAACGTAGTAAAAACAACTGTTTTACTGCAGAATATCGGTGATTTCGGCGCTATGAATGATGTCTATGCAACCTTTTTTGAGGGCGCATGCCCGGCCAGAGCCGCATTTGAAGTAGCCGCTCTTCCAAAGGCTGCGCTTGTTGAGATCGAAGCGATCGCATACTGCGGAGAATAAGTGACAGATGATAACAGGGGTGTTCCGAACTTACGATTCGGAATGCTCCTGTTTTTTAGCCCTCCGGGCAGGAGGCGCACTCCGCGCTGAGGAAGCATGGCTGTTTAAGCAACCGCGCTCCGGCGGAAAGGAATCATGTCGCGGAAGCGGCCCGTTTCTGCGCAGGCAACGGAACAAAAATGTAGAAATCCGTCTGTATTTGCGAAAGAAAGAGGTTGCATAATGGCCGAGTTATATTATAATAAATAGGAAAGCCGGAATTGCCGGGCGGCTGCCGCCGCGCGGGGAGGATGGCATCAGCAGCAAGATTACATAGAAAACGAAAGCCGGGGAGTATGATGAGTTTGGAAAAAACTGCAGATGAATATCTGGCCAATATCCCCATGTGGACCAGAAAAAAGAATTCCCTGGAGGATATCAGGGCTTTTCTGGAGCGGATGGACAACCCCGACGAGAAGAGAAAGATCATTCATGTGGCCGGGACCAATGGAAAGGGTTCGGTCTGTGCATATATAACCTCCATGCTGATGGCAGGGGGATACCACACGGGGGCATTTATCTCGCCTCATCTGACCGATGTGCGGGAACGGTTCCTGTTCGACGGCGAACCGGTCGGGAAGGAACTGTTCGAGGACAGCTTCCGTGAGATCCGGGATTTATCGGAGCGTATGATGGGAGAGGGATACTGCCATCCGTCCTATTTTGAATTCCTGTTTTATATGGGGATAAAGCTGTTTGACCAGGCGGAGAGCGGCTTTACGGTTTTGGAGACGGGGCTTGGAGGAAGACTGGACACGACCAATGTGATCCGGCACCCGCTGGCCGTGGTTATCACTTCCATCAGTCTGGATCATACGCAGTATTTAGGCGATACCGTGGAAAAAATCGCTTACCAGAAGGCCGGAATCATTAAGCCGGGCGTTCCGGTCATATATGAGAGAGAGGACCCGCGGACGGCCGCTGTGATAGAAAAGGAAGCCGCTGCCAGCCACAGCGCGGTTTATCCGGTGGACAGGCAGGGCTATGTGATAGATGGCTGGGAGGAACACGGAATCCGGGTGCGGCTTGAGCGGCTTGACGGCAGTTACCTACCTGTGCTGATTCCATCCCAGGCGGAATATCAGGTGATGAATGCGCTGGCTGCATTGAGGACAGTGGAAGTCCTTGCGCAGCAGAACGGTGATATCCAGTTATCGGAGGAAGCGCTTAAGCGCGGACTGGAGACCATGAGATGGCCGGCTCGCATGGAAGAGGCAGCGCCGGGGCTTTACCTGGATGGAGCACATAATCCGGGCGGGATGGAAGCATTTATCAAGACAGCCGCACGTCTCTGCGAAACGGGCAGAAAGCGGGCCTTTCTTCTGTTTTCCTCGGTATCGGACAAAGCGCACGATACCATGATCCGTGAGATTGCGGCAGGCCTGCCGCTGGATGCAGTCGCCGTGGCTCATATCCAGTCGGACAGAGGGCTGGAGGCGGAAGTGCTGGAGGCGGAATTTAAGGCCGTTTCCGGATGCAGAATATATGGATTTGGTACGACAAAAGAGGCGCTTATGGCACTGCTCGCATGGCAGGATGAGGATCATCTGCTGTTTTGTGTGGGATCCCTGTACCTGATGGGAGAGATAAAGACAATTCTTGGAGGAATGAGCGATGATTGATTTTGAAACCGAGATAAACGATTACAGACCAAGTCTGGAAGTAGATGCCATAGAGGACGCGATCGTGAGAAGCGATCTGACGGATATGAACGATCTGATGATGGAACTGATAAAGGAAGTCGGTAAGGAATAGGCAGGTAAGATATGGATTATGTAAGAAAAACCCGTGTCATTGCCAACAGCTATTATAACATGGGATTGGAGCGGGCGCGGCTTCGGGACTTGTCCGGCGCGGCCGAATGTTTAAAAAAGAGCCTTCATTTTAACAAGTACCAGACGGATGCCAGGAACCTTCTGGGCCTCATTTATTATGAGGTCGGGGAGGTGGGGGATGCGCTGGTTCAGTGGGTCATCAGCATGAACTTGCAGCCCCAGGAGAACCGGGCGGACTACTATCTGGGTGAGATCCAGAGAAAAAAGGGAAGTCTGGATACGGAACGCCACATGATCCGGCGGTTTAACCAGGCTCTGGTCTACGCCCAGAACGGCAGTGAGGATTTAGCGATCCTTCAGCTGGTTAAGGTGGTGGAGGCGAAGCCGAATTATGTGAAGGCGCAGCTGCTTCTGGCCATTCTCTGCATTGCGAGGGAGGATTACCAGAAAGCGGGAAAGGCAGTCTATAAGGTATTGCAGATAGACAGGAATCACCCGAAGGCGCTCTGGTATAAGTCGATCGTCAAGGCAAACACAGGCAGCCGCAGCGAACGGGAGCCTGAAAAGAGAAAGCTGAAAAACGTCCTGTCCCACCGCCAGATGGAGGATGACGATGTCATCATACCGCCCAGCTACAGAGAGAACACGAAGGATATGGCGGTCATTAATATTCTTGCGGGCCTGCTTCTCGGGGCGGCCGTCATCTTTTTCCTGGTCATGCCCGCGAATACAAGGGCGATCAATGAAAAACACAACCAGGAGATGCTTAAGTACAGTGAGAGCTTAAGCCAGGCGAATCAGAAGGCGGACAGCTTAAGCGCGCAGATCGCCGGCCTGGAGGAAGATAAAAAAACGGCGGAAGAGTCCCTGTCTGCATTTACCAACGACTCGGACAGCGTACTGGCCCAATACCAGAACGTGATCGGAATTCTGCAGGCATATAAGAAGGATGATTTCACCACGGCGGTTAAGCTTTACGCCGATTTGAAAACGGAGCTCATCGCGTCGCCGGATGTACTGGCCATTGTCGGAGAGGTGAAGACCGACATGGAGGAGCGGGGATATCAGGTGCTGGAAAGCCTTGGAGACGAGGCTTCGGGCGCGGGAGACAGTCAGACGGCTCTGGATTACTACTTAAAGAGCCTGGCTGTGAAACCGGATTACTGGGCGGCCAAGTATAAGGCGGCCGTCATTTACAAGGGAATGAATCAGAAGGAACAGGCAAACGAGATGTTTACGGACATCATAAATAACAGCAAAGATGAAACATTAACTGCACAGGCCAGAACGGAACGGGGATTCTAGGCGGGCAGAAAAGGAAGACACGACAGAAGAGAAAAGAGCTCTTTTGCCGTGTCTTTTTTTGTCCCGCGAGAGGGATTCTTTTTGGAAAGGAGAACTATGAACAAGCCACTATTTACTTATGAGGCGGATGGTCACGTGCTGATCGTCCACCTGCCGGAGGAGCTGGACCACCACAACTGCACCGGCTTAAAATATGAAACGGATTTAATCCTTTCGGAAAATTATATCAACCGCATTGTGTTTGATTTTTCGGGGACACGGTTTATGGATTCCTCGGGGATTGGAGTGCTGTTGAACCGATACAAGCAGATGGCCCGGAGCGGAGGAAAGGTAACAATCTACGGAGCGGGAGCCCAGGTGCTCAGGATACTGAAAATGGGCGGCATATTAAAATTAATGAAATTATATGACTCAAAGGAAGACGCAGTCACAGGTTGAGGAGGAAAGCATGTTAGAAGAAAACAGACCAGAAGTTTTGAGAATGGAAATTGAGAGCCTGTCCCGGAACGAGGAGTTTGCAAGGGTTGTGGTATCCGTGTTCATGGCCCGGATGAACCCGACGCTGGAAGAACTGGACGATGTAAAGACCGCTGTATCGGAGGCCGTGACCAATGCGGTGATACACGGATATCAGGGAAACGGAGGAATCATCTATCTGGAGGTGAAGATTCTGGGACAGGAGCTGACCGTGACCGTGAAGGATACGGGTATCGGAATTCCCAACATCCCGCAGGCGATGGAACCGATGTTCACCACCGACCCGGAGGGAGAGAGGTCCGGCATGGGATTCTCCTTCATGGAGGCGTTTATGGATGAGGTGAGCGTAGAGTCAGAACCGGATAAGGGTACCGTTGTGACCATGAAAAAGAAGATTAACAGGTGAGTCCTATGGATGAGACCATGAGACTGATAGAAATGGCTCACGAAGGAGATAAAGAAGCACGCGACCGTCTGGTTACCGAGAATATGGGACTGATCTGGAGCATTGTGCGAAGATTTACAGGCCGGGGATATGATCCGGAGGATTTATTTCAGATTGGAAGCATTGGCCTCATGAAGGCCATCGACAAGTTCGACATGTCTTTCGACGTCAAATTCTCCACCTATGCGGTCCCCATGATAACAGGAGAAATCAAGCGCTTTCTGAGGGATGACGGCATGATCAAGGTCAGCCGTTCGATCAAGGAGATGGGCACGCGTGTAAAATGTGTCAGAGAGGCGCTCGGCTTCACCCTTGGCAGGGAACCGACCATCGAGGAGATCGCCGGGGAGCTCGGAGCCAGCAAGGAGGAAGTGGCGGCTTCCATCGAGGCCGGAGCGGAGGTGGAATCCCTCTACCGGACGGTCAACAAAAATGATGAAAACAGCATTCTGCTCATCGACAAGATTGAGGAGGAAAGCTCCGCCCAGGAGGAACTGCTAAACCGGATGGTGCTGCGGGAACTGCTGACCGGACTCTCTGATAAAGACCGGGAAATCATAATCCGAAGATACTATTATAATGAAACCCAGAGCCAGATCGCTTCCCATCTGGGAATTTCGCAGGTCCAGGTTTCCAGGCTCGAAAAAAAGATTTTAAAGCAGATGCGCGAAAAATTATAGAATAAAATACTTCATACGGCTCATACTACTCATGAAAAGTGAAAGAAAAGGATGTGAGCACGTATGGAATCCATGAAACATAAGCTGGGAATTGCACTCCTTATCGTATGCCTGATCGCGGTGGCTGCCTTTGTATGGTACTTCATTGCCGCGGTGCCGGATGGCGGCGAAATGGATGGAACGCTGGTAGAACTCATCCGGAAAGCGGGGCAGATAAGAATATGAGTAAGACTGTCTATTTAAACATCAGCCAGATTACTGAGGTCCATCACAAGGAGGTTCAGTTAAAGGATGTGGCGACGGTCTACTGCGATGATTCCGCCGTAACAAACAAATGCAATGCCCTGCGCATTAAAACGATTCATCTGGACAGAAATAAACGGTATGTGGAGAGCACGCTGGATGTGATTAAGAAGATCACGGAGATGGATCCGGCAATCACCGTCAACAATGTGGGTGAGGTGGATTTTATCATCGATTACCACCGGCCGAAGTCTCCAAACTGGGTGTGGGAATGGATCAAGACCATATTTGTCTGTATTATCTGTTTCTGCGGTGCGTCCTTTGCCATCATGACCTTTAACAACGACGGAGGGGTGAAGGATGTATTCGGCGAGATTTACCAGATCGTCATGGGGAAGGAATCAAGCGGCTTCACGATCCTTGAGGTGAGCTATTCCGCAGGGCTGGCGCTGGGGATCATCGGTTTCTTCAATCATTTCGCTAAAATTAAAATTAATACGGATCCGACACCGCTGGAGGTGGAGATGCGCCTTTACGAAGACAGTATCAGCAAGACTCTGATCCAGAACGATGGAAGAAAGGAGCAGGACATTGACATTACTTAAAGGACTGTTCCTCATGTTTCTCGGTCTCAGTGCCGGCGGCATCATAGCGGCCGGCGTATTTGCATTTTTGGCTATCATCGGCGTCTTTCCGAGGCTGATCGGGAAGACCCGCACCAACAGGCATATTTTTCTGTATGAGACAGTGATTATTATAGGCGGTGTACTGGGAAATGTATCCGATCTCTATGAGTTTCCGCTGCTGATGGGGGGAAATATGGTGCTATGGATATACGGTCTGGCGGTGGGAATCTTCGTTGGCTGTCTCGTCATGTCCCTGGCGGAGACACTGAAAGCGCTGCCGGTTATCAGCCGGCGGATTCATCTGGCCGTAGGTCTGCAGTACTTAATCCTGTCTATTGGCCTTGGGAAGCTGATCGGCTCCCTCGTGTATTTCTCCGGAAATTTTGGAAAATAGGATAAGAACCGTCACAGAGCAGAAAACAGGAATCGGAGGTAAAATATGGAGATTAACAAGCAGGCATACGATGCCTATGTAAAAGAGGTGACACCGACCCATAACAAATGGCTGAGCCTCGTGAAAGCATTTTTTGTGGGAGGCGTAATCTGCACCATCGGGCAGCTGGTGAGCACCTGGTTTATGAACGGCGGGATGGACAAGGATACGGCGGCCTCCTGGACGCTGCTGGTCCTGATCGCAGGAAGCGTTATACTGACAGGACTGAACATTTACCCGAAGATCGTAAAATTCGGCGGCGCCGGCGCCCTCGTCCCGATCACAGGATTTGCCAACTCGGTGGTGGCTCCCGCTGTGGAATTCAAAGCGGAAGGCCAGGTATTCGGTATTGGCTGCAAGATATTCACCATTGCAGGCCCTGTGATCCTGTACGGAATACTGAGTAGCTGGATTCTCGGAATTCTCTATTGGATCGGCCGGTGGGCCGGTATATTTTAAGTAAGGAAGCGATAATGATTCGTGATCAGCACTCTCTGTCCCGGCGGTCCCGCCGGGGCATTTTTATTCAGGAGGGATGACAGGCAGATGAATAGAAAAAACGGAAAATGGAGAAAGTAGCATAGTAGAGAGAAAAATACGGTGTTCAGAGAAATGGAGTGAGTGACAGAATGCAGGTAGGAAAAGCGAGTATCAAATTTGAGGAACCGCCGGTGATAGAAAGTATGGCTTCCATCGTCGGCAAGAAGGAGGGGGAGGGCCCCCTCGGAAAGCTGTTCGATGTGGTGGAGCAGGACGACATGTTTGGCGCGGACACCTGGGAGCAGGCGGAAAGCGCGCTGCAGAAGCAGACGGCAGACTTGGCGATTGAAAAGGGGGATATCCGGAAAAAGGATATCCGGTATCTGTTTGCAGGGGATTTGCTGGGACAGCTGATCGCCACCTCCTTCGGAACGGTGGATTTGGAGATTCCCCTGTTCGGGCTTTACGGAGCGTGTTCTACCATGGGGGAGGCCCTAAACTTAGGCGCAATGACTGTGGCCGCCGGATATGCGGACAAGATCATCGCAATGGCCTCCAGCCACTTTGCGACGGCGGAAAAGCAGTTCCGTTTTCCTCTGGCCTATGGGAACCAGCGGCCGTTTTCAGCTACATGGACGGTGACAGGCTGCGGAGCCGTTGTGGTATCGAAGCACAAGAACGAGGGCATAGCAGCCATTACAGGCATCACCACGGGCCGTATGGTAGATATGGGAAGTAAGGACTCCATGAACATGGGGGCAGCCATGGCGCCGGCGGCGTTCCATACCATCGAGCAGAACTTTGAAGACTTTGGAGTGGATGAATCGTACTATGACAAGATCATCACAGGTGATTTAGGAGAGATCGGACGCACCATTCTCCTTGATTTCATGAAGAACAAGGATCACAAGCTGGAGGAAATCCATACGGACTGCGGGATCGAGATCTATGACCAGGAGACACAGGACACCCATGCGGGCGGAAGCGGCTGCGGCTGTTCGGCGGCTACCCTGTGTTCCTACATTCTTCCAAAGATTAAAGATGGAACCTGGAAGCGGGTGCTGTTTGTACCCACGGGAGCGCTGCTTTCCACGGTCAGCTTTAACGAGGGACAGCCGATTCCCGGTATTGCGCACGCGGTGATGCTGGAGCATATCGGATAATCTGTATTTGGCCCCGGGCCAGGTTCCGGGAAGCTGTTTCCGGAAAGAAAGGAGAATGACAATGGAATTTGTAAAAGCATTTATCGTAGGCGGAGTGATCTGCGCCCTGGTTCAGATCCTCATGGACAACACGAAGCTGATGCCGGGCCGCATTATGGTACTTCTCGTAGTGAGCGGCACGATTCTCGGCGCTCTGGGCCTCTATCAGCCGTTTGCAGACTGGGCAGGCGCCGGAGCCACAGTACCTCTGCTCGGCTTCGGAAACACGCTCTGGAAGGGCGTGTGGAAGAGCATGGGAGAGGACGGGCTTCTGGGTGTCTTTGAAGGCGGATTTACCGCCAGTGCAGTCGGGATCTCGGGAGCGCTGATCTTTGGATATCTGGGGTCGGTGATTTTTAAGCCGAAGATGAAATAAGCGGCAGGAAATGACAGAAAAAAAGAAAACACTGGAGAACAGCCGGTATCCGGACTGATCGTCTCCAGTGCTTTTTTATGGGGTAAAACGGATTACTGTCCTCCCGGGCTCATCTGAACCGGAGATCCGGCTGGCGGTGCCGGACTGGTCTGCGTGTTAGGCGACACATAGCCGGGGCCGTAGGGCAGTGTTCCCGGAGCCACTGTCTCGGGCATTCCGGTATCATCCGAAGGCGGTATAATGACGGACGCCTCGGTGTGGATCGGGCAGTAGCCCGGCATTGCAAATACGGAATCGTCCGTGGTCCCTTCTTCGCCGGCCGGCAGCGCCATGAATACGGCGGTCGTCCGTTCCGGACAGAATGGGGTTGGCAGACAATGGGATTCCGCACATACCGTGGCGCGTACGTGGTTGTTGCACACATCCGTGGGGACGGTTCCTTTGGCGAAATATTCTGTATATACGGCGTTGCCTCTCGGGTCGTTGGTGCAGACACCGGCGACGGGGAGTTTGCCGGACTTCCGGCAGATCTGCGCGGTCTCCACGCTGTCCGGCACGGTAAAGCCCGGATCGGACATGCCCTCGTGCACACGGGTCATAATCTTTTTCCAGATAGCCTTGTGGAAGGAGGTTCCGCCGTTTTTCTTGGTCAGCTTCTGATTGTTGTCACAGCCGCCCCAGATGCCTGCGGTATAGTACGGAGTGTATCCGACGAACCAGATATCGTTGTTGGAGGTCGTCGTTCCGCTCTTGCCGGCATTGGACATGCCGGGAATATTGGCCGACGAGCTGGTGGAGCTGGGGCCGGCGCCCGGACGTGCAAACTTCCGGCTGCTTTCCATGGAATCGGCCATGGCATCCGTCAATAAGAACGCCGTGGAATCTTTGAGCACGCGGTGGGTCTCCGGCGTATTGTCGATCAGCACCTTGCCGTTGTGATCAATGATCTTTGTAAAGAAGACCGGCTTCGTATAGACACCGCCGTTGGCGATGGTGGCGTAGGCCGCCGTCATCTCCAAGTTGGACACACCGTCGGTGATTCCGCCCAGGGCGAGAGCCGCGTTGTAGTCTGTATCGGTCAGAGATGTGATGCCGAAGTTCTTCGCGTATTCCACACCGAGCTGCGGTGTGACGGTCTCCATCAGACAGCGGACCGCAACGATGTTCATGGAATAGATAATACCGTCACGGATACTGGAATAACCCTGGTAGCCGGAGCTGTACCAGTTGGAGAAGGTCTTCTTGCCAACCGTGTAAACCGAGTCGTAATAGACGGTTCCAAGCGTCGCTCCGCACGTATCCATGGCTGGAGCAAACGCCGTCAGCACCTTGAAGGTGGAACCCGGCTGGCGCAGGGTGTTGCTGGCACGGTTTAGAGTGAGACTCGCGGTCTTTTCTCCGCGCCCTCCGGCGATGGCCTTTACCTGTCCCGTCTTCTGATCCATGATGACGAAGGAGGCCTGTGGCTGCAGCGTCTTGTGAAGGGATTCACCGATGATGGTGTCGCCTTCCTTTAAAAGACTGTTCTTATAGTTTTCGATATCGGCCTGTATCTCTTCCTCACTGTCGTACAGACCGTCATAGCTGCTGTCCCCGTTGTCTCGGTGGTAGCGTTTTAAATTCTCTTCGGAGTAGTGGGTGGTAGAGCCGTCTGCCCCGGTGACGGAGAGCCTGTATTCGATGGAATAGCGGGCCGCCGAATAGTTGTCGGGATTGTTGATCTCCTCGTCTACGATGGACTGGATCGTGGGATCCTGCGTCGTGTAGATAGAGAGTCCGCCGGAGTACAGCATATTGTGAGCCTGGGTATTGGTGTAGCCAAGCTTTTCCTTCATGGCATCCTGTACCTGTTCTACCAGCTCGTCCGTAAAATAGCTGTAAGGGGTGGAAGTCTCCTTGGTGACGATCTCCACGTCCTGAATTCTGGAATAGACGTCGTCCGCCAGCGCTTCCTCCTGTTCGTCCTTGGAAATGTACCCCTGATCGACCATGTACTGCAGGATGACCTTCTGCTTGTCAGAGTTGGCCTTCTGTCCGGTTACCGGATTGAACTTTGACGGGTTCTGGGTGATGCCTGCAAGTACGGCGCATTCTGACAGCGTTAAGTCGGAGACCTCTTTATTAAAATATCGTCTCGCCGCTACCTTGACGCCCAGGGAGTTCTTTCCCAGGTTGATTGTGTTTAAGTAGTTTGTTATGATCTGCTCTTTTGACATGGCACTGTCCAGTTTGACGGCCAGATACCATTCCTGCATCTTTCGTTCCAGCCGCTCCCCGAAGCTTTTTTCCATACCTCCGCCAAAAACGCTGTTTTTAATCAGCTGCTGGGTGATGGTGCTTCCGCCGCCGGCAGAAGAGTCGCCTGTCAGTACGCCTTTTACCGCACGCATGATGGAGCGCAGATCGATACCGTTGTGCTCCCAGAATCTTGCGTCTTCGTAGGCCACGAACGCATTGATTAAGTTCCCCGGCAGTTCGTCGTAGCTTGCCTCCTCACGGTTGGAACCGGCGGTGACGAGAGTCTCGGTCACATTGCCGGCACTGTCATACACCGTAGTGGCGTATTCGTTTGGAACAATGGTTGCGATATCGACGTCAGGAGCATTGTCTATGATTCCTTTAACCATGCCAAATCCGATACTCCCGGCAACTACCAGGCAGAACAGGCACAGCACGAACAGACTCTTTAAAAAGGCAAGAAAAACCCGGCTGGTGTATTTCTTCGCTTTTGAATTGACGGATTTGATCTTTTTTTCCGTCTCATGTTTGCCATAGTTCATAGGAAACCTCCTTTACCGAATCATTATACCACAAACACTAAATTCGTGAAAGACCTCATTAAGTGTTCATAGTGTACCAGAGAATGAAAATCAATTCAACACTTACCAGTTTTGGAAGAAATTGCAAAGATTATACGTGGAAGCGAAAAAAGAGCAGAGAAAACATGCTTGATTAAGTGAAGGATTTTTTCTATAATTATGCTTAATAAACATGCGAAACAGCAAAGGAAACGAGGAACCATATGAGAAAGCCTTACAAGATATTATACCAGGGCGGGACCGCCGAGATCACAGAGAAGAAGTCCAGATTCATCGCCTCCCTGCGGCCGGTTCAATCGGAGGAGGAGGCTCTTTTATTTCTGGAAGAGACGAGAAAGAAATACTGGGATGCGCGCCATAACTGCTATGCCTGGATCATTGGGGAAAACGGGGAGCAGAAACGGTGCAGTGATGACGGCGAGCCATCCCAGACAGCGGGCCGTCCCATGCTGGATGTGCTGGAAGGAGAAGGCATCTGTAACGCCTGTGCCGTCGTCACACGCTATTTCGGAGGGACCCTGCTTGGCACCGGAGGACTGGTCCGGGCTTATTCCGGCGCCGTCCAGGCCGGGATTAAGAGCAGTACGGTGCTGGCCGTGATGCCTGCGGTACGGACTGCGGTGACTACGGATTATAACGGAGTCGGAAAGATCCAGTATCTGCTGGGGCAGAGAAATATTACCATCCTGGACAGCCAGTATTCAGACCAGGTGGTTCTCACCGTGCTGATACCGGAAGAGGGAAAAGAACGGCTTCTTAAGGAATTAACTGATTTAACGAATGGAAGGGCCGGCATCGAGGTACAGGATGAGGTGGCTTACGGCATTCTGGAAAAGCGGGTCATACTAATTGACTAATAAAAATAGGAATAATTCGATAACACAAGGAATACTATTATAAGTTACCATATAAATATGTATTTTCAGTAAATAATATAAAAATATGAAGATAATAATAGAATTTCAGAGGGGTAATCCATAAAAGTTATAAGAAACATAAAAATGTTACATTTCGTTTTGCACAGGATCTTTCTATAATTTTCTTATCTGATAAATAAAGGAGGGGCTTGTGTGAAACAAAAAAGTAAAAACAGATGGAAGCGGACGTTCAGCATGTGTCTGGCATTTCAGATGGCAGTTACAACGCCGGCCGCAGGAGTGACACTGCCTGTGGGAGATCAGGGGTCAAAGATCAACACGGGACGGTATGCGGCGGTATTTGATCCGGTGTCCGGCGGCGGAAGCCTTGCGCTGTTTCAGGGCAGCAGCCCGGATCAGGCGTGGAACACCATGGATGAAGCGCTGATTCCTGGTACAACGATGTTGTGGGATGGCAGCAGCGGATTTGAGAAACTGCAGATTACACCGGAGACCGTGCTGAGCGCAGGGTTAAGTACCGGTGCGGCAATGGGAATCCGGCTGGGCAATGAGGCGGAAGGTGTAAAATCCTGGTTCCTGTTTGAGGATGAGATCATCTGTGCCGGAGCCGGGGTAAAGGCGCACGATTCAGAAAACAAGAGACTCGTGACCGTTGTGGATACCATCCCGGTTACCGGAAAGACAAAGCTGGCGCTGACAAATCCCAGCAACGGATTCAGGAATGTGCGCAATGCCAGCGGGGAAGGCGGAGTGTGGGCGCCGCTGGTCAATACGGCGACCCAGGGGGTTCATACCCAGAGAAACTGGCTCAGCGCCGCCTCAGGAAACGGAGGGGCTAAGGACCTGGACTGGTCCTACATATTCGGCGACGGAGAAAGCGGATCTTATCTTACGAAAGAATCGGTTTATTACAGGCTGAATACGAAAGGAACAGATACGGCTCAGCTTGCCGAGCTGTTTCTGGCGCCGCAGGAGACGTACCAGTACGCGATGGTGGCCGGAAAGACTACGGATGATTATTCCAATACCAGCCTGTACCAGACAGATGCCAGACTCCTTGTAAATACGACTGCAGTCCAGGCAGCAGCCGATGTGGGAGAAGGGGTACTGGCTGTCACCAAGTGGGAACCGGGAACTCTCCGGCTGGATAATCAGGTGGTTCCCGTTACCATGGATTCACCGGGGGCTCTGGAATTGAAAAAAGATCCCTCTACAGGAAATATCGAGCTTACTGTGGCCAAGATTCCGTCTCAGACCGTGGGATCTGTAAAACTCGTTCTTGAAGCGGCAGGCAAACAGGTTCTGTCGGTTTCAAACCCGAAAGCACTGCAGGAAGCAGTCATGGGGGAGAGCGTAGCCCTTACGTTTGATACGGCCGCCATGGGAGGTGCTCCGGTTACTGTGGCGATTGAGGGAAAAGTTCCGGACGCTCTGACCGGGGACGAGATTACTCTTGTACGGGGACAGGATGGCCGGATTCAGGCGCCGGATTCCTTACACGGCCCGATTCGGTGGGAAGTGAAGATACCAAAGCCTGACGGGAGCTTCGTCCGCAATGCGGGGAGCAGTAAAATCAAGCGGGAATTAAAGGACGGAGAAACGGATGGAACCAGAAAAGCCGGTGACACCGACGGCAGCCATATCGCATCGATAAAAGGAACCGCAGATGGATATGGGATCATAACCGCGCGGGAAAAGGGAACCGTAAGCATCGTAGCTGCAGATGAAAGCGGGACGACTGCGACATGGCTTGTTACCGTTCTCTATGAAGACCCGGATCAGCTGCCTGCCGCGGACGCTTCTGATTTTGCGGCAATCCGCAGGCGCTGGAAGGAATCTATGATTGGAGACGACTTAACGGTCCTGGAAGGCGGCAGGGAGATTCTTCAAAAGATTGATGAGCAGGCGGAAACTGCCTGGGAAGCGTATGCGTACAAGGGGCAGGAGTCCTGCCTGGGCATTCCATGGCCGGCGGATGAAGGCGCGGCTGGAAATGCAGAGATACCGTATGAGGATGATGCAGTGGAATTCCGGCCGGCATTTAAAAAGCTCCTGGCGATGGCCAGCGCTTACGCGGCAAAGGGAAGCCGGTATTACCAGGATCCTGTGATGCTGAGCGATATGAAGAATATTCTGGACTGGCTCTGTTCCACCTGCTATACGCCAAAGACACAGACAGATAACTGGTGGACCTGGGAAATTGGTCTGCCGAAGGACTTAATCCCGGCCCTGGTGCTTTTATATGACGATCTCACGCCGGAAGAGACTGCGCTCTATACGGAGGCACTCTATTTCTTTCAGCCGGATCCTTATCACGAGGGGATCATCGGAACCGGAAGCACCCATGCACAGGGATACAGGACGGCGCAGGGAGCCAATATCATAGACTGCTCCAGGACCGCTCTGGGACTGGGGATATTAAGGGAGGACAATGAACTGGTTTACCTGGCGTCAAAAGCCTCTGCGGAAACGTTTGTTATCCAGTCGGTGGAAGACAGCACAAAGATTGCGGATCAGGGCTACACCAGCGGTTTCTACGCAGACGGCTCCTACCTCGATCATTCCCACGTGCCGTATCTCGGTTCCTACGGGATCGAGTTCCTGAAGGGCGGTGTGGGACTGCCGCCTCTGCTTGCGAAAACACCGTGGGATTATCCGCGGGAGGTACAGGAAAATCTGGAGTTTTACCTGAAGGAAGGCTTTCTAAACGGGATGTATAACGGGCTGATGTTAGACGGACTGAAGGGACGTTCCGTATCCAGACCGGGAGCAGGCAACCGGGCTTCAGGCAGGGAGGCCATGACCCTGATGATACAGCTTATGAATTCCGTTTCTTCTGATGTGGAAGAGGAGCTGAAGAGTGCTTTAAAGGCATGGATTGAACTTGATCCGGGCTTTCTGGACTCTCTTACCGGTGCAGAAAATATGGCGGTAAAAGAGAAGGCCATGGAAATCAGGGACGATGATTCTATCGCAGGCGGCGTACAGCCGGTTCATAAGAATTTTCCGCTTATGGACCGTGCGATTCACAGAACGGAAGACTTCCAGCTGGCGCTGTCCATGTACTCCGAGCGTATTCAGAATACGGAGATCATGAATCACGAGAACCGTTACGGCTGGCATCAGGGAAGCGGTATGACCTATTTGTATAACAGCGACATCCTGCAGTATACGGAGAATTTCTGGAATACGGTGAATCCGCTGCGGCTGGCAGGTACGACGGTCGTTTCCAAGGATATCGGCACGGGACAGCCTGACAGCTCAGGATTTGCCCAGGGAGGAGATTTCCGGTCGAGAGAATCCTGGGTAGGCGGAAGTGTCATCGGCAATAACGGAATCAACGGCATGTCCATGACCGGTGAGGTACGGGTCAAGGAAGGGGAGGGATCGCCTTCGGTACCGTATTCCCCTGAGTTTTCGGCCAGGAAGTCCTGGTTTATGTTTGACGGACAGATCGTGTGTCTGGGTGCCGGAATCACCAATTCCGGAGAGTCCAGCCCGGTGGAGAGTATTATCGAAAACCGCAGGCTCAGAGCGGAGGCGGACAATGTGCTGACTGTAAACGGTGAGGCAGAAGCACTGCCGGTTCAGGAGGCCGGTCTGGAGGACATCGTATCAGGTAGCGCCGATGTATCCGGAACCAGCATTCCCAATGTGTCCTGGGCCCACCTGGAAGGCAACGTGGAAGGCAGTGACATCGGTTACTATTTCCCGGGAGGAGATCAGACCATTTCTGTCAGAAAAGGAAAAAATGCGGGAGACTGGTCGCTGATCGGCACGTCGGAGGGCGCCGCTTCGGAAACTTACCTGGAGATGTGGTTTGACCATGGGGCAAACCCGAAAAATGATACGTATGAATACGTGCTTTTACCGGGGCTTAGCGCCGGGGAGACAGAAAGCTATTCAAAGGAGCCGGGGATCACAGTTCTGGCTAACACGCCTTTCGTTCAGGCGGTATCCACGGCGGATGGCCTTTTGACCGGGGCCAACTTCTGGACGGATCAACCTGCACAGCTGGGAGCGCTGTCTGTAAACAGGGCGGCGTCTGTCATGACAGAAGAGAGTGATGACGGTATTCTGACAGTGGCTGTTTCCGATCCGACCATGAAGAATACAGGATCCATAACGGTGGATATAGAACGGCCGGCGGAAGAGGTTGTGAGTCACGACGAGAACGTGGATGTGCTGCTGACGGACAATGGAGTGAGACTGGTGGTTCATACAAAGGGAACCAATGGAGGCAGCTCCTGTGCGTCTGTGAGAGTGACTTCTCCGGTAACGCCTCCCACGGCAGAACGGGTGGTGAAGCTGATTACTCTGGCCGCAGAAGCTGCAGAAGCCGCAGGTGATTACGGAGAGGAAGAAGTGATCAAAGCGGTGAAGGAAGCGATTGCCGCGGTCTGGGAGGTATCGAATGAAGAGCTGGCAGAGTACTGCATGGATGAACTGCTGGTTCTGGAAGAACTGTACAGAGGCGTTATGTCTGCCGGCGGGATTCACGCAGAAGTCCGGATCGAAACTCCGGGACAGATGGATGCAGAGGTGACGGCGGCAGGTGCTCTGCTCAATATCCCGTGGCCGGAGAGTCTGATTCCAGCCACACCGTCCCAGGCGGTGAAGGCAACGTCTTCCAACGCCGGTTACGAAGCGCCGGGAACCGTGAAGCCTTCTGTGGCGAGCCCTTCCACGGCGACACCATCTTCTGCGAAACGTGAGACGGCGAAACGGGAAAATGTGAACCAGGTGACTGAGAGTCCGGAGGCAGCAAAGCATGCTGAAATACGCTCTGTCATTATAAAGGTAACAGAAAGCGGAGATCCGGGAAGGCTGGAGGGAGACTGGAAGCGGTCCTGTAGGTTCCAGCTTTATCTGGAAGATGAAAACGGAGTGAGAAGCGGCCCGGCCGTCTGGAGAGCGCCTTTGAAGGCAGGGATGAAATTTGACGGAGACCAGGTGCAGACCGATACGATTCGTGCACTGTTAAAAACGGGAAGCGGAGAACTTAAGCCGCTGCCGCTCAGCCGGAACGAAGGCGTGATATCTTTTATTCTCCCGGAAAGTGCAGATGTATATCTGACCGGTAATAAGACTCCCGATGCAGAAGAAATTTTCCATGTGTCAATCGAGGAAGGATTAACAGGCGGCGTGATTACCGCATCACCCCTAAGCGGTAAAAAGGGAACAAGAGTAACCGTGAAGGCAGTTCCTGACAGCGGCTTCCGGCTGGTCAGCCTGTCGGCCAACGGAAAAACACTTACCGCCGACGGGGATGGCCGCAGTTCCTTTGTACTTCGGGAAGATACACATCTGACAGGCGTATTTAAACGGATCAGCGGCGGCGGAAGCACCGGTTCCGGTACAGGATCGTCTTCTGCGGTCCGCAGCGGCTGGAAGAAATCCGGTGAGGTGTGGTACTATTATGATGCCGGCGGAAGCATGGTGACAGGCTGGCTTCTGGACAATGGAAAATGGTACTGGCTGGCCGCCGACGGCGCTATGAAGACAGGATGGCTCTTTAACGAGACTGACGGCTTCTGGTACTATCTGAATGCGGATGGTTCCATGGCAGAAGGCTGGAATCTGATTCACGATAACTGGTATTATTTTGCGCCTCAGACGGAGGGGAGTCCGGGCTGGAAGCAGATAAATAACCGCTGGGTTTATGAAAAACCGGAGACGGTTTCCCGTCCTCACGGTGCCATGTACAGCGGCTGCACAACGCCGGATGGATATTCCGTTGATGAGAACGGAGCAAGGAAGTAAGCATTACCATTTTTACACGCAGAGATTTCCGAATTGCTGGAAATCTCTGCTTTTTATTTACCGGAGCGTGAGCCAGTTAAGAAAATATTTATTTTTCTTCCCTGTTTTTTAGACAAAATCTGCGTCCGGCATTAAGATTCCTCCTTTATGATTCTCTCATCAAGGAGGTCTTTTTTATGGATATACAGGCACTGACACAGTATTTTCTGCAGTATGGAGCAGTTTTTATATTTGTAATTGTTTTGCTGGAATATTTGAATCTGCCGGGATTCCCGGCCGGGGTTATCATGCCGTTAGCAGGGATCTGGGCGGCAAAAGGGCAGATCGGACTGGGCATGGCCCTGCTCTTAGCGCTGGTTGCAGGAATGCTGGGAAGCTGGATTTTGTACGGGCTGGGAAGGCTGGGCGGCCATATGCTGCTGGAGAAGTATTTAAAGAAGTTTCCGGCCCAGCGCCCGGTCATAGAGAAGAATTTTGCCATGCTGGAACGGCGCGGAGCTGTCGGAATCTTTGTCAGCAAGCTGATTCCCATGGTCAGAACTGTGATATCTATTCCGGCCGGTGTGATCCGCATGAATTTTATCAAATACAGCGTAAGCTCGGCACTTGGCATTTTTGTATGGAACTTTTTCCTGATAGGGGCCGGTTACTGGCTCGGTGACAGGGCCATCAGTCTGTTTTCTTAAAAGGAGGAACAAATGAAGATTGCAATGTTAACGAATAACTACAAACCATTCATCGGCGGCGTTCCGATTTCCATCGAGCGCCTGGCAGAAGGGCTGCGGAATCTGGGGCACCAGGTGACGGTGTTTGCACCGGAAGGGGCAGGCTGTAAGGAGGAACCGGGTGTTGTGAGATACCGGGTTCTCTATGAACAGCGGGATAAAGGGCTGGTAATCGGAAACTTCATTGATAAGCGGATTGAGAAAGAGTTCCGCGACGGACAGTTTGACGTAATCCATGTACATCATCCGGTCGTGATAGGATTTACCGCCGTCTATTTAAGTAAAAAATACGGAATTCCGCTGGCATATACGTATCATACCCGTTACGAAGAATATCTTCATTATTTTAAATTGTATGAACGGATGACAGCGGGGCGGGAGCCTGTGAGAAACGCGGCGCGCTTCAGCAGGGAAGTGCTCGTACCGAAGTATCTGACCGCATTTGCGGATCAGTGTGACACGGTATTCGTACCGACCGCGTCCATGAAGGAATGTCTGGTGGAACAGGGAGTTGCGGCTCCGATGGAAGTCCTTCCAACAGGAATCAGCACAGCTGCTTTTAAACGAAATTCTGACCGCGAGAAAGAGATCCGTTCCCGGTATCTGGACGGAGAAAAATGGCTGTTTGCTACGACTGCACGCCTGGAAAAGGAGAAAAATCTCGATTTCCTGCTGCGGGGAGCCGCCTGTCTCAGGAACATGGTGGGGGACAGCTTCCGAATTCTTGTAATCGGGGATGGAACCAGGAAAGAGGCGCTTAAAAATATGGCGGAGGAGCTGGGGATCGGACGTCAGATCGTATTTGCCGGCCGGGTTCCCAATACCGAAGTATCCAATTATCTCCATGCGGCCGACGGTTTTTTATTTGCCTCAAAATCGGAGACACAGGGAATTGTCCTTTTGGAAGCCATGGCAGCGGGCTGTCCCGTAGTCGCAGTGCGCGCCAGCGGAGTCGTCGACGTTGTCAGACAGGAAAAGAACGGCTTCATGACAGAAGAGAATGAAGAAGCGTGGGCATCTGCCGCCGCACGGCTTATGACAGATCCGCCGCTGTACCGGAAATTATCGGCGGGAGCCGTGGAAACTGCTTCCTTATATAAAGAGGAGGCGGTGGCGAAGGAAGCGGAAAAACAGTACCGGAAAATGATCGGGAGGAGGAACTGTCCGGATGAGGAATCCAGTGGTCAAAGCCGGTTTATGCCAGCTTTCCTACGGCTATTTACGATTGCTTGACAAAACGGTGCGCCTGAAGACCGAATTTCCGGCAGAAATGGACCGGGCCGGTTATTCCAGAGCCTTCTCCATAAAAAAACGATGGGACCACTATAAAATTCCCCTGCCGTTTACAACGATTACAGTGACTGCGGAGAAATTCGGAATCGTAGACCGAAAGAGCGGAGAAGGCAAAAAACTGAAAAACACCTTGCAATCTGGTATATAGGGTGCTATACTAATTTATTGTGAAGAGTGTAAATGAAACTAAGGACAGTATAGAGTCCTTAGTTTTTTATTGAGTTTTTATCCAAAGGAAAGAAGAGTACACATATTATGAAGATGAAACGAGAAGACGTCAGAAATGTAGCCATCATCGCCCACGTTGACCACGGTAAAACCACCCTGGTGGATGCCCTGCTCAGACAGAGCGGGATTTTCCGCGAGAATCAGGAAGTTGTTGACCGGGTTATGGACTCCAATGATATCGAGAGAGAGCGTGGTATTACCATCCTTTCCAAGAATACCGCTGTCAATTACAACGGTACGAAGATCAACATTATCGATACGCCAGGCCATGCGGATTTTGGCGGCGAGGTTGAGCGTGTCTTAAAGATGGTAAACGGAGTTATTCTGGTGGTGGATGCCTACGAGGGCGTTATGCCGCAGACGAAGTTTGTTCTGCGCAAGGCGCTGGAACTGGGCCTCTCCGTTGTAGCCTGTATCAATAAGATTGACCGTCCGGAGGCGAGACCGGATGAGGTGGAAGAGGAAGTATTAGAGCTTCTCATGGATCTTGATGCGACAGAAGAGCAGTTAGACTGCCCGTTCCTTTATGCATCTGCCAAGGGCGGCTTCGCCAAGAAGAATTTAGACGATCCGGAAGAGAACATGAGCGCCTTATTCCAGACGATCATCGATCATATCCCGGCTCCGGAGGGAGACCCGGAAGCACCGACTCAGCTTCTGATCAGCACCATCGATTACAATGAGTACGTAGGCCGTATCGGCGTAGGTAAGGTGGACAACGGCTCGATCCGCGTCAATCAGGAATGTGTCATCGTAAACCACCACGACCCGGAGAAGATGCGCAAGGTCAAGGTCGGCAAGTTATATGAGTACGAGGGACTGAACAAGGTGGAAGTGACGGAAGCGGGAATCGGCGCCATCGTTGCGATTTCCGGTATCGCGGATATTCATATCGGTGATACGCTCTGCTCCCCGGATAATCCGGAAGCCATTCCGTTCCAGAAGATCTCCGAGCCGACCATCGCCATGAATTTCATGGTGAATGACAGCCCGCTGGCAGGACAGGAAGGTAAATTTATCACTTCCCGCCATATCAGAGAGCGTCTGTTCCGCGAACTGAACACCGATGTCAGCCTTCGCGTGGAGGAGACCGATTCTCCTGACTGTTTTAAGGTATCCGGCCGCGGCGAGCTGCACCTTTCCGTTCTGATTGAAAACATGAGAAGAGAGAACTTTGAGTTCGCAGTCAGCAAGGCTGAGGTCCTTTACCAGTACGATGAAAGAAACCGCAAACTGGAGCCGATGGAGATCGCCTATATCGATGTGCCGGAGGAATTTACCGGTGCGGTTATCCAGAAGCTGACCAGCAGAAAAGGCGAACTGCAGGGAATGAGCCCCGCTAACGGGGGCTATACAAGACTGGAATTCTCCATTCCGTCCAGAGGCCTGATCGGCTACCGCGGTGAGTTCATGACCGATACAAAGGGAAACGGTATCATGAACACGGCGTTTGACGGCTATGCTCCTTACAAGGGAGACTTATCCTACCGTAAGACCGGTTCCCTGATTGCTTATGAGTCCGGTGAATCCATTACCTACGGTCTGTTCAATGCGCAGGAGCGAGGCATCCTGTTCATCGGAGCCGGCGTGAAGGTTTACTCCGGTATGGTAATCGGACAGAACCCGAAGGCGGAGGATATCGAGATCAACGTCTGCAAGACGAAGAAGCTGACCAACACCCGTTCCTCCAGCGCCGACGAGGCCCTGAAGCTGACGACGCCGAAGGAGATGAGCCTGGAGCAGTGCCTGGACTTTATCGATACCGACGAGCTTCTTGAAATCACACCGGTATCCTTAAGAATCAGAAAGAAGATCCTGGATCCTACGATGAGAAAGAGATCCTCGCTGAATAAGAAATCTTTGGGTTAATTGAAGGTAGAAAGATACGATCAACAACAGCCATACCGACGAAGCTGTGCTCTGCGGGAGAATACTCCTGCAGGGCATTTTTTTGCATGATAGAAGCATGTCCCCCTCCGTTTTCGTGATCGTTCCTTCTTTCTCAGGCTGGCTTTCTAATGCCGAAACTGTCGATCTATGCGGAAAAAGAGCGGTGGCTGTGCTCCTTTCTCCGGTTTTTCGGGCAAATAAGGGTGTAACTGATTTTTTATGAGATCAGACGGGGATTTTCTGTCGATATTTTTGGATGTCTTCTTATCATTTCACGGAACAGCTGATCATACACTTAATATTAGCTGCAAAGCAAATTGTAACCATTCATCCGTGCATCGTTCCGGTTTTTATAAGCACGGCTGAACCGTTACTTCAAATTAGTGAAAGAAGAGGAGAAATACAATGTCGGAAAAAATGATTGAGAACAACAAAGTAAGCGTAATCGGGGAGATCATCTCCGGCTTCACCTTCAGCCATGAGGTATTCGGAGAAGGATTCTATATGGTGGACGTTGCGGTAAACCGCCTCAGCGAGCAGGCGGATATCATACCTCTTATGATATCGGAGCGGCTCATCGACGTAGAAGCGAATTACATAGGCTGTACCATTGAAGCCCTGGGACAATTCCGGTCCTATAACCGCCATGAAGGGACGAAAAACCGTCTGGTTCTGTCCATCTTCGTGCGTGAGATCCATTTCCTGGAGGAATTTACGGATTATACGAAAACAAATCAGATTTTTCTGGATGGATATATATGTAAGGCCCCTATTTACAGGAAGACTCCTCTCGGCAGAGAGATCGCGGATCTGCTGCTTGCCGTAAACCGGCCTTATGGGAAGTCGGACTACATTCCATGTATCGCGTGGGGAAGAAACGCCAGATACGCCTCCGGCTTCGAAGTCGGTGCGCGGGTAAAGGTCTGGGGCCGCGTGCAGAGCAGAGAGTATACGAAAAAACTCAGCGAAACCGAGTGTGAGAAGCGGATCGCTTACGAGGTTTCCGTCAGCAAGCTGGAATGCGCGGAATAGCGGAAGAGAAGGCAATATTAAGAAAACGGTAAGAAAACTTGCAAAAATTTAAATTTTGTGATACGATAAGCGGGTTCTAACGTAGTATATCAATATATTGCTTTTTTGCTGGTATGAGGTGCAAAAGGATGAGTAAAGGTACAATACAGGTTATATGCGGCGAAGGAAAAGGAAAGACGACGGCGGCGCTTGGCATGGGAATCTCTGCTCTGCTGAATGGGCAGACGGTAATCATGATACAGTTTTTAAAGGGCTGTCAGGAACTGGCCTCCTGTGAGATTTTAGAGCGGCTGGAACCGGAACTGAAGATATTCCGGTTTGAGAAGTCAGATGCGTTCTTCGAGACATTGTCGGAGGAGCAGCAGAAGGAAGAGCGTATGAACATACGCAACGGCATGAATTTTGCAAGGAAAGTACTTTCGACCGGTGAATGTGACCTGGTTATTCTCGATGAGGTTCTGGGGCTGTTGGACCAGGGAATTATTGAGATGGATGAGATGAAGACACTGCTTCAGTCCAGGGTTGAGGAGATCGACCTGATTCTGACTGGAAAGGTATTCCCGAAGGAGCTGGATCCCTTCGTGGATGGTATCAGAGAAATTGATCATCTTAAAGTTGACAATACAAAGCAATAATGGTAGTATGGTAACATACATAATAAAGTAGAGGTTGCGTTGATTATGAGTATTCTGCCTGATGCATCGGGGTGCAGGTGAGGGTGGGGGAAAGGATGAGACGCCGAAGGACGGTACGGCCCGGGACGTATCTGTTCTGGGCATATGATGAAGAATCATATGACTGTCATCCTGCATGGATGGGGCGCTGCTTGAAGATAAGAAGTATTTACCGGATTCTGAACTTTAAGAGCTGACCCCGCTGTCAGCTCTTTTTCTCTGTAAAGAATGGCCGCTCTGCGGACCATATGGTAAGAGCATAGATAAGAGCATGAATGGCGCGGGGCGGGCGCATGATTTTATGTAGCAGAAACGTTGTCAACAGGAACAGATTGAATCAGGAGGATAAGACTATGGCACTTTTTGAAGGAGCAGGTGTAGCGCTGATTACACCATTTAAGGACAATGGAGAGGTGAATTACGAGAAGCTGGAAGAGCTGCTGGAGGAGCAGATCGCCGGCGGTACGGACAGCATCGTCATCTGTGGAACTACAGGTGAAGCCTCCACCATGACTCATGAGGAACATTTAAATGTAATCAAATATACGTGTGAAGTGGTAAATAAGAGGATTCCCGTTGTGGCCGGAACAGGTTCCAACTGTACGGAAACCGCTGTCTATCTTTCAAAGGAGGCGGAGAAATACGGGGCGGACGGATTGCTTCTCGTATCCCCGTATTATAACAAAGCGACTCAGAACGGCCTGATTGCACATTTTACCGCGGTAGCCGATGCTGTGAAGATTCCGATTATTCTTTACAATATACCGGGACGTACAGGCGTGACGATCGCTCCTCAGACGATTGTAACACTCTGTAAGAACGTGCCGAATATTGTCGGTGTCAAGGAGGCCAGTGGAAATATATCCAATATCGCCACCATGCTTGCGATGGCAGACGGCTGTGTGGATGTGTATTCCGGCAATGATGATCAGATCGTGCCGCTGCTTTCGCTCGGCGGAAAGGGTGTTATTTCGGTGCTGTCGAACGTAGCTCCGGCACAGACCCATGAGATCTGCGCGTCCTATTTCCGCGGCGATGTGAAAGAGAGCGCGAGACTTCAGCTGGAGGCGATTCCGCTGATCAACGCCCTGTTCTGCGAAGTGAACCCGATTCCGGTCAAGGCGGCCATGAACTTAATGGGGAAGAAGGTTGGCCCGCTTCGTCTGCCGCTTACCGAGATGGAGCCTGCGAATCAGGAACGTTTAAAGAAGGCCATGGAAGAATACGGAATCTTATAAAATCTTATATAACAAATGAATGCAGGGCCGGACGCATCGGTATCAGGGCGTCCGGCCCATTATAAAATGGAGGAAAACATAATGATAAAAATGGTGATGCACGGCTGCAATGGCGCCATGGGACAGGTTATTTCTAAAATTGTTGAAGAAGATGAGAATATTAAAATTGTTGCAGGAATTGATTTAAATGATACAATACAACATTCATATCCGGTATTTCCTTCTCTGGAGGCGTGTACGGTGGACGCGGATGTCATAGTGGACTTTGCCTCTGCAAAGGCGGTGGACGGGCTGTTAACGTACTGTTCTGAGAAGAAGATGCCGGTGGTAGTGTGTACGACAGGGCTTTCCGAAGAGCAGATTCAGCATGTGGAAGAGACAGCCCGCCAGACTGCGGTACTTCGTTCCGCTAATATGTCGCTGGGGATCAATCTGCTGTTAAAGCTGGTGAAAGAGGCTGCTGAGGTTCTGGCGGCAGCCGGTTTCGACATCGAGATTCTGGAAAAACACCACAATAAAAAGGTGGACGCGCCCAGCGGAACTGCTCTGGCGCTGGCTGACTCCATCAATGAGGCGATGGACAACCACTACCACTATAAATACGACCGCTCCCAGACGAGGGAGAAGCGTCAGAAGGATGAGATCGGAATCCAGGCTGTTCGCGGAGGCTCCATCGTCGGTGAACACGACGTAATCTTCGCCGGTCAGGATGAGGTGATTACTTTCCAGCATACCGCTTATTCCAAGGCGATTTTTGCAAAGGGTGCGGTATCGGCAGCAAAGTTCCTGGCGGGAAAGGAACCGGGACTTTATACCATGGCGGATGTGATTGGATAAGCGAGGGGATGGATGAAGACGATCATTTATCGTCAGCTGCAAAAGACTGAGCTGGCAGAGGCAAGCAGACAGCTGACGGCCAGCTACTGCGCAGCCTACCGGGGGCTTATGGATGAGGCGTATTTAACCTCGCTTCAGGAAGACCACTGGGTGGAGGTCCTGGAGGCCAGCGCGGAAAGAGGCGATATCTGCTTAGTCGCAGAAGATGGTGAGGCGATTGTGGGAGCCGCGGTCTGCGGCAGATCGGAAGAACGCGGGGAGCAGGACTGTGCCGAACTTTACGCGATTTATCTGCTGCCTGAATATACGGGACATGGTGCGGGACATGGGCTTTACTGTGAAGTCGAGGACCGGATGAGGCTGCAGGGATTCCGGATGTGTGTTCTGGAGGTGCTTTCCACCAATGTACGGGCGATCAGGTTCTATGAAGCACACGGGTTTGAGAAAATCCGTTCCTTTATGGTGGAAGAGAACGGTATGAATCTTACCTGTGATTTGATGAAAAAGATGATTGAGCGTGACTATCCGGGCAGATAAGATGGAACAGGTGTGAATGAAAGAACTGCTGGCTGAAAACCATTATAAGAATGGCAAAATCAGAATGGAACCGTGGTTGGTATAAGCTGTGTATGATGAAAAGAGCGGAGCGACCGTTCAGGAACTGTTTGGCGGTCTGGTATTATAATAGGAGGTTTAAGCGTGATAAAAGCAATCTTTTTCGATTTATTTTTTACTTTAGTTTATCCCTGTTATTTAGATGAAAATGAATATAATGTCATTGGCATATCATCCTCTGAATGGGAAAAATATGCTGAAAACAGGATGCTATATAATGAGAGAGCGAAAGGAAAGATAAAAACCGAAAGAGAGATAATAGATAAAATTGTTAATAGTATGCCATATATATTGACGGATGAACAAAAACAGAGTATATTACAGAAACGCGAAGAGCGTATGAAGAGAGCATTACTGACAGTGGATAATAAGATTATTGAGATTCTTGGAAGAATTCATGTAAGGGGTGTCAAGACAGGTCTTATAAGTAATGCTGATATAATTGATATAAAATATTGGAATGAATCCCCGCTGTGTGAACTTTTCGATTCAGTCATATTTTCATGTGATGTAGGAATGCTGAAGCCTGAAACAGGAATTTATCAATTGGCTATGAAGACGTTAAATGTTAAGCCGGAAGAAAGTATATTTGTAGGTGACGGTGGATCAAACGAGTTGTGTGGTGCTCAAAATGCTGGTATGAAAACAATTTTTACCGAATATTTAGATTGTAAAACAGTAAACCAAAAAGAAAAGATTAATAAATATGCGGATTATCATATTAACAGCTTTGATGAAATTTTAAAATACATAGATTAACAGAATTTAATTTTTTGTTTTTAAAATGAAAACGGTTTTTGCGGAGTGGATTGATAATGGGCATAATGATTTTGATGATATTGTCTCAATAATTTTATGCATCAATCTTACGCAGGGTTTCGTGTTTTCTCATGGAACAAAGTATGAAATAGATTTTACAATGTAATCTATAACTTCTACTTTGAAAAGAAGGGATATTGCATATGAAGCATAGCGGCACTCAAAGGTTGGAAACAGACAGATTGGTTTTAAGAAGATATACAAGAGCAGATGCTGCGGCAATGTATAAAAATTGGGCGTCAGATGCTGAGGTTACAAAATATCTAATGTGGCCCACGCACACAAGCCAGGAAATTAGTCAAAGCATAATAGAAGAGTGGATTAGTCAATATTCTAACGAAAATTATTATCATTGGGCTGTCATATTAAAAGACAATGGAGACGAGCCGATTGGCGATATTGCCGTAGCAGATATGAAAGAAGACATTTCAATGGCGCACATTGGTTATTGTATCGGCAGGGCATGGTGGCACAAAGGGATTACCTCAGAAGCATTAAGCGCTGTTATGGACTTCCTTTTTGATATAGTGGACGTAAACCGAATTGAAGCAAGACATGATCCGCGCAATCCTAATTCAGGCAGGGTTATGATTAAATGTGGAATGAAGTATGAGGGAACTATGCGCAGTTCTGATTGGAACAATCAAGGAATTTGTGATGCCTGTTATTATGCTTTACTAAAATCAGAACGTTAGCCGTTCTTAAATAGTGGCAAGTTGCCGCTTTTTGCCGTCTGATTTAGCTATACAGGCCATAAAAAATTAGAAAAATTTTCCACCATAATTTATTCTCCTCTAACACATACTAAGCATAGAAAATGAAAGGAGAATGTATTATGAAAAGAATAAAACCCTATGTATTTGCAGTACTTGTCATTATGACAGTGATGTGTCTGTCCGCATGCGGCAGCAATAAGAACGCAACGAATGAGACCACCGGAGGCAGCAGCGCAGCTACTACACAGACATCAGCGATGGAGTCCTCCTCAGCGACGGAGTCTTCCTCTACAGATATGGGGAACACGAGAAACGCTGATGAAGATGCAGAAGAGAGTACCGGAGTGATTGACGGCATGATCAATGATGTAGAAAAAGGCGTGGATGATATCACCGGCGAGAGCAACGGCCATCCGACAAACAGTGCTGACATGAGCTCCGCAGCAGAATAATAAAAAACAGAGCAGAAAAATAAAATGGCTTTAGGCCCGGAAAGGCTTGAAGCCATTTTTTCCATGTTATATAATGAAGCGTATAAAAGAAATGAGGACAAACCGATGAAAAAACTGATAAAAAGAGCTTTCGCTGTGCTGGTCATTCTCGGAGTTGCCGGTATTGTCTGCCTGGCGGCTGTCAATACATATATGATCAAATCCACGGAAAAACGGATTCTGACGTGGAAGGAGGCCAGTTCGCTGGGGGCGGACTGTATCCTTGTTCTTGGGGCAGGCGTCCACCCGGATGGAAAACCCAGCAATATGCTGGAGGACCGTCTGCTTCGCGGCATTGAACTGTATGAAGCAGGAGCTTCTGAAAAGCTGCTTATGAGCGGCGATCACGGGAGGAAAAATTATGATGAGGTCAATGCGATGAAGCAGTTTGCCGTGGACCGCGGCGTGCCTTCGGAGGATGTGTTTATGGATCACGCCGGTTTTTCTACTTATGAAAGTATGTATCGGGCCCGCGATGTGTTCGAGGCGGAGAAAATTATCATCGTGACACAGCAGTACCATCTCTACAGGGCGCTGTACGCCGCCAAACAGCTGGGACTTGACGCGTACGGCGTGGCCTCTGATCAGAGGACGTACGCCGGTCAGAAACGGCGTGATGTGAGAGAGCTGCTGGCACGGGGAAAGGATTTTATGACAGGAATCTTCCAGCCGGAGCCAACATACCTTGGAGAGGCAATTCCGGTTAATGGTGATGGAAATGTGACCAATGATTAACGAAACGGAAAAAGGAAAAAGGGGATGGATTTTTGAAGAGTACTCCATTGATGCAAAAATGGCGGATCAAACGATATAACCGAACCAAGAGACCATGGAGAAGCCGCCGTTTTCTGAGAGCGGCTGTCAGACGATATGTCGGATTACCCGTCAGCACATCTGCCGAGAGAAAGCGATGCCTGCTCAGAAGCTGCTTATGCTGCATGACGCTGGCGGAACTGATCGTGATAGGCATCACGGATCCAGCCATCTTTGCAGAGGCAAAACACCTGTTTGATATAAACTGGTCGACGGAACGGTCCGTGGAGCAGGCCGGCTTCGAGGAGGAAGTTTCTCCGTATCCGTCTGACAGAACAGACAGCGGCGTTACGATCGATGTAAAGGAGGGAAAGGTGGAATTCTGGCGCACGGAGGAAAAGGTCCGGCGGGAAGGCGGGGAAAGCACCGGCCCGTAAAAGATGAAATACTTTTGCTGCGGGATAAGTGCATGAAAACATTTATATGAGTTAATTACCATCGCCCATAAGAATTTATAATATATAAAAATGTTGCAATCGCATTTTCACTGTATTATAATTTCTACTGAAACACCTTGGTTATATTCATAAAACTTATAAATTAAATCAGGAAAAGGACTGGTGGATACCATGGAGAAAAAAGAATTACTGTATGAAGGAAAAGCGAAAAAGGTTTATACGACAGAGGATCCGGACGTATTAATTGTAGATTATAAAGATGACGCTACGGCATTCAACGGTTTAAAGAAGGGTACCATCGTAGGAAAAGGCGCGATCAACAACCGTATGACGAACCATATTTTTAAGAAGCTGGAAGCAGAAGGCGTACCGACTCACTTCATTGAGGAGTTAAGCGACCGTGAGACCGCTGTTAAGAAAGTAGAGATCGTTCCGTTAGAAGTAATTGTAAGAAATTTCTCCGCAGGCAGCTTCGCAAAGAAGATGGGAATGGAAGAGGGAATCAAGTTTGCATGTCCTACCCTGGAGTTCAGCTATAAAAATGATGATCTGGGCGATCCGTTCATCAACAGCTACTACGCACTGGCATTGAACCTGGCGACGCAGGAGGAGATCGATGCGATCACAAAGTATACCTTTAAGGTAAATGATGTGATGAGAGAGTATTTCGACAGCCTCGGCATTGAGCTGATCGACTTTAAGATCGAGTTTGGCCGTTACCATGGACAGATTATTCTGGCCGATGAGGTTTCTCCTGATACCTGCAGACTGTGGGATAAGGAAACACATGAAAAACTGGATAAGGACCGTTTCCGCCGCGATCTGGGCAATGTAGAAGATGCTTACGAGGAAGTATTCCGTCGTCTTGGTATCCAGTAAACAGCACAGAAAGGCAGTACTTACATGAGACATGACTTAACTATTACTGCGGGGGATGAGTTACATGAAGAGTGCGGCGTCTTCGGAATGTATGATTTCGATCACGGGGACGTGGCGTCAACCATTTATTATGGATTATTCGCATTGCAGCACAGGGGACAGGAGAGCTGCGGCATCGCAGTCAGCGATACGGCCGGTCCCAAGGGGAAAGTAAACGCGTATAAGGGGATGGGGTTATGTAACGAAGTTTTCACTCCTGAGATCTTAGAAGGTCTTCACGGCAATATCGGAGTCGGTCATGTTCGTTATTCGACGGCAGGCAGCAGCACCAGGGAAAATGCCCAGCCGCTTGTTTTAAACTATATCAAAGGCACCCTGGCTCTGGCGCACAACGGCAATCTTGTCAATGCGCCGGAGCTCCGCCGGGAGCTGGAATATTCGGGGGCAATTTTTCAGACTACGATTGATTCTGAAGTCATTGCCTACCACATCGCAAGGGAGCGTGTGAAGACATCTTCTGTGGAGGAGGCGGTAGCCGGAGCCATGAAGAAGATTGTGGGAGCATATTCCCTTGTTGTCATGAGTCCCAGAAAAATGATAGGAGCCAGGGATCCCTTTGGATTCAAGCCCCTCTGCATCGGAAAACGGGACAACGCCTATATTCTGGTGTCAGAAAGCTGCGCCCTCGATACGATCGGTGCGGAATTTGTCCGGGATGTCAGGCCGGGCGAGATCGTTACCATCACGAAGGACGGAATCGCATCAGATACGAGACTCTGCTTAAAAGACCCGGCGGAAGAAGCCAGATGCGTATTTGAATATATCTATTTTGCCAGACCGGACAGTGTGTTTGACGGAGTGAGCGTCTATCATGCCAGGCTTCTTGCCGGCCGCGCCCTGGCCATGGATTCGCCTGTGGAGGCAGATCTTGTGGTCGGTGTTCCGGAATCCGGAAATGGTGCGGCTCTTGGATATTCCATGGAATCAAAGATCCCTTACGGTACCGCATTCGTAAAAAACTCCTATGTGGGCAGAACCTTTATCAAGCCGAAACAGAGCAGCCGGGAGTCAGCCGTGCGGATTAAGCTGAACGTCTTAAAGGAGGCGGTGGCGGGGAAACGCGTCATTATGATTGATGACTCCATTGTCCGGGGAACCACCAGTGCTCTGATCGTCGGGATGCTCAGGGAAGCAGGGGCGAAGGAAGTCCATGTCCGGATCAGCGCACCGCCGTTTCTCCATCCGTGTTATTTCGGAACGGATATTCCATCCGAGGATCAGCTGATCGCTCACGGCCGGACGGTACAGGAAATCTGCGATATGATAGGGGCGGATTCCCTTTCCTTCTTAAGACAGGAGCGGCTGACGGAAATGGCGCAGGGACTGCCGATCTGTACCGCATGTTTTACCGGAAAGTATCCGATCCAGCCGCCAAAAGAGGATATCCGGGGAGAATACGTGCAGTAATCCGGACGGTTTGCGGACGAAATGGGTGCTGCACCGGATTGAAGGAATATCCGGTTCGGCACCTTTTGTATTTTTTTCTTTTAACCGCAGGCAGATTATGATATGATAATGAGCAGGAGTCTATACATTTCAACAAATATTAGCAAGAATTCTCCCATCCTCTAAGGTGGTGAGATGAATTGCCAAAAACAAACTTAACGGCAGTGGTGGGCGGAGAGTAATCGGTATCCCCTACTGCCATGAGGTCAACCACGCATCTACGTAGGATGCAGTCGCACTTCGACAATATACCGAGCGTGGATTGAAACAAATTAAAAGAAAGGGTGGAGACCCGGAAACGGCAACGATCCTGTGCCGCTTCCTGTGCATGACGCAGGTCATCAGTCTCCTTGGTATATTTTTATGAACGACCGTTATCAGAGTCCCTTGTCAGAGCGCTATGCCAGCAAGGAAATGCAGTATATATTTTCACCGGACAAGAAATTCCGTACATGGAGAAAACTCTGGATCGCTCTCGCTGAGACAGAGATGGAACTGGGACTGCCGGTTACGAAGGAACAGATCGATGAGCTGAAGGCCCATCAGGACGAGATCAATTACGATGTGGCAAAGCAGCGGGAGAAAGAAGTGCGGCACGATGTGATGTCCCATGTTTACGCTTACGGTGTACAGTGCCCGAAGGCCAGGGGAATCATCCATTTGGGAGCAACTTCCTGCTATGTAGGCGACAACACGGATATTATTGTGATGACAGAGGCACTGGCGTTAGTCAGAAAGAAACTGGTCAATGTGATTGCAGAACTGGCGAAGTTTGCAGACAAATACAAAGATCAGCCGACGCTGGCCTTTACACATTTTCAGCCTGCACAGCCGACGACGGTTGGAAAACGGGCCACGCTGTGGATGCACGAGCTGACCATGGATCTGGAAGATTTAGACTATGTGGCAGGTTCGATCCGTTTGCTGGGCTCCAAGGGAACCACCGGCACTCAGGCCAGCTTTTTAGAACTGTTTGACGGAGATATGGACAAGGTGAGAAAGCTGGATCCGATGATAGCTGAGAAGCTGGGATATCCGGGCTGCTATCCGGTTTCCGGTCAGACGTATTCCAGAAAAGTGGACAGCCGCGTCTTAAATATCCTGGCTGGAATCGCTCAGAGCGCGCACAAATTTTCGAACGATATCCGTCTGCTCCAGCATTTGAAGGAGATCGAGGAGCCATTTGAAAAGAGCCAGATCGGTTCTTCTGCCATGGCCTATAAGCGCAATCCGATGAGAAGCGAGAGAATTGCCTCCCTGTCCAATTACGTCATGTCTGACGTGATGAACCCCATGATGGTGGCATCGACTCAGTGGTTCGAGCGGACGCTGGATGACTCTGCAAACAAACGTCTCAGCATTCCGGAGGGATTTCTGGCGATCGACGGTATTCTGGACCTTTATTTAAATGTGGTGGATGGCCTCGTCGTTTATCCTAAAGTGATCGAGAAGCACATGATGGCGGAGCTTCCGTTCATGGCTACTGAAAATATTATGATGGACGCCGTGAAAGCGGGAGGCGACAGGCAGGAGCTTCACGAGAGAATCCGCGAGCTCTCCATGGAGGCCGGCAAAAACGTGAAGGAAAACGGTATGGACAATAACCTTCTGGAGCTGATCGCCGCCGATCCTGCGTTCAACTTAAGCTTGGAAGAGCTTAAAAAGAACATGGATCCGAAGAAGTATGTCGGATGTGCGCCTGCCCAGGTGGAGATTTATTTAGAAGAAGTGATTCGGCCGCTGCTTTTGGCAAACAGGGACGACCTTGGGATGACGGCTGAGATTAACGTATAAGAAAATAATATATGTAATGGAGAGCAGAGGCGGTTGTCAGTCTCTGCTCTTTTCAGGAGGACACGATATGAGCAGCAATCTGGAGTATTACAAGGTGTTTTATTATGCGGGAGAGCTGGGCAGCATCACGCTGGCGGCGGAAAAACTGTGCATTTCCCAGCCGGCTGTCAGCCAGGCGATCCGTCAGCTGGAACTTTCCGTCAATGCGAAGCTGTTTATCAGAACCTCCAAGGGCGTCAGGCTGACGAGAGAGGGCGAGCTTCTGTACTCTTATGTGAAATCAGGTTTAGATCACATCTGGTATGGAGAGAATATGTTAAAGCGTATGCAGGATCTGGATACGGGGGAGGTCAGAATCGGAGCCAGCGATATGACACTCCAGTTCTATCTGCTGCCGTTTCTGGAACGTTTTCATGAAAAATATCCGAAGGTGAAGGTCACCGTGTCCAACGGACCCACGCCGGAGACGGTGGGATTTTTAAGCCGTGGAACCATTGATTTCGGTGTGGTCAGCTCCCCGGTCGATGCAAAGCCGGAGATTTCCGTCACTGAGGTGAAAAAGATCCGAAATGTTTTTGTGGCGGGCGAACAGTTCGGGTATTTAAAGGGAAAACCGCTGGAATACGGGATATTAAAGGAACTTCCCTGTATTTTTCTGGAAAAGAATACGAGTACCCGGCGTTTTATGGACGACTATCTGGAGCAGCTGGGAATTGTCGTGGAACCGGAATTTGAACTGGCCACCAGCGATATGATTGTCCAGTTTGCCATGAGGAATCTTGGGATTGGCTGTGTTATGTCGGAGTTTGCAGAGAAGGAAATTGAGTCCGGCCGCCTGTTCGAACTGAATTTTAAAGCCGGAATGCCGGAGCGAAGCTTCTGCATTATTACAGACCGAAAAAATCCCATTTCGCCTGCGGGGGGACGTCTTCTGGAGCTTATGCTGGAAAATAGGGAGTGATATAATTAAAGCTTATGACAAATATAATTAATATTGACTTTACTTATGGAATGCTTTGAGCTATGATATACGCGGTGGCAATGAGCAGTGTGGAATCCGGTAAGCGGCAATCCGCGTCGTGCTGGCACGAAAGCGGATTGCCGTTTACCGGATTCCATAGGGCGAAGCCCGTGACCGAGATGAAGCGGAGCGGAATCGAGGTCCACTGCGGACTCACCCGAAGCCAAACCGAGGCCTGCTGCGGACAAACCCGAAGCCAAACCAATCTCCGCAGCAGCCCAATACAAGCACCCCCGCGATTGTACCGCAACGAGTTAAAGGAGGAAATAAGCAAATGGTAAGAGCAATAGTAGGCGCCAACTGGGGCGACGAGGGAAAAGGAAAAATTACGGATATGCTGGCGAAAGAATCCGACATCATCATCCGCTTTCAGGGAGGCAGCAACGCAGGACATACGATCATTAACAACTATGGCAAGTTCGCACTCCACCTTCTGCCGTCCGGTGTATTCTACAGCCATACGACGAGCGTGATAGGCAACGGCGTAGCGTTAAACATCCCGTTCCTGATAAAAGAAGTGGAAGAACTGGTAAGCAAGGGTGTTCCGAAGCCGCATATACTCGTTTCAGACCGTGCGCAGATTTTAATGCCGTACCACATTCTGTTTGATCAGTATGAGGAGGAGCGTCTCGGAAAGAAGTCCTTTGGCTCGACAAAGTCGGGAATTGCCCCGTTTTATTCAGATAAATATGCAAAGATCGGATTCCAGGTCAGCGAACTGTTTGACAGTGAATCCTTAAAGGAAAAAGTCGCGCGTGTATGTGAGACGAAGAATGTCATGCTGGAGTATCTGTATCACAAGCCGGTTCTCGATCAGGAGGAGCTGTATCAGACACTGCTTCAGTACCGTGACATGGTAGCCCCTTACGTCTGCGACGTGTCGAAATACTTATATGATGCCATCAAAGAAGGAAAGAATATTCTGCTGGAAGGTCAGCTTGGTTCCTTAAAAGATCCGGACCACGGCATTTATCCGATGGTTACCTCCTCCTCCACACTTGCGGCGTACGGTGCGATCGGCGCCGGAATCGCACCGTATGAGATTAAGAATATTACGACCGTTGTGAAGGCCTATTCCAGTGCGGTTGGAGCAGGAGCATTCGTCAGTGAGATTTTCGGCGAGGAAGCGGACGAATTGAGAAGGCGCGGCGGCGACGGCGGAGAGTACGGCGCTACGACAGGACGCCCGAGACGTATGGGATGGTTTGATGCGGTTGCGAGCCGATACGGATGCCGGATTCAGGGTTCCACAGAGGTGGCTCTTACCGTTCTCGATGTTCTGGGGTATTTAGATGAGCTTCCTGTCTGCGTCGGTTATGAGATTGACGGCGAAGTGACAAAGGATTTCCCGACCACGGTTCGTCTGGAGCGGGCAAAACCGGTCTACAAGGTACTTCCGGGTTGGAAATGTGAAATCCGCGGGATTCGGAAATATGAGGATCTGCCGGAAAATTGCCGGAATTATATTGAATTTATTGAAAAAGAGATTGAAACTCCAATCACCATGGTTTCTAATGGTCCGGGAAGAGATGAGATTATTTACAGATAAGACTGTCCGTATCCGATTACAGGAAAACAGGGCGGCTGCATCCGGATTATCCGGATGCGGCCGCCCTGTTTCTATTCATTGTCTCTGTCTTTTCCTTCAGGGTTTAAGAGCCTGTATACCAGCTGAAAAGCATATAAAATAACCGGTATGACGACAGTCGAGAAGAGAGCCGCCATCAGCCAGCTTTTGGCGGACGGACTTTTGGAGAAAGCCGAAACGATGGCGATCACGTACATGGCCAGTATGAGGATGACTCCGGCCATGGCCAGAGGGCGTTTCCATTTCATGGGGACACCTCGCTTTCTTTGGGATGACAGTTTCCGATATCATAATATATTATAACAGAAAACTCCGGAAACTCAAGACAGGGATTCAGGAATGGCCTGTAACGATTTGGGATTTGTTCACAAAAACTTCAGATTTGCAACCTGTACTTTTTTACCGGATTATAGTACAATCAGAGGGAGATCACGTGTGAAAAGACAGAGAAGGGAGTGTGTATTCTTGAAGAAAAGATGGGCAGCGGCAGTTGCGGTGAGCATGCTCTTAAGCCTCGGAAGCGTTATGGCAGCCGCGGCAGATGAGACGGAGGCCGTTCAAACAGAGAACACAACTTCAGAGAGAGAAACCGCGGAGAATGGAACTGCGGAGAACACCGCCGGCCAGACGGCAGAGACGCCGGAGACAGATCCCGGGAATGAAGAGACGGGAACATGGAAGCAGGAAGACGGCGGCTGGAGATATTACGGGGAAGACGGGACTTATAAAAAAAACAGCTGGGAACAGATTGGCGGTTACTGGTACCATTTTGGCAGGGATGGCCTTATGGCCGCAGGCTGGCAGAAGATTGGCGGATATTACTACTGCTTCCGGGAGACGGGAGATCTGGCAATCGGCTGGTGCTATAACGATGAAGAAGAAAAATGGTATTATTTCGACAAAGACGGCACTGCGAAGAAGGGCTGGTTTCAGGATGAAGACGGGAGCTGGTACTGGTTTTCCGCGAGAGGAGAGATGGCCTCTTCCGGATACAAATCAATCGACGGCAAACGGTATTATTTCTTCGAGGACGGCCAGATGGCGGCCAATCAGTACGTAGGGCTGTTTTATATGGATGAGAACGGCCAGCGGGATAAGCGCTATGATATTGTGATAGAAGGAAAGAGCAAAGAGTCCTCTGTGGCATCCGAGACAAAGGATGAGATAACCGCCGCCCTCGAACGTATTCCGAGAGGGTGGATCAAGTATTTTGCGGAGCACGGCTGGGAGATTCTCTACTATCCGGATAAGGAATATTTTTCAGCTCCCGAGTCTGACGGAGGAACGTATTACGTATACCATAAGCTGGATACGAGCTACCGGAAGATTAAGTTCTGCAGGCCGGAGGGACTGACCCAGGCCTTTGGAGAATACATTGGATACGCGGCCGACTGCTTTGACAGCGACAGTCAGTTCGCTGTGGATCTGGCCATGAATAAGGGAAATGTGGATGAATTCGTGGATGTTCCCGACTATTACACGAATAACATGCAGTTCTATTTCGGGAAGCTGGTGGAAGCATACTTAAGCGACAGCGATACGAGAACAGCCATGGAGGCGGATTCACCTCAGGTCTGTGAGATATTGAGAAAGGTTTTGTATGCACGGTAAGCAGCTGAAAAAACAGGAGCAATCCTGTTTTTTTGTATCACGGGAGACCTCTCCTGATACAAAAAAGTTCCCGGTGAGAGCCGCACTGCGGCGGCAGTGAATTAATCGATAAAAAAATACTTATTTACTCTTGACTCCATGGAATAAGAGGTATATACTGAACATAGAACGTTAATAATTTAACAAAAAAGAAAATATCATCAGTTCAAAGCTTATTTTTAATTATTTCATTCTATGAGGAGGCGGCATCCATGAAGAAGATGGAAGGTAAAGTTGTACTGATTACCGGAGGTGCGAGAGGAATTGGTTACGGGATTGCAAAAGCATTTGCAGAAGAGGGCGCCAATATTGTTATCACCGGGCGTACGGCGAGTACCCTGATTGAAGCAAGAGAGAATCTGGAAGCAGATTATGGCATTGAGGCCCTGTTTGTCGTTGCGGATGGCGGTGACGAGACGGCTGTGAAGAACGTGGTAAAGCAGGCGATTGACCGTTTTGGAAAGCTGGATTGTCTGATTAACAACGCACAGGTTTCCAAGTCCGGTACGATGCTGGTGGATCACACCAAGGAGGATTTCGACCTTGCGGTGTACTCCGGTCTGTATGCGACATTTTTCTACATGCGGGAGGCGTTCCCGTATCTGAAGGAGACGAAGGGAAGCGTCATCAACTTCGCATCCGGAGCCGGTCTGTTCGGAAAACTGGGCCAGTCTTCCTACGCGGCTGCCAAAGAGGGGATTCGGGGAATGTCCCGTGTAGCTGCTGCAGAATGGGGCGAATATGGCATCAATGTGAATGTAGTATGCCCGCTGGCCATGACACCAGGTCTGGAGAAATGGAAAGATGAATATCCCAAACTGTATGATCAGACGATTCAGAGTATTCCTCTTAAACGGTTTGCAGACCCGGAGAAGGATATCGGACGTGTCTGCGTATTCCTGGCATCGGATGATGCAGGTTACGTAACGGGAGAAACGATTACGCTTCAGGGAGGAAGCGGATTGAGACCATAAGAAAGCAGTCGCAGGCGGGATTCGCCTGCGGCTGCTCTTTTTAACGTCATGATTCCTTACTGCCGCAGTGCGGCCCTGCCCGGATTCAGCACTATTCAGCCAGTGTTTCCCATATCTCATAGAGTTCTTCCAGCCTTGTCTGAATCTCTTCCTTTTCCTTATTCAGTTCCAGGAGGCGGGAAACATCGGTGAAGACTTCCTCCTGAGTGAGAAGCCCGTCGATGTTGCTGTCCCTTGTCTCCAGCTGGTGAATCTCATCCTCGGTTTTCTTCAAATCATTCTGCCGTTTGCGGATTCTGGCCTGTTCTTCTTTGAACGCCTTCCAGTCCTGCTTGACCTCGGAAGACTCGCTGGTCTGTGACGCGCCTCCCTCTGTCCCCGAAGTCTGACTGCCCGCTGGTTCTGAGGCATAGAGCTCTGTCATCAGCTCTTTCTTTTCCAGATAGTAGTCGTAATTACCAATGTAGTTGACCAGTGTATGACCTGTCAGATCGAGAATGCGGGTGGCCGTTTTGTTGATAAAGTAACGGTCGTGAGACACGTAGAGAACGGTGCCGGTATAGCTGTTCAGTGCGTCTTCCAGAATCTCCTTGGAGGTGATGTCTAAATGGTTCGTCGGCTCATCGAGAATCAGGAAATTGGCCTCGGACAGCATCAGCTTCGCCAGTGAGACGCGCCCTCGCTCCCCGCCGCTTAAGTCCCTGACACGCTTAAACACATCGTCCCCGGTGAACAGAAATGCGGCAAGAATGTTCCGGATCTGTGTGTTGTTCATGGTGGGATACGTATCCTGAAGCTCATCAAAGAGAGTCTTTTCCATGTGCAGAACCTGGTGCTCCTGATCGTAATAGCCGATGTGCACCTTGGAACCGAGCCTGATCTCTCCGGTATCCGCCGGCAGCAGATTGTTTAATATCTTTAAAATTGTGGTTTTTCCGGTTCCGTTGCCTCCGATGATGGCAACCCGTTCTCCGCGTTTGATCTCAAAATCAACGTGGTCAAACAAATGGTTGGGACCGAAGGCCTTGCTTAACCCGCGGACGGTCAGTACGTCGTTTCCGCTGATGATATTGGGCTCTAGGCGGATCCGCATCTCATCATTTACTTCCGCCGGCTTTTCCAGAATCTCAATCTTATCCAGCATCTTTTCCCGGCTCTCCGCCCGTTTGATGGATTTTTCCCTGTTGAAGGACTTTAACTTCGCGATGACCTCTTCCTGGTGGCGGATTTCCTGCTGCTGATTTAAATAGGCTTTCATCTTTGCGTCCCGGATCATGGCGCGTTTTTCGCTGTAGGCGGTGTAATTGCCCTGGTATACGGCGAGTGTTCCATTGTCGATTTCGATGATCTTTGTGACAACGCGGTCGAGGAAATACCGGTCATGGGCGACGATGATGACGCTTCCGTCGTAATTGGTCAGATAGCCTTCCAGCCAGGCGATGGAGTTCATGTCCAGGTGGTTGGTAGGCTCGTCCAGCAGAATAATATCGGGCTTCGTCAGGAGAAGCTTGCCTAAGGATACCCGGGTCTTCTGCCCGCCGGAAAGAGCCGATACCGGCTTCGTAAATTCTTCTTCGGTAAAGCCCAGGCCTTTTAATACTCCGGTTACCTCGCTCTGATAGGCGTAACCGTTCTGAAGTTCAAATTCGTGGTTTAAGCGGCTGTAGGTGGAAAGCATGTTCTCCAGCTCTTCCCCGGAAGCGTGCTTCATGTCCAGCTCCAGCTTACGGATTCTGGCCTCCATCTCGATCAGCGGACGCTTTACCTCCAATACCTCGTCAAAGACAGTTCTTTCGCCGCTCAGTTCCTGGTGCTGTGCCAGATACCCCAGGGTCTTTCCCCTGGAAATAACGACATCACCTTCATCGGCTGCCAGTTCCCCGATGATAATTTTCAGCAGTGTGGATTTGCCGGCACCGTTGATGCCGACGATGGCTGCCTTTTCATGATCCTCTATATGAAAGGAAGCATGGCGGATGATCTCCGTGCTTCCAAAGGCCTTGCTTATGTTGCTGCATGACAAAATCATGGTAGTTCCTCCCCTTGTATGGATCGAATAAATGTAGAATAACACGAATAGTATAATATAGGTTGGATTTTTTTTCAACTGGAACCGCGAGATATGAGGCTGAACTGTTCCTGTGTACAGGCGGCGTGGGAATGACGAAAATGTGAGAAAAATAAAACCTGTTTGACATTATTTTGTCATGCCTGTATAATAGTAGTTAGTTTAACGAAATGCAAAAGACCGATATCGCTCTGCGTTCATTCTATGAATTTGGAGTGCAGATGGAAAGAAAATAAGTAAACAAACTATTGAAGAAGGTGAAGATGTGGCAGAAAAAGAGATATCAAAAGCAGTGATTGCGAGGCTGCCAAGATATTACCGGTATCTTGGAGAGCTGATGGAGGACGGGGTGGAGAGAATTTCCTCCAATGACTTAAGCGTCCGTATGAAGGTGACTGCTTCTCAGATCCGCCAGGATCTGAATAATTTTGGAGGATTTGGCCAGCAGGGTTATGGATATAATGTAAAGTATCTGTATACGGAAATTGCGAAGATCCTCGGGATCGACAGACAGCATAACATCGTAATTATCGGTGCGGGTAATTTGGGACAGGCAATTGCCAATTATGCGAATTTTGAGAAGCGGGGCTTCTTAATCAAGGGAATGTTCGATATCAATCCGCGTCTCATCGGGCTTGTTGTGAGAGGAATTGAGATCAGAAGTGTGGATGATCTGGAGCAGTTTGTGAGGGATAATGACGTTCAGATTGCAGCTTTAACGATACCGAAGACAAAGGCGCCGGAGATTGCCGACCGTCTTGTGAGCGCCGGGATCAAGGCGATCTGGAATTTCGCCCATACGGATCTGGTCGTGCCGGATGACGTGGTGGTGGAGAACGTACACCTTTCCGAGAGCCTGATGCGCTTATCCTATAAGGTTTGCAGCATGCAGGACAAGGCTGAGGAAGAAAAGGCGGAGCGGGAAAAAGGCAAATCTGCCAAAGCAGATGCGGCAAAGAAATCATAAGCTTTGATCCGATGCCTTTTGATCCATTTCATTTGTGAAATGAGTGCCGGCAGGCAAAGGAGAAATTCTTCTTTGCCTGTCGGCAGTTTTGTATTATAATAGAGAAAATGCAGAGATGACTGTTAGTCGGAAAGGCGAATGGGTATGAGATATCTGGTATCGGGAAGCCAGATGAAGGAAGTGGACAGCTACACCATCCAGTCCATAGGAATCCCTTCACTGGTGCTTATGGAGCAGGCGGCCGCGGCCGTTGTGCGTGAAGTGCAGAAAAAGGCGGAAAAAAAGGACCGCATCTGGGCAGTCTGCGGGACCGGGAATAATGGGGCGGACGGCATTGCAGCCGCCAGGCTCCTTCATCTAAAAGGCTACACCGTGACCGTGATTCTGGCAGGTACCAAGGAGAACGGAACGGACGAGTACAGGAAACAGCTGGCCATTGCGGAGCGGCTTGGCGTAAATCTGATTGAATACAGCGATTTTATACCGGGCCGCTGTGAACTTGTAATCGATGCCGTATTCGGCGTAGGGCTGTCCCGGGAGGTGAGTGGGGTGTACCGTGACTTACTGGCCACGCTTTCCGGCTGTGGGGCGTCCTGGGTGGTGGCTGTGGATATCCCATCCGGAATTCACGCCGATACCGGTGAGATCATGGGGACTGCCTTAAAAGCTGATGTGACGGTGACCTTCGGCTATGAGAAGCTGGGAACGCTTCTGTATCCGGGGCGCGCCTACAGCGGAATCGTCGTGGTGGCCGATATCGGCTTTCCCCCTGTCAGCTTAGAACGGCTGAGTCCGGAGCTGTTTACCTTTGAACCGGCCGATATCCGTATGATTCCGGCCCGGCCCGCATATTCCAATAAGGGAACCTTTGGCCGCGTCCTGATTGCCGCAGGGTCAAAAAACATGAGCGGAGCCGCCTGGCTCAGCGCTATGGCCGCGTACCGGATGGGAGCCGGCTTGGTGAAGATCTTTACGGTGGAGGAAAACCGGGCTGTTCTTCAGACGTCGCTTCCGGAGGCGATCATCACTACTTACGATCCGGAGGAGGCACAGGCGTCCACAGTGCGTTTCCAGACACTTCTGGAGGCCCAGTGTGAATGGGCCAGCGTCATCGTTCTCGGCCCTGGAATCGGCCAGGAGCCGTATACGAGAAACCTGGTGGAGACGGTACTGGCTAATGCCTATGTCCCCATCATCCTCGACGCAGACGGCCTGAACACCATTGCGGCATTTCCTGAACTGACCAATTATTTTACCGAAAATATCATAGTGACACCCCACCTTGGCGAGATGGCGAGGCTGACAGGCAGTCCGGTGGAGGACATCAGGCGGCGCCTGATCCCCGCTGCGAGAGAATATGCGGATCGTTACGGAATCACCTGTGTACTGAAAGACGCGGTAACCGTAGCGGCCTTAAAAGATCAGCGTACCTACATCAATACCAGCGGCAACAGTTCCATGGCGAAGGCAGGAGCGGGAGACGTCCTGACAGGAATCATTGCAGGACTCCTGGCGCTCGGCATGGAAGAATCGGACGCCGCAGCCATGGGCGTCTACTTACACGGCCGGGCGGGCGATCTTGTCAGGCTTCAGTCAGGAGAGCACGGCCTACTGGCCCGGGAACTGACGGAGGCGCTGGCAGACATCTTAAAAGAGACAGAATAATCTGAAGGAAGTATAGAGAAATGGAACGATACAGCAGAGTTTATGAGACGGTAAATCTGGACGCCATCAGACAGAATATGGAAGCCATGAGGGCCAATTTAAAAGAAGGAACCGGGATGATTGGCGTGGTAAAGGCGGATGGATACGGTCATGGCTCAGTACCGGTGGCGTGTGCCATCGACCCATACGTAAGCGGATACGCGACGGCCACCCCGGAGGAGGCAGTCATATTGAGAAGACACGGCATTACAAAGCCCATTCTCATCCTGGGAGTGAGTCCTGAGAGCAGCTTTGAGGATCTGATCCGGTATGAACTCCGACCGGCCGTATTCCGTTATGAAAGCGTAGCTCGTCTCTCAGAACTTTCAGTGAAGGCAGGAAAAATATCACCCATCCACATCGCCTTGGATACCGGCATGAGCCGGATCGGCTATCCGGTAACCGCCGCCGCTGCAGAGGAGACGGTGCGGATCAGCCGTCTTCCAGGAATCCGCATCGAGGGGCTCTTCACCCATTTTGCCAGGGCGGATGAGAGGGACAAAGGCGCCACGGCCCGTCAGATGGAGCTGTTTACGGAGTTCATCTCCATGCTTACGGAGCGCGGCATCACAATCCCGGTTCTGCACTGTTCCAACAGTGCAGGAATTCTGGAACTGCCGCAGGCCAATTTCAATGCAGTCCGCGCGGGAATCTCCATATACGGTCTCTATCCGTCGGATGAGGTAGAAAAAGAGCCGGTCCATCTGACTCCGGCCATGGAGTTAAAGAGCACGATAAGCTATTTAAAGACGATCGCGCCGGGAACACCGGTCAGTTACGGCGGCACCTTTACAGCGGAGCGGAAAACAGCCATTGCGACCATCCCGGTAGGCTACGGAGACGGCTATCCGCGTTCCTTATCAGGCCGTGGGGATGTTCTGATCCGCGGCCGCCGTGCAAGAATCCTGGGCCGTGTCTGCATGGACCAGCTGATGGTCGACACGACAGAGATACCCGAAGCGGAAGAGGGCGACGAAGTCACCCTGATCGGGAAAGACGGGGACGAAGAGATCACGGTTGAGGAGCTGGCCCGCATCGGCGGCGGTTTCCACTATGAAATACTCTGTGATATCGGAAAACGTGTCCCCAGAGTCTACGTAGAAGACGGAAAAGTGGTAGGAAAAAAAGATTATTTCGATGATATTTACGAAGGTTTCGGAAAGTAATCAGAAAAGGAAGTGAAGGGACGAATAACGCAATCCATGTCCGTATCATATCATAAACTATGCGGCAAAAGAACTTGAGCGAACAACTTAAGTGAATACACGAGTCAAAAAAGGTCAATAATAGACTTAAATCAATTGACGGAGTGTGAGAAAGTGATAATCAGACGTGGAGACATATTTTATGCAGACCTAAGACCGGTAGTAGGCTCCGAGCAGGGCGGAATCCGGCCGGTCCTCATCATACAGAACGACATAGGAAACAAGCACAGCCCCACCGTCATCTGCGCAGCAATCACGTCCCGGATGAACAAGGCAAAACTACCCACACATGTCGAACTGGATACCAGAAGATGTGACATGATAAAAGATTCAGTCATTCTGTTAGAGCAATTAAGGACCATAGACAAGCAGAGACTAAAAGAGAAGATCTGTCATATAGACGAAGAACTTCAGGAAAAAGTGGACTATGCGTTAAAAGTCAGTTTGGAACTGGATACATAGTTCGAACGTGCGAAAGAAGCAAATCAGGAAACAAGCGTAAGTACTTGACAAATGGGGGGGAGGGGGGTATCATTTTTCATAGCTACGAGCAGGGCAGCCATACAGATGGAAGGGGCAGGGGTCAAGCTCGCTTGTCCCCTGCCCCTTCCATCTGTATGGCTATGCGGCGACAGCCGCGAAGCCCTGAGCCGCAGCACGGTTCAGGGCTTCCCCTGCGGATGCAAAAGCACCCAAACAAACTAATCAACAAACAGACAGACCAACCAAGCCCCCCTCTTCACCCCCACCAATGACAATCAATAAAAGGAGTAGAACAAAACAATGGACGATGGCAACCCGCTTCCCAGCGTGGCAATATTTTTACTATTCATCCTGTTAGACGCCATATTTTACGGATTTGGCGCTGCAATTCAGAACGTCAACACGAGTGACTTAGAGCATCAGATGGAAGAAGGCAGTGATAAGGCAAGAAAGCTGCTACATATCGTTAACAGGCCGACCCGGTTTGTAAACACGATACAGGTATCGACCAACATCATAGGCATTATCACCGGCGCCTTTATCTTAGAGCAGCTGGGCGGCCGTCTGACCCTGATTCTGGACCGTCGGGCCACTCTTTCGGCACCGTGGCTTTCCGTCTTAAGCCTTCTGATCGTAGGAATTCTCTTAATTGTGCTGCTCATCAGCTTTGGCATTGTGATTCCGAAACGCTGTGCAGCCCAGAATCCGGAGAAATGGGGTTATCACATGCTTCCGGTCGTCACTTTTTTCATGGTTCCGCTGATGCCGTTTACCTGGCTTATCAATGCCGTGGCATTTCTGTTCCTGAAGCTCATCGGCATCGATATGATGTCAGATAATGAGAATGTGACAGAAGAAGACATTATGTCCATGGTCAATGAAGGCCATGAGCAGGGCGTCTTAGAGGCCAGAGAGGCGGAGATGATCACCAATATTTTCGAACTGGACGATAAGGACGCCGGTGATATCATGACCCACCGGAAAAATCTGGTGGCTCTGGATGGTTCCATGACTCTCCGTGAGGCTGTAAACTTCATTTTGAAGGAAGGCTACAATTCCAGATATCCGGTGTATGAAAAAGATATTGACGATATCACCGGCATCCTTCACATGAAGGATGCGCTCATAGCTGCGGAAAACGGCAGTAATGGGATGGTCCCGATCTGTGAGATCGATGGTCTTCTGCGGGAAGCTCATTTCATACCTGAGACGAGAAACATTGATTCGCTTTTCAAGGAGATGCAGTCCCAGAAGATTCATATGGTTATCGTGGTCGACGAATACGGGCAGACAGCCGGCATTGTCACCATGGAGGACATTCTGGAAGAGATCGTCGGAAGCATTATGGATGAATACGACGTAGATGAAGAATTTATTGCCCAGGCAGAAGACGGTTCTTATATCATCAGCGGCATGGCACCTTTGGATGAGGTTGCCAAAACCCTGGATATCGAATTCGAGGAGGATGATTACGATTCCTACGACACCATCAACGGGTTCCTGATCTCGAGACTGGACCGCATTCCGCAGGAAGGCGAGCAGACGGAGGTGGAGTACCAGGGATACGGTTTCAAAATTCTCCAGGTGGAGAACAAGATGATTCATACCATCCGTGTACAGAAGCTTGTTCCTCCGCCGGATACCCCGCCAGGGCCGGAAAATGGCGGGGAAAGCCCGGCAGACAGCGAAAATTCCTTGCCAGATTAGCAGAATGGTGTTAAAATGGAAAAGATGCTGATTTTTAGAGTTTTTAGGACGAAGAAGATAAAGGAAAAGGAGTGTTATAAATAATGTCAGGACATTCAAAGTTCGCAAATATCAAACACAAAAAAGAGAGAAATGATGCTGCAAAAGGCAAAGTTTTCACCGTAATCGGAAGAGAGATTGCAGTAGCAGTGAAAGAAGGCGGACCGGACCCTGCAAATAACAGCAAGCTGCGCGATGTCATTGCAAAAGCCAAAGCCAACAATATGCCGAACGATACGATTGACCGCGGAATTAAGAAGGCGGCCGGCGATGCGAACGCTGTGAATTATGAGACCATTACATATGAAGGATATGGTCCAAACGGAGTAGCGATTATTGTTGATACCTTAACCGACAACAAAAACCGGACGGCAGCCAATGTGAGAAGCGCCTTTACAAAGGGCGGCGGCAACGTAGGAACGCCGGGCTGTGTATCTTATATGTTCGATAAAAAGGGCCAGATCATCATCGATAAGGAAGAGTGTGAGATGGACCCGGATGAACTGATGATGATGGCTCTGGATGCGGGAGCCGAGGATTTCTCCGAGGAGGAGGACAGTTACGAGGTGATTACGGCACCGGAGGATTTCAGTGCGGTGCGTGAAGCGCTGGAAGCGGCCGGAATTCCGATGGTGGAGGCCGACGTAACCATGATCCCGCAGACCTGGGTAGAACTGACCGATGAGGAATCGATTAAAAAGATGAACCGTACTCTCGACCTTCTGGACGAGGATGACGACGTTCAGGCCACCTATCACAACTGGGATGAATAATATTAAAATGAGAAGCCGGCTTAAGAAAATAATACTTTCTGAGCCGGTTTTTTGTATAAAAAAGAAGGCGAATGCAAATTGAAGGAAGACCAACCGCCACAGGCAGATGATTTCACTGGAAACACATAACGAGAAGAATGTGGCGTTTTACCGGCAATTTGGATTTAAGGTGTTTGGGGTGATGGAGAAGCATTTTGATTTGAAGCAGTATGGTATGATTCGGGAAGTGTGAGAAAAGGAAAAGTCCTGGCTCGGTAGTATGAGCCAGGACTTTTATTTAGGTGAAAAGTGGTTGTTGAAGCAGCCGCGGTCTAAGTCCTTTATTCAATGGATATTGGGCTGTCCAGTGGCTTTATTTACCACGATTTTAAAGTTGGAACCACAAGTAACGGTTTTCCCCTTTATGATATCTTCTTCTGTAAAACGCGCCATTAATATTTCTCGTTCGGTTACCCGTTCGTGGTCATAAGTAACATAGATAAAACCATCATCAGCTTCTTTAGCATCAGGATAAGAGACTTCATTCCGTTCGTCCAAAAGAAGGGAGTAGGGCCAGGTCTGACCATCATCTTCACTTAAAAGAGCGGACAGGTGACTTCGGCCTTTCCATTTTTTGACATTTCCCTGGTGCATGATATCTTCAAGATCAATTCGCTGGTCAAACTGGTAGTGATTAATTAAGAGGAGACGTCCCGATTTCAGACGACTGATATGAAAGCGGGAGCAGGGACCGTCAATATGGGATTTCTGTCCTGGAGTCCAGGTGTATCCGCCATCAGTGGAAAAACTTTCACCGATTCCATCGAAGGTGCGGACCAGCATCCACAGGGAGCCGTCCTTCTTTTCTACAATCATGTTTTCATCAAAGCTTCTGTTGGGGATATCTGCATGGCCGCGAAGAGAAATAGTTTTTCCCTTGTCGGACGAAGCGTATACATTAGAAAACTGCTCCTGCTCCAGACCGTGGCGTTCGGCGGGAACACTTCCGCTTGTATCACACCAGATAGCACAGGGGAACAGCCATTCACCTTTAGTGGTAATGATCGGTTTGTTCATCATAATGCCATTAGCAATTCTGCGAGGGGCAGACCAGGTGAGCGGATCCGTGTCAGGCTGATCGCAGACAGTTACCCAGACACCACTCCGTCCATCGTTAAATCCGCGCGCCTGCGTATAAAACATCCAGAGCTTTTTGTCTGGAGCGATCCATAAATTAGGATCATAGATCCTGCATTCCGGATCGGGATGCTCCACAACGGTTACACAGGAGCGAAAACTCTCTCCGTGATTATCACTGACACAAAGTACCATAATATTCCCTCCAACCTCAGCGTCCTGTCCGGAATAAAAATTAACAAAAATTCGTCCATTCCCGGTTACTTCAATGGAAGGAATTCCCTGCCAGCGCCGATAAGAGTCAGAGAAACGACTCTGGGTTGCTTCAACATAGATATTAGCTGGTGTTAAAGCAGAATCTGGATTGATGTATGTCATAATAAAACCTCCTTAGTTTTTTAGGTTTGATTTTACTATTCATCAATGATGAGCAAAAATAGTATAACATGTATATAATGCAATGTCAATGTAAATTAAAATGTGCAAATTAAATAATAGCTATTGACAAAATAAAAAGTATTGTATATAATTTGCCTATAAACACTACTCATTAATGATGAGCGATGATGAGAAGCGACGAATAAGGGGGAATAAAATGATTGATTTAGCAGAACAAACAACGGTTTTAAAGGGTGGCATGGTGGTTCTTCCAGGCTGTGTAAAAAAAATGGATCTGGTAATAAAAGGAGAACGGATTGAAGCACTGGTGAATGATTTTATAATGGATGAGACAGCAGATTGCAGGATCATTGATGTAAGTGGTAAGGTGATTCTGCCGGGGATCATTGATACGCACGTACATATGTGGGACCCTTCACCTTTCAATTACAGGGAAGACTGGTATTCTGGTTCACAATGTGCAGCGGAAGGAGGTATCACAACAATTGTTGATATGCCTCTCAGTGTACCTCCGGTGGTTGACAGGCAGGGCTTCGGTTTAAAATATGAGACGGCAAACCGACAGTCTTTCGTAGATTTTGCATTTTGGGGTGGATTGACTCCAGGCTGCCTGGATCAGATGGAGGAACTCAATAACCTGGGCTGTGTGGCATATAAGGGATTTATGAGTTTTGCCAATCCTGATTATCCGCAGATCACAGACGGATATCTGGTAAAAGGGATGGAGATCGCCAGGAAATTTGACGGCCTGATAGGAGTACACGCGGAAAATGCAGAGGTAGCCGATTTTGGTTGTCGGTGGCTGGCAGAAATGGGTGAATGTGATCCTGCCAGATATGATGACGCCAGGCCATGGTGGGTGGAACTGGAGGCGATTCAGAGAGCCTGTTTGTTTAGCAGAGCAGTAGGGAACCGTCTTTATATCTGTCATATGACGATTGCGCAGGGAGCCGAGTTTTTAAAGCAGGAAAAATGCAGGGGAACCAGAGTGTATGTGGAGACATGCCCGCAGTATCTGTTGTTCGACCGCAACGTATTACGGTCAAAGGGCGCTTATGCAAAGTGCAATCCGCCCCTTCGAAGCAGAGAAAATGTAGAAAAGCTGTGGAATTATGTAATGGATGGTACGATTGATACCATTGGCTCCGATCATGGGCCTTATCGGGATGAAGAGAAGACGAAAGAGGGTGATTTCTTTAAGGAACTTTGTGGATTTGGCGGATTTGACGGACTTTTGCCCTCCATGCTGACAGAAGGGGTAAACAAAAGAGGACTCCCGTTGGAACGTTTGGCCGATTTAACATCGGGCAACGCAGCAAAAATCATGGGTTTATATCCCAAAAAAGGAAGTCTTCTCCCAGGGACAGATGCTGATATTGTTGTGGTGGATTTAAATGAAGAATGGACCTTCGATGGAAAGAAGAGTTTTTCCAAGACAAAGTCGGATAAAAATGTTTATCACGGTATGGATATGAAGGGAAGAGTAAAGCAGACCTGGGTTAGGGGGAAACTGGTTTACAGAGATGGCAGCATAACAGGGAAAGCCGGATATGGTCAGTATGTGCCGAGGCAATCCCGGTAGCATATATGATCTGAAGGGAGGCGTAATAATGTGTGAACTGGAAGTATCCATGCAGAACATTCAAATGCGTTTTGGAGGAATTCATGCACTTGATAATGCGAAGCTGGAGCTGAAAAAGGGAGAGGTTCTGGGGCTGATCGGAGAGAACGGGGCGGGAAAATCCACACTGATGAAAATCCTTTCCGGAGTTTATGAGGCAGATTCTGGAAGTGTCACGGTTAATGGAAGAGAGGTACACTACAGGACGCCTAAGGAGGCACTTGATGATGGAATCTGCATGATATACCAGGAACTCAATCTGGTAGAAAAGCTTTCTGTGGCCGACAATATTTTTATTGGAAGGGAGAGCGGGAGGGGAATCTCGATAAAACGCAGGCAGGATAAAAGGAGGACAGAAGAATTGCTGGCCAGACTGGAACTGGACGTCAGCCCGGATACTATAGTAGGGGAATTAACCGTTGCAAGGCAGCAGATGGTTGAGATCGCGAAAGGTATTTCTTATCACAGCCGCGTACTGATCATGGATGAGCCGACTGCAGCCCTGGCTGTAAATGAGATCGAAGAGTTGTTTCGCGTTATCAGACAGCTGAAGGAAGACGGAATTTCTATTATCTATATTTCACACCGGCTGGAAGAACTTTTTGAGATTACAGACAGAATTACGGTTATGAGAGATGGCTGCTACATCGATACGATGGAAACGAAGGAAAGTTCCATGGAGGCATTGATTCAGAAAATGGTTGGAAGGACCATCAGCTGGGAGAAAAAAATGAGCTCCTGCGTCCGGAAGGATGCGGATATTGTCCTGGAGGTTAAAAATATGATATCAAAGGACATCAGAGACATTTCTTTTGTTCTGCGCCGCGGGGAAATATTGGGCCTGGCAGGTCTGATGGGCGCAGGACGTACGGAACTTGCCAGACTAATATTCGGTGCAGACTGGTACAGAAGCGGTAAGATTTATAGAAATAGCAGAGAAGTGAGAATCCGTTCTACAAGTGATGCGGTAGCAAACGGGATCAGTTATCTGTCGGAAGACAGAAAAGGTAACGGGCTTGCAATTGATTTGTCAGTAGCGGACAACGTGGCACTTCCAAACTGGGACGAGTTTACACGTGGTATTGTGATCAACTTTAACAGGATGGAGGAAGCTGTAGAAACAGTGACAAAGTCAGTTTCCGTTAAGACCCCTTCGATTGGCCAGCTGGTAAGAAATTTATCCGGTGGGAATCAGCAGAAAGTAGTAATTGCAAAATGGCTGCTAAAAAACAGTGAGATATTTATTTTTGACGAACCCACCAGGGGAATCGATGTGGGGGCAAAAAATGAGATCTATAAACTGATGGAACAGCTGATAAGGGAAGGAAAATCCATTATCATGATTTCATCCGAGATGCCGGAACTGCTCCGTATGAGTGATCGCATTCTGGTCCTTTGTGAAGGCAGACTGACCGGTGAACTGGATATAGGGGAAGCAACCCAGGAGAAGATTATGCAGTATGCGGTTATGAGGAGTTGAAAATAAAAGAAAGGAATACCGGTTATGAAAAAAATATTATCATCACAGCGGGCGATCGCACTTCTGACGCTTGGAGTCCTGTTCCTGTTTTTTTCTGTTTTCGGCAGTAATTTTTGTACCGGGGACACGATGGTGAATCTGCTGGAAAGTACATATTACATCATATGTGTATCCTTTGGAATGACATTTGTTATTTCCACAGGAGGAATTGATTTATCAGTGGGAACAGTAGCCATGTGCGGAGCTCTGGTTGGCGGCGTCGCATATAACGTATGGGGATTACCCATGTGGTTTTCTTTGATCATTATCGTTTTTACAGGGATGCTGTTTGGGATTTTAAATGGAATACTCGTATCTTACTTAAATCTTCCTGCATTTGTGGCCACACTGGGGACAATGATGATGTCACAGGGAGCAGGATATATCATTTCTGGCGTTCAGACAATGCGTTATCCGAGTATCAGTGAACCAGATGGCTGGTTTAAGCGGATTTTTTACAAGTCGCTGGATGGGGTGCCTATGGGGGTGATTTATATGGTTATTCTGTTTGCAGCGGCATTTTTTCTGTTTAAATATACAAAAATCGGAAAATATGCCTGTGCCATTGGATCCAATAAAGAAGCGGCCAGATTATCCGGTGTTAATGTAAAACGGTGGGGGCTTCTGGTATATGTGATCAGTGGTATTTTTGCAGGGCTGGCAGGAATCTTTTATGCGGCCACTTATACAGCGATACTGCCAGGCTCTGGTTCCGGAATTGAAACAAATGCCATAGCAGCGACAGTGATTGGAGGAACTTCAATGACCGGAGGATCGGGCAGTATGTTTGGAACAATCATTGGGGTATTTATCATGGGTATTTTGAAAAATGGTTTAATGACAATAGGAATTCAGCAGCAATGGCAGGTATTGTTTACAGGAGCGGCTGTTCTTCTGGCTGTATTGTTGGATATCTATAGAAATAACAAGATAAAACGGGGTTAAGTAAAATCACGGCATAGCCGTAAAAGAAAGGAAGGTATTTATTTATGAAAAAAACGTTATTATTAGGGTTGGCAGCTGTCTGTGCATGGTCTCTTACAGCATGTGGTTCAGGAGCGGAGGCTGAGACAACAACGGCTCCGGAGACAACGAAGCAGGAAAAGACTGAAATGGAAACGGAAAACTCGAAAGAAAAAGATGAGTATTATGTCGAGATGGTTGGCAATTCTTTCGCAATTCAGTTCTGCAATATAAATGTAGATGGTGCTAAAGCGGCAGCGGATGAACTGGGCAACGTGAAGTTAAATTATAATGCTTCCCAGGACTCCTCTCAGGTACAGGAGCAGATTGATATACTGAATCAGGCGATCGCTAAGAAACCGGATGCAATTTTGATTGCGGCAGCAGATCCGGATGCACTGGAGGCGCAGATGATTAAAGCGAGGGATGAAGGAATTCCGGTTGTGGCCTATGATATCTCGTTTAACCATGCGCCGGAGGGGGCATTGGCTGCAACCGTCTCCACAAATAATGAAGCGGCAGCGGGACTGGCTGCTGAAAAATTGATGGAAAATGAGGCATTTGTGGAACAGGTGAAACAGGCAACCGCGGAAAAACCAATGGTGGTGAGCTGCCTGGCACCGGATGCAGTTATGACTGCGCACGAACAGAGAATCAACGGGTTTACACTAACACTTTATGAGCTCCTTCAGGAGTATCAGCCGGGTGCTGTAGAAATCACCGGCCATACAAGCTTTGAAAAAGCTTCTGAAAATCCGGCCGCTGTTACGATCAGAGCAGAGATTCCGCCTACAAAAGCAGATGCAGATATCAGGAACCAGGCTCAGAAAATGATTAATGGAAATGATGTTGCTGCGGTTTTCTGTGTGAATGAAGCATCAGTAACCGCATTGCTCAGTGCAACAACGGATGGAACTGACCTCGACAGGGAGAAGGGTAAATATAAAGATTTAATTGCTATTGGATTTGATGCTGGAAAGACAATGAAGGGCGCCGTTGCCAGCCAGTATTTTTATGGGGCAGTCGCCCAGGATCCGTTTGCAATGGGGTATGAAGGATTAAAAATTTGTATCGATGCAGTGAACGGCAGAGAAGTAAAGAATCTTGATGCCCCTGCAGTCTGGTATGATCATACCAACATGGAAGAGGACGACATTGCAAAAATTCTGTACGATTAATGATAAAATAACACATAGGGAAAGGCGGGCAGAATTATGGCAACTTTGCTGATAGGAGGAAACGGGCTGGTAGGAACAGCACTGGTTAGGTATCTGACGGAACAGGGGGAAGCGGTGATCAGCTTCAGTGCACATTCCCCGTCTGAAGAGGTGAATGGCTGTACTTATATACAGGGGGATGTGACAGAATACGGTACCATAAATATGATTTTAAGAAATTATAAGATAGATAGAATTCTTCATAATGCGGCAGTTTCTCATCCGAAGCTGTTTAGGGATAACCCATACAAAATTTACCGGACTAATGTACTTGGTACCATGACATCGCTGGAAGCAGCCAGAAACTATGGGATCGAACGATATCTCTATATGAGTTCAGGGGCGGTATATGGAAATGTAAGCATGGATGTTGTAACAGAAGAAGTCCCCATGCACTCGGAAAATCCTTATGGTGCCACAAAGGTGGCCTGTGAAGAACTTGTGAGAAATTATGGCCTGGATTCTGCTTCTCTGAGAATTGGATTTGTATATGGTCCTGGAAGAAAGTATGAATGCCCTGTTAATATGATTTTAAGAGACTGCATCTTAAAAAGTGAAGTGATGTGGGAACGGGGAATGGATCAGAAGCTGGATTATATCTACCTGGATGATTGCGTGAAGGCAATTGCGACAATTGCCATGGCAGATAAACTTCCTCATACAGAATATAATGTGGGAGGAGGAGAGATTGTCAGCTATTCCAGAATCGTAGATAAAGTCAGAGAGCTTTATCCCAAAGTACCGGTGAGTATTGGGCGTGGAGATTTGGGGTATGACAATCTGGGTGCACTCAGCGTAGAGCGGGCATACCGTGACTTTGGCTGGAAACCGGAAGTGTCTATTGAAGAAGGAATTGAGAAATATGACCGGTGGCTGCGAAAAACCATGAATCACTGTAGTTGAGGGAAGAGACAAAATATGGTATACTGAATACTGGTAATATATGGTATATCAAAATAGAGAGCGTGGAAAATATATGGATGAGAAGAAGCGGTTACTGCAGACCGGCGTATTTAAAAATGAAAGTGATATTGTTCTTTTCCTTCTTGTAAGACAGATTGGCCACAGGACGGGGCCGGTGGGATCATGGACTTTAAAGGAAGAACTGGATTCCATGGGAATCGCCTATGGTACTGCCACCGTTGGACGGTATCTGAAGATGCTGGATTACAAAGGATATACCATTCATAAAGGGAATCAGGGGAGAATCCTGTCTGACGAGGGAAAAAAATGGCTTTCCGACATGGAGGACAGTTTAAACAGAGCTGAGGTGAGAAATGAATCTTCCAAGGCACTCCAGGTTAATAAATATTCAGATTTAATCGATTTGATGAAAGCCAGAAAAGCCATTGAAGTGGAAACAGTACGTCTTGCGGCCATCCATGCGACACAGGAGGAGATTACGGAACTGCGAAAATCCATTAATATATATTACCGTTTTATAACGGAAAAAAAGGATTTTGTGGAGCCAGCCCTTGATTTTCATGGAATTATTGCGGATATGAGTCATAATCGTTTCATGAAGGCTATTCTGGAGATGCTGATTTTTGAAGAAAAGCAGATTGAAGATAATATTGATCAGTTGGAGACGAGAAAAAGGGGTAATACGTACGTAATTGAGCACGATGATATTACGAGAGCAATTGAGGAGAGAAATCCCGACCTCGCAGCGGAATTAATGGACAGGCACATGGAGGGGATTCTGGAAGCTGTAGAATATCAGGTAAATCTTATGGAGAAAGTGGAATAAAGAATTTAGAGGGGCCGTAGCAGAAGCCAGATTCTGTTATGGCCTCTCTCTTTGCACTTGAACAAAGGCCGGCAGCCTCCCTTCCGTCATTTCTCCGGAATCATACACTAATACAGATAGTACGCCAGCGTCTCCGTAAATTCAAATCCCAGTTTCCGATACAGCTGAAGCGCCGGCCCGTTGTCTCCGCTAACCTGCAGCATGACACGGCTGAAAGGAAAATATTCCGGTTCTGTTTTGGCCATGCGGTTTAATTCACCGATGAGCGCGGCGGCGGCACGGCCTCCGATGCCCTGGTTCCGAAGCTTCTCATGAATTTCGAAGTCGTAAAAGTAAACAGTGTCATTTTGGAATATAAGATGAAAAGAGCCGACCGGCCTACTGTTTTCACTGATCACATACCGTTTATCTCCGCTGTCAGTTGAGAGAGCCGGTGAGAACTCTACGGAGTGGCTTTCACTGCCGGACTGCGGCGCGGGCAGGCGCAGTTCCATCATGTGTTCCCGGTTTAAAAACTCTGCTTCGAGGGCGTCCAGCGTCTTTTTCGTGTCAGGGCAGGAGTCATCAGCCAGGAAGAGAAGATCACATTCGCCGGACTCTTTTAACAGTTCTTCCAGCAGCAGGGAGAAATGACCGCGGCCCCGGTGGGACGGGAGTGTGAATGCGCTGCAGCTGCATGTCTCAAATTCGTTAAAAAATGCAGAAAATGCGGATAAGAGTGTTTCTTCGTCGTATAATAGAAAGAAAAGACCTCCGTCTTCTGTGGGAAAGGTAAGTGAAGTATGGTCATGTAACCGGCATGCGGTTTCAAGGGCCTGTAAGTCTTTCAGCTGCTGTTGATCCAAATGCTCTGTGCGTATGATTTTCATGGCGTTCTCCCTTTTGTTTTTCGGAGGAAATTATCGGCACTGCGCTGCGCAATTAACAGTGAATAGAGCACCTGACGCAGATATCAGGCACTCTATTCACCATGAATTACGCAGCACAGTACTGTGTCTACAGTATAGTACAAGAAACCATGTGATTTCAATCAAATATTTTCCATATTGCTGATTGTTTCTTTGAAATATGGGTGATAGAATAAAACCAGTGGATATAGTGGAGGGATTATTTTGAAAAAGAGAGATGAGATACCGGTTTGTGATACCTGGAACCTGGCGGACATTCTGCCATCCGACGAAGCCTGGGAAGCGCTGTTTCTTGAAACAGAGAGAGAACTGGCCGGCTATAAGGAGTTTGAAGGGCATCTGGCTGAATCAGGCGAGATGCTGTTTCGGTGTTTGAAGTTCGATGAAGAGATATCGTTAAAGATTGAGAGACTGTTTGTATACGGAAGAGAGAAGTCTGATGAAGACACGGCGAAAGCGAAGTATCAGGATTTTTATGCAAGAGCCCAGGCGCTCTCCTATAAAGCGGCGGGACTCTCATCTTTTATCGTACCGGAGATTCTGGCCATGGATGAACAGGCTCTCGGCAGATTCCGGAGTACGGTAAAAGAACTGGACCGGTACAGCCGGACGTTTGAGATCATTATGAAGAAGAAGGCCCATACGCTCTCCGCAGGTATGGAAGAGCTTCTTGCAAAATCCATGGAAGCGACCCAGAGTTCTTCCGATATTTTTAACATGTTTAATAATGCGGATGCGAAATTTCCGTCTATCACAGACAGTGAGGGGAAGGAAATTCCTGTGACCCATGGTACGTATATTCCGCTGATGGAGAACCGGGACCGCCGGGTGCGAAAAGCTGCTTTTCAGTCGATGTACAGCGTTTACGGCCAGTTTGCCAATACACTGGCGGCCACGTTCGCGGCAAACGTAAAGCAGGCTTCTTTTTATGCGAAAGCCAGAAATTACGGTTCCAGCCGGGCATATTATCTGTCAGAAAACGAGATACCAGAAAGCGTCTATGACAATCTGACGGAAGCGATTCAGGAGGGGCTGCCGCTTTTCCATGAATACGTCTCGGTCAGAAAAAAGGTGCTGGGACTCGATGAGATACACATGTACGATTTATATACGCCGATGGTGGAACACGATGACAGGAAGATTCCTTATGAAGAGGCAAAGGAAACCGTGAAAAAGGGCCTGGCCCCGCTGGGGGATAAGTATCTGGCTCTTCTGCAGGAAGGCTTCGATCACCGCTGGATCGATGTCTATGAAAATGAAGGCAAGCGAAGCGGCGCGTACTCCTGGGGTGTCTACGGGACGCATCCGTATGTGCTGCTCAACTACAGCGGTACACTGGACAGCGTCTTCACCCTGGCACATGAGATGGGACACTCCCTGCACTCCTGGTTTTCCGATCAGGCGCTGCCCTATGTGGACGCGGGATACAAGATTTTCGTCGCGGAAGTAGCGTCTACGTGTAATGAGGCGCTGCTGAACCGTTACCTGCTGGCGGTGACGGAGGATAAGAAGGAGCGGGCGTATCTTTTGAACCATTTCATGGAGAGCTTCCGTGGAACGGTGTTCCGTCAGACCATGTTTGCGGAGTTTGAGGCTGAGACTCACAGAAGGAGTGAGGCCGGAGAACCGCTGACGGCGGAGCTGCTCTGCAGGCTGTATCACGAACTTAATGAAAAATATTTCGGACCGGAGATGGTGGTCGACCGCGAGATTGATTATGAGTGGGCGAGAATTCCTCACTTCTATACGCCGTTTTACGTTTATCAGTATGCAACGGGCTTTTCGGCGGCCATGGCGATCAGCAGCAGGATTCTGGCTGGTGATGAGCAGGCACTGGAAGGCTACTTCAAATTCTTAAGCGGCGGCAATTCCATGCCTCCGATCGAGCTCCTGAAGCTGTGCGGTGTGGATATGTCTACCGGCCAGCCGGTAAAGGAAGCGCTGGCCGTATTTAAGGAACTGCTGGAGGAGTTTAAATCGCTGTAGTGAAAAGAGGGGAGCAGGGATGAATCTGTATCAGATGATCTTCAAGAGAAGATCCATTCGAAAATTTAAATATGAAGCGGTACCGGAGCAGCTTATAAAGGATGTCCTGGCGTTTGCAGACCGTGTGGCCACACTCTGCCCGGAGATTTCCACAAAGATGGAGATTAAGGAAAATATAGGGAAGGATCTTCCTGTAAAGGGTCTCTGGAAGGTGGAAGCACCATATTATCTGGTGTTTTATTCGGAAGAGAAGGATGGCTGGATGATGAATGCAGGATACGTTCTGGAGCCTGTTCTTCTGTATATGACCGGCAAGGGACTGGGAACGTGCTACTTAGGCAGTACCAGAATTCCCGGACCGGAGCCTGCCGGGATGAAGACGGCCGTTGCCGTGGCGTTCGGATATCCCAGATCCCTGCTGTACCGTGATCCGGCTACGGCAAAACGCCTTCCGTTAAAAGAACTCTGCGTGTTCAAGGATGAGATCGGCGAACCGCTGAAGAATATCCTGAAGGCTGTTCGACTGGCACCTTCGGCCATGAATACGCAGCCGTGGCGCTTTATCGTTTACCACGACAGAATCTATATTTTCTCCTGCAGGGAATTTCTTCCTTCCCAGACCATGGTGGCAATGAGGGATTTGAGTATGGGAATCATGCTGTCCCATCTGTCCATCGCGGCGGAAGAACTGTGGCTGAATTTAAAGATCGAAGTAGAAGAACAGATGGTAAAGAAGTCTTATAAGAGCGGTGCCTATGTGGCGACAGCTTTTCTGCTGGAATAAGGAGTGTCCGTGTCCAACTCACGGGCCGGGGTGGAATCCCTGATAAAAATTGAAACGTGAAGATAAAAAAGGGGACAGCCCCCTTCGGAAATTCCGCTGTCTGCAGAAACGGCAGGCGGTCCGGTCCGGTGGGCTGTCCTCTTTTTGGTATCATAGAATATGGTTGATCCCGGTAAGGAAAGCGGGAATATGTGTTATTCGATGGTGATGTAGTGGTTTTCCTCGATCTGCTTCGGAGCTTCCTTCGGAACGGTCAGCTTTAAGATGCCATTGTCGAAGGCCGCTTTAATATCTTCCTGGCGCAGCTGGGAACCAACATAGAAGCTTCTCTTGCAGGAGCCGCTGTAGCGTTCCTTGCGGATAAAGTTTTTGTTCTCACTGTCTTCGGAAGAGCCTGACGCCTCGGCGTAGATGGTCAGATAGCCATCCTTTAATTCAGCACGCACGTTCTCCTTCTTGTATCCGGGAAGTTCCACGTCAATGATATAATTGGTTCCGTCATCTTCAATATCAGTTCTCATAAGCGTTGTTCTGTTCTGTACAGAGTCGTTAAAAAATGGATCATTGAAAAATTCATCGAATAAATTATTTCTTCTGGATAATAACATAGGTTCTTCCTCCTTATTTATCTGCACCGCGTTTGATGCGGTGTTGTTGTTTGATTTGTTCTAGGTGTAATATAACACAAATTATTAGCACTGTCAATAGGTGAGTGCTAATTTTCTTCAATTGAATTTTCACGGCTTAAATGCGGCGGGTAACGGCGAGAAAGACGCTTGAAACAGCCCCCTACTTATGATAGAATTGGTAAGAATAGAGAAAATGTGAGGAACGAAGGAGGAGACTATGATTAATCAGTTGATTCAGAAGATTCAAGAAACAAAGGCCCCCATCTGTGTTGGACTGGATCCGATGCTTGGATATATACCGGAGCATGTGACGAGAAAGGCATTCGATGAGTTTGGTGAGACGCTGGAAGGTGCCGCAGAGGCGATCTGGCAGTTTAATAAAGAAATCGTGGATCATGTCTGTGACATTATTCCATCAGTTAAGCCGCAGATCGCCATGTATGAGCAGTTCGGCATCGAAGGGCTTAAGATATATAAGAGAACGGTTGATTACTGTCAGGAGAAGGGACTTCTCGTGATTGGCGATGCGAAGAGAGGGGATATCGGTTCTACCTCCGCCGCGTATGCTACGGCACATATCGGCCATGTGAAAGTGGGCGGCAGCATTCTGACCGGCTTTGGCACCGATTTTCTGACTGTCAATCCGTATCTCGGCACGGATGGAGTGAAGCCGTTTGTCGATGTGTGCAAAGAGGAGGACAGAGGACTCTTCGTACTGGTAAAGACCTCCAATCCTTCCAGCGGTGAATTCCAGGATCAGCTGATCGGCGGAAGGCCGCTGTACGAGCTGGTAGCAGACAAGGTAGTGGAATGGGGCGCGGACTGTATGGACGGCGCTTACAGCAACGTCGGAGCCGTAGTGGGAGCAACCTATCCGGAGATGAGCCGGATCTTAAGAAAACTGATGCCGAATACGTACTTCCTGGTACCGGGATACGGTGCGCAGGGCGGAACGGCTGAAGACCTTAAGTACTGTTTCAATGAAGACGGACTCGGTGCAATCGTCAACTCCTCCAGAGGCATCATCGCCGCATATAAGCAGGAGAAATACGCGAAGTTCGGCGCAGAGCATTTCGGTGAAGCCTCCAGACAGGCGGTCATCGATATGGTTTCCGATATCAACAGCGTACTGTAGGAGGAATCATGGCTCAGAGAAAAGTAACAGCCTTTGTGGACCGTCAGGAAAGGCTGACAGAAGATGTGTACAGCATGTGGATCCGGGATGAGGAGATGGCTGCCCAGGCAAAGCCGGGACAGTTTATTTCTGTGTATACAAAGGACGGAGCAAAACTGCTTCCGCGCCCGATCAGCATCTGTGAGACGAGTAAAGAAACCGGTATGCTGCGGATTGTATACAGGACCGTCGGAGCGGGAACGGAAGAATTTTCCCGTTACCAGGCGGGCGATCCCGTCGATATCATGGGGCCTCTCGGCAATGGATTCCCGCTGGAGGAAGCTGCAGAAGGAAAGACCGCCTTTTTGATCGGCGGAGGAATCGGAATTCCTCCCATGCTGGAACTGGCGAAGCAGTTACGCTGTAAAAAAGAAGTGATTTTAGGATATCGCGACGTTCTGTTTCTAAATGAGGAATTTGCTCCTTACGGGGATGTGGTTCTTGCAACTGAAGACGGCAGCGCCGGTACAAAGGGCAATGTCATTGACGCGATCAGAGAACACGGGTTAAAGGCGGATGTAATCTTTGCATGCGGCCCTACACCGATGCTGCGCGCGTTAAAAGAATTTGCCGCTTCAGAGAACATCACCTGTTTTCTGTCTCTTGAGGAGAAGATGGCATGCGGAATCGGAGCGTGTCTGGCCTGTGTCTGCAAAACAAAGAACGTGGATGAACATTCTCATGTTCACAATGCAAGAATCTGTAAAGACGGGCCGGTATTTCGGGCAGAGGAGGTAGAACTCTGATGAATATGAAGGTGAACTTAGCCGGTGTGGAACTGAAAAATCCGGTCATGACGGCATCCGGTACCTTTGGGTCCGGAGCAGAATACGGTGAGATGGTGGATTTAAACGGTTTAGGAGCGGTTGTGACCAAGGGGGTGGCCAATGTGCCGTGGCCCGGCAATCCGACGCCCAGAATCGCGGAGACGTACGGCGGCATGATCAACGCGATCGGTCTGCAGAATCCGGGAATTGAAGTATTTGCAAAGCGGGATATTCCGTTTTTAAGGCAGTATGACACGAAGATTATCGTTAATGTCTGCGGCAGAACCACGGAGGATTATGTGGAAGTGGTGGAACGCCTCGGGGATGAACCGGTGGATATGCTGGAAATCAATATTTCGTGTCCCAATGTGAAGGAAGGCGGCATCGCCTTCGGACAGGATCCGAAAGCAGTGGAGGCCATCACCAGAGAGGTAAAGAAACATGCGAATCAGCCGGTTATCATGAAGCTGAGCCCAAACGTAACGGATATCACCGTCATGGCGAAGGCGGCAGAGGCGGGCGGCGCCGATGTGATCTCTCTGATCAATACGCTGACAGGCATGAAGATCGATATAAACCGCAGAACCTTTGCAGTGGCCAATAAGACGGGCGGATTATCCGGCCCGGCGGTGAAGCCGGTTGCGGTCCGCATGGTGTATCAGGCGGCGAACGCCGTGAAGATTCCCATCATCGGCATGGGCGGCATTATGAATGCAGAGGATGCGCTGGAGTTTATTCTGGCGGGAGCCACGGCAGTTTCCGTGGGAACGGCCAACTTCCATAACCCATATGCCACAGCTGAGGTTGTAAGCGGAATCGAAAATTATATGAAGAAGTACAACATAGAAGATATCAATGAGTTAGTCGGAGCCGTTCGGTAAGAAGCCCGATTTCAGGAGGGACGATAAGATGGAACAGTATAAGCAGGAATTTATAGAGTTTATGGTAGACAGCAACGTGCTGAAGTTTGGAGATTTTACGTTAAAGAGCGGAAGAAAGTCTCCATTTTTTATGAATGCAGGAGCCTATGTGACAGGAGCACAGCTTAAGAAGCTGGGGGAGTATTATGCGAAGGCCATCCATGATAATTTCGGGGACGAGTTTGATGTGCTGTTTGGACCGGCATACAAGGGAATTCCGTTAAGCGTGGCGACCACCATCGCTTACCATGAATTATATGGGAAAGAGATCAGATACTGTTCGAACCGGAAGGAAGCAAAGGACCACGGAGACGCAGGAATTCTTCTGGGCAGTCCGATTCAGGACGGTGACCGCGTGGTGATTATCGAGGATGTGACCACATCCGGCAAGTCGATCGAAGAGACATTTCCGATTATCAAGGCTCAGGGAGATGTGACGATTCTCGGTCTGATGGTTTCCTTAAACCGTATGGAAAAGGGAAAAGGGGATAAGAGTGCTCTCGACGAGATTCATGAAAAGTATGGTTTCCATGCAAAAGCCATCGTTACCATGGCAGAAGTTATCGAATATCTGTATAATAAAGAATATAACGGAAAGATTATGATTGATGATACTTTAAAGGCGGCGATTGACGCCTATTACGAAATCTACGGCGTAAAGTAAGGAGAGCTGAATATGGAGAGAGTTTATAAGACCATGAGAAATGCAGGCGCGCTTAATATTGTAATCGGCATTATTATTACAGTGGCAGGCTTAAGTGTCGGCATCATGTCTATCATCAATGGTGCTGTTCTGCTTAAGAGAAAATCCGAGATTACGTTTTAAATGGGGCATTTATGATAAAAAATACAACAAAACGACAGAAGCTGGGTTGGGTGATTTTCATCGTTTACCTGATTTTTTTGGCGTACTTCCTGTTCTTCTCCGAGGACTTTGGTCGGGGAAGCCATCTGCAGGAGGAGTACGCCTATAATCTGGTGCCGTTCAAGGAGATCAGGCGTTTTATTGTGTACTGGCACGTGGTAGGAATCCGGTCGTTTTTGCTGAATATTGTGGGCAATGTTGTTGGATTTATGCCATTTGGATTTTTTCTTCCGGTCATCAGCCGCAGGAGCCGTCACTGGTATAACACCGTGCTGTTAAGTTTTCTGTTCAGCCTCTGCATTGAGACGGTGCAGCTGATATGGAAGGTGGGCAGCTTCGACGTGGACGATATGATTCTCAACACCCTTGGCGGATTACTCGGCTTTGTGTTCTACAAAATTGTACAGACGATACGAGTGAGGAGGAAGCGGCGTGCAGCAGCAGAAAAAAGTATCCTATATTAGGAAACCATTTGCAAGGAGAAGCTTTATGGCCATCGGGCTTGCTGCCGCCGCATTGATTCTCGCGGTCATCGGTGTGGCAAGCTCGGTCATGACGGCAGGGAACGCGGAGCTGAATGTGGCTGCGGTTTGTTTCTGCAGCTTTTTAATTGCCATTGTTTCCCTGATTTATGGGGCGCTTTCTTTTTTGGAAAAGGAGAAAAAGTACATACTGTCCAAGATAGGGATGGCTGTCAGCGGCCTTCTGATTATCGTATGGACGGTTCTGATTATCATTGGATTTGGAGGATGACGATGAAGTATTGTGACAGATTCAAAGAAGAAAATGAGAGCGTGATGGAGCGGTTCCAGCTTTCCATGGAACGGCTTCATGCCATAGAGAGTGAGGAGACGGTGGAAGAACCGTACCGCTCTTATTTCCGGAAGATGGCGTCATTTATTGGAATGATCGGAGCGTATCGCGAGCAGCTGGAAGGCGGACTGCTGGAGAATGCCTCTCTGGACGAACTGAAAGCCTGGAATCACAGGCTCTATGAGGACATTCTCCCTCAGAACTACGAAACCAGCTATGGAAATCCACAGTATGCAGCCTCCGCTCTGGGAGAGGAGTATGGACAGCTTTTTTCCTATCTCTACAAGGAAATCCGGGGCGGGATTCTTTTTACTGCGGAGAACAGGCTGACGGATATCACCATTTTAAATGAGACAGTGATTGAGATCTATAATATGTTCGAGGAGACAGTGCCTACAGCCGCCAGTGTAAAGGATGTGCTCTACTGGTTTGTCAGCGATTACTGCGATTATACGGTGACTTACCGCATCAGAGAAGGGGTGGATCCTGCTCTGACCTTTGCAAAGGATATCATCATGGACAGCGATTTAAACGACCTGCGGTATTTATACCGGTTTGGCGATTATATCTCCGAGTCCGAACTGCTGGTGGCACAGTTTATGAATTCACTTCCGGAGGAGACGGTGCAGCTTATGGCGGATACGTACACGGAGGGCTACCGGAAGGGCTTTGAAGTGATGGGACGCGATCTGTCGAAAAAGAGCGCGGTGCAGATCCGGTATGAGCTGGGCTTTGAGCGCATGGTGAAGGCGGCAATCCGGAATTTCCGTGAGATGGGGCTGGATACGATTCTTTCCCGCTCCGCGGTGTGGTCTGTGAATCAGAAGGCAGGAAGGAAGGTGGGCTATTACGGCACGCCTGCCAACCGTCAGTATGAGTACGATCACCGCTACGACGAGGCGATTTATTTAAACAAGGCGTTTACCGACAGGAAGGCTTCCGTTCTGCGGGTTGCCTATGAGCAGTATAAAAAAGAGGCCGCAGCCTATGCGGGGCCGGCTGTGATTGAGACCTTCGGGCAGGAGGGCTTCCAGCCTGTTAATAAGAAGGAGGCAAACCGTCTGGATGGCAGACAGGAGAAGCTGAGTGCAAAGGCAGCCAATGAGGCAGCGGTGATTACCAATGAGTATATTCCCGGTGATGAAACAAGCTTTACGATCATCGCATTCCCGGTGCCGGAGATCGGTCGCGGCAGTCACGGTGAATGGGATGCAGAGAGTGCCGGTGAGCGTTTCAAAAAGATATTCGAGGAGACTATCGCGATCAACACGCTGGACTATGAAAAGTATAAGACGATTCAGCAGACGATCATCGATGCACTGGATGAGGCGGAATACGTGGAAGTGAAGGGAAAGGGAGACAACCGGACCGATCTGCGCGTGAGCCTGCATGAACTGGGAGACAGGGAAAAAGAGACGAATTTTGAAAACTGTGTGGCGGATGTCAACATTCCGCTGGGCGAGGTATTTACGTCCCCGAAGCTCTGCGGGACGCAGGGAACGCTGTTTGTCGGAACCGTGTATATCGGTGATTTTCAGTTTAAGAATCTCTCCATGACATTTGAGGACGGAATGATCAAAGCGTATTCCTGCGATAATTTTGAAGATCCAAACGAGGGCAGGGCGCTGGTAAAACAGATGATACTGAAGAACCACGACACGCTTCCCATGGGCGAGTTTGCCATCGGAACCAATACGACGGCGTACGCCATGGCCGAACGGTATGGGATCCTCGACAAGCTTCCGATTCTGATCGTGGAGAAGATGGGACCGCATTTTGCGGTTGGCGATACGTGCTACAGCTGGGCCGAGGACAGCGCCGTGTATAATCCGAACGGCAAGGAAATCATTGCAAGAGACAATGAGATTTCCATTCTGAGGAAGGAAGATTTGTCGAAGGCATATTTCAGCTGCCATACGGATATCACGATCCCTTATTCGGAACTGGATACGATCGATGCGGTGAGAGCGGATGGCAGCAGGATTTCGATCATCGCTGACGGGCGGTTTGTGCTTCCTGGTGTCGGGGAGCTGAATGTCCCGCTGGATAAGGAACAGGGAAAGCCGGATAATAAATAAGAAGCAGAATAGAAAAACAGAATGTGCCGGGAAGGTGATACGGGGCGGCACATTCTGTTTACTTTTTTGTTTTCTGATTGCATCGAGCTCTTAAACTGAACGCTTAAATTGAACGCTTAAATTGAGCGCTTAAGCTGAGCTGAAGAAGTGTATGATTACATTGTTTTCTGCAGAATCATTCGAAATACGAACAGGACCACCACGTAGACTGCCAGAATGATCAGCAGTGTCTTAAGGATGAGAATGCTGATGAATCCGCTGATCAGGATACCGATATAGAGCAGGAGCAGCATGGTATATCCGGCGTAAGCCCAGCTGCGAAGTCCCAGCATACGGTTCCTCTCATCAGTTTCGTAGATTTCCCGTTCTTTTCTTATCTCAGGCTTCTTTAAATAGCGGACATTTTTAATGATCGTTGCGGCTGCGGCGAAGAACAGACCGAACCCGGTTCCCATATAGAAGCCCGGAATGAAATCATAGTGGTCGGCGGCCATGTACAGGACGGGAATCTGATCGCCTGCCAGGAAGGAAAGGGCGATGGTGATCACGCCCAGCGCCATGAGAAAGCAGCTGGCAGTGATTCTGGTCTTGCATTTCTTCTCAAAGTTAATGGGACTGTCAATAAATAAATTGTTCAGCAGCATGGTTTTATTCCTCCTCGAATAAGAATATTTCTTCAATGTTCATGTGAAAATATACGGCGATCTTGTGGGCCAGCTGGAGAGAGGCGTTATACTTGCCGTTTTCCAGGGATATGATGGTCTGCCTCGTTACGCCCAGAGCATCCGCCAGTTCTTCCTGTGTGATCCGCGATTGTTTTCTCAACTCCTGTATTCTTGTCTTCACTTACACAACACTTCCCTTTCTTTTATTCCCGCAGGCAGCGAGCCAGACGGACACGCCTGAGTGTTTCTCTGGCGGCCCATATAAAGGTAATGAGCCAGGCTCTGTGTCTGCGGGGGTTTGTTGTTAAAAGTAATGTTTCCTTTACATTTTTAGTATAGCACGCTTTACATTGTTTGTAAAGTGTATTTTACAATTTTTGTAAAGGAAGTTTTACATTATTGAATATACGGGTATTTTTAAGAAAATTATTGACGGGAGCATAAAAAGCTAGTATTATAATTATAAGTAAAGACTGATTTATAAGCTTTATATATTAATATAACTAATGAAAAGCATAACCGTTAATAATGAAAGGAGATTTACTATGGCAAAGGTAGCTATTGTTATGGGCAGTGATTCCGATATGCCTGTTATGGCGCAGGCTGCAGACGTTCTTGAGAAACTGGGTGTTGATTTTGAAATAACTGTTATTTCGGCTCACAGGGAGCCTGATATATTCTTTGAGTATGCCAAGACAGCGGAAGCGAGAGGTGTGAAGGTGATGATCGCGGGAGCCGGTAAGGCGGCCCATCTTCCGGGCATGTGCGCGGCGCTTTTCCCGATGCCGGTCATCGGAATTCCGATGAAGACTTCCGATCTCGGCGGTGTGGACTCTCTCTATTCCATCGTACAGATGCCGTCCGGCATACCGGTTGCCACGGTTGCGATTAATGGAGGAACGAACGCGGGAATTCTCGCGGCGAAGATCCTGGCTGCGTCTGATGAGGCGCTGCTCGGCAGATTAAAGGAGTATTCCGAGAATTTGAAGAATGATGTGGTAAAGAAAGCGGAGAAGCTGGATCAGATCGGATACAAAGAGTATCTGGCACAGATGAAGAAATAAGCCGTGGAGTGCGTTGCGTGCTCATGACAAGGAGGAAAAGAAATGGATTACAAGAATGCCGGTGTGGATATTGAGGCTGGATATAAGTCAGTAGAGTTAATGAAGGAACACGTAAAGGGAACCATGAGACCGGAGGTATTAGGCGGGATCGGTGGCTTTTCGGGAGCATTTTCCATGAGCGCATTTAAAGAGATGGAGAAACCGACTCTTGTTTCCGGAACTGACGGCGTAGGAACGAAGCTAAAGCTTGCATTTCTTATGGATCAGCATAATACGGTAGGTATCGACTGTGTTGCCATGTGTGTCAATGATATTGCCTGTGCAGGAGGAGAACCCTTATTCTTCCTGGATTACATTGCCTGCGGAAAGAATTTTCCGGAGAAGATTGCGGATATCGTTGGCGGCGTGGCGGATGGCTGCAAACAGGCCGGTGCGGCCTTAATTGGCGGAGAGACAGCGGAGATGCCGGGCTTTTATCCGGAGGATGAGTATGATCTGGCCGGTTTTGCGGTTGGTGTTGTAGATGAAAAAAATCTGATTACAGGAAAAGACTTAAAGGCCGGCGATGTGCTGATCGGCATGGCTTCCTCCGGTGTACACAGCAACGGTTTTTCTCTTGTGCGCAAGGTATTCGAAATGACGAAGGAGAGTCTGGATACGTATTACGATGAGCTGGGGGGAACCTTAGGAGAGACCCTGATCGCTCCGACGAAAATATATGTGAAGGCTTTAAAGAGTGTGAAGGACAGCGGAGTTACGATCAAGGCCTGCAGCCATGTGACCGGCGGCGGTTTCTATGAGAACATTCCGCGCATGCTTCCGGACGGTGTCAGAGCAGTCATTAAAAAGGACAGCTATGAGATTCCGGCAATCTTTAAGCTTCTGGCTGAAAAAGGCAGTATCGAAGAAGAAATGATGTACAATACGTATAACATGGGGATCGGTATGGTTCTGGCGGTTGATCCGTCTGCGGTGGATACCGCGATGGAGGCCATCCGTGAGGCTGGTGAGACTCCATATGTGATTGGCAGCGTGGAAGCAGGAGAAAAGGGAGTGACCTTATGCTGAGAGTCGGCATTCTGGTATCCGGCGGCGGAACGAATCTCCAGGCCATATTAGACCGGCTGGACGACGGGAGTCTTACCAATGTGAGCGTGGAAGTGGTGATCAGCAATAACCGCAGTGCTTACGCGCTGGAACGGGCGAAGAACCATGGAATCGAGACTGCGGCCATCTCTCCGAAGGAGTTCGGAACCAGGGAGGAATTTAACGAGGCATTTCTGTCAAAGGTGGACGAGTACCATCTCGATCTGATTGTGCTGGCCGGGTTCCTTGTAACGATCCCGGAGGCGATGACCAGAAAATATAAGAATCGTATCATTAATATTCATCCTTCCCTGATTCCATCTTTCTGCGGAGTGGGCTACTACGGCTTAAAGGTTCACGAGGCGGCCTTAAAGCGTGGGGTGAAGGTGACCGGAGCCACGGTGCACTACGTGGACGAGGGAGTGGACAGCGGCCCGATTCTTTTACAGAAGGCAGTTGAAGTGAAGGACGGAGATACGCCGGAGATTCTTCAGAGACGTGTGATGGAAGAGGCGGAGTGGGTGATTCTGCCTCAGGCTATTCAGATGATTGCAAACTCATAAGAAGTTCAGGAGGCGGATGATGAAAGTACTGATTGTTGGAAGCGGCGGAAGAGAGCACGCGATCGCGTGGAAGGTGGCAGGGAGTCCGAAGGCAGATAAGATTTACTGCGCTCCGGGCAATGCCGGTATCGCTGAATATGCGGAATGTGTGCCGATCGGCGCCATGGAATTCGATAAGCTGGCGGCGTTTGCGAAGGAAAATCAGATAGATTTAACTGTGATTGGTATGGATGATCCGCTGGTAGGCGGCATCGTGGATGTATTTGAGAAGGAAGGGCTTCGCGTATTCGGACCCAGAAAGAACGCGGCGATTCTCGAGGGATCCAAGGCATTTTCCAAGGACCTGATGAAGAAATACCATATTCCGACGGCGGGCTATGAGACCTTTGATACTCCGGAGGCGGCGCTTCAGTATCTGGAAACGGCCGAGATGCCCATCGTACTGAAAGCGGATGGTCTTGCTCTCGGAAAGGGCGTTCTGATCTGTAATACGAGGGAAGAGGCAAGGGAAGGCGTCAGGACACTGATGCTGGATAAGCAGTTCGGCTCCGCCGGCGACCGCATCGTGGTTGAGGAGTTTATGACCGGGCGAGAAGTCTCCGTGCTGTCTTTTGTGGATGGAGATACGATAAAGATCATGACCTCGGCGCAGGATCACAAGCGGGCGAAAAACGGGGATCAGGGGTTAAATACCGGCGGTATGGGAACCTTTTCGCCCAGCCCGTTCTATACAGAGGAGGTTGACGCCTTCTGCCGGAAATACGTATATCAGGCGACGGTAGACGCGATGAAGGCGGAGGGAAGACCGTTTAAGGGAATCATCTTCTTTGGGCTGATGCTCACCGAGAAGGGACCGAAGGTTCTGGAATACAATGCGAGATTCGGCGATCCGGAGACGCAGGTCGTACTGCCGCGTATGAAGAATGATATTTTGGAAGTGTTCGAGGCCTGTGTGGACGGCACGCTGGATCAGATTCAGCTGGAGTTTGAGGATAACGCGGCAGTCTGCGTTGTGCTGGCTTCCGACGGGTATCCGGAGCACTACGAAAAAGGATATCCGATCAGCGGATTCGAGAATTTTAAGGGGCGTGACGGATACTATGTATTCCATGCCGGAACAAAGTTTGACGGGGAAGGCCGGGTCGTGACCAACGGCGGACGTGTGCTGGGCGTGACTGCGAAAGGCGAAAATTTAAAGCAGGCACGGGAAAACGCGTATCGGGCGACGGAATGGATTACATTTGGGAATAAGTATATGAGAGATGATATTGGGAAGGCGATTGATGAGGTCTAGTCAGTCATTTGGATGACATACCCCGGTTCGAGGATTTTGAACCGGGGTTTTTCTGTGAATGGATCTTTCCCCAGTCCTGGCAGTGCCCAGACTATTATCGGGGGAAAGATCCTTTTCTTATCGTGACTTTCCGCAGCTTCCGGTTAAATCCCTCAAGAAATCGTGCGGCTGCTCTCAAATCGCAGAAAAACTGTTATCTTTTAGAGAAGTAATCCACGTTTCGATTGTTTGGGCCAGTATATACTGCTGCTGCAAAACTGCCATACCTGTTTCCGGAATTTCCGGTACACGTTCTTTTTCGCATAGATTTTCTTCCAGACAGGTCTTTAAAGCTTTTACATTTTCCTCGATTTTTTCCAGGCATAATTTCTGCCCTTCCGGTGGAAGGCTGGGCAGATTTACAATCACGGCGTTAAAATCCAGGAAAAAGTGAATCGGTTGTGACGCGATCTCATTCATTAGATTTTCAAATTCTTTTGCGCCGGTATCTGTAAGAGAATAAATTGCTTTCTCCGGCATTTTCCCCTCTTTAACAATATTACTTTTAATCAATCCTTTTTCTTCAAGCTGTATCACCTTTTTGTAGATTGAGGGCGTGCTGATTTTTACCCATTTGGAGATATTGCGATACTCAACTAATTTCTGAATGTCATAGGCGCTGAGTGATTCCCTTTTTAATATCCCTAATACAATTAAATCGATAGTCGCCATGATTTCCTCCTGTTTCTATTGACAAATGGTGTAAATTATAGTAGTGTAATTGCTAGTTGATCAATTACTATAATTTATACTACTATATTTTATGCCTTATGTCAAGCGAAAGGAGAACTAACAGATGAATGAATCAGACAAAAAAATAGCGCTGCTGGGGAGCATGCCGATTCCAAAAGCATTACTGGCGTTAGGGCTGCCAACCATGATTGGTATGCTGATTAATGCGCTGTACAACCTGGCAGACACTTACTTTGTGGGAGGACTTGGAACCGATCAAATGGGTGCTGTCACGGTGGCGTTTCCCCTCGGACAGGTTATCGTAGGATTGGGCCTGCTGTTTGGTAACGGAGCCGCCGCCTGTCTTTCAAGGTTACTTGGGCGCAGAGACAAAGAAACTGCAAACAAGGTAGCCAGTACGGCCTTATACAGCAGCGTATTGACTGGAGCAGTCCTTATTCTTTGTTCCATTATCTTCCTAAAACCGATCTTAAAACAGCTTGGCGCAATCGAAAGTGTTATGCCTTATGCAACTGCCTACACCAGTATCTATATTACGTTTTCAATTTTTAACGTCTTCAATGTCACGATGAACAATATTGTATCAAGCGAAGGAGCCGCTAAAACTGCCATGTGTGCATTGATGGCAGGTGCTTTACTAAATGTGATATTAGACCCGATTTTTATCTATAGACTGCATCTTGGCGTTGCGGGTGCAGCAATTGCAACAGCCATTTCACAACTAGTTTCCACAATCGTCTATATGGGCTATATCCTGCGTAAAAAAAGTATTTTCAGTTTTCATATCAAAGAGTGCTGCTGTTCCAAAGAAATCATGTCTGAAATTTTGAAAATCGGGATTCCCACGTTGTTATTCCAGATATTGACCAGCCTTTCAATCAGCATGATAAACAATGCAGCGAAAGAATACGGAGGTTCCGCGCTGGCCGCGATGGGGCCGCTCACGAAAATTATGTCTATGGGGAGCCTGATTGTATTCGGTTTTTTGAAAGGCTTTCAGCCAATCGCCGGATTCAGCTATGGTGCAAAGAAATTTGATCGCCTGCATGAAGCCATTAAAACCTCGATTCTCTGGTCTACGATATTTTGTGCGATGTTTGGTTTGGCTGCTGCGATTTTCTCTTCACAGATTATGGCCTTGTTTACAAAAGGCGATATGGAGATGATTCGTATCGGTTCGTTCGCTTTGCGGGCAAACGGCCTTTCTTTTATCCTTTTTGGGTTCTACACGGTATATTCGTTTCTGTTCCTTGTGATGGGGAAAGCAGTGGAGGGCTGCTTCCTTGGTGCATGCAGACAGGGGATTTGTTTTGTACCTGTTATTTTACTCCTTCCAGGAATTTTTGGCTTGGATGGGATACTTTATGCCCAGCCGATTGCTGACGTTCTCTCGGCTATTGTCACCGCATGGCTGGCCATTCATTTTCACAAAGAATTGTCTGCAGCAAAAGCACATTTTCTTGCTACACAGGCAGAATCCTCTGAATCGGCTGACGTATAGTCTATTATAAAAATAATTGTAATGGATAATTCATAAAAAACTGCTGCCTGGAATGTGCGGTATCTGATGAATGTGCGGTTTCTGTTCGAATTAGTTTTATGTCCTGTTATTTTTGGCCAGAAAACAGCAAATGATGCGGCATAAACCGCGCAGGCCCCCTTGTTTGACAGTCTTTTATCTTATGTATTAAGTTCATAGAGATATCCTGATGCTTATAAAAATCTTCTGCGGTATATTCTTCTGTATACACAAGTGCCATGCATCAAGTGCCTCATTTTCTCTGCTAAACTGATGTATGGTCTAAAAGAAGACGCCTGCCGCGAGCGATAGCAGTAGTAATCCGAAAATCCAACAGAGACTATCAAGGACTGCAGTTTCCTGGTATAATTGGAATGGCATGTGTGGCTTCTAAACCGCTGGCCGTGAACATGTACCAGGAGGAAACCTGATGATTTTTCAGAAGGATAAGCAATTCAATATCCTGCCGTTTCATATAAGACTCAGAAAATATATTCAGTATTATAATGCCGAGTTTCCGGAGAGGGATACGTTCCTTCCTCAATACACGCTCATGCCATGTCGGATTTTTACTATAACGGGATGGAAATTTATCATATAATTTCCTCGAAGGAGGAATGAAAATATGAAAGATCAAGGGGCTTTTAGCGGTTAAGGATATATCCGCCTCTAAGAGCTTTTATGAAACCGTGCTTCATCCAAATGTTGTCATAGATATTGGCAAACATGTAACTTTTGAGAGCTTTTTTCTGCAGCAGGAGTATGCTAAAATTATTGGCATGGCTCCAATCTTTTGAAAGAAATTGGCACAGGGCGGCCCTGGCAGACCAAAGCCGCCGCTATTTTACTTAGAACAAAGGAGGTTGTCTATGAACTGGGAACCGTGGACAGGTTGTTACCAAATAAGTGACGGCTGTGCAAACTGCTATTTTTATGGGCCATATGCAAAACGCTGTGGACAGAATACAATTCTGAAAACAGATAAATTCAACTGGCCCATCCGGAGAAATAAGAAGGGTGAATACAACATCAAGGGGGATAAGATTCTCGCTACCTGCTTTGCCACCGACTTTTTCCTGCCAGAAGCGGACGAGTGGAGGAAAGAGGTCTGGGGCATGATCCGGGAGCGGACGGATATTGATTTTTTGATTCTGACCAAGCGGATCGACCGGTTCCCCGTGTCCCTGCCCGACGACTGGGGCGAGGGCTATGACAATGTGAACATTGGCTGCACAGTGGAAAACCAGGCGATTGCCGATTACCGGCTTCCTCTGTTTTTATCTTATCCGATGAAGCGGCGTTTTATCGCCTGCGCTCCGCTTCTGGAAGCGATCGATCTGACCGCATATCTTCATGGGGTGGATCATGTGACCGTTGGCGGCGAAACGGGGAGGGAAGCGCGCGAGTGCGATTACGAGTGGGTGCTGAGCATCCGGGAGCAGTGTGTCAAGGCGGGGGTAACCTTCTGGTTTAAGAACACAGGCTCTCTTTTCCGGCATGATGGTATCGTGGAGAAAATCAATCCATATCAGCAGACCGGCAGGGCGAAAGCGCTTGAAATTGATATTTCAGACGGGAAAAGGTTGTTTTGAAAGTCTTTGGCAGAAGGAGCTAATGTCAGAGCTGAGAGTTTGTAGACAGGGCATTGATTTACAGTGGTGATGATGTTCACAGGAGGAGATATGAGCGAGGTAATGAAATTTTCCACAAGAAAGGATTTTCGCAGCTGGCTGCAGGAGAATTGTATGTCAACAGCTGGTATTTGGGTGCTTTTTGGCAAGGCGGGCGGCCCCAAAACGATTAAGGCAGGCGAAGCGTTGGAAGAAGCCCTTTGTTTTGGCTGGATTGATGGCCAGATGCAGAGTATTGATGATAAAATCTATAAAAAGTATTTTTCCCTGCGCAGGGAAAACAGCAAATGGTCGGAGAAAAATAAAGCGCTGGCAGAAAAACTGGAACAACAGGGTCTTATGACCGATTATGGCCTGGCTAAAATAGCGGAAGCTAAGCAAAACGGCCAGTGGGATGCCCCCAAATCCCCGGCGGTCACAGAGGAGCAGATTGCCTTTTTGTCTGGTTTATTAAAAGCATACGAGCCCGCTTATGCAAATTTTCAGGCGATGTCTTTATCGGTAAAGAAAACTTACACACGGGCATATTTTGACGCAAAGACAGATGCCGGTCGGGAAAAGAGAATATTATGGATGGTCGATCGATTGAATAAAAACCTGAAACCTATGTAACAGGCAGAAGCTTAAAACCCAGAGGGAATATCATGGAAAATATTTATTACGTGGAAGATGACCGGAATATTGCGTCACTCGTTGCTGAATATTTAGAGCAAAGAGATTGTATCGTTTCTATCATTCCTTCGATCGCGGAGGCAAGACAGATGCTAAGCAGGCAGAAACCGGATTTGTGCCTTATTGACTGGAATATGCCGGATGGGCAGGGAGATGTACTCTGCCGTTCTATCCGTTTCCGATGGAAGGACATGCCGATTATTTTTCTGACTGCCCGTGGAGATGTGAAGGATATCGTTGCCGGCTTTGGCTGTGGGGCTGATGATTATGTGGTGAAACCGTTCGAACTGGAGGTATTATACTCTCGTATCCAGGCTCTGCTTCGGCGCGCCGGAACTGTATCAGACCAGGTTCTCAGCTGTGATTTTATTTCACTTAATCACAGTAAAAAGACGGTGTTCTGCGGCGATGAGGAAATAACGCTGAGTCAGATGGAATACCAGCTGTTGGAAGTTTTATTAAAAAATAAGGGCCAGACCATAAGCAGGGAGCAGATCCTGCATGAGGTCTGGGACAGCAATGGAAGTTATGTCAATGATAATACTCTGACCGTAACGATGAAACGGCTGCGTGAGAAATTACATCAGCCGCTGTGCATAAAAACAATACGAAGCTTTGGGTATCGTATGGAGGACACCGTATGAACGGCAAAAAAAATATTGTGGTTACAATTTTGCTGGTTGTATCTGTCAGCCTCTTTTCCGTTATGCTTTCCGCCGTGTTTCTGCTGAAGTATTACAGCAGGGTTCAGTTTCAAATGCTCAGCGGGTTCTGCCAGATGCTTGCGGAAGAACGCATAGCAGATAGAGACGCCTTCATGGGAGCACTGAAAGAAAACAGGGAAAAAATAGTATTGTCGGATAATGGGGATTTCCTGGAAAGCTTCGGGTATCGTGCGGATGATTTTGCAGGCAGGCGGTGGGAGACTGGATATCTGATTGCCGCAGCAGGCTTAGGAACCGGTCTTTTGATATTTATGGCAGCATTTTTATATTGGCATAAAAAAGAGGGGGAACAGATTTCAGCATTAACAGAATATTTGGAAAAGGTCAATACGGGGAGGCAGGGTCTTTTACTTGCAGCCAGGGAAGGTGAATATTCCCGGCTCCAGGATGAGATATATAAAACAGTAACCACTCTGTATCAGACCAGAGACGCCGCGCTCGAAGCAAAGAATAATTATGCAGATAATTTATATAATATCGCCCATCAGCTAAAAACGCCAATTACGGCTATTTCATTATCCGCGCAGCTAATAGAAGAAAAAAGTGATTTGGAGTATGCGGGGCAGATTCGGAAACAGGTGGCAAGGCTGACTCATTTAGAGGAAGCGCTGCTGCTTTTGTCGCGCATTGACACCGGGACACTGACGCTTGAAAAAGTAAAACTGGACGTGTTTACCATGTTGACTCTGGCAGCAGATAATCTGCAGGAATTATCGGTTCTCTCTGATGTTGAACTGGATATTTCGGATCATGGAGAGGCTGTCATTACTGCGGATATGGAATGGACGATGGAAGCGGTCATGAATCTGTTGAAAAATTGTATGGAGCATAGTCCGGCAGGGGCCAGGGTCCATTGCTCCTATGAGCAGAATCCGCTGTATGTGCAGATCCGGATCTGGGATGAGGGGGAGGGATTTGAGAAAAAAGATATTCCTCATTTATTTGAGCGTTTTTACCGGGGAGAAAATGCTGTAAAGGGCAGTATTGGAATCGGTCTGTCCATTTCAAAAGCAATCATTGAGATGCAGAACGGGGTAGTTCATGCCGGAAATTTGCCGGAGGGCGGCGCATTTTTTGAAATCCGTATGTACAGTCACTGAGTTGTCACCTTCCGCTGCTATAATAAAAGAGTAAGCAGTACATTCCATAGCAGGAGAGGAGATAGTCAAATGGAACTGTTAAAATGTGAAGGAATCGGCAAGATATACGGAAAAGGGCTTAACCAGGTGACTGCGCTCGACGGAATTGACCTTTCCGTTGAAAGAGGCGAGTTTTTAGCAATTGTGGGGGCTTCCGGTTCCGGAAAATCAACACTGCTTCATATCCTTGGAGGTGTGGACAAACCAACTTCTGGAAACGTAATGATAGATGGGATGGATCTATCTGCCTTGAATCAGAAACAGGCAGCCATTTTCCGCCGCCGGAAAGTGGGGCTGGTTTACCAATTCTATAATCTGATTCCCACATTGACTGTCCGAAAAAATATCCTTATGCCGCTTCTTCTGGACAAAAAGAGCGTGAACCAGGAATTTTTTAACCAGATTGTAAGCTCTCTGGGCATTGAAGATAAGCTGGAATCCCTGCCGGGTGAGCTGTCCGGGGGACAGCAGCAGAGAGCCGCAATCGCCAGATCCTTAGTCTATCGTCCGGCGCTGCTTCTGGCCGACGAGCCTACGGGTAATCTGGATCAAAAGAATTCCAGGGAAATTATTGACATGCTGAAGCTGTCCAACCGAAATCTGAAACAGACGATCATACTGATTACACATGATGAAAAAGTCGCAATGGAGGCAAACCGTATCGTAACGTTAGAGGACGGCCATATCGTCAGTGACCGGAAGCAGAGGGGGTAACGGCTATGTGGAAAGACTATTCTGCGGGGTATATAAAACACAACCGTGCTTCCAGTGTAACGGTGATGGCTGCCGCTTTTATTTCCGCCTTGCTGCTTTCTTTGCTTTGCAGCTTATTTTATAATTTCTGGATTTACGAGATAGAAAGGCTGGGAGCAGAGGAGGGCATATGGCAGGGGCGGATCGTCGGGGAAATAGATACAAAACAGCTGGAGTCGATACGAAATTTCGCCAATGTAAAAACGGCGTCTGTCAATGAAAAACTGTCTGACGGACAGGAAGCGGTAATCGATATCTGCCTGCACAACAGGAGGACGATCCTCACGGATATGCCTAAGATTGCGGAACTGGCAGGAATTTCTCAGGAGGCAGTTTCTTACCACCACAGCCTCTTGAGTATGTATTTGATTCGTGATCCAATGGATCCGGCACCGCGATTGATTTTTCCATTCTTACTGGGGACAACAGTGCTGGCCTGTTTTTCACTGATCATGATCATCAATCACTCTTTTGCGGTATCTATGTATGCGAGGATACATCAGATTGGCATTTTTTCAAGTATCGGAGCAACGCCGGGGCAGATCCGAATCTGTCTGTTACAGGAGGCTGCCATGCTTTGCGTGATACCGGTCATAGCCGGCAATTTGCTGGGAATTCTGATCAGTGTCTGGATAATTGGGCAGACCAATGTACTGGCAGGTGATACAGCAGGACGGCAGGAAGCTGTCTGGCAGTATCACCCTTGGGTTTTGGTATTTACGTTTCTAATTACTATTTTAACTGTTTGGATTTCTGCATGGATGCCGGCAAAGAAAATGAGCAGGTTAACTCCGCTGGAAGCAATCAGGAACACAGGGGAACTACAGTTAAAGAAAAAGAAGAAAATCCGGATTTTACCGCTTTTATTTGGTGTGGAAGGGGAACTTGCCGGAAATGCGCTGAAAGCACAAAGAAAGGCATTGCGGACAACGACACTGTCCCTGGTTCTGTCTTTTTTGGCATTTACCCTTATGCAGTGCTTTTTTACTCTTACGGGCGTCAGTCAGAGAATGACCTACTTTGAGGGATACCAGAATGTCTGGGACATTATGGTTACGGTACAGGATGCCGGTATAGACTCCTTTGAAAAGGCAGAGGAGATACAGGCATTGTCCGGTGTGGCAGACAGTGCAGTATACCAGAAAGCGGCTGCGAAGCGGATTGTTACCGAAGATGAAATAAGCAGTGAAATGGCGGCTCTAGGCGGTTTTATGCATGCACCTGAAAACTATGTTACGAAAACCGAAGAGGGCTGGCTCGTCAATGCGCCTCTTGTTATATTGGATGATTCCAGCTTTCTGGAATACTGTGGGATGATTGGGGCTGCTCCACGACTGGATGGTGCCGTGGTCCGGAATCAGATCGATGATGTTACCGATCCGGATTTTAGAAACCGTGACTCCCATGATTATCTGACGGGACAGCAGAAAACAAGTGTTTTAAGACAGGCGGCCCGGGAAGAACTGACGGCTGAAGTCCCGGTACTTGCGTATACCCGGGAAGTTCCCGAACTGCGGGAAGAGTATGGGAGTCTGGACCTGTATGAACTGGTACACTTCCTTCCGGTGTCTTTATGGAAACAGATCAGAGGACAGATAGGGGGAGAGGAAGAGGATTTTTATATCCGTATTCTTGCCGATGATACTACCTCATTGGAAGCGTTGAACCGGATAAAGGAGGAACTTCAGGAAATCCTTAATCCGGAATATGAAGTCCTTATTGAGAACCGGATACAGAAAAAAATAGATAATGATCATATGATTCATGGGATGATGACTGTTCTGGGCGGTTTTTGTGTCCTGCTTGCACTTATTGGTATTGGTAATCTATTCTCCAATACATTGGGATTTGTGCGCCAGAGAAATCGTGAGTTTGCACGGTATATGTCCATAGGTATGACTCCTGGCGGCCTGAGAAAACTGTTTTGTATTGAAGCGCTGGTGATTGCGGGACGACCGGTTCTTATTACAATACCGCTGACGGTTCTTATGACTGGATACATGATAAAAATCAGCTATTTGGAACCAGTGATTTTTATCAAAGAGGCACCGGTTATACCTGTTCTGGCATTTCTTTTCATGATTGCCGGCTTTGTGGCGCTGGCTTATTATCTTAGCTGGAAGAAGGTGAGTATAGTTAATTTGCGGGCTGCTCTGTCTGATGACACTATGATATAAAATCGATAGAAGAAATGTTGGACGCTCTGCGCAATGATCCCTATATTGTGGTGTATTTATTTTTTGAAAAGCAGATTACTCGAGGGATAGCATTTGAGGGACTGAAGGGGTAAAGTTTGTATAAAGTGAATTTTAAAAGTGAGCCGTTTTCTTTGATCTGGAGAAAAGGGCTCACTTTCCATTGTAAGAATCGATGCTTTCGCTGCAAATATCTGTATTGTGTCTCTCTTTTTTCATTTCCTTCATTTTGTAAAGTCATATAGTGCATTCGGATTCTTAATTGTAATACACCGCCTCCCAACGTCAATAACTCCCAATCGTTTCATTTTGGAGCAGATTCGTGCTATCTGGATGCGGGAGGCATTGACTGCGGAGGCCAGGTTCTCATAAGACATTGGAATGCATTGGGTCTGACAGTAGTCTTCACTTTTCATGTATAGAAAAATAAAGTTGATCAGGCGCGTTGTTACATCCGATACACTCTGATTTTCTGCGTCAAAGCACATGAGTCTTAAGACATCACCGACATAAGATGCCAGATCAAGGCCAAAAGCGGGATTCGCCTCACACATACGAAGCAGGGACTGCCGTGTCACGGTAACGGTGGTAATATCCGTGACAGCCTGGGTAGTTACAATGGCAGGTTTCCCTTCGCAGAAGCTCAGGATTTCCCCCCGCTCTTCTTCTTTTTTCTGGTCCGCAGTTTAGAGTCATATGAGGCAGTTGTCTGTGCGACAGGCAGTGAACCTGTAATTCCCCAGGTTCCCGGTATCGATAAACCGATTGCCATAGATGCGCTGACCGCAATTGATCATGAGGAGAAGCTTGGAAAGCGGATAGTTATCATAGGAGGAGGCTTGATTGGTTCAGAAACAGCTCTCGATCTGGCAGAAAAGGGTCATGAAGTAACTCTGGTGGAAATGCTGCCGCAGATTATGAATGGCGTCGCAACCACAGACTTTCTTGCTTACAGTGAACGGATTGAAAAAACCAATATGCAGATTATGACCAACACGCGTCTGATTGCTGTTAAAGATCATGGTGTTACGGTACAGGGGCCGCATGATTTTGAGAAACTGGATGCAGATACCGTAGTATTGGCAATCGGGTTAAGAGCAAAACAGGAGTTATACCATGAATTAAAGGAGAGAGGAAAGGAAGTCTACCTCGTAGGTGATGCTGTCAAAGCAGGTAAAATTTTTGATGCATTCCATACTGCTTACAGGACTGCGCTTAAGATTTAATCTTGTAACGCAATTCTTATGTGTTAGAAGTTTGTTTAAAATAGATATTTTGCAGGATTAATATATTACAAAGAGACAGGCTGTATTTCGTGCATACCATGAAATGCTGCTTGTCTCTATTGGTTTAGCGGAAAAAGACAGTAAAAGGAAAGACCTGCGGAACTTGCAGCCGTTTATGCCTTCATGGCTACGCGATAATAGAGGTATGCCAACAAATACTGTTTAGATAAGTATTGGATATATTCCCGAGGAGAAACACCATAATACTCACGAAATGCCATATAAAAATGACTGCTGTTACGGTATCCCAGCATTAAAGCAACCTCATTGATTGCAAGGCTGGTGCCTTTCAGAAGAATCACGGCCCGCTCCATTCGCTGCGAAAGCAGGATTTCAGAAAATGATTTTCCCAGTTCCCGATGCAGAAGGGAAGAAATGTAATTAGTCTGGTAAGAAAATCGTGATCCGATGATCGTATTTATATCTGAGAGAATCATATTCTCCTTTTTTACTGGGATACTTCTTTTTTCTTAAAAAACGCCCCTTTAAATTCCGAGGGAGTCATATCCTCATACTGTTTAAAAACCTTAAAAAAGTACTTTTCATCAGAAAAGCCGCAGTAAAAGGCGATTTCCTTTAAGGTAAAGTCTGTGGAAGTCAGCAGATTTTTTGCAGACTCGATTCTTACGGAATTGATATACTGGGTCAGGGTGGTACCGGTCAGCTTCTTATAACTGCTGGAAAGGTAATCTGGATTGTAATGGAAAATTTCTGCAATCTGGGCAACCGTTATGGCCTGTTGAAAGTTGCGTCGGATCCAGTCCTGAATTCTGTAGATGTGGAGAGGATCCTCCTTCGGTGCCAGAAGGCGGGAGGAAAACTCCCCGGCCAGTTCTAACAGCAGGGCGGTTAGAGAGTAGTGCAGCAGATATTCGGAAGCAGGATACCGTCTCATGGATATATCGAGAAGCTGGGAAAACAGGAGGGGAACCCGTTTGCCATGTGTGAGCGTACCGGTTTCAGGCACAATGTATTTTTCAGGCAGTGCCTGGCTGATTTCTGAAGGATACTCCGTCTGATTGATATAGACGGGAGGTTCCGGAACATGAAAATGAACCCAGTAATAATGCAGATATTCCGATGATTCCTGCCAGCCATAGTGTTCGGTCTCCGCGTGCAGCAGAATGAACTGATTGGGTTCCAGTCTGTACTGAACACCATACTGGGAAATATTCAAGGTTCCTTTCAGAATATAAATCAGAACGAATGAATCAAGACATCGTTTTGGGTGTAAAAAATTCTTATTTTTAACCAGCTGTCCACAGGAAAGAAAAGTCAGCGGCCGGCTGCATGGAAGCATGAGATGATGCATGAAATCCCTCCTTTTGATGAAAAGTTTCCATATAAAGTATATCAGGAATTTTTTGTAAAATAAATGAAAAATAAAGAATATATAAGATATTTACACCTTATATAGAGTAAAAACGGTTGTGCATAAAGTATATAAAATATATAATTAGATCATAAAACTTATGCAAAAGTTTAGAGTTATCGAAGCTTTTGTGTAAAATAAAGTAAAGTCCAAATTGCGCGATTGGAATATTTACACCACAATTATGTCAAAAGGAGAAAAATTATGAGAAAGATGAAATGGGTGTTTGCAGCGGCCTGTCTTGCGTTTGTCCTTGGGGGATGCGGAGGAAACAGCAGCCAGCCGTCAGATACGGCGGCTCCTTCTGCGGAAGCTTCCGGGGAAACGGCTTCCACACAGCAGGAGCAGACGGCAGATGATAAAAAGGGGGAATCAGTAACGCTGCGTTTCGCATGGTGGGGAGGAGATGACCGCCATACGGCAACGTTAAAGGCTATCGAGGAATACCAGAAAATAAATCCGAATGTAAAGATCGAAGCTGAGTATCAGGGGTACGACGGATACAATGATAAGATTCTGACCCAGCTTGCCGGCGGAACCCAGCCGGACATCATGCAGACGATTGCAACGGCTGCGGCGGAGTATCAGGCGGCATTTCCGGATTCGTTTGTAAAACTGGATCAGCAGGATACCTTCAAACTTGATGTGTTCGATCAGGGATTTTTAGACAGTTTTTGTAAAGCGCACGATGGAAGTACAGTCGCAGTGCCATCCGGTGTCAGCTCCTATAATCTGGTGGTAAATAAGACCGTTACCGATGCCGCTGGAGTTGAACTGCCGGACAATATGACATGGGATGAGTTTCTGGAATATGGAAAACAGATTCATGCCGCTGATCCGGATTATTATATGATTACACTTTCTGATGATGACTGTAACCATTTTATGAGGTCTTATGTGCGGCAGCTGAGCGGTTACTGGACTATTTCCGAGGATTATGAGGTGGTTTCAGACAGAGATGCGCTGGTGAAGGCGTTTACTCTTCTTCAGAGCCTTTATAAAGAAGGAATTGCAGAGCCGATGGATACGGCATTTGCCTACAATGGGGACAAGGATGCCAACAAGAAACTGCTGAACAATGAAATTGCATGTTCTTACAGAGGATCTTCCTCCATTATTAATCTGGATACCAGCGGTGGAATGGTACTGGATGTGATAAATATCCCGATTGATCCGGACGCGAAGGAAACAGGGGTAATTACCCAGCCTTCCCAGTTATTTATGGTATCAGAAGGGCCAAACCGGGAGGAGGCTTTAAAGTTTATGCAGTGGCTGTATACAGATGAAGATGCGATCCGCATCTTAAGCGACTGCCGCGGAGTCCCTCCGACAGAGATTGGACGCCTTCAGCTGGAAAAGGAGAATCTCTTAAATCCTGTAGTCAACAAGGCGATCACGCTGGCTCTGGAAAAGACCGACGGTGCAGTTCCTCCTGTCAATGAAAATTCTGAGGTTTACGGATATCTCTTCCCGCTGATGCAGGAACTCTGCTATGACACGATCAGCCCGGAGGAAGCGGCAGATGAACTCATGGCCAATTTAACGGAAATCGTGGAGAAGCTGAAACCATAACCGCAGCAGAACAGTCAAAATTGCAGCAGAAAAAGAGCGGCAAAGTGTGTCCCGGAGGCCATGAACAAATCCTGGCCTTTCGGGATACGAAGAAGGGAATGTGTCAATGAATCTGATTGATTTTCATATGCATCCGTATTTAACCGGAAGTCAGTATACCGGTATGTATCTGGAACCAGGACCAGAATCAGGGAAGAATGTTATGGATAAAATCCGCTGTGACATGGAACGCGCCGGCATCAGTCATGTATGCGGATCTGTAATTGGAGGGGGAAACACAGTCTGGAAGGGATCCTTCCATGATCTTAAAGAACTGAACCGGTCAGCACTCGAGCTTAAACACATGTCGGACGGATTCTATACGCCAGGCTTTCATATCCATCCGGAATTTGTCCGGGAATCCATTGAAGAAATCGAATACATGGCAGAACACGGTGTGAGACTGATCGGGGAACTGGTGCCTTATGCTCATGGCGGTTACAGCTATTCAAGCGGGGCAATGGATAAAATTCTCCAGGCGGCTGAGGCGTACGGCATGGTGGTTAGTTACCATTCAACAGATGACGACGATGCTGACCGAATGGTAGAACGCCACCCCAAACTGACGTTTGTAGCAGCACATCCGGGTGAAAAACCACGCGTGGAACAGCACCTGGAGCGGATGAGACGGTATGATAATCTTTATCTGGATTTATCGGGAACAGGCCTGGCCAGACTGGGGATTCTGGCATACAGTGTACGCAGGCTGGGCGCGGAACGGTTTTTATTTGGAACGGATTATCCCATTAATAATCCGGCCATGTATGTACACGGGGTTCTGTATGAAGCACTTTCGGACAGGGAAAGAAGGATGATCTGTTACGAGAATGCGGAAAGGATTTTAGGAATTCATATTTTTGAAGGGGAAGGGGACCACTGATGAAGAACAAGAAACAGGGAACAATGCTGGAACGGAGAAACAACCAGGGATACTTGTATCTGCTTCCCTGGATTATCGGATTCCTGATTTTCCAGTTGTATCCGATCGCCATGTCACTGTATTACTCGTTTACAGACTACAGCTTTGGCAGCCAATATGATTTTGTTGGACTGGCCAATTATCTTCAGATTTTTACAAAGGACCGGGAAGTGAAAAATTCTCTGGCCGTTACCTTTAAATTTGTCTTTATGTCGGTGCCGATGAAGCTCATCAGTGCGCTGATTATTGCAATGCTTTTAAATCAGGCTCTGAAAGGAATCGGGCTTTTCAGAACGATCTACTATCTGCCCTCCATTCTGGGAGGAAGCGTGGCGATTGCCATTTTATGGAGACATTTATTTGATTTAAACGGAGTTGTCAATGTATTTTTAAACAGGCTTGGAATTAAAAGCATTGGATTTCTGACAGACCCGAAAATCGCACTGACCACTATAAGTATGCTGTCGGTCTGGCAGTTCGGATCCTCCATGCTGTTTTTTCTGGCGGCGTTAAAACAGGTTCCCCAGTCACTTTATGAGGCAGCGAAGATTGACGGTGCCGGGCCGGTGCGCTCCTTCTTTAAAATTACGATTCCCATGATCAGTCCCATGACGCTGTTTAACATTATTATGCAGATGATTAACGCGTTTCAGGAGTATACGGCTCCGGCGGTTATTACAGGCGGCGGTCCGGTAAAAAAGACACAGGTACTGGCGATGACGCTGTACCAGAATGCATTTACCTATCGTAAAATGGGGTATGCATCTGCAATTTCCTGGATTATGTTTATCATAATTATAATCTTTACTGTATTTATCTTTTCGACCAGTGCGAAATGGACCTTTTACGGCGATGAGGAGGGCTGATGATGAACCGGAAAATAGCTAAAATCAGAAAAATTGTGCTGAAAACCATATCCTATCTGGTGCTGACTGCTCTGGGAATTGTCTTTATCTATCCCCTTTTATTTATGCTGTCCGCATCATTTAAGACGAATCAGGAACTGATGACTTCCATGAGTCTGATTCCTAAAAGTATCTCGTTTGACAGTTACATAAACGGCTGGAAAGGCGTAGGGACGTACACGTTTGGCCACTTTATGAAGAATTCCGGTATCCTTGTCGTTCCCGTTGTGCTGTTTACCGTGATTTCTTCTTCGCTGGTGGCATATGGATTTGCAAGGTTTAAGTTTAAAGGGTACGGCCTGTTGTTCGGAGCCATGCTCTCAACCATGATGCTTCCCAACGCAGTGGTCATCGTTCCTCGTTATATCATGTTCCGGCAGATGGGCTGGCTGAATACTTACGTACCGTTTTATGCGCTGTCCCTGTTTGCCTGTTACCCGTTTTTTATCTTCTCCATGGTTCAGTTTATCAGGGGGATTCCCAAAGATATTGATGAATCCGCATTTATGGATGGGTGCTCTACATTTGGGATCTTTGTGTATATGATACTGCCGCTGGCGAAGCCATGCCTGTTTTCCATGGCAATCTTTCAGTTCATCTGGACCTGGAATGATTACTTTAATCCATTGATTTTTATCAACAGTGTTAATAAATATACGGTTATGCAGGGGCTGAGGATGTGTATGGACAGTTCCAGCGGAATCTCGTGGGGGCCGATTATGGCGCTTTCACTGATTGCCATACTGCCCTGTGTTATCATTTTCTTTGCTGCCCAGAAATATTTTGTCGAAGGTGTTGCGACAACAGGTTTGAAAGGATAAAAAATGAACGATATAATAACAAATAATATGTTCCCGCGATGGAATTCATTTGAAAACAGAAACATGGAAAAAATGCTTCTTCTGTTTGCAGATACTGGAAAGGCTCACGCGGCGGCGGGAGATATCGGGGAACTGGAGAAGTACTTCGATTTTGCGGAGCGTGCCGGAAGCCGGTTTGAATGGGTACAGCTGCACAGCGGGTACTTTTTCAACCATGCGGAGCTTTCAAAGTACCCGGACAATGGAATTGAAATTGATACGAAGACGAATGCATTTATAGACGAAGCCGTCCGTATATGCAAAAAGAATGGAAAAAAAGTATCGTATATGATGGGAGACTATGCGCCGTTAGAGTGTCTGCTGGAGAGATATCCACAGGTGAGAAATTTAAACAACGGCCTCTTCTGGGAACTCCTTTACGATGCGGCCTGCGGCATCTTCAAACGTTTTCCGGAGCTGGATGAACTTGCCATGTACTTTTTTGAATCAAAGAATCTGCTGCACTATAATAATTTCTTCGGCTGCATGAATTATGGTCTGGATTTTAATGAAAAGACCTTACGTGAACATCCGGAACTGGTTATGAAGCAGGAGGGGCAGTCCTACCCCTATTTAAGCTTCGGTGATCATCTGCGCATGATGCTTCAGGAGGTGTCCACAGCCTGCAGAGACTGTGGAAAGAGCTTTACGCTGCTGACTCATGTGTGGTTTCCTTACCAGGAAGAAATTCTGTATGAGGCACTGAAAGATTTCCCGGCAGATCTGCCGATCCTGTTGGAGCATAACTATACGACGGGAGACTTTAACCCGGCACTGCCTGCGCCGGCACTGATCAAACGGCTTCCTCACATGAACCATGGCCTCTGCTTCTGCTGCGGCATGGAATACCACGGCCTTTCCCTGGTGCCCTGCTGTTTTCCGGAGGCCATGGAGGCAACTGTCCATGATGCCATGGAGGCGACCGCTAATTTAAAACGGATTACGGTACGGCCCATCTGGGATGGACAGAGCCTTCTGGGTTCTCCCAATGAGATTAATTTGTATTATCTGCTGCAGCTTTCTGACCAGGCGGACAGGGATCCCGAGGTGGCGTGGAAGGAATGGATCGCCGGAAAATACGGAATTACAGACGAGGAATCTGAACTGATACTGGCTTCTGCCCTGCGAAAGTCGTATGAAGTGGTAAGAAAAGTCTTTTTTGAATTTGGTGTGAGGACCAATGACCATTCTCATATTCCAAACTTTTCGCACCTGGAGTCACGGCTGTTTAATTACGGAAAAGCGCTGATTCACTGGTGTCCAACTCCGGAAAACAAGCAGAATATTTACGATCTCCTGATCAGGCCGGGCAGTAAGATACTCCGGATGCACCGGGAACTGCACGAGGAATCCCTGCATCTGATCGAACAGGCGCTCGGGAACGTGAAATTGCTGGAAAACAGGATGAGGCCGGAAGATTACGAAGATATTATCCGGCGTTATGGGGATATGAAGGTATGGGTTTTGCTTCATCAGGAAGAATATGAGGCATATATCCGGCTTCTGATTCAGAGAAAGACTCCTTCGGAGCGAAACCAGGCCATGGCGGAAAAATCGCTTGTGCGGCTGGGTAAGATGGCAGAGCGGATCAGATCCGGGGAGATAAAAGACTGCTATCTGTTTTCGGTCGACCATGTGGAGTCGTTTATAGAGGACTGCCGCAGGGAGTTTGATCAGATATAGATAAAGGGGCAGCACGGCGAAAAAAGACAAACAATAAAGGATGGACTAAGATATGAATCAAAAGCATTTTACAAAGGCCGTTGCATCGGTTGTGGTGGAGGATTCCTTCTGGAAGCCGATTATGGAAGTGACAAGGACCCAGATGATCCCATATCAGTGGAAAGCTCTAAACGATGAGCTTCCGGATATAGAGCCCAGCCACTGCATCCGGAACTTCAAGGTGGCGGCCGGCCTGATGGATGCGGAATTTGACGGCCGGGTTTTCCAGGACAGTGATGTTGCAAAATGGATAGAAGCTGCTTCCTATTCCCTGGAATGGCATCCCGATGAGGAACTGGAGAAAAAGATCGACGATACAGTGGATTTGATTATCATGTCGCAGCAGCCTGACGGATATATTGGAACTTATTACTCCATCAACGGCCTGGAGAAGCGCTGGACCAACGTCATGCGTCATCACGAGCTTTACTGTGCGGGACATATGCTGGAGGCGGCTGTCGCTTACTGCCGTGTGACGGGCAAGGACCGTTTTTTAAACGCAATGATCCGGTTTGTGGATTATATCGATACGGTATTTGGCCCGGAGGAAGGTAAGCTTCATTCTTATCCCGGTCATGAAGTGATTGAAATGGCGCTGATGAGGCTGTACGAAATTACGAAGAACGAAAAGCATTTAAGACTCGCCAAATATTTTATTGATGAGCGGGGGAAACAGCCCTGCTGTTTTGAAAAGGAGATCGAAACGTACCACAATGAATACCCATGGAAGGACAGCTTCTTTCAGTTCCATTACTATCAGGCAGGGGCACCGGTCAGAGAAATGAAGGATGCAGCAGGCCATGCGGTACGCGCCGTATATTTATATTCGGGTATGGCAGATGTGGCGAGGGAAACACTGGATGACACCCTCTATGAAGCGTGTAAAGCCATGTGGGACAGTATTGTCAACAGGCGTATGTACATTACCGGTGCGATTGGTTCTTCCGCGTATGGAGAGGCCTTTACAATTGACTACGATCTGCCGGGAGACTTAATGTATGGTGAGACGTGTGCCTCTGTGGGAATGGTGTTTTTTGCCTGCCGCATGCTGCAGATGGAGCAGCGCGGGGAGTACGCTGATGTTATGGAGCGTCTGCTGTATAACGGTACGATCAGCGGTATGGCATTGGATGGAAAAAGCTTTTTCTATGTGAATCCATTGGAGGTATATCCGAAGAAGGATGAGGAGGTGCAGGCATTCCGCCATGTAAAGGTAGAACGGCAGAAATGGTTTGCATGCGCCTGCTGCCCGCCGAATCTGGCACGTCTGGTGGAGTCTGTGGGAGCTTATATTTATACGCAGAGCGAAGACAGGCTGTATGTCAATCTGTTTATCGGCAGTGAGACGGAGGTATTTTCAGGAGAAGAAGCTGCCCATATCCATATGGAAACAGGATACCCATGGACGGGAAACGTGAAGCTTGTGACCGAATGCGAAAGCGGCAGGGAATGGGAAATCGCACTGCATTTGCCTGGCTGGTGCAGGCAGTTTGAGATCCTTGTAGATGGAGAACCTGTGGGATACCGGACAGAAGCCGGATATCTCTATCTGAAGCGCTGCTGGAAAGGACGGCATGAAATTGTCTTTGTTATGAAGCTGGAAGCCCGTCTGGTGCGGTCTAATCCCAGGGTCAGGGATAATATGGGGAAAACCGCAGTGATGCGCGGACCAGTGGTGTACTGCCTGGAAGAGGCGGACAACGGTCCTGACCTGCACTGCATCGAGATCCCCGAGGAAACGGTATTTAAAGAAGAATACAGAAAGGATTTGCTGGGAGGCGTGGTTGTCCTGGAATCTGTGGGACGAAAGATCAGAGAGGAGGAAGGTATCCCTCTGTACTTTGATGAAAAGAATGAGAAGTATGATGAAAAGAAGCTCTTGTGGATTCCCTACTACAGCTGGGCCAACCGAAGCGCCGGAGAGATGATGGTATGGGTGAGAAGAGTGACACTGTGAATCCTTGAATTAGCTTTGATTTAAGAGGCAGGGAGAGGAAGCGGAATCAAACCCGCTTCTCCTCCCTGCTTTTCTGCGGTCATTAGGATGCGAAAAAATTGATCTCTTGACAAGAACCGGGAAATTGTTATAATATAAAAATAAAAATCATTTTCAAATTCAGGAGCGCCCATATGGCAGAACGAGGCAGATACAAGACAAAACAACAGGAAATCATATTAGATTGTCTGAAAAAACAGAAGTCACGCTTTCTGACGGTGGACCAGATTATGGACTGTCTAAAAGAGGACGGGGTGGCTGTCGGACAGACAACCGTATACCGGGTATTGGAACGCATGGTCGATGATGGAAAGATGATCAGGCTTCCAACGGAAGATGGAGCCAAAGTCCGCTACTGTTTTGTGGACAAAGAGGACTTGAACAAGCAGGGGAAACTGGTATGCCTGGGCTGCGGCCGTTTTATTCCTCTCGAATGTTCTAAAATGAAAGCTTTTCTGGACCATATTTATGAGGAACATGGATTTGAACTGGATCAGCAGCATACAATCCTGTATGGCTATTGTGAAAGCTGTAAAGATCGGCGTTCTGGCATAAAAAGTGATTTATGACGGCAGAAGAATCTGCAGCAGAAAGGAGGAGACGAAGTGAACTGTTCTATAAAACAAAAAAGAATCTGTGCATTCCTGGCAGCGTTCCTTGTGACCGCGGTGCTGCTTCTCTCCGGCTTTTTTATCGTTACCCATACGGAACATGATTGTACAGGTGAGGACTGCCCTGTCTGCGCGGAGCTTCATGCCTGCGCTGCCACAATCCGCTTGATAACAGAAGCGGCAGGCACAGGAGCGGTCGTTATCTTTACATATATGATTACTCAGAAACTCTTATTATCTTACCAGTCCGGACGCTCTTTGTGCCCGGTTTCTTTGGTCAGCTTGAAAATCCGTTTAGATAATTGAAACTTCCTTTTGACAAGGCTGTTTTCTATCCATATAACCAATGCCCTTTGAGACAGTGCGTCTTGTGAGTCAGGACGTCCTGTCAGGGAGTGGTGTATTGAGGCTGGAAATCTGCCTTGTTTTTTGTGTGCGCATTTATTTGATATCGCTATAAAAACACATGTCAGGAGGAGTATCATAATGAAAAAAAAACTAAATTTTACATTTTGCCGGCTGGTCGTGCCGGCGCTCGTTTCTGCTGCTTTGCTTTCCGGCTGCTCCGGAAAGACCGCCGCACCCGGGGGCGCTGATGGAGAGCCGGTTCAAACGACTGCAGTAAGTGAACGTGAAGGAAAGGATACAGACTGCGGGAAACTGAAGGTAATGGCAAGCTTTTATCCCATGTTTGATTTTGCTGTTAAAATTGGCGGAGATAAAGCGGAGGTGACGAACATGGTTCCGGCCGGCACAGAACCACATGACTGGGAACCGGCTGTATCCGATATCAGGAATCTGGAGGAGGCGGACCTCTTTGTCTACAGCGGGGCGGGGCTGGAGCATTGGGCCGATGATGTGCTGGCCAGCCTGGAAACCAGGAACCTGATCGTGGCGGAAGCCTCCAGCGGACTTACACTCCGGGAAGGCCACGGTCAGTTCGATCCCCATGTATGGCTCAGTCCGGAGAACGCGAAGAAAGAAATGGAAAACATAAAAGATGCTTATGTCAAAGCAGATCCGGACAACAAGGATTACTATGAAGAAAATTATAAGACCTATGCTGCAGCGTTTGATAAGCTGGACCGGAAATATAAGGATACGCTGTCTGCCCTGCCCAATAAGAGCATTGTGGTGTCCCATGAGGCCTTTGGTTATCTCTGCGACGCTTATGGGCTGACCCAGATGGGCATCGAGGGACTGTCCCCTGATTCTGAACCGGATCCGGCAAGGATGGCGGAAATCATTGATTATGTAAAAGAGAATCACGTCAGGGTCATCTTTTTTGAAGAACTGGCAAGCCCGAAGGTGGCGGAGACAATTGCGAGGGAAACTGGAGCCGGGATCCGGGTTTTAAATCCGTTAGAGGGATTAAGCGACGAGGAGATAAAAGGAGGAGCGGACTACTTCTCCGTAATGGAAGATAACTTAAAGCAGCTGGAAGCAGCGCTTCAATAAAGACCGCAATAAGGACAGGAATAAAGACAGGAACAGGAGAAGAGAGAATGGATGCCATTGCAGTGAAAGGACTGGATTTTTCCTACGGAAATACCAGGATATTAAAAAACATAAATTTTACCGTTCCCGAGGGCCGGTTTGCGGTTCTGCTGGGCCCCAATGGGGCAGGAAAAAGCACCCTGCTAAAGCTTATGCTGGGGGAACTTCCGTTAAATGGACAGAACGGCAGGATCGAACTTCTGGGACGGGAGATCCGGCAATTTAAAAACTGGCAGAAGGTCAGCTGTGTTTCCCAGAACGGCATGGCAACCTGTCAGAACTTTCCGGCCTCCGTGGAGGAGATCGTCCAGGCAAATTTATACGCCCAGATTGGAAGATTCCGGTTTGCAGGGAAAAAGGAGAAGGAGCAGGTCCGATGTGCGCTGGAAAAGGTAGGGATGGAAGCGTTTGCAAAAAGGCTGATCGGCCGTCTGTCCGGAGGGCAGCAGCAGAGAGTCTTGCTGGCAAAAGCTCTGGTGAATGAGCCCGGACTTCTGCTAATGGATGAACCAGCCTCCGGTATGGATGAGAACAGTACCATGCTGTTTTACCAGCTTCTCTGCCGGATTAACCGGGAGCAGGGGGTGACCATATGGATTATCACTCATGACCGGAAACGGCTGGAAGCTTATGCGGATGATATCTGGTTTTTAGAAGATGGTACGATGAAACAGGTCCGGTCAGGACCGAAGGAGGAGTGTTATGGAGATCTTTAAATATGCGTTTATGCAGCGGGCCTTCTTTGTCGGTATTCTTCTGGCGGCCGTCATCCCGTGTATCGGGATTGTGATGGTATGCAGGCGTCTGTCCATGATTGGGGATGCCCTGTCCCACACATCGCTGGCAGGGGTAGCGGCCGGACTGATCCTGGGGCTGAATCCTGTCCTGACGGCTGCGGCCGCCTGTGTGATTGCTGCCATTGGAATCGAAGCGATACGCAGGAAGCTTCCCAGATTTTCAGAGATGTCCATCGCTGTTGTCATGTCTGCCGGGATCGGCCTGGCAGGCGTCCTGTCGGGATTTGTAAAGAATGCGGCTGATTTTAACAGTTTTCTGTTTGGAAGTATTGTGGCAGTCAGTGACACGGAGCTGGCTCTGGTGACTGCCGTCAGCATAACGGTTCTGCTTTTGTTTCTGCTGATGTACAAAGAATTGTTTTACATATCTTTAGATGAACAGAGCGCCAGGATGGCCGGAGTGCCGATAAAGGCGGTGAACTTCCTATTTACCGTTTTAATCGCTGTGACGGTTTCTGTCGCTGCCAGGACAGTAGGGGCGCTCATTGTCTCTTCCATGATGGTGGTTCCCGCAGCCTGCGCGATGCAGTTTGGAACAAACTTCCGCCAGACGCTTCTCTGTGCAGTGGTGCTGGACGTTCTGTTTATGATCACGGGGCTGTTCGCCGCCTATTACCTGGGATTGAAGCCGGGCGGTACGATCGTGCTGGTGGGAGTGACGGTTTTAATACTGGTGTTTGCAGGAAAGAGAATTTTACTGCGGAAATAGTCATGTACGGAGTACAGAGAGGAAAACGGTACGAATCGGCTGGCAGGAGCCGGAGTGGGAGAAACAGATCAGGAATAACGAGAGCTGCCGGATGAGCAGCAGAATGGAGTGCATATGACTGATATTTACATTATATCTGGTTTTTTAGGCGCGGGTAAAACGACACTGATTAAGACGATGGTGCGTTCCGCGTTCAGGAATAAGGAAATCGTTGTGATAGAAAATGACTTCGGTGAGGCCGGAATTGACGCCGGACTGCTGCGGGAATGCAATCTGGCTGTTACCAGCTTAAGTGACGGCTGCATTTGCTGCAGCCTGACCGGAGACTTTGAGAAAGCGATCGAGCGTGTTGTAAAAGAGTATGCGCCGGAGGCTGTTTTAGTGGAGCCGTCGGGCGTGGGAAAATTATCTGATATCATTAAAATCTGTTTCAAACAGGAAGATAAGGGCTGCCTCCATTTAAAAAAGGCAATCACAGTCGTGGATGTCCGTTCCTTTGATAAATACAGGAAAAATTACGGCGAATTTTTTGAGGATCAGATAGCCTATGCTGATTTGATTATGCTGAGCCACCAGGAGGAGGCTGCCGAAGAGATTAGAACGGTAGGGGCTAAACTTCGGGAACTGAATCCGGAGGCCAGAATCGAGGCGGACTTCTGGGAATCCATTCCCGCATCGGTGTTCCGCCAGGGCCTGCGAAACAGCAGCATCTTCAGGCTGGAGATGGAGACGGCGGTGGCGATGAAGCCTGTGCGAATTCGCAAAAGCAGAGAGCAGTCTAAGAAAGCCGGTTTTATCCGCCGCCATTTTGCAGGGGAGGTATTCGCTTCTGTTACCATAGAATGGAAGGAACCCCTTACGGAAGAACAGCTTCAAAAAAAGGTAATGCATGTTGCAGCATACGCGGAAGGAGAAATCCTCCGCGGAAAAGGGATTGTGGCGAGCGGAGGCCGCGGGCTGGTCTTTCACTATCTGCCGGATTATTTAAGCATTGAACCTGTAAATACAGCGGGAAATCAGGTCTGTTTCACGGGTACCGGCCTTAATGAGAAGCAGATACGAATGTTATTCAGCGAGGAAACAGTATGACAGTGCCGGCATGGGTGATAACCGGCCCCCTGGATTCGGGAAAGACGACCCTCATCAACCGGTTGATCGAAGAAAAACTGGACGAACTGGACATTTTGGTTCTCCAGTTTGAATCTGGTGAAACACCTTTAACAGAACACGAGCGTGTTAAGAAGCTGGTGTTCTCTAAAAGCCAGCTGGAGCGGGCGCCATTGGATATTGCCGATGCCGTGATCGAATATCTGAACAGCCACAGTACAGAATTAATTTTAATTGAATGGAACGGAATGGAACACTTCCATAAACTGGAGGAAATGTTTCTGCAATTTATGGCAAAAACGGTGATGAGCATTGAAAAAGTGGTTTATGTTGCGGCCGATACGGGAATTCAGGCGGGGATTCCGGATGCCGGAGCAGCCGCGTTTTCACAGATTGCCGGGAGTGACTGCGCTTACATCAGATCAGAAGGGAGGGAACACGGCAGGGTAAAACCGGATCTTCTGTATAACTGCAGCCCGGACATTCGGGTGTATACTGACCGTAAATGGGAGCGCTTTATGCGGGATATCTTTCATGTTCGCATGCAGCCGCAGCATTTGCTGCTGATGGCCGCCGCTGCGGCAGTGCTTTTTTTACTGACGGTTTCTTCCCTTGACGAGATTGGATTTTCCTTCGGACGGTATATCAGTGTATACCTTGGAGTATTTTTACAGGCCGCACCGTTTCTTTTGATTGGGGTCCTTCTTTCCTCGCTGATACAGGTCTGCTTAAAACCGGACTGGATTCAAAGGAAATTCCCCGAAAAAATCCTGGCGGGCCAGCTGTTTGCGGTCATTGCCGGATTTTTTCTGCCGGTATGCGACTGTGCGTCCATCCCGGTATTTAAAAGCCTGGTCAAAAAGGGAGTGCCGATGCCTGCTGCCGTGACCTTTATGCTGGTATCCCCGGTTATCAATCCGGTGGTCATCCTTTCCACCTGGTACGCGTTTAACGGCAATTATCAAATGATCGCGGCAAGATGTGGTTTGGGGGTGCTTTGTGCTGTGCTCTGCGGGTTTACTTACCTGTTTAAACCACCGGAGGATTATCTGCTGGAAAATGCCGTGCCTCTTCAGAACGCGTGCGAGAATTACAGCCTGCCGGCAGCAGCAGACATCAGGCTGTCCCGTTTTTTCCTGATCATGCGGCACGCCCAGAATGAATTTTTTTCCGTGGGGAAATTTCTGCTCACCGGGATTTTTGTATCGACGCTGTTTCAGGATTTTATTCCTCAGGCAGTGACAGCAGGCAGTGGGGCGGCGCCGTGGAAAGCGCTTCTTCTGATGATGGGACTGGCTTTTGTGCTGTCTCTCTGTTCTTCCTCTGATGCCGTGGTGGCCAGAAGTATGGCGGCAAGCCTTCCTGCCGGGGCAGTTCTCGGCTTTCTGGTATTTGGTCCAATGATGGATATTAAAAATGCCGCCATGCTGCTTTCCGGTTTTAAATCTGCTTTTGTGGTCCGCCTGTTTGTAACCGCATTTCTTGTCTGTTTCCTGGTGATGATGCTGTTCATGCTCTGGGGGAGCGGAGGGATCCGAATATGACGCTGAGAGGAAAAGGAATTAATGTTCAGGTACTGACAGAATGTATCTGTTATCTGCTGTTTGGATTCCTGTTGTTTCATCTTACGTATTCAGGCCGGTATTTAAATTACGTGACGCCGAGGATGAAACCATACCTTTATGGCATGGCCGCTTTTATGCTTTTATGGGCGGTGATGAATGGAAGATACCTGCTGACACCGCAGTACCGGGCAAAACTGGCGCGTTCCTTTGTGTTTATCATTCCGATTCTGCTGCTTGCCCTGCGGCCGGCCGCGCCGGGAGGGGGAAGTATGGTCAGAAGCTATGACAGCCCAGGCTTCCCTGTATCTTCCGGGAAGGACAGAGAGCAGATGACAGATCGTCTAGGACAGCAGCCGATACCGACACCCGATGGAGGAGCGCAGGATGTGCCTTCCGATGATGGAACGGATGCGGCCCGGTCAGACGGAGAGGAAAATCCGCAGGATAACTTAAGCGGTCTGGATGAGTCAGCCAATACCATCACGATTGCAGATGAGGATTACTATCCGTGGATGTATGAACTGAGCAGCTCCTATGAAAGGTATGAAGGCTATACGGTAATAATAAAAGGCTTTGTCTATCGTGATTCGGAAATCCGGGAAACGTGTGATTTTGCCCTGGTCCGCCTGTCTATGTGGTGCTGCGCTGCGGATTTGAGCCCTGTCGGCTTTCTGGTGGACAATGTAGGAACGCTGGATTTTAAAGACGATGACTGGGTGGTGGTAAAAGGAACCTTAGGGATCAGCGAGGACGGCCAGTCCCTGCTGCTAAAGGCCCAGAGTATTGAGGCAGCCGAAAAGCCGGAGGAGGAATACGTTTATCCGTATTTTTAAATGAACCTCAGGCAGACTGCCAGGGGACTCCTCCTGGACCTGCCCTTTACAGGCCGATTGCATTGTTCTGCGGATTACAGCGGCAGCAGCAGGGATCACAGCCGCAGCAAGGGCAGCAGCATTGCCAGCATGGCGGAACAGGAGTCCCGCAGGAAGGAGTCATTGCACTGACGGGAACGCTTTACAAGCTGAACTGACTGCCCGTGTAAGCCTGTACGAGGTAGTGATACATGGTATAAGGCGAAAGTCCGGCATCGCTGTAAGATGCTGCGGCTGTTACATGAATGAGCTGGTACGGGCCGTCGGCGGATTCGCTGCCGTACCGTCTGTTGATCCATTTATTGCATGCACAGATCCATTTGCAGGTGCAGCCATAATGGATGCAATGCTGATTATCGGGTTCACTTGCTTCTTCATAGTAGTCCTCCTGATCTAACAGTGATGCAGTCAATGAAGACTGCAGGTCAATCGTGATAAAAATTTTCCTTCTGTCATTGGTGCGTTATATTGTCAGTCAGATGTTAACATGGCTGCGGTTGTCCAAAAACTGCACAGCTTTTGTCTTCCAAAGGCTGATAGAGCCGTTCTGCCTGGACTTTTGTACTGATGAGACATAGTCTCAATTACAGTATATGCGTCCAAAGTACCAATGGTTTTCTGCATAAAGTACGTTTAAAAAATAACAAAAATATATATTTTTCACGGTTCCGTAACGCTTACGTCTAAAAGCTGTAGCTTGCATTATGGTATGCTGTTTAACAATGGCAACGAGAAATATGTTGAAAAAACCTGTGTAATAGCATAGAATATCGTTAATACAAAGAAACAGATGAGAAGGTGCAGGAGAGGGGTAAGGATGGCAGAACTCAGAAACGGCGGGCATTATGGATAAAAAATTGCTGGAATTTTTTTATGATATGCGGATCGTGCGAAGAAAACTGAAACAGTTGAAGGAACAGTACGGCTTCTGCGGAATAGTATTTCTGGATGTGAAGTCAGAAACCTTTTTATTCACCGAACAGAAGCTTCGGGAAGTGTTTGAAGATCCAAATTCCCGGATTCTTCAGAGCAGCAGTTTTGAGAGCCTGAATGAATTCGTCCGAAACCTCTATCAGACAGAGGAAACAGACAGACATGCCTGTCCATATGATTTTACCAATATAAAAGTGGAAGATGAGCAGGGAAGCTACTGGGTCCAGCTGTATGCATGTAAGTGGACGATCAGCCGCAGACGCAAAATAGCCGGGATTATCTGGATCAAGCTGGAGGAAAAGGAACGGGGGCAGAAGGAACAGGAGAAAAAGAAGCCGGGGCGGGAGAATGGCATTGCCGGTAATTACTGGATACAAAAGAGTTCCATTACCGATAAATACTTAAAGGACACATCGGATAACTACTTATTCGAGTGGAATATTGCCGATGACAGACTGCTTTTGTCAGAAAACTGGAACAGTAAATTCAGCGCCAGGGGTTCCGGGAAAAGACTGAACGGGCAGATGATAGAATGGTATATCGTGAAGGAGGATATTCCCAGATTCCACAAGCTTCAGAATGATATTATGAATGGTGAAAGCCCGGAGGATATTCTTCTGAGATTCTATATAAAAGACGATAAGCACGATTATGCGTGGTGCAATGTCAGCTTCCTGAGTATACTCTGCGATGACCGGACGCCCATGTATGTCGTGGGGCGGGTGCGGGATATTGATAAAAAGCTTCGCGGCCTGCGCCATGGAAATGATTCCTTCTACACATCAAACAGAAGGGAGGCAAGACAAAAGATTGATAAGCTTTTAGCTGTGAAGGAGTCAGAGAAAATCCATGCGCTTCTCGTTATCCGACTGAATATGAATGAGGCGGCCAAAAACGAAGAGACCTTCTGGGGAGAATCAGCGATTTCCTATTCCCTCGTTAAAAACCTGACCTATATGATTTATCCAACCGATATCCTGCTGGTCCATGACAATTATATGGTTGTATTTCTGGGGGACATGGGGAATGAAGAAAATGTGCTGAGAAAAGCGGCCCGAATCCATAAGGTATTTGAAAGCATGATACCGGAGAATGTATTCGCGGAAATTGGCATTGCCCTTTGGCCGCGTGACGGGAAAACGTATGAAGAACTGTTGATGTATGCGGAAAAACCGATGATTATCAAAGCAAAGTGGTTTGAAACAGAGTTTGCCGGAGAAGAAACGGACGGTCCCGGAGAAGCGGCCCATGAAAAAGAGACGTTCAAAAACCAGGAGCAGTGGCCGATCAGCGTCGTCTCAGATATCATGGATGACTGGTACCATATGCTGTATATGAATTCACGGTTAAAAAGGCAGATGGAGCTTGCGGAATCGCAGATCATGCTGGGGCAGATCAAACCACACTTTATTTTTAATGCGCTTGCCAATATTAAAGCGCTGATTTATACAGACCCTGATCTGGCGGAGAAGCTTATTATCGCGTTTACGAAGTATTTAAGGACGCATTTAAACGCGCTGGGGAAGGAGGAGATGGCCCGGTTTCCGGATATACTGGATTTTGTGGATAATTATATCCAGGTGGAACAGAGCCGCTTTCCCGGAAAGATCAAAGTGGTTTATGACATTCAATACGATGAGTTTCAAATGCCTCATTTTATTATACAGCCGTTGGTTGAAAATGCAATTAAGCATGGACTCTGCAAGAAAAACGGAACCGGAAGACTTCGCATCGCATCGTATCAGGCCGGTGATGAAATCTGTATTGAGATAGAGGACGACGGGATCGGATTTGACCGGATGCCTGAAAGAACAGTGGACAGCGGAATCGGACTTGAAAATGTGAGAAAAAGGCTTTCCTATCTGCTGGATGGAAGTCTGGCGCTCCACAGTGAGCCGGGAAAAGGGACGAGAGCTGTGATTCGGTTTAAGGAGAGACAGACATGAAGATGAAGACGATTATCGTGGAGGATGAGGCTAATATATTGTCAGAGACGAAGCGTAATCTGGAACGGATGGCTGATATAGAAGTGCTGGGAGGATTCCTGTCTCCTCTCGAAGCGCTGAAATTTGCTCATGGCCATGACATCGATTTAGCCATTTTAGATATTGAAATGGCTGGAATCAACGGGATGGACTTAGCCGAGCTGCTGAAGAAAATCTATCCGGCTGTTCAGATCCTGTTTTCTACCGGATACAGCCAGTATGCCATGAAGGCATACCAGCTTCAGGCAATGGCGTATCTGATGAAACCGTACTCTTTTTCGGAACTGGAAAATGCGGTCCACCGCTGCAAGGCTTTGATAGAGGGACTTCGTTTTGACAAAAAAGAGCGGAAGATATATGTGAGAACCTTTGGTAATTTTAATGTGTATGTGGACGGAGAAGCGCTGTTCTTTCCGTACGGAAAAGCGAAAGAGCTGTTTGCCTTTCTGGTCAATGCAAGGGGAGGAGCCGTAACCATGGAGCAGATAGTTACTTCGCTCTGGGAAAACCGGCCGTATGATAACCGCGCCAAGCAGCTTTACCGAAAGGCAGTTTCTCTTATGCGATCGACATTCCGCAATGCGGGAATTGAAAATATCTGCTTTTATTACAGGAGCTGTCTTGCAGGCAATACGAAGATGTATTCCTGTGACTATGAGGAATTTCTGGATGGATCAATCGAGCAGAGAAGGACGTATAACGGCAACTATATGGCCGAGTACAGCTGGGCCGAAGATACAAACGCAGTGTTGAGCAATATGGTGGACTATTAATGCCCGTGAGCAGCAGGTATCTATGGAGTGGATTACAGCAGGGAGTTTTCCGTTCCATAGTACCTCCGGCGGAAAAATATAAAAAGGAAAACGGTATTTAAATATCCGCATCGAGCGGGTGTTTGAATGCTTTTTTTTATATTTGGATAAAATATGAGAATGATAATTTACTAATCGGAGGGCACCATGAAAAAAACTGAGAATCAAAATAAAAGAATAATTACGGAAGAGACCATAGACAATTACTGTGAATGGCTGGCGGGCCGCGAAAAGAGCGAAGGGACGATACGGAAGTACCGGTATTATCTGCAGAAGTTTATGGAACACATGAACGGGCGAAGCGTGGATAAGGGAAGCCTTCTGATCTGGAAACAGTATCTGCGGAACCATCTCGCGCCGATAACGGTGAATGGCGCATTGACGGCGTTGAATGGATTCTTCAGATTTTACCGCTGGGAGGACTGTGAAGTCCGGTTTTTGAAGATCACTACGAGCCCATTCAGCCAGGAAAGCCGGGAATTGTCAAAAGAGGAGTATTTAAGACTGGTAGATGCGGCATTCAGGAAGGGAAATGAGAGACTGTCTCTGCTTCTTCAGACGGTATGTTCCAGCGGAATCCGAATATCCGAGCTGAAATATGTGACAGTGGAGGCGGTGCAGAAAGGGAAAGCAGAGATCGAGTGTAAGGGAAGAATCCGAACCGTTCTTTTGACGAGGCAGCTCTGCAATATGCTGGCGGAATATGCGAAGCGTAAAGGGATTATGCAGGGAATGATCTTTATCACACGAAGAGGAAATGCATTGGACCGCAGTAATATCTGGAGAGAGATGAAAGCCTTAAGCATGGCGGCGGGAGTGGAGAGTGACAAGATATTTCCTCATAATCTGCGGCATTTATTCGCAAGGACATATTATGAGATTGAAAAGGACTTATCAAAACTTGCGGATATTCTGGGACACAGCGACGTGAATACGACAAGAATTTACACAAAAGAAAGTGGGACGAGACACAGACAGCAGCTGGAAAAACTGGGATTACTGGTCACATCCTACAACCGAATATCTCTTTTGTTGTAAGCAGAAATTGAATTAAATACAGATTATTTTTATTATACTACATAAAAGTTTTTAAATCTACATGTTTTTTCCTTTTTTTCTATTTTTCGACGCGAAAAGCAGACCGAACGGAGGAGTGGTCGGTCTGCTTAATCGCCATGCGTTTTTTTTTGTGCATATTTGGCAGTTTCTGCCGTCAATTCACTTTTAAATGCATTATTTTTCTTTCAAACGGCTTATTTTCCCCTGCTTTTACAACAAAAGAGATATTCGGTTGTAAACGAATGTGAGGGTAAATCATGAAAGAAATCTATGAATCGTGTCTGACAGTACTTCTTTCCATATGCCTGGCATTTACGTGGAATTTACCGGCCTTTGGCGCGGGGGCTGACACACAGATCAGAGAGCCCTGCATGGATCGGGATGAGATAGGAAAGTATGCGGAGGAAATGACCGGCAGAATTCCTGAATATGAGATCTGTGGCGAAGAACTGATCAGGCTTCTGGCTGACGATGTAAGGCCGGGTGAAATGAGAAATACAGGTATTATCTTTGATACCGCGGATGAAGCGGTATCCTTTGGCCGCTATTTTTACCGCTATGTTTATCTCGGAAAAGAAAGAATCCAGCTGGCAGCGGGAAAGACCGGGGAGAGTTCCTGCGTCTATGTACAATGTGATAATCCCGTTAAAGCCGCTAAGCAGCACAGGCAGGTGGAAGCCAGGCTTTGGGAGACTGCGGCAGCCGCCGCTGAGATGGAAGAGCAGGAGAAGGCCCTGTTCTTTTATGAGTGGGTCTACGACCATGTGGAATATGACACGGAGCTCCGGAACAAAACGGTTTACGATGCCGTGATGGAAGGCAGTTCCGTATGCTGGGGTTACGTCTCTGCTTATCTGACCTTGTGCAGGATGTCAGGCTTAAACTGCGAACCGGTCTACAGCGGAGATCATGCGTGGAACCGGGTATGGATTGAGGGGAGGTGGAACTATTGCGATATTACATGGGACAAAGGCCAGGGGGAGCGCCGGCGGAAGCTGATGTCAGAGGAAGAGATGGAGGCAGATCCGGCACACAGAAGAACCGGGTGAGAAGGCGGAAAAATGGAAGAAAGGAATCTTTGTCCGGCTGCCATCGGATGACGGAATTCCGGAGGGCCGAAAAAAGAAGACGGATTCGGAGAAAATGGATCCGGTTTTTGACGGCTGCCTGCTTCGCAACGGTTGTGGTGACAGGCGTTTATTCCTTCGTCTCGGAGGGAGCCTCCGGCCAGGATTACATTCAGACGCCGCCGCTTACAGGGATACTGGAGAGCGCAGAGGCACCGGGAGAAAGAAATGAGACGGAGAGAGGACCTGGGGTGTCTGTGAAGGAAGAACCGGAAGAAAGCGCAGCGGGGGGAAACACCGGGCCGGCAGCCGGCCGGGAAGAGAACGGTGAAGAAAAAAATGATGCAGAAGCAGCTGAACCGGAAGAAAGCGAATATCTCGGAGAGTTTGAGGTGACCGGATATTGCGGATGTGATATTTGCTGTGGAACAAAAGAGGTAAAGCTGACGAAGATGGAGACGGTTCCAAAACCGGATTATACCGTTGCGGCTGATCCGGAAGTGATTCCGCTGGGAAGCAGTATTGTGATTGAGGGTACCGTCTACCACGTGGAGGATGTCGGACAGGCGATCAAAGGAAAGAGTGTAGATATCTTTTTCGCTTCCCACGAGGAAGCAAAGAACTTTGGACGGCAGAAGTTGTCCGTATACCTAAAATAATCCCTGCAAAGGGTTTCTATAGATAATTAAATGAAATTGGAAGGATAACGGGATGAGAAAAAGGAAATTTACGGTTACAGCCGCCATGTTTGCATTATCGGCCATACTCCTGTCGGAAATCCAGATGCAACCCGCTTATGCAGTTGAGGGCTGGACCAATGACAGCGGAGAATGGATGTATCTGGATAAGAGCGATCAGCCGGTGACTGACGGCTGGAAACAATCAAAGGATTCGTGGTTTTATCTGGATTCAAATGGAAAGATGGTAAGAGACAGTTTCATTGAGTTGGGAAATGGGCTGTACTATGCAGATAAGGATGGCAGACGTGCAGAATCTGCCTGGATCTGGTCGGATGGAAGAGAAGAAGACGGCTATGAAGATGGCTGGTATTACTTTGGAGCGAACGGAAAAGCATATCGAAGAACCGGTGGCTTTAAGAAAGTGATTCATGGAAATACATATGTTTTTGACGAAAAAGGGAAAATGCTGACCGGCTGGATTGATGAAGAAGGCCGGGCGCTGACGGAAGATGATAATCCGCTGGTGGATGGTCTCTATTATGCCGGTGAGAATGGCGCGCTGTTAAGCGGCGTCTGGATGGACTATGGATCCGTAACGCTGGGCGGAGCGGATGATCTCGAGAGCAGTCTTACGGGAAAAAATTACAGTGAATATAAGGAATTGTGGCTTTATTTCGATGATAACTTTAAAAAACTGAAAAGCAGCGGAGACAAGATTAAGGAGAAGACGATCGGTGACAATACCTACGGGTTTGACGAGTATGGAATTATGCTGCCGTGGTGGAGCACAGTGGCCAGTGTCAGTAACGCGGACCGAAGCAATCCTACGAGCTCAGAGTCTGCAAAATATTTTGCGGGCTACAACGGCGGGAAGCTTTTGAAAAACACATGGTTCTGGATGTGTCCGTCTGAAAATCTGGACGAACAGGATTACAACGACGGCGAATACAGCTGGTGGTATTCGGATCAGAATGGAGAGGTATACAGGAACCGGATCAGAAAGGTCCATGATAAGTATTATGCATTTGACGGATTGGGAAGAATGCGTACCGGTTTTGTGTTGTTTGACGGGAAGGACACCTTTGTGGCTCAGTACGATATAGACGACTGGTCATCAGATGACTTTAAGAATGGTGATCTGTACGGCCTGGAAAAAGCGGACTTATATCTGTTTGATCCGGATGAACTCAATGACGGCTCTATGCAGACCGGCGGAGAGATAAAGGTGGAACTGGAAGACGGAGTTCATACCTTTGGTTTCGGAAGCAACGGAATTGCCTACGGCAACCGGAACAAACTCAGGAAGACAAAGAATTCCTTCTATATTAATGGACTTAAACTGGAAGCGGATCAGGAATACGGTTACGGCGTTGTGAAAGAGGATGAGGATACCTACCGTGTGGTTGATACAAGAGGAAAAATCCTGACAGGAGACAGGAAAGTCATAAAGGATAAAGAGGGCGGCTGGCTGATCTTCTTAAACAGCCGGTTTGCGGCAAGAGTAGAGGATGCGGATAAGCCCAGATGGTATAACGGGGAGGAAGGACCAGGATTTTACCACTACGACAGGAGCGGCGGAGAAGACAAATACTCCGGCGGATTGATCGTTAATTACGATTCAGAACCGCTTCTGGATTATCTGGCGGATGAGCAGAGATTAAATTTTGAATAGAAAGAGGTTGGAACATGGATGGATCACGAAATGGCGTTTCTTTCATGGAAAGCATGAGAGTGGGCCGGATAATAAAGAAAGGCATCGCGTGCCTGCTGGCCTTCGTACTGGCCTTTTTGCCGCCGGTGCCGGGGCTGACCATGTCTGCCATGGCCGCAGGAACCGAGCTTCAGCCGGCACAGGGAATGAAGGATAATGGAGGCGGACTGACAACTGCCTATAAATGGAATAAAGGTACGACAGGAAAATTTGACATCGAGGGTATCGAGGACGCTTCGCTCATTGGAGCAGAGAACCCCTATACGGGAGATCGTTTAAAAGCAGTTATAACGACATACGCCCATCAGGGATATGAGACGGTAGTGCAGAAGCAGGGCGGTGCCGGAGGAAGAAAAAATGTTGCAATTTCGGTCAACGGCGGTATACAGACATTTGACGATCTTGGAATCGAAGTGCAGATGAAGGTATATCCCAGCCTGGACCAGAAATGGATTCTGGTTGATTATATTGTGTATAACAAAAAAAATGAGAATAACCCGATTCAGATTGCCAGCGGAACTGATGTGCAGGTCGGAGGAAGAAGCGGAGCCGGAGCCGGCGATCCGGCCGATGCGTCGACACTGACGGCAAATGCCCGTGGGTTTCATATGGTGAATGAACAGACGCAGCAAACCTTTGACTGCATCTATAACGATGACAGCCTGGGACTGACGGAACCTACCACAAAATGGGTTGGAAGATATAACGAGAGGCAGAATTACTATTTTACGGATAATCCTCACAGCGTTGCCAATGTGGATTCCGGTCTTACCTATTCCTGGACGATTCCGCTGCGGCCATATGAGACGGCGGTCAGAAGGGTGGCTTTCGGAGCAAAGGGACCCTCCTATTACGTTTCCTCTGCCTATGGAAACGACGGGAATGTCGGCGCCTACGATACGCCTCTCAAGACGCTCGGCGCGGCAATCACAAAAATTGGAAACAATGTCGGCTATATCTATATACAGGATTACAATGAACTGACGTCGACCATTACCGTTCCATCCGGAGCGAATATTACATTTATGAGCTCGGATTACAGCCGGGAGGGAACTCCGATTGACGATATTATTACAATCCGCAGAAACTCAGGACTGGTATCAGGTCCCATGTTCAGCACCAACGGAGGAACCATGCGTTTCAGCAATCTCGTGCTGGATGGAAACCGGACAGGCGCTGCGGGAAATACGTCCCCCATTCTTTCGGCGGACAGGGGAACGGTCGGTATCATGAGCGGAGCCACTCTGCAGAATAATCAGGTGAATGCGGCCGGTATGGGAAGTGCCATCCAGATTTCGGGAAGCGCGGACCTGGAGATGAACTACGGGACAATTACGGGTAATACGGCAGTTGACAGAGGTGCGGTCAATTTCGACAGCACGGGTAAATTTATGATACAAAACCGTATCTCAATAGAAGGAAATACATTAAGCAGCGGTGAAAAGGCAAATGTATATTTGTCCGAAGGAAAGTATATGACGGTGGTGGGGGACTTAGATACCTCGGCGATCGGCGTCACGACTGCCCGGTTACCGGAGGCATCGGCCGGGGGCGCCTCTACGCAGGCCGCACAGGAAGTAAACGTAGCGGTACCGCTTGGCGGGAGTGCGGTCGATATATCGCCGAGCCCATTTGTAGATAATTTCTTTGCTGACCGTGCAGGAAGCGAAGGGACCGGATTATATGTCACTTCGGGTACGGCGGGGCTTTCAGAAGCCGGTGAAAACCATGACAGGAATACGGTTTTAAAGAAAAATGGATATCAGATCACATTTTTCATCAAGGATGCAGACACCGGAGGAAGCATTACGGGAGCGCCGGCGATTCAGGCGAAAACCTACGGCTCCGGGGAAGCTGTCAGTCTGGCTGCTCCGCCTGAAGTGACAGGCTATGAGGCGGCAGGCGTAACGATTGAACAGGGAACGTCAAACCTGCTTCATGCACAGCTTAATCCGGGAAATGATTATGGAACAGTGACGGGAATCATGCCGAATCAGGATGTAACCATTGATTATGAATACAGAAAAGTAAATTCAAGCATTCGTTTTGAAGCAAACGGCGGAACTCCGCAGCCTCCTTCCCTGACAGGGACGGCTGGCAGCAATGTAAATGCCATGATGCCCAGAGTAAGCCGCTATGGCTATGTATTCCGGGGCTGGAGTTCAGTGAATGACTGGAACAATCCGAGTATCATTGCCGGTCTTCCCAGTGTATTCCCGGAAACACCGGTTACCTACTATGCAGTTTTTGAACCGGATCCCAATGTGAAATTTAACTATACGGTGGAGTATTCCAACCGGAACGGGGACATCGTATTCCAGTCTGATACAGAGGAAAATGCTTACAGCGTGGAAACGCCAATTACAGCCCAGAAGAAAGAGATTCACGGTTATGCCTGGAGTCTGGAGGATTCAGGAACCACGCCGGCAGAATACAATTACAGCGGTACCGCTGTGCCGGTTGGTCAGTTTAACGGTACCACCGGAGCCTTTGCGGGAACCATGCCTGGTCAGGACGCTACGGTACGCTACCGCTACCAGGTGGATTACGGCAATACTGCGGCACAGTCCCAGCTCACAGTCCGCCATGAAACTGCCGGAGGAACCACCGTATCAGAAGCCCAGACGAGCAGCCACTATCCGGAAGAAGCGGTTACAGCCCGGCCGGTGACGAGATATGGTTATGAGTGCGTGGATGTGCGCATCGATACGGGGGATACGGCGGACGACAGCGACGGCCATCTGGTAAGCGCCCTTACGGGAAGCTTTGACGCAGACAGGATCTTCCGTGGTATGATGCCGAATCAGCCGGTAACCCTGACCTATCTTTATGAACCGACGGAAGAAGGATATCCGTTAACCGTGGAATATGTGGACAGCGTAACGACGGACAGCAGTCTTAAGAATATCAGAGAACCTCTCGTCCATTTTCATCAGGCAGAGGAAGGCGTTGGATTAGCATGTTCACAGAGTGAAGTGGTATACCGGGAGCCTTACGGCTACAGACTGGCTTCAAAATCCATCGCTCCATCCACAACATTAATTACCTGGAGCGGCAATGATTTTACAGGGACGATGCCGAATGACAGCGAGACTGTTACTTACCGCCATGACCGGAACCCGGATCTATGGGCGTATATCACCTACCGGGCGGGAGCCCATGGAAGCCTGACGGCGGAAGGAGTATCGTCTGATGTAGAGGACCGCGGGGACGGCAGCTACCGTACCAGTGTCCTGATCGATGACGGAAGTGAACAGGGGGCTGAGTTCGGACATACCCTGGGAACGATGACGGAGAAGCGCCTGGTGCCTGGAACCAGGGCGGATCAATACTATCGCTTCGGCGGCTGGTTCGTCGATGCCAACAGCAATGGAATTATGGACGATGGGGAGACACTTCTGGAAGAGGGAAGCCGGTTTACCGGAGAGACTGTGCTGACGGCATACTTCGAGGAAGACCCGGAGAAATGGGTGGACATCCATTTTGAAGCGGGCGCCCACGGAAGCATCAATGATGGCGAGGCGCAGACCCTTCATACAATGTACGACAGAAAATGGAGTGAAATTACAGCAAGTCTGCCGCAGTACACCGCGGAGGTGAATTACTTAACCGACAGATGGTATGCGGGAGACGTTCCTGTGACCGGTGATATGAATCTCGTAAACGGACAGACGTATACGATTCGATTCCGCCCGGATCCGGGAGTGTTCGGAACGGAGGTAACCAAGCCGGAGACTCTGGCCAGTTTAAACAGCCAGGGAAAGGGCAGAATCACCGTATTTAACACAACGCCGGGATATCAGTATCTCCTGACAGATCCGTCCGGAAAAATCCTGGAGATCATCCGGGGAAATGAACTGACGGGACGAGTGGTGTTTGACAATCTGTATCCGGGAGCGGACTACCAGGTGTACGAAGCGACGGGAGATGTCCATGTGGAAACTGGAAGCCAGACGGATTCACTGGCCGGTCAGATCAGCGATCCGGCTCAGGTGCTGACGCCGGTTCTGGAGACGAACTACCAGATCCTTTACGATGAGGAAGAAGTGGGTAAGACGATTCTCGTTATTAAACCGGCGGATCCGGATTCAGAATACGCGGTTCTGGACAGCAGCGGCCATGTGGTGGATATTCCGGCCGCCGGCAACGGAGGATTTAAGAAGCCGTCCGGAAGCCCGGCATCCCTTACCTTTGCGGGACTTGATTATAACCGTGAGTATACGGTGGTGGCCCGGCCGCTGGGTAAGACGGACGTCACGGCGGAAAGCCTGGCTGAAAAGGGAAGTGTGATTACGACTGATCCGGGCGCAGAACTGGAACTGCCAAACTACATTGTAGAGACACAAAATGGCGAGATCACCATGGTGGGCGAAACGTCCGTAGGGGCGCAGAGATATGAGGAAGCCCATAAGGGAGACCGGGTGAAGATCACGGCAGATGAAGTGAACGGTGCCGGGGAACCATTCTCCCACTGGGAGACGACGATCGGCACGGCCGGAGAACTGGGTGATAAGACGTCGAGAAGAGAAGCCAGCTTTATCATGCCGGATAATAATGTGGTGCTGACGGCTGTCTATGAGAGGCCGAAGGCTTCACCGAGCAATGCGGCGGTCATGGATGAAGTGAGGGGAGGAAGCCGGAAGGAAACCGCTCTGGACCCGAATGAAATTCCGCGTCTGGAAGCAGAACTGACAACAGAAGCAGACCGGGAGCTGTTAGATGTGAACCACGCCGATGTGACGTATAAAGTGGTGTACCGGAAGAATGCAGTGAAAGCGTCAGAGTCCAACGCCATAAAGGCTTCGGGATACTATGAGACGGAACATGAAGCCGCTTATAAGGGAGCCTGGGGACTGGATGTATTGATTGAAAGATATGTAAACGGAAGAAAAGTAGCAGGAGCAGCAGAACCGGAGGCGGCTTTCCGGACCTATATTCAAATGGGAAAAGACGATGTGGACATGCTGGATTATCAGCTGTATGAGATCACGGAAAATCCCGGAACCGGAGAGACGGAGGCTGCACTGGTAACACTGGAATACGATCCGGAGGAAACGGGAGGCTTATATGCATTTACGGCACAGGCTGGCAGCCGCTATGTGATGATATATAACCGTGCGTACCGTGTATACTTTGTGAACCAGGTTGCGCTGCCGGTCGAGTACCGATACCGTTATTACTTTAAGGTGCGCCGCGATGAAGCGCCGAGTGACGAATATTATGCCGATGAATATGGACAGGTGGAAGAACAGCTCGACTACTTTGTAAACCCGGATGGGGCAGAGTTTAGCTATGAGGGCTGGAGCAGAAGCCAGGACAGCTTTAAGGAGTTTGATCCATCGGAACCGGTCAGAAGAAAGACATACATATACGCCTATTATAAAGACAATGTGCGGGAAGTGGATGATGCCCGGCAGAAGCTGGAGGAAGCGATCAGGGAAGCGATCCGTATCAGTGACGATCATTTCCTGAAGCTGGAGGAAAGCGGAATTCTGAAGGAAGCCGTAGAGGAGGCTCTGGAGGTGCTGGACCGTGAGAATCCGAAAGCAACGGCAGGTCAGCTTACAGCCGCACTGGATAGGCTGAAAGACAAGACGGACCCGTATGAGAAGATCCTTGATGACCGCTATAACCATTACGATGATATCCAGGATAATGGAAATAAGGGCGGAAATAAAGGCGGCGGCGGAAGCGGAAGCGGAACGAGACAAAACCCGTACAACACGAAGCTGCCGGAGAGCTACGTGGTAGGAACGAATGGAAACTGGGTTGAAGTAAGCGCCCCGGAAGGACAGGAACGCCAGATGGCTTTTGTGTTAACCGGAGGAATGAGGCTCAGCGGAATGTGGGCCTGGATCAAGTATCCGGCAGACGGCAGCACCAGTATATCAGACCGTACCGGCTGGTACCATTTTAACGATAAGGGAATCATGGAAACGGGATGGATCCGCGATGAAAGCGGAGACTGGTATTACTGCAGAACGGAGAAAGAAGGAAACTTCGGGAAGATGCAGACCGGCTGGCACCATGACGCCGCAGATGGGAATTGGTATTATCTGATTCCGAGCAGCGGAGTGATGGCGACCGGATGGAGAAAAATCGGAGAAAAGTGGTATTACTTCGAGACGGCCGGAGCAGGCGTATACGTCTATGATTTTGCAAAGGAGAGATGGAACTATGGCGGAGGAACTGGAAAACCGCTGGGCTCCATGTATAAAAATGAAATGACACCGGACGGCTGGCTGGTCGGTGACGACGGTGCATGGATACAGTAGGAGGAACTCGATGAGAAAAAAGTTTAACATAAAGTCAAAGCTGGCAGGTGCGCTGGCGGCAGTCATGGTATTTTCCATGACTGCCCCGGGAATCCCGGTGTATGCGGTGAATCACGGAGATCAGTCCGTCATTGAATTTGATCCGCAGGCCGGGCCTGATTTATCCCATTCCAGCTACAGCACCATGCCGAGACGGGATACCGGGGTGTCTTATGCCACAGGGCAGGCCGGATTTCCTTTGATATCTTCCAACGATTTTTCCGGAATTCCGACAGAGAATTTCGGGTCCGGGGAGAGACCGAAGATTCCGGAATTTCAGGTTGACTGGCCCGGATATACCTTTGACGGCTGGTACAACGAGGCAGGCAATAAAATTGAAACGCTGCCCTATGCATTTCCCTATTCAGCGGTGAGTTCGTACAAGGCCGTGTGGAAAGGGAATGCGACGACGCCGTTCCGGTTTACGGTTATGCACTACAGAGATTTAAATACAGACAGAGACGGGAACAACGACGGCACTGATGCGGGCGCCTGGCCGCCGGAAGGCGCGTCGGATCTCTGGAAATTTTATGAATCCGGGGACTGGACGAGGGAGGTAATGGCGAATACGCCGATATCTGCGACGTACCGGAGGGACATCCCGGGATACCGGTTAAAATCAGTCCTGATAAAAAATAACAGAGTGCGCCGATATGATGAACCCAGCGGACAGGGAAGGCTGGATGGCGGCGCGGACATCAATACAACGACAAAAGCGGTCCGCGGGAACATGCCAAACGATGATTTAACGGTGGCCTACCGCTACGAGCCGGATCCGACCAAAAAGTTTGCGGTATACGTGGAGTATGTAGATTCCAACGGAACACAGATCAGGACTCCGGATACGTATACATTTTCAGCAGAGACAGAGATCGATATCGCACCGGCGCAGATCAATGCGTACAGCCTGCAGAGCGGAGCGCTGAAGGAAGGGTTCGAGGGAACCGACGATCTGGAGGGGCAGGGGATATATTCTGCTGCTTCAGCCGGATGCAGCTTTGATGAAGCGATGCATTACAGAGGAAAAATGCCGAATCAGCCGGTTACTGTTCAATATAAATATAACATTGATCCGAACTTTCATACCGTACTCCAGGTGAAACGGATCGATAACCACGGCAATCCCATGGAGGATGATGAGATACGGGAAATTACGCCGGCTGATCCGGTCATCATCGATGTGGAGCAGAAGACGGGATATGATTATCCGCCGAATATTCACTGGGATGAACATTTTACCGGAACTCAGAGCAGTTTCAATCCCGATGATGGAACGCTGACCTTAAGCAGCGACATGCAGGGCGGTACCGTGACCATAACATACAATGAGAATCTCTCGGATGAATCTTACTGGTCTAAAATTGAGTATTACAATGGAACCAATGGAACAATTTCCGGAGACACATCACCAAAATTTAAAAAGCACGGAACATATACGATTGATGAACTGACAGCCGGTGTGAATCTGTCTCCGTCCTCCCATTATCTGTTTGACGGCTGGTACAGAGCCAATGCTAACGGAAGCGATAAGACGGGAGATCGGCTGGAGGGAAGCCTTTCCGTTTCACAGAACATAAAACTGTTTGCCAATTTTGAAGAGAATCCCAACGAATGGTTTGACTTAACGTTTGGGGCAGGTGCCCACGGCTCCGTGTCGGGAGTGACTTCCATTCACACGGGAAAAGGAACGCCATGGACGGATTTAAATCTGCCACAGACTATTCCGGATCCATATTATATCTTTGCCGGCTGGTTTGACGAGAGCGGAAACCGTGTTCAGGAGAGCCAGGTGATTCTGGCCAGTCAGCACTATACGGCCAGGTTTGTGCCCGCCAGCTTAGAGGACGACGGGATTCTGGCAATGCCGGATGCGAGAGGCGCAGTGGCCGGAGACGGAAGCGGGAAAGTCACAGTATCCGGTGCTAATGAGGAACGCCGGTATGCCCTGACAGATGGAGAACACAGAATTTTGCAGGTTAAAACCGGAGCACAGCTGCAAAACAGTGATTTTACCGGACTGTATCCCTGCACCCTGTACTATGTATATGAACTGTCCATGAGCGCGGAGCCGGCTGTGGGAACAATTCTTCCGGAGCATACGGATGCATCGGATTACGGACCGCCTTCCCAGGTGACGGTACCGGCGCTTGGAAGCAATTATCAGGTCAGCCGGGATACGGCGGAGGGCCGTCTGCGGCTTACGATTAATCCTGCGGCTTACGATACTTACTATGCGATTATGGACATTGACGGGAATACGCTTTTCGTACCGGGCTCTGATGCAGATGGCTGGGTTTTAGCCGAAAGCACACGAAACGAAGCGGTACTGGGAGATTTGGAACCCAATCAGTTATACATCGTCGTTGCAAAGCATGCCGGGGAGATGGGAACGCCTGCTGACAGACAGACCATGGGAACCCAGGTATCGGTGATCTATGCCGGACAAGAGGAAAAATATTACACGATATCCCTGACGAACGGCGGATATATTGATGAGATTATCAGAAACGGCAGTGTGATTGAGACGGAAGAACATGCAGTGTCGGCGATCGTAAAGAAAGGCGATACAGTAAAAATCAATGCGGAGATCACCGGTTATAACGGGCAGGCATTCAAGCAGTGGAATCCTCTGATTGGAAGTCCTCAAATATTTGTGACAAGGCGTAACCAGACGATTACCATGCCGGGACAAAACGTCGTACTGCAGGCTGTCTACGAGATGCCTTCGACGGCGACACCGGGAAATGCCACCGTGGACTATGCCCTGAGAGACGGAAAAAATGCTCTGGATCTATCAGAAAATTATTTTGAGACGCTGATTCAGACTCTGACTGATAATGCGGAGGACCGTGAAGCGATGACAGCCGGAATCGATGTGGAGTATACTGTTAAATTTAACAGGCGTGCGCCGAAGGCATCGGAGTCCAATGCAGTGAAAGCAGAGATGTGGGAAGATTCTGAGTCTGTTAAGATACCGTGGGCGTTGAGTTCTGCATTGACCAGAAAGGTGGGCGGAACGAATAAAGGGCTTCCGGAAGATGGAAATCCTGCACCGGGTATCAGAGTGTACAGCGAAATAGATGAGAGCATGCTTGGATATCTGGATTACAGGCTCTGGAAAGTGGAAAATCCGGAGGGGACTCCGGTCTGCACCGAGATCCCGATGACCCCGGATCCAAACGGTGACGGCGCGGACTTTACCGGAATCATAGCTTTTGACGCCCATGTGGGGGAAACCTATTTACTGACCTATTTGAAAGCCCATGAGATAACGGTAGTTGATACGAAAAGGGCTGCCGTACACCGGCTGAAAGTGAAGTCCCAGACGTCATTGGAAGAGACGGAGGCTTTTGGAAATCTGAATATCTTTGAAGATTATACCGATCCGGTCACTGGAATCGTCTATGAGTACGGAGGCCTTGGAAAGACAGAGTCCGCGTCCTCTGAATACGATATTACCACACCGGTTACGAAGGCGGCGACACTGTATGTACTTTATCGGGCTGCGGAGGATTCCGAGTGGCAGGCTGCGCGGCAGAAGCTGATGGAGCAGATTGCCATCGCCCAGACTCTGATGAACAACAGTTCGGTAAGTGAAGAGAACAGGCAGTTACTAAGCAGTGCAGTGGTTTCGGCGCAGGAGGTAGTCAACAGGACTTACCGTCCGGCAATAGAAGAACTTCTGCAGGAGTACGAGACGTTAAAAGCTTTGGTGGATTCCATAAGTTCAGGCGGTCCGGTGGATCCGGACGACCCAAATAATCCCAATAACCCGGACGACCCGAATAATCCCAATAACCCGGACGATCCGGAGAATCCGAACAACCCGGAGAATCCGAATCATCCCGGCGGAGGAAGCGGAGGCGGATCAGGTTCCGGCAGCCGTGGACGGAGTCTGGGTTCCGGCTATACATTTAACCGCTACAGGACGTATTATGTGGGAACAGACGGATACTGGGAGCAAACGGGAATGAATGGCGGTCAGTGGGCCTTTGTTCTCTACAGCGGCCAGCGATTAAAAAACCAGTGGGCGAATGTAAAATACAATGATTTGCAGCAGCTGTATACGTATCATTTCAATGCGGAAGGCATCATGGATACCGGCTGGTATCAGGATGCGGAAGGCGAGTGGTACTATTTGAATTCCCAACAGGGAAGAGATGAGGGCTGTCTTCGCATTGGCTGGTACTTCGATGAAAAAGACGCAAAATGGTACTATTTCAATCAGTTTACCGGAGGCATGCTGGTTGGCTGGCAGAATGTGGGAGACAACTGGTATTACCTAAGCCCGGTGAAAGCGGCGGGGCATCCTCTGGGCTCGCTCTACACGGGAGAACTCACGCCGGATGGGTATCCGGTAGATGAAAACGGCAGCTGGATCAGAGAAACGCCATAATCATCAGCCTTCTTCATCTGGCAGAACTGCGGGAACACCGACAAGGAGTTAGTGAAACGGGTTCCCGCTTTTCTGTCTCATAAAGAAACCAGCGCTGCATAAAAGGGCAAAAAGGCGGCCGTACCGGAAAGTATGAAAAGGCGGAAGGATATGATTGGAGAGAATGGGACAGAAGAGTATTCTGATGAAATCATGACAAAAAAACGGGAAATGGAGCAGCAGATGCAGGCCATGGCCGTGACCGATTGGGCGGGTATTATGATGGTCTGTATCCACGGACAGGTGGAAAACAGAATCTATGGGGCAATCGTAAACCGGTGTCTTGAGGAACCGGTCTCCTTTTGTGGACTGGACCAGCTGGTACTGAAAATGGATGAGATCTGCGAACTTGCAGGATCTCCCATGTTATCAATGGATCCCCGCTTTTTACAGGAAAAACGGAAGGCGGATTATTTGGGGATCGGAAAGAAGCGAAAAAAGGGCAGACAAAAAACAGCGGGCTGGCAGAATATGTTTGATATTTTAAAACAGCAGGCGGCGTTAAGCAGAGAGGTCTTCGAAGTCCAGATTCTGTTTCGCAGCAATGCCACGATGCAGGGACGGCTTCGATGCTCCCTTTCCGGTAAAAAGTATGTCAGCTTTCGAAGCGCGCTGGAATTACTGAGAATGCTGAAGGAAGAGGAACTGGAATTTTGCGGAAAGAGAGGAAAAACCATATGATGATCTGCACCGGCTGTAAGCTGAAAAATAAGCGCGGAGACAGTATCTGTGAGATATGCGGCGCTTTGAAGAAAGTGCGTGAACTGGAACAGTTTCAGGAAGAATGGAGGATGCGGCTTCAGGCAGAAGATGGCCAAAAAACAGCTGTAAGAGGCCTCGTATGAAATAATCAGATCAAAGAATCCGGAAGACAGACGAGTTCCAGGCATTAGCTGGATATCGCGTCGGAAGGAGAAGGGGACAACGATGAATGAGTATGAAACGATTATAGAGGGAATGCGTTTTGGCGTCAGCAAGCATATGATGGACAGGCATTTTACCGTCCTTTGGGCCAATAAATACGCATATGAGCTGACCGGAAATACAAGAGATGGTTTTCGTTCCAGATACCATAACCGGGTAGATGAGTACTACAGCGAAGACAGCGGGACATTCGCCTATGTAACGAAACGGATAGAAGACGCCTATCGGAATCGGAAAGAGTGTTATTCATTTGAGTGTCCCATGAGACCAAATCGCGGAAAAGTTGCCTGGATCCGCATGAACGGCCGTTTTACCGGCGAGGTATACCAGGGAAGCCCGGTCATGTGGAATGTTTTTTATGATATAACGGATAGTCACAGAGAACAAGAGGAACTAAAAGTGAAATCAGAATTACTTGACAGTGAGATAGAAAAGGCAGAGCAGATGATACAGTGGACGACGGGATTCTTAGCGGAATTAAACAGTGAGATTCGTACTATGGCAAATATCATAGTAGGTATGGCTGACGTGGCGGAAGCCTGTATAGACGATCCAGCGAAATGTGAAGAATGCCTGGAAAAAATTGTTCAGGCCACCCGCAGGCTGCGGACAAAGGTCGGGAACGCCAGGCGTATGTTCAGGCAGGAGGCCGGTTGAATTCATGAAATATAATCGAACAGAAGCAGCCCTTCGAATCAGGAACCGGAGAAAGGCGCTCGGTCTGACGAGCGCAGAGGTAGCAGAAAAAATTGGGAGGGCAGATCACTATTACGGTGATATCGAGCGGGGGACCTGCGGGATGTCAATAGATACCCTTGTGGAACTGACAAGAACCCTGGAACTCTCCGCCGATTACATTCTTTTTGGAGCAGAAAATGAAAACGGGAATTCCAATGCTGCCAAGGCATACCGCATCTTAAGAAAGTATGATGAGCAGAGGCAGGAACATGCGGTGGAATTGATGAAATACTATCTGAATCTGGAAGAAAGATAATTGGGACCAGATGAATAAGCCAATAACTGCAATCTGAACTTTAAAGATGAGATGGCTGAAAGTCGCTGTAAGCTTGTGGTGGTACAGAGTATGATTATGGCGCGGAAAAAGAAACAGGTACAGGAAATCGTGGATGGCAATCCCCCGGTTCGAATCCTTCGGACCGGGGGATTGCTGCGTCTGCAGAACTGTCAGCACGGTCTGTGACAGTTCTCTATAGTCTTAAGCAGACACTCCATTTCCCGGATCCCATTTTGCTGCGATACAAGGATTGACTGGATAACCGGCTTCAGCTCCTGGCAGACCGGAAACTGAAGTGCGTTCCGGGACATCTGGATGGCGCCTCTGTGATGAGGGATCATTTCACGAATAAAATCTGCATTGATATCATTAGTGGAGCATGCATTTCTCATATCTTCAAACATAGTCTGTGTGATCTGCCTGCAGTGACAAAGGAAAAGCTCGATTTTCTGCTGCTGATTACAGAACATCTGACAGCGGCTCCGGATGGCTTCCATGGTTTCGATGCTTTTTGTCTGTTCTTTAATGATCGATAATGCGATTTCCTGAAGCGGTATCAGCGTGGTGTACTGCAGAATGTTGCAGGACATCTCGATCGCTGCCTTGTGGTGCGGAATCATCTGAACAATATAATTACAGGAGATGCTGTTAGTCAGTTTGGCACCGTTCATCTGCTGTACCATTTGATCCAGTATGTTGTGAAAGCAGGTTAAGTATTTGTCTGTTACGATACTCATCGGTTCTTGTTTTGTCATTCTTTACGCCTCCAATTCTATATAGGGTATGCAGAGGGGGAGGCGGATGATATCGAATCGGTTGCATTTTAGAGAACTTATTCTCCGTAAATTGCCAGTACTGATTGTAAACAGCTTCATAATTGTGTAGAATATTCATATACAGGAATCGGTGTTTCCGTTTTCCTGAAAGGCAGTGAAACACGCAGGAGCAGGATGAAGGCATACAAAAAGGAGGGGCTATGTGGAATTATACAAAATGTACGGCAAAAGACAGAATTGAAAAGTTAAACAGGCTGACAGAGGTCTTTCACGAGGAATCGGACTGTCTGGATTATCTGTCAGAAGTACAAAGCTGTATCAACAGCATTCAGACATCGCTGGTATTGCTGCAGGACGTGGATGCCAATATCATGATCGAGATGGACTATGTTCCGGTTAATAACTATTCGTTTCATGTGGTTTGTATCGAAGAAAACGGTATAAAAACAGCGGGGCGGTCATGTAAAAATATCGAACAGGCGGCTCGGCAGTTTCTGGCGAATATCAAATGAAAGCTGACTTGCCATATCCGTCTTCCGGCGGCTCCTGATCGTGACATCAGGAGCCGCCGGTAAAGATAAGAGGCTGCCCTTTTCAACCCACACTTCTAAGAAAAATATCTGAATAATTTTCCTATATATGATATAATTATTCCTGTAATTTCCAAAAATATCCAAATAAAATGTTTGAATCGGTGCGAAAAATAATTATTTCTAATAGTGGTATTCTATCTACAAAAACCACTGTTAAAAATGTACAATATTTACAAAAATAGCTATATAAAACATATAATTATTGACAAATGCAACAGAAGGTAATATAATTATAT
>OJZY01000015.1_pt1 | contig 156878 bp, 123 predicted proteins | sample 1613531 | NCBI WGS metagenome assembly OJZY01 (sample SAMN04436864, study PRJEB24849) | human gut metagenome | biome: human gut; feature: NICU; material: stool | host: Homo sapiens | place: USA: Saint Louis, MO | collected 2011-09-25 | reverse complement strand
GCCGTCAGTGCCGAATTCCATACCATTAACGTTTCCAACGATAGCTAAATCACTACTTTATAATCGAACATTTATTCTTGTGTGCTGAGAATTAGAGTCCTTGTGATATATTTTCCTTTGTGATACTACAAAATTCGCTAATATTTTGATCTGTAATTTGCTGACGAATTAAAGAACGTACTTTTTCATCACTAAATAAAGAAGATACTGGTTTTCCCATAATTCTAACTGTGTTTATTTCTTTTGCTATATAACCTTTGACAAAGGTATTTATGCTGCAAAGCATTTCGGTGTCTAAGCATACGCAACCGTCATTTATAGTGGCATTATCCCAAACTGGCGGATCGGTCATATAATTCTGTTCTGCCTCAAAGCAATATTTTACAATATCAGCCTCTTCATTATTGACAATAAGTTTCCCATTGCTAAAATCATATCCAAATGGAGCTGTTTTTTTCATGTAGCTACCTCCTCGAGTGTTTATAATTAAAGAATACATCATTTACTAAAAACGATCAAATAAATTTTATTAGTATTATGTAGGGGTTATTTGCGTGGCATACGAAATTTTATTGCAAATATAGTCAGAGTAATTAATAAAATGTTCGTCTGTATTCCGGTCGCCGGCATGAATTAAAAGCTTGAAGTTCTCTGTTTCAGAGGGTTTCAAGCTTTTTTGTATTTGGCGGGCCATGCCCTGTTATTCAGGAATTTCCATGGTATGGTTTTCACTTATATAAGCGAAGAAGATCATTCACAAGTACTTCTTCCTTTGTAAATGGAATTTTATGATTGCTTAAGAATCCATCGGTTGACTGGATTGTTTTTTCGATAACAGAGATTTTCCATTTTTTGCTTAAATCTTTTTTAAAACTGATATAAATTTCGTTTTTTAATGGTTCATATACGATGGAACACAGCGTATTCTTCTGACTGGTTCTACTTAAAACTTCAAAGGCTTCATTTATTCCAAAGCTTTGAATATGCTTCTGTATAGATTCATAGGCACAAACATATCTGTCAGCTCCGATCCCGGACACTTTACGATAATCTTCGTCTTTAAAATTCCCATTTGGAAAATTAGTCATGACAATAAAATCATCAGAAATAGGGCTTATTCTATTTGTATCCCCTCCTTCTTCCAGAATAAATGCATCACCACTTTTATCAGCAATCATAGTATGCAGCCCTAAATTGGGGTACAGTGGATTTCTGGGATACGAGATTACTCTTTTATTGAGAATTTCAAAAGAATCAGATGATTTTTTTGCTTTCTTTAGTACCTCATCGAGAAGATCAAAGGCATACCAATCATTTTCATCACAGCCTGATTGAAAGTCCGGACCATAATCTACTGCCTGTGTGCAGATAAAAAGGCCTTCGCTGTTAAAACCGGCGATATCCCTGTATTTGTTTTCTAACAGGGCTGAAAAGTAAAATAAGTCCCTGTCGTGATAACGATTGATTTTTAGTTTTAAAGCGATTTCATCGGTATCGAAATTCATACCGTAAATTGCCTTTTTCTGATGGTATACTGCAAAACTTGTACACATTTTAGAGCCTCCTTTTCATACATAAGTATGTCATATAATATGCTTAGAGCATTTTGAAATTATTACGCTGTTTTACCATTGGATTCACCACTTTCTTAAGTTTCTATCTATATGATATCATTGGCATCTTACTGGTTCAACCTACAACATGTTTCTGAATCGAAAATGCGCTGCTTAAGCTTATACGGTGTATTAATTTGGTTCTGAAATGTATGACAGCCGGATGGAGTACTAGACCGGTGCGATTAAAAACATCGTAAAGTTTGCGGATACCACCAGCTTGCCGGCGTCATTGGTGACGGTTACCTGATTGACAACGGTTTTCCTGCCTTTGTGTATGGCGTTGGATTCTATATAGATGGTTCCGGTATTTACCCCTCTTAAAAAATTGATGCTGCTGCATTCCGTGACATTGGTGGTCTCATAGGCGTAAGTGGACATTCCTGCGGCCATATCGCAGAGAGAGAATAAAAATCCACCGTGAACATTTCCGTAAAGGTTTAAGGCTTCCTGAGTAATTTCCATGGAGAGTTTCGCATGGCCCGGAGAGATCTCCAGAAGCCTGGCGTTTTCTATGCCTCCGATTGGATGAATATGTCTCAGGATGCCGTCCATTATCTCTGATCTCATATATGCATACCTCCTCGTTATGAGCACTTAGCGGACGTCTTTTCGAGCTTAGTGCAATGACTCCAGACTATACTATATCATTGCAAAAATCCATTTACAACGGAAAAAAGGAATTATAGGTTTTAACTATCAATTATCGGAATTATCGCGGTCAGGGCCGATTGGATATTTCCTTCGCTGCAGGCTATAATGGATTTATCAAGATTGTTAAAAAAATATTTAACAAGAATAAAGAAGGAGGATATATCAAATGAGCAAGTTATCCAATGAAGAATTCCAGGCGTATTTAAAGCAGATCCGTGAGCTGGCAGAGGGGCCCCTTGAGGAAATCCAGAAGGAAGTGGAAGTAACCAATAAGTTTCCTCAGGAGTTCTATGATTTGGCAATCCAGAACGATTTATACCGTTGCTCCCTTCCGGAAGAGTACGGCGGATACGGATTGAATGAACTGGAAATTTTACAGGTTCAGGAAGAGTTCTCCAGAGGACCGGGCGGAATGAGAATGCATCTTCACTATGCAATGGATTTGAACTGGAGAATTCTCGATGATTACGGCAGTGAAGAAGTAAAGGCAGAGTATATGCCGAAGTTCCAGAACAAAGAGGTATTTACCTGCTTCGCACTGACAGAGGCGACGGGAGGTACCGGTGCTGACTTACATACCACTGCGGTGAGAGACGGCGATTCCTACGTTTTAAACGGTGAAAAGACACTGATTTCCCATACCGACTGCTGCGAATTTGCTTACGTAATCGCGGTGACTAATCCGGAGTCCGATAAGAATGACAGACTGTCCGCATTCTTTGTACCGATGGACGCTCCAGGATTTGAGGTAATCAACATGCCTCATATGATGGGATGCCGCGGAGCCGGCCATGGCGAACTGAAATTTACTGACTGCCGCATCGATAAGAAGTACCTCTTAGGCAAAGAGGGTCAGGGACTGGAGATTGCCATGCACTCCTTATCCGTATCCCGTGCTCATATTGCTGCCAGCAACTTAGGTATGGCACAGAGAATGCTGGAACTGTCCTTACAGTATGCCGCTGACCGCGTAACCTTCGGAAAGCCGATCGGAACCCGTCAGGCAATCCGCTGCAAGATTGCCGATATGTCCATGATGGTACACGCTCTTCGCTGCATGGTTTACGATTTTGCTAAATCATACATGGAGAATCCGACTGGAGAATATATCGAAGAAAAAGCTGCCATGTGTAAGCTGTACAGTATTGATACAACCAGAAGAGTCAGCGATGAAATGCTGGAAATCTTTGGTGGTGTCGGATACTTTGAAGACTGCAAGTACGGCCCGGTTGAACGTCTCTACCGTGACTGCCGCGCGATGTGGTTAGAGGAAGGGGCCCCGACCGTACAGAGAATTACAATTTCCAGAAATACCATTAAGCACGGTGCTCATATCGAATACGTAATCTAACCCTTACCGAACGATGCTCCGGGCAAACCGTTATGACATCGAAGATATCTGACACAAAAGGGTCATCAGGTTCAACATACTCCGGACCTGGAGACCCTTTTCCCATATATGGAGGAAGAAGAATGAAACCATTAGAAGGCGTAAAAGTAGTGGATTTAACCACGTATCTGGCGGCTCCTACGACGGTTCGCGTACTTGGCGAATGGGGAGCCGACTGTATCAAGATCGAATCACACAAAGGAGATCCTGCCAGGACTCAGGGCGCCGTGTTTAATATGCCGTTTACCGATGACGAGAATCTGGCCTTTGATGTGGCAAACTTAAATAAGAAATTTATCACTCTGAACCTGAAGACAGAAAAGGGGCTGGAGGTTTGTTATAAGCTTCTGGAGGAAGCCGACGTATTCGTGACCAATACGAGAACGAAGTCCCTGGTAAAGCTGGGACTGGACTACGATACCTTAAAAGAAAAGTTTCCGAAGCTGATATTTGCCCAGGTTTTAGGATACGGCGAAAAAGGGCCGGAGAAGGATACGGCGGGCTTTGATGTGACCTGTTACATGGCGAGAGGCGGCGTATTCGGAACTACGGTAAACCGCGGTGACGCACCTATGATACCTACCAACGGGTTTGGCGATTTTCAGGTAGCTATGGCGCTGGCTTCCGGTATCTGTGCGGCTCTGTACCGCAGGGAAAAATCCGGAGAGGGAGACAAGGTTACCATCGGACTGCATCATGCGGCTGTTTATGCGCTGAGCACCGGCCTGATCTCCGCACAGTACGGAAACCAGTACCCGAAGAGCAGAAAAGAAGTTCCCAATCCATTTAACAATGTGTTCCGAACCAGGGACAACAAGTGGGTCTGCATCTGCTGTCCGGAGTACGACCGTGATTATGAAAAGATGTTCACGCTTCTGGGCTGTCCGGAAATGCTGGAAAAAGAGCAGTACCGTCACTGCGCGGATGTCAACAACAACCATTTAAATAAAGAAGTGACCGATGTGCTGGATGCAGCCATTGCAAAGATCGACAGAGAAGACTTAATGAAGATGTTAAAGGCGAATGATATGCCGTGTGAAGCCGCCTATGAACCATTGGATATCTATGAGGATGAGCAGGCCTGGGCCAACGATGTGCTGACAAAGATTCCTTATCCGTCAGGCGGAAAGATCATGCCAACCAACCCCGTAGGCTTCGCATCTCTGGGCAAACCGGACTATGTGATCGGAGGCATGCAGGGCGCCCATACGGTGGAGATTATGAAGCAGCTGGGATACAGTGACGAACAGATCGGGGAAATCATTGCATCCGGAGCCGCGGAAGGCGCGACAGGACTGAAACCACTGTAATGTAAAACGACCAACCAGAAAGGGGAAAGTGAAAATAACATGAGCTTACTTTACACCGATGAACAGAAAGCACTGCTTGCTCTCGTAAGGGAGATGGCGGAAAATGAAATAAAACCTCATGTAAAGGACGCGGACGAGAAAGGGGAGTGTCCGAGAGAGCTGTTTCAATGGGGATTTGATATGGGACTTCACATGCTGGAAATCCCGGAGGAATACGGCGGAACCGGTTTAAGCTATGAGACCACCGCCATGATTTTTGAGGAACTGGCAAAGGTGGACGCGGGCTACGCCATCACCTTTGTAACCACGTTCGTGGCACTTAGAAATGTAATCCTTGCAGGGACGAAGGAGCAGGGACAGTATTTTGCGGATAAGATTGCACCCGGCGGATTTGCCGGATTTGCCCTGACGGAGCCCAACGCCGGTTCCGATCCTGCGGCGATGCGCGCCACCGCTGTGAAGGACGGGGATGAGTACATTTTAAACGGTACGAAGACGTTCATCACCAACGGGGCCCTGGCAGATGTCTTTGTGGGATTCTTTAAGACGGATCCGGCGGCAGGCCACAGAGGAATATCAGCATTTATTGTCGACGCGGATGCAGCCGGCGTTACTGTGGGAGCACACGAGAATAAGATGGGCCTCAGACTGTCGAATACAACGGATTTGATCTTTGAAAATGTCCGGGTCAGGGCATCCGCCATGGTAGGCCCTGAGGGATCAGGCTTTAAGCTGGCTTTAAACGCTCTCAACTTATCCAGAGCCTTTGTGGCGACCCTGGCTGTCGGAATCATGCAGCGTGCACTGGATGAATCCGTGAAGTATGCCAGGGAAAGAAAGCAGTTTAATACTCCTATTATTAAATTCCAGATGGTACAGCAGATGCTGGCTGACATGGCAATCAAAATTGAAGCATCCAGATGCCTGGTCAACAATACCATGCGGATGATGGATCAGGGAATCATGGTGCAGAAGGAAGGCTCCATCTGTAAGACCTTTGTGTCCGACTGTGCTCAGGAGGTGACCTCCAATGCGGTCCAGATCTTTGGCGGATACGGCTACAGCAGGGAGTATCCGGTAGAAAAACTGATGAGGGACTGCAAGGTATTCCAGATTTTTGAGGGAGCAAACCAGATTCAGAGGATGACCATTGCAGGTGTGTTGGAAAAGGAATATAAGTAAAAACTGCCAGGAGGGATGAAGATGAATATCGTTGTTTGTATAAAACAGGTTCCGGATACCACTGAGATCAAGATCGATCCGGTGAAAAATACGCTGATTCGTACCGGCGTACCGAGTATCATGAACCCTTTTGATAAAAATGCACTGGAAACAGGCCTTCAGCTGAAGGACCGCTATGGCGGAAAAGTGACCGTGATTTCCATGGGACCGCCTCAGGCGAAGGCAGTGCTCCGGGAAGCGCTGGCCATGGGCGCAGATGAAGCGTATCTCGTTACCGACCGCGCCTTCGGCGGTTCTGATACGTACGCCACCAGTTATATTCTGTCTCAGGCGATTCAGATGCTGGGCGGATTTGATGTAATCCTGGGCGGCAAACAGGCCATCGACGGAGATACGGGACAGACGGCCCCCAGTATTGCAGAACATTTGGGCGCGGTCAGGCTGACGTATATTCTCGATATGGAGGTCGAGGGTGATAAGGTGATCGCCAGGCGCCAGGTGGAAGAGGGCGTGGAGATCATAGAGGCAAGCCTTCCGGTGCTTTGCACTGCGACAAAGGAGAGCAATAAGCCCAGATATGCTACCATCAAAGGCGTTCTTACTTCCTTAAAAGCAGAGATCGGAGAGATCACTCTGGCGAGCCTGCCAGGGTCCGATACGACCAAGATGGGGTTAAAGGGGTCCCCCACAAAGGTAAAAGCAACTTTTACACCAAAGAGAAATGCTAACTGTATGAACATTGAAGGCAGCAGCCCGGCGGAGACCGCAGGGACCCTGATTGACAGGCTGGCAGAGGCAAAGGTACTTTAAGGACGGCAAAAGGAGGTCGCGAGAGATGAGTTTTGATACATGTAAGGACGTATGGGTATTTATCGAATGCTTCCAGGGGCAGCCTAAAAGCGTGGGCCTTGAGCTGCTTGGCCAGGGGCGAAAGCTGGCGGATGGCTTAAAGCAGAAGTTATGTGCCGTAGTCATCGCAAAGGATGTGGATGAGGCGGTGAAGGAGGCCGGAGAGTACGGCGCAGATAAGATTTATGTGGTAAAGGGGGACGAATACGAGAATTATTCCGCTGACGCTTATGGAAATGTATTCTTAAAGCTCTGCGAAAAGTATGAACCCAATACGATTCTGGTGGGAGCAACCGTAAACGGCAGGGATTTGGGCTCGAAGATTGCAGTCAGCCTGCGTACAGGGCTGACCGCAGACTGTACGGCGCTCAGCGTCGACGAGGAGAGCGGTAATGTGGTCTGGGAACGGCCTGCATTTGGCGGAAATCTTTATGCACAGATCCTATGCAGCGAGACAAGACCGCAGATGGGAACCTGCAGACCGGGGGCGTTTAAAAAGCCGGAAAAGGTGATGGATAACAGACCGGAGATCATTGTGGAGCCCATCCACACACCGGAAAGCGAGATCAGGACGAAGGTGGTTGATTTCATAAAGGCGTGCGAGGACAACGATATCCCGCTTCAGGACGCGGAGGTGATCGTATCCGGCGGCCGCGGCATGAAGAATGGAGAGAATTTCAAAGTATTAAAGGAACTGGCTGACGTGCTTGGCGGAACGGTCGGATGCTCCAGAGCGGCAGTCGATTCAGGGTGGATGCCGCAGTCTAAACAGGTAGGGCAGACGGGCACTACGGTAACTCCGAAGATCTACTTTGCCTGCGCCATATCCGGCGCTGTCCAGCATGTGGCGGGCATGAGCGGTTCCGGAACCATTGTGGCGATCAATAAGGATGATACGGCGCCGATCTTCGATGTGGCAGATTACGGCATCGTAGGCGATGTGTTTGAGATTGTTCCGGCTCTTGTGAAGGAATTAAAGGCGAGACAGCAGGGGTGATGGAACGGATCTCCGGACATCCCGCAGTACATGCGCGGATGGCTTGCGGTCCGGCAGGAGGCGCACAAAAAGGGATAGGAGACGGGTCATGACTGATGAGATGAAGATCAATGCCATCCAGCGGGAAAAGTATCTTTCCAAAGGTTACTGGAAGGATATTACGCTGCTGGACTGTTGGAGAGAATCCGTGAAGAAGTATTCCGAACGGGAATATGTGGTGGATGACAGGGGAAATCGGTATACCTACCGGCAGATGGATGAGGCCGCATCGAAAGTGGCGGCCTTTCTCCGGGAACAGGGGGTTTTGCCGGGAGACGCGGTATCGTTCCAGCTTCCCATCTGGAGCGAGTTCGCGGTGGTGACGATCGCCTGCTTTATGACCGGAGCCGTAGCCCATCCCATCGCCATGTCCTATGAGGAAAAGGAACTGATCCGGAGCATGAATTTAACGGAGTCAAAGGTTTACTTCGGCCCCTCCTTTTTTCATAAGACGGATTATGCGAGCCGGATTCTGGCTGTGAGAGAATCCATTCCGTCGCTGTCCTGTGTCGTCATTGTGGGCGGTGAAAAGCCGGATGCCGGAGCGATCGCCTCGTTTCAGGAAATACTGGACAGATGTGATGCGGGGACCGGGAATATGGAGACAGACCAGGCGGAGAGCGGGCCGGCAGACTTGGACCAGGCGGAGACCAGGCGGACCGGAGAGGATCTGGCGCTGATACTCTGCACCTCCGGGACGACCAGCGGGACGAAGGGAGTTCTGCTCACCCACAATAATATCCGTTACAGCGAGGAGGTATTTACCAGGGAACTGGGGCTGACCAGTGAGGACATTATGTTCATGCCTGCGCCGTTAAATCATGCAACCGGCTTCCATCACGGGCTGATCGCTCCCATGCTGATCGGAGCGAAAGTGGTGCTTCAGCAGAAGTACCGCTGCCGTGAGGCCATTGATCTGATGAATCGGGAGCGCTGTACTTTTTCTATGGGAGCTACGCCATTTATCTATGATATTCTCCGGGAACTGGAGAACGGCGGCGGAGAACTGCCGTTCCTGAAGCTTTACCTCTGCGGCGGCGCTCCGGTGCCGGGCTATATGGTGCAGAAGGCGTGGAGCTTCGGAATCCTGCTCTGTGAGGTCTACGGTTCGACGGAAAGCGTTCCCCATGTGTTTGTACGGCCCGAGGAGGCGCTTACATTAAACGGAACCACTTCCGGCCGGCCCATCGAAGGCGTTGAGATCCGGGTTGTGGATGACGAGGGTAACGACGTACCGCCCGGGGTACCGGGAGAGGAGCTTTCCAGGGGACCCAATGTGTTTGTGGGATATCTAAAGGATAAAAGAATCACGGACGGCGCGCTGGACGATGACGGCTGGTTTCACAGCGGTGATTTATGCGTCATGGATGAGGCGGGTAATATTCATATTATTGGAAGAAAGAAAGATATGATTGTCCGCGGCGGAGAGAATTTGAATTCCAACGAGATTAATGACCGGCTGGAAGGCTGTCCGGGAATGGGCGACCACACGGTGATCGGAATGCCGGACGACCGGCTGGGCGAGAGAATCTGCGCTTTTGCCGTTCCGCTGCCGGGATTTGAACATTTAAAGCTGGAGGATGTGACCGGATGGCTTTGCCGGAACGGCGTCCCGAAACGGTTCTGGCCGGAGAGACTGGAACTGATCGACCGTATTCCCCATACGGGCAGCGGGAAAGTAAAGAAGTATCTGTTGAAAGAGGAACTGGAAAAGAGAATGGAGGGGCCGGAGCACAATGATTGAACAGAAATTTGGACCGAAAAGATGCCGGGATACCAGAAAACCTCGCGCGGATCAGTGTCCGGAGGTCGTGTTTTACCGCTGCAGAAGCTGTAACAGCTTATTTCCAGTTACCGGGGGCCAGGCGCTTGAGGAGAAGAAGATTTTCTGCTGCAGTGAGGAAGCAGAGCGCCTGGTGCCGACAGACGCCGGGGAGGCAAAGGAGTTTTTAGAACTCAGTTACCAGATTACCGGCGGCTATAACGACAACGCGGTAAAGGTATCGTGGAAGACGAAAAAACAGGATTGCGTACCGGAGTGGATCTATTTGAAGACCTTTACGGGCGGTTATTTAAAATATGTGAGGAAGGAAAAACGTTCCCCCATGGTATTTGCACTGGCAGACACGGATGCGTTCTGCTACTGCGATGAAGATCCCTGTCTGGAATGCGTGTTCCGCTGTAAGAGGGGCTTTGCGGTTTACGCATATTCTGAGGGGACCGGACTATTGGAAATGCCGCTGGACAGAATGACGGCACACTGGCAGACACGGGAAAAGGAAGCGGAGAGGTAGGGGATTTTTTTAGATTCTTTTGTTAATAAATTAACAGAACTCATGCAATGACGTCTGTTAAATATAAGCGAGGAGGGTTTACGTATGAAAAGCGAAAATGTCGGAAGCGGTGGGACAGCTGTAGACTGGAGAGCAGTGCTGGTGTTTGTATCCATTGCATTCAGCTCGCAGTGCGGAGGCGGTTTTGCGTCAGGCTCCACACCCTGGACTTATTTTTTCCGGAACACAGGATTTTACGGTATGCTTCCGGAGGTGACACAACCGTACTTCTGTCTGCTTATGCCTCTGGTGGTGGCGGCGATCAACTGCTTTATCATCTATTTTTTCATGAAGTTCGCCATGGATTTCAGAACCTTCGACTATGGGAATTTCCTTGAAAAATACGGCTCCAGATTCTGGGGAGGCGTGCTGGCAAAACCGATGCAGATCGTGTATGAACTGAATTTTAACTGGCTGCTCATCGTATGTATGGCACTGGCCTATTCCACCTCCGGCTCAGCCCTTAAGGAGCTGACGGGGATTCCGTACATATGGACCACATTTATTGTGGGAATTATCATGTTTCTTCTCTGTATGAAAGGTACGGAGCTGGTACGGAAAAATGCGGTCTTCATGAGTTCTGTTATCTTTATCGCCCTGGTTGTCGTTCACGTTCCGAACCTTATTTTCAATATCGGGAGCGGAAAACTGGCAAACGAGATGGCTGTTATGAGCAGCAGCATGGAGGCCGGGATCGCATCGGGCGCAGGCAGCTTTTTCAAATATCTTTTCATTGCATTTGTATGGGCCTATATCTTTTCCGGTCAGAATCTGGCTGGATTCGGCGCGTACGTCAATCATGCGCAGCTGTTTGATAATAAGAAAACTCTGCGATGGGCGGTGATCCTGTCCGTGATTGTAAACTGGGTATTCCTGGAGATGAACGCCATAGACCTGGCGGGAAACTACAGTGCGGTTTACGATGGATGGGCAAACGGAAAAGCCGTGTATACAATCATGGTGGTACAGAACGGCTGGGCGGGCGGCGCCGTCAGGGCAATTTCCCTGACGCTGCTTACCATAGCAATCTTTTTTGCAACAATCTCCACGGCGATCAACTATGCACAGGGCTTTAATGACCGCGTTCTGAACTGGTATCAGAAAAAGACCGGGGAAGATCCGAAGGTCTCCGAAGCCAGGCGCAACCGGCGGGGAGCTGTCCTTACTTTTGTCTATATCTGTCTTACCTGGGTGATTTCCCAGGCAGGGCTTACGACCCTGGTATCGAAAGGACTGACTGCGGCATCCTATATCAATTTATTCACCCTCATCCTTCCCACGGTGATGAATGTGATAATCGGATGGCCGGACAGAGAGTATGACAGCGGCAGGAAAGTGCAGGCCGGAACTAAATAATAAATGATGGAGGTGTTTTTATGTTAGCAACAATGGGGCTTATCTTTGCCATTGCGCTTTTAGTAGTCATGATCATCAAGGGGATTGACATGATCTGCGCCACCGTGATAACGGCGGTAATTATCTTATTAAGCAGTCAACTTAGCCTGTCCGACGGTCTTCTTACCACATTTTCCGGCGGTGCCGGAGGTTTCGTAACTTCCTGGTTTCTGATCCTGGGTATGGGAGGTATCTTCGGACAGCTGGTGCTGGAAACCGGACTGGCCACCAAAATTGCCAAATGGCTGACCCAGAAGCTGGGAGCCAGGATGGTGGGCCTAGTCATCCTGATCTGTACCTTTTTTATTACTCTTTTAGGCATCAACGGCTATATCATGGTGTTTGTACTGTATCCGATCGCTGACAATCTGCTTCGTGAAAATAAGATGGACCGCCGACTGCTTCCGTTTATGCTGCTGGGCGGCGGAGCTTCTGCCAATGGATTTATGTATACCCTGGATATCTGTAATGTCCTTCCCAGCGGATATCTGGGAACGTCACTGGGATCGGCGCCGTTCTTATCCCTGGTATTTACCGCGATTGTGGCTGTGTGTTATTTTGTATATTTCAACTATGCCCAGGCCCAGAGCCACAAGAAGCATACGAATGAGGAGCTGCTGGCCATGTATACCAGCTCCAATAAGGTTATGAGTGATGAAGAGCTGCCCGGCATCGGAATGTCGGTACTGCCGTTTATTGTGGTATTCGGCATCGTAGTGGCCACCTCCAGCTGGGGAACCTCCACGAGTATTCTGTTTTCTTTGACCGTGGGAATCCTGCTGATCATGGCGACCCAGTTTAAACATATCGAGAACATCAAGGCCTCCGCTAAAACGGGCGCGGGATCCGGACTGAATTCCATGCTGACTGTGGCGGCGGTTATGGGACTTTCCAAGGTGCTCAGCCTGTCGCCTGCGTTTCAGGCGCTGCAGCAGGCCGTGTTATCCATGAATATGCCGGTGTACTTAAAGGCGTATTTCGGAACTGCTGTTTTGACCGGTCTGACCGGGTCTGCGATTTCCGGGGAAACGATTTTCCTGGAGAGCTTTGGCCAGGCGTTTGTGGATATGGGGGTCAATGTCCAGGCCCTGCACAGAATCGTGACAGAGTCAGCCCTGATTTTAAATAAGCTGCCGAACTCCTCCGTGGCAATACTAACCATGTCCATCTGCGGTTGCAGCTTAAAAGAAAGTTATAAGCATGTGATTCTGGGGACTATGATCCCGGCAGCGGCAGCAGGTTTGGTGATTGCTTTGATGGCTACCTTTGGTATTACATTTTAGAAAATTGTGAGTATGAGAAAAGGAACCGTTCCTCTGTTCAGAGAGCAGAGAGCGGTTCCTTTTTTGCGTGACAGGACGGTGATCAGGGCAGAATAGAAAGCAATTTTCAAATACGCTCTAGTCCGGCATGTTTAAGCAATTGGCAACCATAAAGTTTGCAAAGGCTTCCACGGCGGAGGTGATGAAGTTTTTCCTGCTGTATACCATGTAGATCATGCGGGTATCTTTGGGGACGTCGAGGAGCCGGACTTTGGAAAGGTTGTTAAACTGCCTTAAGTAAGGGGTGTCGGCTACAATGGCTACCTTCGAGGATTTGGATATTCTGCCTGCAATGGAGATTTCATCGTCATAGGAATAGACAGCCTCCACTCCCTTTTCTTTCAGCAGCCTGCGGACGACCTTGCCGATGGGAATCGTGTCCCGGTAGGTGGTCAGCCTGTAATCCTTTAAGTCGGACAGATACATGGCGCCCCGGTCTGCCAGCGGGTGGTTGTCCTGGACAATGGCGATCAGTTCCTGATAGGTAATGGGAACAAAGACCAGATCGGGCATGTCATCCACCATGGAACAGAAGCCGATGTCATATTTGCCGCAGGAAACGCCCTGTGCCACCTCAATGGACATTCCGTGGTAGATATTAAGCGTGGCAAGAGGATTCTTCTGCTGATAAAGATCCAGGGCCTCCGGTAAAAAGTCGCCCAACAGGGTGGGAATGCAGCCAATATCGATGGAGCCGCTGATGTGACCGGATTTCTCCTTGATCAGAGAGATGCCGTGTTCCAGGATACTCAGGGATTCGCTGACGTACTGGTAAAACTCTTCTCCGTATTTGGTGAGCTGGATATTACGTCCCTTTTTCTGGAAAAGGGATACCCCGAGTTCCTTTTCCAGAGATGCGATGGAGTCGCTTAAGCTTGGCTGAGTGATGTAAAGCGCTTTGGCTGCCTCGGTGTAGTGCTGAACTTCTGCCAGTTTTCGAAAATAGTACAATTGTGGTAAATTCATAATCCCATCCAATTAATCGATATATTTATTATACAGGATTAACAATGGAAAAGCCAGTACCTGTATTGGCGCCAGCAGCAGTTTTGAAGGTATTGGTAAACCAGAGCCATTGAAAAATCATGAGAGACCGTGGGCAGTCCGGAATTCTATTTGACATTTGTCCGGAAAGTTTTTACAATGGAGATTATTAACGGTAAACAGCAGCGATGTGAGGGGGAGAACGATATGCAGGAAATTTACCACAATATATTTCAGGAGACGATTTCCTATTCTGACCGTCACATGAGTCCGCGCAATCTCTATCTGATCCGGCAGCCGGGACGCAGTCTGATGGTGGATACCTCCTTCCGGTTTGAACGGGACTGGGAGATTCTGCGCAGCATGGTGGAGACGCTGGGAGTCTCCTATAAGGACCTGGACGTGTTCATTACCCACGACCATCCGGATCATACAGGGCTGGTACCGGCTTTGCAGGAGCTTGGAGCCAGCGTGTTTATGAATCCGGAAGAGACCAGGAAGCGGGCAGATCTGCTTCACTGCTATCTGGCGGATGAAGCGTCGCGCATTCAGAATCTGCGTATCGTGGGTGTGACAAAAAAGGATACGCCGGAGGTCTATCAGGCTATTATGGAATATACCGGCCGCGCTTATGCGGAACGTGGAAAAGCCCAGGATTTCAGCTTTATCCCGGTCCATCCCGGCGAGACCCTGGATTATGGGGAGTATGTATTCGATGTCGTTTCTTTAAAGGGCCATACGTTCGGGCAGTGCGGGCTCTATGAGAGGTCACATGGATTCCTGTTTTGCGGGGATCAGATTATGACGACCATTGTGCCGATTGTGGGCAGCCAGCAGAAGGATCTGGGACTTTTAAAATGCTATATGGAGTCCCTTGGCGATATGAAACACCGGTATGCGGACTGTCGGATTCTGCCGTGCCATTACGGTCCCATAGAGGATGTGGGAAAGGAAGCCAACCGGATTATTCTTGGCTATCTGGATAAATGTGAGATCATGAAGAGGATACTGGAAGAGGATGGGGGGCTTATGACCACCCGGGATGTCGGCGTCCGGGCCTACGGAAGAAGCCAGGGGCCGCCGGACTACCGCCATTTCGTCTCCTGTACCCAGATTTGGGCGAAGACGTTCTCCTGCCTGGAATTTATGTATGGCGAAGGGCTTGTGGAGAGAATCGCGCGCGACGGGATTATTTACTGGAAACACCTTGATACGAAAGAAGGCAGTCGATGAGGCCTTCTCGAAAAGGAACAGAAGGAGAAGGACAAAAGAACGTGAAAATTGATCAGAAACCGCTGGATTTAAGAAATGGGAAATACGAGGACCGCCTGTTCCTGCAGTTTCTGCTGCTGGTGATGGTACCTCTTATCGTCATGGGGCTTCTGTCTTACCAGATCTATGTGCAGGGAGAGACAAGACGTAACAGACAGGCTCTGGATTCCTATGGGGAGAGCGTATCCATTGAATACGATAACCTGTTTTCGTCCATAAGGGAATACTATCTGGACAGTACCAGCAATTCCACGTTTAAGTGGCTGCTGGAGCAGAAAGCGGTTCCCTACAGCAATTATACAGAGGTGCGTCAGGCCCAGAATATGCTGAAGGGGAACTATTTTATGACAAAATACATCAGCCTCTATAATTTTATTAATGTGAAGGAAGGATGGGTTTTAAATAATTACGGGATGTATCCCTGTGATGATCTGAAAAATTACGAGGAGACAGATCAGTTTTTAAAGGAACAGAAGGAGGTTCCGCTGTCGGTGTACTGGTTAAACAGGACGAACGTGCAGGCTCCTTATGATGATACCGTGAAGGAATCACGCATGGTGGACACATCCGGAGAGGTGCTGATCATTAAGCAGCAGGACAGCAGTGGAAATTTAATCTATCTGCTGAGCGTTCAGGTCAACACGGATGCGCTGCTTAACATATCCCAGTCTTATAAAAAGATGGGGTATGACGTGACAGTGTTGAGCAATGGTTCCATGTTGATGGAGACAAATCCGGATTTGACAGAAAGCTATCTGCGCAGAGGCGGGACGGAGGGATATTCTGACCAGCAGATTTACCGTTCGCCGGCTGGAAGACGGTACCGGATGGCTGTAAAAGAGGCGGGGATTCATGGGCTGACCTACATTACCGGTTACGATATGGAGAAAATGAAACGGGGCGGAATTGTCTTTGTGTTTGCGGCGCTGGGCGTTATGCTGCTGTTTGGAGTAATACTGGCCGTGTTAAAGGCGGCGGCGGTTAAGTTTTCCCAGCCGATTCTGCTGCTTCAGAAGTTTGTGGACGATCAGAATGTGCAGATTAAGGAATTGTTTGTGGCGAATCTGGTAAAGGGCGGTCTGAGCCCGGAACGGATCGCGGAGACGAAAAGAAAGTATCAGATGGAGTCCTGGCAGTCCTACCGGATGATCGGCATCTCCCGCAAGCCAAAGCCGGATGAGGGGGAGATTACACCGGAGGAGCGGGAAAGGCAGAACCGGGAGCTTTTAGCAGGGCTTCCGGAGGAGGTGCGGGAATCCTTTTACATTGTACCAATTCTCTACGAACACTGCATCCTGTTCATGATCGGGGAGAATGACGACATTGCCCTGGATGATAAAACTGCCCTGGTCTATAAGCGGATCAAGGACCATGCGGAGGAAACCTACGGCTGTCATATCGCATTTGGCATCAGCCGGCCTTTCCATGATTTAACCCATACCAGAAAGGCTTATGAGGAGAGCTCAGAAGCGCTTCACAGCAGGAATCACAACCGGGAGGAGGGGATTTCGTCCCTTGTGCTCTATGACGACTATTCCCTGATGGCTCCGGTGAACAATGTTTATGACCTGATTATGGAGAATGAACTGATTAACGCCGTAGACAGCTGCAATGAGGAGGAGGCGGAACGACTTCTGGAACTGATTCTCGGCCGCCTGGAGATGAAGGGGGCTTCGGGGATCGAGAGAAACTTCTATGTGACCAGGCTTCTGACCGCAATCGTCGATGTCCTGACGAGGGCCTCCCTGCCGCTAAATGACGTGTTTGACAGCGAGCAGCACAATATACTGATCAAAGCGGCGCAGATCTATGATAAAAAGCAGCTGATCCGGTATGTCATGGATGAGATTGTCCGGCCGATTACCCGTTCCCTGACAGCGTTCCGCCAGTCCGGGGCGTCGGATATTGTGAAACAGGTAACGGCAATGATTAAAGAGTCCAGGGGAAATATCACCCTGAACGAATGCGCGGACGCACTCAGCTATCAGCCCAATTACGTGTCTAAAGTATTGAAGAAGGAAAAGGGCGTCACCTTTACCGACATGGTCAGTGAGGAGAAGCTGAAGGTTGCAAAATATATGCTTCTGACCAGCGACTTATCCGTGGCGGAGATATCGGAGAAGCTTCAGTACAATAACGTGCAGAACTTTATCCGCTTTTTTAAAAACCATGAGGAGATTACGCCTTCTGCATTCCGAAAGAAGCATAAAGAAGGATGATAACTTAAAAATATAAGATGATAACAGCAGGAATATGATGATAACTGCAAAAAGGGAAGCTCCTTAAAAACACCGTGAATACGCGGGAAATAAGGGGCTTTTTCCATGTCGGAAAACAGGCAGATAATGATTATTTACAAATGTTTCCAATGAGTGTTACCATGGGCTCACAGAAGGGAAGCAGATAAGACACGGCTTCCTGAAGAACGAAAAGAGCTCTTTCGTAAAACAAATAAGAGGAGGAAACTATGAGTCAAAAGGCGGCAGACCAAAAACAGAAATCTAAGGCAGAAACCTTCAAACGCGCATTCGCTTCTCATAAGTGGCTGTACCTGATGCTGATACCCGGCGTACTGTACATGCTGATCTTTAACTATCTGCCCATGGGCGGATTGGTGATGGCGTTTCAGGAGTTCAGCCCTTATAATGGAGATTCCATCATTGGAGCATTTCTTCAAAGCCCGTTTGTGGGGCTCGACGTTTTTAAGAAATTTTTTACTGGTCCGGATTTCCTGCAGTTATTAAAGAATACCCTGTCCATTTCCATTACCAGCCTGATTTTCTATTTCCCGGCGCCGATTATCCTGGCGCTGCTGTTAAATGAAATCAAGAACGTGGCGTTTAAGAGAGTGACCCAGACCATGGTCTATATCCCCCACTTTATATCCATGGTTATTGTAGCGGCCTTAACCGCTCAGCTGTTCAGCACCACGGACGGTCTGGTCTATCACTGGCTGACAGAGATATTCGGAAGAAATAACGCACCGGATGTCATGTCCAACCCGAAACTGTTTGTACCGATGATCGTGGGACAGAACATGTGGAAGGAGACCGGATACGGAACCATCATTTTCCTGGCAGCCCTTTCCGGCGTGGATGTGCAGCTGTATGAAGCAGCAGAGGTGGATGGAGCAAACCGGTGGCAGAAAATGTGGCATATCACGCTTCCGGCCATCAAATCAACCATTGTGATCATGTTAATCTTAAAGGTGGGTTCTATCTTAAATACGGGGTATGAGCAGATTTTCCTGATGCAGAACTCCATGAACCGTACCGTATCCGACGTGTTTGACACGTATATTTACACGAAAGGCGTTGTAAATGGAAACTATTCCCTGGCTACCGCGGCGGGCATGTTCAAGTCCGTAGTCAGCATGATTATGGTACTGGGAGCGAACCGGCTGGCTAAGGCCGTCGGCGAATCCGGTTTCTATTAAACTGTAAATCGGGAATTTGAGTCGGGAAAAGAGGAGGATTTAAGACATGGCTAAGACTGTAACAAGGAAGATAAAGCGCAGCCCGGGAGATCAGCTGGTTCAGGTATTCATCTATGTGTTTGTCGGGGCGTTTGCGTTAATAACACTGCTTCCATTTGTATATATTGTGGCGGGTTCCTTTGCCACAGAGAGGGAATTGACAGAGCGGGCGTTTTTCCTGTTCCCCCAAACGATTTCTACCAATGCGTACCAGTATATTTTTAAAACCGGAGATGCAATTAAGGGACTTAAAAATTCCATCATCGTGACTGTGGTGGGCGTTCTGATTAATATGGCGTTCTCCTGTACTCTGGCGTATCCCTTATCCAAGCCGTATTTTAAGGGGAGAAAATTTTTCACCAATATGGTGATTGTGACCATGCTGTTTTCCGGCGGTATGGTTCCGGCTTATTTAGTTGTTGCCAACGTGCTGCATTTAAAGGATTCCTTCTGGGCTTTATGGCTTCCGGGAGCGGTGAATCCCTTTAATATGATTATTATCAAGAACTATTTTCAGGGGCTTCCTACAGAGCTGGAGGAGGCGGCCAGAATGGACGGCTGTAATGATTTGCAGATATTCTGTAAGATTATTCTTCCATTGTCCAAACCGGTACTGGCAAGCGTCACGCTGTTTTACGCGGTCACTCACTGGAATTCTTATTTTAACGCCATGATGTATATCTCAGACAGCAATAAAGAGGTGATCCAGATCGTTTTGAGAAGAATTATCTTTCTGACGTCTGCGGTAGCCAATGACAGCGGTTTTGACTGGGGAGCCATGGGGATTCCGCCGCAGAAAGCGGTGAAGATGGCGACTACTGTGGTTGCGACGGTTCCGATTCTGCTGATTTATCCCTTTGTGCAGAAATATTTCACACAGGGCGTTATGGTTGGGTCTGTAAAAGGTTAAAGGGAAGAGAAAAGAGAAAGGGGTAATTGAATCATGAGAAAAAATATGATGAAAAAGGCTGCCGCTGTTGCGCTGGCAGGGAGTATGGTGTTATCTATGGCCGCATGCGGCAGTAAATCAGACGGCAGAGGAGGAAGCAGCGAGTCGGCTGCTGCGGCGGCAGACGGCAAGGCAGTAATCTCGATTATGGTTCCTCAATTCTACGGTACGGAGCTTAAGAATGACCATTCCGATGAAGTAATTGCAAAGTATGAGGAGTATACCAACACGCATGTGGAATGGAGGCGTGAGGCCAATGATACGTATAAAGAGAAGCTGGGCCTGGTCCTTATGGATAAGGATAACATGCCTATGATCTTAACCGGAAGCGGCGAACTGACTGCCAATGTGGTGGATGCGGCGAAGAAAGGCGCATTCTGGGATTTGAGCGAGTTTTTAAAGGATTCGGAGAGCTATCCCAACTTATCCCAGGCCAATGAGAATATCTTAAAGAGCCTGACAGTGGACGGCAAAATTATCGGTCTCTACCGCGGACGCTATATTGGCCGTTACGGCTTTTCTTACCGGACAGACTGGGCGGAAGCCGTGGGAATCACAGAAGAACCAAAGACGGTGGAAGACGTATACAACATGCTTTATAAGTTTACCTATGAAGATCCGGATGGCAACGGCAAGGACGATACCTACGGCCTGGAGATGACCAAGTATGTAGGACCGCTGGATATTATGCAGACATGGTTCGGCGTTGGCAATGAGTGGGTGGAGGAAGACGGAAAGCTGGTTCCCGTTCATCAGACAAAGGAGTATTTAGAGGCATTAAAATGGATAAGGAAGATCTATGAGGATGGACTGATCCGGAAAGACTGGGCCACGGTGGACTCCGGCACCTTTGGAGATGCCTGTAAAAAGGGCGAGGCCGGAGCGTACATCGACGTGATGGACAGCGCCAAGCGAATCTGGAACTACTATATCAAAAATGATGTGAAATCTGTGACAGATCCTTCCCAGACGGCATCGATGACCCTGGTAGGGCCGATAAACAATGTAACTCTGGCTACCAGCGGTATGAATGGTTATTATGTGATTACGAAGGCCGGGGCAAAAACAGAGGAGGATGTAAAGAACTGTCTGCATTTCCTGGATAAGATGTGTGATGATGAGATGCTGGTGCTGGCGGATTACGGTCTGGAAGGCGTAACCTACGATCTGGATGAGGCCGGGGACATCGTGTTAAAGAATGAACTGGAGGTTTCTCAGAATCCTCATGTGGGATTAAACCAGTGTATCTGCTATATCCCTCACCTGGCTTCTGTTTCTCCGGCGCTTAAGAAGGATGAACCTACCCGGGCGCAGGATGCGGCTTATGAGAAGAATGAAAAAGTAGCAATCTTTAATCCGGCTCTGGGATATCTGGCAAATTCTACGGTAAATGCAGAGGTCGGCACGGATATTGAACAGATTATCGACGATGCGAGAACTCAGTATATCTGCGGACAGATTGATGACCAGGGACTGGAGGCTGCGGCTGAGCAGTGGTTAAACAGAGGCGGCGACAGACTTGTAGAGGAAGTAAATCAGTTATACCAGCAGGATACTGCGAAGGAATAAAGAGTGCGGGGCACTTTCCTATGATATCAAAAAAGGCGGTGCAGACTCCTGGGAGCTGTACCGCTTTTTCTTACCTTTGAGCATTCATAAATTTTGACAGGACACACAGTGGTGTGATGGTGGATTAGATGAGACTTCATAATTTGGGCGACAGAGTAAAAACGGGACTTACCTCCTGGGGCTGTATGTGGAAGATGGGACAATGCAGTGCGGACACGGCGTATATCCTGAAAAACGAGGATGGGAGCGAGCAGCGCATGCAGTCCAGGGTTACGGCGTTCTGGCCGGACGGGTCTGTGAAATGGACCTCGCATACGGCGGATGCAGGTACGCTTTCGGAGGTGATTGACGTAGAGCCGGCTGATGGCGGCCGGGACTTCGGCCAGGGAATTGAGATTGAGAGACGAGATGGCCGGCGGCTGATTACGGCCGGACGTGTGGCTGTGGTGATTCCCGATGAGGGGAAATGGCTGTTTGAGAGGCTGGAGATAGACGGAAAGCTCCGGGCGGAGTGCGCGGGGGCGGTATTGATTCTGGAAGAGAGGATGAACGCGGAGGGACGGACTGTCACCATGGAAAAGGAATACAGAGGCCTGGTCGAGAGAGTCACACTGGAGGAGAGCGGTCCGGTCCGGGCTGTCGTGAAGTTTGAGGGGACTCATGTGTCGGAGGAAGGGGAGCGAAAGCTGCCGTTTGTGATCCGGATGATGATCGGTCTCGGATCCGGGAAGGTGGATTTTGTCCATACGTTTCTCTATGACGGCGATGAGGACCGGGATTTCCTAAGGGGAATCGGGCTTCGGATGGACGTGTCCATGGGGGATGAGATGTACAACCGGCACGTGGCGGTGCAGGGGGATTACGGCGTGTTCCATGAGGCGGCAGCGGAACTTCTGACCTGGAGGCCCAGGATACCGGAGCATATATACAGGGATCAGATGGCGGGAAAGAGGCTTGACTTATCGGGAGATGAGAAGAAGCTGGCAGACCGGGTTCTTGAGGATATGCCGTTCTGGGATACCTACGATGTGTGCCAGGACAGCCCGACCCATTATAGAATCAGGAAGAAGACGGAAGGGGAAAACTGCTGTTATCTGGACTGTCTTCACGGTATGAGAACGGAGGGAGCGGCCGCTTTCGGGAGCGGGAATCAATCCATCGCCTTTTCGATCCGGGATTTCTGGCAGACGTATCCGTCCGGATATACCTTTAAGGGACTGACGAAGGACAAGGCGGAGGCATGTGTATGGCTGTACAGCCCATCCGCGGAGGCCATGGACTTCAGACATTATGCGGAGCGGGGGTATAATCAGGTTTATTACGAGGGGTATGACTATAAGGGGGCGACGCCTTACGGGATCGCCTCTACCAGCGAATATTCCATAGAATTTTATGATGTGATGATTCCGGAGGGAGAGAGACTGGAAGCTTTATCGAAACGTGTGGATCATCCGGCGCAGTATGTGGGGGATGCCGCATTCTACCATGAGATGAGAGCGTTTGGATACTGGTCTCTGCCGGAGAAGAACTGTGAGACGGAGCGGTGGCTGGAGGAACAGCTTGACCGGGCGGTTGCCTTTTATGAAGGGGAGGTGGAGCAGAGAAACTGGTGCGGACTGTTTAATTACGGGGACTTTATGCATACCTACGACAGGGAACGCCATGTGTGGCGCTATGATATGGGCGGCTATGCCTGGGATAATACGGAACTGGTTCCCACACTGTGGCTGTGGCTTATGTTTATGAGGACCGGACGGCCGGATGTGTTTTCACTGGCGGAAAAGCTTTCAAGACACGCCTCGGAGGTGGATGTATACCATATGGGAACGTACAGGGGGCTGGGATCGCGGCACAATGTGCGGCATTGGGGCTGTCCCTGCAAGGAGGCCCGGATTGCCATGGCGGGTCATCACCGGTTCTATTATTATATGACAGGAGATCACAGGCTGGAAAATATCTTTGAGGAACTGAAGGACAACGAGAAGACGTTTTTGAATAAGGACCCGCTGGGGGATTTTTATGAAAAGAAGGATATGGTCTTTAAAAGTCATGCCAGAAGCGGTCCGGACTGGTCGTCGCTGTGCGCCAACTGGCTGACGGAATGGGAACGGCATCACGATCCTGTTTACCGGGATAAGATTGTGACAGGTATTGAGGACATTAAGAAGGCGCCGTTACAATTGGTATCGGGACCGGATTTTGAATTTGACCCGGATACGGTGCATCTGCGCTATATCGGGGAACGGGCGGCCGGCGGAACCCATTTACAGATCTGTATGGGAGCGCCTCAGGTGTGGATGGAGATGGCGGAGCTTTTAGAGGATGAGGAATGGAAACGGATGATGGCCGATTATGGAAGGTTTTACTATCTGCCAAGGGAGAAGCAGCTGGAAGAATCCGGAGGGATAATCGGAGACCGGGAGTTCTCGCTTCCGTTCATGGCTGCGGCCATGGGGGCTTATGGCGCAAAGTATTATCACGATACAAAGCTGGCGGAGACTGCCTGGGGACATTTACTTCAGGCGATTCTCTGTGAGGGGAATCATCAGGGTCTGGAGACGGTGACGCTTGAGCATGAGGGAAACCGGGAGTTCCTGACGGAAATTCCATGGATTACGACGAATTTTACGGCCCAATGGTGTTTGAATGTGATTATGGCTCTCGATTTTATACGGGAGGCTTTGCCGAAGACGCTTCATGAGGCTGATTTACTGGTGAGCAGGATGCCCGCCGGAAATTTCCGCAAAGCGTAGATAGAGGACGGAATAGGAGGCTTGTATGATACAGATCACGGAGATGACGAATAACCGGGTGACGATCTCCTGGGAGAAATATCCGGATGCGGACGGTTATGAGATATTCTGGTCCGATCGGGAACTGCAGCCGGAGCAGTACCGTCTTTTAGAGACCGTACCTGTTCCTTGTACTGCGTACACGCTGGAGCGCTCCACCCATGTGCCTCATTATCTGGCTGTGCGTCCGGTGAAGGCGGGAAAAGCGGCAGGCGAATTTATGATGGTGAGGACGCCGGTACATTTTATCAGGGAAGAACAGATTGAGCGTCTGAACCGCGGACTGGCTGCTGTGAAAACGGAACGGGGCGTATTTTTGACATGGCGGATGCTTCTTTGCGAGGTATGCGGTTACAGTGAAGAAGCCGGGGGTATGACAGGAGCGGATTACCGGATATACCGGAATGACAGGGCCGTTGCACTGGTGACAGACAGCACCAATTATCTGGATGAGGCCGGGAAGCCCGGAGATGTCTATACGGTCGCGCCTGTGCTGAACGGAGAAGAGGGGCCGGCCTGTGAGCCGGTTGACGTATGGGAACGGGAGTATCTGGATATTCCCATTCAAAAGCCGGAGGACGGCGTGACGCCGCGGGGCGAACGGTATACCTATTCAGCCAATGATATGTCGGTGTCGGATGTGGATGGAGACGGGGAGTATGAGTATCTTGTGAAATGGGATCCCTCTAATTCCCATGACGTTTCCATCAAAGGCTATACGGGACGCTGCTATATCGACTGTTATAAGCTGAATGGAAGGCTTCTGTGGCGGCTGGATATGGGTGAGAATATACGGGCAGGCGCCCACTATACCCAGTTTATCTGCTATGATTTTAACGGTGACGGCCGGGGAGAGATGGCCGTGAAGACCGCGCCGGGAACGAAGATGACGGTCTATGGGCCGGATGGACGGCCGGAACGGGAATTTTACATTACCATGCCGGAGGAGGATATCAGGCGGGGATACAGCCATGAGGATTCCTATGTGTGCAGTGCCGGAGATTATTATGAGCATTTGATTGATCTGTTTATGGGATGGCGGGAACTGCCTGAGGTGGTAAACGGGCAGTGGCCGGATACGCTGGAGGCGTGCTTTGGAATTCCGGAACGCTATGAATATCCTCTGCGAAGGGAAAGTGCCGGGGCGCTGGCGGATTATTTTCTCGATGTATATGCTGTGGAGAGGAGTCCGAAGAATGACCTGCGGCGGTTCGAGGGATTTATCTATGAGGGACCGGAGTATTTGACGATGTTTGGCGGAAACGGGGAGGAGCTGGAGACGGTTCCGTTTCCCTTCCCCAGAGAGGATGACGGCCTGCGGTGGGGCGATTACGCCATGAACCGCATCGAACCGTGCAACCGGGTGGACCGCTTCTTATCCGGCGTGGCCTATTTAGACGGGATCAGGCCGTATCTGATTATATGCCGCGGCTATTATACCAGGTCCTGCCTTGCAGCGTATGACTTTTTTGAAGGAAGATTCAGGGAAACATGGAAGGTGGACAGCGGTTATGTCCCTATGAAAAATCCGTTCAACGACAATCCCCATGATTTGACGGGCAGCGACCCTGTCTATGGAACATTGGCAGGGCAGGGGAACCACTCGCTCTCGGCAGCTGATGTGGACGGGGATGGCTGTATGGAGATCATATACGGCGCGGCCTGTATCGACCATGACGGAAGTCTGTTATACAGCTCTTACGACCGCAGACCGGATGGCGTTATCGCCAAGCTGGGGCACGGCGATGCCATGCATGTGGCAGATGTTGATCCGGACCGTCCGGGACTGGAGATCTTCAATGTGTTTGAGGGAGCGGAACACGTGCCTTACGGTTATGCACTGCGGGATGCGGCTTCGGGGGAGGCCATATTTGGGGCCTACGCCGAGGAAGACTTAGGGCGGTGCATGATTGGCGATGTGGTGCCGGGCGTGCGCGGATATCAGTGCTGGGTCAACGGTGTGGGAATCTATGACTGTAAGGGGAATCTGCTGGATACCGACACGCCGGGAAGCAATATGTCCATCCGTTGGTCCGGGGATTTGACGACCCAGATCACCGACGGGAGCGATTACTTACATCAGAAGCCTACAGGGGTGATCCGGGATTGGATTCATGGGGTTATGCTGACTCCGGAGAATACGCTGACGAATAACGGAACGAAGGGGAATCCCTGTCTGACAGCGGATATCTTTGGGGATTTCAGGGAGGAGCTGCTGCTGCGGACTGCGGACAGCTCGGCCATCCGTATCTATATCAACACGGAGGTGACGGACCACAAGCTGTTTACCCTGATGCAGGATACTCAGTACCGTTGCAGTATGGCGTGGCAGAATAACTGCTACAACCAGCCGGGGTATCCGTCGTTCTATTACGGTTCTGACATGGAGTTCGGGTGGGTGCTTCCTTATATGAAACAGAAGCCGGTTCTGTATCTGGCGGGAGATTCCACCGCTCAGTCCTATGACTGCGGTGACAGGCCCCAGGCAGGCTGGGGAGAACTGCTTCTTTCTTACTTAGATCCGGGAACGGCGGTTAAGAGAGGGCATCGGGAGGACTGTCCCTTTGGACAGGAGGTGCGGTATGAGACGAGACATTTTATCGTGGACAACTGCGCCATGGCGGGACGGTCGTCTAAGACATTTCTGGAGGAAGGGCGTCTGGAGGACATCAAAAGGCATTTAAAGGAAGGGGATTATCTCCTGATTCAGTTTGGCCATAACGATGCGTCTGCCTCCAGGGCAGAACGGTATGTGCCTGTGGAACAGTTTGGCGATATGCTGGAATCGTATGTCCGCGCGGCGAGGGACTGTAAGGCGGTGCCGGTTCTTCTGTCTTCCATCTGCCTGTATCCGTGCAGAGAGAATGAGGAAGGAGAGAAAGGGGCGATTGCCGCGGCGCTTCCGCGATACGCAGAGGAAATGAGGAGGCTGGCGGAGAGAGAAGGCATTCCTTACATTGATTTCGGGACGGTGACGGGGAATCTGCTTAAGGAATTGAGCCGGGAGGAAACGGCAGGATACTATAGAGAAGATAAGGTACATTTAACAGAAGAGGGCGCCGGAGTTTTTTCGTGTCTGGCGGCAGAGGCGCTTAAAAAAGTGATAGCCCGGGACAAAAGATAAAACGGGCGGGACAGGAGGAGAAAGAAATGGGAAAGCTGACGTATGACAGAGCAGCATTGGAAGAGGCTATGGACCGTATCGTGCGCCGCACCATGCGGATGGATATGTCCTGGGACTGGCCGTGCGGAGTGGCTTATTACGGGATTGCAGAGGCGTATGAGGTTACGAAGAAAAAGGAGTACATTGATTTGTTAAAGGAGCGGGTGGATGAGCTGATTGATCTGGAGCTGCCTGCCTGCACGGTAAATACCTGCGCCATGGGGCACTGCCTGATTACGCTGTACCAGGTTTTTGAGGATGAGAAATATATGGATATCATCCGTTTATATGTGGATTATCTGCGTCATGACGCCCTGCGGTTTGGAGACCATGTGCTGCAGCATACCGTATCCGCCAAGAATGATTTTCCGGAGCAGTGCTGGGCCGATACGCTGTTTATGGCGGCGTTTTTCCTGCTTCGCACAGGTGTGATGACGGGGGATCAGACGCTGATTGATGATGCTCTGAACCAATATTACTGGCATATCCAGTATTTACAGGATGAGGACACCGGGCTGTGGTATCACGGCTACAACAATATTACAAAGGACCATATGTCAGGATTTTACTGGGGACGCGCCAATTGCTGGGCGGCGTATACCATGAGCATGGTGGGAAGGACTCTGCCGGAGTGTTACCTGTATCCTCAGTATCTGGAGATTGTGGGCAGTTTGAATGAGCAGCTCTCCGCGCTTAAGGTGCTTCAGACGGATAATGGGCTGTGGAGGACGATTTTGGACGATGAAGAATCCTATGAGGAACTGTCTGCTTCCGCCGGAATTGCCGCAGCCATGACGCTTAAGGCGAATCCACTTCATATTAAATACATACAAAAATCAATCACAGGGGTTTTTAACCACATTGCTCCGGATGGACGGGTGACTGATGTATCCGGCGGTACGGCTGTTATGAAGGACCGGGAGGGATACTTGAACATCTCAAAAAAATGGATTCAGGGCTGGGGACAGGGAATGGCCCTCGCATTCTTTGCAGCTGTGCTGAATTATGAAAATATAGCGGGAGACGGTGCATTATGATGACGAGACTGAAAAATATCTATACCTGCTTTCCGGGAGGAAAGCATAAAGCCCTGACCATGAGCTATGATGATGGACGGCTCTCGGACCGTAAGCTGGTGGAGCTCTTTAACCAATATGGAATAAAGGGTACCTTTCATCTGAATTCCGGCCTGGAAGATGAGGAGCGGATTCCATCGCATGAGTGGGCGAAGCTGTATCAGGGCCACGAGATTGCGTGCCATACGGTGCTTCATCCGACCATTGAGCGCTGTCCGGTGGAACAGACGGCCCTTCAGGTGCTGGAGGACAGGAGGAATCTGGAGCGCGCGGCAGGCTGTCCTGTGCGGGGGCTGTCCTACCCCAACGGTTCCTACAGCAGGGAGATACTCTCTCTGCTGCCGGGTCTTGGCATTGAATACAGCCGGGTGGTGGGGGACACCCACCAGTTTGGCATGCCGGAGGATTTCCTGGTCTGGAAAGCCACCTGTCACCACAATCATGGTCTTTTAGAGGATGGGAAAGCATTTACCGAGCTTTACAAGACCCAGTATCTTTACCTGATGGCTGTCTGGGGCCACAGCTTTGAGTTCGACCGGGACGGCAACTGGGAATTGATGGAGGAATTCTGCCGTATGGCCGGAGGCAGAGAGGACACCTGGTATGCCACCAACATTCAGATCGTGGATTATACGAAGGCGGCAAAGAATTTAAAGTTTACGATTGACGGAGATCTGGTTTATAATCCGGCGGCACAGGCTGTCTGGATCAGCGTGGATGGAGAAATATTTATGGTGCCGGGGGGAGAGACGGTAAGACTATAGGACAGCCGGTCAGGCTATGGAGGAATTGAAATGATGGATTTATCAGATTATGGAATAGAGGCTGTGAAAAATGCCTCATGTATTTACAGAAATCCGCTGAACGGGCCGGAGGATATAAAGAATTTTGTGCTGGAAGGAAAGGCGGTATTCTCTTTTCCTGACGGAAGGCTGCGCATGGAGAACCAGCTGGATGCGGCCAATGGGCAGAAGGCTAATTATGTGCTGTGGTGTCCGGAGGAATTTCCGGCAGATCTATTCGTGCGCTGGCAGTTCTATCCGGTGCGGGAGCCGGGGCTTTGTATGGTATTCCTGGCTGCAAAGGGACGGAATGGGGAAGACTTGTTTTCGCCTTCCCTGGCGCCCAGAACCGGGGAGTATGTGCAGTATCATCACGGTGACATCGATGCCTTTCATATCTCTTATTTCCGAAGAAAGGAACCGGACGAGAGGGCCTTCCATACCTGCAATTTAAGAAAGAGTTATGGCTTTTACTTAACCGCCCAGGGAGGCGATCCGATACCGGATGCGGATGAGGCGGCAGGACCTTACGAAATAGCGGTTCTCAAGAGGGGAAATGAAGTGCGTTTTTATATCAATGCGCTGGAGCTGTTCCGGTTCGAAGACGATGGAGAGACGTACGGAAAGCTTTTGGAAGGCGGTAAGATCGGTTTCCGCCAGCTGGCTCCCATGATTGGGGAGTATGAGAATCTGGAGGTGTGGACTGTAACGAAAAAATTAAAGAAAAAAACAAAAACCAGTTGACAAAATGATTGCTATCGGCTATACTTAATACCGTTGCGAAAGCAATATGCGCCGATAGCTCAGCTGGATAGAGCGTCTGGCTACGGACCAGAAGGCCGCGTGTTCGAATCATGTTCGGCGCATTAATAAAATCAAGGGTTTTAAGTAAAAAAGACATCCGGTTGCGGGTGTCTTTTTTCTATGGTATCTTTAATCTGTCTTTACAGCAAATTCCCATCAATCCCTATGGTAAACACATTACAGGGAATATCTTTCCCGCTGTTTTCGACTGCCCGTTCTACCGCGAACGTTATTCCGCCGCAGCAGGGAACTTCCATGCGGGTTACCGTTATGGAGCGGATGGTATTTTCACGCAGGATTTCCGTCAGCTTATCGGAGTAATCGGTGTTGTCTAATTTGGGGCAGCCGATCAGGGTGATGTGGTTCCGGATGAAATCGTGATGAAAATTCCCGTAGGTAAAAGCGGTGCAGTCCGCCGCGATCAATAAGTCGGCATTGTCAAAATAGGGAGCGCGTACAGGCGCCAGTTTGATCTGAACAGGCCATTGGGACAGGCAGCCCGGGACTTCTTTTATTCCTGATGGATTCTGAGTGGCGCTGCCGGATAAGGAGCGGGAGGCAGCAGAGGGACAGGCGCAGCTGCTTTCCGGGCCTGCCTGTCCGGCCTGATTCCGGGCCAGTTTGGCCTTCTGTACAGCTGCGTGGTCGTAGGCAGGCGCTTCGCGCTCTGTAAAGGAGATGGCCCCTGCAGGACAGGCCGGCAGACAGTCTCCCAGACCGTCGCAGTAATCCTCTCTTGTCAAAACTGCTTTTCCGTCTGTCATCTGAATCGCGCCCTCGTGGCAGGCTTCGGCACACAGCCCGCAGCCGGTACAGGCATCTGTATCAATGTGAATGATTTTTCTTATCATAGTTTTTTCCTCCTTGACTCGATAGAGGTATCATACTATACTGAAACATAAAAGTATGTTGTTTTTGCAACGAAATAGAAAAGAAATTGTAAAACAGACGGGAAGTAATCGAATAAAAAAGATTGGTGTGGAGGAGTACGATGGTTTCACTGTTTGACGGAATTGAAAATGGGGAACTGGAGCAGCTGCTTCCGTGTCTCGGCGGCAGAAGAGTCCGGTTTGATGAGGGAGATTATATTTTTATGGCAGGCGGCCGGGCGGACCAGGTTGGCATGGTCTTATCGGGCAGTGTTCTGGTATTTTCTGATGATTTCTGGGGAAACCGGACGATTATGGCCCATGTGGAGCGGGGCGGTCTGTTTGGGGAGGCGTTTTCCTTTGCTCGTGTGGAAGCCCTGCCGGTCAGCGTGACTGCTGCGGAGAAGACTGAGGTGCTCTTTATAAACTGTGAGCGAATGATTACGGTATGTCCGTCAGCATGTGAGTTCCATAACCGTCTGGTCCGTAATATGCTTAAGATCCTGGCGGAAAAGAATATGGCTCTGACACAGAAGATCGGCCATATGGGAAAACGTTCAACCAGGGAAAAGATTCTCTCCTATCTCTCGGAGCAGGCAGGAAAGGCGGGAGGGGAATCCTTTTCTATCCCCTTAAACCGGCAGGAAATGGCGGATTATCTGGCCGTGGACAGGAGCGCCCTGTCGAAGGAGCTGGGGCGGCTTGAGAAGGAAGGGCAGATATCGTTTCACAAGAATCAGTTTCAGCTGTTGAAAGCGCAGCTTCAGGAGTAGTCTCCCCACAGCGGTGCAGGAGGAGAATCCTGCGGAAAATGGCTGTAAATTACCGGAAGAACGGGAAATATTGCTTGCTTTTTTTGTGAAATTTATTATACTTATACATAAGATTATATTTCATAAAGAATACGGATCGGTCGCAAAATCAGGTGCAATGAGGTAGCTGTAGGTGGTAGGTGCAGTGCCTCTTTTTTTCTATATGAAATGTTGACTGCGGCCGCGGCCCGCGCAGTGCGGATGCGGACCGGAACAGACAGGAGAGGGGACTGGAAGCGGTATGACAGAGGGCATAAAGCCAGAGGCGTCAGGGCTGGATACAATAGAACTCAATGTGGCAGATCAGATAAAAGCTCTTCCGGGAAAGACGGGATTTTATTATGAAAATCTTGTGACCGGTGAACGGGCGGCGTATCACGAGGAGGAACGGATGATGGCAGCCAGCGTCATCAAGCTGTTTGTGATGACAGAGGCATTTACAAGGTTTGAAGAGGGGACTCTGAGTCCGGACAGGATCATCCGCATGAGGCGGGAGGACTGTGTGCCGTCCTGCGGGGCACTTACGTATCTCCATGACGGAATCGAAGTGACGGTTCTTGATCTCGTGACACTGATGATTATTTTCAGCGATAATACGGCGACGAATGTGCTCATCGATCTTTTGGGAATCGAGGAGATTAACCGCACCATCAGGCGGCTGGGATACCGCGATACGGTGCTCCGGCGGAAGATGTACGATACGGAGAAATCGAAGCAGGGAATCCAGAACTACATAACGGCGGCGGAGACGGGACGTCTTCTGCGGGAGATGTATCAGGGACGGCTGGTGAGCCGGACGGCCAGCGAAGCAATGATTTCTATTTTGAAGAACCAGCAGCTGTGCAGCAAAATACCGTTTTATTTACAGGCGCTGCCGGAGGAACCGGAAATTGCCCACAAGACGGGGGAGGACTGCGGAATTACACATGATGTTGGAATTATATATGCAAAACAGCCATTTATCGTGTGTTACTGTGGAAACGATACCGACACGCCGGCTTACGAGCGTGTGATGGCGGAGACGGCTCTGTGGCTGTATCATAGAAATTCGGAGGTTTGAGTATGAGAATAGCGAAGATCGAGACGGCGGAGGTGAATATTCCGCTTGTGACACCGTTTAAGACGGCTCTGCGGACCGTGAACAGCGTGAATGATATTGTGGTCAGAGTGACCGCGGATGACGGCAGAATGGGCTTCGGAGAGGCCCCTCCCACAGCTGTGATAACCGGGGATACGAAAGGATCGATCCGGTGTGCCGTGGAGGAATTTATCGCTCCGAATCTGATTGGAATGGAGATCGATAACCTGGACGGCATGATGAAAAAGCTTCACGGCTGTATTGTGAAGAATACGTCGGCCAAGGCGGCTGTGGATATGGCGCTCTATGATCTGTATGCCCAGTCCTGCAGGAAACCGTTGTATCGGGTTCTGGGAGGCAGCAGGACAGAAGTGGAGACGGATCTGACCATCAGCGTCAACGGTGTGGACGAGATGGTGGAGGACAGTTTAAAGGCGGTTAAACAGGGCTTTCGGATCCTGAAAATCAAGGTGGGAAAAGAAGGCGTAAAAGATATTGAAAGAATCCGGGAGATTCGGGCGGCTGTAGGCCCGGAGATCCGTCTGCGCATCGACGCCAACCAGGGCTGGACGGCCAAGGACGCTGTTCGCATTATCAGGGCCATGGAGGATTCGGGAATCGAGATGGATTTAGTGGAACAGCCGGTGAATGCCCACGATTTTGACGGGATGAAGTTTGTGACGGCCAATGTGGCCACGCCTGTTCTGGCGGATGAAAGTGTGTTTTCACCGGAGGATGCGGTGCGGATTATCCAGAACCGGGCGGCGGATCTCATTAATATTAAGCTGATGAAGACCGGCGGAATTTATGAAGCACTGAAGATCTGCGCCATAGCGGAAAGCTATGGTGTGGAGTGCATGATCGGGTGTATGCTGGAGAGTAAGATCGCGGTCAGCGCGGCGGCTCATCTGGCGGCGGGGAAGGGGATTATTACCCGCGCGGATTTGGATGGCCCATCGCTCTGTTCCGTGGATCCTTATACGGGAGGGCCGATTTATGAAGGCGCGATGATCCGAATGAACGAGAATGACGGGATCGGCATTACAGGAGTTCCCGGGTTTGAGCCGTAACCGGCCAAAGTGTATAAGAACTAATCCCGAAAGGGTTAGAAATATTAGGAACATGGAGGATAACTTATGAAGAAAAGAAGATTGACTGCGGCACTGCTCTGTGCCGTTCTTGCTGCTTCGACCGTGCTCAGCGGATGCGGCGGTAAAAAGACGACGGAAGGCGGAAGCACCGCCCAGGCCGGAAATGAAGCCGGGAAAAATGAGAACGGGAAGGGCGAAGACGGGGGAAAGCCGGTCGTGTATAAGGAGTTGTACTCGGGGGAGGTTGCGACATTAAATTATCTGGTCTCTGCGTCAGAAGCCGATTTTAAAACGGCAGCTTACTGTATCGATACTCTGATCGAGTATGACAGTGAAGGCAAGATTCGGCCGGGCCAGGCGACGGAGTGGGAATATGACGAGCCGTCTAAGACGTGGACCTTTCACTTAAGAGAAGCCAAATGGGTGGATAACACGGGAGCACCGGTAGCCGATGTGACGGCACAGGATTACGTCGACGCCATCAAATACCAGCTGACACCGGAATATGAGAGCGGTATTGTACAGAATCTGTTCGGTGTGATTGCAAATGCCAAAGAATATTACAACGGTCTTGTTTATAACGGCGGAGCCGATGATGACGGTGTGGTATGGAATGCCATTGATTTTTCAGAGGTCGGAGTGAAGGCTGTGGATGACCATACGCTTACCTATACGCTGGAAACAGAAGTTCCGTATTTCCTGTCTTCTCTGGCATATATCGTCTACATGCCTGCTTATGGGCCTCAGCTGGAGGAACTTGGCAAGACGTTTGCAACGGATGCGGATAAGATGTACTACAATGGCTCTTACTATATGTCGGAATTTTTTCCTCAGGAGCGCCGGATTTACAAAAAGAATACGTTAAACTACGATGCAGATATCGTTTATATTGATGAAATTCAGAAGATATACAATGCGGAAGCAAATACCATTGGACCGGAGATGATTAAACGAGGCGAGATCGATTACGCGGAAATCACAGCTGATATTCTGGACGACTGGATGAGCAACGAGGATACAAAGAACCTGATCAGCCGTGAGCGGCCGAGAAACAGCTACTCCTATTTCTACTGCTTCAACTTTGATCCGCAGTTCGATGCGGAGTATGAGCCGGATAACTGGAGAAAGGCTGTGAATAATGAGAATTTCCGGAAGGCCCTTTCTTCCGCGCTGAATAAGACCAAAGAAGTAGCCGTGCTGGAGCCGAACGTTCCGGAAGATTACGTGATCCATACCATTACTCCGGCGAAGTTTACCTATAATGCAGATGGAACTGATTTTACTGAGATTGGTGATATGGCGGCTCTGGGAGATACCTTTAATGAGGCGAAAGCCGTGGAGTACCGTGACTTAGCAAAGAGTGAACTGGTGGCCGAAGGCGTTACCTTCCCTGTTAAAGTTCTTCTGCCGTACAATCCAACCGAGGTCAACTGGGATAAGGAGTGTCAGGTAGTGGAACAGCAGATGGAATCACTGCTGGGAACTGATTTTATCGATATTATCGTGCAGACAGGTCCAACCGACGGATTCCTGACTGAGATCCGCCGCAACGGAAAGTACGCAATGTTAAAGTGTAACTGGGGCGCCGACTACGCGGACCCGGAGACCTGGACTGATCCGTTCTACCAGGCGAAAGGTGAAAATGGCTACGATCCGGGCTACAAGTACGCCAATCTTGCGAAAGCCATCGAGGATGGAACACCATCTGCGGATGCGGTGTTAGAGTACTTTACGACGATTGAGGAAGCCAAGGACATCAAGGTGGATATCAACGCCCGTTATGAGGCATTCGCCAAAGCGGAAGCCGCTCTGATTAATCATGCGCTTGTCGTGCCTTTCAGCATCAGCGTAAGCAAGTATCTTGCGACGAAGATCAATGTGTTTGAAGGCCAGTATGCACCGTTTGGTGTGTCCAACTTAAAGTATAAGGGCCAGCATCTGCAGGATCATTACATCTCAATGGAAGAGTTTGAGGCGAATAAGGAAAAAGCAGGCCAGTAAAACCAGAAAGAGCGGATACTTGCCGGAATTTTACATTCTGGCAGGCATCCGCATCACTGCGGAAATACGTAAAAATGTTCTCGGAAATAGATGTAGTTTACGCATTTGCCGATGACATCTGCTTCCGAGAGGGTTTTTAGAAAAAGAAATTACAAAGGAGTTATGTTGCTGATGCTAAAATATCTAGGTAAAAGAATTGCCCGATCATTTCTTACTCTGATCATTATTCTGACTGTCGTTTTCTGTCTGCTGCGTCTGATGCCGATTGAAGGCTATTTCACCAATTTTGATAAGCTGACCCCACAGCAGATCCAGGTAAGCTTACAGGAGATGGGACTTACGGATCCGCTTCCGGTGCAGGTGGTACGCTTCTTTAACGACCTGGTGCACGGAGACTTAGGGGTATCCAGAATTTACCGGGCGAATGTGCCGGTAGCGGAGATTCTGGCCGATAAGGTTCCGGTGTCTATTAAGCTGGGCGTCCTGTCCATGATTGTTTCGCTGTTTGTCGGGCTTCCCATGGGAGCGCTGATGGCCAGGTACAAGTACAGATGGTTTGACAAGCTGGGGACGTTATTTATCGTCTGTATCCAGGCGGTTCCTGCGGCGGTCTACTTCCTTTATATCCAGCTGTACGGAACGCAGGCGCTGGGAGTCGGCCTGCTGTTTCAGATCGACGATCCGAAGTACTGGATTCTTCCGGTCGTCTCCATGTCTTTAAATAATATCGCATTTTACGGCATGTGGCTGAGGCGCTACATGGTGGATGAGAGCAATAAGGATTACGTGAAGCTGGCCAGGGCAAAGGGCATGTCCGAGGGCGGCGTCATGTTTAAGCATATTTTCCGAAACGCCTTTGTTCCGCTGGCCCAGTACATACCGACCGCATTTTTAAATACGGTCATCGGCTCCATCTATATCGAATCCCTGTACAGCATTCCGGGAATGGGCGGCCTGCTCGTCACGGTGATTAAGAAGCACGACAATACCATGGTTCAGGGAATTGTGCTTCTCTATGCCTGCGTCGGTGTTATGGGTCTGCTTCTCGGCGATATCCTGATGGTTCTGCTTGACCCGAGAATCAGCTTAAGCAAAAAGGGAGGTGACAGATGATGAAGCAGTTTTCTTACCGCCATACGAAAGAGGCAGAGCTGATGGACAGCATGGAACAGGCGGCAAAGGGCGCGCCACAGACGGATGAAGAGCTGTTCTCCTTCGCCGGTTTTAACGAAGCGGAGGTGGAGCGGACCGGCTACAGCAACTACTCCTACTGGAGCAGCACGTTCCGGGCTTTCTTAAAGAATAAGGGGGCGGTTGTTCTTCTCGTTCTCCTGCTCCTTCTTCTGGCCTTTACCTTTATTCAGCCGCATCTTCCGGGCCAGTATGACCCGAATACGATCGTCAATGATGAGGCGGGAATGCAGTATCGCAATATTCCGCCCGGAGACCAGTTTATTCTGGGAACCAATTCCATCGGCCAGGATCTGTGGGCCAGAATCTGGGCGGGAACCAGAACGTCCCTGCTGATCGGCTTATCGGTGGCGCTGGCGGAAGCGCTGATCGGCATCACGGTCGGCGTCATCTGGGGGTATGTGCGGAAGGCTGATTTTATACTGACTGAGATTTATAATATTATCGACAACATACCGAATACCATCGTTCTGATTCTGATTTCCTATATTTTGAAGCCGGGTGTGAAGACACTGATCTTCGCCATGTGCCTTACGGGATGGATTCAGATGGCGCGTTTTATCAGAAACCAGATTCTGATTATCCGCGACAGGGATTACAATGTGGCCAGCCGTTGTCTCGGCACGCCGACGGCGAAGATTATCATAAAAAACCTGCTTCCTTATCTGGTGTCGGTTATTATGCTGCGTATGGCGCTGACGATTCCGTCCGCCATTGGAAATGAGGTTTTTATCACGTACATCGGTTTGGGGCTTCCGGTCAACATTCCAAGCCTTGGCAACTTAATCAATGAGGGCCGCGCCCTTATCACCAGCCCGGCGCTTCGTTACCAGCTGGTATATCCCACCATCATTCTTTCGTTTGTCACTATTTCGTTCTATATTATCGGCAACGCGTTTTCCGACGCGGCTGACCCGAAGAACCATGTATAGAAGACAGGACAGAACGGATCGATCAGAAGGAGGAACGGAATGCCAGAGAAGATACTGACGGTAGAAGATTTAGAGATTAAATTTGAACTGAGGGGAAAGACTCTGCATGCAATCAGAGGAATTTCCATGGAATTACACAGAGGAGAGATCCTGGCCATCGTGGGAGAGTCGGGAAGCGGGAAATCCGTGTTTACCAAGTCCTTCATGGGACTTCTGGACCAGAACGGCCATGTGACGGCGGGAAAAGTCACGTACTACGGTGCGGACAACAGGGAGCCGGTGGAGCTGACTTCACTGAAAAAGGAAAAGGAATGGCTGAAGATCCGGGGACGTGAGATCGCCATGATCATGCAGGACCCCATGACCAGCTTAAGTCCGTTAAAAACGATCGGCGTGCAGATCATGGAGGCGGTGCTGCTTCACCAGAATGTGAACCGCGCCGAGGCAAAGGCCAGAACACTGCAATACCTGGCGGATGTGGGAATCAGCGAGCCTGAGAAACGGTTCGGCCAGTATCCCCATGAGTTTTCCGGCGGCATGAGGCAGCGTGTGGTAATCGCCATCGCCATTGCCTGCAATCCGCAGATTTTAATCTGTGACGAGCCGACGACGGCGCTGGACGTGACGATCCAGGCACAGATTCTCGATCTGATCAAGGAACTGCGCCACAAATACCACTTATCCGTCATCCTGATTACGCACGATCTGGGCGTGGTCGCCAATATTGCGGACCGTGTGGCCGTGATGTATGCGGGAGACATTATCGAGATCGGGACGGGCGAGGACATTTTCTATGACGCGAGACACCCGTATACGTGGGCGCTGCTCTCGTCGCTTCCGCAGGTGGGAGTGAAGGGAACGGCTCTCTTCTCGATACCGGGGACGCCGCCCAACTTATTTACGGAGATAAAGGGGGACGCGTTTGCACCGAGAAATCCGAAGGCGTTAAAGATCGATTTTATAAAACAGCCGCCGTATTTTGACGTGTCACCGACCCATAAGGCCAAGACCTGGCTGCTCGATCAACGGGCACCGAAGGTGGAACCGCCTTCCGTGGTTGAAAAAATCCGAAACGGAGGTCTGTTTTCATGAAAAGAGAAGTATTATTGGATGTAAAGGATTTGGACGTCACGTTCGGTGAGCGGAAGAAGCGGTATGAGGCGGTCAAGAAGGTCAATTTCAAGATCTACAAGGGAGAGACCTTCGGACTGGTGGGAGAATCCGGTTCCGGTAAAACGACCATCGGCCGGGCAGTCATGAGAATTATCCCGTCTTCCGGCGGGGATATCATCTATAAAGGCGAGAAGATCAACGGCAGAATCTCCAGAGAGCTGGACAGGAAGGTCATGGGGGAAATCCAGATGATCTTTCAGGACCCTCAGGCTTCGCTGAATGAGCGGGCCAAGGTGGATTACATCATCAGCGAAGGCCTGATGAACATTGAGAAGGGGATCAGCGAGAAGGAACGGAAGAAACGGGTGGACCAGGCCCTCCTCGATGTGGGTCTGCTGCCGGAGTTTGCCAGCCGGTTCCCCCACGAGTTTTCAGGCGGTCAGCGGCAGAGAATCGGTATTGCCAGGGCACTGATTATGAATCCGGAGTTTATCATTGCGGATGAGCCTATCTCTGCACTTGACGTGTCGGTCCGGGCGCAGGTGTTAAACCTTCTGGCGGATATGCAGAAGAAGAGGGGGATCACCTACCTGTTTATCGCACACGATCTGTCGGTCATGCGGTTTATCACGGACAGAATTGCGGTCATCAGAAAAGGGGAGATCGTGGAAATGGCTGAGACGGAGGAACTGATTACTCACGCCATTCACCCGTATACGAGGGCGCTGCTGTCAGCGATCCCCATGCCGGATCCGCGGCATGAGAAGGAAAAGAAGCTTCTGGTCTATGACGCCTCCATGCATCACTATGAGACGGATAAGCCTTCCTGGCGGGAGGTGAGGCCGGAACACTATGTGCTGGCTAACGGCAGTGAGTATGAAGCTTATAAGAAGCTGTACCGGGACTGGTAGTCCATTCTTCAAGTCCTGGCACATATAGCACCCGCTATCCGTGCAAAGACCTGGAGAACGGACTGCCGGGCGCGGAGGAGACCTTCGCAGAAATCATAGAAAAGGACTATATGGAACGAGAAGAGAGGCAGCAGGAAGGCGGCGTGCAGATGGCGGAAATGAATTTCCAAACAGGCCCTGGCGCTGCCTTTCCTGCGGCCCGGGGAAATCCGTGGAGTCCGGAACAGGAGATGGAACGATGCAGTATGGAATTGTGATACAGCCGGTTGCGACTATTTACGAGATTCCGGCAGAGACCGTAGTGAAGGATGGGATGGTGCTGTCCGCCATTGCGGATGAGGCGATGTATGGAACGGGGCTTGCGATTACCGGGGCGGAGGTTATTGAACCGGAGGTTACCGGGGCGGCGGTTAACGGTCCGGAGGCTGCCGGGATGGCGGTTATCGGGAGGGAGACCGATGAGACGGGGCAGAGGACGGAGATGAACCGTGGATATCTGCCGGTGCGCACGTTTTATGGTTATACGGGCTATGTGCGGAAAGAAGCGGTGCGGCTGGTCTCTTTAGAGGAAATGATGGCATGGGAGGAAGGCGGTCTCATGGTGACCACGGCTTTCTGCGTCGATGTGGTGTCAGTGCCCAAAGTGCAGGGAGTCAGGCTCGTCAGCCTGTTCCGTGGTTCGCTGGTGAGTGTGATACCGTATGAATGCGGCATAGAAGGCTGGGGGAAGGTGAAGCTGGCAGACGGCCGTTTTGGATACATCAGGGAGCAATTTCTGGAAAACAAAGAGTTTTCGCAGGCCGGTTTGTGGACAGAGATGCTTCCGCAGAAGAAAATTGTGGATAAGGAGGCGTTTCGCCGGGCCGTGGTGGAGACTGCAAAGACGTATCTGGGGATTCAGTACCGGTGGGGCGGCCGTTCCACCGCCGGGATCGACTGTTCCGGGCTTACCTCGGTAAGTTATATGATGAATGGAATTCTGACCTGGCGGGATGCGAAAATCGTGGAGGGATATCCGGTCCGCGAGATCGCAAAGGACGAGATGAAAATGGGGGATCTGCTCTATTTTCCGGGACACATTGCCATGTATATGGGAGATGGAAGGTATATTCATTCCACCGGAAAGGCGGGAAGCGGCGGAGTGGTGATCAACAGCCTGAATCCGGAGGACGCGGATTTCAGAGCCGATCTGGCGGAGAGCCTGTATGCGGCAGGAAGCATTTTCTGACAGGACCATGCGTTCCGGGAGCGGATAAGCAGCGCAGCACGGGTCTGCGGCACAGAAACGGAAGAGGAGAAAGAGAATGGATAAGAGACTGACGATAGAAAAACGGATTGAAGCGGAGCTCATGAGTTATGATGGAACAATGGGCATTTACGCCGATGATTTACATGGAAATATAATTGCCATCGGCGCGGATGAGGCGTTTGAGACGGCCAGCACCATAAAGACGTATATTCTGGCATGTCTGTTTGATCAGGTGGAAAAGGGGAAAGCCAGCTTAGAGGATATGGTGGAATATAAGGAGGAACACACAGTAGACGGAAGCGGAGTTCTGTGTGCTCTGGAGCCGGGAGCGGTACTGAGGGTGAAGGACGCCGCCACCCTGATGATCATTGTAAGCGACAATGTGGCGACGAACATGATGATCGACTATCTGGGGCTGGATACGATCAACGCCTGCATCCGCGGACTGGACTGCAGGGACACCGTGCTGTATAATCCTCTTCATTTTGAGCGGTATGACAAGCTGGGAACTTCGACTCCCAGGGATTACGCCAGCATTTTTACGAGGCTGGCGGCGGGGACTTTAATCAGCCCGGAATCGGACGCAAAAATGCTGGAGATCTTTAAGAAGCAGCATTACAACAGCATGATTACAAAGGATTTCCCGGCAGTTTACATGGACAGCGACAATACGGATGACGTGATGGTGACTGTGGCTTCCAAGAGCGGCAGCATGAATGCCTGCCGAAATGACGGCGGAATCATATACACTCCGTACGGTCCGTATGTGCTGGTGATGTTCAACAGGAAATTCAGCGACGCCATGTACTATCCGGCGCATCCGGCGACGGTATTCGGAGCCAGAGTGAGCCGGCTGCTGTTTGATCAGTTCATTGCGCTGGAAGGCCGTTTTCAGCCGTAAGACTCAAAACCCGCATGGTGGCACAGGATATCAAAGATCTTTTTTTCCTGACAGAAGAACTGGTAGCGGACCTGGCAGGCCGCACTCTCTTTTATGGTGCGGCTCATGCTTCCGAAGGAGGGAGCGGCCAGGGACAGAGGCTGGTCCTTGATCAGGTTGACGTGAAGCATCAGGCCGCCCTGGCTGACCAGAAGCTCGCGTGCGGTGAATTCCAGGATTTTGAGACCCTTGTAGGTGGCCAGGCGGTATTCTTTTCCGCGGAAGAAGACCGAACCGACAGAGCCGGTGAAATGTGTCCCGGCAAAGGGAATATCAGCAACGGAAAGCATGACGCAGCAGGGCGCTTTCGTCTTTTTATCAGTCCAGGTACACTGGGTCCATACGTACCGGGAGGGGAAGGAACTGCCCCAGTCTTTTTCGATGTAGCCGAGACCTCCGTCAAAATTCAGCTTTTTCCCGTTTAAGACCAGCTGGCCGGACAGGCGGTGGGAAAGACTTAAGACGCCGTGGCGGCACTGCATGAACGGAACGGCGCAGAAAGGCCCCATAATATCGTAACCGGGTGGTGTAAACGGCCCGTAAGAGAGGTGACCGGTCAGCGTCACCTCTTTTGCGGCAATATCCAGATGGATGCCCTGTTCGGAAAAGGTTGAGGTGCCAAGGTTTACATAAAAAAGACTGGAGGCCGCCCGGAACTGGCCGGCGGAGAATCGGATAACCCACGATTCGGTATTGGTGACAATCTGGAGAGAAGCGGAGGGGTTTCCCTGCCTGTCGATGTGGTATGCCGGAATCAGTGCGAGTACGCCGTCAGGAGACTGATGTTTTAAGTACCAGCCTTCGAAGAAGGAATGTTTTTTCTGATAGCCGTGAAAATATTTCATAAGGGGAACCTCCGTATGTTTTCGTTATTTTGGCAGATAGTACCATGTTATAGTCTGTCCAGGCACGGCGGAAACATTCACACTTGTTTCTTTTGACATTATCCGCTATAATGTGACATACAGGCCGTGAGAATGCGGTATGTACCGAAGGAAAATGCATGACTGAAGCATGACAGAAAAGAATGTGAAAATAAAATGAAAACTGAAAAACAGGCGCTGCCTGACCAGGGGATACTCATCTGTGAAGATGGGGATTTTTTCCCTTACAGGATCGTGAAATCCGCCAGGCGCACGATGGCGGTCTCCGTAACCAGGGCGGGAGAGATTGTCGTGCGGATACCGGAACGGCTATCGTGGAAGACCGGCCATGAGTTTGCGCAGCGGAATCAGGAATGGATCTTTGCGCACGCTTCCAGAATCAGGGAAGATTTGGAGAAACGGGAGCAGTTTCACTGGACGGAGGGGGCGGAACTGCTCTTTCATGGAACTTTAAAAAAACTTCATTTCGAACAGGATTATGAGACGGAACGGTTCCGGGTATGCGATACCGGCGATAAATTTCTAATATCCGGCCCTTTTTCGGGCCGGGATGATGACGAGCCGCTTGTGAAGGCAGCCATGGAAAGCTGGTATCGGAAACAGGCGAGGCGTTTCCTGGAGGAGAGAACTGCCTGGTGGGCGGATCAGATGGGAGTTTCGTATCTGCGAATCGCCATACGGGATCAGGCCACCCGATGGGGAAGCTGCAGTGTCCGGGGAAATATCAATTATAATTGGAAGCTGGTGCTTCTTCCAGTGGAACTGACGGATTACGTGGTAGTGCACGAACTGGCTCATCGCACGGAGATGAATCATTCAAAGGACTTCTGGAAAATCGTTGAGAGAGAACTGCCGGATTACCGGCAAAGAAGGAGAAGACTTAAGGGTTATGAAAGTGAAATCAATCAGAAATATCAGTATTAAAACAAAGCTTTTGTTTCTGGGAGGAGTCAGCATTCTGGGACTCGTGTTTATCGGAGCGGAGTCCATTATCACGGCGAGACAGATTAACGAGGCCAGCACGGAGATTTCCCAGTCCTGGGTTCCGGCGATCATCATCGCGGAGGAACTGAACACCGAGACATCGGATTACAGGATCAAGGAATTTTACCATGCCATTACCCACGACCAGGAGACCATGGATCATCTGGAAAAAGAGATGATGGCTGTCCGTGATGAGATCGACGCGGCATTTACGGAGTACGAGCAGTTTTATATTACGGATGAGACGGACCGAACGCTGATGGAGAACGCCAGGGCATACTGGGATAAGTATCTGGAATACAGTGACAGGCTTCTCCCTGTCAGCCGGGGCAATGATAACCAGGAATCGCTTAAGATGATTATCGGAGAGTCCAGGCTCTTATTTGACGAGGCCAGCAGCAACTTTTTAAAGATGGCGGAATTTAACCGTCTCGGAGCCGAGGCGGCCAGTGTCCGGGGCGACCAGCTTTACGTCAGACTGGCCAGGGTGAAGATCGTGTCCATCTGTCTGATTGCTCTGGTGATTACACTGCTTGTCATCTATATCATTATTGCGATTGACAAGCCGGTGAAGGCGATCGTTGAGGGGACCAGAAGGGTTTCCAACGGCGATTTAGACGTGTACCTTCCCTACGATTCTGAGGATGAGATCGGAATTCTGACGGATTCCGTGAACCAGCTGATTGAACGGCTGAAGAATATTATCGACGATGAGAAATACCTTTTCCGCGAGATCGGAAGTGAGAACTTTGAAGTGAAATCCACCTGTGAGCAGGCCTACAGGGGGGATTTTGCCCCCATTCTGTATTCGATTGCCAGCCTGATGAGCAGACTGGATATCGCGAAACAGAAGAAGGAAGAGCTGAAGAAGCGGCTGGAAGAACAGGTCGCGGCAGAGGTGCTGGCAGAGAAGAAGCTGAAGGAAGAGAAAACGCTGGCGGAGGAAGGAAAGAAGCTGGCGGAAGAGAAGACACCGGCAGAAGATAAGAAAACGCCTGATGCAGATCAGGCTGGTGAGGAGACAAAAAAGGATGGCAGCAGAACGATGGATGCTTCAGACGAAGAAGGCAGACTTTCATGAGATGGCAGGAATCCATCATATTACACCGGTAACAGCGAGAATTATCCGAAACAGGGATATTGTGGGAGCGGAAGCGGTAGAAAAGTATCTCCGCGGATCGCTGAAGGATCTGTACAGTCCTCATCTGTTAAAGGATATGGATCTGGCGGTGGAGATTCTGAAGGGAAAGACAGCGCAGGGAAAACGAATCCGCATTGTTGGAGATTACGACATAGACGGTGTATGCTCTACCTATCTGCTTTACCGGGCGCTTACAAGAATCGGGGCCAATGTGGATTATGAAATTCCGGACCGGATTAAGGATGGTTATGGAATCAATGAATCCATCATCCGCGCCGCGGCTGATGACGGCGTCGATACCATCCTGACCTGTGACAACGGAATCGCCGCTGTAGAGCAGGTCAGACTGGCGAAGGAACTGGGGCTTACCGTGCTGATTACGGACCACCATGATATCATGCAGGAGGAGGGGCGCGACGTGCTTCCGCCTGCGGATGCGGTGGTCAATCCCAAGCAGAGCGGATGCAGTTATCCATACCCTGAGATATGCGGCGGAATGGTAGCCTATAAGCTTGTAAAGGCTCTCTACGAGGCGTTTTCCGTTCCGGAGGAAGAGTGGCTGTCCATGCTGGAATTTGCGGCGATCGCCACGGTAGGAGATGTGATGAAGCTGCGGGACGAAAACCGTATCATTGTCAAAGAGGGCTTAAAAAGAATTGCGGATACAAAGAGTATCGGCCTTTTAAAGCTGATTGAGCGGAACGACCTGGATAAAGACCATATTTCTGCGTATCACATCGGGTTTGTGATCGGTCCCTGTTTAAATGCCGGAGGAAGACTTCTGACAGCCAAGCTTGCGCTTGCGCTGCTGCTGTGTGAGGACGGGGAAGAGGCGGACCGGCTGGCTATGGAACTGAAGGAGTTAAATGACCAGAGAAAAGATATGACGAAACAGGGAACCGAGGAAGCCATTGCTCAGGTGGAACAGTGTTACCGGGCTGATAAGGTGCTGGTGGCATACCTGCCGTCCTGCCACGAATCGCTGGCGGGAATTATTGCCGGACGGCTGCGGGAGCAGTATCAGAAACCGGCCTTTGTGCTGACCGATGGGGAGGGCTGTGTGAAGGGCTCCGGACGTTCCATCGAGCAGTACCATATGTTTGAAGGACTGGTGAAGGTCAGGGATCTTCTGCTTAAATTCGGAGGTCATCCCATGGCGGCAGGGCTCTCGCTGGAAAAGGAGAACATCGATGAATTCCGCCGCAGGCTCAACGAGGATGCAGAACTGACAGAGGATGATTTTGTCCGAAGGATCTGGATTGATGTTCCCATGCCTTTCGACTACATAAGCGAGCCTCTGATTGAGGAGCTGGAGCTTTTAGAACCCTTTGGACAGGGCAATGAAAAACCGCTGTTTGCACAGAAGGGGCTTCACATCAGAAGTGTGCGTGTGCTGGGAAAGAACCGGAACGCCGTGAAGTTCTCACTGGCTGATGAGAAGGGGACCCCGATGGATGCCATGCTGTTTACTGACGGCGATACATTTTTAGAGGAACTGGGAAGCCGCAGGGTTATTGATGTGATTTATTATCCGACGGTGAATGAATACAATGGCAGCAGAACGCTGCAGGTTATAATCAAAAACTACAAAATACCGGTATAGTCAAAAGGAGCAGGGGTGCAGGACGATGGAGAAAATCAGGGCCGCAGTGGTTGGATTCGGCGGTATGGGCCGCCAGTACGTACAGATGCTTGATAACGGTGAAATCGATGATATGGTACTCGCCGGAGTATGCTGCCGGAATGAAAAGGGGCAGAACGAGATCAGGACAGCTTATCCGGGAGTGTCGGTCTATCCGAATGTGGAGGCGATGTTTGGCTGTAAAGATGAATTTGACGCGGCAGTTGTTGTGACGCCTCACGCCACCCATGTCGAGATCGGAAAAATGGCGGCCGCTGCGGGAAAACATATTTTGCTGGATAAACCCGCAGGAATATCGACGAAGGAAGTGAAGGAACTGTTGGTCGCGGCAGAGCGCGCGGGGGTCAGTCTGGGTATGATTTTTAATACGAGGATGAACCGCGTGTTTTTCCGGGCCAAGGAGATGATTGAGCGTGGAGAACTGGGACGGCTGAACCGTGCCGTGTGGATTTCCAATATCTGGTTCCGGACTCCGGCCTATCATAATTCTGCTTCCTGGCGCAGCACGTGGGCAGGGGAGCACGGAGGTCTTCTGATTAATCAGAGTCAGCATTTCCTCGATGTCTGGCAGTGGCTTTTTGGCATGCCGGATCACGTCCTGGCAACGGTGGAATGCGGAAAGTACAGCGATATTACGGTAGATGACAGTATGGATGTTCAGTTTTTCTATGACAATGGGCTTCACGGAACCTTTATTGCCTCCAGCGGAGAGTATCCGGGAGTCAACCGGCTGGAAATCTGGGGGACAAAGGGACGACTGTGCATCGAGGACAGCAGCCAGATACTTTTTGATGAAAATGTGGTGCCAACGGATGAATTCAGCAGCCGGAATCAGGAAATCTACGGGATGCCGGAACACCATGCAAGGGAGATTACGGTGGAGAAAAGGGGCGCTGAAGGGTATCAGAAGATCTTCCGGAATTTTACGGATCATTTGAGATATGGGGAACCGCTGCTTGCGACGGGGGAGGATGGACTGCGCGGGGTGATGATTGCGAATGGGGCGTATCTCTCCTCCTGGCTGAAGAAAAAGGTGGACTTCCCGATCGATGACGAGCGCTATGCAGCGATGCTGGAGGAGAAGGCAGCGGAAGAACGAAGGGCTGGGAAATAGTACGGTGGCTGCTTTCCAGTTAAGAGAAGAAAAAGGCGGAAAATCCTGTGATGGATGATCCGCCTTTTTTGATATCACAGGAAAGGGACCCTATGAGATCAAAATGCCATCCGGGTTTGATGCAAATTTCGTCGGAAGCGTTATGTTTAAATTCATTAGAATTTGTAGTGTTTGCTCTTGACAAAGACCATGCAATGTGTTAATTTAAAGTTAGTAATACGTATTACTAATTCGAATTACTAACTTTAAGAAAAAAGGAGAAGGTAAAATGAAAAAGAATGGAAACGGTTTACGGCACTGGCACTCGGCGCGCTCATAGTATTCCAGACAACTGGCTGCAGCTCTCAGAAGACGGCAGACACAGCTTCAGAAAGCAGTCAGAAGGAGGCGCAGACGTCTGGCGAAGTTTCAAAGGAATCTTCCATGGGGGAAGAAGAGAAGACGGCGACACTCCGAATGCTGAATTGGGGAAATACGGAGGAGGAAGCCATTGCCAACGATGCCATCGGCAGATTTAAGGAGAAACATCCGGGGGTGGAGGTTGAGCAGACCTGTGTTCCGGTTGATTCCTGGTCCGACTTTATCCAGAAGTGGATTACCATGAGCACCTCGGGGGAGGCGCCAGATGTGATTAATCTGGGACTGGAGGGTGCGAAGATGGCAGTAGCCAACGATTTACTGCTTCCACTCGATGAGATTGTAGCAGGGGATGCGGAATTACAGAGCAAGAAGGAACAGTATGCGGAGTCGCTGTTGGAAGGATTCAGTGAGGGAGGTATCCTTTACGGGCTTCCGTGCGGAACACAGACTATGGTAATGTATTATAACAAGGATATTTTTGACGAAAAGGGAGTTGAGTATCCGAAGGAGGGCTGGACCTGGGATGAGTTTATGGAGACCGCAGAAAAACTCACATATGAGGAAAATGGAAAGACAATATATGGATATGGATTATCCAGTTCCTACTTTCAGCTGACACCGTGGTGGGCGACAAACAGTGCTTATCCGGTCAGTGAGGACTATGAAAAGCCGGCATTAAATTCACCGGCCATGCTGGAATCAATTACATTTTTAAAGTCCATGGTTGATAAGAAGGTGACACCGGACCCAATCAGTTCCGATGTATATACGATGTTTTCGTCCGGTCAGCTGGCTATGGTGGGAGCAGGAAGATGGGTGCTGAACACATGGCAGGATGCGGGAATGAAAAATTTTGACTGTGTACAGTGGCCGAAGAAGACGGAAGAAGGCAGTGTATATGGCGGTTCCGCATGGTGTATTGGTTCTGTGACTAAGGAGAAGGAACTGGCTGTCGAACTGTTGAAGGAGATGGTGGCGGATGAGACACTGACTGCCGTAGCAGCAGGGGGACAGCAGATTCCTCCGACAGAGAAGCTGGCTTGTGATACGGAAATTATGGGGACGGTGCCGGATAATATTCTGGGACTCTGGAAAGCAGTTACAATTGCTTCGCCGGTTGCGGCTCCCGTGTTCTTTGGTGATATCGAACAGGCGACGCTCCGCGGATTGGAAAATGTATTTTCAGGTTCCATGAGTGTAGAAGACGCCATGAATCAGGCACAGTCAGAGGTGGAGACAACGATTGCGAACAAGTAGGCCGGTTCGGCGGGGTGCCAGATTGGAGGAAGCGATGGCAGGCATAAAACAAAGACCAGGCAACCGGAGAAAGAGAAAAGAGGCTTTGACAGGGTATTTATTTACCCTGCCATCCTTCTTTGGATTCATAGCCTTTGTTCTGATTCCGGTATTCTGGGCCCTTATTATTTCATTTCAAAAATACAATGTATTTACCGGGGCCAGTGCATGGAACGGAGTAAAGAATTATATACATATTTTACAGGATGCCAGATCTGTGACCACACTTGGCAATACGCTGTGGTATGCGATTTTCGCGACAGTTGGCAATACAGCAGTGGGACTCCTTTTAGCGGTAGCTGTGGATAATAAGCTTCCGGGAAGAATCACGGTGTTCTTCCGGTCCATCTATTTTTTCCCATCCTTAATCGGGCTGGTCTTTGTGGCAATTATCTGGCAGTACTTTTTTCAGACGGATGCCGGCGTGATTAATTATTATCTTGGTAAGGTTGGAATCAGTAAAATCGGTTGGCTCAGCGACAAGAGTATGGCTAAGTTTTCTGTTCTTATTCTGGACGTATGGAAGAACTGCGGAATGTCCATGCTCCTTATTCTGGCGGGACTGCAGAATATCGACAGAGGTCTTCTGGAAGCTGCCGGAATTGACGGAGCCGGGCCTGTGCAGAAGTTCTTAAAGATGACCCTCCCCCTCGCGTCTCCGACTATTTTCTTTGTGCTGGTCATGAATGTGACGGGGCGCTGCGTATCTATGAATCGGTCTATGTACTGACAAACGGAGGGCCGGGGGATTCCAGCAGAAGTCTTGTCATGCTTATTGCGGAAAAGGCATTTACCTCATTCGATTACGGAATGGCTTCAGCATTGTCCATGATTCTTCTGATTCTGATCGGGATCATTACAATGATTCAATTCGTGGGAAGCAGGTGGTGGGTACATTATGACTAAGACAATAAGTGTAAGAGGTAAAAGGGTACGCCCTGGACAGATTCTTCTGGCTGTTGGCATGATGCTTGTTGCCATACTCATGATTGCTCCATTTTTATGGGTATTTTCAGCCTCGCTGCGAACCTTCAGCGCTGCGACGGCGCTGCCGCCCAAGTGGCTGCCGCCAGCCTTTAGCGAATGGAACTTAAAGTACTTTGATAAACTGTTTTCGGGACAGATTCCATTTTTTACCTTTATGTGGAACAGCCTGAAGATAAGCACAATCATAACCATTGGTATGGTATGCCACGGTGCTTTGGCAGGATATGCCTATGCCCGCCTTTCCTTTAAAGGAAAGAATGTAATGTTTGGGCTCATGCTGGTGGGAATGATGGTACCGGTGCAGGTTACGATCGTACCTTTATTTAAGATTATGAATCTGTTGGGAGTTATTAACACGGCGGCCGCCGTAACGCTGCCGTCCGTCTTCGGAGCCATGTGTCCGGGATTTGCGGGAGCATTTGGAATATTTATGATGAGACAGTTTTTTATGACGGTTCCGGCTGAGATGGAGGAGGCGGCTACGATTGACGGGGCAGGCATTATCAGAACATTTTTTTCCATTATGCTGCCTATGGCGAAATCAACGCTGGCGTCACTGGCGATTATTGTTTTTACATTCGCCTGGAATGATTATTTTACTACGTTTATTATGATTAACTCTACGGAAAAGCTGACACTGCCCGTAGGAATTCTATCAATCAAACAACCATTTTCCACTGGCGATAATGTGGTATTTGCCGCGGTTTGTCTCGCGGTACTGCCGGTCCTTTTCGTGTTTATTCTGGGACAGAAATGGATTGTACAGAGCATGACGCATGTGGGAGTGAAGGGATAAGAAGAGGAGTATTTTAAGAGATGGACAGAGAAAAACTGCATTCAAAGACAGAATTATTTAAAACCGGCGGGGAGATATCCTACAAGGGGGATGCCGGAGTTGCGAAATTTCTTTTAGGCGGAATTGGCACAGGCAATATTTCCGTAGGAGCCAGAGGCGAGCTTAGGGACTGGGAGATCTTTAACTGGCCGGGGAAAGGACAATTCGTCCCGTTTTCGTTCTTTGCAATCCGTACCAGGGAGGAGGGAAAGGAACCGGTCAGCAGAATTTTGGAGTCAAAGATATGTCCGCCGTATTATAAGTCTCACGGATTTTTAAATGGGGAGTTGGCTGGAATTCCACGCTTTGAGTCTTCCAGGATGGTAGGAAAACAGCCTTTCGTGTATATTGATCTGGAGGACAGCAAGGTTCCAGTCGAGGTGAAGATGGAGGCGTTTACACCGTTTATCCCGCTTAATTCCGACGATTCCGGGATTCCGACAGCGGTTATCCGCTACCGTGTGAAGAATCCTACCGATAAAGCTGTAGAGGTATCTGTGGCGGGAACCATGGCTAATGTGGTTGGATTTCAGGGATACGATGTGTTCAATAATGTAAAACTGGCTGATGAAGTACAGAATGAGTATCGTGAAAGCGGAGAAATCAAGGGCTGGTATTATACGGCAAAACATTTAAAAGAGACGGATATGAAATTTGGAAGCATGTCCATCGCAGCTGTGGGAGCAAAAAATACTTATAAGAAACAGTGGCTGCATGGCCAGTGGACGGATAATGCGCAGGACTTTTGGGATGATTTTACGGAGGATGGCATTCTGGACGATATGCAGACTATTGAGTCTAAAGGCTGCGACCTTCTGTCTCACTACGATTTCAGTTTCTTAAATCTTAAGGAACGCATCAGTTCTGTCGGAAGCCTTGAGATGGTGGGACCAAACGAGGAAAAAACATTTGAATTCGTGATTTCCTGGTATTTTCCAAACCGGCCAAAGGGCTGGATCGAGTATGATGAAGACTTAGAGAGATTTAGAAATGGCGGATATGATACGATACGCAATTACTATGCAACAAAATTTACAGACGCATGGAATGTAACAGAGTATGTGGCAGGAAAGATGGAGGAACTGGAAAACCCCTCCAGGGCGTTTGAAGAGGCGTTGTTTGACACTACAGTTCCGGCCTATGTGATCGATGCGGTGGCTGCCAATATCATGTCCATGAAGAGCCACTGCTGCTTCCGGATTGAAACGGGAGAGTTCCTCGGCTGGGAAGGAATCAGGGATTATGTAGGCTGTGGTCAGGGAAATGTTAACCATGTATGGAATTATGCCACCGCTGTGGCGGCTCTGTTTCCGGATCTTGAAATTACCATGCGTAATGTGGAATTTAAGAAGGAACTGGATGAAGACGGAGGTATGCCGTTCAGGGCGAGAAAGGTGCTTGGGGAGAGCCGCTGGGATATGATTCCCGCATGCGACGGTCAGTTTGGCTCTGTCTTAAGGGTGTATCGCGAATGGAAGTATACCGGAGATGACGATTTCCTGAAAGAGATATGGGAGCCTATGATAAAAGCGCTTGAATATGCGATTCATGAGTGGGATACGGACGGAGACGGAGTTCTGGACGGGAAAATGCATGTAACCTACGACATTGAATTCTATGGACCGAACACGATGACAAACACGATCTATTTAGGCGCTGTGAAAGGCGTGGCTGAAATGGCGGAGTATCTGGGAAAAACAGAGGAAGCGGAAAAATACCGGGCTTTGTATGAGAAAGCGGAGCCGCTGGTGGATGAAATGCTGTTTAACGGTGAGTATTATGTGCAGAAGCTGGAGGATGTGGATGCATACCGTTATCAGTATGGCACCGGTTGTCTGACGGACCAGCTCCTGGGACAGTTCATGGCACACGCCGCAGGACTGGGATATGTTCTCCCGAGAGAGCATGTAAAAAAGACTCTGGAAGCCATCTACCGCTATAATTTCCGTGATTGTATGGAAGAGGTACCCAATGTTCAGCGGACCTACGCTTTAAACGACGAGGCAGGGCTGGTTCTCTGTTCCTGGCCGAAAGGCGGCCGCCCGAGATTCCCGTTCGCATATTGTGACGAAGTGTGGACAGGTGTGGAATATCAGGTGGCAGTATGTATGATTAAGGAGGGGATGCTGGAGGAGGCGTTTACGATTATAAAGGCGGTTCGTGACCGGTATGACGGCTATAAAAGATGCCCATGGAGTGAGACTGAAGCAGGCCATCATTATGTCCGGCCAATGTCCAGCTTTTCCCTGATTCCGGCCCTGTCCGGCTATGAGTGCAATATGGTGGAGAAGACCATGTCTTTCCGGCCGGTAATCAACCAGAATCACTTTAAGTCCTTCTGGATCAACGGGAATGCATGGGGCACCTATGAACAGTCTGTCGACGGGGAGGGAAAGGTAAAATCTGGTATTCAAGTATTGTACGGAAGTCTGGACGGTGTTAGAATATTAGAAAGATAAGAACAATAGAATGTGAGGGTTAAAATGGGTGCCAATAGAAAATTGCCTACTATGACAGATGTCGCCAGGTTAGCAGGAGTTTCACAATCCACTGTCTCTCTTGTGCTTCGGGGAAAAGCGGGAGAGAACATACCGGAGGCTACCAGGGACCGGATATTCCAGACCAGCAGCGAACTGGGATACCGGGTGAATAAGCTGGCCAGTGCACTAAACAGCACGGGAAGCGGAATCATCGGTATGCTGACAGACGAGCTGATTACGACGAACTTTGCCGGCGCAATTGTAAAGGGCGCCCAGGAACGTGCCCTGGGAAAAAATAAAATACTGATGCTTGCGGCTCTGGAGAATGAGGGGCGGCTGGTGGAAAAGTCGGTCGATATGATGATCGGATACCGTGTGGACAGTATTCTTTATGCTTCCATGTACCACAGAAGAATTGAACTGCCGTCAAACTTGAAGGATATACCTACGGTGCTGGTCAACTGCTTCGACTCTGAGAACCGGTATCCGGCAATCCTGCCGGATGACTATTCGGGGGCTTATCAGGCGGCTGCCTATTTGATTGAATGCGGTCATAGAAATGTAGTTTACTTAAGCAATGAGAAGCGGGAGACGGTGAGCGGTGAGCGGCTGCCGGCCACTCTGTTAAGGGAACGTGGATTTAAGGCGGCGTTTGTAGAGCACGGTATCCCGTCAGAAACGGTTTCGATTATTCCGATTCCGATTACAGGGCATGATGTTTTTGAGGCGGCGACGGATATTTTATCTTCAGTGAACCGTCCGACTGCGGTTATGTGCTATAACGACCGGATGGCGATGGGCGTCTATTCTGCTGCCAATGCGCTGGGACTTAAAATACCGGAGGATTTATCCGTGATTGGCTATGATAATCAGACGGTTATTGCAGAATTTCTGGTACCATTTTTGACGACAATCGAGCTGCCTCATTATGAGATGGGAGATCAGGCGGTGAGTTACTTATTCCGTCACAAGTATCCGTTCGAGGCGGAGCAGATTTTGATCAGTCCAAAGCTGATTATCCGCAGTTCCGTCCGCAGCATCAGTGAGGAGGAGTATCATGATCGAGGATGAGTTCCTTCCCTCTGGGCGGTTTAAAAGGGAGAAGAAGGAATTCTGGCGGCCGTCGTATCATTTTTCGGCGCCGTCAGGATGGTTAAATGATCCGAATGGACTTATTTACTATAAAGGCTGGTACCATATGTTTTATCAGTATAATCCGGCCGGCTGCGAATGGGGCCCTATGCACTGGGGACATGCGGTCAGCAGAGATTTCCTTCACTGGAAAGATTTACCTGTTGCACTGAAACCGGACCAGCCCTATGATGATGATCCGGAAGGAGGCTGTTTTTCGGGAAGTGCAGTGGAAAAAGACGGCCGGCTGTGGCTTTTCTATACAGGTGCAGTGAAACGGGGCGGAAAAGCTGTTCAGACACAGTGTATGGCGTATTCGGATGATGGGGTAATATTTCATAAGTATGCTTTAAATCCAGTGATAGCAGAACCTCCGGAAGGCAATTCTGAAGATTTTAGAGATCCAAAGGTGTTTTTTGCAGAAGGATGCTGGAATATGGTGGTGGGAGGTTCCATAGGAGGAGCAGGAAACGGGGGAGATGGAAGAATCTATCTTTACCGCTCAGAGGATCTTTTAAAATGGGAGTTTGCTGGTACCGTGCTTGCATCGGATGGAAAGCTTGGCACCATGTTTGAGTGTCCTGATATGTATGAAATGGACGGAAAATGGATTGTCACCTGTTCGCCCATGTATCATCCCGGAGGTAATAAGGCACTCTACTGCGTAGGAAGCATGGATTTTGAAAAATGCCGTTATGAGACAGAGAAGACAGGATTTCTGGATTATGGTCCTGATTTTTATGCCGCACAGTCCTGTCTCGATCAGTATGGGAAACGCATTATGATAGCGTGGCAGAATGGCTGGGAGTGGATGCCATGGTGTACTGGGCAGGGGCCATCCGGAAAAGAAGGCTGGCGGTGTGTGCTGACGCTTCCAAGGAGAATTACGCTGAGTACGGAGGGAAGTCTCTGTTCGGCGCCGCTTTCTCTGGATACCATACAGAGGGACCGGTCGATTGCAAAACGGTGCGAACTGACACCGAAAAAACGGTTTCTCTATCCGGGGGATCCCTTTTGCTTTGAATTATCGCTGCGGGCAGATATCACGTGTATCGCATCGCGGACCATTGAGATTGGGCTGTTTGATGACGGTGAGCATGTGCTTATCATTGATGTAGATTTTATTGCAGGAGTGATTACAATTGATAAGAGCAGGATGGGATCGTGGGACGCAGGCCGTATTCATGCGCCTTTTCATGCGGCACGTCCGGTATTTGAGATGAGAATTCTGGTTGATCACAGCTCGGTAGAGCTGATTACGGATGAGGGCTGCTGCTGTATGACCACGAATGTATATCCGGATCAGGAGCAGACAGGCTGTTTTATAAGAACACCGTATCGATGCGCGGTGCTCGAACATCTGGAGGTAATATCGTTTCACGGTATATGGGATTAGAGGAGTTACGATCTTCAAAGATGATAACGGCCCGGAAAGAACTTGACAGCCCCATTAAAAATGTTTTATAATCAACCTCAACGGAAAGAGGCGCTGGTGCAGGGAAGAGTCCCTCTGCCAGCGTCTTTGTGCAACTGTTAAATTGAAAGGGAAAAGAGAGGGAAAGTGGACATGGTCAATGAAGTAATGAAGTTTATCACCAGCTATGACAAGGAAGTGGGCGAGGCCATTGAACTGGAGTGTGCGCGCCAGAGAAGAAACTTAGAGCTGATCGCGTCGGAGAATATTGTATCCGAGCCAGTCATGATGGCGATGGGAACCGTTCTCACCAACAAGTATGCGGAAGGTTATCCGGGAAAGCGTTACTATGGCGGCTGCGAGGATGTGGACATCGTGGAGAATATCGCCATCGAGCGTGCGAAGAAGCTGTTCGGCTGTGATTACGCCAATGTACAGCCGCATTCGGGCGCGCAGGCCAATATGGCGGCGTTTGTAGCCATGGTACAGCCGGGCGATACCGTGATGGGCATGAATTTGAACCACGGCGGTCATTTAACACATGGAAGTCCAGTCAACTTTTCCGGTCTCTATTTTAATATTGTTCCTTATGGTGTTAATGACGAGGGATTCATCGATTATGACGAGATGGAGCGGATCGCCATTGAAAACAAGCCGAAACTGATCATCGCAGGCGCAAGTGCTTACGGAAGAACGATTGATTTTAAGCGGTTCCGTGAGGTTGCCGATAAGGTGGGCGCTTATTTAATGGTCGATATGGCTCATATCGCGGGCCTGGTGGCAGCAGGACTTCATCCGAGTCCGATCCCGTACGCGGATGTCGTGACGACTACGACCCATAAGACTCTTCGCGGACCGAGAGGCGGAATGATTCTGGCGAATAAGGAAGCTGCTGAGAAATTTAATTTCAACAAGGCCATTTTCCCAGGTACCCAGGGCGGTCCTTTAGAGCATGTCATTGCAGGCAAGGCAGTATGCTTCGGGGAGGCACTTAAACCGGAATTTAAAGAGTATCAGGAGCAGGTAGTGAAGAACGCGAAAGCGCTGGCCGCGGCTCTTGTGAAGCAGGGCTTCAACATTCTGACCGGCGGTACGGATAATCATCTGATGTTAATCGACTTGCGCGGTATGGAAGTAACCGGTAAAGAGCTTCAGAACCGCTGTGACGAGGTTTATCTGACTCTGAACAAGAACGCGGTTCCGAACGATCCGAGAAGCCCATTCGTGACCTCCGGCGTCCGCGTCGGAACTCCGGCTGTAACGTCCAGAGGACTGAAGGAAGAGGACATGGAGAAGATTGCGGAATGCATCTGGCTGGCTGCGACTGATTTTGAGAACAAGGCAGACTATATCAGAGCGGAAGTGACGAAAATCTGTGAGAAATACCCGATTTATGAATAATCGGTATCTGATGAAAAATGACAGATAAATGAGAGAGAGGCAGGCCGGAGGCGTGCGGGTTCCTGGAACGGGGATCTGTGTGGCTCCGGCCTGTTGTATTATGGGCATCTGGTTAACTGCCCGCTTGACATTCACCCTGGGCGAAGCTCTATACTTACGTTGTCACCGGGAAAACGGTTGTTAAGGAGGATAAAACGATGTTTAAAATCAACGAGGCGGCTGATATGCTGCATGTGAATCCGAACGCACTGCGTTTTTATGAAAAGAAGGGAATTATCGCACCGCACAGGGATGAAAATAATTATCGAATGTATACAATGGATGATATTGCAAGGATCCAGATGATACTGCTGTACCGGCGTATGGGATTTTCCATAGAAATGATCCTGAAGCTGCTGGAGCAGGAGGAAAGCCCGGTCGATCTATTCTTCCGGCAGTATGATATTTTAAACCGCCATGTTCATTCCATGAGCCTGATCCGGGATTCCCTGGCAGGCTGCATCGACCGGATGCTGGAGGAGATGAGCCAACCGGAAGCGGAATGTACGGGTGCTGACACCTTAGTTTCTGCAGGCGCAGTTGCGGAATTGGAGAAAACCGCGGCGCTGCTGGCCAGCATGGGGAAGTGGGAGGACCGCTGGAATTTTGACAGCTCCGCCTGCCATTATGACGATATGGTAAGGCGTGGGGGAAATGGGCTTGCGTTTTACGAAAATTATGAAACGGTATTAAATGCGACTGCACGTCTGGCTAAGGAACACGGAGGTATCATGGCGGAAATCGGAGTCGGCACGGGAGAACTGGCAGGACGGCGGCTTTCTGATTGTGATATTACGGGGATCGATCAGTCGGTGAATATGCTTAAGGAAGCAAAAAAGAAGTTTCCAAAACTGAAGGTGAAGCTGGGAACATTTTTGCAGCTTCCATTGGATTCCGGGAGTGTGGATACCGTGGTATCGTCCTATGCGTTCCACCATTGCAATGAGGAGGAGAAATTCCTGGCGGTCAGGGAGATGGTCCGGGTTTTGAAACCGGAAGGGCGTGTCGTGATAGCGGATCTGATGTTTGCCGATCAGGAGGCGATGCAGAAATTTGCGGAGCGCTGTTCTGACGCGGAACGGGAAGATTTGGAGGATGAGTATTTCGCATGCGTGGACCGGCTGGAGGTCATGATGGAGGCGATGGGATTTGATGTCAGATATGAACAGGTGGACGCGTTAATATGGATTGTGAGCGGCGATCTGAAGGAAAAGGATCATCAGAAAGGACAATAGAGGGCGGGGCGGAGCAGCTGTGGTTATCTGCTGCAGCGGATTGAGATGCCGGTACTCTGTGCAGATTAACAATAACTAGTTTTGCATCAAACGTGGTAGTAATATATTAAAAATTACGGTAGAATGGATTTATAACAACCAATGATGCCGCGATGCAGTGAAATCGGTATAACCGGCGTTTGCAAAGAAGTGAGACGAGATGGGAAGATATCATGCAGTATGGAAATATGTATACGGAGCAGACCGTTATTTTTTGAGAAAATCAGCCTGCCTCACTCCGTTTTAAGCGAAAGCACATTTTAACAAAGTAAGCAAGGATTTTCCTATCCTCTAGGGTGGTGAGATGAATTGCCAGAAACAAATGAAACGACAGTGGTGGGGGGAGAGAAATCACTATCCTCCACTGCCATGAGGTCGATTAAGCGCAAACATAATGTGCGGTCGTACTTCGACAATATACCTGGTGAGGAGTGAAACAAATGAAAAAAGTGGAGATAATGAGCATAGCTGTTTTTATTGTTACACTGTTAATTATGGGGATAAACATGTTTATCAGGCCTCTCTCGGACTGGCTTGTGAGAGTGGATGGGATTGTCATGCTGATCAGTGCAGCAGTCGTCGTTTACATGGCTGTCCAGAGTCATAATGAAAAAATATGATTTTTCATGTTTTCTGCCGGAAGCCGGACGTATTTCTGCGGAATGACAGAAGCCGGAAGGAATATGGCTGGCGGAACGCTCAGCAGGCCGGATCAGGCTGCGTATTCAGCACAGTGTTTTAACGAGAGGGAAAGGATTATGCATTTCATAGATGTCTGCGTTGCAAGTGCATTCAGCAAAAACAACAGGGGAGGCAATCAGGCCGGTGTAGTATTACAGGGAGCCAGTTTAAACAGGAAAGAAAAAATGAGGACAGCACATCAGCTGGGATACTCTGAAACCGCCTTCCTTTCTCAGTCAGAGCTGGCAGATTACAAATTGGAATATTTTACACCGACGGGGGAAGTTCCATTGTGTGGACATGCGACAATTGCAGCGTTTGTTGTTTTAAATTATTTCGGACAGTTGAAAAAGTGTGAGTATACGATAGAGACGAAGTCAGGAATATTGAGCATAGCAGTTAAAGACGGCGGGGTAATTTTTATGCAGCAGAATACCCCGGAATTTTACGAAACGCTGGAATTGGCTGACGTTGTGGACTGTCTCGGTTTCAACGCAGACACCGCTCCCGGGAATCTGCCTGTTCAGATTGTATCAACAGGTTTAAGGGATATCATCGTTCCGGTTGAGAATCCGTTGGTATTGGAGACTATGGTTCCTGATTTTGCTGCTGTATCAAAACTCAGCCAGAAATGGAACTGCGTTGGGATTCATGCATTTTCTCTTGTGGAAGATGGAAAACTAACTGCTGTATGCAGAAATTTTGCACCCCTGTATGGAATTGATGAGGAATCTGCAACCGGAACTTCCTGTTGTGCGCTGGCCTGTTATCTGTATCAATACGGGGTGAAGCGAAATCAGTATGTGTTTGAACAGGGACGCAGCTTAAATCGTATATCGGAACTGTATGTTTCTGTGAATGCCGGCGATGATACTGTTGACGGCGTTTGGATAGGCGGTTGCGGATATCTGGAATCACTGAAAACGATTGAAGTGGAATGAAAATGGGATTGATGCGGCGGGAAGGTGAATACTCCCGGGAAAGGAAACGGATATGGCAGCAGGTTTCATGCTTACGGTAACACTCTGTTTTCTGATTCTGTCTGCCGCTGTGTTGTTTGTCTTGATACAGCTTGTGAAACGGCGCGCAGCTGCGGCGATTGATGATATTATGGGAGTGGAGGAAGGTGAATGTGTCCCCAAACTGGAACAGGTACGGCTTCTGAAAGAATTGGGGATATCCATTGTTCCGGAAGAGGGGGAACAGGAGTTTATCCTTGGGCTGACACCTTCTGAAAATGAGTATCTGGCCAGTCATCCGTACTACGGCTTCTGTATTCTGGCCGGAAGCAGGAACGCTCTGAACTGTGTCTTCTCGACCGGAGACAGGGAATGCATCTACCAGTGGGATTCTTATGGAAAGATTTTAAAGGGGCTTAAGGCAGTTTCCGAACTGCCGTTTGAGGAAATCAGCGGAATGGAGCGTTATGCGGTTACATTCCGGCTAAACGGACGTGATTACAGATGGAAGGCCAGGAAGAACGGTGACTGGATGGATACCGGAATAGCAGGATATTTAAACCGGATTCTGGACCGGCAGAACTGTTTTGGAGACAGGAGGTTTTATCTGGATAACAGCCATGAAGCGCCATTGTATTTATATGCCTCCGGAGCCATGGCGGACGAGGTTAACAGGAAAACAGGCCTTAAGTTCCGGCCGGCACGGACGGCTCATTCCCACTAAGGGCAAAAGAGGAGGATGGAAGTGGGATCAGAAAAATCCGACACAGCAGAGATGGAAAATGGAATGGTTAAGAGCGGAAGAATAAAAAAACGGTTAAAACTTGCAGGCGCGGTCTGTGTGATCGCGGGGGTACTGCTGGCAGTCTGCGGATATGCGGTCTTCTGCGGCCTGGTTCAGTTAAATAATCCTTCAAAACAACGGTATCCGGTCCGCGGTGTGGATGTCTCCCACTATCAGGGAACCATCGATTGGCCGGTTCTGGCGGCACAGGATCTGGATTTTGCATACATAAAGGCGACAGAGGGAAGCTCCCACACGGATGAGCGGTTTGCGGAGAACTGGGAAGCGGCGAAAAAGACGGAACTGAGGATCGGCGCATACCATTTTTTCAGTTTTGACAGCCCCGGAGAGAGTCAGCTGAAACATTTTACTGAGACAGTACCGGCCTTTGATAAAATGCTGCCTCCAGTGGTCGACTTCGAATTTTATGGCGATAAGAAAGTTAATCCGCCTGATCAAGAGTCGGTTTGTACACAGCTGGAAGTGATGCTGCAAGGGCTTGAAGCGTATTATGGCGTAAAACCGGTGATCTATGCGACGGAAGATACTTTGCAGTTTTATCTGGAAGGGAGATTTGAGGAGTATCCCCTCTGGATCAGAAACGTGGTAAAGAAGCCGGATACCGGTAACCGCGACTGGCTGTTCTGGCAGTATACGAACCGGAAGCGGCTGGATGGATACGAGGGAGATGAGACGTATATCGATGTCAATGTGTTTTGCGGCAGCCGGGACGATTGGGAGCTCTGGTCAGGGAATTTTAAAATGGAGTGAAATTTACAGGACTAGGCTGTGAATGTTTCCGCTATGAGCCGCAGTCCGGCAGCGACGGCCGCTATCAGACGGTTCTGGAAGTACAGGAGAGAGTAAACAATGGATAAGAAAAACGATAAAATGAAGAAAATGAGTGTATTTTTAAGTCTGGTTCTTCGTCATCAGCCCGATGCGGCCGGCATTACGCTGGATGAACACGGATGGGCTGATGTGGAGGCACTGATCGAGGGATTTCAGAAGACGGGAAGGCCTCTGGATCTGGAGATGCTGAAGGAGATTGTGAGGACGGATGAAAAGGGGCGTTACAGTATGAGTGAGGATGGAACACTGATCCGGGCAAATCAGGGACACAGTATTCCGGTGGATGTGGAGCTTAAGGAAACCAAACCGCCCAAAGTGCTGTATCATGGGACAGCAGAGCGATTTCTTCCCTCCATTATGACACAGGGATTAAAATCCATGAGCCGGCTGTATGTCCATTTGTCGGCGGATTATGATACCGCGGTAAAGATTGGGAAAAGGCATGGAAAACCGGTGGTACTGAGCGTCGATGCGGAAAGAATGGCGAGAGACGGAGCGGTATTTTATCTGTCTGAAAACGGGGTGTGGCTGACCGGACCGGTGGACAGCAGATATCTGGAAGTCATGGATGGAGAATGAAGAAGGAGACAACATGGAGAGATGGATGGTGACAGGAGCAAACGGATTTTTAGGCTCCAGGATTACGGAATATTATCAGGATAAATACGAAATAACAGGGGCAAACCACGGAAATCTGGATATCACGGACGAGGGGGCGGTGACGTCATTTGTGAAGAAGGCCAGGCCGCGGCTGGTCATTCATTGCGCGGCCATATCCAATACCGGAACGTGCCAGGAAAATCCGGGGTTATCGGAGGCTGTCAACGTGAAAGGGGCCGTGAATCTGGCCAGAGCATGCCGGGAGACGGGAAGCTGTCTGATTTTCATGAGTTCGGATCAGATCTATGCGGGAAACCGGACCATGGAACCGGGGAAAGAGGAGAATACTCCGGAACCGGTCAATGTATACGGCCTTCACAAGCGGCAGGCTGAGGACGAAATCATGGCAATACTCCCGGAGGCAGTGTGTCTCCGCCTGCCGTGGATGTATGATTTCCCGTGGCGGGGGTTAAAGAGCAACAGCAATCTTCTGGGAAATCTGCTGAAGTCGCTGATTCATAACCGTCCACTGACGCTTCCTGTTTATGACTACCGGGGAATTACCTGGGCCATGGAGGTCGTGAAGCATGTGGAAGCGGCGGGAGCGCTGCCCGGCGGTGTCTATAATTTTGGAGGAGGCAATACGCTTTCCACGTATGAGACGGCGGGAAAGGTGCTGGCGATGGTGACAGAGGGGGAGGACAGAAGCGGACTTCTTATTCCGGACCGGGAACGGTATGCCGGACAGCCCAGGAATCTTCTGATGGATACGGAAAAAATACGTGGCTTCGGGATTATATTTCCAGATACGGTGGAAGGATTTCAGAGATGTTTTGAGGAGAGTCCGGAATATATGCTGGGGCTGATCCGGTAGCAGGACAATGGCTTTGTGCGGGAAAAAGACAGCAGGACGGCGATGAGGGCAGGCGATGGCGGAAAAGTGACTGAACATCGCGGTGAATCCTCATGGAAAAATCAAAAAATGTAGAAAAACAGCGGAAAACAGAAGAATTGATTGTCAAAGCCGGAGAGAGTATGATATACTTTTTGCGGCTTTGTGTCTGTGGGGCGTAAGACAGCGCGAAGCCGGATGCGGAATATTGCATTGTGAAGCTGCAAAAGAGGGAAAGCTTTGGAGTCAGGAGGAAATTCTGGTGGTAAGGTTTAAAAATTACGTAAAGGCAGGAAGCCTTTCAGAGGCCTACGAACTGAATCAGAAAAAGAGCAGTATTGTAGGCGGCGGTATGATGTGGCTTAAGCTTCAGAACCGCGTGAAAATGACACTGATCGATTTGTCGGGACTGGGGCTCGATACGATCGAGGAGACGGAAGAGGAATTCCGGATCGGCTGCATGTGCACTCTGCGCATGCTGGAGACACATGAAGGACTGAATACATATTTTCAGGGAGTTTTTAAGGAGTGCACGCGGGCGATCGTGGGCGTTCAGTTTCGGAACGGGGCGACTGTCGGAGGCAGTGTGTTCGGAAGATTTGGCTTTTCCGATATCATGACCTGTCTGATGGCACTCGATACGTATGTGGAGCTTTATCAGGGCGGTGTCGTGTCCCTGAAAGAGTTTAACCACATGAAATACGACCGCGATATTCTGGTGCGCATTATCATAAAGAAAGACGGCAGAAGGGCTGCTTACGCGGCTCAGAGGCGGTCTGGGACTGATTTTCCGCTGATTGCCTGCTGTGTGGCGGAAAAAGAGGGGACATGGTACGTATCGGCAGGAGCCAGGCCTTCCAGAGCGGAGGTGGTGGAAGCCGCGGCAGTGGACGGAAGAGTGGACTGCCGCGCTGTGGCGGAGCGTTTCCGGTTTGGAGACAATACGCGAGGAAGCGCCGAATACCGGAAGCATCTGACGGAAGTTTACACAGGGCGGCTGATCAAGCTGCTCGGAGGGGAGGTATAGACCGTGGAGATAGAATTTACGTTAAATGGAAAAGTGACTTATGCGGAGATTAAGGACGATACGTCCCTCTTCGATTTACTCAGGGCCAAAGGGTGCTACAGTGTAAAATGCGGCTGTGAGACGGAAAACTGCGGCCTGTGCACCGTTCTGGTCGATGGGAAATCGGTGCTCTCCTGCTCCATGCTGGCAGCCCGCGTGAATGACCGGGATGTGGTGACTCTGGAAGGCGTTCAGAAGGAAGCGGAAGAGTTTGGAATGTTTCTGGCCGGAGAGGGAGCAGAACAGTGTGGATTCTGCAGCCCGGGCCTGATCATGAATGTGCTTGCAATGGAAAAGGAACTGAACCATCCGGGAGAGGACGAGATCAAAGAGTATCTGGCAGGCAATCTCTGCCGGTGCAGTGGTTATATGGGGCAGATGAGGGCCATCAGAAAGTATCTGGCGAGGGGAGGAGAAGCGAGATGAATATGGAAATGCATGCGGTAAATTCCCCCGTTATCAAGGTGGATGCAAAGGCGCTGGTAACAGGTAAGCCTGTCTATACGGATGATTTAGCGCCGAAGGACAGCCTGATTGTCAAGGTGCTTCGGAGTCCTCACGCTCATGCGCTGATTCGGGAAATCGATGTGAAGGCTGCCTCCGAGGTGGACGGGATCGCCTGTGTACTGACTTATAAGGATGTGCCGGATCAGCGTTTTACCATGGCGGGGCAGACGTATCCGGAGCCCAGCCCCTATGACAGGCTGATTCTGGATCAGAGGCTGCGTTTTGCAGGCGATGCGGCTGCGATCGTGGCGGGAGAGACAGAGGAGGCGGTGGACCGCGCTCTCCGCCTGATTAAGGTGGAATATGAGGTGCTGGAACCTGTTCTCGACTTCCGGCAGGCAAAGGACAGTGAGATTCTGGTTCATCCGGAGGATAACTGGAAGAGTCTCTGCCCGGTAGGCGCGGATAACAGACGCAATCTGTGTGCCTGCGGCGGCGAGGAAAACGGCGATGTGGACGGCACCCTGGAGAAATGCGAGGTTGTGATCGACCGCGTCTATCATACCAAGGCGAATCAGCAGGCGATGATGGAGACGTTCCGTGCATATACGTATCTGGATACATACGGCCGCTTAAATGTGGTGGCCTCCACCCAGATTCCGTTTCATGTGAGAAGAATACTTGCCCATGCGCTCGATATTCCCAAACCCATGGTGCGTGTGATCAAGCCGAGAATCGGAGGCGGATTCGGAGCGAAGCAGACCGTGGTGGCGGAAGTTTACCCGGCGATCGTGACGATGAAGACGGGAAGGGCGGCGAAGATGGTCTATACCCGCTATGAATCGCAGATCGCCTCATCTCCGCGCCATGAGATGGAGATTCATGTACGTCTGGGGGCGGACGCGGAAGGAACGATCAAGGCGATTGATGTCTACACTTTATCCAATACGGGCGCGTATGGAGAACACGGTCCGACAACGGTAGGCCTTTCCGGCCATAAATCCATTCCGCTTTACCGGACTCCGGAAGCGTTCCGGTTCCGTTACGATGTGGTCTATACGAATGTCATGTCCTCCGGTGCTTACCGCGGATATGGAGCGACACAGGGAATATTTGCAGTGGAATCAGCGGTTAATGAACTCGCTGCCGCGCTTCACATGGACCCGGTGGCACTGCGGGAGAAGAACATGGTGAAGGAAGGCGACGTAATGCCTGCCTACTACGGAGAGAAGTTAAACAGCTGTGCGTTGGACCGCTGTATGGCGAGAGCGAAGGAAATGATCGGATGGGATCAGAAATTCCCGCGTGTGGACATGGGAAATGGTAAGGTTCGCGGAGTCGGCGTCGCCATGGCCATGCAGGGCTCATCCATTTCCAATGTCGATGTGGGCTCTGTAGAAATCCGCGTGAATGATGACGGTTTCTATACCCTGATGATCGGGGCTTCCGATATGGGGACCGGTTGTGACACGATTCTTGCGCAGATGGCAGCAGACTGTCTGGAATGTGATATGGATCAGATCGTCGTGCACGGTACTGATACAGACGTATCCCCCTATGATTCCGGCTCTTATGCCTCCAGTACTACGTATCTGACTGGTATGGCGGTGGTGCGGGCCTGTGAGGAATTGAGACGGAAAATTGTGGATAAAGGCGCGGAATATTTGAACTGCTGTGGAGAAACACTGGAATTTGACGGTAAACGGGTTTATCAGCCGGATGGAGAGTTGGAAATATCCTTAAAAGATATCGGAAACCGCGTTATGTGCTTTAATGAGAAAATGCTGTCAGCCGGTTACACACACACATCTCCGGTATCCCCGCCTCCGTTCATGGTGGGAATGGCCGAGGTGGAAGTCGATACGGAGACGGGAGACGTCAGGCTGATTGATTATGCAGCCGTCGTTGACTGCGGAACCGTGATTAATCCGAATCTGGCCAGAGTTCAGACGGAGGGCGGAATCGCCCAGGGAATCGGCATGGCGCTCTATGAGGATATTACCTATACAGAGAAGGGAAGACTGATTGAGAATTCTCTCATGCAGTATAAGCTTCCGACCAGACTCGATGTGGGGAATGTCCGGGTGGAATTTGAGAGCAGCTATGAGCCGACCGGCCCGTTTGGAGCGAAGTCCATTGGTGAGATTGTGATTAATACTCCGTCACCGGCCATCGCAGGCGCGGTGGCGAATGCGGTGGGCGTGCAGATACGGGAGCTGCCGATTACTGCTGAAAAGGTGTATAAAGGAATGCGTGAATTGTAAAATAAAAGAGAAGCCGGGGCGGAATATGAGAGGTTTTCCATGTTCCACCCCGGTTTTTTGATTTTATTTTTGAAAAGTATGGCATGGAAATTTTCCGGTATCATAAAATCTGGTATGTGGCAAAAGGCAGCTTCAGTGTCAAAAACCCCGCCGTTAACGGCGGGGTTTTTGACTGATGATTGTGAATTCCTGAGTCTAGTTTAAAAGTCCTTTTTCTGTTAAAAAGTCTTTCGCAACCTCTTTTTCATCCTTCTGTTCTACTTCCACAGCATAGTTCATGGCGCGCATCTCATCGTCGGAGATCTGGCCGGTCAGCTTTTCCAGGGTTTCGCTCAGTTTTGGATATTTCTTTAAGGTATCCTGGCGGACTACAGTGGCGCCGTAATAAGTGGCGAAAATATGCTGGTCATCTTCAAGCAGGGATACATCAGCCACACTTAACTGGGCATCGGTGGTGTACGCGTTGGTGACATCGATCTGCTTGTCGGCCATGGCCGTGTACTTTAAGGCGATATCGATATCCCTGACATCCTTAAAATTCATGTTATAGGCGGAAGCGAGATAGTTAAATCCATCTTCCCGTTCCATGTAGTCGGGATTCCCGCCGAATACCAGCTGATCGGATGCAGCAGCCAGATCCGAGAAGGTCTTAAGGGAATACTGGTCGGCAGCTTCCTTTCTGACAGCCAGAACGTAGGAATTCTGGAAGCCGTAGAGGCCGGTCCAGTGAAGCCCCATCTCTTCATAGCCCTTCTGGAGATTCGCGTAAAGAACATCGGGATCGTTCTCCTGTTCCTTCTTTAATACGGTGAGCCAGCCGGTTCCCGTGTATTCCGGATATAAATCAAAATCACCCTTTAACAGCGCCGGCTGAATGTTGGTGGTTCCGCCGCCGACCCCTTTGGTAATCTCTACTTTTACACCGAGATCATGCTCGATTAACTGGCCGATAATCTCGGTCAGAACATACTGCTCCGTCATGGGCTTGGATGCGATCTTTATGGTCCCCTGTTCCTTTTTTGCGCATCCGCCGAGAGACAGCGCCGCGATGGCTGCGGTACCTATGACTGCTGCAGCAGCTATTTTTTTCCATTTTTTCATTTCTGGATCCTCCTGTGATCGTTCTGTCATTTCTGCCCCTCAAGACTCACAGGGGCTCTATATAAACGCAGCGGCCTTTCCCTAACCGGCTACCAGCCGGCGGACAAAGTCCGTTGCAGGATGTTCTAAAAGTTCGGTGGGAGACCCGTCCTGAATGATGTTTCCGTGATCCATGACGAGGACACGGCTGCCAAGCTTTAATGCTTCCTTGATATCGTGTGTGACAAAGACGATGGTTCCGCCCAGTTCCTCGTGGATTCGAAGGATCTCCTCCTGAAGACGCCTGCGGGTGATCTCATCGACTGCGCCGAAGGGCTCGTCCATCAGGATGATCTTCGGTGAATTCATCAGCGCCCTGGCGATGCCCACTCTCTGACGCTGACCGCCGGACAGTTCGCTGGGATAGCGCTTCAGCATATCCGTATCCAGACCAACCGTCCCGGCAAGCTGCCGGGCACGGGCGGCGATGGCTGCTTTGTCCGGAGACTTATAGAGATTCGGTACGTAGCTGATATTCTTTTCAATCGTCATGTGGGGGAAGAGGCCGATCTCCTGGATGACGTAGCCGATGCCGCGACGGAGTTCATTGATATCCGTCCGGGATATATCCGTGCCGTTGATGGTCACGGTTCCCTGCTCCGGTGTCAGCAGGCCGTTCATCAGCTTCAGCGCAGTGGTCTTGCCGCAGCCGGAGCTGCCGATCATGGTTAAAAATGTGCCCTGTTCCACACTTAAGTTAAAATGTTCCAGGATCCTGTTGGGTCCATAGGACATGGTGATATCCTTTAATTCGATGACGTTCATACGATAATCCTCCTTACGGCCGTCTCCTTTATGGAGCCAGATGCCACTTCTTCCGAATATGACGTTCAATATAAGCCACCAGCTGATCGGAGGCCAGTGCCACGATGGCGATTAAGATACTGCCGGCATACGTCATGGCGGCGTTGTTCGTGGTGATGCCGCGGTAGATGGCCACCCCTAAGCCGCCTGCCCCGATGTAGGAGGCGATACCGCTGAGTGAAATCGTCATGACTACCATACTGCGGAGTCCCGCTACGATGACAGGAAGCGCCAGCGGAAGCTTGACCTTGTAAAGAATCTGCCAGGGCGTGCTTCCCATGCCCTTTGCCACCTCGATGGTGGAGGCTTCAATAGTGGTGATGCCGGTGTAGGTGTTCCGGACCATGGGCAGCAGCCCGTAGATGGTAAGTGCGATGGTGGCCGTCTTATTGCCGATGCCGGTAAACGGGATTAAAAAGCCCAGCATGGAGATGGAGGGAATCGTATAGGCCACGTTGATGATCCCGATGATCCATGTGGCGAATTTCCTGTGTTCACTGATTAAAATACCGAGAAACAGGCCGATGGTACCCGAAATAAGAATCGCTGTCGATGCAATCTTTATATGCTGGAGAATCAGCTCCTGGAAGAACGGCCAGCGTTCCACATAGAGAGAAAAAATTCCGTGAATCATGAGATAGACCTCCGTTTGTCGTTGGTATGAGTCCTGTATGCAGCAGAACACACGTTCTAAGTATTATACTACAAAAGTGGTGGGGAAGCAACCAGATTCTGGAAAAAATAACAGGATGAAAAATGAGGTCTGCCGGATTGGCAGACCCCGTTTCTATTTAGAAAAGAGTGCTTGTGATGGCGGAATTTCGTTATTCTTTTTCATAACCTTCATAGGTGACAATACCCTGCTTATTGGTGCTGAAGTACTTGTCGTCACCGTTCTTTAAGTTCTTTTTGCCTTTGGCAAGTTTTCCGGAGGTACCGATTAAGTAATCCTTGCCGTCATATTCGACAACTTCGTATTTTGCGTCACGGTCAGCCTTCAGCAGGCGGCCCTTGATGTAGATGGAATCGTCGTAGATACCGTTGTAGCCGGCGCCCTTGTCACTGCCGGACTTGCGGAAGTTGTAGGTGTATTTCTCACCGTCGATATCGATCGTGGTCTTGCCGGTAGCCATAACGCCTTCCTTAGGAGAATCTCCGAAGTAGTAAACGTCACGCTCGTCGTCGGTATCCGGAAGGTCGCTTTCTGACTCGATCTCTTCGTAGGTCTCGATCTTCTTGTTGTCATCGAAGGTCAGCATATAGAGGCCGTGAAGCATTTCGCCCTTTTCGTTGAATGCGTAGCGGTAATTGTTGATTGTCTTAATCTGGCTCTTAACGAGTTCGCCGTTATTCTGGGCGTAGAACCAGTATTCGGTGCCGTCGTCGTAAGCTTCAGGATCTACTTCGACGCCTGGGATAGTCTTAAACCAGCCCTTTGCCAGCCAGCACTGCTCAGGCAGGTTGTAATATAAGTTGCTTCCGCTTGCAGCTGAGGTAGAAGCCTTGGCGTACCATTCAGATTCTGCCGCACCGTTTTCGTTGAAGCGGTACTTGAGACCGTTGATGGTTTTTGTGGTCTCTTTTGTTTTCTTGCCGTTAGAGCCGAAGTAGAACCAGTAGGTCCCGTTGAAATTATCGTCTTCCGTGTCGGGATCCTCTACTTCCTGCAGGCTCCATGCGTTGATGACCTGCGCACCGTCGTCAGAGTTGCCGCAGTAGTATACGCCCTCTCTCAATGCATCATCACCGGTGATTCGTTCGGAATCCTCGCCGACCCAGCCGAAGAGCATTCTTCCTTCTGAGTCAAATGCATATTTTTTCCATTCTCCATTGGCCTTGCGGATCGACTTAAACGAGGTCTTTCCGGAACTGGAGGCCTTGTAGGCTTTTCCATTGTTCTGGAAGTAATACCAGTAGGTATCCGGTGAATCTTCCTCTTCATAATCAGAAGCGATTTCACGCCATTCGTTGGAAACCATGGCGCCTACGGAGTTGACGTAGTAATAGTTGTCGTCATCCTCAATCAGGCTGCTTTTTGCCATGTCTCCGTTGGAGTCGAGATAAAACCAGTTGTCACCCGACTTCTTCCAGGAATCGGTAACTCTGTTTCCGCTGGAATCTAAATAGACCCAGTTGTCGCCTTCCATGGACCAGCCCTGGGCTGCGAATGCTGTCATAGATGCGCCTATGGTTAAGAGCGCGGCAGCGCATGGAATAATCCATTTTTTCATCTGTCTCTTCATAAATTAATTTCCCCTTTCAAATGAAAATCATATCCTTTCATCAGCGCTCCTGCTGATAACACGACTTTAAACCATGGACTTACTCCAAGGTCAAGCGGAGTAAAAAAGGCGTAAGAATGCGTAAGAAAATAAGAGAAAATTAAGGGAAATGAAGCTTGACACTGGAGCTGCTCCATCGTTTAAAATAAATGTTTTTTCTTTCTTCCTGCCGGTCTGGTTCCAGAATTCTCTCCATAAAATTCCAGTTTCTTTGTGTTAAGATAGCTTTATAATCATGATGTCACTTACTAACCGTCATTTGTTGAAATCGACATCTTATTGTCAGATTATTATAATAATGATACAGGAGACAGGCAGGGCTGCAACAGAGAGGAAAATAATATGTACACAAAAACATTTCAGGTTGTCCAATACCTGGCAGACACTCTGGAGAGTTATGTCACCTCCGGACAGCTGGGAGCCCATCTTGGAGTCAGCAGCAGGATGATTCTTCGCTATATCAAAGAAGCAGAAGCTCTGGGAAAGGAAAACGGTTTTGAAATCCGTTCCTATAAGGGAAGGGGGTATCAGATAAAAATTACAGATCAGGCGCGCTGCCGGACATTTTTTAAGGATATGGGAAGCCATGCAGGCAGTCAGGGGGATGAGCTGATTCGTGAAATGGTGAGACGTATCCTGATCAGTGACGGATGCAAGATGGAGGAGCTGGAAGAGCTGTTTCATTACAGCCGGTCCAGTATGTCCAGAATTACAACGCTGTCGAATTCCTATCTGGAGAATTTCGGCCTGGAGCTGTTCAGTAAAGCCTATACGGGACTCTACATCAGCGGAAATGAAATCAGCATCCGGGACTGCATGTATCATCTGCTGGAGAAGGCAGGGGATGAAAAGATCTGGGACTCTCTGGACATCCGGGAAGTACCGGAGAAAGACATCAGAAAATGGATCGGCAGATGCCTAAAAAAATACGGAATATCCGCAAAGGAAAAGGAAGAACAACAGTTTTTCAAATACCTGGCCATCACCATCAAGCGAATCTCTCTCGGAAAGGAGATTTATTTCGGCTATCTGGCTCATCTGGACGGAAAAGAACCGTTTAAGGAGCAAATGAAGACGACACGATTTCTGCTGAAGAAGTACTTTCCGAAAAACAGGCTGGAAGGGGAGTGCATGTATTTAACCCTGATCTGGATGCAGACCCTTGGCGGAAACTGCCGGTTCAACCAGATTGATGAACACAATCTCATGTTTTTCCATGGCCTGGTTATGAAGGGGATGAAAAAAATCCGGAATAACTACGGTGTGGATTTGAGCGGCGATGAAGCGCTGGTCAACGGTCTGATCCTCCATGTGGCATCCAGCTACGGGAAGTATCTGGTACATATGGAGACGGAGAATCCGTTCTATGAGGAACTTCAGAAAATATACCCCACTGCTTACTACTATGCCATTGAACTGGCGGAATGTATTACGGAGTATACAAAACAGAATCTCTCTGTTGGAGAACTGGGATTTCTCACCATGTATTTTGCGTCTTCCCTGGAGCAGGAGAATAAAATCCGTAAGTTTAAGACCGCTTTCATCAGTGAAACCATGCCGGGAGCGGCACGCCTCTTAAAGAGCCGGCTGGAACAGATCTATGCCGGACTGGAAGTCCTGGACATCGGAGAGGCAGGGGAAGGAAATGCGCTGCCGGAGGAGGCGGATTTTTATATCACGATGCTTCCCACCGGCAGGGAGAACGGCCTGGGAAAGGAAGTGGTTACCGTCAGCCCGTTTCTGAATGAAAAGGACCAGATGAGGATCAATGCGGCCCTGACGCGGTTGAAAAGGAGCGGTAGTCTGGAATCCCTGTGCGGGAGGGACAGCTTTTTTCTGTGGGATAAGCCTGTAAGAAAAAAAGGAGTGCTTACGAGAATCTGTGATCTGATGATTGAGCAGGGGAGGCTTAAGGAAGAAGAAAAGAATGCCGTTATGAAGCGGGAAAGTCTGGTATCGACAGAGATATCGCCGTTTGCGGCGCTGCCTCACTGCCTGATTGACGGAGAGAGCTTTTTTGTATTCGTACTGATGAAAAACCCTGTTCCATGGGGAAAGGCCAATGTGAAGCTTGTGATTCTGGGCTGCTTTAAAAGAGGGGATGAAAAAATCAAGGAAGTGCTGGAACGGTTGTTCCTGATGGTATCGGATGAAGAGTGGATCAATAAACTGGCCGGCAGTAAATGCTATGAAGAATTTGTTACATATTTAAAGGAATTTGATGGAGGGTACTTATGCTGACAGACATATTGACAAAGGACGTAGTCCGGCTGGATGTGGAAGGACTTACAACACCGGAGGAAGTAATTCATTTTAGCGGTCAGCTATTAGTGAACAGCGGGAAAGTGAAGGAAACTTATATTGTAAAAATGGAAGAGGCATTCCATGACCTGGGTCCATATATGGTTATGGCACCGGGCATTGCAATGCCTCATGCGAGACCATCGGGAGATGTGTCTGAGCCCTGCATCAGCTTCATCAGGCTCAAAGATCCTGTATCGTTTCATCACCCCTTTAATGATCCGGTAAAACTTGTATTTACACTGGGCGGTGTGGAAAATGACAGCCATCTGGCGTTACTTCAGGAACTGGGGAGATTTCTGGAGGATGATAAGGTCAGAGAACGTCTTTTAACAATCACTTCCTATGAGGAACTGGAAAAATTAACCGAAAAGGAGAGTTTATGAGAGTTATAACAGTGTGTGGAATGGGATTTGGAACCAGCCTTATGCTTCTGATGACCATAAAGGATATCGGGAAGAAGCATCATGTGACAGTGGAAGGGGAAGCAGTGGATTTAGGCTCTTATAAAGGAAAGACCTGTGATCTGATTGCGGCTTCCTCGGAGATCGCGAAACAGATCGTGGCCGATGTGCCCGTTCTGCCGGTTACAAATTTACTTGATAAAAAGGGGATTGAGGAATTGATTCTTCCTTATATGAAATAACCTGTGAAATGACTGCGGAAAGATAAAAGGAGAAGAACAGTATGATAAAATTTTTAGTTGATTTCTTAAGCCAGCCTACGGTTGTATTAGGCCTTGTAGCGATGATCGGTCTGATCGCCATGAAAAACAGCGTATCAGACGTTATTTCAGGAACCTTTAAGACAATTTTGGGATTTCTGATACTGAGCGCGGGATCAAATGTCATTGTGGGGGCCCTGGTTCCGTTCAGTTCCATGTTTAACAGTGCTTTCGGCATGGCGGGGATCGTGCCCGAGGACAATTCCCTGGTAGCAGCAGTACAGACAGTATTGGGATTTGAGACTCCTCTCATCATGTTGTTCTCATTCTTAATCAACCTGCTGCTGGCGCGTATTACGCCCTTTAAGTACATTTTCCTGACTGGCCACATGATGTTTTCCTTTGCGGGAACTATGGCAATCGTTCTGGACCAGATGGGGATCCGGGGCTGGGAGGCTGTGGCCATCGGCTCGGTCGTCCAGGGAATTTCCATGATTGTATTTCCGGCTATTGCCCAGCCATTTGTCAGAAAGATTTTAAAGACGGATGAAGTGGCGTTTGGCTTCTGGGGAAGCTCCCTTGTCTGTCTCAGTGGATTTGTCGGCGGCCTGTTCGGGAAAAAAGACCGTGACCCGGAGCAGGATACTTGGGAAAAGGTCCATGTATCCGAAAAATTTAATTTTCTGAAGGACATGTCAATTCTTATGGCTATTGTCATGATTGTCGTGTACATCCTGACCGCACTGATTGCAGGCCGCGAGACGGTGACGGCGCTGTCCGGCGGACAGAACTACATCATCTATACCCTGATCCAGGCCCTCACCTTTGTGGCGGGCGTACTCGTCCTCTTACAGGGGGTCCGCATGTTCTTAGGCGAAATTATTCCCGCATTTAAGGGCATCAGTGAGAAGCTGGTTCCCGGAGCCAGACCGGCTCTCGACATCCCGATTTTCTACAGCGTCGGACCGATGGCGACCACGGTTGGTTTCCTGGCGGCGATGGTGGGCGGTATCATCAGCACCATGATTACGACCAGGATGAACGTAGTCGTGCTTCCGGGAGTGATCGGCCTCTTCTTCATGGGCGGCGCGGCAGGCGTGTTCGGCGATAAATTAGGCGGCAAAAAGGGCGCTGTGGCAGCAGGCCTCTTCCTCGGTGTTTTCTTCACGCTGATTGTGGCGGCTGCATACCCCTTCGTCAATGTAGGTGCTTACGGAGTGGAAGGCTTATGGTTTGCTTCGACGGATGCCATTATTGTGTCGGTGCTGATGCGCCTTGTGGGCATGGTGTTTGGAGTCCCGCTGTAATTTAGAACGCAGTACTGCTGTATGGAAAGAACTTAAATTTGGAAAAAGGACTTGGAAAGAAGGTCGCAGAATGGAAAAATTTGCAAGAACAGTTTTAGGTGACATAAAGGGAGAGGATATGGGATTTACTTATCCCCATGAGCATCTCCATGCGGTTCCTCCGCCATGTCAGAAGGACAGGGATTTGGAACTGAGCAGCTACGAGAACAGCGTGCAGGAGCTGTTTCATTTCAAGGAAGTCGGGGGACGCACCCTGGTGGAGGCCTCTACGCTGGACTATGGCAGAGACTTAAAGGTTCTGAAACGGATGGCACAGGAGACAGGGGTCCATATTATCGCAACCACTGGTTTCAATAAGCATATCTACTACCCGCCGTGGGTGGCGGAAACGTCTATGGAAGAGATCGCGGGCATGCTGGCAAAGGATGTGATGGAAGGTGGCGACGGATCGGATGCGAGAGCCGGCTTCATCAAAATCGGCACTTATTACAATATGATTCATCCGCTGGAGAAGAAGACGGCAATTGCGGCGGCAACCGCCCAGAAACTCTGCAATGCACCGATCTGGGGCCATACGGAGGCCGGCACCATGGGAATGGAGGTGCTGGACATCCTGGAAAATGAGGGCGTGGATTTAACCACTGTGGCCCTGGGCCATCTGGACCGCAATCCGGACGAGTACTATCTTCTTAAGCTGGCCGACCGGGGAATCTATATTCAGTTTGACGGACCCGGAAAGGTGAAATACCATCCCGATTCCACGAGAGTAGCCCTCATCCGCTCCCTGATCGGGCATGGTTACGGCAGGCAGCTGCTGATATCCGGAGATATGGGACGCGCCTCCTATTTAGAGGCTTACGGCGGAGGCCCGGGATTCCGCTTTATCAGGACAAAATTTATCGCCCGTCTTCTGGACGAGGGAATCAGCCAGCAGGATATTGACACGATCTTTATCGAGAACCCGAAACGGTGGCTGGCCGTATTTTAAGGAGGACGCACATGATTGAATCTATAAGGCTCATGGCAATTATCCGGGATGTGGAGCCCGTTTATGCGGCTCCGATTGCAGAGACGCTGTTGAGTGAAGGAATCACCGGTATTGAAGTATCCTTAAGCGACCCGGAAAAGGGATTTGGCTGCATCGAGCAGCTTCAGAAGAAGTATTCACCGGGCGGAATCTGCTTAGGGGCAGGGACGGTTACAAAGAAAGAGGAGGTGGACCGGCTGGCGGCCATGAAAATCCCGTTCTTTTTAACGCCGGGCTACGATGACGATCTGGTGGCTTACGGCCTTTCAAAGGGGCTGGAGGTTCTGCCCGGTGTACTGACGCCGGGAGACGTCCAGAAGGCGCTTAACAGAGGCGTCAGGCGTCTCAAGCTGTTTCCAGCCGATGCCTTTGGAATGTCTTATATTAAAAGTCTGAAGGGACCTTTTCCGCAGGCAGAGTTTGTGGCTGTAGGAGGTGTGAATGAGACTAATGTGTCCCAGTTTCTGAAGGCAGGTTTTGTCGGCGCGGCCGCCGGCAGCAATCTGGTGCCAAGAGGAGCGGCAGATGGGGATCTGGAGCTGATCCGGCAGAAAGCCCGGCTGTACGTCCAGGCAATGAAAAGGGAGGTATAAAGCGATGGCATTTATCGTCCAGAACATGACCTGGCCCATGGTGAAAGAACGGCTGGAGGTGTGTTCCACCGCCATCGTACCCATAGGCTCCACGGAACAGCACGGCTATCACCTCCCTCTGGGAACCGACGTTTTCCTGGCGGAACATCTGGCACGGCTCATATCCGACCGTACCGGGGCGCTGGTATTTCCAACACTCAATTTCGGCTACTCCTGGGTATGGCGCGACCGGATTGGCACCGTATCCCTTCCTCAGGACCATTTGCAGCTTGTTTTAAAGGACATCGTGAAATCCGTGGAGCGGTACGGCGTGACGAAACTCGTCTTTTTAAACGGCCACGAGGCCAACGGCGCTTCCATGAAGTATGCGATCCGCGATATTCAGGATGATACCCCGGTAAAAGTTCTGGGAATGTTTTATCCTGGACTGCAGGCCATTTACGACAAATATATGGAGAGTCCCACCTGGGGAGGCATGTTCCATGCCTGCGAATTTGAGACGTCACTCATGCTGTCTGCCAGGGAGGAGCTGGTCCACATGGACTTAGCTCAGGCCGAGTATCCGGACAGGCCGCCCCTTTACGGGATGGACAATACCTCCATCGGCGACTTGAGTGTGTCCGGTACATACGGCGATCCCACGGCAGCGGCCAAGGATAAGGGGGACCGCATGTTTGAGGAGTTTGCCGCGAAAGCAGCGGATCTGATTACCGGGCAATAAAGAATAAGATGTGTAGCATCGAAAAAAAGGCTGCAGCAGGGATTAAAAACTCTGCTGCGGCCTTCTTTTTATTTCGTATCCTGCACCCGCATATTCTTCTGCGCAGTAGACAGCATCAATTTAATTCTGTTTAACTGATTCACTTCACTCGCGCCGGGGTCGTAGTCCACAGCGATGATGTTGGAATTCGGATATGCCTTTCTGAGCTCTTTGATGACGCCCTTACCGACAATATGGTTCGGGAGGCACCCAAATGGCTGCGTGCAGACGATGTTGCCGACGCCGCTGTGAATAAGCTCCAGCATCTCTCCGGTTAAGAACCAGCCTTCGCCGGTCTGGTTGCCGATGGAGACGAAGTCTTTGGCCATTTCCGCCAGGTTCGCAATCCGGGCGGGGGCGGTAAAGTGTTTGCTCTTCATCAGCTCCCTGCGGGCGGCCTTGCGGAAATACTCCAGAAGGGAGATGCCCATGTTGCAGAGGCTGGCGCTCGATTTTTTTCCGCCTAAGTTGGCTGCCTTAAAGTTGCTGTTGTAGAAGCAGTATAACAGGAAGTCCATCAGATCGGGCATTACGGCCTCGGCACCCTCGGATTCCAGCAGCTCCACGATGTGGTTGTTGGCCAGCGGTGAGAACTTCACGAGGATTTCCCCGACGATTCCCACCTTCGGCTTCTGAAGTCCTGATATTCTGGGCAGCTCATCGAAATCCCGTACGATTCCCGAAATATTGCGGGAAAATTCCATCATGTTCGGAACGCGCTTTGATAAGGATTTGATGCACCGCGCCTTCCATTTCTGGTGAAGCGCATTGGCGGAGCCGGGCTCCTTCTCGTATGGCCTTGTGGCATAGAGCACCCTCATGAAAATGTCGCCGTAGACCACAGCCTGCATGGCTTTAGTAAGCAGCGGCAGCGTGATGGAAAAGCCGGGGTTCGTCTCCATGCCGTTGGCATTGACGGAGATGACCGGAATCTGTCCCATTCCGGCGCGCTCTAAGGCGCGGCGGATAAAGCCGATATAGTTGGACGCGCGGCAGCCGCCTCCGGTCTGGCTCATGAAAATGGCCGTATGGTCTAAATCGTATTTGCCGGACAGCAGGGCGTCCATGATCTGGCCGACCACGATTAAGGACGGGTAGCAGGCGTCGTTGTTGACGTACTTTAATCCTGTGTCGATGGCGGAACGGTTGTCATTCTGCAGGACCTCCACTTGATAGCCGAAGGAGCGGATGGCTGGTTCGATTAAGTCAAAATGAATCGGCGACATCTGCGGGCAGAGGATGGTGTAGTCCTTCTTCATGTCCTTCGTAAACGTGATGCGGTGGTAGGCGCTGGAAACCACCTTCCGCTCATAGTGCTTCTTATCGCGTACGCGCAGGGCGGCAATGAGAGAGCGGATACGGATTCTGGCGGCCCCCAGGTTGTTGACCTCGTCGATCTTGAGCACTGTATAGATCTTTCCGGAGCCGGTTAAGATATCATTTACCTGGTCCGTGGTGACGGCATCGAGGCCGCATCCGAAGGAGTTTAACTGGATCAAATCCAGGTTATTCTGCGATTTTACGTAGCTTGCGGCGCGGTAGAGTCTGGTATGGTACATCCACTGGTCAGTGACCACCAAAGGCCGTTCGATCTCACCCAATTGGGAGATGGAGTCTTCTGTCAGAACCGCAAATCCGTAGGAGGTGATCAGTTCCGGGATACCGTGGTTGATCTCCGGGTCCACATGGTAGGGACGGCCCGCCAGTACGATGCCGCGGCGGTCGTTTTCTTTCATCCACTGAAGTGTTTCCTCGCCCTTTTTCTCCATGTCCCGGCGGGAAGCAAGAAGCTCCTCCCACGCCTTGTGAGCGGCTTCCTTCACCTCATCGGCAGGAATCTGGAACTCTTCGTTAAAGACTTCGATCAGCCGCTTCGTCAGCACCTCTTCGTTGGTAAACGCCATAAAAGGATTGAGGAAACGAACGTTTTCCGTATCCAGCTCCTCCACGTTGTTTTTGATATTCTCGGCGTAGGACGTGACGATCGGACAGTTGAAATGGTTGCCGGCGTCAGGCGTCTCATTGCGCTCGTAAGGAATGCAGGGATAAAAAATCGTCTTAATCCCCTGCTTGATCAGCCATTCGATATGGCCGTGGGTGATCTTGGCCGGATAGCATTCCGATTCGCTGGGGATAGATTCGATTCCCAGCTCGTATATTTTCCTGGTGGACTGCGGAGAAAGGACCGTGCGGAACTTCAGTTCTTTTAAAAAGACAGCCCAGAAGGGGTAGTTTTCATACATGTTGAGTACCCGGGGGATTCCCAGGACGCCTCTGGAGGCTAAATCCGCGCTCAGCGGCTCGTAGTCGAACATGCGGTGATTCTTGTAATCAAACAAGTTGGGGATTTCCCTCTTGGCGCGCTCCTTGCCTAACCCTCTTTCACAGCGGTTGCCGGTGATGAACTGCCGCCCGCCGTCGAACCGGTTGATCGTCAGAACGCAGCTGTTGGTGCAGCCCTTGCAGCGCGTCATGGAGGTCTCGTAGTGGAGACTTAAAATCTTTTCCATACTAAGCATGGACGTGGCTTTCGTCTCATCGTACCGTTCCCTGGCAATCAGCGCAGCTCCGAAGGCGCCCATGATGCCCGCAATGTCGGGGCGTACCGCGTTGCACTCAGCGATCTTCTCAAAACTTCGTAATACTGCGTCATTGTAAAAGGTGCCGCCCTGAACGACGACGTGTTCTCCTAAATCGGAGGCGCTGGTGATCTTGATTACCTTAAATAAGGCGTTCTTGATGACAGAGTAGGCGAGACCGGCAGAAATGTCGGCCACGGACGCCCCTTCCTTCTGCGCCTGCTTTACGTTGGAGTTCATGAACACGGTACAGCGGGTTCCAAGATCCGTGGGATTCTTTGCGAAAAGCGCTTCCTTTGCAAAGTCTTCCACACTGAAATTCAGGGAATTGGCAAATGTCTCGATGAAGGAGCCGCAGCCGGAGGAGCAGGCCTCATTTAACTGGACGCTGTCCACGGTGCCGTTTTTGATGCGGATGCACTTCATATCCTGGCCGCCGATATCCAGAATGCAGTCTACGTCCGGCTCGAAAAATGCCGCGGCGTAGTAGTGGGAGATGGTCTCCACTTCCCCCTCGTCTAACAGGAATGCGGCCTTTAACAGCGCCTCGCCGTACCCGGTAGAACAGGAGTATACGATCTGGCTGTCTGCGGGAAGACGGCTGTTTATCTCACCCATGGCGCGAATTGCCGTGGCCAGCGGGCTTCCGTTGTTGCTGCTGTAAAAGCTGTAGAGGAGTGTTCCATCCTCGCCGACTAAAGCCACCTTGGTAGTGGTGGAACCGGCGTCGATTCCCAGGAAGCATTTCCCGTGGTAGGAGGACAGATCACTCTTTGTCACGCAGTGGTTCTCGTGACGCTTTGTGAATTCATCGTAGTCCGCCTGGTCCGCAAACAGCGGCTCCATGCGCTTTACCTCGAATTCCATCCGGATTCCGGAGGATAAACGGGTAATCAGTTCTTCCATGGAGAGAAGCGCGCCGCGCTCTTCTGCGTTTAAGGCCGCGCCGATGGCGGCAAATAGATGGGAATTCTCAGGGGCGATAATCGCATCTCCGCTTAAGTGCAGCGTGCGGATAAATGCCTTCCGGAGCTCCGGCAGGAAATGAAGCGGACCTCCTAAAAATGCCACATTGCCTCGGATGGGCTTTCCGCAGGCCAGACCGCTGATGGTCTGATTCACCACCGCCTGAAAGATCGAGGCGGCCAAGTCTTCCCTGGTAGCGCCCTCGTTGATGAGAGGCTGGATATCAGACTTTGCGAAAACGCCGCAGCGGGCCGCAATCGGGTAGATCGCTTTGTAATCCGCCGCGTATTCATTCAGTCCGGCAGCATCCGTCTGCAGGAGCGCAGCCATCTGGTCAATAAAAGAACCGGTGCCGCCTGCGCAGATTCCGTTCATACGCTGGTCAATGCCTCCGGTAAAATAGATGATTTTTGCATCTTCTCCGCCAAGTTCGATTGCAACATCGGTCTGTGGGGCATAATCAGTAAGAGAAGCGGCTACCGCAACGACTTCCTGAATGAATGGAATCTCCAGGTGCTTCGACAGAGTAAGGCCGCCGGAGCCGGTAATGGCAGGCCGCAAGTCCATGGGACCGAGTAAATCGCAGGCTTTTTTCAAGAGGGCTGCCAGAGTTTCCTGTATATTGGCAAAATGCCGTTCGTAATCAGCGAACAATATGTGATGATCACCGTCCAGTATTGCAATCTTAACGGTGGTAGAACCGATATCGATTCCTAGCGTGTTATATGTATTCATATGCGCGGGGATTCTCCCCTGCCTCCTTTGTGTATAAGTAAGTTGTCGGTCACTGTTCACGGAGTAAACAGTAACAATTGTCGGGCTCACCGCACCCAGTTTAACATAAAATAAGAAATAATACAATCGCAGCTCTGTGTTAAAAAGTGTTAAAATATAGTAAAATTTGTGTAAGATCGCCAAATCTGTTTAAAGTTCGTTTGACAAAAAAGGGATCGGACTCTATAATGTATAAGTCTAAGTATGCCAAATAAAGGGGGAAGTAGCTCATGATTCGTATTTTTAAAACAGAGAACGGTCTGATTCACCAGAAGGATGAACTGTCACCAGGATCCTGGATCGCGCTTACCAACCCGACGGCAACGGAGATTCTGGAGATTGCCAATACGTACGGGATCGATCCCGATGATTTAAGGGCGCCTCTGGATGAGGAAGAGCGTTCCCGTATTGAAACTGAGGATAATTACACCCTGATTCTGGTGGATATTCCCAGCATTGAGGAACGAAACGACAAGGACTGGTATGTGACGATCCCCATGGGCATCATCACAACGGAAGAGGTCATCATCACGGTCTGCCTGGAAGAGACACCGGTACTGGGGGCGTTTATGGACGGCCGTGTGAGAGATTTCCATACGTATATGAAGACCAGGTTCATTCTGCAGGTACTGTATAAAAACGCATCGCTTTTCCTTCAATATTTAAGGATTATTGATAAGAAGAGCGGCGTGATCGAGGAAAAGCTGCATCAGTCCACGAAAAACCGGGAACTCATCGAGCTTCTGGAGCTGGAGAAGAGCCTTGTATACTTCACGACCTCCTTACGGTCCAATGAAGTCGTCCTGGAAAAACTGATGAGAAACGAGAAAATCAAGAAGTATCCGGAGGACACGGATCTTCTGGAGGACGTTATCATCGAGAACAAGCAGGCCATCGAGATGGCCAACATTTACAGCGGAATTTTAAGCGGCACCATGGATGCATTTGCTTCCGTCATTTCCAACAACTTAAATATCGTCATGAAATTCCTGGCGACCATCACCATCGTCATGTCCATACCGACCATGGTGGCCAGCTTCTACGGAATGAACGTGAACTCAAGGGGAATGCCGTTTGCGGACAGTCCTTACGGATTTGTCATTGTCATGGGATTTACGCTGGTGCTGACGCTGATCGTAGCCTGGATCTTTTCCAAAAAAGATCTGTTCTGATCTGTTATCAATGTATGTGAGAAGGATGGAAGAATGAAATTTTTTTACAATTTTGAGCGGAAGTTTAAACGTTACGCAATTCCCAATCTGATGTATTATATTATCCTGATGTATGGCGTGGGTCTCTTAATGGAGATGTTTGCCCCGGGATTCTACTGGCGGTTTTTGTCGCTGGATGCGCAGGCAATTCTGCACGGTCAGATCTGGAGAATTGTGACATTTATGATTTACCCGCCGGGCGGCGGGATATTTGGAAGCCTGATTGCCATGTATCTGTACTATATGGTAGGAAATACTCTGGAACGTGTATGGGGGGCATTCCGGTTTAATGTGTATTTCTTCATGGGAATTATCGGCCATGTGGCGGCGTCGCTGATTCTTTATGTGTTCTTTGGCACGCCGGTGTATCTGACAACTGAATTCTTAAACTTTTCCCTGTTTTTCGCGTTTGCCGCGACCTTCCCGGATCTGGAATTTCTGCTGTTTTTCGTGATCCCGATCAAGGCCAAATGGCTGGCCCTGTTTAATGGAATCTATTTCCTGTACGGCTTTGTCAAAGGTGGAACGAGCATTCGTGTGACCATCGTACTGTCTCTGTTAAACTTCATCCTGTTCTTCTTCATGACGAGGAACTTTAACCGGGTGAATCCGAAAGAGATCAAGCGCAAACGGGATTTCCAGAGGCAGACGAAGATCATGCCCCAGGGAAGCACCCATCACAAATGCGCGGTCTGCGGAAGAACGGAGAAGGACGATCCGAATTTAGAATTCCGTTACTGTTCCAAATGTGAGGGCAGCTATGAATACTGTTCCGAACATTTATATACACATAAACACGTTACCCGGGAGGAAGACGAAGCCCGGAAAACCATGAATTGATCAGTTTGGAGGAAATCAATGAAAAAAACGAAAATTATCTGTACCATGGGACCGAATACCAATGACCGCAATTTAATGAAGGCACTTGCCGAGAATGGCATGGATGTTGCAAGATTTAATTTTTCCCATGGAGATTATGAGGAGCAGAAAATGCGCCTTGATATGTTAAAGAGTGTCAGGGAAGAGCTGGATTTACCGATCGCAGCCCTGCTGGATACAAAGGGACCGGAGATCCGTACCGGCGTCTTAAAGGACGGAAAGAAGGTAACCCTGAAGGAAGGCCAGACGTATACGCTTACTACCGACGACATCATCGGAGATGAGACGATGGGACATATCACCTATGAGCGTCTTCATGAGGATGTAAAGGCAGGCAACAAGATCCTGATCGACGACGGACTGATCGAACTGGACGTAGTAGAAGTGAATGGAAACAACATCGTCTGCACCGTTGTCAACGGCGGCGAGCTGGGCGAGAAAAAGGGCGTGAATGTACCAAATGTAAAGGTAAAGCTTCCGGCGCTGACCGAGAAGGATAAAGCCGATATCTTATTCGGAATCGAGCAGGGCTTTGATTTCATCGCGGCGTCATTCGTCAGAACCGCAGCCGCTATTCTTGAAATTAAGGAAATCCTTTCCGAGCATGGTTCCAACATGGCTGTCATCGCGAAGATCGAGAACGCGGAAGGCATTGAGAATCTGGACGCCATCATAGAGGCCAGCGACGGCATCATGGTAGCCCGCGGCGACATGGGCGTGGAGATTCCGGCACAGGAAGTACCGTATATCCAGAAGATGATCATTGAAAAATGCAACGTGGCCTGCAAGCCGGTTATCACCGCAACCCAGATGCTGGATTCCATGATCCGCAATCCGCGTCCGACGAGAGCCGAGGTTACCGATGTGGCCAATGCCGTATACGACGGAACCGACGCGGTTATGCTGTCCGGCGAGACCGCCATGGGCAAGTATCCGGTGGAAGCGCTGTCCATGATGGCGTCAATCGTGGAGGAGACGGAGAAACATCTCGATTACTCCGCATACCGGCAGCGCCGCGTTTCAGCCGCCAATGTACACAATATTTCCAATGCCGTCTGTTCTTCTTCCGTGGGAACCGCCCACGATTTAAATGCAAAAGCCATCGTTGCACCGAGTATCACCGGCTTTACGACGAGAATGCTTTCCAAATGGAGGCCGGAGGCGTTAGTAATCGGCCTGTCACCGAGTGCTTCCGCAGTGCGTCAGATGCAGCTCTACTGGGGCGTTAAGCCGTTCCATGCGAAACGTGCAGAGTCCACCGACGTTCTGATCTACTCCTCTATCGAGCTGTTAAAGGCTAAGAATATCGTGAAGGAAGACGATCTGGTCGTTGTTACAGCCGGGGTTGTAAGCCCGACGAGCAAGCATGAGCCTGCAGCGCATACCAATATTCTGCGGGTGGTAACGGTAGACTAATCCGGTTACAGGCAGCAGAAGGAGGTAACGAGGCTTTGGAGAAAAGACCATTTTTAACGAAAGAGAAACTGGAAGAGATTGTAAAACAGTATCCAACCCCATTTCATATTTATGATGAAAAGGGAATCAGGGAGAATGCGAAGAAGCTGAAGGAGGCGTTTGCATGGAACCCTGGCTATAAAGAGTACTTTGCGGTGAAGGCAACCCCGAATCCGTTCATATTAAATATTCTGAAGGAATTCGGCTGCGGAACAGACTGTTCTTCCGAGACGGAGTTAATGATGGCGGATGCTCTGGGATTTTCCGGCTCTGATATCATGTTTTCGTCCAATGACACGCCTGCGGAAGAGTTTCGGTTTGCCCATAAGATCGGAGCGATCATCAATCTCGATGATATCACCCATATCGAGTATCTGGAGAATGCCATCGGGGAGATTCCGGAGACCATCAGCTGCCGTTATAATCCGGGCGGCGTGTTCAAGATCAGCAACGATATTATGGATAATCCCGGAGATTCCAAGTACGGTATGACGACGGAGCAGATGTTCGAGGCGTATCAGGTGTTAAAGGAAAAAGGCGCGAAGCATTTTGGAATTCATGCGTTTTTAGCCAGCAACACAGTGACGAACGAGTATTACCCGCTGCTTGCCAAAATCTTATTTGAGCTGGCGGTGAAGCTCAAGGAGGAGACCGGGGCCCATATTCAGTTTATTAACTTATCGGGCGGAATCGGAATCCCGTACCGTCCGGATCAGGAGCCGAATGATATCATGGCCATCGGCGAGGGCGTTAGAAAAGCGTACGAGGAGATTCTGGTGCCTGCGGGCATGGATGATGTGGCGATCTATACGGAGCTGGGCCGCTACATGCTGGGCCCCTACGGCGCGCTGGTGACAAGGGCCATTCATGAGAAACATACGCACAAGGAGTACGTGGGCGTGGATGCCTGCGCAGTGAACTTAATGCGGCCGGCCATGTACGGGGCGTACCACCATGTGACGGTCATGGGGCGTGAGAACGATCCGTGCGACCATAAGTATGACGTGGTCGGCTCGCTCTGTGAGAATAATGACAAGTTCGCCATTGACCGGATGCTGCCGGAGATTCACAAAGGAGACTTACTCTACATTCACGACACGGGAGCTCACGGGTTTGCCATGGGATATAATTACAACGGAAAATTAAAATCAGCCGAGCTTCTTCTGAAGGAGGACGGTTCCGTGGAGATGATCCGCAGGGCGGAGACTCCGAAGGACTACTTTGCGACATTTGATTTCTGTGATATTTTAAAGGATTTACTTTAATTGATAAAACCACCCCGTGTGCCGGTCCTGGCTTCGGGGTGGTTTTGGATTTGGGAACAGAGTTTGACTGAAAACAGAAAAATCCCTGTGTCTTACGACACAGGGTTGATTTTTCTTTAGGATTTTCGGATTTTCAAAAAGGGTGAAAGGATAATTTGTTACTTTGTGCATTTCTTATGTACTTAGTATAGCATACTGACCCTGGAAATGTTTGTATATTGTTTGAATAGATTATGAAGATTTTCTTAATTCCCATCCCATTTCCATAAATCCCGGATACCCGGGAGTGCGGCATCTCCCATCGCATTAAAAATGAAAAGTTAAAAAAGATAACGGTTTTTTTACAATTCATAGACATTTCCTATGAAATATAGTAAACTATAAAAAAAAGAGAGGGGATTATACATATGGATTATAATTCAACAAATCAGCCTTACGTTTATTCCGACAGCACCAGCGCAGAACCGCTGGGTAAGTACACTGCAAAGACCTTCGGCTGGATGTTTGCCGGACTTCTCATCACATTCCTGGTGGCCGCGTTTGGATATACGACTGGAACGATCATCTATGTATTTGCGGTTCCTTACGCGTATCTGCTTCTGGGTGTGGCGGAGATCGCGGTCGTTTTATTCTTATCTGCGCGAATCCATAAGATGTCTGTCGGCACGGCGAGAGCGCTGTTCTTCACGTATGCGGTTTTAAACGGCGTTGTTTTTTCGGCTTACTTTCTCATGTACGATATGGTTGATCTGATTCTGGTATTTGGCGCAACCTCCATTTTCTTCGGTGTTATGGCTGTGATTGGATACGTAACCAATGCGGATTTCAGCCGTATCCGCAACTTCCTGATGGGCGGACTGATTTTCCTGGTTGTATTCTGGCTGCTGTCCATGTTCATCAATCTGGGACAGTTTGAGATGATCGTATGCTACATCGGTATCTTCATTTTCCTTGGATTTACCGCGTATGACACACAGAAGATCAGGGCTTACCACCAGTATTACGCGCAGGATCCGGAGATGGCGGCAAAGGCGTCTATCTTTTCCGCACTCCAGTTATATCTGGATTTTGTGAACCTGTTCCTGTATATCATAAGAATAGTAGGCAGACGTAAATAAGAATTGTATCAGTCAGGCGGTCCTGTGAGGGCCGCCTGTTTTCGTATTTTGCCTGTTTTTCGGCTTAGACGGAGGGAAAATGCCGGAAGTGTTTGACGATCCGGCAATTCTGACTTATGATTGGATATAAGAATAACGTTTGATGTGCAGGGGGAAAAGACATGGGTGGCAGAAGATGGCGCGGCAGGATAGGAATACTGTTTACGGTCCTGTTCTGCCTGCTCCTGTTTTCCTTTACAGCCAGAGCTGCGGAGAACGGCTCCAGGGTTGTGCGGGTAGGGTATCCGGTCCAGCAGGGATTTACGGAGATCAGTGAAGATGGGACTTACAGCGGATATACGTATGAGTACCTGCAGGAGATAGCGCGCTATACCAATTGGGAATATGAATTTGTTACAGCGGAGGGGACGCTGGATGAGCAGCTGTCCGGACTGCTCACCATGCTCAGGGACGGGGAAATTGATTTGCTGGGGGCCATGAATTATTCGGAAAGGCTTGCAGAGCTCTTTGACTATCCCGAATACAGCTATGGAACGGCTCATAAGACGATATCCGTCCTGAAGGATAATCTGGAGTACACGGAATTTGATTACGACTCATTTAATGACATCCGGGTTGCGGTGGTCAGCTTTGACGGTCAGGAAGATGAAAAGTTAAATGGTTTTGCGAACATGAACGGCTTTCGTGTGAATCAGGTGCTGTGCAGTACCGGGGAAGAACAGATGGAGCTGCTTAAGACGGGGAAAGCGGATGCGGTTCTGAGTATGGATGTCAGCTTAAGTGACCGTGAGCTCCGTGTGATTTCCCGGTTTGATTCCCGTCCTTTTTACTTCGGGGTGACGAAGGGAAATCAGGCGGTGGCGGGAGAACTGAATAAGGCCATGGAGATTATCACCGCCACCAATCCGTTTTTGACCGCGGAGCTTAACAGAAAATATTTTACCGGAGAGGATGGGCTGGTACTTTCGAACTCGGAAAGGGAGTACATCAGCCGGAGGGGGACCGTCAGGGCAGGCGTAATGCTGGGACGGGCACCGCTTCAGTACCAGGCAAAAAACGGGGAGATCAGGGGGATTTCCATCGAAGTGCTTAAGTACATCGAGGAGCAGACCGGATTGTCTTATGAGATCGTTCCTTTTCATAACTGGGAGGAGTATTCCAGAGCAATGGAGGACGGTGCCGTCGATCTGGTGGTCGGCATCGCGGGTGACTATGAGGTAACCGGAGCCGAAAGCTGCGCGCTTACGCTTTCCTATCTGTCTGTCCCTCTGCAGCTGATTATGAATGAAAATGTAAAGGCGCTTACGGACTTATCGGGAAAGAAGCTGGCGCTTCAGAAATCACTGCTGACGGAGCAGAGCCTTCAGGGAGAACTGCATTATTATGACAACGTAGAAGAATGCATGGAGGCAGTCCATAAGGGGGAAGCGGATTACTGTTACGGCAACAGCTATGCGGTTCAGTATTATATGGCTGACCACAATTATAAAAATTTATTCACGTTTGCACAATCGGAAAACTGGACGCAGAAATACTGTTTCGGAATCAGGAGACCGGTGGATATTACGCTGCTTTCAATCATGAACAAAGTGATCCGGGCACTTCCGGAGGAACAGGTAAACCGTTTCCTGTATCAGAATGCGTATGATGCGGGAAATCTGACCTTTTCCGAGTATGTGATGAGAAATCCGGAGCAGAGCATCCTCTATCTGGTGCTTTTCTGGCTGCTGGTTGTCACCGCGGTGCTCATAACCGCCGAGATCCTGAGAAGAAGAAATATGGCCAGGAAAGCGCTGGAGAACCAGAGGTATGAACAGCTCAGCCAGCTGTCCAACGAGTTTCTGTACGAGTATAATATCAGGGAAGGCTGTTTAAACCTGACGGAACAGACGGCCGGATTTTTAGGGTGTGAGAAGAAGATACGTCGTCCTGAGGCGTTGAAGCAGAAGTATCCGGTCTTTGGCTATATGATATCGCAGGAGGAGAACCATACGGAGCATGAATGCCTGCTTCCGGGAGGAAATGTGCGCTGGCTGAAGGTGATCTCCAAAATGGTTACCGATACTTCTGGAAGGCCGTGGTACGCGGTAGGGAAGCTGGTCGATATTCAGACGGAGCGGGAAATCAAGGAACAGCTGGAAGCGAAGGCGCAGACGGACAGCCTGACGGGAGTATACAATTCGGCCACCAGCCATCAGCGGATGAGGCAGGCGCTGATGGCGGAAGGACGGGATGGTTCGGGAGCCATGATCATCATGGACATCGACTATTTCAAGCAGATTAACGACTATCTGGGGCATTATACGGGGGATCAGGTACTGAAGGAGACGGCCGGGATTCTAAAGGCCTGTTTCCGGGCGGATGATATCGTCGGAAGGCTGGGAGGCGACGAATTTGTGGTCTTCCTGATGGAAGTGAACGACCCGGATCTGGTGAAGCAGCGCTGTACCGAGGTGCTTGACCGTGTGAAGAACGTGACGATGGAGAAACACGGGCAGGAAGTGACGCTGAGTATCGGAGCGGCCATGGCAGGCGGTGAGACGGATTATGACGTGCTTTACCGGAAGGCGGACCAGGCGCTGTATCAGATTAAGAAGAATGGCAGAAGCGGAGTTCTGGTCGTTGAATAAAAGAGAAACGGGCCCGCTGAAATCCTGATGAAAACAGGGGATTTCAGCGGGCCCTTGGCGTGAAAACAGTCTGATGCCGCTCGGATATCAGAACAGCAGGTTATCAGCCAGCCTCGTAAGGACCTCCTCGCAGCGCAGAATATCCTCACACGGTACGTATTCATCCGGTTTATGTGCCAGCTCCAGATCGCCGGGGCCGTAGGACATGCAGTTGTGATTGCCGAGTGTTCCGGCGATGACTGCGGTATCCGTGTAGCCGGGGAAAAAGCTTACCGGTGCCGGTTCGCCGGTAACCTCTTCACAGGCTCTGGACAGTGCATTTAAAAGAGGAGACTGCTCGTCTTTTTCGACATAGGGGCGGTTGCCGGTGATCTGATACGCTGCGGTGATGCCCGGAATCTCCTTTGTGGCGGCAGCGATGGCGTCTTCCACGATCGCTGCCGCACCTGCCGTGTCTGTCGGTGGAACGAGACGCATATCAATCCAGACACGGCAGGAATCGGGAACCACATAGGGGCGGTAGCCGCCCTCAATCTGTCCGAAGGTCACGGTGGAAGCACCGAGATCCGGATGAACCGGGCAGGCGGCGATCCGGCGGCGTATGGCGGCAATGATCTCTGCCATGGCAGCTATGGCGTCTGCGCCTTTCCATGGGGTACTGGCGTGAGCCGTGATTCCGTTCACGGTAATTTCAAACCAGGTGCGGCCCTTGTGGGCGACTTCGATCTGTCCGTTTGTGGGTTCGGTATCCAGAACCCAGGAGTCTTTGGAGACCCAGCCGTCTGCAATGGCGGCCTCGGCCCCGCGCATGAAGTCTTCCTCATCCACGGTTCCGATGAAGACGAGAGAACGTCCGGGCTTTTTCCCGTTTCGGGCTTTGAGGGCCATGGAGGTAAAGGCGGACAGTGCACAGGCAAGGCCGGATTTCATGTCGCACGCGCCCCGGCCGTAGATGCGGCCCCTGATGACTTCGGCGCCGAAGGGGGAGACGGTCCAGCCCTCTCCCGTGGTGACGGTGTCCATGTGGCAGATGTAGACGAGAGCGGGAGCGTCCTCCTCTCCCTCCACCTTCGCCATGATGTTAAAACGGCCCGGAAGGACCTCTTTTTTTATGACGGGGACGCCCAGATCTTTCAGGTACTGGAAGATAAAGGTTCCGATCTCACCTTCACAGGCGCCGGGATCGGTGCTGTCGATGCGGACCAGCTTCATGGTCAGCTCCATGGCGTCAAAATTGTGGTTATCCATAATACGATTCTCCTTTTTTTCAGTTATTTCCATTATAGGGGTGAAACATGGGAATGTAAATGGAATATGCTAATAAAAAAGGAATCAGGTAAATGGACTGTGAACCATGCGAGAGAAGTAATCCGATGTGAAGCGGCCTACCGTATGGGCCTGACGGGCCGCGGAATCGGTGTGGCCGTGCTGGATACGGGAATTTATCTTCATGAAGATTTTGAACATAGAGTAGCTGCGTTTGCGGATATGGTACACCGGAGACGGGAGCCATATGACGACAACGGTCATGGAACGCATATTTCGGGAATTATCGGCGGAAGCGGGACTTCCTCCGATGGAAGATATCAGGGGGTGGCGCCGGAGTGCCATATCATTATGGTCAAGGTGCTGGATCAGAAGGGAAACGGATACGCCTCCGATGTCCTGGCGGGGATCAAATGGATCCGGGAGAACCGGGAACGGCTGGGAATCCGGATTGTGAATATATCGGTCGGCTCTTTTACGAAGAAGGGCATGAGCGAAAACTCTGTCCTGGTGCGGGGCGTCAATGCCGCCTGGGATGACGGTCTGGTGGTCTGTGTGGCCGCCGGCAACATGGGGCCGGGAAAGAACACCATAACCACTCCGGGAATCAGCCGGAAGGTGATTACGGTGGGCTGCTCCGACGACTATAAAGAAGTAAATGTAATGGGAAACCGTATGATCGACTATTCCGGCAGAGGCCCCACAGGAGCCTGTATCTGTAAGCCGGAAATCATTGCTCCCGGAGCCGGAATCATCAGCTGTGCCCCGGAAACGGGGGCCTACCAGTCCAAAAGCGGTACCTCCATGTCCACGCCTCTGGTATCAGGGGCGATTGCACTTTTACTGCAGAAATATCCTTATATGAGCAACCGGGACGTAAAACTCAGGCTGAGAGAGAGGGCGGTAGACTTAGGACTGCCCATGAATCAGCAGGGCTGGGGAATGCTTGATGTGGAACGGCTGATTGAATAGACGGAACGGCCAGGAACCGATAAAACAGAGACCGGACAGATGGCGAATGCCTTCTGTCCGGTCTCTGTTGTTTTATTCTGGAACTTCAATACGGGACTCATTTAGCAGCGGTTCGTTTGCCGGCGGAGGCGTTCACGGAAACTCTCGTTCGGGGCCTGGCCGTCTGGGCAACCTTGCTTTTTTGCGGACGTTTTGCATCGTTTCTTCCGGTGTTCTTTACCGGCCGGGGCTTCGTCTCTTTCTGGGGAACGGTGAATACGGTCATGGGGAACGGATGGTCTTTTACGACTGGAATCTTTTTTCCAATCAGCTTTTCGATATCCTCCACGTATGCTTTTTCTTCGATGTCGCTGAAGGAGATGGCCCGTCCGCCGAGACCTGCCCGTCCGGTTCTGCCGATCCGATGGACATAAGTTTCGGGAACATTAGGCAGATCAAAGTTGATCACGCAGGAAAGCTCTTCGATGTCAATACCCCTGGCGGCGATATCAGTTGCGGCCAGCACCCGTACCGTTCCCGCCTTAAACTGGCTGAGCGCTTTTTGGCGTGCGCCCTGAGATTTATTGCCGTGAATGGCGGCGGCATTGATCCGGTTTTTTGTTAAAAATTTAGCTATTCGGTCAGCACCGTGTTTGGTGCGGGTGAAGACAAGGGTCGAGGTGATGGCTTCGCGTTTCAGCAGGTGGACCAACAGTGCACGCTTATTCTCTTTATCCACATAGTAGAGGGAATCTTCTATCAGGTCCACGATGGAGGAGACGGGAGTCACCTCCACGACGGCCGGATTGTGCAGGAGCTTTTCGGTCAGTGCCTGAATCTCGGGGGGCATGGTTGCCGAGAACAGCAGAGTCTGCTTTTTGACCGGAAGCAGTGAAATAATTTTTTTAACGTCATGGATAAAGCCCATATCCAGCATGCGGTCCGCCTCGTCCAAAACGAACATTTCCACATGAGACAGGCTGATCTCGCCCTGGTGAATCAGATCATTCAGACGTCCGGGGGTGGCTACCAGGATGTCAATGCCGCGCTGCAGCTCTTTGATCTGGGGAACTGCGGAGACTCCGCCGAATATGACGGCGCATCTTACCGGAGTATGGGAACCGTATTCTTTGAAATTTTCTGCAATCTGCAGAGCCAGTTCCCGCGTCGGGGTGAGAATCAGTGAGCGGATCACCCGTTTTGAATATTTTTTGTCAAATGGCTTCATCAGGTTCTGGATAATCGGAAGGGCAAATGCGGCGGTCTTTCCTGTACCTGTCTGGGCGCAGCCCAGAACATCCTTCCCGGCCAGAACGTGTGGAATTGCTTTTTCCTGAATGGGGGACGGGGTGGTATAGCCCTTCTCCTCCAGTGCTTTTAACAGTGGTGCTGATAGTTGTAAGTCTTTAAATGTCATGTATTTATAGTTTCCTTTTCTTCTATGACTGATAATGGTGAACGCCTAATATTATCACAGATCGGTGGAAAATACCAGATGTAGTGAAAAAAAAGAAAGACGGGAGGCGCTGCAGAGCCGCAGGATTCCCGTCTTTCTCATAATTCCGGCACTGTACTGTACTGCACAGTGCCGGATTCGTCAGCTGTCATTACCGAATCAGCATATTAGCCACCGGCATGCTGACAAGCAGCACAATTGCCAGTTCTATCGCCACAAATATGGTTGTATATTTATAAATTTCCCCGGATTTCAGCCAGTCCTTGTTGCCGAAAAGCAGTGCGGCGAACGGAGATGCTGCCGGCGTGACGGCCGCGGAGGAGAGTACGAATAATATCATCATGGACACCACCGGAGCGGAGTTCATTCCCGTCGCCATACAGAAGGTTGCGATAACCGGCTGCATTAAGAGGCCGATTACGAAGCTGTTGCACACATTGGTTAAGACCACGGTAAGAATCATGATAATCACGGCGAAGGCGGAAGCCGGAACGTTCTGGAGCACAGGCATCAGCACGGTGTTTAAGAACGCGGATACGCCGGTGCTTTCATTGGTCAGCGCATTTCCCAGCAGGATTGCGGAAGCGATAAGGAAGTAGGTACTCCAGGAGAATCTTTTCATGGTGCTGGAGAAATCCATCAGCGGTTTTTTTGAAATCCGGATCGCGCATAACAGGAACACGTAGAAAGCGGCGATGCCGTATGTATTTGCTTTTACGAAGCGTCCCACCGGATGAGCGGGAATTACGCTTGGAATTAAAAGGATCAGGATGAACACGGTGAAGGAGACTGCAATGAATTTCTGACGCAGGCTCATTGGCGGAAGCGGATTCTTGTTTAACGTTTCCATCTTTAATTCTTTCAGCTTGCTGGTATCCGGTCTCAGTACAAACTTGCAGAACAGGACCAGTACGATGATACAGACGGTTGCGTGGATCAGACCGGTAAGCAGATAGCCTGCGTTATTGATCTCGATTACCGCCCCCATGTTGCCGGTTACGGAAGCATAATTGCTGATGAGGGCGAGTCCGTTGCCCATGAACGGCGGGATCGGGAAGCCCAGCAGAGTCGCTACCGTGACAAGAATCAGCATAATAGTCGGGAACTTGTCGTGTTTCTTGAGTCCAACGGTTTCAAAAATATCATAAAGGATGGGGCAGAATAAGAAGATCGGGGTAAAACCGCCCATGAACGCGCCCATGAGCATGGAGCCCAGCATGATAAAGAACGCCAGCACCCAGGGACGTCCGAGACAGATCTTCCTGGTCAGGAAAAAACGGCCGCAGTATTCTGTCAAGTTGTTTTCGATGAGACAGTTGATCGCTGTCAGCAGGAAGAGGACCTGAACGAGAATCGGATTGCCGAATGTAGCGGTCAGCACTTCGTTCATGGTACTGTACCCGGTAAGCCCCACCAAAAAGATAGAGAGAATACTGGAGATAATCGGGTCAGACGTCGTCCATAAATACAGGGTGCCGATGAAGATACCCAGAATCTCCATGCCGATCGGCGTAATACAGGGCAGCTGGATCGGAAGAAAACGGAACAGCAGCATGATGCCGATTCCGATTACCAGATGAATGGAATAAAAATCCTTTTTTTTCGTTTGTGCCATAATGGACCCCCTAGTGTTATACTTTATTGTTTTATATTTCTTAAAAATATGATAATATATTAACAAACAGTAAAATATAGTCTTGGTTATATTTTTATTCCAATATTTGTAAAAAGATATAATTAGGAAATCATCATACAGAAAAGCGACAAATTGACGGGAGGGCTTCGGCGGTATGGATCAAAACGGAGTAAAACAATATTTTGAACGCTACGGCATGAGAATTGAAGTGAAGAGGGAGACATCGATCTGCAACCCCAGACTGTCCGACTCCTATATCTATTATCTGGTGGAAGGCATCGCCAGCCTGACCTCTCTCACCATGGACGGAGAGGAGAAAGACTTTATCTATTTCCCCCACGATCATCTCCTGGGGTTTGCTCCGGCCCTGATGCGCCACTACAGAAAAGTCCGCGGAGAGGATTATACACTGTCCGGGGACGACTGCGTACAGGAAAAAATTCCGTTCGGCATCGACACAAAGACGGACTGTGTCTTCTACCGTCTGGATGAGAGAACCTTTGAAACCCTGCTGGAGGAAGATGCCTGCTTCCTTTCCTACATCATGGAGGCGGTGACCTGCAACTACGTCACCCTGGTCCGCAAATTCCACGATACCCAGGAGGAATGTGCCTCAAAACGTCTCTACAAATGGTTCCTGGCCTTCAGCAGCCGCGAGGGCCAGTACCGCGCCGTTCCCCACGGCTTTACCTACGCCGAGATTGCCAAATACCTGGGAATGCATCCGGTCACCGTCTCCAAACTGTCATCTGCCCTGAAAAAATCGGGGATCATCAAAAAAGAAAAAGGCCGTATCCTCATCATTGACGAGGCACGCTTAAAAGCTCTTATATAATTATATTTTTATCCCGAAGGAGGAATCATCATATGCAGGATTTTATGAAAGCCCTGACCAGCGAAAGAAAAAGTACGGCGCTGCCTGAAGAGTTTGATTATTTTGGGAAACTGATCGGCAGCTGGCAAATTAACTATGTTGAGAGTAACTCCTCGCGCGTAATCAAAGGCGAGTGGCATTTTTCCCGGGTTCTTGAGGGGATGGCAGTACAGGACGTTATTATTCTGCCTGATTATGAATACGGAACCTCACTTCGTATCTTCAATCCCGATACACACGCCTGGGATGTCGCTTATGGTTATACGGGAAACATAATACGGCTGGAAGCAAGAAAGCAGGGGGAAATGATCGTTCTTACTTTCACTGGTGATGAAAGGAGAAAGTGGGTTTTTACTGAGATTGGTGAGAATAAATTTCACTGGCAGAATATTACTGTAAAAGATGATGGTGAATGGCTTATCAATGCAGAGATAGATGCGGAACGATAAAACCGGCTTTCAGGAACTCAGGCAATAAAAAATCCCAGGAATATAGTCAAGACTAAATTTCTGCCTTCTCCCTGTATGTTATACTTTTGTCAAACAAAAAACCGGCAGAGGCCGGAAGAAGGAGAAGAGAATTTATGGCAGGAGCAGTCTACTCATTTGAAGAACACATGATTAAAAAACAGGCCAGAGCGGAGGAGGCAATGCTTAAAGAACTCCGTTCCGGAGCGTATACCATCGACAATCCGCTGGTATCGTACAACCTTTATCTGATTAATCCGCTTTCCGCGGTAATCTCTTTTTATACAGAGGAAGAGACCGCCGTTACAGTGACCGTACTTGGCAAGGCGAAGGAAGGCAATATTACACATACGTTTCCGCGGGCAAAGGAGCATGTGCTGCCGGTGGTGGGGCTTTATTCCGGATATGTAAACCGGGTGGAGGTACGGGAATACCGCGGAAAGGTACATACGGTAGAGATCGAGGTGCCGGATGTATTTGACGGAGATTCACCGCTTGAATCCATGGATACGACACCGGAATACTTACAGGATGACTGTATTTTCTTATCTCCGTCGGGGGCAGAGCTGGCGGTGGCCTTTGACTATGCGGGAGATGTCAGATGGTGCTTAAACATCAAATGCGTCTTCGATATGAAACGACTGAAAAACGGCCATATTCTCATGGGAACAGACCGTCTTGTGCAGATGCCGTACTATATGTCCGGCATGTATGAGACCAGTGCCTGCGGAAAGATCTATCACGAATACCGCCTGCCGGGAGGTTCCCACCATGATGCGTTTGAGATGCCGGACGGCAGTCTTCTCTGTCTGACCGAGGATCTGACATCGGACACCGTGGAAGATATGTGCGTGCTGATTGACAGGAACACGGGCGAGATCTTAAAGACCTGGGATTATAAGAATTTTCTGGAGCCGGGACTGGGAAAGAGCGGCAGCTGGTCGGAGAAGGACTGGTTCCATAACAACGCGGTGTGGTACGATGAGAAGAGCCACAGCCTGACATTTTCCGGCAGACATATGGATTCCATCGTGAATATCGATTTTGAGACCGGAAGGCTTAACTGGATTCTGTCTGATCCGGAAGGCTGGCCGCAGGAGTGGGTGGACCGTTATTTCTTCAAGCCTATCGGAACCGACTTTGAATGGCAGTATGAGCAGCACGCCTGCTTAATCACGCCGGACGGCGATGTGATGTGTTTTGACAACCATCACTGGGGTTCCAAGATCAGGGAGAACTACCGCGCCGCTAAAAATAATTATTCCAGAGGCGTGCGCTACAGAATCAATACAAAGGATATGACGATCGAGCAGATCTGGCAGTACGGAAAGGACCGGGGGGCGAAGTTCTTCTCCCCATATATCTGCAACGTGGAATATTATAATGAAGGCCATTACATGGTTCATTCCGGTGGAAGCGCCTACAATAAGGACGGCGAGATTTCCGAATCTCTGGGTGCGCTGGAGCAGAACATGGGCGGCACGCTCTTTGCCACAACGGTGGAGATCTGTGACGACAAGAAGATGCTGGAGCTGCATACCAAGGGCAATTATTACAGAGCTGAGAAGATGAAGCTGTATGCGGAACAGGGGAATTTAGAACTGGGCGCAGGTTCTGTTCTGGGAGAAATGGGCGTGACGAAGGAATTTGACACAGACATCCCTGCGCCGGTGAGCAGCGAACTGATCCCGGACCGCTATGAGGCAAGAATTGAGGATGAGGAGGACCGCTTCACCTTCCACGCGAAATTCGAGAAGGGTCAGCTGGTCATGCTCATGCTGGAGAAGGGCGAGGAGAAGCACCGTTATTATATTTCCACTACAGCGGTCTCCCACAAGGCCATGTGCTGCGGAACGTTCCTGGAGTCCGACGAGCGCGTGACAAAGACCAATGTGAACAAGGCCGGAATGAAGGGGACGTACGAAGTGTTTGTTGTGATTGACGATATCAAGTATCCGTGCGGAGTATCCATTAAGTGCTAGTGTGTGCAGATGGCAGGACTTTCCGGTAGGCAGCCGGTGAAAGTCCTGTCTGTTTTTTAAAGATTCTGCTGAAGTACAGCGGATTTTCATAGCCGATGATGGAGCCGATCTCACTGACCGGGCAGTCGGTGCTTTCCAGAAGCTCCTTTGCCTTATTGATCCGTATGGAGGTCAGATACTGAAGCGGCGGGATGCCCACGTACTGCTTGAAGCTCCGGATAAACCAGCAGGTGCTCATGTGAAGACTGGCCGCGTAATCGGATATATCGATGTCCGCAGAGAAATTTTCATGAAAGAAATGGACCGCGTGCTCCATTTCTTTTTGTATCTGCGGTTTATTCTTTCCGCCCTCCGCGATCTGGCGCTCCACGGTCAAAAGAAGTTCTTTAAAATACAGCGAGGAGAAATCACCGCTCAAGGGGCGCGGCAGCTGCAGCTCCCGGATCATGGAGAGAAAGAGATCCTGATAGCGGGAGGCGCATCCGGTGCGCAGAATGCGGCAGTCTTCGAGGCTTAAGCCGGTTCTGGAAAGAAGGTCTGCCGCCTCGTATCCCGTGAAATGAACCCAGAAGACTTCCGGTCTGTCCTCCAGGAGATACGTATACTGCTGATATTCTCCAGGACCATATAAAACCATGTTCCCCGCGGGAATGGTGACGGCGGCGCCGTTTAAGACGAATTCGGCTTTTCCGGAAGCAATGTAGAGAAGCTGGTAATCGGGGCGGCCGGTGGCCCTGATGGTGGTCAGGGAGAGACGGGTCAGCAGGCGGTAGACACCGCAGCAGTTGATCCGCAGGGGGATCGTATCGTCTTCCAGATCCGCGTCGGCGATGTCTAAATATCCGGTATTGGTATACATGCGTGTGTTCTCCTTTCGGGGGCGGTGACTCTTTGCTTTTTGTTTCTACAATTGTATCATTTTGTGCATGTTTTGTCTAACGAAGGATATGGATTTTTCAGCCTTCTATTTTATAATAAAAGAAAGAATGAAGGAGGAGGATTGAAAATCCATGATAATACCGAGACATTACGAAAATCTGCATGTGCTGCATGAGAATACGGCGGCGAACCGGTCCTATTATATTCCGGCTGAAGAACGGTTTGACGATCTGGTGGAAAACAGGGAGCATTCCGGACGCTTCCAGCTGTTGAACGGAATGTGGGGGTTCCGGTATTTTGACAGTATATATGATTTAAAGGATGAATTTTACAGGGAAGGATATGGGGAAGAGGGCTTCGGAGAGATACCGGTGCCGGGCTGCTGGCAGAATTACGGTTTTGACAGCCATCAGTACACGAACACGAGATATCCGTTCCCCATGGACCCGCCTTACGTTCCTGAGGAAAATCCCTGCGGCGCTTATATCCATCATTTTGTCTATGAGCCGGATGAGGCCGCGCCAAAGGCATTTTTGAATTTCGAGGGTGTGGATTCCTGTTACTATGTATGGCTGAACGGAAGCTATGTGGGATACAGCCAGGTGTCCCACGCTACCGGTGAATTCGATGTAACCCCCTATATCCGGGCCGGGGAAAATAAGCTTGCGGTTCTTGTCTTGAAATGGTGCGACGGCAGCTATTTAGAGGACCAGGATAAATTCCGCATGAGCGGTATTTTCCGGGATGTCTATCTGTTAAAGAGGCCGGAACAGGGGATCTTTGATTATTTCCTGAAAACGCGGATTGACGGACAGCAGGCAGAGATCAATGTGTCATTTACGTTCTTTGATGAGAAGATGCCGGTCAAGTGTTCTGTATACGATCAGGAGGGAAGTCTTTCAGCACTGGCGGAAGATGTGCCGGGAGATGATGGAATATCCCTTACGTTAGATCAACCGGTTCTGTGGAACGCGGAACAGCCCTTCCTTTACACGGTGGTTTACGAGTGCGGCGGAGAGGTCATCACAGACCGCCTGGGAATCCGGGAAATCAAAGTGAAGGATGGAGCCGTGCTGGTCAACGGAACGAAAATCAAATTCCGCGGTGTAAACCGCCATGACAGCGATCCGGTCACCGGATTTGTGATTAGCCTGGATCAGATGAAGAAGGATTTCCAGGTGATGAAGCAGCATAACGTCAATGCCATCCGCACCAGCCATTATCCCAACGCCCCGCAGTTTTACCAGCTCTGTGATGAGCTTGGATTCTATGTGATCGACGAGGCGGACAATGAGAGCCACGGAACCAACGATATCTACATGGAAGACGACCACGAGGCAGGAAGAAGAGAGCGGTGGAATCATGCGGTTTCCGACAATCCTGCGTTTACAGAGGCCACGGCAGACCGTGCAAAGCTTCTGGTGGAGCGCGATAAGAACCGTCCCTGTGTCCTTATCTGGTCCATGGGAAATGAATGCGCCTACGGCTGTACCTTTGAGGCGGCTTTGGCCTGGACAAAAGCGTTTGACTCTACGCGGCTGACTCACTATGAGAGCGCGCGATACAGAGACAGCAACAAAACGTATGATTTCTCTAATATTGATTTATACAGCCGGATGTATCCGCCTCTGGAGGACATTCATGAATATTTTGCCGGGAATCCGGAAAAGCCGTTCGTGATGTGTGAATACTGCCATGCCATGGGCAATGGGCCTGGGGATTTTGAGGACTATTTTGAAGTGATCGAACAGTACGACGGCCTCTGCGGTGGATTTGTATGGGAGTGGTGTGATCACGGAATTTACCAGGGCAGAACCCCGGAGGGGCGCGCCATGTATCTCTATGGCGGCGACCACGGCGAATATCCCCACGACGGTAATTTCTGTATGGACGGACTGGTCTATCCGGACAGAACGCCTCACACGGGCCTTAAGGAACTGAAAAATGTAAACCGGCCGGCGAGAGTCGTTTCCTTCTGCCAGGAGAAGCGGGAAGCCATCATTCATAACTATCTGGATTTTACCAGTTTTAAGGAGTATGCGTCTGTCGCGTGGGAAGTGACATGCGACGGAGTGTGCATCGCAGAAGGGACGCTGGAGGGAGACGCAGTGCCGGATATTCTGCCCCACGGGGAAGCCGCCGTCCGTCTGGATTTTGAAGTGCCGGAGGCAGGAAAATGTTTCTTAAAGCTCCGTTATATCCGCAGAGAGAGCACCAGACTGGTGGCTGCCGGTACGGAGCTGGGCTTCGATGAAATCCCGCTGAAGAACGAAGACGGAAGAAACCAGACCGTTCTGCATCTCCTGAAACGGTGCGGGGAAACATGTACGGGCAGTAGGGAGCCCGGCCTGTTTACGGTAAAAGAGGACGATCGCCGTCTCTATGTGTCCGGCCCGGATTTTGCTCACGTCTACAATAAGCTGACCGGCGTTCTGGAAGAGATGAATGTCAATCAGTGTCGTCTTCTGGAACGGCCCATGGAATACAATCTATGGCGGGCACCTACGGATAACGACCGCTATTTGAAGCTGAAATGGCAGAAGGCCCATTACGATCTGACGTATTCGAGGGCGTATCAGACGGATTACTCTGTCACAGCAGAAGGCGTGCGCATCCATTCGGTGATTGCGATTCTTTCACCGGTGATCCAGCGGATTTTAAACATGGAGGCAGACTGGCTGATCGGGGCGGACGGAAGAGTGGATATAAACTTAGCTGTGAAGCGTGATACAGAATTGCCGGAACTTCCGAGATTTGGTCTCCGTTTATTCCTGCCGAAGGACATGGAAGACGTTACCTACTGCGGACTGGGACCGGTGGAGAGTTACAGGGACAAGAGGAGAGCCTCCAGCCATGGACTGTTTACCGCAAATGTGGCCGCGCTTCATGAAGACTATATCCGTCCCCAGGAAAACGGAAGCCACGATGACTGCGATTTTGTAACGCTGACTGGCCGGAGAGCCGGCTTAACGGCAGCAGGAGATCAGACCTTTTCCTTTAACGCCTCCGTGTATACCCAGGAAGAGCTGACAGAGAAAAATCATAATTATGAGCTGGTCCGTTCCCCTTATACCGTGCTGTGTCTCGATTACCGGATGAACGGCATCGGCTCCAACAGCTGCGGCCCGAGGCTGCTTGAGAAATACCGGCTGGATGAGGCGGAATTTACCTTTGGAATCAGTCTGATTCCGGAAGGCAAAGCGGAATAATGGGATTTAAAGAGAAATAACAGATAACAGAGATGATACCGGAACAGTCCAGGCTGTTCCGGTATTGTTTTGGCATGAGAAAGATTTCAGAAAATACCGATTGCGCGAAGAACGCGGCTATGGTATAGTAGAGGGGTATCGGAGAACGTTCCGTTTTCCATTTCTGCAGTTCACCGGCAGTTCGCCGCAGTTTCAGAGAAGCTACAAAAGAGAAAAGAAAACAGGGGGAGTGATGTGTTTTGAGGGGAAGACAGTAGGGATTTTTTTGTGCTCAGCGGCAGAAAAACGCGGGAATTCAGGAAAATTCCAGTTGACATTTAGGGACAAGTATACTATGATTATAGACAGGAAAAGAACATTTGTTCGCATTGGAGGATAACATGAATAAAGATGATAAATTAAAGGCGCTTGATGCCGCCATTACACAGATTGAGAAAGCGTATGGCAAGGGTTCCGTGATGAAACTGGGAGACGGCAGTGTGAATATGAATGTGGAGACGATCCCTACCGGTTCCTTAAGCCTTGATATTGCTTTGGGACTCGGAGGAATTCCGAAGGGAAGAGTCGTGGAGATCTACGGTCCGGAATCCAGTGGTAAGACGACTGTGGCGTTACATATGATTGCAGAGGTACAGAAGCGCGGCGGTATCGCAGGTTTCATCGATGCGGAGCATGCCCTCGATCCGGTCTATGCGAAGAAGATCGGTGTGGACATTGATAATTTATACATCTCTCAGCCGGATAACGGAGAACAGGCGCTGGAGATCACAGAGACGATGGTGCGTTCCGGTGCGGTAGATATTATCATCGTGGACTCGGTTGCGGCCCTCGTTCCGAAGGCGGAGATTGAAGGCGACATGGGTGACTCCCATGTAGGCCTGCAGGCTCGTCTGATGTCCCAGGCGCTGAGAAAGCTGACCGGTGTCATCAGCAAGTCTAACTGTACCGTGCTTTTTATCAACCAGCTGCGTGAGAAGGTGGGCGTTATGTTCGGTAACCCGGAGACGACGACCGGCGGCCGTGCGCTTAAGTTCTATGCATCTGTCCGTATGGATATCAGAAGAATCGAGTCCTTAAAGCAGGGCGGTGAAGTCGTTGGTAACCGTGTCCGTGTGAAGGTTGTTAAGAATAAGATCGCTCCCCCATTTAAGGAAGCAGAGTTTGATATCATGTTTGGCAGGGGAATTTCCAAGGAAGGCGATGTCCTCGATCTGGCGGTGAAGGAAGATATCGTGGAGAAGAGCGGTGCCTGGTTTGCCTACGGCGGAGCGAAGATCGGACAGGGCCGTGAGAATGCCAAGATTTATCTCCAGGATAACCCGGCTGTCTGCGAAGAGATTGAGAATAAGGTGCGCGCCCGTTACGGACTCGGTGAAGACGGTGCGGCTCCGGAAGGTGCTCCGGCAGACGATGCCTCCACAGGGGAAGCAGCTCCGGAAAAAGAGAGCAAGAGGATTAAGGCCGAACCAAAAGAGTCATAAAACCGGCGAATAAATTAATAAGAAGAGTAAGGGGCAGGCATGACAGTTACGGAGATCATACCCCTTGATAAGCGCAGGAGTAAAGTCATTCTGGATGAGGACTTTGCTCTTGCGCTTTATAACGGGGAAATAAAAAGGTATCACATGGAAGCAGGAGAGGAGCTGCCGGAGGAGACGTATCGGGAGATCCTGGAAGAGATTCTGTTAAAGCGCGCGGTGGAGCGGGTCTGTTACCTGTTGAAATCTTCCGATAAGACGGAACAGGAGCTGCGTCAGAAACTGAAGGACGGATATTATCCCGGGGAAGCCATCGATTACGCCATCGAATTCCTGAAGAAGCACCGGTACATCAATGATGAAGAGTATGGCAGGCGCTATGTGGAGTACCATTCAGCGAAGAAGAGCAAGCGGCAGATTCAGTACGAGCTGCAGAGAAAAGGGCTTACCAAGGAGGCGGTTTCCGATATTTTGGAGGAACACCCGGTGGATGAGGAAGCCCAGATCAGAGATTATATGAGAAAGAAAAGGCTGGAACCGGAGGCCATGACGCAGGAAGAACGGAGAAAAGCCATGGCAGCGCTGGGAAGAAAAGGATTTTCCTTTGAGACGGTCAACCGGGTTTTAGGCAGCAGATACAGTGATGACGGAGCATTTTGAAGAGAAAAAGAGGCGTGACAGGGCAGTTACAAAAATATGTATAAGTATACTGGAAACAGCGGTTAAATACTTGACATAATGTATAAAACAGTTTAAAATTGTAGTGTTGTATTGATGTACAATGAAAATTAAATAAGGAGGTGCTCCTGTGTCAGTATCAGTATTCACGGCTGCATTGATTGCAATCGTCGCGTCAGTTGTAGTTGCTTTTATTGCCTGGACTGCTGCCATCGCGTATCGTACCAAAACGTATGAGAGCAAGATTGGTTCTGCAGAAGAAAAATCCCGGGAAATAATAGATGAAGCATTAAAAACCGCTGAGACAAAGAAGCGCGAAGCTCTCCTTGAAGCAAAAGAAGAGTCTTTGAAGACTAAGAACGAACTGGAAAAAGAGACCAGAGAAAGAAGAGCTGAGCTTCAACGTTATGAAAGACGAGTACTAAGCAAGGAAGAAAACCTGGACAAGAAGTCCGACGCAATGGAAAAAAGAGAAGCAGGTCTTGCTGCTCGAGAGGAAGCCCTGAATAAGAGAAACGCCGAAGTAGAGTCTCTCTATGAAAAAGGGATACAGGAACTGGAAAAGATTTCCGGATTAACCTCCGAACAAGCAAAAGAATATCTTTTAAAATCTGTTGAAGATGATGTAAAACATGACACTGCGAAATTAATCAAGGAACTCGACAACAAAGCAAAAGAGGAAGCCGATAAAAAGGCAAGGGAATATGTGGTGACAGCCATCCAGAGATGTGCTGCAGACCACGTTGCAGAGACGACAGTTTCCGTTGTACAGCTTCCGAACGATGAGATGAAAGGCCGAATCATCGGACGTGAAGGGCGCAACATTCGTACGTTAGAAACCCTGACGGGCGTGGAACTCATTATCGATGATACCCCTGAGGCGGTTGTATTATCCGGATTTGATCCGGTTCGAAGAGAAGTAGCCAGAATCGCATTGGAACGGCTCATTGTGGACGGACGTATTCATCCGGCCAGAATTGAGGAAATGGTAGAAAAAGCACAGAAAGAAGTGGAGACCAACATGCGTGAGGAAGGTGAGGCCGCGGCCCTTGAGGTCGGTATTCACGGTCTGCATCCGGAACTCATCAGACTGCTTGGTAAACTGAAGTACAGGACAAGCTACGGACAGAATGCATTAAAGCATTCCATCGAAGTGGCCCAGTTATCCGGCCTTCTCGCCGGAGAGATCGGGCTTGATGTCCGTATGGCTAAACGTGCCGGTTTATTACATGACATTGGGAAAGCCGTTGACCACGAGATGGAAGGTTCCCATATTCAGCTGGGAGCGGAGCTCTGTAAGAAGTATAAAGAGCCTGCGGTTGTGCTGAATACAGTAGAATCCCATCACGGTGACGTTGAACCACAGAGTCTTATCGCCTGCATCGTACAGGCGGCGGACACGATTTCTGCCGCAAGACCGGGTGCAAGAAGAGAGACCCTGGAAACATATACAAACAGATTGAAACAGTTAGAAGATATTACAAACTCCTTCAAGGGAGTCGACAAGTCCTTCGCCATCCAGGCGGGACGCGAAGTTCGGATTATGGTAGTACCGGAACAGATTAACGATGACGGAATGATCTTATTGGCGCGCGATATTTCCAAGAAGATTGAAGAAGCCCTGGAATATCCGGGACAGATTAAGGTCAACGTAATCAGAGAGTCCAGAGTTACCGATTACGCGAAGTAATCGTTCGGAGTGAAAGATAAATGCCCTAAAACCCGTAAGAATGTAGTGTTCATGCGGGTTTAGGGCATTTTTTATGTCCAGACCATTACTGCTGTTTAGGCTGTCTATGAGAAGAACTGTTTGATGAAGAGACCGGACTGCTGAACAGCTGCTTTCCGACTGTAAGCTCCACCCGGCAGCCTGCCCCGGGAGCGGAGTGTATGGTCACCCCATATCCCGGTCCGTAGTAAAGTTTGAGTCGTTCGTCTACATTCTTAAGCCCTACTTTACCAGGAAGCGAGGGGGTATCCGCCACAGCTGCATCCGGGCGGCAGCCTGCACCGTTGTCTGAAACTGTAAAGATCAGCTTTTCTCCTTCTTCCTGCACGGTTATCGTGATCTGGCCGGGTCTGTCCAGCGGTTTGATTCCGTGGTAGATACTGTTTTCTGCAATGGGCTGGAGAATGATTTTGGGAACCGTGTAGTCCAATACCTCTTCGGGTGCATGGATTGTATAATTCAGTTTGTCTCCATACCGTTCCTTCTGTATATACAGATACTGCCGAACGTGTTCCAGTTCATCCCCCACGGTAATCAGTTCCCGGCCTCCGCTTAGCGACAGGCGGAAAAAGGCGGCCAGAGACTTGGTAAGGGCAATGACCCTGGTGCTGTCGTTGAATTCTGCCATCCAAACGATGGTATCCAGAGTATTATAAAGAAAATGAGGATTAATCTGGCTGACCAGGGCGTTAAGCTCGGCATGGCGCAGTGTCTTTTCCTTGTCCGATATCTCATCCATCAGGATGCGGATCCGGTGAATCATCCGGTTATAGTTGCCGGCCAGCAGTTCCACTTCATAAAAACTGTTTTTTCGAATACGCACTTCTGCCAGCTTTTCAATCTCGTTCATCCCTCGTTCCAGGTCTGCCATAGGGGTAGAAAGACGGCGGGTGAAGAGAATTCCGATTAAAAGAACTGCGATAAAAAGCAGACCGCCCGTCAGAAGTACCGCTTCAAAAAGCTGCCGTTCCAACATCTTTAAGGTGTCTAATGACACTACGCCAACCATGGTCCAGCCGGTTTTTTCGATCTGAGTCTGGCAGGTGAGAAGATTCGACGCTTTATCGTAACCGTCTCCTGCGGACTGGATTTCCAAAAGCTGCGCCAGCTTGTCAGGATCAGAGAAATAGCTGGTATCCTTATGATAGACCGGCTCCCCTTTGTCATTCAGGAGGAAGACGTAGCCCTCCCTGCCTAAATCCAGGCTGCGCAGGTGGTCTTCGATGACGCTGTATTCCATATCCATTAGGAGAACCCCCAGATTGTCACCGGAATCTCCGGTGATTTCAGTGCTTACAGAGATTACCCAGTTATCTTTGTCAGAAGAGAAGCTCTGCATCCTGGCACCGGTGAGAACCGGCATTGTATTGTGGATGGACTCGATATACCAGTCTTCCTTCATCATGTCACTGGAGACGGACATATCTAAATTTTTCTCATTGGAAAGGATTCGCCCGTCTTTGGATACGACAACGATGGATTTGATGGAGGAATCGTTTTGAAGCAGTGTATCAATCTGGGACAGCAGTCCGGTACGCAGGCTCTCTTCATCGTCTGACAGATACTGGCGGAGCGATGGGCTGCCGGCGAAGACGTTGGATTCCCCTTTGACACGTGCAATGTATGTTCCGATATTGGCGCCGCTCATCTCCAGCAAGTCATGGGTTTTGGAGATTGTCTCGCTCATCAGCAGATTCGATGCGAACCAGTAGACGGCTCCGCTGAGAAGCAGGATGACAGTCAGCCCTGCGCCGAGGAAGAACAGGGAGAGCTGAACACTGAAGCGGCGGCTCCAGTCCCGGAGCTTAAATTGTTTCCCCATGCCCGGCCTCCGATCTGAATTCTTTTGGAGTTTTCTTGTATTTGCGCCGGAAACATACGCTGAAGTAGTTGGGATCGTCAATGCCAACTGCCGCCGCAATCTCATAGTTCTTCATCTGCGTGGACAGCAGAAGGATTTTTGCGCGCTCTAAACGGAGGTCGAACAGATAATCCCTGAAATTTTCGCCGAAGCACCGTTTGAAAAGCGTACTTAAATAACTGATATTATATCCCAGCTCTGCAGCCATGGTGCTGAGGGAAAAATGGGAATCGGACAGGTGTTCTTCCAGGATACCGGCCATCTGGGCGCGGAGGCCGGAGTCATCTTCCGTACCGGCATTTCCGGCCAGTTTATCGACGGCCTGACGTACTGCTGCGAAATTGTCCGCCTCTTTTTTCTTTTCGACGAGATGGAAGAGCAGCTTCTGCACATCGTCGCGGGACAGGGGTTTTAACGCATAGTCATCCACTCCGATTTTGATTGCGCGTATGGCGTAGTCCAGGTAATCGTAACCGGTGAGGATGGCTATTTTTATGGAAGGATCCAGCTCCTTTGCCAGCCGGCAGAATTCGAGGCCGTTCATCTTTGGCATATTGATGTCTGCCAGAATTAAGTCGATACGATGGCTGCGGACAGCCTCCAGACCCTCCTCGCCGTTCTCCGCCTCAAAGAACTCATCTATTCCGAGACGGTCAAAATCAATAAAAGCCCGGATGCCACGGCGGATAAGACTTTCGTCCTCTACTACCAGGAGATGATACATGGCGCCGCCTCCCTTCTTTTCCATTCTGTATTTGTATCATTATATAGCGCCGGGACGAAGATAGCAAGTCTTCCGGTCCCGGCGTTATCGTTCTATGGCCGTATTACATATCAAACAGTGGTTTAAGGTAGCCGTAGCCTTCCGTCTCCAGATCGTCGAAGGGGATGAAGCGGATCGAAGCACTGTTGATACAGTAGCGAAGTCCGCCCAGATCTTTCGGTCCGTCATCAAAGACGTGGCCTAAGTGGGTATCTCCGGCACGGCTGCGTACCTCTGTCCGCTTCATATTAAAACTGGTGTCGGTATGTTCTGTTACGACCTCAGGAATGATTGGTTTTGAAAAACTTGGCCACCCGCAGCCGGATTCAAATTTGTCCTCGGAACTGAACAGCGGTTCCCCTGTGACCACATCTACATAGATCCCCTTGTCAAATGTGGCGGCGTACTCGTTGGTATAAGGGCGCTCCGTGTCATTATTCTGAGTCACCTGGTACTGGATATCAGTCAGTTTTTCTTTCAATACCTGATCGTCAGGAACCGGATAATCTTCAGGCCGAATTAAGACGGAGAGATCATCGGACATGCCAAGCCCTTCTTCCCCGATGAATTCATCTGCGGCGTTTAAGTTGATGTGGCAGTAGCCGCCCGGATTCTTATCCAGATAATCCTGATGATAGTCCTCTGCCAGATAGAACTGATTCAGGGGCAGGATTTCTGTGACGACCGGATCCTTATAGTTCTCCTTCTGGCGGGCAGCTGCAGACTCGGCGATGGCTTTATCTGCTTCATCCACATAATAGATGCCGGAGCGGTACTGGCTCCCGCGGTCATTTCCCTGACGGTTGATACTGGTCGGGTCAACGACTTTGAAAAAACCGTCTAACAGCTGTTCTGTGGAGATAAGGGCAGGGTCATAGACGACCTTGACCGTCTCCGCATGGCCGGTATTGTCATAGCAAACCTGCTCATAGGTTGGATTTTCCGTATTTCCATTGGCGTATCCTACGTCGGTATCACGTACTCCGGGCAGTTTTTTCATGTAGGCCTCGATGCCCCAGAAGCAGCCGCCGGCCAGGTAAATGGTGTGTAAATTGTCGTTGTTCATCATGGGTTCCTCCTGTTTTTGTTCCATGGACATAGTATCTGCTGTTTTCCCTGTATTAACAGCGCCGGTATTCAGCGTGGAGGCAGAACAGCCTGTGAGCAGAGCCATGGCGGCAGCCATAATGCCCATGCCCATTGATTTTTGCCAGTTTTTTTTCATGATACATGCTCCTTTCTATCCCGATTATTTTACAGATTCGAAAACTGTCTTAATCGTCTCATTGTCCGCATGGCCCGGAACTAACCTGACCATCACACCGTCAGAACCGATATATTCTGATGTGGGATAGCCGCGCACACCGGCCTGTGTCCCGTAAGCCCCGTCTGTGTCAAACAGAACTGTGATATGTTCGGTGTTTTCAACACCGGAAAACCATTTCTTGAAATCTTCGGTATTCTTTTCCCCTTTCTGCCCGGGGGCTACAATGGTTAAAACTCTAAAATCATTTTCTTCCGCGGAGAGCGTGTTGATATCCTCTAAGCCGCCCAGGCAGATCGGGCACCAGGAAGCCCAGTATTTCAGATAAACTTTTTCCCCATTAAAATCAGAGAGCTTAACCGTATTGCCGTCCAAATCCATCATTTCAAAGTCAGGCGCGGGGGTTTTCGGATTCATCATTTCGGAAGTACTTTCCTTCTTCATCTCTGATTCCTCTTCCCCCATGGATTGAGAGGTAGCAGACCCGGTTTTTACCACAGTTCCGGCGCCGCAAGCGGTTAGAGAAATCAGTAAAAATACGGAAACAGCACCTGTTAATAAATTTTTTTTCCTCATAGTTTCTCCTTTCTGCTGTGTTAAACAAAGACAGTCAGAATACTGCCCAGATGATCCGTCATCAGTAAAAATCCCATCAGAATGATGATAACGCCGCCGGCAGTCTTGATTTTTCCAAGGTGCCGATGAAGTCTTGTGACCTTCGCCAGCAGTACATCGGAAAAGAGAGACAGTGCCAGAAATGGGATCAGGAATCCCAGGGAGTAAACCGCCATTAAGAGAGCGCCGTAGAGCGGCCGGCTGCTGGTGGCAGATAACCCCAGAATTGCACCCAGGACCGGACCGATGCAGGGGGTCCAGCCAAAACTGAATGTAAGCCCTAATAAAAATGCTCCGATATAGTCACCTCTCCGGGAGCGTTCCAAATTGACTCTTTTTTCCCGGTACAGCCATTTGATGGGAATCAGTCCTGTCTGATGGAGTCCCAGGATCATGACAATGAGTCCCATTACAGTCAGAAATGATTTGCTGCGGATGACTGATCCCAGCGCCCCTGCGCCAAAGCCCAGAAGGATAAAGCATACGGAAATACCGGCAACAAACAGAACGCTTTTTAAGAATACACGAAGCTTTCGTCTGGCTGCGTCTTCTTTTGACGCAACTCCGCCAGATGAAAAAAGGGAGAGATATACCGGCAGGAGCGGGAGGATACAGGGGGAGAAGAAGGAAACAAGTCCTGCGGCAAGCACTGTACTGATGGAAAGGAAGCTGGGGGTCATGGCGTCACCTCTTTCTTGATTGATGACTTTATTTTACCTCCTGTGAACCGTTATTGTAATGGAACGGCTTTCGGTTTTTCTTTGATTTCTTTAGGTGGATGCCACTGGTTTCAGCGAAAGGAGAGTGCGGGAGGGAGCCAGAAGAATAAGGATGCCACAATATTGTCTCATTGATAAGATTGCGGCATCTCTCTTTCTGGCTGGTTAAGAAGCGAAGAAAGTCAGCGGAAGCTGCTGTCCGGGACCAGAATGTTTTCGGCCCCCGGAACGTTGAAATGCAGTAAATAATCAACGGTACAGCGAAGTTCAAAGAGGATGAGTGCCTCCAGAGTGACAGAGAATCGGAGAAAATTCAGGTGTTCCAGAGAGTCGATGAAAGTATCATAATACGGATCGTAAATGGCATGAATCGTATCCGCACTTCCTTTCATGCCGTGGAATGCGTGAGCCCAAAAGATCTGCCGCAGCAGCTCGGTATAAACGGTCCGAATGGTCTGATACGGAGCATGATTCCCGATTAGGCCAAGGAGAAAATAGGATAAAGTCTCGCCGCGCCGCCGCTGCCTGTGTGCCTTTAAGTCACGGCAAAGCTGTTCTACAAACGTCGTGTTTAGAGAAGAAAGCGTGAGCTGGGACACTGCCTGGCAGGACAGAGCCAGGATCTGCAGGCTTTCAGCCATATCCATAAGCCTCCTTTGAAGAACGGGTCTGGTAAAATCACTGTTTTCTGCAGTTTTATCAAATGGCAGGACGCGTGTCCCTATGTATTTCGCAGACTTTATCGCCCCGATGCTGTCCAGAAGCAAAAGCGCCCTTCGCACGGTACTGACGGAAACACCTTTTTGCCGGGCAAGTTCCTCCTGGGAGGGAAGCAGGCTTCCGACAGGATACTGTCCGAGGCTGATCGAGGTGAGGAGCTCCATGGCAAGAGAATAACACAGCTGCCGGCTCTTTTTGTAGGAACTCCAGACAAAGGGCGTTTCAGCTTCCGGAGGAGGCGTGGTGATTCTGTCCTCATAAAAACGGATAAGGGCCGATGGCAGCTTTTCTATTGATCCTGCCACGGCGGCACGCAGCGCGGACCAGTCTTTTTCACGGCAGAATACGAGAACTGCCGACAGATAATCGGCATCACGGTCAAAGTAACGAAGATTGTCCCTGAGGCTGAAAAAGGGGTTGTGCAAAAACATAAAGGACTGCCAGACGAGACGCATCAGGATATGATTCCCCAATGCCCGGTATTTTAGATTGAGGTGTTCCAGCATCGCATAAGGAGATGCCGCGTCTTCTTTGGAAAAAAGCAGTTCCATTGTCTGTAAATCTTCCGGAGCAGCATATTTTAGTCCCGTCCACTGGGCAGTGCCGAACAGAGGCTGCAGGGATTTACCCAGATCGATCATGGCATGTTTGCGTGCTGAAAAGAAGGTCTGGATAAACTGTTCCGTCTCCCTGCTGTCATACTTTACTTTTACTGTGGCACCTGCATTTTTTATCAGAGTGATGTATCCTCTGGTCTTGAGCTTTAAGTATGCGGCGCGGGCCGTATCGACTGATACACAGAGTCGTGTACTGGTTTCCTCTATGGCAGGGAGCTTCTCACCGTAACGATAGAAGCCGAATTGTATCTGGGTGAGTAAGACGCTGTAAACCACCTGGCGCAGTTCTGTACTGTTGTCCAAAACGGATTCCTCCAATTCTAACAGGTAATGTATCATATGAAAGTTATAGTATACCACTTTTTTTCTGCATTTTCCATATTGGAAATCCGGTCAGATTCTTACAGCCGCAGTTCACAGCCAACAGTTGCTATTTTCACTGTTATTTGCTATACTCTTAACTATAAATATGTATGTGAACAATATGGGTAAAAGAGATAAAAACAACGTGAAAATAAAATAAAATTGGGCGGCAGACATCCAGGCATGGTGAGCGCGGCCGGAAAAGCGAGGAGTTAAGATACATGCAGAAAGCTGTGAATAAAAAGGATAGCTCTGTGGGCCGGAGCCAGCAGATGAGCATTGTCAGTACGGCGGTTCTCATCTTATTGATGTTTTGCTATCTCGTCATGACCATTCGGAATTCTGCCAGTCTGGCTGCACAGACGGAGATCATATCGACCCACCCGTTTGAGGTGGTGATTTCAGCCGGCGACGTGAAGCTCTATGTATCGGAGATGAGCCTGCGGACCGGGCGGCTGGAGCGCCACCATAACCGTGAGGATGTGGAGATTGCCGCCGATATGCTGGAGAAGCTTGCTTTTTCCCTGGAGAAGCCAATCTTACGCCTCGAGGAATTGTATCTGGGTGATGCGGAAGATGTGCAGGAGCTCAAAGAGACTCTGACCCGCCTGCAGACGGAACAGGCTGCGTACTTAACGTATTGCGGACAGGCCGTAATCACGGAGGAAAATATAGAAGCCTACGCACAGGAGCATCTGCAGCCTCTCTATGAGGAAGCGCTTCACCAGACGGAAGCAATTATAGCGACAGCTCAGGCGAAAAAGGTGGGGTACGGAGAAACTGCGGAATCGTTAAGGCTTACCACTCTGATCGGTTCTGTCGTACTGATGACGCTGATGGTCTTTGTGCTTCTGATCTCCCAGTACGTTCTTCACCGTCAGCGGAAAGAACTGACATACCGCAGCAAACTGTTTGATAATCTGTCACTGAGCATTGATGATGCATTCATTATTCGGGATGCGGGCACGGGAGCCATCAATTACCGTGGCCTTAACGTGGAACGGATACTGGGAATCCCGGTGGACTATGTGGAAAGTCTGTATCAGGGCATGCCGGAGGAGGATGCACAGGCGCTCCGGGAAGGAGTCAGCGATCCTCAGTTTGCTTCCCCGTTTGAAAGAATGGTGGGGTATACAAAGCCCAACCGGGAAAAATGCTGGATGCTGATTCGCATTTACCGGGTGGAAGATTTGAAGACGCCGCAGCTCATCACCGTATTTTCCGACCGCACCGAAGAGGTCCGGTCACGCCAGATTCTGCAGGAGGCGATGACAAATGCGGAACAGGCCAACATGGCAAAGAGTGAGTTTTTATCCAGAATGAGCCATGAGATCCGCACGCCGTTAAATGCCATCATAGGAATGACCACCATAGCGGCGGCAGTTGTCAGAGATCCTGCCAGAGTGGAGGACTGTCTCTCGAAAATCACCTTCTCTTCCAGGCATTTGCTGATGCTGATCAATGACGTGCTGGATATGTCAAAAATAGAGAGCAGAAGCATGATACTGCAACAAGAGCCCTTTGACATGTTTGAGATTATCAACGGGTTTGTATCTACCGTTTACGCTCAGACAAAAGCAAAAGGAATCGAGTTTCAGGAAACTATGGAGGGATTTGGTGAGGATGCCATCTTTATCGGTGATTCCCTGCGGCTCAACCAGATCCTCTTTAACCTCAGCTCTAACGCAGTAAAGTTTACGCCTCCCGGAGGAAAAATCCGGTTGGAAGTTTCCCGATACAGGGGGAGAAATACAGCCGATATGATCCGCTTTACTCTGTCTGATACCGGCATCGGCATGACGAAGGAGGCCGTTGAGCGTGTTTTTCAGCCGTTTGAACAGGCCGATGCCTCGATTGCAAAGCTGTATGGCGGCACGGGGCTTGGCATGTCAATCACCCGGAATCTGATTACCCTGATGGGCGGTTGTATCCGGGTAGACAGCGAACCGGGGGTGGGAACTGCCTGTATTGTTGAACTGCCGTTTCTGAAAGGGGAGGAGAGCGGCATACAGGAGCCTGACTTTGAACCGTACGGACTGCAGGCGCTGATCGTGGATGACGAGCAGACGGTATGTGAACAGACAGCTATTCTTCTGGAAAAAATAAAGATTCATGCGGAATGGCATTTATCTGGTGCAGAGGCAGTGGAACAGGTGAAAGAAATGTACCGTGAGGGCCGGAATATTGACCTGTGTCTGATTGACTGGAAAATGCCGGATATGGATGGGGTTGAGGTGACCCGGCGAATACGCCGGGAGGTGGGGGACGATATTCCCATCGTGATGATTTCAGCGTATGATATTTCGGAAGTGGAGGAAGAGGCGCGGGCAGCAGGCGTGAACGGTTTTCTTCCCAAGCCGCTTTACCGGTCTTCCGTCTATGCAGCGATCAAGGATGCACTGGAGAAGAAAGGACAGCCCTCCGAAGCCGTGGAACAAAAACACACCGACATGCCTTTGACGGGTATGCGTCTGTTGATGGCGGAGGACAATGCGCTTAACCAGGAGATCGCAGCCACACTGCTGCACATGAATGGGGCAGAGGTAGACTGTGTGGAAGATGGACAGCAGGTCCTGGATACGTTCCTTGCCTCCGGGCCAGGGGATTACGATGCCATTCTGATGGATGTACAGATGCCGGTCATGGATGGCCATGAGGCTGCGAGGCGCATTCGCAAGTCCAATCACCCGACGGCTCTCACGATCCCCATTATTGCCACTACAGCAAATGCTTTCAGCGATGATATCGCTGCTGCGCTGGCTGCCGGGATGAATGCACATATCAGTAAGCCGCTGGATATTGTTCAGCTTTGTAAAACGCTTACGGGCTGTATCCATAAAAACGCTTAATGTTCATAACTCTTTCAAAATAAAGATTCTAACCGTACTTTAACCTTGACTCCTGTATAATAAGCGTGTGATCACATAACACGGCAGAAATAAAATAATCAATCACAGGAGGCAATTATGATGTTAAAACACAAAACAGCAGCCGGTCTGGCTGCGGCAGCCATGATAACCACGTCGCTGGCGTTTACCGCATCTGCGGAGGGAAAAGACGTACAGGCGGATACCAGTAAATCCATCGTACTCGATTCTGCAGTGATAAGCAGTGTGGAGGCACAGCCGGGATTTACGCCTGAGCTCATGACGGATGAAGACGGAAAAACGTATTTTATCGCGGAAGACGGCTCCAGAGTGTATATCAGCTGGACGGAAGATGGAGTTAACAGTGACGGCAGTATTATGTTCAGTGTCGTTGCAGCTGACTGACCGGATTTACATTTGGATGTTTGAAAAAGAATGAGAGGATTGGAATTACCATGAGACTTTTGATTGTGGAAGATGAGGAAGATATGCGGGAAGCGCTGTGCTATGGCCTGCGTAAGCGCGGGTATGCAGTGGATGCTGCGGGTGACGGCGCAGATGCGGTTGAACAGTGCGGGATCAATGAGTATGATCTGGTAGTGCTCGACTTAAATCTCCCTGGTCTGGACGGCATGGAAGTGCTGAAGCATATTCGGTCCATGGAGAAACCGGCGAAGGTGCTGATTCTTTCGGCCCGCTCAGAACTCACAGACAAGATCAGGGGACTGGACAGCGGAGCCAGCGACTATCTCACCAAACCGTTTCATTTTGAAGAATTAGAGGCACGCATCCGTATGCTGCTGAGAAGATCCTTTATCCAGACAGAGGCCGCCCTGACGAGGGGAGGTCTCTGTCTGGATTCCAATTTAAAGACGGCATCTTTTCAGGGAAGACTGCTGGAATTCTCCATGAGGGAGTTCTCGATTCTGGAATATTTAATGATCCATATGGGCAGACCGGTCAGCGCCGAGGAACTGCTGGAGCACGTGTGGGACAGTGAGGCAGATCCCTTCTCCAATCAGGTGAAGGTCTATATCAGCGTCATACGGCGCAAGCTGCAGGCGGTTACGGATGAGGAGATCATCCGGAGTATCCGCGGAGCCGGCTATCTGATCGGTAAGGAGGAAGAGGAATGCTGAAAAACATATCGCTCCGCATGCGTCTGACGCTGTTGTCGGCTCTGGTAATGGCCAGTGTGGCGGTGATTCTGACCGCCATGTTTCTCTTTGGGGCGGACCGTATTTTTGTCCGTGATTTAGGGCAGCAGATGACATTTCAGACACAGGATATTATTGTCACCAGCGTTAAGGCGGAAACTGCCCTGGACGACGATTCAAATATACAGTCAATTACCATATCTTTAAAAAAGGCTGGCACCCAGTTTAATCTTTGGGGGCTGGCGGCTCTTTTTCTGGTTCTCCTTCTGGGAACCGGGGCGACATGGCTGATGGCAGGCCATGTACTGAAGCCGCTGGAAGAACTGTCCTCCACCATTGAGGAGATTGGCGGCAGCGATTTATCGAGCCGTGTGGAGATAAAGGGCAGACAGGATGAGATCGGACGGCTTGCCCGGTCTTTTAATCATATGATGGACAAAGTCAGCGCCTCGTTTGAACGGCAGAAACGTTTTTCCGCCAGCGCTGCCCATGAACTGAAGACGCCGCTTGCCACAATTCTCGTGAATCTGGAGGTGATGGAACTGGATGGAAAGACATCTCCGGCCCGAATGGAAAAGGTGCTGTCCATTGTCAAGGCAAATACGGAGCGGATGATCCGCCTGGTCGAGAATCTGATGCGGCTGACTTCAGAGGAGGCTCACGAGATGGATGAGGAAGTGCCGTTAAATGAAGTGTTTGCCATGACATTGGATGAGCTTTCACCGATGATTCAGAAAAAGAATCTGACTGTCACCATAAAGAACACGCCGGATATCAGCCTGACAGGCAGCCGCATCATGCTTTACCGCGTCATGAGTAATCTGCTGGAAAATGCGGCGAAATACAACCGGGAGCACGGATCTGTCACGGTTGTCACAGGCAGGGACGGCGATGCTGTGGTGGTGGAGATTACAGACACGGGGATTGGAATCCCGGAAGAAGAGCTTTCCCATATTTTCGAGCCGTTTTACAGAGTGGACCAGTCGCGGTCCCGCGCCGTGGGAGGCGCAGGTCTGGGACTGTCGCTTGTTAAGGATATTGTGGAGAAGCATGGAGGAGAGATTACGGTGAAGAGCGTAATCGGCGAGGGAACGACATTTATGCTGCGATTTCCCGGGAGGGAGCGGTCCTGATTTGCCGCAGCGGAATCAATCTAAATACCGGCTACCTCGGCGGCGCCATGAACTCCAATATCGATAAGGGTCAGCCGGGTGTCAGTGAAAATCATTTGAAACAGCTGCCGGTATGCGTCTGCCAGCCGTACTCCGTCTTTTTTACTGCAGCTTTCCTGAAGCTCTGCGGATACGAAAGACCAGCCCGGAACCTTCTCGGCCCCCGTCTCCTCCAGCCGCAGAATACTGCCCTTTAAAAGAAGAAGCGTGAGTTTGCTGTAGATATCGCGGACGGCAGCAAGCGGGCAGTAATGGACAACCGCCTGCATCCCGGCGCTGATGACGGCCACCATGGAGCTTTTTTCTTCCGGAATGGCGGCGGCACCGGCTATGGCCGCCAGTACTTCCTCTGGAATCCATGGAAAGGTGTAAAGAAAGACCGGCTTCCCTGTAACCGCCAGCAGCTGAAGCGCTTCCAGGAAGGCTTTTAAATTGCCGTCCAGCATCAGTTCCTTTAAGCGATAAGGGATCGAGGCATCTCCGGGGCCAATGACTCTGGTTCCTACGCCATTGATGGTCTGAACCACACCCAGAGTGTTCAGGAGGCCGATGGTCCGGCGGATCGTAATCTCGGAAACGTGATACGTATCTGCCAGAACCGGCCCTCCGGGAAGAAGTGTTCCCAGGGGATAAATACCCTGATTAATCTTACATATCATATCGATAGCCACGATATCACAGTAGCGGGTGCGGCCTTTGTTCGGTTCCCAGACGAAGGCCTCCGGTTCGATATCCGGCGGAAGTTCCAGTTCGGCCAGATACTCTTCAATTGGTTTCCGGAACGTCTCAGACAGATGCTCCAGACGATGCCCGATAGACTCGGCAGACTCTTTTGTGAAATCTTCGAAGCAGCTGGTATATTCCAGAGCGGCAGCATGCAAAAATGCTTCCGCTTCTTTTTTTCCCAGTTTCAAACAGAGGATATCGAGGAGAGCGCTTTCAGCGAAGGAACTGATATCGTAGTAAAGGCTCAGCGCAGTCTGACTGCCCAGCGAATGGAGCGAACGCTCGAACTGCTGATACAGGCTGCGGCCGGGAAGGGCCTGCTCCTTTTTTAAAGCGAGTGATTCCCGGCAGTGAAGCAGGCTCTGTAAGCATATGGCCGGTGACAGAATATCGAGACTCTTTAAGAGGTCTGACAGCGCCGCGGCCCGCCGCTTAAAAACGTCGCTCTCCAGGTAGTTCTCGTATGGTTTTCCAAGAATAATTGTGTTTTTACCGCGGTTAAGCTGAATCAGGCCGTCGCGTTCCAGCATTTTGAGCGCGCGCTGGGCAGGACAGTAGGAGACCCGGTACCGTTCGGCGATTTCCTTCGCGGAGGGAAAACGTTCGCCGTCATCGAAAAATCCAAGTTGTATTTTGCCTGCCAGACTGCGATAGATCGTTTGTTCCTTACTGTTGGTATTTGACATGGTATCCTTCCTTTTTAACGTAAATTCATGGGACAGCGTCCGCTATGCGTTCATACACCGCTCTAAAACGGTAATTAACCGCTCCACATCGATCGGTTTTGCAATATGATCGTTCATCCCCACGCTGTATGCCTTTCCGATATCTGTGGTGAAGGCGTTGGCGGTCAGCGCGAGTATCGGGACAGACGGGGCGTCTTCCCGTTCAAGGCTCCGTATGGCTGCCGCAGCGTCATAGCCGTTCATGACAGGCATCTGGATATCCATCAGAATAGCATTGTAATAGCCAATGGGGGAGGAACGGAAGGCTTCTACGGCCTCCTGCCCATTCTCAACGGCTTCAACGATTATTTCCTGCATTTCCAGAAGCTCTATGGCGATCTCCCTGTTCAGCTCGTTGTCCTCGGCAAGAAGAATCCGTTTGTCTGCCAGCGCCGGGCGGCTCTGTTCCTCTGCAGCGCCGGAACCGGTGGAATGGCCGGACTCCAGAAACAGCTGTAATACGTGGAGCATTTTTGACTTAAACAGCGGTTTTGATATGAAGGCGTCGGCGCCGGCCTGCAGAAATTCGGCCTCTATGTCGGAATAATCATAGGCGGATATAATAATGATGGGGACATGGTTGCCAAGCCTCTTTCTAAGCACCTTGACGGTCTCCAGGCCATCCATCTCCGGCATCTTCCAATCCAGGATCACGGCAAAGAAGTCGTCTCCGCATTTGTGCGCTTCCTCCGCACGGGTCACTGCCTCTGCACCCGACAGTACCCAGCAGCCGCGCATGCCAAGTTCAGTTAAAAGCGCGGAGGCGCTTTCGCATACAATCTGGTCGTCATCCACGACGAGAACGGGAAGGCCGTTAAGCTCTTCCGTATCGGTCACCTCTTCATTGACGAGTTCCAGCTGGACTGTAACCGTAAACTGGCTGCCTTCTCCCAGCCTGCTGGTTACTTCAATGGAGCCGTTCATCATGCGCACGATGTTCTCTGTTATGGCCATACCCAGGCCGGTTCCCTGTATTTTGCTGATTCGGGAATCCTCCGCGCGTGAAAATGGCTCGAAAATGTGGGGAAGGAACTCTTCCGACATACCGATTCCCGTATCGGTTATGATAAATTCAAATTGCGCCTTCTGTGAGGAGAGGGAAGGAATCTCTTTAATACTCAGGCTGATCCGGCCGCCGTTGGGCGTGTACTTGACGGCGTTTGTCAGGAGGTTTATGAGAACCTGCTGAAGACGGTCCCCGTCGGTTATGACCGTCTCATGCCGGACTTTAGAGGCGCTGATCTGAAACTGCAGATCTTTTTCGGAGATCAGAGGCTTACACATGGCAAACACATTTTCAATTAATTCCGGAAGCTTTACTTCTTCCGGCGTTAGATCGATCTTCCCGCTTTCGATTCTTGACATATCCAGAACCTCATTGACCAGGCTGAGGAGATGGCGGCTGGATACATTGATTTTGCTTAAACAGTCGCGGATTTTCTCCGGTGAAGAAAGGTTGGCCTGGGCGATGGCGGCCATACCCATGATCGCGTTCATGGGAGTGCGTATGTCGTGGGACATGGAGGAGAGGAAGTTTGTCTTGGCCGAGTTGGCTACCCGTGCCGCCTGATACGCCTCCTCCAGGGCTTTCTTCTGCCGTTCCTGTTCTGCCCGGTCCTTCGTCAAATCGATGCCGATGCTGTAGAACGAGGGAATGCCATCCCAGCTGTTCTCCCCGCTGGCATAGCAGAAGGTCATGGTCAGAATTTTGACCTGACCGTCCCGCGTGATAATTCTGCTTTCAAAGGCAGTGCTTTCACCGGTAATTCGTATCTGTTCCAGCAAAAGCTGTAAGCGGGAGAGGTCATCCGGATGGATGTAGGTACACTGCCGTCCCAGTTCATTCTCAAACTGTTCTTCCGTATATCCAATGATATCTAAAAAATTGGCTCCATACCACATGATGGTGCTGCAGTCTCTGGCATCCAGCCGGGCAAGACCGCCGGGAATAGTCCGGATCAGGGCATCGCGTTCCCGGTCCTTTTTTGCCAGCTTATATTCCGTGCTGAACATATCGTGGGAAAGCTCGAGCCGGGCCCGGTGTCCGTTCCAGTCGATAATCCGGTTCTTAATCATGAACGTCCGGTTCAGCAGAGGATTGTCGAATTCCCATTCGTAGAATTCATCTGTCCGCAGGCGGCTGTTCGTACAGAAGGGGCATGGCTCGGTCCGTCCCTGGATGATCTCGTAGCATTTATGGCCCAATGGAGCTTTTTTGGTGCACTGAAGTGTATCAGCGGCTGTCTGGTTTATATAGAGAAGTTCGTAGCTGTCCATGTCACTGATATAGACATTTCCTATGTATTCATCCATCATCCACTCAAAATACTGTACCTTCTGTTCTGCCTGGTCAACGAGATCGCTGATATCGGTCAGAGTCATGAAAACTGTGGGACAGCCAGAGGTGGTTTCCTCTGTGATGGTACCGTGAATACGAACGTGAAGAAATGTTCCTGTCTTTACCGGAATGCGGCAGTCTGCAGAAAAAAGGTTCTGCCCGTGTTCTGCCGCGGCAGACAGGGCCTGGCTGATGATGTCAAATTCACCGGGGTGCTGGTGAAGGTATTGGCGCAGTGTGGGGCAGGATAAGTTGAATTCCTCTTTTGAATAACCGGAACTCTTATAAAAAGAAGGATTGGCACACAGGAGAGTGAGTTCCTGGTCAAAGATACACTGGCAGGCGGGACTGCCAATCATTTCCAGCATGGAGAGTAAACCGTCCATGCCCATTCCGGCAGCATCGGGCCGCTCCGCTTTCTGTTTTACCGCGTCTTGTAATTCCATAATCTGATAACTCTCCTTTGTTATACATTCCATTTGATATTCAAATATAATATGATAAAGCACCTGGTTCATATTATATCTGAATGAAACGGTAAAAGCAATACTGAGACGTGTATGAAAAAAGGAAATACGGGGAGGATCCGTTTGACACAGAGGAAAGGAGCGGTTAGAATGAAGGAAAAGAAGGGGCTATGAAAGTAAGACAGCGTCCGTGGGGACGATGGCGGACAGGAGTTTATCATGAAAGTAATTCATACCGTGGAGCTAAAGCCGGGAAGTTATGAGGAGATGCTGCCTGATTTTTCCCCGGACTTCCCGTATATTGCGTCTTATGTGGAACTGGAAAAGCATCTGGGCAGACAGTCGCCCTGGCACTGGCATAAGGAGGTCGAACTGTTCTATATGAAAGAAGGGGCGCTGGAGTATAACACCCCCCAGGGGAAAACTGTGTTTCCGCAGGGGTCAGCCGGTTTTGTCAATTCGAACGTACTTCATATGTCAAAGGTGAGACAGGGAGAGAAAACTTCGGTTTCCATGATTCATATTTTCGATCCCCTGCTGGTGAGCGGGCAGACGGGAAGCCGGATTGACCAGAGATACGTGCGTCCGCTCATCACAGCACCCGGGATCGAGATCCTCGGGATGTACCCGGACCGTCCGGAACATGCGGAATTTCTGGAGATTCTCAGAGAATCGTTTGAACTTCAGGAAGATGGATACGCCTACGAGATCCGTCTGCGGTCGCTTCTCTCGGAGCTGTGGTGCCGGCTGCTTGCCATGGCGGAGCCTCTCTGCCATGAAGACGCTCAGGGCAGCAGGTCGAGTGAAAAGATGAAGATGATGATGGCGTTTATCCATGAACACTGCGCGGATAAAATTACGGTGGCGGAGATTGCTGCGGCCGCCTATATCAGTGAACGGGAATGCTTCCGGACGTTTCAGGACTGTCTTAAGATGACGCCGGTGGAGTATATGACGGATTACCGTTTACAGAAGGCGTGCCATATGCTGGCGGAAGGGAACGACTCCATCACCAGGATCTGCCAGTCCTGCGGGCTGGGCAGCAGCAGCTATTTCGGTAAGGTATTTCGGGAGCACATCGGATACAGTCCCATGGAGTACCGACGAAAATGGCGGAATCGTGATATATACTGACAGAAATATGATAGTTTCCTGAATAAAACTGCACTATAATGATATTGTGAAGCGAGGATAACAGCTTAACCGGTGCAGGGGGCCGGCAGGCCGGACTGTTTTGTTCAGGAGGGATGGACATGATGAAACTCAGGATACTAAATATGAAGGAATTTTTGAAAACTGTCAACGGATGCGAGGGTCCCGTCTATCTGGTGGATTCTGATGGAAGAAGAGAAAACGTGAATAAAGAGTACGGAACCCAGGTCAGACTGCAGGCGGAATATCAGAGAAACCGGAATACTCTGGTGCTGTGTCTTGCGGTTCCAGTCCCCAGGGATTACTTAAACATCGTGAATTATTATGCGGGCGACTGCTGAACGCCGGCTAAGAATTCATCAGAACGGCCCGATGTGTTGAAATGGCACACCGGGTTTTTTTGATTGTCGTGGAGGGTTCAGTGCAGCGCGTGAGAACGGCTGATCCGCAGAATGGGAATATCCCGGTTCAAAAACGGACAAAATGTGAAGATACCCCAAAAAGGGCACTGGATGGAAAGCGTGCGGACGGTCTGCATGGTAAAATAAGCACAGCAGTTGAGAGGAAAATTGAAAGGAGACAAAAGGATGCATGCATGGGAAGCGATCGACGGGGTGCTGGATTTTATGGAAGAGCATTTGAGGGAGGAGATGAATACGGAGGCGCTGGCACAGTCGGCCGGCCTTTCTCCCTTCTATTTTCAGCGCCTGTTTAAACGGCTGACAGGACGGCCGGTGCTGGAATACGTTAAGATGCGGCGCCTGGCCCTTGCCGCCTCGGCGCTTGAGGACAGGGAAAAGAGGATTCTGGATATTGCTGTGGATTATGGATTTTCCAGCCACGCTTCATTTACAAGGGCGTTTAAGGAGGCGTATGGCATCTCGCCGGAGAAGTACCGGAAGGACAGGCCCATGCTCAATATGTGCGAAAAGCCGGAGCTGTCCATGAGATACCATCTGGTGGATGAGGGGGTGCCGCTGATTGCGGGGGATATCGTTCTGGAGATCCGGCGAATGCGGCTCACGGAACCAGAATGGTATCTTGGATTGGAGACTGCTGTGGAGATTAAGAAACAGGTGCCTGCAGGCGAGAGTACCGGAATCGATGTTCCGGGTCAGTTGTGGAAATCATTCCATGAAAAGAAGCCGGCTGTGGATGGACTGGCACAGGGGGGACCGGAAATGGGGACGTTTTTGTATTTTGCAGGAGCCCTGGCAGAGAGAGGAACGGAGTTCGCAGGTGCAGAAGAAAAATCGGCGGAAGACGGGTTTCCCCTGGTAAAGCGGGAGCTGCCTGCGGGAGAGTATCTGGTGTGCAGAATCGAGGCGGAGACATTTGAAAAACTTGTGACTGCTGCGCTGGATCAGGCAGGAGTATACTTATTCGGGACGTGGCTTCCGGCGCACGGTCTGACAGTCCTGCCATTTTCTGCGGAAAAGTATTTTTTGAAAAATGAGGATGATATTTATATGGAAATATGGGTAATGCCGGCTCCAGCCAAAGAGCAAGATGCGAAGTAAGGGAAGCTGCAGAACGGGAATACCGGACAGCAAAAAACGTCGAGAGTTATTTTCTGATTTTTTGTATGATAATCGTGTCAGCATAACAGGGAGGTGATGGAGATGAAGGAACAGGTGGAAGCGGTTCAGAGGATGCAGGACTATATCCAGGAGCATTTAAGGGAGACGGTTACTCTGGCTGATTTATCCAGGGTGTCGCTGTTCTCGCCGTGGCATTCCTACCGGTTGTTCCGGCAGTGGACGAACCAGACTCCGGCCGACTATATCAGGCGGCTGCGTCTTTCCGAATCTGCGCTGAAGCTGAGAGATCAGCGGTGCAGAATCGCAGATGTGGCGTTTGAGTACGGGTTTGGCAGTGTCGATGGGTACCAGAGGGCATTTTTCCGGGAATTTGGCTGCAATCCCCGCGAATATGCCGGGAATCCGGTTCCTCTGTATCTGTTTACCCCGTATGGCGTCAAATACAGAGAGCTCAGAAAGGAATGGAACGCGATGGAAAATGTGAAAAATGTGTTTATCCAGGCAATCGACAAACCGGTGCGCAAGGTGATTATTAAGAGGGGGATTAAGGCGGAGGATTACTTCCCCTACTGTGAAGAGGTGGGGTGTGATGTCTGGGGGCTGTTAACCAGCATGAAATCCCTCTGCGGCGAACCGGTATGCCTCTGGCTTCCGGAGGCATACCGCAGTCCGGGGACATCGGTCTATGTACAGGGCGTTGAAGTCGCTGCGGATTACGGCGGACCGGTTCCGGAGGGCTTTGACGTGATCGAGCTTCCGGCGGCGAAGTACCTCATGTTTCAGGGGGAACCGTTTGAGGAGGAAGATTACTGTGAGGCGATTGAGGCGGTGAGGACGGCTGTCCAGAGGTACGAGCCGTCTGCTGCGGGATACCAGTGGGATGACGAAAATCCCCGGATTCAGCTGGAACCGGTCGGTACCAGAGGCTATATCGAACTGCTTCCGGTGCGAAAACTGTAAAAAGAACTGTAAAAAGACGGACAAAAAGGTGACACACAGCTGCTGCCTTTTTGTCCGCCTTTTTACGATTCTTCTGCGGCAGGTTTTTTGATGGATTGAGCTCTGCCCAGTACCCGTTAGAGGCACTCCAAAGTTCTTGACAGACATATGGCATCGTGTTATGTTTAAGCAGAATGTGTTATGACTTAGAGTATTTGGGAATGAATTCCGGGAGGGCAGAGATGGCGCGGCATATAAAAACACTTAAATTAGGGACCAGATTCAGTATTCTGGCCGGTCTTCTGCTGTGTATCAGCACGGCCCTTATCATCGTATTCTGTGGAGCTGTTTTCCGTGCCCAGTTTATGGATATGCTGACAAAGGAGTGTGTTCAGGGAACGAATCTTCTGGATTATGAACTCTCAAAGGAGGATTACACGGATCAGGACAGGACTCGGCTTCTTGATGAGCTGAAAGCCCGGACTGGTTACGAGTATACGATCTTCGAGGGAGATAAACGGGTGGCGACCACCGTGATGAAGGATGGAACGCGTGCTGTGGGAACAACATTGGATCCGGCCATAGCGGAAATTGTTCTTTCTGAGAGAAAATCATTTGTGGGGGAAACCTCCATCCTTGGTATTCCCCATGTCTGTTCGTACGTACCGCTGTACGATGCGGACGGAACCGTTGGCGGGCTTATTTTTTCCGGAGTGTCAAGCTATGAAGCGAAATCCGCGATGCATCGGGCACTGTGGACGATGGGGATCGTGGGACTGCTCTGTGCGGCGGCCGGAGTGTGGCTGATTCTGTTTTTCACAAAAAGAGCCATAACGGTTCCTTTTGCCAGGCTGAAAAGGTTTGCCCATACGGTGGAACAGGGGGATTTCGGGATTGCTTCAAAGACTACGGTGACATCGGGAATTGTATCGGGAGATGAGATTGGTGAACTGGCAGGAACCTTCGAACTTACGGTGAAAAGGCTGAGAGAGTATATCGGAGAACTGTCTTATGTGCTGGGGCGGATTTCGAACAACGATCTGACGGCAGGCCCGGTTCTCGATTATGTCGGGGATTTCAGTTCAATACGGGAATCTCTGGATCATATCACCGCGCGGCTGAATGATACGCTGGAAGAGATCGTTCAGTCGTCGGCCCAGGTGGCTGAGGGGGCCGGTATGGTGGCTGATGGAGCCATGACACTGAGTCAGGGGGCGCAGGAGCAGGCGGCTTCCGTGGAAGAGCTTGCCGCGACGCTGGAAGCTGCATCAGAAGAGGTTGACAGTACGGCCCGCAATGCGGGAGAGGCAAGCCTCGTCTCACAGGAGGCAGTCCGGGTACTGGAGGCGGGAAAGGTTCAGATGGAACAGCTTACCGATGCCATGAATGATATCACCCAGGCCTCTGATGAGATAGGGCGGATCACAAAGGTAATTGAAGATATTGCGCTGCAGACGAACTTACTGGCGCTGAACGCCGCTGTCGAGGCTGCCCGGGCAGGCGAGGCAGGAAGGGGATTCTCCGTGATAGCGGAGGAAGTGAGAAGCCTTGCGGGAAAAAGTGCAGAGGCATCCAGAGATACGGTAGGGCTGATTGAGAATGCAAACGCGGCGGTCAGCAAAGGCAGACAGATTGCGGTTTCCACTGCCGGGGCCCTGGATCAGGGCGTGACGGCTTCCAGTCAGGCGATGGATCTGGTGCGTGGAATATCGGCCGCGTCAGCACAGCAGGCGGAACATATCAGGCTTTTACAGGGCGGCATGAACCAGATTGCCGAAATTGTTCAGTCCAATTCCGCTACTGCCGAGGAGGAAGCGGCGGCCAGCCAGACGCTCTCCGATGAGGCGGGAAGACTGGACAGTATCGTGGCGTCTTTCAGGCTCAGACAGAGAGCCAGGACGGAATAAGAGGAAGGAGGCAGAACCATGGAAATAAAGCTTTTGGAGGATGAGTTCTCAGTCTGTAAAATCCGGGATCTGTCAGGTGTAAACCTGACGGATGCGTTTTATTTTATCGGAAAAACCGATGAGGAGTTATCGCTGGTATGCAGAACGGAACATGTTCCGGAGGAGACGACGGACAGGGAGGATGGCTGGAAGGCATTTCGAATCGAGGGAGTGCTGGATTTTTCGCTGATCGGAAATTTGGCGGAAATATCGGCGGTTCTGGCGGAGTGCTCGATCGGTATTTTCGTTGTTTCTACGTTCAATACGGATTACGTTCTGACGAAGAAAGAAGATTTTATGCGGGCGGCGCAGGCGCTCTCGGAGAAGGGATATGCGGTGAAATAGAAAATGCCACAGTACAATGAAAAAGGACCAGCCGGGGGAGCTGGTCCTTTTTTCGGAGAAGGTATTTCGTTTCTTATGGGGTGTAGCAAAAACTATATAATGTATTGGGGGGGTTTACGATTATTAATATACACCATAACCCATACAAAAGTGTTCACAAACTTAAAGAAATTTAAAGAATAAAATTGTGCGATTTACCAGTAAAAAAATATTGATTGTTGGAAATGGATAAAAAACAACTGGTTTTACGGAAGCTGTGCCGTCATTTAGCCGTTTTAAAGGAGCAATAAAATTTGGCAATCAGTTGCTTATCCATAGGGAGTGTGATATTCTGCTCGTATCATAACTATGCGAACCTTCGCGTAAACACCGGAGGAACCGGAGTACATGCATCAGAGGACATGCTGAATGGCTGAATGAAAAAAATTGTGACCGGCCTGTAACGAACCGGGATTCTGTAACACTAATTAACAGAGAGGAGGAAATACATGTATGGATTCCATGGAACAGATTTATTTATCACACGCGAGAACAGTATATGCCTTTCTCCTGACGAAGACGCAGAATCCGGATCTGGCGGAGGAACTGACCCAGGAAACCTTTTATCAGGCGGTAAAAAGCATCCATAGATTTAAAGAGCAGAGCAGTGTATCCACCTGGCTCTGCGGCATTGCACGGAACGTATGGTTCGATCATCTGCGGAAGCAGAAGGGCAGGGCTGATTTTAAAGAAGCGGAGGAAATCGCAGTCCCCTCCGCTGAGGAGGAGGTATTCTGCTCCTGGGATCATCTCTCGGTCATGAAGCAGCTTCATGGTCTGGAGGAACCCATGCGCGAGGTGATGTATTTACGCCTGTCCGGCAGTCTCACCTTTGGCCAGATCGGAGAGATTATGGGAAAGAGTGAGAACTGGGCGAGAGTGACGTTCTATCGGGGAAAGGAAAAAATTGTAAAGGAGGCGAAGGAACGTGAAACAGAACATACCCTGTGAAATGATTCAGGATCTTCTGCCGCTGTATGTGGATGGGCTGACGTCCGATGAGAGCAGCAGGCAGATTGAGGCACACTTAGAGACCTGCGGCGACTGCCGCAGCCGGTATCAGCGGATGAAAGAGGACCTTGAACGGGAAACGCAAGTGAAGCAAAAGGAAAATGAACGGGAAATCGATTATCTGAAAAAAATCAGGAAGAGCAGCATCCGAAAGGTGTTTTTGGGGATTTTCTCCGCCTTTGCCGTAATCCTGCTGGCCCTGTTCCTGAAATTGTTTGTCATCGGATATCCGGTGGATTCCTACCTTGTGACGTATGCCAATGTAAACGGGAACATGCTGTCGGTTGGGGGAATCTTATACGATTCCTCCCCGGTATACCGGCGGTATAAACTGATCGGAGAGGAGGATGGAAATACGAAACTGGTGATCTACGGATGTCTGCCATCCGTCTGGAACCGGAATGGAGCATTTAATTTGGCCATTGATTTGACGGAAGTGGGAACGGATCTTACGATCAACGGGATGACCGTGAAGCAGGATGGAACCATTGTCAGCAGACAGGCCAATGAACTGTTTGCCGCAAAGCATCCGTATGTGGGGGATATGTCCGCCAACGGCAGAGCTGCGCAGCTGCTTGGAATCGGGAATACGCTGGGAAGCTTCAAAAATGAGCTTCAGACTTCGGCAGAACCGTATGGCTGGACTCTGAAATTCGAAAACAGTGCCGCCAATTCGGCTGTATTCGATGAGCAGATGAAGGGATACGCCTGCGTCCTGATGGCCCTGACCGGAAATCTGGGAGAGGTCACCTGGACGTATACGGTGGAGCTGGAGGATGGGCCGGCAGTAAGACAGCGAACCATGACCCGGGAGGAGTGCTCCGAGTGGGCGGGAGAACCTGTGGAGACATTTGCGGAGAGTCCGGAAGCGGTTCAGAGGCTGCTTGACCTCATTGGAGAGAAGATGAAGTAAAAATAACACATTTTATCAGGGACGGCAAACGGTATACGCCGGCGGTGAAGGACCTTTGGAGCCGCAGACAGAATGGAGGGACAAACGATGACGCGAATATGTTTGGTCGAGGATGACAGGGAGATTGCAAAGAACCTTGTGCTTTTGCTTCGCTCGGAAGGCTTTGCGGTTACGCACGCTCCCACGCGGGAGGAGGCGTTTGCCGCAGCGGAGGAACATAAATTTGATCTGGCGCTGATCGATATTGCGCTGCCGGATGGAAACGGTTTTACGGTATACACGAAAATTAAGGAGACTCAGGATATTCCTGTGATCTTTCTGACCGCGTCGGGCGATGAGACGAGTGTCGTCACAGGTCTTAACATGGGGGCGGATGACTATATTACCAAGCCCTTCCGTCCGCGTGAGCTGATTGCGCGGATCGGGGCTGCCCTGAGAAAAAACGGGCGGCTGGGGGCAGTATTTGAGATTTGCGGGCTTTTTGTAGATGTGGCTGGAGGCGTGGTGAAGAAGAACGGCAGCGAGGTTTTTCTTTCCGCGTTAGAGTACCGTTTACTGCTGGTGTTTGTCAACAATCCCAGGAGTATTATTACCAGGGGGAGACTGCTGGACGAATTGTGGGATGCAGCGGGGGAATATGTCAATGACAATACATTGACCGTGTACATCAAGCGTCTGCGGGAAAAGATAGAAGACGATCCCGCAAATCCGCAGATCATTCTGACGGTCCGCGGGACCGGATATCGACTGGGAGGCGGCTATGCTTCGGAATAGGGAATTTCGGCAGTTTGCTGTGGTATACGCCTTCACAGCAGCTGTCACGGTCATACTTGGATTTATCATTCACTGGGCGGCCGGAATTCTTGCGGTCTTTTCTGCAGCCGCCTTTGGCACGGCGTTTTTGTTGTTTACCAGAGCCAGATACAGGAGTATTGCGCGCCTTTCCGGTCAGATTGATCTCGTGCTGCATCATGCGGACCGCCTGGATCTGGACGAACTGGAGGAGGGAGAGCTGTCGATTCTCCACAGTGAGATAACCAAAATGCTGCTGCGGATTCGGGAGCAGAATGAGGCGCTGAAGAAAGAAAAAATGCATCTTGCCGATTCACTGGCCGATATTGCCCATCAGCTCCGAACGCCTCTCACATCCGCAAATCTGATTCTGTCTTTGCTGGAGAAGGATCCTGACGAAAAGGAACGGAGGGCCTTTGTACGGGAAACGGAGGAGCTGCTGGTGCGAATGGACTGGCTGCTTACCTCCCTGCTGAAGCTGTCCCGTCTGGACGCGGGGGTTGTGGTATTTCAGAAGGAACCGGTTGACGGCTATGATCTGATCAACGCAGCGCTTCGCCCTTTACTGATCCCAATGGAACTGCATGGAATCGTGGTGCAGACGGATGTCCGGAAATCGGTGCCGTCAAAATCGGCGTCTTCCCAACCGGACTCCCCTGTGGTCATACAGGGGGATTCGGGCTGGCTGGCGGAGGCAGTTCAGAACATCCTGAAAAACTGTATCGAGAGCATCGGGGATAACGGAAAGATTGAGATCGGGCTGACGGATACGGTACTGTTTACTGAAATCTCGATTCATGACAGCGGGCCGGGATTTGAAAGCGCAGAGCTGCCCCGCATCTTTGACCGGTTTTACAGTGGAAAAAGCACGGGAAGCACAGGAAGGGCGGGATACGGGATTGGACTGGCTCTATGCAGGATGATTATCCTCCGGCAGGGCGGAACGGTTACGGCAAAGAACCACCCGCAGGGCGGCGCAGTTTTTGTGATTCGTTTTCCAAAGTGACGGATCTCTCACCTGAAAGTCACAGGAATGTAAGAGTAATTTTCTATTATATGAGTATACCATGTGGAAGGAGGCTCACATAATGGAGCTTATAAAAATTGATGATCTGTGCAAAGTATACGGCAGAGGTGAAAATCAGGTTGCCGCCCTTGACCATGTGTCGCTCACCATCGAAAAGGGAGAGTTTACTGCGATTACAGGGCCGTCCGGGTCCGGAAAATCGACACTGCTCCATATCATCGGCGGTGTGGATATGCCTACCAGCGGAAAGGTTTTTCTGGACGGTCAGGATATCTATGCGGGCGGCCATGACAAGCTGGCTATTTTCCGCAGACGGCAGGTAGGGCTGATTTACCAGTTCCACAACCTCATTCCGACCCTGAATGTGGTGGAAAATATAACGCTGCCTGTTCTGATGGACAGACGGAAGGTCAATGAGGAACGGCTGAACGAACTGTTGGAAATGCTTGGGCTGGAAGACCGCAGAACACATCTGCCCAACCAGCTCTCCGGCGGCCAGCAGCAGCGGGTATCCGTCGGGCGGGCTCTGATGAACGCCCCGCAGGTCTGCCTGGCCGATGAACCGACCGGAAGCCTGGACAGCCGCAACGGGCAGGAAATCATCAGTCTGCTGAAATTAAGCAATAAGAAATACGGGCAGACCCTCATCGTCGTCACGCATGATGAATCGATAGCCCTGCAGGCAGACCGGGTGATCGGGATATCCGACGGCAGGGTGGTACGGGACGAGAGGATGGTGTGAGAATGAATATTTTCCATAAGGTCACCCTCCAGAGCATGAAAAAAAGCCGTACAAGGACGGTGGTAACCATCATCGGGGTTATTCTGTCAACTGCCATGATTACGGCTGTCACGACGTTTTCCGTTTCACTGCTGAACTATATGATAAAAGGAGCGACGGTAAAATATGGCGGCTGGCACGTAGAATTTGTGGACATCGATTCTGCGTTTGCTGAGGAACAGGCCAGGGACCGCGATGTGGCTGATACGGCTGAAATTGATAATGTCGGCTATGCGTACTTAAATGGCGGGAAAAATCCCGACAAGCCCTATCTGTTTATAACAGGATTCAGTAAAAAGGCTTTTGACACCGTGCCTGTCAGCTTAGTCTCCGGCAGGCTGCCGGAAAACAGCAGTGAGATTCTGGTTCCGGCCCATGTCGCCGCAAACGGAGGTGTTAATTTTTCCGTGGGGGATACGCTGTACCTGACCATCGGAGGCCGTATGGCAGAAGATGGAAGTCTGGGTCAGCACGATCCTTTCCGCTCCAGGAATGAGCAGGGGAAGGCAATGGAAAAATTTGTGCCGCGGGAAGAGAGAACCTATACGGTTGTCGGGATCTGTGAAAGACCGGCTTTTGAAGAGTTTACCGCGCCGGGCTATACTCTGATTACGGCAGCGGACCCGGCAGATCAGACGGGCAGCTGCAGTGTTTTTGTCACACTGAAAAAACCGGGGAAGGCTGCTTCCTATATCAGCAGAACTGCCGGACAGAACGCTTATGTCCTGAATGACAATGTGCTTCGTTTTCTGGGAGTATCCAGCGATCGGCTGTTTAATACACTTCTGTATTCGGTGGGCGGGATGCTGACTGTGCTGATTATGACAGGCTCGATTTTTCTGATTTATAACTCATTTACCATCTCTTTAAGCGAACGGACGCGGCAGTTTGGCATTCTCGCATCCGTGGGAGCTACGGCAGGACAGCTGCGTAACTCGGTGCTGTTTGAAGGGCTCTGTATCGGTGCGGCCGGTATCCCCACAGGCATGATTATGGGCATTGGCAGCATCAGCCTGGTGATATCTGCTGTAGCGGAGTATTTTAAAAATTTTGGTTACAGCACGGTGACGCTGTCTCTGACGGTGTCCGGCCCGGCCATAGCGGGAGCAGCGGTGATCAGCCTGGCAACTATTCTGTTCGCCGCCTGGATTCCGGCCAGGAAAGCAGCAGCCAGGCCTGTGATGGAAAGCATCCGTCAGACCAATGAAATCAAAGTCGAATCCAGGGACGTGAAAACGTCAAAAGCGGCGCTGCGCATCTATGGCCTGGAGGGAACACTTGCGCTGAAAAATTTTAAAAGAAATAAAAAACGCTGCCGCAGCATTGTGCTTTCACTCACCTTAAGCGTTGTGCTCTTTGTGTCAGCCAATGCATTCAGCGCCTGTTTGAAACAGGGGGCGAACCGGTCTGTTGTAAATTCGGATTATGACATCTGTTTTACGTCTCAGAATATCGACGAAAATGAATTGTTCCGGCTTTACGGCAGATTGAAAACCGCGGAGGGAATCAGGGAAAGCTCTTATCAGACGCTGATGACGTATTCCTGCGCGGTAAAAGCCGGTGATTTATCGGACGATTACCGGAAATCTGCAGGGGCTGGGATACAGGAGGAGACAGTAAATCTGCCGATGGATATTCAGTTTATCGAGGACAGGGAATTTTACAGCTTTATCGAGAGTCTGGGGCTGTCTCCGGAAGAATACACCGGACAAAATGCCAAAATGATCGCTGTGGCCAAGGAGAAGACGAAGCAGAAGAACAACGGACAGAGCGGGCTGGAGGATCTGTTTGCAGAACGCACCATGCAGGTGTCGGTGACTCCCGGAGAAGAACACCCTGCAAAGCTGCAGGATTCAGCTCCGTCCAGATCAGAGAAACAGATAAGTCTTACATTGGTCGATACGATACCGCTGGATACGCTTCCCAGGAATGCTTCCGGGAAAAAGTCCTTTGTTTTTATGATTGTTGCGCCCTGGCAGTTAAGGGAATCGTTTGAAGCTCCCGATGCCGGAGAGATAATGGGGCTGACTTTTCGGTCGGATACCCCCTCACAGTCGGTGGCTGAGATGAGAGAGATCATTCAGGAATCAGGCATTGCGGTGGATTACAATCTGTATAATGTGAACAAAATGTTTGAAGAAAACCGCAGCATTCTGTTTGTCATTCACGTATTTTCGTATGTGTTTGTGATAATGATATCCCTGATTGCCGCCGCCAATGTATTCAACACGATTTCTACCAATATCAGGCTGCGCAGACGGGAACTGGCACAGCTGCGGTCGATTGGTATGGCTGACCGTGCTTTTGATAAGATGATGAATTTTGAGTGTATTTTTTACAGCCTGCGGACTCTGGGGATTGGGCTTCCGGCAGCGGGGATCTGCAGCTGGCTGATCTGCAGAGGCATGATTGCCGGCGGAGCGGACGTAAGCTTTGCGGTTCCGTGGGGCAGTATGGCAGTGAGTGCATTGAGTGTGTTCTTTATCGTGTTTTTTACAACGAAGTATGCGGCTGGAAGAGTAAAAAAAGAAAGCATCATAGACGCGCTTCGGGATGATATTACCTGAGTAAAAGGGCCTAGCGGTAACGCCAGGTCCAGATTCGTTATTTTCTGATTGTTCCGGTTCCGCGAACCGTTTATTTGCTACAGATCCAGTTTTAAATCCCCCTCTTTAATCCAGCCGGCTTTTCTTAAACACGCTCCGAAAACCAGTGTCAGAACGGCGGGCAGCAGGAAGCAGACAAACAGTATCCCGGTCCACATTCGGGCTCCGCCGCCCATGGCGGTATAGATGCCGATGGGGCCGACCAGGCCGCAGGTTCCCATACCGGAAGCCGTTTCGATATTTTTCATCTGGAATACTACGGTGGCAGCCGGGCCGGTTATAAGGGAGGCCAGTGTGGGGGCGATCCAGATTTTCGGATTCTTTACGATATTGCCCATCTGAAGCATGGAGGTGCCAAGCCCCTGGGCCAGCAGGCCGCCCCAGCCGTTCTCACGGAAGCTTAAGACGGCAAAACCGACCATCTGGGCGCAGCAGCCGGCTGTAGCCGCACCGCCCGCCAGACCGTCGAGCGCCAGCATGATACAGATGGCGGCGCTGCTGATGGGCAGCGTTAAGGCGATTCCGATGAGGCCGGATACCAGAATGCCCATGAAGAAGGGCTGCATCTCCGTGGCCGTCTTAACCAGGTTTCCGAAGGCTGTCATAAAGGCGGCCACACCGGGGCCAACAAACTGGGCGATCAGTACGCCGGAGATGATGGTGACACCGGGGGTTACGATGATGTCGACGCGGGTTTCCTTTGATACAATTTTTCCCAGTTCCGCAGCCACGACGGTGGCGACCAGTGCGCCCACCGGTCCGCCCAGCTCGTTGCCGGCGATTCCGACTGTAGCGGCAGAGAATAAGACCAGCTGCGGCGCCTTCAGCGCATAAGCGATCGATACTCCCAGCGCCGCGCCGGTCGCACTTTTTGCGTAGGCCGCGATGGTGCCGAATAATGCGACACCGGTCTTGTCGCCCAGTGTTGCAAAGATCGTGCCGATCAGCAGCGAGGCAAATAAGCCAAATGCCATGGCACCCAATGCATCAATGAGATAGGTCTGGACGGTGATGTTGACGTTTTTTCGTTTCAAAAACTCTTTCACGCCTGTTTTTTCCATGTTAGAAATCTCCTTTATGTATTTGTCTGTTACAGGTGCACACATTTGGCGGAAATGCCAAAGCAGTTAGTTATGTATTTTACCATAGAAATGGGAAAATGCAATGGTTATGGCTGTTTTTTTCGCAACCAGGAAATTATAACTCAGAGACGTATGGTACCTGCAAGCAGGCTTTCCATATCACTGGAAGTACCGATGTACATATCATACTCCATATGTTCGAGTTCCCATATGCCGGTAGTCTTATTGTACCATTTCAAACGGTCGGCGGAAGCTTTAATTTCTATTGCTTTTACTTCACCTGCCTCCAGATCAACTCGTTTAAATCCTACTAAGGTTTTTACTGGACGGAAAATGCGGGAGTGAGAAAAGCCTGCATAAAGCTGTACGGTTGTTGTTCCATAACTGGTTCCGGTATTGGTTATGGTAACATTGGCAATGATGGTACTGCAGTCGACGGAAAAGCAGGCATTCTGATAGCAGAAGGTTGTATAAGATAAACCAAATCCGAAGGGAAAGAGGGGGCGTACTGCTTCATAGTCCAGTTTACGGTATCCATGAAGATATTCGTAGTACTGGCTTTCTGTTTCCCAGTTGATGGAAGGGAGATCCTCGTCGTGTACAGGAACTACAAATGGAAGACGGCCGCTGGGATTCACATCGCCAAAGAGAATCTGAGCGATAGCCTTTCCACCTTCCTGACCCGGATAGTAGGCCATCAGAATAGAAGAGACAGAGTCCTTCCATTCCGTAACTGTAATAGTACCGCCTCCTATGAGAATGACAGCAGATGCCTTATTTACAGGACCAGCTATTTGAATAAGACGAACCTCATCAGGATGAAGACCGAGACCATGGATCCGGTCACCACCCCGAGCTGCTGTATAACAGGAACTTTGATTTGGTGATACATATTCGCCCTCATCGTCATGATCAAAACCAACGACAAAGATGACTGCGTCGGCCTGTGCTGACAGAAATGCGGCAAATTGAGGGTCTGTCCCATCATAATAAGTAATCTCGTGATTCGGCAGAAGTGCTTGTAGACCATCCATTACTGAAATATTGTAGGCAGAATAAACACGGCTGGACCCGTAGTCCCCGATATTATCATTTATACCCAGCTTTCCAAGAACAAGCAGCTTTTTGTGAATACTGCGGTTAAAAGGAAGTATCTGATCGGTATTTTGAAGAAGTGTAATACCTTCCTGAGCAGATTTTAATGCCAGATTTCTATGATCCTGACAGCCGATTACTGTTTCATTATAAGACCTTCCATCGTTTAAACGGGCATTGTGAAAAGCCAACATGGTTCGAACAATACGAAGTGCCGTGTCGTCTATTTTTTTCATAGCTACCTGGCCATTTATAACCGCTTTTATCAGTTTTTGACCATAATATTTGGTGTGGCACATTTCGATATCCTGTCCACCATTAGCAGCTTCGACAGTATCTTTTACTCCGAAAAAAAAGTCACTGATGGTAAAACCATCAAAATCCCATTCTTCCTTTAGAATTTTATTTAAAAGATAGTCACTGTGACCGCAGTATGTGCCGCAGTATTTATTATAAGAGGTCATAACGCAAGCCGCGCCTGCGTCTATGCAGTCTTTGAAATGAGGCAGATACACTTCACGCTCCGTTCTTCGGTCACATTCCACACTACAGGTAAAGCGGCTGATTTCCATAGAATTAAATGCGTAGTGCTTGACGCATGCCGTCACATGCTCACTTTGGACACCGCGAGTCAGAGCAGCGCCGAATTTGCCAAGAAGAAAACTGTCTTCTCCGTATGTCTCCTGGCTGCGTCCCCAACCAGGATGATAGGGAAGGTTAATACAGACACCACCGAACAGGTTGCCGCCAAAACCCCGTATTTCTCTGCCGATGGCGGCTCCGATCTCTTCTTCTAGATCTGTGTCAAAAGATGCACCTCGGAGCATCGAGACAGGAAAACACGTACTTTTTCCCGTGCCGCATACGACGCCGCGTGGTCCGTCACAAAATAGAACGGGAGGGATTCCATGAGTATCGTTTCCGCCTGCTGGATATGGAATTACATTATAATGACCACCCGGAGTATTTTTCGATAACATCATTTCTTCAATGGACATACGCCCGCTCATGAGATAGACTTTCTCCTCCAAAGATAATGAGTTAACAATCTCTAATGCTTTATCTTCATAAGAGTGGCGGATTTCTTTCGAAATTTCCATAAATTACCTCCTTTATCGGATCGTTACTTCGCTACAATGGTGAATAGAGAAGTTTTCCGCCGTTTTGCAGTTGATGGTTACATTCGTTAAGACTACATGGTTGGCATATTCAATCAGAAAACCTTCTCCGGCCATTTTTTTATGTTCGTAGGTCATGGCGGGTTCCTGAGCGATAGATGTGCCGGAAGCCATGTTCACAGTCATATTGTCGATAAAAAGCCCTTCTACTGGCATTTCAGGAAGACCGCTTATGAAACCGGCTGCTGCTGTGGCATTCTGGACAATAATATCAGAAAAAAACAGGTTCCGGAATATAGGGGTAGAATCTGTAACTGCCATCTCTTTTCTGGAAGAGCAATACTCTTCATCATCGGGAAGAGTGGCACAGGGATAATAACAGTTGATGATTAGAGGACAGTATACATGTTCCATAATAATGTTACTGACGCGGATATTTTCCACAGTACCTCCGCGGAGACGTCTGGTTTTTACACGGAAACCACGGTCTGTGTTCTGAAATATACAATTGCTGATTGTCACGTTTCTTACACCGCCTGACATTTCACTGCCAATGACAATGCCACCGTGACCACCTGCCATAGTACAGTTGGTAATTGTGATATTTTCACTTGCCCATTCCTTTATATAAGTGTCAAATTCGCGTCCGGATTTAATGGCGATGCAGTCATCCCCGACACTGATATGGCAGTTGCTGATATGAATATTACGACAGCTTTCCGGATTAATGCCATCTGTGTTGGGGGAGTCCACAGGGTTTTGAATTGTTACGTTATGAATGGTAATGATCTCACTGTGAACCGGGTGAATGGTCCACATGGGAGAATTGATTATTCTGATATCTTTAATCAGGATGCGACTGCAGCCGATAAATTCCAGGCAGCGTGGTCTGTCATCAAATTTTTTGTGCCACCAATGCCAGCCCTGACCATTGATGGTTCCACGGCCGCATACTGCAATATTCTCTGCGTCACGCGCACATATAAGACCAGAGTGGGTATCCATTCCCCAACCGGGGAGCTCAGAGGCAGTGACCATAGGATAATCTTCATAGGAGCCGCTTCCAAGAAGGACGGCACCTTCTGAGAGGTAGAGTGTGATATTGCTTAAGAGACAGACAGAGCCGGTAAGGTACTCTCCAGAGGGGAAAAAGATAGTTCCACCGCCTAGACTGTGTATTTTCTCGATAAGCTGGTTTATGGGCTGAGTCAGATTTTCACCACAATTGGGGAGAATTCCGTATTGTGACACATCATAATAACTGTTCATGGTAAAAGTTCCTTTCTATTTAGTAATCTGCTAACAATATACAATGTTTTTTGCCTTGTTTATAGAGAACTGGGGTGATATATCGGCTTTTTGAAGGTTTATATCGTTTTTTTTAATAGGAATCTGTGAAAAAAAATGTATAATTCCAGTATAGAGTTTAAGAAAAGATATCCGGATAGGAAGATAACCCGTAAACAACAGAAAAACAGAAGAAAATGTAGGAGGTTCTTATGAGAAAAGAGTTTTTTAAGAAAAGTACTGTGCTTATGCTGACCGGAGTTATGGCAGCCACTCTTGCAGGTTGCAGGAGCAGTGCCGGTGGAAATGAGATAACAACAAAAGAAACAGAACAGGCGGTGTCGGGGGAAAATGAGACAGCAGCGGAAGAAATAATGACTGCAGAGCCGTTGACCGTGAGCTTTTGGATGGCATCAGCCTCGGAAGAGAGAAATGCGTTCATGGAAGATATTTTTGAGGAATTTCATAAACAGAATCCAGATATAACAGTAGAGTATTTAGGTGTTCCGGGAGATATTGCCCAGTTCAATCAAAAAATTGATATGGCACTGGCTGGAAATGAGGCGCCGGATATTATTCAGGGAACTTTGACTGCGGCTTATATTAACCGCGGAATACCTGCGAAGTTGGATGAACTGTTTGGTGATTCCGAGTTAAAAGATAAAATTGATGAGAAGTATACGGATGCATTCCGTGTAGCTGATTATGAGAACGGAAATCTTTATGCAATTCCAGGACCGATGAATATTCAAATGATTTTTACAAGACCAGATTACATTGCAGAGGCTGGGCTGGAAGCCTATGGGACATGGGATGATTTTTTTGAAATTGCGGAGAAGACAACAAAAGTAGATGAAGGTATATTTGGATATATTATCCGCGGAGGTTCCGGCGGAGCTGAAGCACTAGAGAAACTGATGTATTCTTATTCTGGAATTACAGAGTATTTCGATGATGGCACCTGTACACTGAATGATCCCAAAAATGTGGAATTTGTGGAAAAATATCTTGGAGGATATAAGAAAGTCAGCTCTGCAGATGACTTAAATAAAAGCTGGACAGAAATGAGCTCTCAGTTTCAGTCGGGAAAAGCGGTTATGCTCGTACATAATACAGGTTCAGGACAGGCTAATTTTGATGCTTTTGAGGGGGATGTGACTAAGGTTGCGGCATGCCCATATCCGGCAAGTACATATACTGGTAAAATTACTGTTCCAGATGCCACGCTAAATGGCTACATGATTACAGAAAGCAGTAAGCATAAGGAAGCGGCATGGAAGGTGATTGAGTATCTGGAGAGTCCGGAAGTAGCTGGTGCGTATGCGAAGCTTACCGGTCAGATCCCGGCCCCATCTGACGCCCAATCTCAGGAATGGATTCAGGAAAGTCCATATATGAAGGTGGCTTCTGACTATGTGAATGATTCCGATACAGTAATGACACATACACCGACATATCTTCCTAACTATACAACGATCCGCAATGATTACGCACAGCCGGCCATGCAGGAAGTTATGCTTGGAATGACAAGTGCACAGGATTTCTTAGATGAGTGGGCAAGGCTTTTACAGGAAGATTATGATGAATTGTTGAAATAAGTCAGGAGACAGGTCGTGGAGCTACAGCACGATGTGCTTTGAGCTCCACGATAAAAGGAGCAGCCAAATGCATAGAAATAAACAGAAATTAAGGGTGGAGCATATTTTTCCATACATTTTGATTGCTCCCTCTATGATATTAATTGTGGGGTTTATGCTGTTTCCCATAATTTCAGTATTCCATTTAAGTATTCAAAATTATGATTATAATAATTTCGCAAAGCAGGGGTATGTTGGATTTTATAATTTCAAAAAATTGTTTACGGAAGATAAGAATTTTATACCGGCCATAGTGTTTACTTTAAAATGGGTTCTTACAGAGGTGTCATTGCAGCTCATTTTTGGGGTAATTCTTGGATTACTTTTGAACCGGAGATTTAAAGGCAGGGGGATTATCCGTTCAATGGCGTTAGTACCCTGGGCAGTTTCCGGTGTACTGACGACTATGCTGTGGCTGATGATTTTCGATCAGAATGTTGGACTATTTAATCTGATACTTCAAAAGGCCGGTGTTCCGATTCCAGCGCTGCCATCCTGGCTTAATGATGTGAAGCTGGTCTTCCCATCCGTAGCCCTGGCCGAGTTGTGGAGAGGTGTTCCGTTCTTCACAATTAATATTCTGGCGGCGCTGCAGAATGTACCGAAGGAAATCTATGAATCCTGTGATATAGACGGAGCCGGGGCATGGCAAAAGTTTCGATACATAACGCTGCCATATTTAAAACAGACGATCGTACTGACTACCATGCTGCGTTTTATATGGGAATTTAATTCAGTTGACATGTTATATACGCTAACAGGTGGTGGACCGGTAAGAATGACCACTACACTGTCAATTTATATGATGAAAACTTCTGTCATCAGCGGGAATTACGGCTATGGTTCGGCGATTGGAGTAGTGGTATTCCTGACTTTACTGGTATTTGCTGCCTTTTATATGAAGACCAGCAGATTCGGAGGTGAAACAGATTAATGGAAGAAAAAAAAGAACGGGTAACCTGGAAACGGGTCCTTACACTGTATGTGCCTCTGGCGGCTTCGGTTATATTTATTATGTTTCCATTGATATGGGCAATGTTCACTTCGGTAAAAACTACCGGCCAGATCAGAGGTGCTGAGGTGCAGATATTTCCCAATCCTATCGTCTGGGAGAATTACGCAAATGTATGGAAACAAAGTAAAATTCAGACGTATTTCGGCAACAGTCTGATGATATCTGTGATATCTGTTTTGGGAATTATGTTTCTCTCCATCTGTAATGGCTATGCACTCAGCCGGTTTCAGTTTAAGGGAAAAAAACTCACTACCGTAATTCTGTTATGTACTCAGCTGCTTCCGGTATCCATGCTGATTATTCCACTGTTTGTAATCTTTAAGGGAATCAATCTGGTTAATACGAGGACGTCGGTTATTATTTTTTACATTGTTAATAACATTGCTTTTACTTCTATTCTGATGAAGGGATTTATTGATGGGATTCCGTTGGAAATTGAGGAGGCGTCCAAGGTTGACGGATGCAGCAGAGCCGATTGTATGATTAAAATTGTGATGCCTCTTCTTATACCGGGAATTGTAGCAGGCAGCGCCATGGCGTTTGTCCATTGCTGGAATGAGTTCCTTGTTGCATTTTCTTTTATTCAGAAACAGGCGTATTTTACAATTCCAGTGGCTCTAAAGTACATGATCAGTGAATTTGATGTGAATTTTGGCAATTTAGCGGCGGGAAGCATGATCGCCTTAAGTATTCCGGTGGCATTGTTTGCCTATATACAGAAGTTTCTGGTCGGAGGGTTGAGTGCCGGATCAGTAAAAGGTTGAGTAGAATAAACAATCTAATAAAACCAGAGCGGAGGGCGAAACGAGGCGCCTGCCGCCTCTGGCTTTTTGTGTAGCATGCCAGAATGTGTTATGATTATAGAAGAATGGGGGGAGAAGATGAGAATAGGAAAAACAAAATCCATATTAAAGAAAATAAGTATTGTGGTTATCTCATCGCTGATATTTACTGCGCTGACTGCAATTGCTGCTTTTTACTACCTGTTCTTCTATATGAAGGATCAGATACAGGACAGTTATCTGAAATATCTGGAGATGTATGCTCAAATTGTTGAAAGCAAACTGGAGGAGACCAGCCAGAATGGGTTTGGTATCATTATAGACAGCAAGATTCAGGACCGGCTTTCCGAATGGATACTATTGTCAGGACAGAAAACGGTAACGGACGCGGACAGCATGAATCTTTTGTACCGCCAGCTTTTGATCAAAAAAGATATTGAACAGATTTTGTTTAACAACATGGCTCTAGTGGGACAGATCCGGCATCTTTCGATTATTACCCCTGACGGCAGTATTTTGTCATCTTCCGGAGAATCAGGTTTTCAGGATAATGAAAATATTGAACAGGTTATAAAGACTGCCGACGATGGAAATGGGGCAGCCTGCTGGATTTCAGATCCCTCTACCAGTTATATTATACATGCGAGAAGTATAAGAAGCCTTAAAGCGAAAATGACAGACAGCCCTTTGGGAACGTTTGTCATGTGGGTGGATATGGCGAAAATCATGAGGACAGCCAATGCCCGGATGCCAGTAGACGACAGTATATTAATAATGAAAGACCGGAATGGCGGGGTGATATTTGTCAGTGATCCACGCTTTGATGGGGCATTGATGTCCAGTCTTAAGAATGACGGACGGATTGATGTGGAGGGGGAATCGTATCTTGTGTGTTCTTATAGAAGTGGCGAGTTGTTTGAGTATTATATGCTTGTATCTGCAGAAAAAATTTACCGGCCTGTTGAACAGTTTGTTCTGGCATTGATTGGAGTCTTTCTTCTTATTATTTTTATTGTAGTATTGGGAACGGATAAGATATCAAAAGAGATTATGAAGCCGATCCCTAAGCTGGCGCAGGCTATGAAAACAGTGGAAACAGGTTGTTTCCGAATCACGGACAGAGAACTTCTGGAAGATAATCGCGAAGATGAAATTGGGGATTTATGCAGAGATTTTGTATATATGACCCAAAAAATTGATCAGCTGGTACAAGAAAATTATGTAAAGCAGTTGGTAATAAAAGAAACGGAACTGCGTGCCCTGCAGGCTCAGATTAATCCCCATTTCCTCTATAATGTACTGGAATCAGTAAATTGTATGGCAGTTATTGCCCATCAGCCTGATATCAGCGTCATGGTAAAGAGCCTTGGCAGTCTTTTACGTGAGGCCATGAGTAATCAGGAGATTTTCCATACAATAAAACAGGAACTCGGCTTGATAGAGGCATATCTCGCTATCCAGTCAATCAGATTTGAGAATAAGCTGTCATATGAACTTATGGTGGAAGAGTCTGTTATGAATTGGGAAGTGCCCAAATTTTTTTTACAGCCCATAGTTGAAAATGCGGTGGTTTACGGAATTGAGGCGACCGGAAAGGGATGTCATATCAGGATCCAGATTAAAAGTGAAAACAGCCGACTGTATGCAGAAATTTCAGACAGTGGGCCGGGAATGGACGAAAACGTAATTCAGGCTATTTATAACGGTACAATAAAAGGAAGGGGAAATGGGATAGGTTTACATAATATTATTAAGCGCCTGGATATTATGTGCAGGGGAAGAAACAGATTTGAGATTATAAGCAGCCCGGGAGAGGGGACAAGGGTTATCATAGAACTCGCGGTGCAGGAAGGAGAAGGCAGGGATGTTTACGGTAATGATTGTGGATGATGAACCATTAATCTGCAAAGGGATTTCAGCCATGATTCCATGGGAGGAACTGGGGGCGGAGTCTGCTGGTCTGGCAGAAAATGGAGCGGAAGCTCTTGAGAGGATTAGAAAAGTAAATCCAGATATTATTATTACAGATATTCGGATGCCTGTTATGGATGGGCTGGAATTGATCGCGGCTTGCAGTGAAAGCAGTCTAAAGTGCCATTTTATTCTTCTGACCGGATATAAGGAGTTTGAATATGCTAAAAAAGCTATGCACTATGGCGTGAAGCAGTATATTTTAAAGCCTACGGATCCGAATTTACTGATTAAGGCTTTGAGAGAGGAGATATCTGAAGTAGCCGCAGAACAAGAAGCTGTTTCAGCTAGAGAGAAAATGCAGAGGCAGTTTAAAAAAGTGGCCACAAAGGCGGCCGAACAGTATTGGTATGAATGTCTGAAATTCAACCGCTTTTTTGCTGCGGAATTTTCCTGTTATGTACCTGTGGAAAGCCAGGATCATGAGTGTGTGTGCGTAGCGATGTATATCGAAGAAAAAGCGATGTATTTTGAACAGTTTATCTTAAAATATTTGACATACGAAGTTCTAGGCTCCCTTTATCGTGTTTTTTGTGTAATTATGGGAAATCAGATGGCGGTACTCGTAGAACATACGCCTGATCGTGAATTTTTAATGGCATTGAAGCAGATTAAACAGCTTTTTAATAATTATCTGGGGAAACATGTGATGATTTCGATTAGTCCCCGTGGTACTTACCGAATGATGCCGCGGCTATATGAAAAGGCATCAGCTGCGTTGAACAGGAATTTTTGGTCGGCGAGTGATGAGATTCTGCTGCCTGGAAACAGTCAAAAAACTCATGCCGCCGCCAGCAGTACAGTAGATTTAAACCAGTACAAGACTCAGATGGCAGTAAGCTCTGTGGAGGTGATGGAAGAGGTTATCTCTGCATCACTGGCGGAAATCAGAGATGGGGGAGGTACGGTGGAAGAAGGAAAACAGATGATACTGCAGATTTATATGATGGCGAAAAATTATCTGGCCTTAAATAATGGCGAAATCGATATTTATGATGTGGACTATATCCTTCAGGCTCAATCTTTTCGTGTGGTGGAAAAGATGTTTGCCAATCTGTTTACAGAATATAGGGCAGGTCGAAATCCGGGAGGATCAGTTAAGCAGAGAACGATTGAACGTATGAAGGCACTGATCGAAGAAAATCTGTCGGAAGAGGAGTTGAGTTTAAAATGGATTGCCAAAAATCATCTTTTTATGAATGAGGAATATTTGGGGAAGTTGTTTATTCAATACACTGGGATGCGTTTTTCTGCTTATGTGACAAAAGTTCGGCTTGCAGAAGCAAAAAGGTTGTTGGAGAAAGAACCGGGAATAAAGATTACAGAGCTTTCCAAGAGGGTAGGTTTTGGCCGGAATTCGGCTTATTTCAGCACTGTTTTTAAGAATGAAACAGGGATGAGTCCCAGCGAATTCAGAGATTAATTTTGATCATATCATCAAATGAATATATTACATTACATGAAAAAGGATCAGCCGGGGGAGCTGATCCTTTTTTCGGAGAAGGTATTTCGTTTCTTATGGGGTGTAGCAAAAACTATATAATGTATTGGGGGGGGGGTTTACGATTATTAATATAACTCATCCGTACAAAAAAGTGTTCACAAACTTTGAAAAAATAAAAAAGAAAAATTGTGCGTTTTACCAGTATAAAAGTATCGGTTATAAAAAATAGATAAAAGCGGCAGCTCTCTGTTCTGAGTTTTGCATCAAGTCACTACCCCTCATGACTACGAAAAATGTCCTGAATGACTGCAGTTCCCATCTGAAGCCTTTCATTTCCGATCATTCTTTTCATAAATAAACGCTGCCTTATACGAGAAAAAACCGAAAAATGAGGACTTGTGTCCTTTTTGTCTCTGCTATTTGCCTAAAAATCGTCTCGTAAAAATGTGATATTTTCACAAAGTGGATAATAATTCCTCGTAAAAGGACATAAGTCCTTTAAAAGAGGAAAAACCATTGCTGCAATGAGGATATTCCAAAACATAAAGAGACATAAGCACCATTGAAAAAAGAAAGAGGTGGAATACATGAATAAGGTTTTAGACATTGTCACATCGAAGGGACTGACGTATGAACAGAAGGTGGTAGCCCTGGCACATGCTGCGGAGAACAGTCTGGAGGTACTGGATATACCGGATAGGACCAGGCACTATATGGAGACCGGAGCGATCTGTGATCTGGACGAGGGACATGCCCCGTACCGGCCGAGATATATCATGCCGGATTACGAGAAGGCTGTAAAGACCGGATGTGAATTTCTGCAGCTGGATCCGCCGAAGGATCTGGACGAGGTACTTCAATTCCTGGAGATTTTTTACCGCCATGTTCCTTCTATTACCAGCTATCCCGTTTTCCTGGGAAATATCGATAAGCTGATCGAACCGTTCCTCGAAGGCGTGAGCGATGAGGAGGCGGAGAAGAAGCTTAAGCTGTTTCTCATCTATCTCGACCGGACGATTACGGATGGCTTCTGCCATGCGAATCTGGGACCGGAGGAGACGAGAACCGGACGGATCATCTTAAAGCTGGAAAAGGAACTTCAGAATGCGGTGCCGAATCTGACCTTAAAGTACGATCCGGACATCACGCCGGATTCCTACGGAGAACTGGCTCTCTATACTTCCCTTTACTGTGCGAACCCGGCGATCTGCAATCACCGGATGCATAAGGACACGTATGAAGATTACGGCATTTCAAGCTGCTACAACATACTTCCCATTGGCGGCGGTTCCTACACTCTGACGAGGATCGTACTTCCGAAGCTTGTGCCGGAGGCAGAGAGCAGGGAACAGTTCTTAACAGAACTCCTTCCGGACTGCTTAAGCCATATGGGAGATTACATGAATGAACGGATCCGGTTTCTTGTGGAGGAATCCAATTTCTTCGAGACATCATTTCTTTCCCGGGAGGGATTTGTTGAGAGGGATAAATTCCTTGCCATGTTCGGAATCGTCGGGCTGGCGGAATGCACCAATATGCTGATGGGCGACCCGGAAAAAATCTATGGTCATGATAAAGAGGCAGATGATCTGGCTGACCAGATCATGCAGGTGATCGCAGATTATGCAGAGCACTCGAAGGCCCTTTACTCGGAGGTATTCGGCGGCCGCTTCGCACTTCACGCACAGGTTGGCATTGATTCGGACCACGGCATCACCTCCGGTGTGAGAATCCCGGTTGGGATGGAGCCGGAACGCATGTATGACCACCTTCGCCACAGCGCCAGGTTCCACCGCTTTTTCCCAACCGGCTGTGCGGATATCTTCTCCTTTGATCCGACAGGAAGAAATAATCCGGCTGCCATGCTGGACATCGTAAAAGGAGCGTTCTCTCTCGGTGATAAATACATAAGCTTTTACGCCTCGGACAGCGATCTCGTCAGAATCACCGGATATTTGGTAAAGCGCAGTGAGATGGAGAAATACTACGAGGGAGAAGCGGTACTTCAAAATACCGTGTATCTCGGCGGCGACAATTACCGGAATGCACATCTGGAAAACAGGAAGGTGAGGGTGTTATGACCCGGTTTTCTCCCGAGGCGCCGATCAACAAAATTATCCCGCTGAGTGTCGTGGATGGCCCGGGCTGCAGAACTTCCGTATTTGTACAGGGCTGCAACATTGCCTGTGCCTACTGCCATAATCCGGAGACACAGCAGTTATGCCGCGCCTGCGGAATCTGCGCCGGGCAGTGCCCGGCCGGAGCGCTTTCCATGGAAGAGGGAGGCGGGGAGTCATCGGAAAAGCGGATTGTATGGAATGAGAAATTGTGTATCCAGTGTGACAACTGTATTCGTGTCTGTCCCTATTTCGCTTCCCCGAAGGTACGCCGGATGAGTGCAGAGGAAGTGTGGAGAGAGATCGAAGATAATATGCCGTTTATCCAGGGGATCACGGTCTCCGGCGGCGAGTGTACGCTGTACCCGGAGTTTTTGACGGAACTCTACCGGAAGGCGGGGAAAGCGGGGCTTACGTGTTTCTCGGACAGCAACGGCTGTGTCGATCTGTCTGAATATCCGGAACTCATGGCGGTTACGGATCAGGTGATGCTGGATGTAAAGGCATGGGATTATGAGGTCTTTAAACGGCTGACAGGCGGCGACGGTTCCGTTGTAAAGAAAAATTTAATATACCTGGCGGAACAGAAAAAGCTGTATGAAGTGAGACTGGTCTGTCTGGATGGTGAGACAGATATGGAAGCGGTTATCGCCGGCGTGGCTGACGCGGCAGCCCCGTATTTAAAGGAGTTCCGTTTGAAGCTGATTACGTTCCGTAAGTATGGCGTGAGGGGCAGGCTGGAGAAACGGAACAGCCCGTCGCCGGAGCGGATGGAAGAACTGAGAAATCTGGCTGTCAGATGCGGATTTCAGGAGATTCAGGTGGTATAAAAACTATTTAAAATAAAACTATAAAATGTAAATGGAGGAATTGATATTATGAAACTCAGAAGAGGAATTGTATTCGGATTAACAGCAGTAGTAGCACTGTCTCTTACAGCATGCGGAGGTGCAAAAACAGGAAGTACGACGGCAGAGAGCGCGAAGACAGAAAACACGAAGACAGAAAATGCAGGAAATGCAGGAAACGCAGACAGCGGGACATCGGAAGGCAAGAGCAGTTTTTCCGTTGCCATGATCACTGATACAGGCGGAATTAACGATCAGTCCTTCAACCAGTCTGCGTGGGAAGGCCTGACCGAGTTAAAAGAAGAAAAAGGCGTGGAAGTAAACTATATTGAATCGAAACAGGCCTCCGATTTTGTTACGAACCTGGAGAGACTGGGGGACAACGGAGCCAACCTTTTGTGGGGCGTGGGTTATGCCTGTGCAGACGCAGTTCTGGAAGCTGCAGACAGCAATCCGGATATTCAGTATGCAATCATTGATAACGCCTACGATGATACGCCGGCCAACGTAACGGGGGTTATGTTCCGGGCGGAGGAGCCCTCTTTTATGGTTGGCTACGTAGCGGGGCGCATGACGGAGACCGGAAAGGTCGGCTTCGTGGGAGGAATCTCCTCCGGTCTGATCGACCAGTTCCAGTACGGGTATGAGGCTGGCGTTAAGTATGCGGCAAAGGAGCTGGGCAGGGATATCGACATATCCGTCCAGTATGCGGAGAGCTTCAGCGATGCGGCAAAAGGGAAGGCCATTGCCACAAAGATGTATTCAGACGGCTGTGACGTGATCTACCATGCGGCAGGCGGAAGCGGAACCGGCGTTATCGAGGCCGCCAAGGAAGCTGACAAATGGGTGATCGGTGTGGACAGAGATCAGGCTTACTTAGCTCCTGAGAATGTTCTGACCTCAGCGCTTAAGCTGGTAGGAAAAGCAGTTAAGGAAGTTTCCATCGAAGCCATGGAAGGCAAAACGATCGGCGGACAGACTCTGACCTTCGGTTTAAAGGAAGACTGCGTGGGCATTCCGGAGGAACACGGCAACATGGCCGACGGCGTCTACGAGGATACATTAAAGGTAGCGGAATCCATCAAGAATGGGGAACTGGTTCCGCCAACGACAAAAGAAACGTACGAAGCATTCACAGCAGAATAGGGACTGCGGTGTAAATTTGAAAGGAGAAATCGAGATGGCCACGGTGAGCAGCGACTATGCGGTTCAGATGCACGGGATCACGAAGCGTTTCGGGGCGTTTTACGCTTTAAAGGATATGAATCTGGACGTAAAAAAGGGCAGCATCCATTCCCTGCTGGGTGAAAATGGGGCGGGAAAAAGTACACTGATGAATGTGCTGTACGGTCTGTATCAGGCCGACGAGGGCGAGATTTACATAGGCGGTAAGAAGACGGATATTAAAAATCCCAATGCGGCGATAGCAAACGGCATCGGCATGGTTCACCAGCATTTTATGCTGGTAGAGGATTTTACGGTGACACAGAACATTATTCTTGGAAATGAGACCACCTCCCACGCAGGAATCGTGGATATGAGGAAGGCCAGAAAACAGATTCTGGGAATCGTTGAAAAGTACGGTCTGGAAGTTGATCCGGATGCAAAGATCAGTGATATTTCCGTGGGAATGCAGCAGCGTGTGGAGATTTTAAAGGCGTTATACCGGGGAGCCGAGCTGCTGATCTTAGATGAGCCCACCGCGGTTCTGACCCCTCAGGAAATCGAGGATCTTCTTTCCATCATGCACAATCTGGTGGATGACGGAAAGGCCATCATCATTATCACCCACAAGCTGAAGGAAATCAAGGCCTCCTCCGACACCTGCACCATTATCCGCCGAGGAGAGTACATTCGCACGATATCGGTCGAAGAGGTGACGGAGCAGGAGCTGGCGACGCTCATGGTAGGCCATGAGGTAAAGCTGGTGGTAGACAAGACGCCGGCAAAGCCGGGGAAAGCCGTGCTGGAGATTAAGGATCTGGTGGTGAAAAATGAAAGGAAGCTGGACGCGGTAAAAGGCTTAAACTTAACCGTGAGGAAAGGGGAAATCGTGGGAATTGCCGGTATTGACGGCAACGGCCAGAAGGAGCTGATCGAGGCAATTAACTGCCTCGTTCCCGCGGAGAGGGGAACCATTACGGTAAATGGGAAGTCGGTTGGCAACACCAATCCGCGCAGCGTCATTGACAGCGGCATCAGCACAATACCGGAGGACCGGCAGAAGCGCGGCCTGGTCCTGGATTTCTCCGTCAATGAAAATGCCGTGCTGGAGCGATACCGCCAGGAACCATTTTCCAGAAAGGGCATCCTGAATAAGAAAGAGATGGAGCAGTTTACGAAAAAGCTGATCGAGGAATTTGACGTGAGGCCGGAGGACTGCGGTTCGAAACGGGCGGGCGGTTTATCCGGCGGAAACCAGCAGAAGGTGATCATTGGCCGTGAAATCTCCATGAATCCGGATGTACTGATTGCAGTTCAGCCGACACGGGGACTGGACGTGGGAGCCATCGAGACGGTGCACAGGACGCTGATCCGCGAGAGAGACAAGGGAAAAGCGGTGCTCTTAATCTCCTTTGAGCTGGACGAGGTAATGAATGTCTCCGATACCATCGCGGTGATTTACGATGGAAAAATCCAGGATACGTTTCCGCAGGGGACCGTGGATGAAAATACGATAGGCCTGTTGATGGCAGGAGGGAAGAATCATGGATAAAACTGTTCATATTTTGAAGAAGCCGCTTACGATGACTCTGATTGCCATCTTCTTTGGTTTTGTGGTAGCCGGAATCATCCTGGCGGCAGTCGGGTATCCGCCGGTTCGCTCGCTGGGAGTCCTGCTGAACGGCGTCTTTTCCAGCCCCAAGCATATGTCCAACGTGATTATCAAAAGTACGCCGCTGATTCTGACCGGAATCGGAGTGGCATTTGCATTCAAGACCGGACTCTTCAACATCGGTGCGGAAGGCCAGTTTATTATGGGCTGTGTTGCGGCTACGGTAGTGGGAATTGTCTGTGATTTCCCGCCGGTCATTCAGATTCCGCTTGTTCTTTTCGCTGGAGCTGCGGCGGGGGCGGTGTATGGAGGAATCGCCGGATTTCTGAAGGCAAGATTCGGTATCCATGAGGTTCTCACCAGTATCATGCTCAACTGGATTGCACTCTATTTCTCCAATTATGTGTGTGGTCTGGAGCGTTTCCATAAGCCGGATACCATCGGTACGTATGCGATCAACCGCTCCGGCTATACGATGATTCTTGGAAATTACAAGGCGACGGAAGAAGGGAAAGCTGCTCTGATGCAGAATGAGTTCCTGCGCAATACGATCTTAAAGACAGACGTCAACGCCGGATTTATCATTGCCGTCATCCTGGCTGTGCTGGTGTCCTTTCTTCTTTATAAGACTGCAAAGGGATTTGAACTTCGCGCGGTGGGGGCCAACCGGTTTGCGGCAGAGTTTACGGGAATTAATGTGAACCGGAACATTCTTCATTCCATGCTGATTTCCGGTGCGATCTGCGGGCTGGCGGCGTCGCTTTATATAACTGGCAACTCTCCCCATGGAATCGCTACGCTGGCGGCATTTGAAAATACAGGCTTTAACGGGCTGGCAGTCTGTCTGATCGCGGCAAGCTCCCCGGTCGGCTGTATCTTTGCGGGACTGCTGTTCGGCGGTCTTATCTACGGCGGCCAGACACTGCAGTACGAGGTGGGCGCGCCCTCTGAGATCATCAACATTGTCATCGGCATCATTGTGTTCTTTGTTGCGCTGACCCATATTATTCCGCCGCTGGTGGAACGTTTGTCGAAGGGAGGAAAAAAACATGATTAACAGTCTGACGCTGTTTATCGGCATTACACTTATGTATTCAACCCCTCTGGTTTTCGCCGCATTAGGCGGAGTCGTGTCTGAGCGGTCCGGAGTGACAAACCTGGGTATTGAGGGAATGATGACGATTGGAGCAGTTACGGGAGCCACGGTGGGCTATTACTCGGGAAGCGCCTGGGCGGGATTTATTGCCGCAGGGCTGGCCGGCGGACTGATCGCGCTTCTTCATGCGTTTGCTGCGATTACCTGCAAAGCGGATCAGACAATCTCCGGTATCGCCATTAACTTAATCGGACCGGGCGTGGCGCTCTTTGTCTGCCGTCTTTTATTTGACGGCGCGACCATGTCACAGCCGGTTCCGAATAAGATTCCGAAGCTGTTTGGAGGACTTAAAGTACAGGGGGCCCTTCAGAATTTAAATGTGGACGTAACGGTTGTCATTGCGTTTCTGCTGGCGGTGTTTATCTGGTTCTTTCTGTATAAGACGAAATGGGGGCTTCACATCAGGGCTGTGGGGGAGCATCCGGCGGCCGCGGATACCATGGGCATTCACGTGTACGTGATCCGCTATCTCTGTGTTCTGGTTTCAGGAGTGTTGGCGGGATTTGGCGGAGCCGCCATGACTCTGGCTATTATTCCCCAGTTTACACCGACCGCCATCAGCGGCCAGGGATTTATCGCACTGGCGGCGGTTATATTTGGTAAATGGACTCCTCACGGGGCGTACGGTGCCTGCCTGCTGTTCGGGGCGGCTCAGGCGCTTACGGTCACTCTGGGAGGCGGAAACTTTGCGGTTCCGTCACAGATTCTGGCCATGCTGCCGTATTTTATTACGATTGTGATCCTGATTCTGTTTGTGGGCAGGTCCTCTGCGCCGAAGGCGAGCGGGCAGCCGTATGAGAAGGGGGCAAGATAAGATCGAAGGGGACGCCTCCCGCCAGTCCAATCCGCCTGTGATGGGAAGTGGACTTTGCAGAGGATGTGAGGAAAAAGCCGGAAGGCGGCGGGCAGGAGACGGCTCATGTTTCCGGAGCGGACAGGACTAAGGGCGGACAGAAGCCAAACGGGGGTACCGGGCAATTCGACCGAACTCTTGATGAGTTCGCTGTGCGCTCGTAAGCGGAACCCATTCGTTCCGCGCGGGCTTGTTTGTAATCTATCT